>Ga0156087_1001_pt1 | contig 445419 bp, 419 predicted proteins | sample RifCSPlowO2_02_FD_107740 | JGI IMG/M metagenome (GOLD analysis project Ga0156087, IMG submission 107740) | Burkholderiales bacterium RIFCSPLOWO2_02_FULL_57_36 | reverse complement strand
GATCCCGCCCGAAGAATTTGCCGATTTTCTCAGGGAGCACAACGAAAAAATCCGGACGAGCGGGGAAATGCAAAAATAAGCAGGCGCGCATCCGGGGATAAGGCCATGCCATGCATCGCCCATGGATCAAGTTAAGTGATCGCATGGCGGCTTGAGAAGTTGGTCAATCGAATGTCCATTTTGGAGTCGCCGTTCGACCGTCCGCTTTTGGCACTTTTTTCCCTAGGGAAACGCGGATTTAATCGATTTTCCTGAATTGCCTTCTTTATAAATCAATGAGTTACGTTGATCGCTTTGGCGAATAACCGATTAAATCTGCGCTTCCCTAGTGCTTTTAGAGTCAAATAGTCCGCTTTCGCTGCTTTGAGGACGGTAAGGCCGATTATTTCAAGAGGACTGTTGTGGGTCGAACTGCGACATTCATAATCTGACGCATCCTGTCAGATGAAATCACGATTACTACAGCTGACGGACTTGTGCCATGTGCTCATTAATCATCCGCCAAAGGTATTCATCTTTATCTAGAGCCATCACTTTCCTTCCATGTGCTGTAGCTAACATTGCGGCCGTAGGTAGGACTATATTGCGACTGTAGAAGCTGTACGTGCAGTCGTCGTTGGTGGCGAAGTAACACGCGCACCCACCTCATCGCAGCAGTCTATTCGCTGTCTTGAGAATGTGGGCGAGTAGTCTCACCTACTGTGGCAAAAATCTCAATTTCCGTGTCACTTTACGCTCGCTTAACCATCGAATTCCGGCCCTTACGCAAATTTCGTAAAATCCGCTTTGCGCTTCTCAAAAAATGCCGAGAACGCTTCTTTCGCTTCCGGTGCATTCAGCATCGCGCCGAAGTGCTTGTTTTCCTCCTGCATACGCGCGCCGATCGCCGCGCTTTGGCTGGATTTCATCAAGGCCTTGGTTACTCTGAGCGATGACGCAGGCAAGGCTGCCAGCTTGGCCGCCTGTCCCCGCGCAAACGCATGCAGCTCGTCGAGCGGCAATACCTTGCTGACCAAACCCATCGCCAGCGCTTCATCGGCGGAAAACGCCTCGCCCAGTAAAAGCTTTTCGGCGGCGCGCTGATAGCCGACGATTTGCGGAAACAGCATGCTCGACGCAAATTCCGGACATAGTCCGAGCGGGGAAAACGGCATCGAGAATTTTGCATTGTCGGCTGCATACACCAGATCGCAATGCATCAGCATCGTGGTACCGATACCAACCGCGTTGCCCGCAACGGCAGCAACCACCGGCTTGGTCGCCTGGCTCAGATTGCGCATGAAGTGCGCCACCGGCCGATCGCCGATCTCGCTTTGCGGCGCACCCTTCATGAAATCTTCCAGGCTGTTGCCTGCGGTAAAAATTTCCGGCTTGCCGATGAAGAGAATTGCACGCACCGATGCATCGCTTTCGGCGTCTTTCAGCGCATCAGCCATCGTCTGGTACATCGCCGATGTGATTGCATTTTTCTTGTCCGGACGATTGAATTCGATGGTGACGATGTGGTTGGCCTTGCTGGTTAAGATGTCCATATGTTTCCTCTTGAAGTTTTATTTTTTAAAAGCGAATAATTATGCGGCGGCACGAGGAGCGACGCGTTCCATACTGTCTGTGGCCCGCGCTTCCAGCCAAGTCAGCGCCTGCTGCCACAATGTTTCCTTGAACTGCGATCTGAAAAATCCAAAGTGGCCAATACGCTTGGCGCCGACGTCTTGCGGTGCAATGTGGCGGCGGTCGAGTTGCGCATTCTTGTAAAAATCGAGCAGGCTGTCGATGCTGCGCCGGCTCATCAATTCATCGTCGGTGAAACTCAGGCCGAGTACAGGCACGCGGATTTTTTCGAAACCTTCACGTATCGGATTGCCTGCCGCGTCGACGACATAGTGCGGACTCTTGCACCATTGCGCCCACTGATAGATCACGTCCTTCGGCAGATCGCCGACCATTCTCAATCTCTTGCCGGGAAAATAGCCGAACAGTGGTGTGGACAGCGGGACCGCAAAATACCACATCAGCCAGACGATGCGTTTCAGTTGCGGCGCATTGTCTGGCCAATAGCCGCTGCCCGCTGCAACGGTTATCAATCCATCGATCAAATGATTGTCCGGTAACAAGCCGGGCAGTTGCCCGCCGAGCGAGTGACCGACCACCAGCAGCGGCGCGTCCGGATGCCATGTCTTGGCAGCATGCAAGGCAGCGTTGTAATCGCGCTCGGCCCAGTCGAACAGGTCGGCCTTGAATCCTCGCAATGAGTGACGATATTCCGGCGGCACCGATTGACCCATGCCGCGATAGTCGAAGGTCAATGCGGCAAAACCCTGATCGGCAAGGAACTGTGCGAACGGCACATAAAAATCCTGCGCGACGCCCATGGCCGCCGGCAACACCACAACCGCTTTTGCTTTGCCGGATGCTGCGAACCGTGTCGCTGCCAAGGTGACGCCGTCATTTGTGGTCAGTTCGATTGTTTCCATTCTCGTCCCAATAAAAAAACCGCACAGCTTGCGACCGTACGGCTTTCCGGTTTCAGTCCGACTGCAGGCTTACATGTTACACGCGCTCGAAAATACCTGCTGCGCCCATGCCGCTGCCGACGCACATCGTTACCATGCCGTACTTCAGCTTGTTGCGCTGCATGGCGTGAATGACGGTGGCGGCACGGATTGCACCGGTGGCGCCGAGCGGATGGCCGAGCGCGATCGCGCCGCCCATCGGGTTGACTTTGGACGGGTCGAGACCGAGGTCCCTGATCACCGCCAGCGACTGTGCTGCAAACGCTTCGTTCAACTCGAACCAATCGATCTGGTCCTGGGTGATGCCGGCTGCACGGCAAGCGGCAGGAATCGCTTCCTTCGGACCGATGCCCATGATTTCCGGCGCCACGCCGCGCACCGCGAACGAGGAAAACTTCGCCAGCGGCGTCAGGTTGAACTGCTTCAGGATTTTTTCAGAAACCAGGATCAGCGCACCGGCGCCATCCGATGTCTGCGAGCTGTTGCCGGCGGTAACGCTGCCTTTGGCGGCGAATACCGGCTTCAGCCTGGCCAGGCCTTCAATCGAGGTATCCTTGCGCGCGCCTTCGTCGCGATTGACGGTGCGGGTCCTGATCTCGACTTGGCCGGTAGCAAGATTCGGGAACTTCTCGATAATCTCGACCGACGTGGTCTCGGCATCGAAGTAGCCAGCCTCTTGGGCCGCCAGTGCCCGGCGATGCGACTCAACCGAGAATGCATCCTGGTCTTCGCGGCTGACTTTCCACTGCTGCGCGACCTTTTCCGCGGTGAGGCCCATGCCATAGGCCATGCCGATGTTCTCATCCTTGAACACACCCATGTTGACCGACGGATGGTGGCCCATCATCGGCACGATCGACATTGATTCGGCGCCGGCGGCGATCATCACATCGGCCTGGCCGACGCGAATACGGTCCGCTGCCATCGCGACGGCAGTGATGCCCGATGCGCAGTAACGGTTAATGGTGACGCCGCCGATGGTGTTCGGCAGGCCGGCCAGCAGCACCGCATTACGCGCCATGTTCATGCCCTGCTCTGCTTCCGGGAACGAGCAGCCGACGATTGCATCTTCGATCAGTTTCGGATCGAGATCGGGAACTTGCGACAATGCGGATTGCAGCACGCGCACCAGCAGATCGTCCGGGCGGACATTCTTGAACATGCCGCGCGGCGCTTTGCCGATCGGAGTGCGGGTTGCTGCGACGATATAGGCTTCTTGAAGTTGTTTGGTCATTGTATGCTCCTTGTCGGATAGAGTGGGTTAGTTGCGAACCGGCTTGCCGGTTTGCATCATGCCCATGATCCGCTCTTGCGTTTTCGGATGGTTGAGCAGTTCCATGAACGCCTTGCGCTCAAGGTCCAGCAGCCATTGTTCATTGACGATACTGCCTGCCTCGATGTCACCGCCGCTGACGATTTCGGCGATCATCGTGCCGAGCTTGTAGTCGTGTGCGGAAATGAAACCGCCGTCGCGCATGTTCACCAATTGCGCGGAGATTGTGAACATGCCATAACGTCCGGTCACCGGAACCGGCGCCTTCACCGGTGCGCGATAGCCGGCATCGAACATGGCGCGTGCTTCGACCTTGGCCACGTGCAGTAATTCGTACGGATTGAACACGATTACATCATTGGCCGACAGGTATCCCATCTGTTGCGCTTCGATTGCCGATTTGGATACGGCAGCGGTTGCGGCATGGGTGAAATAATTTTTCAGGAATTGCAGGATGTCGTTGCCTTTGGCATCGGCTGCCGCGCGCACGGCCGCTTCCTTCAAGCCGCCGCCGGCCGGGATCAAACCGACGCCGACTTCAACCAGTCCGATATACGACTCGATCGAAGCGACGCGCTTTGCGGTGTGCATCATCAATTCGCAACCGCCGCCCAGCGCAAGGCCCGCTACCGCGGCTACCACCGGCACGTTCGCATACTTCAATGCCTGATGCGCCTGCTGCAGCTTCGCCACTTCCGGCTCGATCGCCTTGACGCCGCCGGACATGAACAAAGGCAGCATCGATTGCAAATCGGCGCCAGCCGAAAATGCGCCGCCTTCGGCTGCATCGGCGCCCCAAATCACCAGTCCCTTGTAATTTTTTTCCGCTTCGTCAATGGCCTTGGCAAGACCGGCAATCACGCCGGCGCCAATCACGCGCATCTTGGTTTTCAGGGACAAGATGAGTACGTCGTCATTCTGATGCCAGATGCGTACCGAGTCGTCTTCGAATACGGTCGTGCCCGCATTGGCGCCGTTAGGCGCATCTTCGCCCAGTACCGATGCGCGGAATACCTGGCGCTGATACACGGGCAGTTGCGAACGTCCGACATTGGCCTTTTTCGCGGGCGACCATGAACCGTCCGCCGCATGCACGCCGTCGCGGCCGTCGAATACCCAGGCAGGCAGAGGTGCATCGCACAGCGCCTTGCCGGCATCGATATCTTCCTTGATCCAGTCCGCGACCTGCTTCCAGCCGGCTGCCTGCCAGCCTTCGAACGGGCCGTTCTTTTGACCGAAGCCCCAGCGCAATGCGAAATCGATGTCACGCGCATTGTCGGCGATCGATTCCAGGTGCACTGCAATGTAATGGAAGGTATCGCGGAAGACCGACCACAGGAACTGGGCTTGCGGATTGGTGGATTCGCGCAGCGCCTTCATTTTCTTACCCGCATCCTTTTCTTTCAGGATCCGCACCACGATATCGTCGGCCTTGCCGGTCGACGGTACATAGTCGCCCTTCTCTCCGTCGAAACGCAGGATTTCCTTGCCGACCTTTTTGAAAAATCCGGCGCCGGTCTTTTGTCCGAGCGCACCGGCTGCAATCAACTTGGCCAGCAATTCAGGCGTCTTGTAAACCGGATAGAACGGATCCGATTCCAGGTTGTCCTGCATGGTCTTCATCACATGACCCATCGTGTCCAGGCCAACCACGTCCGCGGTACGGAACGTAGCCGACTTGGCGCGGCCCAGCTTGGTGCCGGTCAGGTCGTCGACCACATCGACCGGCAGGCCGAATTTTTGCGCCTCGTACATCGTGGCCATCATGCTGAATACGCCGACGCGATTGGCTATGAAATTCGGCGTGTCATTTGCGCGCACGACGCCCTTGCCAAGCGTGGTGGTCAAGAAACCTTCGAGCTGATCGATGATTTCCGGCTTGGTGGCAACGGTCGGAATCAATTCAACCAGATGCATGTAGCGCGGCGGATTGAAGAAATGCACGCCGCAGAAACGCGACTTCAATTCGGCATCGAATCCTTCCGACAGCGCAGTGATCGACAGGCCGGACGTGTTGGACGCGAAGATCGCGTTCGGCGCAATGTGCGGCGCGACCTTCTTGTACAGGTCGTGCTTCCAGTCCATGCGTTCGGCGATCGCTTCGATGATCAGGTCGCAACCTTTCAAGACATCGAGATTGTCTTCATAGTTGGCGACTTCGATCAATGCGGCGTGATCCTTGTTGCCGAGCGGCGCGGGGCTGAGTTTTTTCAGGTTCTCGATGGCGCGCAACACGATGCCGTTCTTCGGGCCTTCCTTGGCAGGCAGGTCGAACAGCACGACCGGCACCTTGGCGTTGACGCAATGGGCGGCAATTTGCGCACCCATCACGCCGGCGCCGAGCACGGCGACTTTTTTAACGATGAAATTAGACATGTTTGAATCCTGTATGAGTCGGGGCAGACACGAAATGCCTGGAACGTCGATCCGTACTGCCACTTATTTATTGGATAATCCTAACTTGAGGCACCGCCCCCCCCCATCCAGACCTTCACCCTTTCAGGGAGAAGGAGCCAAATTCCCTCCCCCGGGCAAGGGGAGGGATAGGGGGTGAACGTGTCAAGACCTTCTATTACGTTCTGTTGCTCTTTCTTGCCAAAAACAATCCTTAAAACAAATCCACATCGAGTGCCATCATCGGAGCGGCGCCCGAACGTGCCTGACGAATCAGCATCGCGGTTTCAGGCAACAGTCGTGCGAAATAGAAACGCGCGGTCCCCAGTTTCGACTTGTAGAAGTTGTCGCCGGAATCCTGCTTCGCCAGAGCGATCTTTGCCATCCGCGCAAAAAAGTAGGCATAGACCAGATGACCGACGACGCGCAGATATGGCACGGCAGCCGCGCCGACTTCATCCTGATTCTGGAACGCCTTCATGCCGATTTCCATGGTCAGCTTGGTGACCTTTTCGGCCACGTCGGCCAGCGGCGTAATGAATTCGCTCATTGCTTCATCGGCACCGTTCTCTTCAATGAAAGCCTGGATTTGCGCACCGAACTTGCGCAGCTTGGCGCCATTGTCCATCAGTACTTTACGACCCAGCAGATCCAGCGACTGGACCGTGTTGGTTCCTTCGTAAATCATGTTGATGCGCGCATCGCGCACATACTGCTCCATGCCGGATTCGGCGATATAGCCATGGCCGCCATACACCTGCATCGCTTCCGACGTAGCGATCCAGGCATTGTCGGTAACGAAGGCTTTGATAATCGGCGTAAGCAAACCGACTTGATCGGCGGCATCCTTGCGCACTTCTTCATCGGGATGATTCAATTCCTTGTCGATCTGCAGCGCGACATAAGATGCGAATGCGCGGCCGCCTTCGGCAAAGGCTTTCGCGGTCAATAGCATCCGACGCACGTCCGGGTGAACGATGATCGGATCGGCTGGCTTGTCCGGCGCTTTTACACCGGACAGACTGCGCATCTGAAGACGGTCTTTTGCATACACCAGCGCATTCTGGTACGCGACTTCCGTCAGCCCGAGCGATTGCATGCCGACGCCGACACGGGCCGCATTCATCATCACGAACATTGCATTCAAGCCCTTGTTCGGCTGACCGATGAGCCAGCCCGTGGCGTTGTCCATGTTCATCTGGCAAGTCGAATTGCCGTGAATGCCCATTTTTTCTTCGATCGCGCCACAGAAAATCGGGTTACGCACACCAACCGTGCCATCCGCATTCGGCAGGAATTTCGGAACGATGAACAAGGAGATGCCCTTGGTGCCCGCCGGCGCATCCGGCAGACGTGCCAGCACCAGATGCACGATGTTGGAAGACATATTGTGTTCGCCGGCGGAAATGAAGATTTTCCCGCCACTGATCTTGTACGAGCCATCGGCCTGCGGCTCGGCCTTGGAGCGCAACATGCCGAGGTCGGTGCCGCAGTGCGGTTCGGTCAGGCACATGGAGCCGGTCCATTCGCCGGACACCATTTTCGGCAGATACAGCGCCTTCTGCTCCGGCGTTCCATGCGCATGGATGCATTCATACGCACCGTGCGACAGGCCCGGATACATGGTCCATGCCTGATTCGAGGAATTCAGCATTTCCAACAACGAGTTGTGCAGCACAAACGGCAAGCCCTGACCGCCGTATTCCGGATCGCATGCCAACGCCGGCCAGCCCGCTTCTACATACTGCTCGTATGCTTCCTTGAAGCCCTTCGGCGGCGTGACTTCATGGGTTTCCTTGTCCAGATGGCAGCCTTCGCGATCGCCGGAATAGTTCAACGGAAACAACACGGCAGAAGTGAACTTGCCGCCTTCCTCCAGTACCTGGTTGATGATGTCGGCATCGACTTCGGCGTGATTCGGCATTGCTTTCAGTTCGTCTTCAACTTGCAGTAATTCATGCAATACAAAATGCATGTCACGCAGCGGTGCGATATATTGGCCCATGGGTTTCTCCTGATGGCTATTTGAATAAGGTGGTTAGTTGGTGACGGATTTTGAATTTTCTTTCGCGGACTCTTTGCGGATTGCGCGCATTTCAGGCGTGCAGGAACTATCGATAAGCCGCTCGAAACCCACCCGCGCACGCTCAACGCTTCCCGGTCTTTTGATGAACCGGGAGTCGTGATGCAACGCGAGGATCAAACCATACATTTCATAGACCAGTTGCAGCGGATCGGTATCGCGCCGCAAGTGTCCGACTTCAATCGCTTGTTCGACGCAGCGCCGTAGCGCATCCTGCCATGCCAGTACCATGCCAGCCAGTTCTTCCCGGATCGCGCCCGGACGATCGTCGTATTCCACCGCGCCGCTGATATAAATACAGCCCGATGCGATTTCGACCGTCACGCGCTTGATCCAGCGTGCGAACATTTCTTCCAGGCGCGGCAGGCCGCGCGGCTTCCTCATGCTGGGATAGAAAATCTCGGCTTCGAAATGGCTGTGATACAGCTTGAGCACTTCGATTTGCAAATCTTCGCGCGAGCCGAAATGCGCGAATACGCCTGATTTGCTCATGTTCATCTTGTCGGCAAGCAAGCCGATGGTCAGCCCTTCCAAACCGTCCCGGCTGGCCAGACTCTGCGCCACATCGAGAATCGCGGCACGTGTCAGCTCGCCTTTGCGCATGAATTTCGGTGTCGTATCAGTCATGGTAAAAGCCAAAATGAGTCCTGAAAAAAATTACATATAAGTAACGCATAATTAAATGCGAACGCTCGTACTATTATGCACCAAGAGATAAAAGTCAAACAGGAACTTAGAGGGGCCGTTCTATACGCGCGGCCTGTCGCTCGATTCTTCCGCTAATGCCTTGCACACTCCGGCGTTTACCCGTTTTCGCGATGCACCTGTTCAAAGCCCGCAGGCGGAATATTGCGATTCGAAACTGCTGTCGGTTGCGGGGTCACGACTTGGTCTTGATTAACTGGCGGCGGTCGCGTTTGGTCGGTCGTCCCTTGATGTCGGCGCTGGGCTCGCGAAAATACTTCTTTTGTTCCGTTTCTTTCTGCCGCCTCGCAACGCTCGCTTCCGTCTCGGAGTACAAAGTTTGCGCGATCGATGCGGCACTGCGGACATCAGACAAACCCGCGATAACGACTTGCCACTCGGTGGCGCCATTGTCGATATCCAGCGTATCGCCGGGCTTGACGCCGCGAGACGGCTTGACGCGCTCGCCATTCAGGCGCACCTTGCCGCTGTCGACCGCACCGGTTGCCAGCGTACGCGTCTTGAAAAAACGCGCAGCCCACAGCCATTTGTCTATGCGGATCGTTTCGGAGCTCATGTCGGCATGGTCAGGCGGCTTCTTGAAAAGAGGATGGTCATTGTAACCGCCCGTGCCGGGACAATGAATCCGTCGGTGCGGAACCACCGTATAAGCTCCTGTACGCCACGGCTATCGGACCCTTCCGCGGGCACAAGCGCGTTACTGCGAGTCTGCGTACAATTTATCGATAATGTACTTTTGGGCTGTAATTGTTGCACGAAGAGCATGACCGAGCCCTGTCAAAGCACGAACCAGATCACCATTCCTCGCCAACCGGACCTAAATTGTCAAATATCGAACCGACTCAGTTAAAAGCGTGGCTCGCCGCGGTCGCCCGCAAGGATGCGAATGCCTTTCGTTCGCTATACGATGCAACATCGTCGAAACTGTTTGGCTTTGCGCTGCGTATATTAGTCAAGAGGGAGCTGGCGGAAGAGGTCTTGCAGGAGAGTTTTGTCAGTATCTGGAATAACGCCGCGAGTTATCAGGCAAGCATGGCCGCGCCGATGACATGGATGACCACCATTGTGCGCAACAAGGCATTCGATCTGTTGCGGCGGGTCGATGCCACGGTCGAAATTGATGCGGATACTTTTGACAAGGATGTGATGGACGCACTAGAAAGCGCCGACCCGACCCCGATCGAATCGCTGCAGCTCACGCAGGATTCAAAGGCGCTTGCGCGCTGCCTTGCCAAGCTTGAAGGGTTGCACCGGCAGGCGATCGCACTGGCGTTCTATCACGATCTGTCGCACAGCGAAGTCGCGGAACAAATGAAGCTGCCGATCGGTACCGTCAAGACATGGGTTCGGCGCGGACTGGAACGCTTGCGCTCATGCCTGAGCAAAATGGAGCGCGCATGAATATCCAGCGCAACGACGCATTGATCGAAAAACTGGCTTCGGAATATGTACTCGGCACATTGAAAGGCGGGGCGCGACGCCGCTTTGAATTCCTGATGCGTGACAGCGCCGCCATTCGGCGTGCGGTCGCCGAATGGCAGGACCGGCTTCACCCGATGGCGGAATTTGCGCCTGTAGAACAAGTGCCGCCGCAAGTCTGGAATTCGATTGCAGCGCAACTTGATTTGCATCCCGGGAAAGCCGGCGGAAAACTTTCGTTCTGGCGTGCACTGCGCGAAGACCTGAGTTTCTGGCGCGGCCTTGGCATGTCCTCGACCGCATTGGCGGCGATCCTGGTTGCAGTATTGGTCGCCAGACAGCCGGAGTCGCCGGTTCCCGTTGCGTCTTATGTTGCGATGCTGGCCGATGACAAGTCGCAAACGATTGCGATCGTCACTGGTGATGCCCAACGTCATCAGATGACTGTCAAGATGATGGCTTCGCAACCGCTGGCAGCCGACAAGAGCCTGGAGTTATGGGCGGTCCCGAAAGAGGGACCGCCTCGCTCGCTGGGATTGGTCGCCGATAGCGGCAGCGTGACGCTGCCGATGCCGGAAAATGCGGCGCCGGACTCAAGTCCGATGCTGGCGGTGACGCTGGAACCGAAGGGCGGTTCCCCCAACCCGAACGGACCGACCGGGCCGGTCGTGTTCAAGGGAGCGTGGGTGCAGATTTAATCGTCCAAAGCGGCGTCCGGCGACATTGTTTCGCTGTCTGTCAAAAAATTAAAAAAGGGCTCCGGTGGATGCCATTTTTTATTTACAACCAGGCCGCCGATCAATGGCCCGCAACAAATCATTCGATATATTTTCCGGATGTAATGATGCGCAAAATACTTTTATAAAGCAGATACGCGGCACCGTACCATACGCGCTTGTACCAAGCGATATTGGCGAAATCGCCGGGGTTGACGGGCACACCATCGGCCACACCGCGTTGGATATGCGCTCGCAAGTCTCGCGCGAAATCCGCATTCCGGACGACGATATTGGCTTCGTGATTGACGAACAGGCTCAAGCCGTCGTAATTGCTCGATCCGACGGTTGCCCATTCATCATCGACCACGGCCACCTTGCCGTGCAGTTGCGTGCGGCGGTACTCGATCACTTTCACGCCGCTCTTCAGCAGCTTGGGATAGAACGAATGCGTCACCGCATCCTGAAGGCGGAACTGTCCGACACCGAGCAGCAAGGTTACCTCGACACCGCGTGCCGCGGCAGCCGCCAGAGCATCCCGCAATTTCCGCCCAGGGGCAAAGTACGGATTGGCCAGCCACGCGCTTTCTTTGGCCTGACCCAATGCCTGCAAATACGTGCGCTGGATGGTGCGGCGATTGCGCAGATTGTCGCGCACCACCAGGGCGGCAAGCGCAGGTGCGTTACTCACCGTAATTTGGGTTGCGCTGATTTTCTTGAAACGCTCCCAGCGCGTCTTCAGGGTGATGCTGCCGAGCCGCGCCCACTGCGCCTCCACCTCGCGATGGATCGCGGCCACCAAAGGCCCTTTGATCTTTACCGCGAAATCCCAGCGCGGTGCAGGCAGCGCCAAGCGCGGATCGCTATCCGAAATAAGGTCGTCATTGATATTGAGGCCGCCGAGAAACGCCACTTCCCGGTCCACCACGCAAATCTTGCGATGCGTGCGCGCCACGCCGCGCCGGAACCATGGGTTGAAGCTGCGGTGCCTGACACCGGCGGCAATAAATTCCCTGTGCAGCAAATTGGATTGCACGCGGCCGCAACCGAGCCAGTCGGTAATGACATGGACCACCACCCCGCGCCGCGCCGCGCGCTTGAGCGCGGACTTGATCTGTTCGCCGGTCGCATCGTCGGCGAAGATATACGTTTCCAGATAGATCTCGGCCTTGGCTGCGTCGAACGATGCGACCAGTGCCGGAAAGAACTCGGCACCGCAATGCAGGAGGCTGATGCGATTATTGGAAGTTAAGGCTATCGAACGCATGATGAGAAAAGCGGCATTTAGCGAGCTCCATGTTCGAATATCAGATATCTATTTCAAGCAAAGCGTGGCCACGATAGGCGCATGGTCGGATAATTTCGCCCATAGCGCGCCATGCAACACTTGTGCCGACTCCACCGTGAAACCGCGCACATAGATCCGGTCCAGCTTGAGCAACGGCAGCGCCGCGGGAAAAGTGCGTGCGGGCTCGATCTTCGGGCCTCGTCCGCTCAGTTGCCGCAAATAGGTGCCGAATCCGCGCGTCGACAGATTTTCGTCGAATACCTCGGCCACGCCCAGGCTGCTGCGCAGTATCGCGCTCAACTGGTTGCCCCAATCGTTGAAGTCGCCGGCGATGATGACCGGCGCATCTTTCGGCGCCGAACTTGCCACCGCCGCGATCAGCGCGTCGGTCTGACGCTTGCGGCTGCCGGCGAACAAGCCCAGGTGCACCACATAGCAATGCACCTCCGCCTCCGGTGTTTGCAACACGCAGTGGAGAATCCCGCGCGCTTCATAGACGTGATCGGAAATGTTCTGGTTGCGCGACGACAGGATCGGAAAACAGCTCAGCAGCGCATTGCCATGGTGGCCATGGTCGTAGACCGCGTTCATGCCGTAGGCGCACTGGTGCGAGTCGCCGGCCAGGAAATCCTGCTGCGACAGCTCCGGCCAGTTTGCGGCATGGCGCAACGCATGCAGGTCGTGCCGTCCCTGCACTTCCTGCAGGAACAGGACATCGGATTGCATCGAGGTGATTGCCTGCTTGAGCGCATGAATGCGAGGACGGCTGCCGAACGACGACACACCCTTGTGAATATTGTAGGTAGTAATGCGAAGCTTCATGAGTCCGATCTTATCTGTTGCTTCTCGGCGGTTTCATCTCTTCGGCGCGAGCGCCGGAAAATGGAATGACGGTTCAGGAAACATGTCTTGGCAATAGCAGAATCGCCTCTGCATTGGATGGAGAAAAACACTTGTCGGCCGCCTCCCGATACGGCAGCCAAAGATAATTCACATGCTCGCGCGGCGCCAGCGTAATCGGGATAGCGCGCGGTACCAGCAAGCCGAACACATGTTCCGTGTTATGCGTGACGCCCGGCGCATAGCGATTGCGCCAGACGGGATAGATTTCGTAAATATTGGAAAGTTTCCAGTCGCACAGATTATTCGCCGGGACGGTCATCAGGCCTCTTCCGGTTCCGGTAGCGTCGTTTTCCGGCAAGGTCACAATATCATCAATGACAATCCCGGTTTCTTCGTTCACTTCCCTGGCCGCCGTCTCCCTCAACGATTCCGAAAGCCGGTCCTTCGAGCCGGTCACGGATTGCCAGAATCCCGGCTTGTCTGCGCGTTCAATCAGCAATACCTCAAGGTCGATGGTGTGGATGACGACTAAAACCGACTCGGGGATTTTGAAGATGGGTTCCACAACTGGTCCGTATAGTATTGTCGTTCCACTATCGTGAATATTCGCCGGCAATCCGGTTTATCGGATAAAACTGTGCGCACCAAACGAAAAAGGCGCGGTTGTCCGCGCCTTCGATTATGCCGCAAAGCGCGGACATGTTACGCCTTGACCGCCGGCTCGACGTTGCGCAAGCGGATATGCAACTCGCGCAACTGTTTTTCGTCCACTTCCGAAGGTGCTTGCGTCAACAGGCATTGCGCACGCTGAGTTTTCGGGAACGCAATCACATCGCGAATCGATTCGGCTCCGGTCATCATGGTGACGATGCGATCCAGGCCGAATGCCAAACCGCCGTGCGGAGGCGCACCGTACTGCAGCGCGTCGAGCAGGAAGCCGAACTTCAGCTGCGCTTCTTCGGCGTCGATCTTCAGTGCGCGGAACACCTTGCTTTGCACTTCGGCGCGGTGAATACGCACCGAACCGCCGCCGAGTTCCCATCCGTTCAATACCATATCATAGGCTTGCGCAATCGCGCGGCCCGGATCGGTTCCGATGAAATCCTCATGTCCTTCCTTCGGCGCGGTAAACGGGTGATGCAATGCAACCCATCGATCGCCTTCTTCATCGTGCTCGAACATCGGGAAGTCGACCACCCACAACGGACGCCATGCGTCATCGAACAAGTTGTTCTTCTTGCCGAAATCGCTGTGCCCGATCTTGACCCGCAATGCGCCGATTGCATCGTTGACGACTTTCGCCTTGTCGGCGCCGAAGAAAATCAGGTCGCCATCCTGCGCGCCGGTTTGCTCGACGATTTTGACGAGTGCGGCATCATGCAGGTTCTTGACGATCGGCGATTGCAAGCCGTCGCGGCCCTTTGCTTTCTCATTGACCTTGATGTATGCGAGGCCCTTGGCGCCGTAGATTGCGACGAACTGGGTATACGCATCGATTTCGGAGCGCGGCATCGCACCGCCGCCGGGAACGCGCAGTCCCACCACACGGCCGCCTTCCATGTTGGCCGCACCGGCGAACACCTTGAAGTCGACATCCTTCATCACTTCGGTCAAATCGGTAAATTCAAGTTTGACGCGCATGTCCGGCTTGTCCGAACCATACATGCCCATCGCAGTGGCGAAATCCATTACGGGGAACGGGTTCGGCAAATCGACATTCAGCGCATTCTTGAATATCAGGCGGATCATCTCTTCGAAGATGTCGCGAATTTCCTGCTCCGACATGAACGACATCTCGCAATCGATCTGCGTGAATTCCGGCTGGCGATCGGCACGCAAGTCTTCATCGCGGAAGCATTTTGTGATCTGGTAGTAGCGATCGAAGTTGGCCACCATCAACAGTTGCTTGAACAGCTGAGGCGACTGCGGCAATGCGAAAAAGTGTCCCGCGTTGACGCGCGACGGCACCAGGTAGTCGCGCGCGCCTTCCGGCGTCGACTTGGTCAGCATCGGCGTTTCGATATCGATGAAGCCGTTCGCATCGAGAAACTTGCGCACTTCCATCGTGACCTTGTAGCGCAGGCGCAGATTGTTTTGCATTTGCGGGCGGCGCAGATCCAGCACGCGATGAGTCAAGCGCGTGGTTTCGGACAGGTTGTCGTCATCGAGCTGGAACGGCGGCGTCACCGATGGATTCAATACTTCCAGTTGATGGCACAGCACTTCGATCTTGCCCGAAGCAAGATTGGTATTGACCGTGCCTCCCGGCCGGTTGCGCACCACGCCGGTGATGCGCATGCAGAATTCATTGCGCACCGCTTCGGCGGATTTGAATACGTCGGCACGATCTGGATCGCATACTACTTGCACCAGGCCCTCGCGGTCGCGCAAGTCGATAAAGATCACGCCGCCGTGGTCGCGCCGGCGATGTACCCAGCCGCACAGGCTGACGGTTTGATCGAGCAGAGCTTCAGTGGTGAGGCCGCAATAGTGGGTTCGCATTGACATGGTCGGTTTCCAGTTTCAGATTTTTGGTGGGCACCCGGGTGGCAACACAGGCGCGATTCGAAATTCAGTGTGTTTCAAGAACATCGCTGCCGGTTTTTGCCGGATCGATGATGGAAGTTTTCTCGAAGTATTCAGGCGATACCACGCCCATCGATACGATATATTTCAGCGCTTCGTCGACGTTCATGTCCAGCTCGATTACATCGCCCTTTGGAACCATCAGAAAGAATCCGGAAGTCGGATTCGGTGTGGTCGGTACGTAAATGCTGACGAAATCGCCCACCAGATGATTACGCACATCGCCGCCCGGCACGCCGGTAACGAAGGCAATGGTCCAGGCGCCCTGCCTCGGATATTGCACCAGCACCGCCTTGCGAAACGCATTGCCGGACGAAGAAAACAAGGTGTCGGACACCTGTTTGACGCTGGAATAAATCGAGCGCACCACCGGTATGCGGTTCAACAGCAATTCCCACGCCTGCACCACCTGCTTGCCGATGAAATTGCGGGTTGCCAAACCGGTCAAAAATACGATCAACAAGGTCAGGATGGTGCCCAGACCCGGGATATTGAATCCGAATACTGCCGCAGGCCGCCAATTTTCCGGCAGCAACAACAGTGATTGATCCATCGTGCCGATGATCAGGTTCAACACCCACAACGTAATCGCCAGTGGGACCAGGATCAACAAGCCTGTAATAAAATATTTGCGCATCGTTTTCTATCGTGGCATACGGCGACTGTCGCCTGCGGAATCTATCTCAGCTGGTGGAAGATGTGTCGGCGGAGGATGCCGCAGCGGCCGGTGCGGCAGGAGCGGAATCGGCCGAACTGCCGGCTGCAGGCGCCGTCTCGGTTACCGGCTTTTCCGAGGTTGAAGCCGGTGCCGGCGACGCGGTTTTTCCAGCGCCGTTTTTAAAATCGGTCGCATACCAGCCGGTGCCCTTAAGCTGAAAGCCGGCTGCGGTCAATTGTTTCTTGAATGTCGCTTTGCTGCATGATGGACAATCGGTCAATACGGCGTCTGACACTTTTTGCAACACATCCTTGGCAAAACCACAGGTGTCGCAGCGATACGCATAAATCGGCATGGCAAATTCCCGCAAAAATCATCCAAAACCCTGAATTATAAAGGTTTTCCAGACGATTTCCGACAGGGATTATTCGTTGGCTCGATGTCAACCGCCGCCCGGTGTGCCAATGCCGATCAGGCGGTCGCCGACTTGCCGACAAAATGCGGCAAAAGCGATCCTACAATCATCCCGGCAAAACTCACCAGCAAACCGACCAGTTGCGGCGGCCAGATCGATTCGGCGCCGAATTGCTCCATCAGCAGCCATGATGACAAACCGCCGATTACCGCAAACAACGCTCCCTGGGTATTGGAGCGCTTCCAGTACAGCCCCATCACCAGGGGAATAAACGCGCCGACCAAGGTGACCTTGTAGGCATTGCTGACCATTTCATAAATCGATTTCCCCTGCGATGCCAGCGCGAAGATCGTGACGGCAACGGCAAAACAAATGACGACGATGCGCGTCGCCAGCAACATTTGCCGGTCCGTCATCGGGAAGAACTCACGCAGGATATTTTCCGTGACGGTAATGCTGGGCGCCAGCAAGGTACCGCTGGCGGTCGACATGATTGCCGACAGCAATGCACCGAAAAACAGCACTTGCGCGACCATCGGAACGTGATTGAGGATCAACGTCGGCAAAATCATCTGTGAATCCTTGGTCAGCAACGCGGCAACCATTTGCGGATCGATCAGCGAAGCAGAATAAGCAAGATAGATCGGAATGAATGCAAACAGGAAATACAGTGAGCCGCCTACGATCGAACCCGCCGCGCCGACATTGGCGCTCTTGGCGGACATAACGCGCTGGAAGACGTCCTGTTGCGGAATGGAACCGAACATCATGGTTACCGCTGCCGCGGCAAAAGCCAGAATGTCCTTGGACGTGAATGCAGGTGCGAACTGGAACTTGCCTGCCTCGGCCGCATGCGCGACCACGGTTTCCGCGCCGCCCGCCATCCCCGATACCACATATGCGATATACAGCAATCCGCCGATGATGATCACCATCTGGAAAAAATCGGTCAACGCCACCGACCACATGCCGCCGAACAGCGTATAGGTCAGGACAATACTGGCACCGATGATCATGCCCATCGGTACCGAGATCACGTCTTGGGACAGCACATTGAAGACCAGACCAAGCGCCGTGATTTGCGCCGAAACCCAGCCGAGATACGAGATCACGATGCAGATCGAGACAATGATTTCCACCGGACGGTTATAGCGCTGCCGATAATAATCGCCGATGGTCAGCAGGTTCATCCGGTACAGTTTGCGCGCGAAGAACAGGCCGAACAGGACCAGGCACATGCTGGCGCCGAACGGATCTTCGATGATGCCGCCCAGGCCTTCTTCAAGAAACGTCGCGGGAATTCCAAGCACGGCTTCGGAACCGAACCAGGTTGCAAACACGGTGGCGATCACGATATAGAACGGGAGGGAGCGTCCGGCTACCGCATAGTCGCTGGTATTTTTGACCCGGGTCGCGGCATACAACCCGATCGCGATGGATATCACCAGATAGAGGCCAACGAAAGCGACCAGAGTATTCATACCGTCTCCCGAAAAATTTTCCCGGCATTATAGCTGCTATAAATGCACTTCAGCGCGCTATCCTGCGCCAGACCTGCCAGCGCTCCCTGCCGGAAAAAACACTTACCGAGTCGGTTGCAAGGCTATCTTCGATACGCTCGAAACTCGGTGTCAGCAACGCTTCCAGCTGCGCAGGCGCGATTCCGAATGGCGGTCCCTTGGGCGCATCGTCGAAGTAAAAAAATCCCGCGAGCAAACCGCCGGGCGGCAATAATTCAGCCCAGCGTTCCACGATTTGCTGCCACCGGTCGCGCGGCAATGCGCACAAGAATGCGCGCTCGTAAATCAGGTCCAGTGGAATTTTCGGTACGAAAGTAAAAAAATCCGCCTCGACCACGCGCGACGCCCATGGACCCAGCATCGCCTGTGCGGCGGCAACGGCTGCCGGGGAAAAATCGATCGCGGTCACGTCCCATCCGGCCTCGGACAGATAGGCGACTTCATAGCCGACTCCGCAACCGGGAATCAATGCCACATGCTTTTGCGGCGTTTGAGCAACAAATCGTTGCAACGCATCGGGTACGCCACCGCGATCCCATGGCATGAAATTTTGTTCGAATCGCTCGGACCAGAATGCGGGTGCGGAAGGATCGCGGGCTTCGAATGTCGGCATGGTCCGATGAAGATTCAGTGAAAGACAAGCTACCGGAAATTACCAGGACAAAAAATGGTGCCAGCGTGTATACATCTGCGCCAGCAACACGCCGACAATCGCACCTCCGCCGACGTAGATGGCGACGCCGAGCAGAAGATTGGTACGCTTTTGCTCGGCAATCAGTTCCTTGAGCAAGTCGGTATCTTCTTGCGGCGAATGCCGCGCCTGCGCACTCAATGCCTGGTGTACCAGCCGCGGCAATTGAGGAAGCAACTGGCTGTAACGCGGCGCTTCCGCCTTGAAGCGTTCGATCAAGCCGCGCCAGCCTACCTGTTCATTCATCCATCGTTCCAGATACGGCTTTGCCGTTTGCCATAAGTCCAGATCGGGATCGAGTTGACGTCCGAGCCCTTCAATGTTCAACAGCGTTTTTTGCAGGAGCACCAGTTGCGGTTGCACTTCAACATTGAAGCGGCGCGAAGTCTGGAACAGCCTCAATAAAACCTGGCCGAATGAAATATCGCGCAACGGCCGATCGAAAATCGGTTCGCAGCAGGCGCGCACCGCCGACTCCAGTTCATCGACCCGGGTTTCTTTTGGAGCCCAGCCTGATTCGATATGTGCTTCGGCAACGCGTTTGTAATCGCGCCGGAAAAAAGCCAGGAAATTTTGCGACAAATAGTCTTTATCGAAATCGGTCAGCGTGCCGACGATGCCGAAATCGAGCGCAATATAGCTGCCAAGCGTTGCCGGTTCAACCGACACCAAGATATTTCCGGGATGCATATCGGCATGGAAGAAACCGTCGCGAAACACTTGCGTGAAAAAAATCTCGACGCCGTCGCGCGAGAGTTTTTTCATATCCACTCCCGCCGCAATCAACCGATCGGCTTGCGAAATCGGAATACCGTGCATACGCTCCATCACGATCACCGATTCGGAGCAATAATCCCAATACATTTCCGGCACCATCAGCAGCGATGAGCCGGAAAAGTTGCGGCGCAACTGGCTGCCATTCGCTGCCTCGCGCATCAGGTCCAACTCGTCATGCAGATATTTGTCGAACTCGGCAACCACTTCCCGTGGCTTGAGCCGCTTGCCATCGGCCCACAATCGTTCAACCAGTCCGGCTGCAATATGCATCAACGCGACATCTTCATCGATTGATTTTTTCATGCCGGGCCGCAGAACCTTGACCGCCACTTCGGTCCCGTCCTTCAGTATCGCGAAATGCACTTGCGCGATCGATGCGGATGCCACCGGTGTACGTTCGAAATACGCAAACAAATCGCTGGGATGCGCGCCCAGCGATTTTTTGATCTGCGCAATCGCGAGATCCGAATCGAACGGCGGCACCCTGTCCTGCAGTTTGGCCAATTCATCGGCAATATCGGGCGGCATCAGATCGCGACGGGTCGAAAGCACCTGGCCAAACTTGACGAATATCGGGCCCAGGTCTTCCAGCGCCTTGCGCAGGCGCACGCCGCGCGGCGCGGAGATGTCGCGCCAGAAAATCAGTGTGTCAATCAGCTTTGCGGTACGGGGAATGGCGAGGCCGGACATGGCGATTCCGTCCAACCCATAGCGGATCGCGACGCGAACGATCTTCAGCACCCGCAGGGATTTCAAGATCACTTGACGGTCCTCTTCAGCTTGTCGATCCGTTTGGCCAACCGTTCGGCATCGTCACGCAGTCTGACGACATCCCGGGTGAAATCTGTAACATCCTGCGGACGCATCAGCATCGGATTCTCTTCAAGGAAATATTCGGCAAGGTTTTCGGCAAGCTTTCGTTGCGTCGACTGAATGGTATCGACTGCGGATCTGGCTCCGGAGACAATCCGGATCGCTGCAATATCGCCGACCAATTTACTCAAATCTTCTTCAGCCTCCCATTGCAGCGTCTGGCTCAGTTGCGAGATGGTATTTGCAAAATCCGCATCGCCTTCGATCTTTACATAAGAAAAGGCGCGCTCGCGATTCTGCGCAATCATCGGCAAATCAGAAAATTTCGCACGGATGGTGACATTGGGCACGGACTCGCCGGTGGCTGTTTCCACCAGTCCATCGGCAGCCACTCTCAGCTTCACGGTGACCAGCCCGGCGTCGAACCAGGCCACCTTGGCCGCGTGTTCAACAAGCTGGCTTCTGGCCCACGGTTCCTGGGCCAGCAAGTGATTGATTACAACTGGGATAAGCGATGATGGCAGCATGATCGACAAAATAAAACCGCCCGTGACAATTCACGGGCGGTCTCAAGTTTATCAGTTTGCCGCGGATTATTGCATTTCGTTTACGGCAATTGTTGAATTCCCGCCAGCGCCCATCCGCCTTGTCCCGCCACAGGCTTGGACAAATTCCATACTTCGGAAAACGGCTCTGCGGCATTGTCATCTTCCTTGATCATGCCGGTGAATTTGACGCTTGCCAGATATTCATCAGAGACGGTCTCGATTCCCATCAGTTCGGCATCAAGGGAAACAACGTCGGTATTATTTGCAGAGGCGCCGCGTTCCTGGAGCTGCATCCTCAATTCCGCAAACATTTCAGGTGTCGTAAACTCGCGGATATCGTTAATGTCGGCACGATCCCAGGCAGCCTGCAAACGAATGAAGTAAGTCTTTGCATTGCGTACAAAACCCGGCACATCGAAGTCCGCCGGCACATCAAAGGCTGTTCCGGTCGCTGCTGCTGCACCATCCGCCTGCAGCGCCATCGGTTGCGAGAATGACTGGACACGCGAACCGATTTCCGGCGTGGCATTCCGCGCGGAATGTCCACCGGCATATGCCGGTTGCGGGTTACTCCCGGATCCATTCTTGCGGCCCACCACCATGCGGTAAATGAACATTGCCGCGAACGCGATAAGGGCGAAAGTCAAAATTGTACCAATCATGCTTGCCAATGCGCCGCCGATACCAAGGTGCGACAGCAATGCGCCCAGACCGAGACCCAGCAAGGCGCCGCCCATGATGCCTCTCCACGGGCTGGCCGGCGCTGCCGCGCCAGGCGCCGCAGCCGGCTTGGTAGCCTGCGACGACTGTGTCGGCGCCGGACGGCTCATGCCTTGCGATTGTTTGCCGAACGATCCGCCGCCGCCCAGACGCCTTGCTTCCGCATCGGCAACGACCATCGACATGCCGCCAACAGCGATCATCAGGGCGATAAAGAAATTTTTCATGATGCCTCCTAAAATTTGATTCCCGTGTGAAGTGCGGCCACACCAGCCGTTAGATTGAAATACTCGACGCGTTCCAGCCCTGCATTCTGCATCATTTGCTTCAAAGTGTCTTGGTCCGGATGCATGCGAATCGATTCAGCCAGATAACGATAACTTTCAGCATCTTTGGCAATTTTCTTGCCCAGCCATGGCAATACCGAAAACGAATATACGTCATAAGGCTTTTGCAACGGTTGCCACACTTTGGAAAATTCCAGCACCAGCAATTTACCGCCCGGCTTCAGCACCCGTTGCATTTCGGCCAATGCAGCGTCCTTATGCGTCATATTGCGCAAACCGAATGCAACGCTGACGCGATCGAAATAATTATCCGGGAACGGCAGCTTTTCAGCATCACACAATGATATCGGGATTGCCATGCCATTATTCAATAGCCGATCACGTCCGACGCGCAACATCGATTCGTTGATATCCGTCAACCAGACTTCGCCGCTCGGACCGGCTTTCTTGGCGAACGCCTTTGCCAGATCACCGGTACCTCCGGCAATATCAAGCACCTTGAACCCTGGACGCACCGCTGCCTGTGCGATTGTGAATGCCTTCCAGATTCGATGCATGCCAGCCGACATGAGATCGTTCATTACGTCGTACTTGTCAGCTACGGAATGAAAGACCTCGGCGACCTTATGTACCTTGGCATCTTCCGGAACGGTTTGATAACCGAAATGAGTAGTATTGGTCATGGCTGCAGCCTAGTTAATGAAGTTGCATTATACAAGCGCAGACATCAGGTTCGGTCCCCGGTTCCATCACGCTTTCATCAATGAGAATGACCGCAGCCACTCCCACCCGTACCGGCACTGCCCTGTGGAGCGTCGCGCCCGCTTTCGCGAGTAAAACCGGCGGCCTCCAGACGCGTCAAATAATCTTCCCAAAGTTTGTCTTGATTCTTTCCCAGCCAGTACAGGTAATCCCATGAATAAATGCCGGTATTGTGGCCGTCGGAAAAATTCGGCTGTACTGCGTAATTGCCGACCGGCTCCAGCGCGGTCAGCAGGATATCGCGCTTGCCGGTCTGTAAAACTTCCTGCCCGGTACCATGACCGCGCACTTCCGCCGACGGGGAATAAACGCGCAGCAGTTCAAACGGCAATGAATATTCCGCCCCATCGTCGAATGCGATTTCGAGCACACGCGATTGTTTGCGCACGGTCAGTGCGGTCGGGACCGGCGTTGGCGGCGTCTGTTTGGATCCAGCCATGATCATTTATCCGGGTTAAGGTCTTGATTGGACTGCGGCAAGGGCAATTAATCGATTTGGTTAAGCTGCCGAATAACCGATTCGCGTAGCGACGGCAGCAACGCCGTGCGTGCACTCAAGACGGATTCATCAGCCTTGCGCTGGACTTGCGCCCATATCGGACCAGGGAAGTGCGCATCGTCGGCGAAACGCGGAATCACATGCCAATGCAGATGCGGCACTATGTTGCCGAGGCTGGCAATGTTCATTTTATCCGGCCGCATGATCGCGCGCACTACGGCTTCGACCTGCCACACCGCCTGCATGAACAGCGCACGGTCCGGCACGGTCAAATCGGTCACCTCTTTGACATGCTCATTCCAGATCACCCGGCAAAATCCCGGATACTGCGCATCGTCTATCAATACAACACGGAACTTCTCGTTCCGGTACAGCACTTCGCCGCCGGGCTGCGCGCATAGTTCGCAAGTGGTTTTTGACATCGTCATCGTCGGTCAGACCAGCACGCGTTCGATGCCGCCATTATTGGCACGTGCGACATACTCCGGCATCCAGTTCGGGCCAAGCAAATGTCTTGCGATCTCGATCACGATGTAATCGGCATCGGTGTTCGAATCGTCGTTGAAACGCGTCAAGCCTTGCATGCATGCGGGACAGGAAGTAAGGATTTTCACATCCCCGGTAAAGCCGTCGGCCCGCAATTTGTCCGCGCCCTTGATCATTTCCTCTTCCTTGCGGAAACGGATCTGCGTCGAGATATCGGGGCGGCTTGCCGCCAGCGTACCGGCCTCGCCGCAGCAACGGTCGTTTTTCTCGATCTTCTGGCCGTCGATCGTGGTAATCAATGCATTGACCGTCTTGAGCGGGTCCTGCAACTTCATTGGCGAGTGGCAGGGATCGTGGTACATGTAACGCGTACCGTTGACGCCTTCCAGCTTCACGCCTTTTTCAAGCAAGTACTCGTGGATGTCGATGATGCGGCAACCCGGGAAGATTTTTTCAAATTCATATCCCTGTATCTGGTCGTAGCAAGTGCCGCACGACACCACCACCGTCTTGATGTCGAGGTAATTCAACGTATTCGCCATCCGGTGAAACAGCACGCGGTTATCGGTGATGATTTTTTCCGCTTTGTCGTATTCGCCGGCGCTGCGCTGCGGATAGCCGCAGCACAGGTAGCCCGGCGGCAGTACGGTCTGCACACCGACATTCCACAGCATCGCCTGCGTCGCCAGGCCGACTTGCGAAAACAACCGTTCGGAACCGCAGCCGGGAAAGTAAAACACCGCTTCGGTATCCGCCGTGGTGGTTTTCGGATCGCGAATGATCGGCACGATCTTGTCGTCTTCAATGTCTAGCAATGCGCGCGCGGTTTTCTTTGGCAGGTTGCCTGGCATTTTCTTGTTGATGAAATGAATCACCTGCTCCTTGACCGGCGCCTTGCCGTGGCTTGCGCGCGGCGCCTTGGTCTGCTTCTTTGCGAATTTTTTCAGAATCTCGTGGCCCAGGCGCTGCGCCTTGAACACCACGCCGGTCATGATCTTCCGTGTCGCATTGATGGTCGCGGGATCGGTCGCGTTCAGGAAGAACATCGCGCCGGCGGTGCCCGGATTGAACGATTTCTTGCCCATCTTGCGCAGCAGATTGCGCATATTCATCGACACGTCGCCGAAATCGATATCCACCGGGCATGGCGTCAGGCACTTGTGGCACACCGTGCAGTGATCGGCGACATCCTCGAACTCTTCCCAATGCTTGATCGAGATGCCGCGCCGGGTCTGCTCTTCATACAGGAAAGCTTCGACCAGCAGCGATGTCGCAAGAATCTTGTTACGCGGCGAGTACAGCAGATTGGCGCGCGGCACATGCGTCGCGCAGACCGGTTTGCATTTGCCGCAGCGCAGACAATCCTTGACGCTGTTGGCAATCGCGCCGATGTCGCTTTGCTGCATGATCAGCGATTCATGGCCCATCAAGCCGAACGACGGCGTGTACGCATTGCGCAGATCCGCATGCAAGTCCGGAAGGTTCAGCAGCTTGCCCTTGTTGAAGCGCCCTTCCGGATCGATCCGCTGCTTGTATTCGCGGAATTCGCCGATTTCCAGCTCGGTCAGATACTCCAGCTTGGTGATGCCGATGCCATGCTCGCCAGAAATCACGCCGTCCAGCGAGCGCGCCAGCGCCATGATGCGCGCCACTGCCGCATGCGCATCCTGCAGCATCTGGTAATGATCGGAATTGACCGGAATATTGGTGTGCACGTTGCCGTCCCCGGCGTGCATATGCAGTGCAACGAATACGCGGCCGCGCAGCACCTGTTTTTGAATTGCGGTGCACTCGTCCAGGATCAGCTTGAAAGCGGCGCCATTGAAAATCTGCCGCAATTGCGAACGCACTTCCGCCTTCCATGAGACGCGCACCGTACGGTCCTGGACCACGTCAAACACAGTCGCGTTCGGCTGTTGCGCCAGACGTTCTTCAAAGACAGGAACCAGTTTTTCCAGCCCCAGTTGCACCAACTCCAGCTTCGCATCGTGCAGCGGCCGGTCGAGTTGCGACAGCAGATACGACCAGCGTGCATGCGTCAGATCAAGCATTTGCTCCGCTTGCGCGACGCGGTCACCGAGCAGTTCGGCAGCCGGAATGTCGTCGCCTTCCGCATCTTCGCTCTTGCCGAGCGGCAGATTGCCTTTTGCAAAAAAGCCGCGCAATTCCGCGACCAGTTGCAACTTGTTCTTGATCGACAGTTCGATATTGATACGCTCGATTCCGTCGGTGTATTCGCCCATCCGGTTCAACGGAATCACCACGTCTTCATTGATCTTGAATGCGTTGGTATGCTTGGCGATCGCGGCGGTGCGTGCCCGATCGAGCCAGAACTTTTTGCGCGCTTCCGGACTGACTGCGACGAAGCCTTCGCCGACGCGGGTATTGGCGATACGGATCACTTCGGATGCCGCCTGCGCCACTGAATTTTCATCGTCGCCGACGATATCGCCGAACAATGCCATTTTCGGCAACACGCCGCGCTTGGATTTGGTTGCATAACCGACGGCGCGCAGATAGCGTTCGTCGAGATGCTCCAGGCCGGCCAGAATCGCGCCGCCCTTTTTTGTTTCCGCATCAAGGTAATCCTTGATTTCGACGATCGATGGAATCGCATCGCGCGCCTGGCCGAAAAACTCCAGGCAGACGGTACGCGTGAATTTCGGCATCTTGTGCAAAATCCAGCGCGCCGATGTAATCAATCCATCGCAACCCTCTTTCTGAATGCCCGGCAGACCGGAGAGGAATTTGTCGGTGACGTCCTTGCCCAAACCTTCCTTGCGGAATTTGCGTCCTTCGATTTCCAGGATTTCAGTTTTGAACGGTGCGCCGGTTTTGCCTTTGTCAGCCGGATGGGTCCATTCGAGTTTGAACTTCGCAACCGGCGCGTCGTGGATTTTGCCGAGATTATGTTCAAGCCGCGTCACTTCGAGCCAGTCGCCATTTGGATCGACCATGCGCCAGCTCGCCAGGTTGTCGAGCGCGGTTCCCCATAGCACGGCTTTTTTGCCGCCGGCATTCATCGCCACATTGCCGCCGATGCACGACGCCTCCGCCGAAGTCGGATCGACCGCGAACACGAAACCGGCTTTTTCAGCCGCATCGGACACGCGTTTTGTCACGACGCCGGCCCCGGAATAAATCGTTGCATATTCTCGATCGACGCCCGGCAGCATCGTCAATTCGACAGCACCCAGCCGCTCCAGCTTTTCGGTATTGATCACGGCCGACAATGGCGTCAGCGGAATTGCGCCGCCGGTGTATCCGGTGCCGCCGCCGCGCGGAATGATGGTCAGGCCGAGTTCGATGCAGCCTTTGACCAAGCCTGCCATTTCATCTTCGGTATCCGGCGTCAACACGACGAACGGATATTCGACGCGCCAGTCGGTGGCATCGGTCACATGCGATACGCGCGACAAGCCGTCGAACTTGATGTTGTCTTTTGCGGTATAGCGCCCTAGAACCTTGTTGGTGCGTTTGCGCAGATCATAGGCGCTACGGAATTCTTCGCCGAAGTCGGCAACCGCTTTTTTTGCAGCGTGCACCAGCGCTTCGACACTGATGCTGCGACGCCTGGCATCGGGATCGCCGGCGTCGGCCAGATCGGTCGTCATGCGCCGTTTTTCCACTTCCGCGAGGCGATGATTCAACGCATCGATCAGCGCCTGCCGGCGCTTCGGATTGTCGAGCATGTCGTCCTGCAGGTAGGGATTGCGCCGCACTACCCAGATATCGCCCAGCACTTCATACAGCATCCGGGCAGAACGTCCGGTCTGGCGCGCGCTGCGCAGCGTGTCGAGCAGACGCCAGCTTTCCTCGCCCAGCAAGCGGATCACGATTTCGCGATCGGAAAACGAAGTGTAGTTGTACGGGATCTCGCGCAGGCGCGTCGGCGCTGCGCCAGCTGGTGTTTCGGAGATCAGGGCTTGAATTTGTGCGGGGGCGTTCATCAGGAGAAATTTTGGACGAGAGCGTCTGACACTAAAGACGCATTTTAGCTTATTGCGATGCACCACGCGGCAACACCCCTACGACTGCTACGGCTAATGGTTTGCGATTGAGGGAGGAGAACATCGCGCAAAATGGCGCCGACGGGAGGAATCGAGACAAATGCCTTTGACGACGCCTGCGAATGTCCCTTAAAACCAATGCATCACTTGCCGCCAAAACCCGTCCGGCACATACAGCAGCAGCCAGGTAATCGTCAGATAGCGGAGAAATTTACCGATCGCCATATAGACGACGCTTGGCCAGAACGGCAGCTTCAACCATCCGGCCAGGGTGCAGATCGGATCGCCGATACCCGGCACCCAGGCCAGCAGCATGGTTTTGGGACCAAACCGCTGCAGCCAGCCGAACCAGCGGCTTTCCCGTTCCTTGGCAAAGATCTGTTTGGCGCCGTAGCCCAGCCAGTAGTCGATGATTCCGCCCACCGTATTGCCTGCCGTCGCAACCAGCATCACCGGCCAGAACAGCGCGCCATTTACCTTGATGACCGCGAACACGGCCGGTTCGGAACCGATCGGCAGCCAGGTTGCCGACAACAGGCTGATCAGGAATACCGACGACAAGCCGACGTTGGGCAAAGCCAGAGCGCTTAAGAGCCAATCGATCGCAGATTCAATCATTAAAAAGGGAGCGCCATGCCGGAATTAAATGACCAATCAATAATAAATAAGCAACGGGATACAAGCATGCCGAGGGCGTCCATTATAATGACCCGCTGATTTGTACGTGCCCGCCAGTTCCGCGTGCCTTGAACATTGCCCCTATGACCACCGACTACCTGAAGAAAATCCTGACCGCCCGCGTCTACGACGTCGCCATCGAATCCCCGCTCGATCTTGCTCCTACGCTTTCCGAGCGCATGGGCAACCGGATTTATTTCAAACGCGAAGACATGCAAAGCGTATTCAGCTTCAAGCTGCGCGGCGCATATAACAAGATGGCTAACCTGCCGCCCGAAAAAATCAAGCATGGCGTCATTTGCGCATCGGCCGGCAATCACGCACAAGGCGTGGCATTGGCGGCATCCCGGCTTGGCTGCCGCGCGGTGATCGTAATGCCGACCACCACGCCGCAGGTAAAGGTCGATGCGGTCCGGGCGCGCGGCGGTGAAGTGGTCCTGTTCGGCGATTCATACAGTGACGCATATCAGCATGCGCTGACGCTCGAAAAAAAATACAAGCTGAGCTTCGTTCACCCTTTCGACGATCCCGATGTGATTGCCGGCCAGGGCACGATTGCGATGGAAATCCTGCGCCAGCACTCCGGGCCGATCCATGCGATTTTCGTCGCGATCGGCGGCGGCGGATTGATTTCCGGCGTGGCGGCCTATGTCAAGGCGGTGCGTCCGGAAATCAAGATCATCGGCGTGCAAAGCACCGATTCCGATGCGATGGCGCGCAGTATCAAGGCCGGGCGCCGCGTGACGCTGTCCGACGTCGGACTGTTTTGCGACGGGACCGCGGTCAAGCTGGTGGGAGAAGAAACCTTCCGTCTGACCAAAAAATATGTGGACGAGATCATCGTGGTCGACACCGACGCCGTCTGCGCGGCGATCAAGGATGTATTCCAGGATACCCGCAGCATTCTGGAGCCGTCGGGTGCATTGGCCGTGGCGGGCGCGAAACAGTATATCGAGCGCTCGCAACTGACCAAGAAGCCGATCAAGGGCGAGACGCTGATCACGATCGCATGCGGCGCGAACATGAACTTCGACCGACTGCGCTTCGTCACGGAACGCGCCGAGATCGGCGAAGCGCGCGAAGCGGTATTCGCAGTCACGATTCCTGAAGAGCGCGGCAGCTTCAAGCGCTTTTGCGAACTGGTCGGCCCGCGCAACGTCACCGAGTTCATCTACCGCATCAGCGATGAAAAAGAAGCGCATGTATTTGTCGGCGTTCAAATCGCCAATCGTGACGAGTCGGGCAAGATCCGCAAGAATTTCGAGAAGCACGGCTTCAAGACACTCGACCTGACGCACGATGAGTTGGCGAAGCTGCATATCAGGCATCTGGTCGGCGGCAAGAGCCCGCTTGCGCATGATGAATTGCTGTACCGCTTCGAATTTCCCGAGCGTCCTGGCGCACTGATGCGCTTCCTCGACAGCATGGCGCCGAACTGGAATATCAGCTTGTTCCACTATCGCAGCCAGGGCGGCGATGTCGGCCGAATTCTAGTCGGGCTGCAAGTCCCGAAAAAAGAAATGAAGGCATTTCGCGCATTCCTCGGGACCCTGGGTTATCGCAATTGGGATGAGAGCGAAAACCCGGCATATAAATTGTTCTTGTAGCAGGCGCTTCTTTACAGCAAATAAGGCAATGAAAAAAACGGCCTGATCACCGGTCGGCAGGTTACTCGAAAACAATCAACCTCTCAGGGAGTCTTTCACATGTTCGCTCTACGCTTAACAACAAAATGGCTGGCTGCCGCCTTGTTTTCTTCATTTGCGTCGTTTGCCTTGCCATCGATCGCATCGGACTGGGAACACGAATCGGCCGCCGATCCGCGCCGCATGATCGTGCCCGCACCCGTTTCGGTGCCGGCCGGAAAAAGCCTGGCCGATGTAAAAGAAGCCATCAATAAAAGTCTTGCCGGACGCAGATGGACAGGCAAGGAAACAGCGCCCAACGTGATCGAAGGCACTTTCGACAGAAAGAAAAACGGAAGGATTGCATTGGTCGTCAGCCTCAAATACGACACCAGGCAAGTAGAAATCATTTACAAGGAAAGCAAAGGGCTGCGATATGAAGTTGTCAATGGCGAAGCCATGCTTCATTCACGAGCCAATGGCTGGATGAAAAACCTGGCTTCGGATATCGGCAGATTCCTGGCCCGGTGATCCGAATATCGGATCGGATAGGCGGACTGCGGAAAACGTTGTCCGCCGTCATCGAGGCTGGCGCCCTCGGACGAAGAAATCAGATGAGAAATATTCTCCATGAATTGAAGTTCAATTGCGAGGCTTCGTGCTCCATCTGAAACGAATCTGGCAAAATGCTGGTTTGTGTCTCACTGCTTCAACATGACCATGCCCAACACGCCGGACGCATCTCCTCTCGGCAAGCCCGCCGCTTACCAAGCCCAATACAATCCATCGCTGCTGTTCCCGATCGCGCGCCAGGACAAGCGCAATGAACTCGGCCTCAGCGGCACGCTGCCTTTTTTCGGCATCGATATCTGGAACGCTTATGAAGTGTCGTGGCTGAATCTGCGCGGCAAACCGCAAATAGGCATTGCAACGGTCACCGTTCCGGCCGACTCGCGCAATATCGTCGAATCGAAATCCTTCAAGCTTTACCTGAACTCGTTCAACCAGACCAGGCTCGCGGGACCGGATGCGTTGCTGGAGTTGCTGCGTGCGGATTTGTCGTCCGGGTTCGATGCGCCGGTTCAAGTGACATTGACTTTGCCCGATGCATTCTCCAAATTCAAAATGGAAGAGCTGGATGGTCTGCTGCTCGACCGCCTTGACATCGAAGTGACCGAATATGCACCCGATCCGTCGCTTTTGAAAGCCGATCACGACGCGGCGCCGGTGGAGGAAGTCCTGGTATCGCATTTGCTCAAGTCGAATTGCCTGGTAACCGGCCAGCCGGATTGGGGCAGCGTGCAGATTCGTTATGCAGGCAGCGCGATCGATCAGGAGGGTTTGTTGAGGTATCTGATTGGTTTTCGCGAGCACAACGAATTTCATGAGCAATGCGTCGAGCGCATCTTCATGGACTTGCTGCGACAATGCAAACCGCAAAAATTGTCAGTATATGCACGCTACACCAGGCGTGGCGGACTTGACATCAACCCGTGGCGCAGCAACTTCACCACAGGCCGGCGGCCGCCGAATTTACGCAATGCGAGACAATAATCCGGCTCAAGCGGCCATATTGCCATTTGGAATTTCTAAAGCCTGCTTCATGAATTTACGCTAGAATTCCGACACACTTCATTGGATAAAACTCCGAATGAACGCACCAGGAAAAGATTTGAATAAACGTAATTTTGTACCTGAAACCCGTTTCGGCATTTGGTTCCTCGGAAGTCAAACGTGGGTTCAGTTCGTTCTTGAAGTGGCAATCAACGACCTGAACCGCTTGATCGGACATCCGAAACCTGCCGGTTACCAAGTAATGCTTGATGTCGGTTGCGGCCAGGGAAAGTCGTTCAAGTTCTTGAAAGATTCATTCAATCCCGCTACCTTGATCGCCATTGACGCCGATGCCGAAATCCTTGAAAAGGCTCGGCAGCAAGCGCAACGCGATTCGGTGGAAGTGCAGCTAATGGTTGGCAACGGCGATGCGATCGATTTGCCCGACCACAGTGTCGACGTGGTATTTTGCCATCAAACATTTCATCATCTCGTCGAACAGGAAAGAGCCATCGCGGAATTTTATCGCGTGTTAAAACCAGGCGGCCTTCTGCTGTTTGCCGAATCCACTCGCGCATATATTCATTCGTGGATCATTCGGTTATTGTTTCGTCATCCAATGGAAGTCCAGAAGAGTGCGGGTGAATACCTGGCTCTGATTCGCCGCACCGGGTTCAACGTCGAGCCGCATCGCATATCGTTCCCTTATTTGTGGTGGAGCCGCAACGATCTGGGCTTGCTCAATAAATTAGGTATAAAGAAAACCCCTTTGCCCGGCCAACGAGAGGAAACTTTGCTCAATCTCATTGCAGTCAAGCCGGCCTGACATAAGCTTGGAAAAATGGCAAGTAGTGAAAAACCTGAATCTGTCATTACCGTGGCATTGATGACTCTCAGTTTTACGATGCTTTTACTTTGAGCGCCGACGCCGCCGAATAAGCCTATAATTCCCGCGAAATTCAATTTTGTGCATTGCATTATGACCCACTTCAATAAAATTCTTCCTCGTGAAAACGTCGTGCTTGACCTTGATGTCTCCAGCAAAAAGCGCGCATTTGAACAGGCCGGATTGCTCTTTGAAAACAACTGCAGCATTGCGCGGTCGCTGGTATCGGATAACTTGTTCGCAAGAGAGCGATTGGGCTCTACCGGATTAGGTCATGGCGTTGCCGTACCGCATGGCCGCATCAAGGGATTGAAAGCGCCAATAGCTGCGTTTATCCGCTTGGCGGAACCGATTCCATTCGAATCGCCTGACGGACAACCGGTGAAGCTGCTGGTATTCCTGCTGATTCCGGATCATGTTACCCAACAGCATCTCGAGATTTTGTCGGAAGTTGCCGAAATGTTTTCCGACGATGCATTTCGCACCGGATTGGCGAACGACCCGGATCCCGCCGCAGCGTATGCACGCATCACCGGACGGCAGCCCATCCTGCAAAATGTCGCATAAATAGCGCATCATCGGTAATATGCACTTACGTTCAAATTTCGTACTGTGCTGATCCATCATGCCGCTATCCACCCCACTGTCGATTCAACAGCTTTATGACGATAACCGCGAAGCGCTGGAGCTTGGCTGGTTTGCCGGATTCCCCGGCGGCGAACGCCTGATTTCAGGCGACGCGACTTCCGCGGCGGATCAAGTCGGTCATCTGAACCTGATTCACCCCGGACGCATCCAGGTTTTCGGACATCAGGAAACCAAGTACTACAACCGGTTGTCGCCTTCGGCGCGAGTACATCAAACCGAAGAACTTGTGGCCGGCGAACCGCCGGCATTCATCATTGCGCAAGGACTCGAAACACCGGCTTATATCATGTCGATTTGCGACGAGAAGAACATCCCTTTGTTTTCGACGCCGTTGCCGGCGGCGCAGGTGATCGATTATCTGCGCGTCTATCTGTCCAAGAAATTGGCGCAGCGCATTACGATGCACGGCGTCTTCATGGACGTGCTGGGTGTAGGCGTATTGATTACCGGGGAATCCGGCTTGGGCAAGAGCGAATTGGGCCTGGAACTGATCTCACGCAATCATGGCCTGGTGGCCGACGATGCAGTGGAATTTGCGCGGATCGCTCCGCACATGATTGAGGGCCGGTGTCCGACGCTGCTGCTAAATTTGCTTGAGGTACGCGGATTGGGATTGCTTGATATTAAGGCGATTTTCGGTGAAACCGCGGTGCGCCGCAAAATGCGCTTGAACTTGATTGTCCATTTGGTGCGCCGCAAAACCCTGGAAGAAAATTACGAGCGTCTACCCTTGCACTCGCATACGGAAGAGGTGCTCGGGCTCCCGATTCGCAAAGTCGTGATTCCCGTTGAAGCCGGACGCAATCTCGCGGTGCTTCTCGAAGCTGCCGTTCGCAACACGATTTTGCAATTGCGCGGAATCGATACCCTGAAGGATTTCATGGAACGCCAGCAGAAAGCCATGGGCAGGGATTAGTTTGCGCACAAAGCCGTTCAGTACTGCGGGCGATATTCCGGGAGCTGCGGTATCATCACTTCCTATGCGCATTATCCTTATTACCGGCATTTCCGGTTCCGGCAAATCGGTCGGCTTGAACGCCCTCGAAGACGCGGGTTATTTCTGCGTTGATAATTTACCTCCGACACTATTGCGCGCGCTGGTGGCAACGCGCATCAATGAGGGCGAACTAACCACCCTGGCGGTGGCGGTCGATGCGCGCAGCGCGGTCTCGCTCAGCGGATTACCCGCGGACATCCGGTGGCTCAAGGAGCAGGGGCATGATATCAAGGTGCTGTTCCTGACTGCCAAGACGGAATCGCTGATTACCAGATTCTCCGAAACAAGGCGCAGCCATCCGTTATCGCATCGGCTAGGTACTACTGCCCAGAACCCCACCGACCGCCCAACCCTCACCGAATGCATTCGAAAAGAGCGCGAAATGATGGGCGTGATCGAGGGACTCGGACACTTGATCGACACCTCCGGCCTGAGCGCCAACAAATTGCGTGCATGGATCAAGGACCTGATCGGAACCGAGCGTACGCCGCTGACGCTGTTGTTCGAATCCTTTGCATTCAAATTCGGCGTTCCGCTGGATGCGGATCTGGTGTTCGATGTACGTGTTTTGCCCAATCCCTATTACGATCCCGACTTGCGGCTGCTGACCGGCAGAGACGCTCCGGTGGTCGATTTCCTGAACGCGCAACCGGATGCACATGCCTTGTTAAGCGATATACGCGGATTCGTCGAAAAATGGCTGCCTGCATTCAAGAATGACAACCGCAGTTACCTGACGGTTGCTATCGGCTGTACCGGCGGCCAACATAGATCGGTATATTTCGTCGAAGAACTTGCCCGTTATTTCCAGGATTCGGCGCGGGTCGTATTGCGGCACCGAGAGCTTGGCTGAAAGATTTTCATAATTATGCCGCGATTCAAACATTAGCGGCACTGTCATACCCATCATTCATCCCGTCTCATCATGATCATGCTTATCCGGAACGCCTGGCTACCGCTTTTTCCGCTCAACACCGTACTGTTTCCCGGCGGAGTTTTACCGCTGAAAGTATTCGAAACACGTTACGTGGATATGGTGCGCCAGTGCATGAAGAGCGAAACCCCTTTCGGCGTGGTGCGCATCAAATCAGGGCAAGAAGTCGGCTTGGCGGCCGAGCCGGAAGCCGTGGGCTGTCTGGCAAATATCATGCAGTGGGATATGCAGGATCTCGGAGTGCTGCTGCTCCGCACACAGGGCGGCGAACGTTTTCGCATCGTTGAGACACGGGTATTGGAAGATCAACGGCTCGAAGCCCGCGTGGAGCCGATTCCTGCGGACGAGGCGGTTACGCTAAGCGACATGCATGTCAATTGTGCAAAAGCGCTCAAACTCGTGATCGACGATATCAATGCCAAGGGACGCGCGGAACAGGGAGAAGCGTTCATCAGTCCGTTTGCCCAACCGGCGCAATTGGACAATACCGGCTGGGTCGCCAATCGATGGTGCGAAATTCTTCCGATTCCGCTGAAGGCGCGGCAAAAATTGCTTGAACTGGAAAATGCGCAAAGCCGCCTTGCGATCATCCATCAATACTTGCAGCAGCACAAAATTCTTTGACGCCGGGCCTGACGCAGCCAGTCGAATGCGGAACTGCTTCTATATCGCGATCTTCAACTGTGCCGTGCCATTGAAGATTTCCAGCAGCAGTTTTTTGACCGGCGCCGGCAAAGGCGCGCGGGAAAGTCTTTCCCCGTCATACCAGACATGACTGCCTTCACCGACAAAATCGATGCGGTGCGCCAAGCTTATCCGGAACGGCGATATATGCAGTTTGAAATGTGTAAATCCATGGGTAAATGATTGCAGCGCTTCGCAGGAAGCGACCGTGCCGAATCGCGCGATCGCATTCGAGATCGCCATATCGGGCAGCGCCTTGCCGGCTGGACGCGCTTCAGCAGCCGGACCGGCAAGTTCAGGCAACGATAAAAGTCCGCCCCAAATTCCGCTTTCCGGGCGCTGCTCCAGTAATACCTGGCCGCGATCGATGACCACCAGCATGGCAGCGTGCTTTTCGGGAACCGCTTTTTTCGGCTTCCTGACCGGCAGATGCTTTACCCGGTCGGTGGCGACTGCAACACAACGCGGCAACATCGGACATGCCGGACAGGAAGGGTTGTTGCGCGTGCACAGGGTCGCACCAAGATCCATCAGGCCTTGGGTGTAGGCTTCGATATCCCGCTCCGGCAACAGCGCTTCGGCATGGCGCCACAAGCTGTCCTCGATGCGCTTTTCGCCAGGATAGCCGTCGATACCGAAGTTTCTGCAAAAGACTCGTTTGACGTTGCCGTCCAGGATTGCGGCGCGCCGGCCATAGGCAAACGCCGAGATCGCGGCCGCGGTCGAGCGGCCTATTCCCGGCAGCTGCACCAGCAGATCCGCATCCGCCGGAAACACGCCGTTATATTCCGCGCAAATGCGTTGCGCGCATCGATGCAGATTGCGTGCGCGCGAGTAATATCCGAGGCCGCTCCAATGCGCCATCACTTCGTCCGCAGGTGCTGCGGCGAGCGAACCGACATCGGGAAAACGCTCAAGAAATCGCTGATAGTATGGAATGACCGCAGCCACTTGCGTTTGCTGCAGCATGATTTCGGAGAGCCAGACGCGATACGCGTCGCGCGTGTTTTGCCATGGGAGCTTATGGCGACCATGCTGTTTTTGCCATCGTATGACGGCAGTGGAAAAAGATCGATCGGCGGCGATCGCATCAGGTTTTTCAGCGTATCCCGGTGCATTCAATACACCGGTCTTTTCGGGAATAATACGTTTCATCAATAGAGGAAAGGGATCAAGCCGCGGCTTGGAACGAAGCCAGTTCTTCCCTGATGGATTTCTTCAATTCCGCTTCCAGCGCGTCCAGCGAGGTCTTTTGTGCCGCCAATTCATCCTGCATTTTTTCCAGTGCGGCGACCTTTTCTTCCAAACCGTCGGTTGCCTCATGAATCCGCTCGATCGATTGCCTGCGCCGTTTCAGTTGCGCCTTGTGCTCGCGAATCTGGGCTTCCAGCGGAGTCATGACGACTTTCAACCATGCATCGACGTCGCGATTGGCCAATAGAAAGTTTTGCTTCACGCGCGATGCGATCGAATCAAAAAACTTTTGCATCAACACCACTTGCGGCGTGGTCAACAGTACTGTCGTACTAAACTGCTTATGGTAAACCGCTTCAATCATCGCGATTTCCTTGCTGTATTTATCCAATGAAAACGGCATCGGCGTTGATAGCGCCAAGCCATGATCGGTGGAAAATTTACGGTACATCACCGTCATCATCTCGGTGATTTCATCCGTGGTTTTTCCGGATAAAGCGAGATTTTCCTGAATATGCGCGAAGAAATTTTTCACCGCATCGCGCATGCCGGTCGAAAACATGCTTTTGCTCATTCCATTGCGCGTCCTGCCGATTTCATCCTTGAGGACGTTCATCCCCAGCGTGGTAAATACATCGACCGACAGGCGTGCAAATACGGCGCGCGTGCCTTGCAATTTCAACAGACTTTCATCGAATTCCTTCTTTTCGATATCGATGCGCTTCATCATGTGTGAAACGATATTCTGGTTCTTGCCGCGCAGGCTTTTCAATTCAACCAATTGCTCCACCACATTGCGCATACGCGCCGACAACAGCGCTTGCCGGGCGGTGGTCAGTTCATTGATTTCGGTTGCGAATTGCGTGCGAATGATCTCTTGCTTGGCAGGGATCAGCTCGTTGGATAATGCGGACTCCAGCGCCGGCAAGCGGCTCTTGGCCAACAATTTGGCATCGCGATTGATTTTCCCGACCAGTCCCTTTTGCGCGGATACCGGATATACCTGCTGTTGCGTCAATCCCAGCGTATGCGCAACGCTGCTGACCTGGCCGATAATCTGCCGCTCCACTTCGGCTTCGGAACGCAATTCATCCCACATGCTGTCGATTTTATTCAAGACCACCATGCGGCCGGTGCCGGTGCCGATATGCTGACGCCAGACTTCAATATCGCTCTTGGTGACGCCGGTATCGGCAGCCAGGATGAACAATACCGCATGCGCGTTCGGAATCAGGTTCAGCGTCAGTTCCGGTTCAGTTCCGATCGCATTCAAGCCCGGCGTATCGATAATCACCAGCCCTTGCTTTAACAATGGATGCGGAAAATTGACAATCGCATGGCGCCACTGCGAAATTTCCACCATGCCGTTGGCATCGACGGCCAGCTTGCTGTCCGGATCGGTTTCATCGTACAGGCCATAGCTTTTCGCTGCCTCCAGCGGTACGCGCTTGGTCAGGCTTACGTGCTTGAATGCTTCCAGCATGCCGTCGCCCGATGAAATATCAAGCGGCAAGACGGTCCATGCATTGCTTTGCTCCTTGAAATCACTGGTCGACTGCGGCTCCGCCCTGGTCTCGATCGGCAACAGGCGGATCGACGGAGGAAAAGTTTCGTCATACAGCAGTTCGGTCGGGCACATCGTGGTGCGTCCGACCGAGGACGGCAAAATGCGTTGACCGTAATCGGCGAAAAATATCGCGTTGATCAACTCCGATTTTCCACGCGAAAATTCCGCGACGAAGGCAATCGTCAACTTGTCTTCGGCCAGTCTTCCCAACGCCCTCGACATGCGCTGATCATTTGCCGCATCCGACAGTTCGGCAACGGTAATCCATGCGCGGTAGCGTTCCAGCGCCATGGCAACGCCACTGCGCCACATGCTGTATTCCTGAAACTTCTGAACCAAATTGCTCACGTTATCCCCAATCATTGATGCTTCAGTGCATCAAATCTAGCACTCGCCGTCATTTTTGACAATTTACACAATAAAACGTCGAACGTTGCCCTTGCTTGATCTGACGGATTTCCGTGCCGCAAATACGGCAAGGTTCGCCGGCACGGTTATAAACAAAATAACATTGCTGAAAATATCCGGACTGTCCATCGACGCCGATAAAGTCCCTCAAGCTGCTGCCGCCCTGCTCAATCGCGGCGGCCAGCGTCTCGCGAATCGCTTGCGCCAGTTTTTCATAACGCCGCAGGCCGATGCGATGTGCCGCGGTATTCGGATTGATTCCCGCTTTAAACAGGCTTTCCGAAGCATAAATATTTCCGACACCGACCACAATGTCTCCTGAGAGCAACACTTGTTTGATCGCCATTCCCCGCACTCGCGTCTTCGCATACAACAGATGTGCCGAAAAAGAGGCTTCCAGAGGCTCCACTCCCAATCGATTGAGCAGCACATGATTCTCGATTGCGCCGTCCAGATGCGCATGCCATAGCACGGCGCCGAAGCGACGCGGATCGGTCAACCGCATTACCTGATCGCCAACGATCAAATCGAAATGATCATGCTTTCCGGGCAGCGTCGCGGTCGGAAGAATACGCAAATGGCCGGACATGCCGAGATGAATGATCAAGGTGCCGTGGTCAAACCGAATCAGCAGGTACTTTCCGCGTCGGCCGGTATTTTGTATTGCATGTCCGCTTAGACGTTCGGATAAATCATCGGGAAACGGCCAGCGCAAACCGCTGTGGCGCAATACGACACCGGTGACGACGCGGCCCTCGATATGCGGGGCGACGCCGCGCCTGGTAACTTCGACTTCAGGTAATTCAGGCATGGCAAGATGAACTTGTTCCAGAAAGGAAATGAGGAAAAATTGAAAAATCCGAAATGAACCCGGACACACTGTATTTAAAAAAGCACTGTCGATCCGTGCGCCTGCCCCATTACCGTAAACGAGACAGCATTCAGCTGTCAGTCGTTGCTATACGGCGGATGGGCATAGATGCCGAGTTGGGCGTAAAATCGAACTCTATTTGATTCGACGGAACCATCTCTTGAAAAATATTTTCGTCATTTTAACCTTGTCGGCGATTTTATCCGCATGCGCGGGAGGATTGCACCAGCCTGCCGTCAATGTCGGCAAAACCGACGCCATTACCGTGGTCGCGGCGGATCAGTCGACAACAGGTCATGGCGCGGTACGCAAACTATACGTCAAGTCCTCCGCTCCCGAGGCCGACGATCCACTACCGTCGATACAGCTTACAGAAGAACTCATTTTCAAGTATTTGAGCGCGGAAATTGCCGACCAGCGAGGCAGTTGGCAAGCGGCCTATGTCACCATGCTAGGCATCGCGCAACAAACGCGCGATCCGCGAATCGCTCGCCGGGCAGCCGAGATTGCGCTCAAGGCAAAGCAGCCAGGCGAAGCGTTGACGGCGATTCGCCTGTGGCGCGACGTCGCGCCGCGTTCGGAAGAGGCGGCGCAGTATTACATGAGCTTCGTCCTGTTGAGCGACAATCTGGAAGAAGCGCGGCCAATGCTGCAGCAACGCTTGCAGGAAATGCCGCAGCAGGCGCGCGGTGCACTGATCCTGCAAATTCAGAGACTTCTGGCACGCGCCAAAAACAAGGCCGCCGCCTTTTCGCTGCTTGAAACCCTGGTCGCTCCGTACAAGTCGCTTCCGGAGGCGCATCTGGCTCTCGCGCAGTCCGCTTTTCTCCAGGGCGACAACGCACGTGCCAGCCAGGAGGCAAATGCTGCGTTGACGGCCAATCCGGGTTCGGAACTGGCGGCGTTGACGCTGGCACAGGTAACGCCCGACAAGAGCGATGCGGCGAAATCGCTGGCTGCTTTCCTGAAACGCAATCCGAAGGCGCGCGAGGTACGCCTTGCACATGCCCGCATGCTGGTCGAGTTGAAGCAATACGCGCAGGCGCAGGATGCGTTCCAGACCCTGCTCAAGGATCAACCCAAGGACTTGACCGCGCTCTATGCGTTGGGCCTGTTAGCCACGCAAAGCAAGAATCCGAATGAGGCGGAAAAATATTTGACGGCGTATCTCGATGCATTGGCGGCAAATCCGGAAGAAGATCGCGACCCGACCCAGGCATTGTTAATCCTGTCGCAGCTTGCTGAGGAACGCAACGACACCAAGGCCGCACACAATTGGCTTAATCAAATCGATCCTGCTACCCGGCAAGCGCATTTCAATGCACAAGTAAAGCGCGCTCAATTATTTGCGCGGGACAATGACATACCGGCTGCACGCAAGCTGTTGAAGGAACTCGATACCCACGGCGAGGAAGAGCAGATCCAGGTGCTGATGGTGGAGGCGCAGATATTGCGCAATGCCGATCAGACCGCGGAAGCCATGGAAATCATGGAAGCCGGCATCAAACGTTTTCCAGGCAATACCGACTTGCTGTATGACTATGCGATGCTGGCCGAAAAGCTTAACAAGCTCGACATCATGGAAACATCGTTGCGCAAGGTGATCAAATTGGCGCCGAACAACCAGCATGCCTATAACGCGCTCGGCTATTCACTGGCGGAACGCAACTTGCGCCTGCAGGAAGCTTATGAACTGATCGACAAGGCGCTCAAGCTGGCGCCGGAAGACCCGTTCATCATGGATAGCATGGGCTGGGTGCAGTTCCGGCTCGGAAAAATCGATGAAGCCGAAAAACTGCTGCGCCGCGCCTATGAATTACGCCCTGATGCCGAGATCGCTGTACATCTGGGTGAGGTGCTTTGGGTCAAGGGGCGGCGCGAGGATGCGAAAAAATTCTGGCGCGATGCAAATACCAAGGATCCGAAAAACGATACCTTAAAAAATACGCTCGCACGGTTTCAGGTAAATTTGTGATCTGCAACTGGTTCGCCGCGGGCGATTCAAGCTCGCCGTGGCGGCTTCCGCTCAATCCACTCCCGATTGCCGACGATTTTATGTCCTGGACCGGCTATACCTTTTATTTCCCGCGGCTTGCGCTCGGTCTACTGCTGGCGCCGCTTCTGTTGACTGGATGCGCAACCGTGAATCAGCCATCCGCATCGCAGCCGATCACTGCGGAGCAAACCGCGCCACGCAGCTATCACGACGCAATCATGATCGGCGGCCGGCTATCGGTGCGCTATCAGCAAAACGGCCGCGACGAAGCGGTTCACGGCAGTTTCACGTGGGTGCAACGCCCGGAGCGAACAATCGTCACCCTGTTCTCGCCGCTCGGACAAACCATCGCGGCAATTGAAATCACTCCCACCTTGTCTACATTGACGCAAGCCGGCCAAGCTCCCCGCACAGCCGACAATGTCGATGCGCTAGCCGCCGAATTGGGCTGGCCGCTGCCCGTTTCAGGCTTGCGCGACTGGCTGCAGGGTTTCGTTTCGGATACCGATGGCCGCCGCTTCGTCGCTTCGCCGGCAACAGACGCCGTCAATGTGACGACTCGTGACGGCTGGCGGCTGTACTACCCAATTTGGCATGAGGACGGCGAACAAAAGCGCCCAAGACGCATTGATCTGGAGCGCAGCACCATCCAGGCCGGAGAAGTAGCGATCCGGATCGTCGTTGACGCATGGCAACCAGGCTAATCCCCCGCGCCGACTATTATCAATATGCCACGCACGCTTGAAAATTGCCCCGCACCAGCCAAACTGAACCTGTTTTTGCATGTCACAGGCAGACGGCCGGATGGATATCATTTACTGCAAACATTATTCCAGTTGATCGATGTTGGCGACACGCTGCATTTTGAACGACGCGATGATGGCATCATCCATCGCAGCACCGATATCGCCGGCGTGCCGGAAGAATCCGACCTCATAGTACGAGCGGCCCGATTGCTGAAGTCAGCGGTACCGTTCACGGATGCGGAAAAATCGCTCGGCGCCAATATCGCGATCGACAAGCGCTTGCCGATGGGTGGCGGCTTGGGCGGTGGCTCATCGGATGCGGCGACCACCCTGATCGCGTTGAATCATCTGTGGGGCACCGGCTTGACGCGCGCCGAACTGATGGCGCTGGGACTTCAGCTAGGCGCCGATGTGCCGTTTTTTTTATTCGGCAAGAATGCATTTGCCGAAGGCGTGGGCGAAATGCTGACAGCGGTGGCAACACCCTCCGAGCGCTGGTTCGTGGTGATCGAACCGGGTGTTTCAGTTCCGACCGCAGCTATATTCGGCGCGCCGGAATTGACACGGAATACGAAACCCGTCAAAATAGCGGACTTTTCCGAAGCACAAGTCTGGTTCGGGGAAAACGACTTGCAAGTCGTAGCTGCCAAGCTGTTTCCGCCGGTTGCCGATGCCATCGAATGGCTGGCAAAATTTGGAAATGCGAGAATGACCGGCTCCGGCGCTTGCGTGTTCTGCGCGTTTGAGCATGAGCATCGGGCAAACGAGATGCTTGATCAAGTACCCGTGCGCTGGAAAGCATGGAAAGCCAAGGCGATCGCGGAGCATCCGCTGACCCACTTGCTGAAGTCGTAGTTAATTTAGTCTTAGTTAAAGCAAAGAATTGGTTTGACGTTACACGGTCCGCTGGAGTTAGCGAAAATGTGACGGAAGACGCCCGGTTGTGTAGGGGAATCGCCAAGTCGGTTAAGGCACTGGATTTTGATTCCAGCATTCGAAGGTTCGAATCCTTCTTCCCCTGCCATTATGATTTTACGTAATACGCGCAGCGAATTACGTGTGTTCTCACCCTCGCCTTCTGGGAGAGGGTTGGGGTGAGGGATTGAGCGTTCAGACCGTCATCCTTTATGTAACGCTCAATAAATCAAATAAAAAATATAATACGCAGCAAAACAGGCAAGCCGCCAACGCAAAACCGATAGGTTGCGCATTGGTGGCTTTTCAAGCTTTTAACGATTGCATCCAGGGGTCCCATGGCATTCGAAAACCTGATGGTTTTTACCGGCAACGCAAATCCGGAGTTGGCTGCTGGGGTCGCCAAGCAACTCGGCCTCCAACTCGGCAAGGCGGTCGTCTCCAAATTTTCGGATGGCGAAGTCTTGGTCGAAATCAACGAGAATGTGCGTGGCAAGGATGTCTTCGTGCTGCAATCGACCTGCGCGCCGACCAATGACAACCTGATGGAAATCATGCTGATGGTCGATGCGCTGAAGCGTTCGTCGGCAGGCCGCATTACCGCAGCGATTCCGTATTTCGGATATGCGCGGCAGGATCGCCGGCCTCGCTCCGCACGGGTGGCGATCTCGGCGAAAGTGGTCGCCAACATGCTGCAGGAAGCCGGCGTCGAGCGGGTACTGATCATGGACTTGCATGCCGACCAGATCCAGGGATTTTTCGATATCCCGGTCGACAATATTTATGCATCGCCGATCCTGCTGAGCGATCTGGTAAGCAAAAAATACGACGACCTGCTGGTGGTATCGCCGGACGTAGGCGGTGTGGTTCGCGCACGCGCCCTGGCAAAACGCCTGGATTGCGACCTGGCGATTATCGACAAACGCCGTCCGAAGGCGAACGTGTCGGAAGTGATGAATATCATCGGTGAAGTCGAAGGCCGTAATTGCGTGATCATGGACGACATGGTCGACACCGCCGGCACACTGACCAAGGCAGCGGAAGTACTGAAAGAACGCGGCGCGAAAAAAGTCATCGCCTACTGTACCCATGCGGTGTTGTCCGGCCCGGCCATTGAACGCATTGCCAATTCGCCGCTGGATGAGTTGGTGGTGACCGACACGATTCCGCTATCGGCGGAAGCCAAGGCATGCAGCAAGATCCGCCAATTGACGTGTGCCGGATTGCTGGCCGAAACATTCAAACGCATCACCAAGGGTGATTCGGTAATGTCGCTGTTTGCTGAGTAACTATTCCTCCCGTTAGGGAGTTCGACGGAACATGAGGTTCCATCGACAATTGAATATTGAATACGGAGCGCAAAATAAACTGCGCTCAATTTTGAATCCCCTGGTCGCGGGGGATTTTTACAGCAAGGCCATGCCTTGCAATCACTGGAGCTTTAAAAATGAAAGTAATCGCATTTGCACGCAAAGAGCAGGGGTCCGGAGCGAGCCGCCGCCTGCGCAATGCCGGCCAAACCCCGGGCATCATTTACGGTGGCACCAGCGCACCGGTCAACATTTCTCTCGATCACAATGCGCTGTACCATGCATTGAAAAAAGAAACGTTCCACTCGTCGATTCTCGACATGGAAATCGATGGCAAGGCAGAAAAAGTCTTGTTGCGCGATTTTCAGATGCACGCGTTCAAACAACTGGTATTGCATGCGGATTTCCAGCGCGTCGACGCAAAACAAAAAATCCACGTAAAAGTGCCTCTGCACTTCATCAACGCTGAAATCTCACCTGCAGTGAAACTCTCTGCCGGCATCATCAGCCATGTGATGACTGACCTGGATGTCACTTGCCTGCCAAAAGATTTGCCTGAGTTCGTCGAAATCGATCTGGCCAATCTTGAAGTCGGTAACTCGATCCACTTGTCGGATATCGCTCTGCCCAAAGGCGTAACCGCAGTTGCGCACGGCGGCCAAGACAATCCGACCATTGCAACGGCGTCGATCCCGGCTGGCAAAGTCGAAGCTGAAGCATCGGCAGCGGCGGCACCTGCTGCGGATACCGAGAAGAAGTAACTCGGCGCTTCATGCGGACTATTTGTCTGCTGTAAAAACCCGCCGCTCCTGGCGGGTTTTTTATTGCCCGACACTTTGTTGGACTGCGACCCGCAACATCCGGGATAATCAGCTTTTTCAGCTTCGAACATTTCATGGCTATTCGTCTTATTGTCGGATTGGGAAATCCCGGTCCCGAATATGAACAAACCCGCCACAATGCCGGTTTCTGGCTGGTCGACAATCTGGCCGGCTCACATGCGCGCGGCGGATTGAAACGCGAGGCGCGCTATAACGCGCTGCTCGCCAAAACCGCAATCGCCGGACAGGAAGTATGGCTGCTGGAACCTCAGACCTTCATGAACCGATCCGGCCAATCGGTCGGGGCGCTGGCACGTTTTTACAAGATCGCGCCGGATGAAATCCTGGTCGTGCATGACGAACTCGATCTGGCGCCGGGCATTGCGAAAATAAAAAAAGGCGGATCGTCCGGCGGACACAATGGTTTGAAAGACATCACCGCTGCGCTGGGCACGCAGGATTACTGGCGCCTGAGAATCGGCATCGGACATCCGCGCGCGCTCAATTTGCAGCACGCGGTTGTCGATTTCGTGCTGCACCGGCCGCGCAAGGAAGAGCAACCATTGATCGATGAAGCCATCGCAAGAAGCATCGATGTCATCCCCCTCCTTTGCGAAGGTAAATTCGAAGCGGCGATGATGCAACTACACACTGTAAAATAGCGGGTTAATCGAACTTCCAGCAAAGCACATATCATGAGTCTCAAATGCGGCATCGTCGGCCTGCCTAACGTCGGCAAATCCACCCTTTTCAATGCATTGACCAAGGCGGGGATCCCTGCGGAAAATTATCCCTTCTGCACGATCGAGCCCAATGTCGGCATGGTTGAAGTACCCGACCCGCGCCTGGCCGAATTGTCGGCGATCGTCAAGCCGGAGCGCATCGTCCCCGCCATCGTCGAATTCGTCGATATCGCCGGGCTGGTTGCCGGTGCGTCGAAGGGCGAAGGCCTGGGCAACCAGTTCCTTGCGCATATCCGTGAAACCGACGCAATTGTCAACGTCGTGCGCTGCTTCGAAGACGACAACGTGATCCACGTCGCGGGCAAGATCAATCCGCTGGACGATATCGAAGTGATCCAGACCGAATTGGCATTGGCCGACATGGGCACCGTCGAAAAGGCGATTCACCGCGAAAACAAGAAGGCCCGCTCCGGCGACAAGGATGCAGCCAAACTAGTGGCCGTTCTGGAGCGCATCATGCCGCATCTGGACCAGGCCAAACCGGTGCGCGCAATGGGACTGGATGCGGAGGAAATGGCATTGATCAAACCGCTGTGCCTGATCACCGCCAAGCCGGCCATGTATGTCGGCAACGTGTCGGACACGGGTTTCACCAATAATCCGCTGCTCGATCAGTTGACTGAATATGCCAAGTCGCAAAATGCGCCGGTAGTCGCCATCTGCGCGGCGATCGAAGCCGAGATCGCCGAACTAGATGATGCCGACAAGAAGGAATTCCTGGCCGATATGGGAATGGAAGAGCCGGGCCTGGATCGCCTGATCCGCGCCGCATTCAAGCTGCTCGGTTTGCAAACCTATTTCACTGCAGGCGTGAAGGAAGTGCGCGCCTGGACCATCCACGTCGGCGACACAGGGCCGCAGGCGGCGGGCGTGATCCATACCGATTTCGAACGCGGCTTCATCCGTGCGCAAACGATTGCCTTTGACGACTTCATTACCTACAAGGGTGAACAAGGCGCCAAGGAAGCTGGCAAGATGCGTGCGGAGGGCAAGGAATATGTGGTCAAGGACGGCGATGTGTTGAATTTCCTGTTTAACGTCTAAGCATATTCTCGCCGGCTGATGGCGCGCGAGCGGCGCCGGCTGCTGCCGAACACCGTTTTCCCCTAGGAAGTCCGGAAGAATCGCCATCATGCTTTTCTCCTTGCCTATTCATAACATCGCCCATCAGCGACGTGTCGACAAAATCGATAAATAGCGACATGTTTTATTGACGTGTCGCTACCGGCGACCTTGGACGTCCGTCCTTATCTAAGATTTACAAACGTGAACCGGTAGATGTAATTTTCGAGCAGCCATACTGCCGCATCTGGAATCTGGTGAATAAACAAGTAGCTCTTCGGCATCGAAATGCTGCGTGACACGATTTTTTGGCAAAGATGAATAGGGGAATCCCATCATTAAGGGGGCAATCAGATGACAAATTACCCCAATATACGTTAGGATTACCCCATTTACTTAACCTCTAACAACAATGCATTCGCTGACGTCCGACTACCTTGCCAAGCTGCGGTTTGATACTCAGCAACTCGCAACCTTGCGGGCCTTGGGCGAGTATTGCGGCAAACAGCGTCTGTATGTGGCGCAGTCGCCCGAGGTATTAAGCGACCTGCGGCAAATCGCGGTGATTGAATCCACCGAATCTTCCAACCGCCTGGAAGGTGTCGTGGTGCCGGCAAGCCGCTTGAAATCCCTGGTACTTAAAAACGCCACGCCCAAAAGCCGTTCGGAACAGGAGGTGGCAGGCTACCGGGATGCGCTGGGATTGATCCACGAAAGCGCCGAGCAAATGCCTTTTTCAGAAGGCGCCATCCTCCAGTTGCACAACATTCTTTACCGGTACATGCCGCAACGCGGCGGTCACTGGAAAGCCACCAACAACGATATTGTTGAACGGCATCCGGACGGCAGCTCACGCATCCGCTTTCGTCCTGTCGCTGCACACCTCACGCCAATAGCGATGACCGATATGGTCGGGCGCTATCGCATTGCGCTGGATCGGCATCTCGCCGACCCATTGGTGCTGGTACCGCTGGTCGTCCTGGATTTTTTGTGCATTCATCCCTTCCCTGACGGGAACGGACGCATGGCGCGGCTGCTGACCTTGCAACTGCTATATCACTTCGACTATGCGGTAGGGCGCTACATCAGTCTGGAACGCATCTTCGAGGAATCGAAAGAGAGCTATTACGAAACGCTCGAAGCCAGCTCGCAGAATTGGCACGAAGGCGCACACGACATCGCGCCCTGGCTTAATTACTTCTGGGGTGCGCTGCTGCGGGCCTACAAGGAATTTGAAGAGCGCGTCGGCACCATCGAAAGCAGACGCGGCACAAAAGGCGACCGTGTGCGTGCCGAGATTTTAAAGCGCAATCTGCCGTTCTCGATCTCTGAAGTCGAAGAAGCCTGCCCTGGCGTTAGCCGGGACATGGTGCGGCTGGTGTTAAGAGCGATGAAGGCAGAGGGATTAATTGCGCCGACCGGCAAGGGGCGTGGGGCGAAGTGGGTCAGCCTTGCTGCAGTTGCCGTTGGCGGTACTTGTCCCAATTAAAGGAGAACCTGGTGGCATACAACGAAGCTGAAACACGCTACGAACTGATTGACCCTGTTCTCCGAGAAAAAGGATATCGCCAATGGCGCATCAAACTCGAAACTCCGGCCCCCGTGGAGCCCACCGGAAATAAAGGCCGTCGCCGCACAGGCAATGGGCGTACCGATTACCTGCTTTGCGTGCAAGTGGCCGACATGCCAAATCCATTGCCAGTGGGCGTCATCGAAGCCAAGGCCGAAAATGAAGATCCTCTCAACGGCATGGAGCAAGGCAAGCGCTATTCGGAATGCGCACGCTTCGCGGTGCAGTATGTATTCGCCACGAATGGCCATCGGTATGGCGAGTTTGACAAAATCAACCAGCTGCCCGCCGGCCCTTTCCTGTTAAAGAATTTTCTTACGCACGATGAATTAACCGCCCGCTACGCACAAGATACCGGCATCAACATCGCTGACCCTGTTGCATCCATGCTTTTCATGCCCGACAGCGCCGCCTTCAATAAGCCCCGCTATTATCAGGATGCCGCGATTCGCGCCGCATTTGAAAAAATATTGTTGTGCGAAAGCGCCGGTGAATCCGCCCGCGTATTGCTGAGTCTCGCAACCGGCGCCGGCAAGACGGTAATTGCCGCCAATCTTTTATGGCGCTTGCATGAAGCCGGGCGGCTCGTCAAACCCGCCCTGTTCCTGTGTGATCGCGACGAGTTGCGCGAGCAGGCATGGGAAAAACTCAGCAAGGCATTCCCAAAAGGCAGTGTGCGCATCGTCGCAACCGAAAAAGGGCAGAATGCCGCCCAAAATGCCAAGGTGCATATCGCTACCTATCACACGCTAGGACTGGACGACGATGAGCAAGACTATGCCAGCTTTCTCGCCCGTCACTATCCCGAAAACAGCTTCTCGGTGATTGTGATCGACGAATGCCACCGCTCTGCATGGGGGCGCTGGTCGGAAGTCTTGACGCGCAATCCCGATGCGATCCACATCGGTCTCACGGCCACGCCACGGCAATTGCGTGATCCCAAGCGGCAAACCAAAACCGATGCGGACATCACCGCCAACAATCTCACCTACTTTGGCGAGCCGGTGTACGAATACACGCTGATCCAGGCGCAGGAAGACGGCTATCTGGCCGCTTGCGAGATCGTCAAACTCAAGCCCTCCATCGACTGGAAAACCTTCACAGCCAAGGAAATTATCGAGGCCAAGGCGATCGATGCTCGTACCGGAAAATACATCCTGCCTGAAGATCTGAAACCGCAATACGCGGCCCAGGATTTTGACAATGGCATCGTGTTACCCGAGCGGATTGCCGCCATGTGTGCCGACCTGTTCCAGCGTCTGTGCGAGCATGGCGGCCCGGAGCAGAAAGTCATCATCTTCTGCACCCGCGACCTGCACGCCGACCGCGTCGCCATGCAGATGCAGCGACTCTATGCCGTCTGGTGCAAGGAAAAAGGCCTTACCCCAAAAGAGCGCTACGCATTCAAGTGCACGGCGGAAGGCGGCTCCGAATTAATCGGGCAAATGCGTGGCTCGGGCGAACGGTGCTTTATCGCCTGTACCGTCGATCTGCTCGCAACCGGCGTCGATATCGAACGGCTCAATGCGGTGGTGTTCTTCCGTTATATGGAATCAAGCATCCAGTTTTACCAAATGGTCGGGCGCGGCACCCGCATCCATGAAGAAACCCAAAAGTACAAGTTCTGGCTCTACGACTACACGGGCGTCACCGACCTGTTCGGCACCGACTTCATCACCGCACCGACCAAGCCGCGCGCAAAAAAGCCGGGCGGAGATACCGGAGGTGGCGGTGGCGGCGATGATGAACCGCTGCCACTACCCGAGCTGGTCGGCGGACAAGCCGTCACCATCACGCCGCAAGGCCGCTACATCCTGCAAGAACGTCTGATTGATGGCGTGCGCCGCGAAGTCGCGATACCGCTCGATGAATATTGGCAGGAAATGGTGGCTCGCGTACTGCGCGAAGCGGCCACCATCCACGATTTTCGCAAGATATGGGTAGAAACACAGAAGCGCCGTGCGCTCATTAACCACCTGCTGGGCGAACACTATTGGCCCGATACCGTGCGCGACCTGATGCACATGACAGACTGTGATCATTTCGACCTGTTCGCCCATTACGGCTACCGGGAAAAAGCGCTCAAGCGCCCGGAACGCGAAGCGGCTTATCTGCAAGCCCAAGCGCCGTGGTTTGCCTCGGTTGATGACAAAGTCGCGGTCGTACTGCGTGGTATCGGCCACCAGTTTGGCGCTGGCGGAACCGATGCGCTGGAGTCGGACTATTTGGGGGAAGTGCCGGAGATTAAACGGGTGGGCGGCTTGGCGGCGTTACGGGCTTTAGGAAAACCGGCGGATGTGATGCATGAAGCAAAGACAAGGTTGTTTGGGGTATGAGTAAGAGAACTTCTGCCATAAGGGGTTTTGCCAAAGTTGTCACAGGTGGGACGCCCACTCGTGGAATGAAGGCCTATTACGACGGTGCGATTCCATGGGTAAAGACGCTTGATTTGAATTGCGGTATCGTAAAACATACCGAAGAAAGCATCACCGTAGAAGGTTTGCGTTCAATTCGCGATGGTTTCAATCCGCCCGGCACTGTCATGGTTGCGATGTATGGCGGTGCAGGAACGATTGGCAAATCTGGTGTGCTTGGTATTGCTGCCGCCACCAATCAAGCCATCGCCTCGATCCTGCCGGATGCGAGCATCTTCGATTCGGATTTTTTGCACTACCAGTTGATGCATCTTCGCAGCACTTGGATGCAGTTCAGTCAAGGAAATCGCAAGGATCCCAACATTAACAAATCTGTCGTTGAAGATATGCTTGTCTGGCTTCCCGAGAACATGAGTAAGCAAAAAGCTATCGGCGCAGCAATAAAAGCCCAACTTGCCGCCGCTGAAGAAGCGCGCCAAGCGGCACTGGCGCAATTAGCAGAACTACGCCGATTGAAAACGCAGTCGCTCAGCGCCATTTTTTCCAGTATTGGGAAAAGAAGCCCGATAGGCGCCGTCGCAAAACTTCAGTCCGGTTACGCATTCAAAAGCCAATCGTTTCAAAAGCAAGGCATTCGCCTGCTACGAAATGCCAATATCTTGCCGGGAAAAGTCTATTGGGATGACACGGTATTTCTTGCACCTTCGAATGCAAAATCTCACGAAACCTATGCACTTTGTGCCGGAGATATCCTGATTAGTCTGGACCGCCCTATCATCTCAAGCGGCATTAAGGTTGCCAGATTTTCGGAGAACGATCTTCCCGCATTGTTAGTGCAACGAGTCGGGCGATTCCTCATTAACAAGGACCTCTTGGAGGCTGACTATCTTTACGCCTTTTTGCAAAGCACCTCTTTCATAGAGGCTATTTCCGGCCATGGCCAGAGCCTTGGCGTCCCGCACATATCGCCTTCTCAGATTGAAAACATTGAAATTCCATTGCCCGATTTAATTGAACAAAAGAGATTGGCTATTGTTTTGACTGAATTGACCGCGCATATCCAAACAGCGGAAATCGCTGCTGGACAGCAACTGCGCGATATTGAGCTTCTACCCTCTCGTCTGCTGGCCGAAGCCTTCAACCCTTAAGAATGACAGAATCATGATAAATAAACACATCGCCGCGCAACACCACGCCACATTTGAAAATATTCGCCATGAAGATGATGAGGGCAACGAATTTTGGCTGGCAAGACAATTAGCTGTGGTGCTGGATTATTCGCAGTACCGCCATTTTTTGCCGGTCGTTGAGCGCGCCAAGGAGGCTTGCAAGAACAGCGGGCAAGCGCTGGAAAACCATATTGAGGATGTCCTCACAATGGTCGAGATCGGTTCGAGTGCCAAGCGGCAAGTCGAAGACATACGCCTGTCACGCTACGCCTGCTACCTGATCGTCCAGAACGGCGATCCCGGCAAGCCTGTCATTGCCAACGGCCAAACCTATTTCGCCATGCAGACGCGGCGCCAAGAGCTGGCCGACGATGCCAAATTCACGCAATTAAGTGAAGATGAAAAGCGGCTGGCGATTCGCAACGAGCTGGCAGCCCATAATAAATATCTTGCTGCTGCGGCCAAGGACGCCGGCGTGGAGACGCCGCTGGACTACGCCATTTTTCAGGACCACGGCTATCGCGGCCTGTACGGCGGCCTGTCGGCAAAAGGCATTCATGCCCGCAAGGGACTCAAGTCCAGCCAGAAAATTCTGGACCATATGGGCAGCACCGAACTGGCGGCCAATTTGTTCCGCGCCACGCAAACTGAAGAAAAGCTCCGGCGCGACGAGGTACACGGCAAAAAAAATGCCAACAGTACCCACTTTGAAGTGGGCCAAAAAGTGCGCCAGACCATTCAGGAATTGGGCGGCACCATGCCCGAAGCTTTGCCGACACCCGATGCAGGCATCAAGCAAATTGAAAACGCGCAAAAGAAACTGGATAAAAAGAAAAACTGACGATGGCCAACACACCCAAAACCAAGGCGCTAAAGGCAACGAAAGCTGTCAAAGCGCCACGGACACTGGCATCCACTCAGTCGCTGTCCAGTTTTGTCAAATCGATTTGCGACATCATGCGCCGCTCCAACTGCGCCAGCGCGTTGCAGTATGTGCCGGAGCTCACATGGATTCTGTTCCTGCGCATTCTGGATGCACAGGAAGAACGCGCCCGCGAAGCGTCCGAAGCAGTGGGCAAGCCTTTTTCGCCAGCACTACGTGCGCCCTACCGCTGGCAGGATTGGGCAGCGCCCTATGATGAAAAATCCGACGCACTGACGCCGGAAGGCAAGCGCGTGGGTTGGCAGCGCAATGAATTGAAATCCAGGATTGGCAATTTGTTTGCCTTCATCAACAAGGATCTTTTGCCGCATCTGCATAGTCTGGATGTGTTGCCGGATGGTCGGCCAAATCCGAATGCCAGCCCGAAGCAGCGGGTGATTGGCCGCATCATGACTGCCGTGGAGCGAGTGCGCGTAGATTCAGAAACCGATTTCGCCACCATTCTCGACCTGGTCCATCAGATCAGCATCAACCATATCGACGATCAGCATTTTTTCACGCTGTCACAAGTGTATGAAGACTTGCTGCTGAAGATGGGCGAAAAGAATTCGGATGGCGGCCAGTTTTTTACTCCGCGTGAAGTAGTTCGAGCGATGGTAGCTACGATCAATCCGCAAGCGGGCGAAACGATATACGACCCCTGCTGCGGCACAGGTGGTTTTCTGGCACAGGCTTATGAATTACTGGCGAAAAAACTCGGGGACTCCCCATCGTCTACCGATCTGGAACGTCTAAAACATGACACGTTCTTCGGTCGTGAAAAAGAAAACCTGGTTTTCCCCATCGCCTTGGCTAATCTGGTTTTGCACGGCATAGACCAGCCCAATCTATGGCACGGCAACACGCTTTCCGGCGACCCCGCCTACGATGCGCTGTTCGAGCACGCCCCGGCGACCTTCGACGTCATCCTCACCAACCCGCCTTTCGGCGGTAAAGAAGGTAAGGACTCGCAGAAGAACTACAGTTTTGAAACCAGTTCGACGCAGGTCTTGTTCCTGCAGCACATCATGTCGGATCTGAAACCGGCACTGGATGGCAAGCCGGGCGGGCGCTGTGCGGTGGTGCTCGACGAAGGTTTGCTGTTTCGGACCAACGAAAGTGCTTTCGTTGAAACCAAACGCAAGCTGCTCGACGAGTGCGATCTGTGGTGCATTGTCAGCTTGCCGGGCGGCGTATTTTCAACCGCTGGCGCTGGCGTCAAAACCAATCTGCTGTTTTTCACCAAGGGCAAAAAAACTGAACGGATTTGGTACTACGATCTGTCGCATATAAAGATGGGCAAAAAATCGCCCATGACTCTTGCGCATTTTGGCTGGGGGCCAAATTTGGAAGTACTGGAAGATACGGCATTGCCCGCTACGCTGGTCGGCGATTGGCGTGAACAGGAAGGTAACGCTGAAAAACAGTTTCCAACCTTCGCCCGTTTGCTCAATAAAAAGGCAACCGCTAAAGCGGACAGCGATTTTTCATGGACGGTAGATTTCACCGCCCGCCGCGCCAAAGCGCGCGAAGACATGGCGCCATATTTGGCAGAAGTTGAGCGCCTTAAAAACGAAGCTGTAGCGCTCAAGGACAAATTAACCGTACTGAAAAAAACAAAAGCGTCTGATAAGGCGTTGGCGAAATGCCGCGAACAAGTGCTCATAATCGACAAGGCTGGACGCGATGCACAAGCTAAAGCAGATGCAATTGATGCCATCACGTTCGATCTGAAGGCCGTGAATCCTCGCGCCCGAGTGGAACGCGATACTCGAACGCCGAGTGAGATTTTGGCTTCGATCGCTGCACATGGACGAACAGTCGATGCTGCCTTGAAGAGACTAGAAGCGTTAACATCCCAGCAGAAGATTGCTGCTTAGCTATGACTAAACCGCCAGGAGAAACTCTTCTTTACGAAACCGATGGCAGCCGCGCAAAACGCACTGAAGTCTGATCTCATGCAAGCACCCGGAGGCATTCAGTGAGCGAATCCAATCGCATTGAATACAAGCGCGAGCTGACCGATGCGCTGGAAAAGGAAGTGATCGCTTTTCTCAATGCAAAAGAAGGCGGCGTTATTTATATTGGCATCGACAACGACGGTCAGATGCACGGCCTGTCCGACTGCGACGCCGCGCAACTGGCCATCAAGGATCGTTTAAAGAACAACATCCAGCCGTCCATCATGGGCCTGTTCGAGATCATTCACGAACAGCGCGAAGGCCAGGACATCATCCGCATCACGGTGGCCGGCGGACTGGAAAAGCCTTATCACCTGAAGAAATTCGGCATGACCGAAAAAGGTTGTTTTCTCCGGGTTGGCAGTGCATGCGAGCCGATGCCGACGGACATGATCGAATCACTGTATGGCAAGCGCGTGCGCAACACCATAGGCAGGATGGAATCGCCCCGCAAAGACCTCGGCTTTGAGCAACTGCGCATCTATTACGAAGCCCGCGGCTTGCATTTGAATGATGCTTTCATGAAGAATCTGGAACTGCTCACCCCGGAAGACAAACCGAATTACGCTGCCTATCTGCTGGCGGATGAAAACGGCGTCTCGGTCCAGGTCGCTAAATATGCCGACACGACACGCGTTCACCTGATTGAAAACCGTGACTATGGCCGCTGCTCTCTGGTGAAGGCGTTAAAAGCCGTGCTGGATCGGGTGGATGTGGAAAACACCATCTTCACCAAGATCGGCTATCCGCTGCGTCAGGAACGCCCGATGATCGATGCCATCGCCATGCGCGAAGCCGTCATTAACGCCATTGTGCACAACGACTACTCCTACGGCGCTACGCCGAAAATCGAATTTTTTTCCGACCGCGTGGAAGTTACCTCGATGGGCGGCCTGCCCTACGGCGTCGAAGAAGAGGATTTATTCAGCGGCGGTTCGGTGCCCCGCAATAAGGAAATCATGCGGGTTTTCCGTGATCTGGAGATAGTCGAGCATTTGGGTTCTGGTATTTTACGAATCGTCAAAGCCTACGGCAGGGAGGCTTTTGAAATTCGTAAAAGTTTTTTGCGCGTGATCTTGCCGTACGTCGAACCAATCGTTGAAGTAACCCCGCAAGTCGACCCGAAAAGTTCGGGGAAAAGTTCGGGGAAAAGTTCGGGGAAAAGTTCGGGGAAAATTCTGCAACTCCTGCGCGACAATCCGCACATGACCATTCCCGAGCTGGCCATCCAACTTGGCATTTCTACCCGCGCCATCGAGAAAAATATCAAGGCGCTGCAAAGCAAAGGTCAACTTCAGCGCGTCGGTGCTGCCAAGGGTGGCCAATGGCAAGTGCTGGTAGGCGAACATGAATAAGGACAACATAAAAACGCGGGAACCGGCTATGCAGACGCTGTCAAAATCAAGGCGAAAAAAGAACGACTGATGGCCGCCCATCCGCATATTCCATGGCATTTCCTCCAGACCAAACCGGCTTACTTACGGCAACTTCGACCACCTCACTATTGCCAAATAGCGACTCCCCTTCCATGAACCAGCCAGCGTTGAACGCCCCGCCCTTTCAACCAGGAATGCCAGTCATGGCGCTCGAACTCGGCATCTCTCCCACCGGACGAGTGCACTTGGACATGCTTGCGCACGAATCCGGGCAGCCCGCGCCGGCCGTGGCCGCGCGCATTTGCAAGGCGTTCGAAGCCGGCGGCGGCAGCGGGTTGTTGCATTTGGGCGCGAGTGAGCTGACCAGCGCGCTGCCGCCCTCGCTTGCATTCGGCCGCGAACTCGGCCACCTGTTCATGGCGCGCCTGTGTGCGCTGCCGGATCTGGCGGAGCAATGGGCGAGCGCGCAGGTACCGGTGCCGCACGCGGAACTCGATCAGCTTGCGGCGCGCATGCCGCCGATGAGCGGCGCGGAATATCTGGATCGCGAACGGCTGGAGGCGCTGTGGGCCGAGATGCAAACCGCCGCGCGCACGGAAATCGCCGCCGCCCATGGCGATGTGCCGCAATGGCTTGCGCGCAAGCATCCGAGCTGGAACATGGTGGGCCGGGTCTGCTTTCATCTGGCAGAAAACAAGGCCAGCGAAGAAACGCCGTTCGCCTTTCTTGCCACTTACGGCGTGCGCGTGTCGCAACAGGCCCGGGTGCAGCATTTGCCGTTGGGACGCGCACTGCAGGAATATTCCGGCGCAGCCAATCGCGATGCATTGCTGGGATTGCTGATGCCGGTGCACCGCGCATCCGAACAATGCCCTTGGCTGAAATCCATGGTCGACTCGGGCGCGATTTTTCATCCGATGGCATGGACGCCGCATGACGCGCATCGGTTCTTGCAGAGCCTTCCGCTGTTGGAAGCCAGCGGCATCGTGGTGCGCATTCCGGATTGGTGGAAGCCGCGCCAGCCGCCGCGTCCGCAAGTCAAGGTCAACATCGGCAACCGTGCGAGCGGCCTGGGGCTGGATGCGATGATGGATTTCAATGTTTCGGTTTCGCTCGGCGGCGAAGAACTTTCCGAAGCGGAATGGGCGCAACTGTTGGCAGCCGGCGATGGCCTGGTGCGACTGAAAGGGCAATGGGTCGAGATCGACCGCGCACAACTCGACGCGGTGCTGGCGCATTGGAAAAAAGTACAAAAGAGCGGCGCCGATGGCGGGATTTCATTTCTCGACGGCATGCGGCTGTTGGCCGGCGCGGCGGTCGAAGGCGCCGGCAAGGATGTCCTGTCTGCTACGACAGCCGAATGGTCCAGCGTGGTGGCCGGCGATTGGCTGAACGAGGTGCTGGAGGGGCTGCGCCAGCCGTATGGCGACAATCTGCCGGGGCCGGAACTCAAGGCGCAACTGCGTCCCTATCAACAGGACGGCGTGCACTGGTTATGGTGGCTCAACCGGCTCGGGCTGGGCGGCTGCCTGGCCGACGACATGGGACTGGGCAAGACCGTGCAAGTGCTGGCGCTGCTGTTGATGGCCAAGCGCGCCGCCGATCCGGGACCGCATTTGCTGGTGGTGCCGGCCTCGCTGATCGCCAACTGGCAAGCGGAAATGGCGCGCTTCGCGCCAAGTTTGCGCCTCTTGGTCGCGCATCCTTCGGCCATTCCCGGCAAATCCCTGGCAGCCTTGCCCGCCGCGCGCGTGGCGCAGGCCGATGTCGTCATCACCAGTTACGGCACCTTGCTGCGCGCGCCGTGGATACTGGAGACGCGCTGGTCGCTGGCGGTACTGGATGAAGCGCAGGCAATCAAGAATCCGGGGGCGCGGCAAACCCGGGCGGTCAAGGCGTTGAACAGCCGGGTGCGTTTTGCATTGACCGGTACGCCAGTGGAAAACCGGCTCGGCGATTTGTGGTCGCTGTTCGATTTCATTTGCCCGGGCCTCTTGGGTTCCGACAAGGAATTCGGCCGCTTCGCGCGTCGGCTGGAGCAGGATGAGCACACCGGCTATGCGCCGTTGCGCAAGCTGGTGCAGCCTTACATACTGCGCCGCCTGAAAAGCGACAAGCGTGTGATTGCCGACCTGCCCGACAAGACTGAAGTAAAAGCTTATTGTTCGCTGAGCCGGCTGCAGGCGGGCCTGTATCAGGACTCGGTGGATTTGCTGGCAAAACAGATTGCCGAGCTGGACGGCATCCGGCGGCGCGGTGCGGTGCTGGCCTTCCTGATGCGCTTGAAGCAAATCTGCAATCATCCGTCGCAATGGCTGGGCGACGGCGCCTATGCCGCCGATGACAGCGGGAAATTTGCCCGCTTGCGCGAACTCACCGAAGCGATAGCGGCGCGCCAGGAAAAGGCGCTGGTGTTTACCCAGTTCCAGGAAATGACGGCGCCGCTGGCCGATTTTTTGCAGGGCGTGTATGGACGGCCGGGGCTGGTGCTGCACGGCGGCACGCCGGTGAAAGCGCGCAAGGCGTTGGTGGATGATTTTCAGCGAGAAGAGGGGCCGCCGTTCTTCGTGCTGTCGATCAAGGCTGGCGGTACCGGGCTCAACCTGACGGCGGCTTCGCACGTGATCCACTTCGATCGCTGGTGGAACCCGGCAGTCGAAAATCAGGCCACCGACCGCGCTTACCGCATCGGGCAGAAAAAAAATGTCTTGGTGCACAAGTTCATCTGCCGCGGCACCGTGGAAGAAAAAATCGATGCCATGATCGAAGCCAAGCTGGGATTGTCCAACGAAATTCTGGAGGGTGGCGGCGAAACGCTACTTACCGAGTTGAGTAATGACGAATTACTGAAGCTGGTATCGCTTGACCTCAACAGCGCGATGAATGAAAAATGATCGGGCACTTAACTCATATTTTGGAGAGTGAGCATGGCAGGCAGCTTTTACTATGGCGGATGGGCGCCTTACGTACCGGTCGCGGAACGACGGCGCGCGGCTGAGCGCAAGCTCGCCGCGCTCAAGAAAAAGGGCCACGCCTGTCAACCGGTCGTCATCGAAGGCCGCGCCATTGCACGCACCTTCTGGGGCAAGAACTGGTGCGACAACCTGGAAGCCTACAGCGATTATGCCAACCGGCTGCCGCGCGGGCGCACTTATGTGCGCAATGGCTCGGTAATCGATCTGCAAATATCCGAAGGCAAGATCAGCGCACTGGTCGCAGGATCGGATGTGTATGGGGTCGAGATTGGGGTGAAAGCGCTGGAGAAAAAAATCTGGCAAGCCATCCTCAAGGAATGCGCCGGCAAGGTCGCGTCGCTGGTGGAACTGCTGCAAGGTCGATTGTCGGATGCCGTGATGGAAGTCGTGACGTGCAGCGGTAGCGGCCTGTTCCCGGTGCCGAAGCAGATCAGCTTCAGTTGCAGCTGCCCGGACTCGGCATCGATGTGCAAACATATTGCCGCGGTGCTGTACGGCATAGGCGCGCGTTTCGATCGTCAGCCGGAACTGCTGTTCCTGCTGCGCCAGGTGGACCCGCAGGAATTGATTCGGCAGGCAGCCAGTTTGCCGGTGGAAAGCGCTGCGACAGGCGTACATCGGCGCCTGGAAAGCACGGATCTTTCCGCGCTGTTCGGCATTGACCTGGATGAAGCGCCGGTTGCCGCGCCCTCTTTGCCTGCCGCGTCGAATTCGGGTCGCCCGGCCACTGGTCGGCAGGCAGGTAAATCCAAGGCTGCCGCATCAAAATCTCCTGATGCACCGGCTGCCCGAAAGAAAGCGGCGCCGCGCCCGAAGCCGGCGACATCCGTGACAGCCGGCGAGCTGGCCGCGCGCGGCATCCCGCGCCACATGGTGCAAAGCTGGCTCGAATCGGGCGTGCTGCTGCGTACCGGGCAGCGCGGCATCTATCGCAATACGAAGGAAACCGAGGCGCGCATCAAGGCCTATTTGAAGCGGCGTGATCGCAGACAGGATCAGACATGACTACAAGCAAGCGCAATCCATTTTCCGGCCAATGGCGCATCGTCTGGATGGACGTCTGGGGGCAGGACTACGTGGACATGGAAGTACCTGGCCATTTTACTTTCGGGAAAAACGGGATCGGCGATTTCCAGTTCGGCCTGGTGCAGGGACAAATGGATTACCGCATCGATGGCAAGCGTGTCGAATTCAGCTGGGACGGCATGGATGAATGCGACGAAGTGAGCGGTCGCGGCTTTGCCGAAATTGTGGAAAACGAATTACGTGGCCGTATCTATATTCACCTGGGTGACGACTCCGCATTTCGAGCCGTCAAACAAAGTGCGCAGAAATCAAAAACCGCATGAGCGAATACCAGTATTACGAATTCGTCGCCATTGACCGGCCGCTGACCCATAAGGAAATGGCCGAACTGCGCGCCCGTTCGTCGCGCGCGACCATCACGGCGACGGGCTTCGTCAACGACTACCAGTGGGGCGATTTGAAGGCCAAGCCGGCCGACTGGATGCGGCGCTATTTCGACGCCTTCGTCTATACCGCCAACTGGCGCACCTGCCATTTGGCACTGAGGCTGCCGCATACAGCATTTCGCAAGGCCGAGTTGAAGCAGTTTGAGACGGAATTTGCGCTGACAGTCGATAACGCTGGGACGCGCTGGATCATCAACTGGGTACTCAATGAGGGCCAGGACGACGAGCGCTTCGAAACGGAAACCGGTCAAGGGTGGATGGGGCGCCTGCAGCCGCTGCGCGATGAATTGCTGCGCGGCGATTTGCGCCCGCTCTATCTCGGCTGGCTGGCCGCTGTCAGCGCCGGTGAAATCGATGACGAGGATGAAACCGTGGAACCGGAAGTGCCGCCCGGCTTATCGCAGTTGTCCGCCGCGCAGCAGGCATTAGTCGAGTTTCTGGAGGTCGATCCCGACTTGGTGGCCGCTGCAGCGGCAGGAAGCCAAGTGAACGCAGCACTGAACAATGACGACAGCATCGCTGTATGGCTGGCAAGTCTATCCAGGAATGAGATGGGGATCATTCTTACTCTGCTATTGCAAGGGGCATCGCAACAGGCCGAACGCCATGCCAAATCAGCGTTTCTAGCCTGGAAAAAGGAAAGCATGCCATGTAAGGCAACACCTGCGGCGCGGCGCACGGTGACCGAATTACGCGCCCTTGCAAAGGATGCGGAAAAACTTCGCCTGCAACGCGAAGCCAAACAGCGGGCACAACAGGACACCAGGCAGCGCAAGCGACGTGAAGCCTATCTTCTGACTCTGGCCTCCGATTTCGATCGCTGCTGGAATTCGATCGATCAGTATGCGGAACGCGGTACTGCGTCTGGCTATGATGAAGCAAATCGCGCAATCGTCGACCTTGCCGATGCCTATGTGCTCGCAGCGGACCGGCGCGCATTCGATGCGGCCCTGCAACGTTTCATGGAGCGCCATGGCAAACGTAGCGCGCTGGTGCGCCGATTGGTGAATGCCGGTCTGTGGCAGAAATAGGGATCAGGCACGCCGGCCGGTTTTCCGGCTCACCGTTCTGGAAACGGCAGTTGAATAGGTACGAGGCATGATTCTCCCTGCTTTATTTCCCGTCTGGGAAGCGCACCGCGGTGATGAAGATTGGCAATGGTCGCCTATACATGAAGGTACAAGCCTCAGAACGGACAGTCATCGAAATCATCGTATGGCTGACGGTGCCGCAGCTTCTTCAGCCACGCCTTGACGCCCTTGGCATCCTCCAGCGCACGCAAATCCTGCTCCATCTCGCGATTAGCATCGCGCATGTGTGCGATCTCGCCGGCCAAGTCGCGCATGACGGTTTCCGGTTTCACGACGGCAAACGGCGCGATGCCGAACTGGCTGCAAAACATGGCTTCGACGCGCATCGCCTCATGCTCAAGTTCGGCGATCTGTTTTTTGAGGATTACATTGTAGTGACGCAAACGCCCTTCATCGAGGCGGCCGATAGCGTTGCGATCGATATGTTCCAGTTCGAGTTGCAGCTCCAGTAGCTGCAGCAGATTCTGCTTGTCGTACGCCTGGTTGATGCGCTGCATCAACGCGGTTTTTCGTATGCGTTCTTGCGGATCGAGTTCGCGGTCCGGATGCAGGGCGCTGGCCAGCTTGCGATAGATCTCGCGGATCGATTGGTTGACCTGTTTGGCATCGGCTTCGGCACGCGCTTCTTTTTCCAGTTGCTTGGGCGATTTCTTGCGGTTGGCGCGCCGCTCTTCCCGCGCCTGCTCTTCGGCCTCGAAATGCGCCTGCTGTTTTTCGAACTGCGCCTGCGCCCGCTGCATGAGATCATCTGGAGACTCGACGTTGGCATCGTCTCCCAAGTCAAAGCCGAACACATCTTCAATGATGTCCTTCATGCTCTGCGCCTCGGCCGCTATCTCGCTGTCGTAATCGCAGCGGCTGTGCTTGTTGTAAATCACTTTCAGTTCGGCGTCGTCGCGCTCGTCCAGCAGGTGCCCGGCCAGATCGACGATCAGTTCACCCAGTGCGCGCCGTTCGGTGCGCGTCATTCCTTTTTGCGTCGCGGCGCGGTCGAGGCTGTGCACCAGCTTTACCTGCAGCCCGGTCGCGGCCTCAAGCAGAGGCAGCAGTTCCTGCGTATATTTTTTCTGGTATGAAATCGTTGCGGTATCCCATGCCGCAAGCCGGCTGCGCAGCTTTTCGATTTGCTGTATCTGACGATTGAAGGTTTTTTGTCCTTTGGACAGTACGTTATCGACCGTGGCGATCCGGACCGGGGCTAACTGTGATTTTGGCATTGTCGTACAAAGCAGAAAATGTGATGAGCAAGATTGCCGCATGGTTCGCAACAAACGCCCATTATATTTTACGTGGCGGCGTAGGGCATTTGCGGGAACGACGCAATGAGATCAATGCCGAAATGGCGCAGACGACCGCCGTCGATCATGCAACGCGATCCATATCCGCTCGAATCCTGCACCGACATCGCGCCAAATTGCCTTTTACCGGCAAAAACAAGCCAAAACCCTTGCAAAAGCCCTATTTTTCATCAAATTCCACGACTTTTGCCATAAAGTACTAGAAACATGGCCCGGAATGGTTTATTGTCAACCGATTCAAGCGCTTACAGAATGTTTTAGATGCGGGACCTTAGAACCGCGCAGTGAGACGCTTGCTGACAAGGGGAGATGAAATGGAAGGTAGTCAGCTGTGGGCGTTTGCTGCCCAATTCGTTGTGACGCTATCGCTTTCAATCGGGTGGCTGATCATTTGCCGGATATTGCGCAGCATGCGCGTAGGGATTCGCGTCACACTTGCCTACTCGATCGCCGGCGCACTCGCACTGCTTGGCGGCCTGTTTTCTCCCGATGGTCCGACCTTATCCGGATTCGTTGCAAGCCTGCTGGTGATGGCAATATTGTATTTACGATGGAAGCGCTCCTTGAAAATGCAAAGCCTGGACGCGCGCACGATCATCGGCTTCGAACTTACATGATTCGCTGATCGGCAAAGATAAAAAGCTTACCGCGATTTTCATGGCAGGCTTTTTTTTACAGTATGCAAAGTCCCGTTCCTCGTCTTCGATTGGAATATCGTCGATGCCTGCGAAATACCTGCGCATCAATTCTTCTTCCACGAATTCAGTCGCTTCTGTCTACATCTGATTCCGCTAACTGCCTATAATTCCGAGACCGGCCACGAGGATGGATAATCTATGGTCGTGATCCAATCCTGCCCCGTCATTTGAGAAACGCATGCCAATTCTGACCGAACTCAACCTGTACCCGATCAAATCCTGCGGCGGCATTGCGTTGCGCGAGGCGACCATGACCGCGGCCGGCTTGATGAGCCAACACATCTACGATCGCGAATGGATGGTGGTCGATAGCACCGGACGATTTATCACGCAGCGCGAGCACATCAAAATGGCGTTGATCAAGCCGTGCATCAATGCCGATACGCTGGAGCTTCGCGCGCCAGGCATGCTGCGCTTGCAAATCCCGCTTGACCTGCCCGATCCCGATACCGCGCCGACTCTGGACGTGCATGTTTGGGACGATACCGTCACCGCCTATGACTGCGATGAAATCACTGCGCGCTGGTTCTCGAACGCACTTGGCATATCGTGCAGGCTGGTGCGTTTTCATCCCGATGCAAAACGCGTCGCGAATCCAAAGTGGGCCACCGGCGTCGAGACACCGATGCTGTTTGCAGACGGCTATCCGATGCTGGTTATTTCCGAGGCGTCGCTCGCCGACCTGAATGAAAAATTGACAGCACAGGGCCGGGAAGCGCTGCCGATGAACCGCTTCCGACCCAATATCGTTATTGGTGACAGCGGCGCGTTCGATGAGGACTATGCCGAATCGATCAGGATCGGCGATGCGATTCTCAAGCCGGTGAAGCCTTGCACGCGCTGCCCGATTCCATCGGTCGATCAGGCGACAGGACAAATAGGGCCGGACCCATTGGACATTCTGCAATCCTATCGAGCCGACCCCAGGCTGGACGGCGCCATCACCTTCGGCATGAATGCAATTTTGCTGGCCGGCGAAGGACAAACGGTACGCGTCGGACAGGATGTAAATATCGAGATCGCATTCTGAATGAAATCTCCGGGCCGCAAGCTGCCGTTTCCTATCGGATACGGCGTATCATTTTCCATGTTTACGTTTTATGATGCGCTACCTGTCAAATTGCCTTTTGCACCCTGCTGACTTGCCCGCCAATGTCGAAAGACCTGCTTGCCGAGAATGTATCGCTGCGTGACCAGTTGAAAAACCTGCTGGAGCAAGCGCATCGCAATCAGCAAATCATGCGCCGGCACCAGATGCTCGATCTGAAATTCATTGGCGCAAACAGCTTCACGGAATTGATAGGCAGCGTTTTCCATGCCTTTTCCGAAACCTCCGAACTGGATACCGTGGTCCTCGTGCTGCTTGATCCCGATTACAGCATCCGGCGCATTCTGGCCGACCTGCATATTCATTTGCATGAGTTTCCCAACCTGATTTTTCTACAGAATGAATCCGAATTGGGCGATCTGCAGATCCGTTTGCACAAGCCGGTGCTGGGGCGTTACAGCGAGCAGCTTTTTGGATCCGTGTTTCCCGAACCGTTGCCCACGCCGGCCAGCGTTGCGGTGGTTCCATTGATACGCAATCACACCTTGATCGGCTGCCTTGCCCTCGGCAGCGGTCAGGACGGACGATTCGACGGAAATATCGCGACTGATTTTCTCGAACATCAGGCGTCGATCGTTGCGATCTGCATAGAGAACGTCATTAACAAGGAATTGCTCAAACACATAGGCTGGACCGATGCGCTGACCCGCGTCAATAACCGGCGCTACATAGAACATCGGCTGCTTGAAGAAATCGGCCGGTCCAAACGGCACGGTTACGCCTTGTCGTGCATGTATATCGATATCGATCATTTCAAGCAAATCAACGATACGATCGGACATCAGGGCGGCGATGAAGTGTTGCGCGAAGTCGCGGGGCGCATCAAGGCAGAGCTAAGATTGAGCGATGCCCTTGGCCGGTTCGGCGGAGAAGAATTCGTCGCACTGCTGATCGATGCGGAGCCGGTCGACTCGTCCAATGTGGCGGAGCGGATACGCGCCAGTATCGCCGAACAGCCGTTGACACTCAGTTCCGGCCAAACACTTTTCGCGACCGTGTCGATTGGCATAGCGACACTCGAAGAATCGGATCGCGGCAATACGGCCGAAGCGATTGCGCAAAAGCTGATCGTGAGCGCTGATCAAGCGCTGTATCGGGCAAAATCGGGCGGACGCAACAAGGTGGTGATTTTCGATCAGCGTCAGGTATAAAAAAGGACAGAGTGCTCTGTCCTTTTTTTGTTATGCAGTCACTGCTTGATCCATCCGGTAAACCCGCAGGTCGTCAGTCGCTTTTAATGATTTTCGATTCAGCCTGCAAGCGCTCGAATTTCTCCTGCAATTGTTCCTTGGTCTCGCGCCAATCCGGATTGAACGGAATACAGTTCACCGGACACACTTGCTGGCATTGCGGCTCATTGAAATGTCCGACGCACTCGGTGCATTTATTTGGATCGATCTCGTAGATCTCCGTGCCCATGTAAATCGCATCGTTCGGGCACTCGGGCTCGCACACGTCGCAGTTGATGCAATCGTCCGTGATTATTAAGGCCATGACAAACCTGCCTGCTTATCCTTCAAGCGCATCGATCTTCGTTTGCAGCCACTTCTCGACCGACGGAAATACGAACTTCGACACGTCGCCGCCGAGCACCGCAATTTCGCGAACAATCGTGCCGGAAATGAATTGATACTGATCGGATGGCGTCAGGAACAGGGTTTCGACATCCGGCAGCAAATATCGGTTCATGCCGGCCATCTGGAATTCATATTCGAAATCCGATACCGCGCGCAAACCGCGCACGATCACGCGCGCATCATGCCGACGCACAAAATCCTTCAGCAATCCGGAAAAACTTTCAACCTTCACGTTTGGATAATGGCCCAGAACTTCATTGGCAATCGTCAAGCGCTCTTCCAGTGAAAAGAAAGGTTTCTTGTTTTTACTGTCGGCGACGCCGACAACCAGCGTATCGAACAGACCGGAAGCACGACGAACCAAATCTTCATGCCCGCGTGTCAGCGGATCGAACGTTCCCGGATAAATAGCTGTGACCATCGTGGCTCCCTTACGTCACCAATATAGAACGCGCATTATGCCTTAATTTTCGGCTGGAATATTGCGTCGCAACAAGTGATAGAAAATCACGCCTGCGCGGTCCGCCCTCACATTATCCCAACCGGCAAGCCAATCGAGCGGCGTTTCACAGTCCAGCACCTGCTCCGATTCAGCATATACCAATCCGCCGTCGCGTAAAAGACCGGTACAGATCGGCAATATTTTCTCAAGCCAGCCCTGATGATATGGCGGATCGAGAAAAATCAGATTGAAGCGATTGTTTTCCGCATCCGCGCTTGCGGCCATCCTGCTGGCAATCGACAAAGCGTCGCCGCGCAGTATGCTTACCTGCTCCGCACGCAATTTTCCCTTGGTGGCTTCCAGTTGCCTGACCGCCGATGCATTGGACTCGACCATTGTTACCTGACCGGCACCGCGGCTCGCCGCCTCGAAACCGAGCGCGCCGGTGCCGGCAAACAAATCCAGGCACCTGGCACTATTCCATTCCCCATCGAGCAAGTGGTTCAGCCAGTTGAAAACCGTCTCCCGCACCCGGTCCGGTGTCGGGCGCAGGCCTTGCGCATCGAGCACGGCGAGCGGCGTGCGCTTCCACTGGCCGCCGATGATGCGAACCTGATGGGTTGCAGCTGCAGGCACGACCCGCGGGATGCCTGTTTTTTTATTTCGGATTTTTTGCATTATCCCGTATCGGAGTCTATTTCTGCGCCCCGACCACGATGGTCGTCAATCGGTCGATGACGACCTTTCGGTTGAATGCCGCCTTGATATCGGCCGCGCTGACTTTGGCCACGTTGGCAGTCCAGGTGTCGAGATAATCCAGAGGCAGGTTGTAATATCCAATGACAGCGATGTTATCCAGGATCTTGCGATTATTATCGATACGCAGCGGGAAACCGCCGATCAGATTGTCTTTCGCCGCCTTTAACTCCATCTCGGTCGGTCCGTCGCGCAAATATGCCGACAACACGTCGTGCACTACCTTGAGAGCATTGTCGGTTTGTTCCTTCTGGGTTTGCAAGCCGATTTGAAACGGGCCCGATTGCGCCATCGGACTGAAGTAGCTGTACACGCTATACGCCAGACCGCGTTTTTCACGCACCTCACGCATCAGGCGCGACACGAATCCGCCGCCGCCCAGCACATAGTTGCCGACCGTGAGCGCGAAAAAGTCGGGATCGCCCCGCACAAGCGCAGGGCCGCCGATCAGGATATGCGATTGCGATGCCGGATGGGCGATTCGCTCTTCCTGCCCTTGCCCGTTCGGCACGGCAGGCAGCGCTGGCAAAGCCGCGCCCTGCGGCAAGCGCATGGTCATTTGCCGTGCGATCGCATCGGCTTCGGCGCGAGTGATGTCGCCGATCATTGCAATCACCGCACGATTGGCAACATAGTGTTGCCGATGAAATTCAATCAAATCTTCGCGCTTGATTGCTTCGACCGACGCGACGGTGGTTTCCATCGCATAAGGATGCGTGCCATATGCCACGCGCCAGAATGCCTTGCCGGCAATGGAAGCCGGCTTGGTCAAATCTTCCTTTATCGCCGAAATGGTGCGCGCCTTGTCGCGCTCGAAAAAATTGGCTGGAAAATCCGGTTGCGCGAGAATGCGCGCCAACAGCCGAATCGATGCATCGCGTTCCGAGGGACTAGACAAACTCCGCAGCGACGCCCCCGCACGGTCGTTGCCGGCGCCGCCGCCGCGTTGTGCCGCCGTATCGGCGAAGGCGTCCGAGATCTGAGCTTCGTTCAATGCCGGTTCGACCGAGTTATCCGGTGCTCTGCCTTCGCTCAAGCCGCGCGCCAGCATCGCATTGGTCAACGACGCGGTGCCGGCCTTACCTTGCGGATCGCGACGCGATCCCGCGTCGAATTCAATGCTGACATCAAACAAGGGGATTGAATGGTTCTCGACAAAAAACACGCGCGCGCCATTGGCAAGCGCCCAAGTCTGGATCTTCAGCGCTGCATGCGCCGAGCCGCATGCCAGTACCAGCAGCAATATAAAAATTTGTTTGAATGCGAACATCGTTCTACCTTGTTGATTGTCTGGTGTTGCAGGAAAAGCGGCGCCCGGAAGCTTTGGGCGCCGCATCAATCAGCGCTAATCGTCATTCCTCGCTTCGCTCGGAATGGCGATTAGACTAATGGCGAATACCCGCCGGAGGCGGAGCCGCCTTCTTTTCGGACAATGGCAGCGGCACCAGTGTGGCAATCGTCAGTGTATCGTCGCCAAAATATTTTTGCGCCACCGCTTGCACCTGCTGCGCCGTGACCAATCCCAATTTCTCGATGATGCGGTCGATTTGCTTGTGCGACAGCCCCGACATTTCCATCGTGCCGATTTCCAGGGCCTGACCGAAAATCGAGTCGCGCTTGTAAACTTCTCCCGCGATCAACTGGGTCTTCACGCGTTTCAATTCGTGTTCGGACACGCCTTCCTTGGCAACACGTTCGACTTCCGCGCGCAGCAATTTCTCCAGCTGTTCGGTGGTGGTTCCCGCCGCGGGCGTCCCGTCCAGGAAAAACAATACCGGGCCGCGGGAGACATATGAATATCCGGCGCCGACCGAATTGGCAACTTTGTCGGTACGCACCAGTTTTGCATTCAAGCGCGCATTGTCATAGCCGTCGAGTACCGCGGCCAATACGCTGAGCGCATATACTTCGTCGTCTTTTTCCACGTCGCGCAAGGTCGGCGCCTTGAATGCCAACGTCACGTATGGATTTTCGGCGGGCGCCTTGACCGTCACGCGCCTGATGCCGCGTTGCGGCGGTTCATTCTGCGGTTTGGTGATCGGCGCCGGTTTGCGGGCGATCTTGCCGAAATGTTTTTCCGCAAGTGCACGCACCTGCTGCGCGTCGACGTCGCCGGTCACCACCATGGTCGCATTATTAGGCGCATACCAGCGATCGTGCCAGGCTTTGGTATCCGCAACAGTCATATTTTGCAGGTCGTCCATCCAGCCGATGATCGGGTTCCGATAAGGATGCGCCCAGAATGCAGTGGCATTCAGCGCTTCATAAACTTGCTGGATCGGCTGATCGTCGGTGCGCCAACGACGCTCTTCCATCACCACCCGGATTTCCTTGGCGAATTCATCCTTGCTGAACACAAGATTGGCCATGCGGTCGGCTTCCAGGGTCATTACCTTTCCCAGCCGGGACTTCTCGATCTGCTGATAATAGCCCGTGTAATCCTTGCTGGTGAACGCGTTTTCACGGCCGCCCAGAGCTGCAACCCGAGAACTGAATTCGCCGGGCTTGAGCGTCTTGGTGCCTTTGAACATCATGTGTTCCAATACATGGGCAACGCCGGTGGTGCCGTTGATTTCATCCATTGACCCGAGTTTGTACCAAACCATATGCGCAACGGTCGGTGCCCGATGATCTTCCTTGACGATAACTTTCATGCCGTTTTTCAACATGAATTCCTTGGCAAGTTCGGTTTGCGCCGCCAAAGGCGCGCTCATTACCAGCCATGTTGCTACAAATAGTCCAATCCGAAATTTCATAGTCGTCGCTCTGATAGAATGTGGCTGATTGTATCTTCTTCTTGTGTGCGGCATTGCTGCAAGCAACACCGACCTTACTGCTGACCTTGTCCCTGATGTTTAGTTTCTTCAAAAAAAAACCTAAAGATATTCCTCCTGCCGCGCCGCAGTCAACCGCCCCGGCAATTCAGCCGGAGCCGGAAGCATCGCCTGCGCCAAGGCCTGAGCTTGAAGAACAGATCGTCCCGGCTGCCACTCCATTGGAACAAAAGCAATCCTGGATGACCCGGTTGAAGACCGGCTTGTCGAAGACCTCGTCCAATCTGACCACCCTGTTCGTCGGCGCCAAGATCGATGACGACTTGTACGAAGAACTGGAGTCGGCATTGCTGATGTCGGATGCGGGCGTGGAAGCGACCCAATTCCTGCTCGATGGCTTGAAAAAGCGGGTCAGGGAGAAAAAGCTGACCGAAGCCGCGCAAGTGAAAACCGCGTTGCGCGCGTTGCTGCTCGAATTGCTTGCTCCTTTGCAAAAACCGCTGGTGCTGGGCCGCCACCAGCCATTGGTAATGATGATCGCCGGTGTCAACGGCGCCGGAAAAACCACCACCATCGGCAAACTGGCCAAACATCTGCAAGCGCATGATCAATCGGTATTGCTGGCGGCGGGCGATACCTTCCGTGCCGCCGCACGCGAGCAACTGACGATCTGGGGCGAGCGTAACAACGTCACCGTGATTTCGCAGGAATCGGGCGATCCCGCCGCGGTAGCGTTCGATGCAGTCCACTCGGCGCAGGCGCGCAAGATCAATGTGGTGATGGTCGACACGGCAGGACGCCTGCCGACGCAGTTGCATTTGATGGATGAATTAAAGCGAATCAAGCGCGCGATCGGCAAAAGCATGGCATCCGCTCCGCATGAGATTCTTTTGGTGATTGACGGCAATACAGGGCAAAATGCATTGGCCCAGGTCAAGGCTTTCGACGATGCGCTGGGACTGACCGGACTGGTGATCACCAAGCTGGACGGCACCGCCAAAGGCGGCGTTCTTGCGGCCATCGTCAAGAGCCGGCCGGTTCCGGTGTATTTCATTGGCGTCGGCGAAAAGATCGAAGATCTGCAGCCGTTCAACGCCGAAGAATTCGTCGACGCGTTGCTAACCTGATGAATCGTCCATGGCAATGATCGAATTGCAGCATGTCTCGAAACGCTATGCCGGCAATACGCCCGCATTGACGGACGTCACCTTGTCGATTGCCAAAGGCGAACTGATTTTCCTGGCCGGCCCGTCCGGCGCCGGAAAATCGACGCTGCTGAAAATAATTGCCGCGATCGAACGCCCGACCGGCGGCGTGATCAAGGTCAATGGCGAGGATATCGGCAAGCTGAAACCCTCCGGCCTGCCGTATTTGCGGCGCAAGCTCGGGCTGATATTCCAGCAGCAGCGCCTGCTGCTCGATCGCGATGTGTTATCCAATGTAGCGTTGCCGCTGGTGGTGACGGGCGCGGCGAAAGACGAAGCGCAGAAACGAGCCCGCGCCGCCCTCGATAAGGTCGGACTGCTCGACAAGGCGCATTCGGCGCCGTTGACCTTATCCGGCGGCGAACAGCAGCGCGTGGCGATTGCGCGCGCCATCGTGCATCGTCCGCAAATCATCCTGGCCGACGAACCGACCGCCAATCTCGATCGTGACAGCGCCACCAAGGTGATCAACACGCTCAAGGCATTTCACGGTGTCGGCGTTACCTGCGTGATTTCCACGCATGATGAATACTTCCTGGATCGCGCCGACCGCGTCGTGTGTCTAGACCACGGAAGAATCGTCGATACCTGGCGCAGGGCGGAAATGGAAGGCGCCGCATGAAAGCCTGGCTGCGACAACACCGGTTCGCCGTCACCGATGCATTTGACCGCGTGATCAAGCATCCCGGCAGCTTCCTGTTCAATGTGCTGGTGATCGCAATCGCGTTGGCGCTGCCCTTCGCCGGATTGACCATGCTCGACAGCATACGGCCGGTATCCGCGCAGTTAGCGATTGAGCCGGAGATCAGCATCTTCGTGTCGGTCGATACCCCGCGCGAACGCGCCACCGCGCTGGCGCCGAGCATTCGCCGCATTTTGCAGGACAACAACAGCAGCGGCAGGCTGGAATTCATTCCGCGAGAAAATGCACTCAGCGCGCTCAAAGACAAGACAGGACTGTCCGATGCGCTGACGACATTGGGCACCAATCCTCTTCCGGACGGCTATGTATTGAAGCTCGCCAGCTTTCAAAATGCCGTCGATGCGGCACGCGTCGATGTGATTGCCGTCCAGTTGAAGGCGTTGCCCGGCGTCGAATACGTGCAGGTCGATTCGGCCTGGGTCAAGCGGCTGGCTGCCTTGATGCATGTGCTGCGGATGGCGTTGATGCTGCTCGCGGCGACGCTCGGCATGGTGGTGATTGCGGTCGTGTTCAATACGATCCGCCTGCAAGTGATGACCCAGCGCGAGGAAATCGAAATCTCCCGACTGGTGGGTGCAACGGATCGCTTCATTTACCGGCCCTTCTACTACAGCGGCGCGCTGCTGGGACTATGTGCCGGCGTAATTGCGCTGGGCGCGGTTGTGCTGGCACTGCAGCCTCTCAATACGGCCATCGCCGACTTTGCGCGCCTGTACGCATCGGAATTCCGGCTCACGCCCTTGGGCGTTGCGGAATCGGCGGTGCTGCTGTTGATCAGTGCCGCATTGGGATTGAGCGGTGCGATATTGTCGGTGCGGCGGCATCTGGCGCGCTCGCAATAGAAAGACCCTTCGCAATCCATGGGACTATTTCCGGCGGCGGCTGAAGCCTATTTTCAGTAATGACAGCCGGGAATCATGCCTCGTAAAAAAAACGCCACGCAGAGCCGTGGCGTTTTACATTCTCTTGCTTGAATCCAGTTCGTTTCCACCGTAGCGCGCATACGGCTTTGCCGTTTGCGCTCCCGGTCAAACGCGGCTACTTGCCAATTCCATACATCTGCTCCGGGAGCCACAGGATTATTTGCGGCCAGTAGAAGCAGGCGGCCACCATCAGCAATTGCAGCAGCACGAACGGAATCACGCCGCGGTAAATGTGACTGATGGTGACGCCCTTCGGCACCACGCCTTTCAGGTAGAACAGCGAAAATCCGACTGGCGGCGTCAGGAACGAAGTCTGCAGCATCAGCGCGATCAGGATCAGAAACCAGGTCATGTCGATCCCGGCTAGCTTGATCACGGGGGCCAGCAGCGGCAGGATGATCAGCACGATTTCAAACCAGTCGAGGAAGAAGCCTGCGACGAACACCACCAGCAGCACCACCAGCACCAGCCCGGTCGGGCCGAGGCCGGTGCTCTTGAAAAACTCCGTGATCAACTCGTCGCCGCCGATCAGGCGCAGCACATAGGCGAACACCGTGGCGCCGATGAAGATCGCGAAGATGAAACAGGTGGTGATGGTGGTATCGATACCGACCTGGCGGATCACCTTCCAGTTCAGCTGGCCATTGGCCGCCGCCAAAAACATCGCACCGAATGCGCCCAGGCCGGAGGCTTCGGTCGGCGTCGCAATGCCGAAGAAGATCGAGCCCAGCACCACCAGAATCAGGCCGAAGGTCGGAATGGTCGACAGGAATGCGATGCAGACCTGGCGTACCGTCAGCTTCTCGGCGTCGGCCGCGCGCGGCGGCACCAGGTCGGGGCGGAATATGCCGACGCAGATCACGAAGACCATGTACAGCGTACCCAGCAATACGCCAGGCAGCAGCGCACCCATGAACAAGTCGCCCACCGGCACCGAGACCTGATCCGCCATCAGCACCAGCATGATGGAAGGCGGGATCAGGATGCCGAGCGTGCCGGATGCCGCGACGATGCCGGATGCCAGGCTTTTCGAGTACTGGTTCTGCAGCATGATCGGCATCGACAGCATTGCGAGCAAGACCACCGATGCGCCGACGATGCCGGTCGATGCGGCCAGCAGGATGCCGATCACGATCACGGTCAGGCCGAGACCGCCGCGTATGCCGCCGAACACCTTGACGAAGTTGCGCATCATGATATCGGCCACACCCGAGCGGTCCAGCATCAGGCCCATGTAGACGAACATCGGCAGCGACACCAGCACCCAGTTGGACATGATCGCGTCAAAGCGGTCGATGATGCCCGAGAACTTGACCCAGCCTGTCATCAGGAAAGTATCGAAACCGAATTGCGTGGTCAGCACGATGGCGGCAGCGGAAAACAGCAGCGAAATGCCGGCCAGCAGCCACGCCACGGGATAGCCGAGGAAGAGCGCCAGGATGAACGTGGCCATCAAGGCGATAGCGAGAATCTCGTAAAAAGGCATGGGCTGCTTTCGATGAATGTATTTCGGTTACTGATGCGGCACGGATGGATTGATTCCACTGCGCCTGCCGAACCATTGCCGCAGGGGCGGCCGCGCCTTCCCGGCCGTTCCTGTGCCGATGCAAGTGCAAAGCGCTTTCGGATTCCCGCCTACGCCCGGCAATGACGAGAAAAAAATGGAGCGGGGCCGAAACCGGCCTCCACTGCGCCAGATTACCGCCCGCTGAACAACGCCACCCAGACCCGGGTGAGACGCCCGATCCCGGCCAGCGCGAGCAGCACGAAGGCCGTCGTTATGAACGATTTGAGCAGCCACCTGTACGGCAATCCGCCCGGCGCCGCCGATACTTCGCCGAGCTGCCACGAGGTGGCGACGAACGGCAGCGAATACCAGATCACCACGACCGAGAACGTCAGCAGGAAGACGACGGTACCGAACAACTCGATCCACAGCCGTGTCCTGTGCGAAAATTTTTCCGCCAGCACATCGATGCGAACATTGCGTTCACGAACTTCCGTGAACGCGAGCCCGAGCAGGAAACCCACCGCATACAAATGCCATTGCATCTCTTCGAGCATGATCGACCCGAGGCCGAAGCCGTAACGCAGCGCGACCTGGAACACGATCACCAGAACCAATACCGTCCAGAGCGCGGACGCCGCTTCTCCGGCCCATCCGATCAGGCGGTCGGCCGCACGCGAAAATCCCGTGGTCGGCAGCGCAATACCGGACGGCCCCGTCTCAAGGCCGTCCTCGCTGCGCATGTGAGCGGTCATTGCTTTCTCCTATACACAGCGCAAGTGGTCATACGCGGCATTACTTGTAGTCGCGCGGCAGGTAACCGTAGTTATGCCATTTGCGATTCAGTTCCTGGAACGCGGTCATGCTGTCGAAGACCTTCTTGAACGTTGCGTCCTTGGCCGACTCTTCAATCATGACTTCCTTCGAAGCCTTGGCGAATGCATCCAGCGTCTTCTTGTTGAACTGACGCGCCTTCACGCCTTCCTTCTCGAACTTCGCCAGCGTTTGTCCCTGCAGCGCTTCCGCCTTGGCCAATGCCATCGTCACACCGGCGGTGCAGGCGGTTTCGATCTGGGCCTGGGTTTGTGGCTTGAGCTTGTTCCAGGCATCGATATTCACGTACAGGTACTGGTTGGTCGACGGCTGGTGCCAGCCGGGCATGTAGTAGTTCTTCGCAACCTTGGAGAATCCGAGCTGATCGTCCACCGTCGGCAGCGAGAATTCAGTGCCGTCGAGCACGCCCTTTTCCAGCGCCTGGAACAATTCGCCGCCCGGCAGCATCGTGACCGATGCGCCCAGCTTCTGATAGATTTTTCCGCCCAGCGCGGCGGCACGGAACTTCAGGCCCTTGAGGTCATCCGGGCTGTTGATCTCCTTGCGGAACCAGCCGGCCGCTTCCGGGCTGATGGAGCCGCAGAAGATCGGATAAACGTTGTGCGGTTTGTATGCTTCTTTCAACAGCGCGTCGCCGCCGCCGAAATAAATCCATGCGGCGAATTGCGGGGTTTCCATGCCGAACGGCACCGCGCCGAACAATGCCGAAACCGGCACCTTGCCCAGTTCATAGCCCATGAAGCTGTATCCTGCTTCGACCTTGCCGGCCGAAACGCTGTCGAAGATCGCCAGCGCCGGCACCAGCTTGCCCGGTTCGAACACCTGCAGATTGATCGAACCGCCGGAGATCTTTTTCAGTTGCTCCGATACCCAGGGCATCGTGTCGCCAAGCGCGACCAGGTTGGAGCCGAACGCCATCGGGACGCCCCAACGTACGGTTTCCTGTGCCATCACAGGTGCGGACGCGGCGGCGATGGCCAGCGCGATGGTCGAGTAACGAAGTATTGCTTTCACGATTCAGTCTCCTTTGTATTGGTCGATGGTCCCTCTGCCGCATTGCGCGGCACCCCTGATGCGACTATGCGCACCCACGTCGATGACGTAGTTCGCACAAGCCGAGTTCACGGTGCAACGGAGTGTAGAGGCGGCCGTACACAGCCACAATTCAAAAGAATTTGTCACGCGATGGAAAATTATTCACGTCCGCAGACAGATGAAATATTTTCATCCGACGGGCGAATTTTTTGCATGGCCGTATCTCATGCACATGCAGCAAGGCTTAAACTCGTTCGATTCGGGCGGGGATGTGAATGGCAGCGCAGTTGCGCGCGGGATGATCAGCCGTGATACTGCAGCATTTTCCAGGTCACGCCTAAGCTCACATCTGTTTTAAGTTCAGCCAGCTTTCGCGACAGCATTGCCAGGTCACGGTCCTTGCGCAATTTGACGCCCAGTGGATTCAGTAGAATTCCCGCACCGGCCATGATGCCGTCGAGATTGCCATACGAATGCAGCAGTTTTGCCGCTGTTTTGATACCGACGTTCGAGACGCCGGGAATGCCATCCGATGCATCGCCCATCAATGCCAGCAAATCGGTCATCTTCTCGGGCGGCACGCCGAATTTTTTTTCGACCCACGCCCGATCGTGCCATTCGCCTTTGAAATGGTCCCAGACTATTGCGCCGTAAGCGATCAAACCATGCAAGTCCTTATCGGTGGATGCGACAATCGCTTCACCCCTGCCTTCGCTCAACCATCGCGTAACACCTGTCGCAATGACGTCGTCGGCCTCAACCTCCGGAATCGACAACACCACCAGCCCGATATCTGCCAGCTTGCCGAAAAAATCCGGCAGACGTTCCTTGAGAACCGCAGGAATTTCCTTGCGGTCCGCACGGTATTTCTCATACAGCGCATGACGCCATGTGACGCCGCCGAAATCGAACGCGGCCAGTACATGAGTCGGCTGGTGCGTATCAAGCAGTCTTTTAAAGGACGACTGGGAATTGCGCAACGCCCGCTCCGCCTTCTCCGCACTATCCGGCTCGTCATTCGCTTCATAGACGCGGCGCACGATATTCAGACCATCAATTGCCAGCAGCTTTCCCATCGGCTTCCTTTGATATCGATAATCGCACTGTCATTCCGAGGAGGTCAGCAATCCGGCGCACGGGTGACCGGCATCGGTATCAGTTCAGTCGTGCCGTCTTTGGTTACCACCTGGTTCACCGACAGGCGGCAGACCTTCCCTTCCCAGACAAAGGCCGCTTCATAATCTTCTCCGGCACGCGGCGTAAAGGTGATGGCGCCACGGCAGCTTGGCTTGACCCAATCGTAGCGTACGCCGCTCGCAACATAGAACGAAGACACATCCTGGAATCCCATACTCATGGTGGATGGCTTGTCAGCCGGGATGACGTATTCGCGGAAATAGGCCTTGGAAAGCATCCCGTCTTTCTTGGACAGGTTCCTTGTCGTGTCCGTCTCCGCGATGCCAAGGCTGGTGTTCGAGACCGTGCCGATGAATGAGCTGAATGCACTCCCCATTCCGCCCGAGACCTTTTCAACATCCTCGCTCCAGATGTTCTTGGCGCACGAGCTGGCCCTGGCCAATACGGCCGAAGCGCCGTTTTGCCCGAACATCCGTAAGCGGCTGGTTTGAGTGTTGTCGGCAGTTGACGCAGCGCTGGGTTTTGCACTTTCTTGTGCAAAACCCAGCGAGCATAAAAGTGGAAAAGCAAGAATGGGGATCGCTGCAATTTTGATCATCATTTGTCTTTCGATGCTGGTTATATGATTTTGATCGGACATCCCTGATCGAGCTCTGCGAACGCGCTCACGCACTGCAATTTCCCATTCAACAAACAGCAATTGCAGTCGGCCGGAATTCTCTTGGCCAATAGATGAACCAAAGAATCTCGCTTGCCGTCCGCCGATTGAAAGTCTGCGAGCGGACGCCATTGATTTTCCGCATCGATGATACATCGCAGCATGGCAGCAGGATGCAAATGGCATGCGCAAATAATTTACTTGAACTCGAAGCGTATGTCTTTGACTACCTGGAAGCGTCCCCAATAAAAATTGCATACCCGCGCCACTTCGGCGTCGTCCTTGCTTTCCGGCAGGCACCCGCCGGTTATTTTCACTGAATTGCTTCCTTGCCTGGATAGCGGAAATTCAATGGCCGGTCCCTCCGGTATGGTGTGTTCAAGAGAGACGTTTTCCACAAAATCATCGACCAGCGCAAATATCAGTTTCTTGTCGAGCTTGAGCGTATACACATCGTGTTGAAAGGGCGGACCGGGGAGCAGGCATATCTCGACCATCGATTGTTCAACCTTTTGTTGCCTGCAGTCCGGCGCTTCTGCCCCGAAGGCGCTTCCAACTGATAAGAGAATGCTTAGTGTGATAAATGTTTTTTTCATGTCTGAGTGGCCGTAAAAATAGGCACTTGCTCTCGGTGCAGGATGAGCGGTTTGTAAATCTGGATTGACGCCAATACCAACGACCGACAAAAGGATGCAAGTCTTGACATATCGCTTCGCCTTTCGCCGTTTAATTGAATTGTTTTGCTCACTGGCATAACGTTAAAAACTTGCATGTCAATATCTGGCCCCATGTACTGCGTTGGCAGATAATTTATGCAATGCAATATCATTCAGCTTCGGCGGTTGATTCTCGATACGCACTGCGCTTCCTTTGATTTTTCATGAAATGGATTTACCCCAGGTTCGCGATGCGGTCTTCCGGTGCAAAATGTGCTATCCACGCTCTTTATCGCATCCCGGCGGCGATCGCCAGTCATGCAATAGGCGGCCGAAAATGTCGCACTCGGGACATTGTTGCTTTTTTAATATTTGCGGGATTGTATCGATTAGCTTGGTGGATCGCTACTCTAATGATGACTTGTAGTAAAATTTCTTCGTTGACAACGCTTCGTAATTCATGCGCACGGTACGGAATATCTGTTTCGGAAAATTTTTTTTACGGTTGATAAAGGATTGGATTCAGCCACGCTCTTCGATTACATGGCACAACGCCTTCGGTTCGAGACATTGGTATGCTCTACACGCGTGAGAATATGGCCGCTTTTATCCGGCGTTCCCAAGAAAAGCCGGCAATTAGCGATGATTTGAGGAAACGCAACTTTTTGCGCAGCGCTTACTCTAAAGTTTGGAGCAAAAAGGCAATAACATTTATTCGAACAATAGCCCTTTGCTATCCCCGCGTTTATGAATGCTTATTAGCACTCTAACGCCCAGAGTGCTAATATATTATTCGTAAAGGCTTGATCCATTTTGCAGGTCAGTTCTTAATTTGGGACGCAAGGAGAAAACATGAAAGCATCATCCGCATCTGCTGCATTGATTCCCGCAAGTCAGAATGCATTGGCGCTTGGCTTTTCCGGCAACTTAGGCAATATCGACGCCTATATTTCAGCAGTGAACCGGATTCCGATGCTGTCGCATGAAGAGGAAATGTCGCTTGCCCAGCGCCTGCGCGACAACAATGACTTGACTGCCGCCCAATCGCTTATCCTGTCGCATCTGCGGCTGGTGGTTTCAATCGCGCGCGGCTATCTCGGCTATGGTTTGCCGCATGCCGATTTGATTCAGGAAGGCAATATCGGCTTGATGAAGGCAGTCAAACGCTTCGATCCGGACCAAGGCGTGCGGCTGGTGTCCTATGCAATGCATTGGATCAAGGCGGAAATGCACGAATACATCCTGAAAAACTGGCGTTTGGTGAAGGTCGCCACAACCAAGGCACAGCGCAAGCTGTTCTTTAACCTGCGCAGCCATAAGGAGGGTTTGGATTCGATGACGCCGTCGCAAGTCGATGCGCTGGCCAAGACGCTCAATGTCAAACGCGAAGAAGTCATCGAGATGGAAATGCGTTTGTCCGGCCGCGACGTGGCACTGGAAGCGCCTACCGACGACGACGACAAGTTTGCGCCGATCGCTTATCTTTCATCCGATATGAATGAGCCGACCAAGGTGCTGGAAGCCAAGCAGTATGACCGCCTGCAATCGGAAGGATTGGAAACCGCGCTTGGAAAGCTGGACCCGCGTTCGCGCCGTATCGTTGAAGCACGCTGGCTGGCTAACGACGATGGTTCCGGTGCGACCCTGCATGATTTGGCGGACGAGTTTGGCGTGTCGGCTGAGCGGATTCGGCAAATCGAATCGGTTGCGCTGAAAAAAATGAAAGGCTCGCTGGCGAATTTCACCTGAGTCCCATTCCGATTTCAGCCATATCAGGCTGATTTACGGCAATAAAAAAGCGCCCCTGATCGGGCGCTTTTTTTATATCGACCAGCGCTGCGGCTCAAGAGCCCGACAATAGAACCTTGAGATCCTGGGCAATCGGTTCGCCACCCTGACCATGCCGCACAAAGAGGCGAATGCGCCCTTGCGGATCAAACACATAACTGCCGGCAGTATGATCCATCGAATAGCTGCCGGGTTCCTTGCCGGGTATTTTCTGGTAGAACACCCTGAATTCCTTTGCCACTTTTTCTATCGCAGCCTTGTCACCGGTCAGACCCAGAAAGCGCGGATCGAAAGCAGGCACATACTTGGCGAGCAATTCGGGCGTGTCCCGCTCCGGATCAACGGTGATGAACAGCACTTGTACCCGATCTGCCTGTGGACCGAGCTGTTGCATTACGCTTGCCATTTCGGCCATTGTGGTTGGACAGACATCCGGGCAATTCATGAACCCGAAAAAAACGACCACTGCCTTGCCCTTGAAATCGGCCAGCGTGCGCGGCTTGCCGTGATGGTCGATCAAGGCAAAATCGTTTGCATATCCGAGGCCGGTGACATCCGTGTTCTTGAACGAAGCGTTGGCGGGGGCCAATGTCAACTGATTGCTGTCGGCACTTTGCCGGTCACTGCAAGCGGCCATTGAAAACAGCGCAGTCAAAAGCACGGCAATTGGCAATGAACGCATGGCTTAGAATTTCAGATAATGATCAACCAGCAATGCTGCAAACAGCAGCGAAAGATAGACGATCGAGTAGGTAAATGTCTTGCGTGCGATCTGATCGGTGTAATGCCGGTAAATCCGCCATGCATGCCATAAAAAAACTGCTCCCAATACGGCAGCGCTGACGAGGTAAATGAGGCCGCTCATCTGTACCGCGAAGGGCAGCATCGTGGTTGCAACCATGACAATGGTGTACAGGAGGATATGAAACTGGGTGAATTTCAGCCCATGCGTCACGGGCAGCATCGGCAAGCCGGATTTCGCATAGTCGTCGCGTCGGTACAGTGCGAGCGCCCAGAAATGCGGCGGTGTCCAGGTGAATATGATCAGTACCAGTATCCATGCCTGCATCGGCACATCGTTGGCAATCGCCGCCCAGCCCAGGGCCGGCGGCATGGCGCCCGACAATCCGCCGATCACGATATTCTGCGGTGTCGCGGGTTTCAGGAGCATTGTATAAATGACCGCATAGCCGACAAAGGTGGCAAAGGTCAGCCACATCGTCAGCGGATTGACGAAGTTATACAGGACCCACATGCCGATGCCGCCGATCACGCCGGAAAACACCAGCGTTTGTGCAACGGAAATTTCTCCAAGTGCCATCGGCCGGCGCGCAGTACGGGCCATGCGGGAATCGATCTCGCGTTCGACCAGGCAATTGACTGCAAATGCAGCGCCGGCCAACAGCCAAATTCCGATGGTCGCGGCAACCACAATCTCCCAGTTCGGCAAATCCGGAGTTGCGAGGAACATGCCGATCACTGCGCAAAACACTGCCAGCTGCGTCACGCGCGGCTTAGTCAATGCCCAGTACTGGGCAATGCGATTGGTTCGGACGGTCAAGGTATTCATGTATGGAAAGTCATGCTGACGATAACCGCGTTGTAACTGGCTTCAACGCGATTTCTTTAGAGATTCGAGCCTTGTAGTTTAACATGGTCAGCAAAAGCACAAGGAGGGCGGCTCCGCCATTGTGAACGACGGCCAGTGCCAAAGGCCAATTCAGGAATATCGTCGATACGCCGGTTGCAAATTGCGCGAATATGACGATCAGCAACCACCGTCCAATGTTATGTAAACCGCTCGTTTTGAGTGCCCGATGCGCCACCCATGCAACAAAGAGAACCACCACAAAGGCGAAATTGCGATGGGTCCAGTGAATCGCGGTCAGCGCCTGAAACGGAAGAAAATCGCCCGTGGCGGTCTTGCCCAAATCACGCCATAAGGTAAAGCCGTTGGCGAAATCCATTTGTGGAATCAGAGCGCCGCCGCATAGCGGGAAATCGGTGCAAGCCAGTACCGCATAGTTGGTGCTTACCCAACCGCCTAAAGCGATCTGAATCGTCAGAATGACCATTGCGACCGCAGCCGGTGTGCGTAGCGCGTCGGCTGATCGCGCAACCGGCAAATGCGTGCTCTGGCGCGCGCCGAGCCAGGTCAGGAGCGCCAGCAATGCCGTTCCCAACATAAGGTGGATCGTGACGATGACCGGTTGCAGCTTCATCGTCACCGTCCAAGCGCCAAAGGCACCGACCAGGCATACGAAGGCAAGCAGCACGGTCGGCAGTACTGGCGAAAATTTCGCCTCGCCACGTCCGGATAACCACCAGCGGCGCCATGCGATGACCATGATTGCCGTGATCAGCACCCCGACCGCCATCGCCAGATAACGATGAATCATTTCGATCCAGGCTTTCATCACCGTAACCGGACCGAACGGCATCGCCGCTTCAGCTGCGCTGATGTCGGCATGCGCCTGAAATGGATTGGCGTGTCCGTAGCACCCCGGCCAGTCCGGACAGCCCAGTCCGGAATCGGTCAACCGCGTAAATGCACCGAACATGATCAGGTCGAAGGTGAGAAATACCGTGACCCATACCAGCTTGCGGTACTTGTCGGCGTCGCGCGATACCCATACCACGGCCAATGGCAACAATGCCGCGAGCAATCCGGTAATGGCGAGTTGAATCAGCATGGTTGGCCTGTCCTTATCCGATACTGGATGCCCTCAGCAGCTTCGAGAGATCTTTCTTGATTTTGTTAGGGTCGGCATTTTTTGGAAAACGCATCATCAGGTTACCCAGCGGATCGATCATGTAGATATGATCGGCGGCGGTGGCGTCGGGCTCAACCGGCAGCCATGTCCGGAGCAAGTCCGGCTTCACGCGGATCATCCGCGTGCCGTCGTATTCACGAATAAGAAGCGTCTCCAGCGGTTTATCGTCGGTGATGAGCCAGACCCTTTCAACCCGGTCCCGGTTCTTGCCTTGAGCCACGCGCAACTGGCGCATATCGTACAGTTTCTTCTTGCATGCATCTTCGCATTCGGCATCATTCACCATCAACATGATCCATTTACCTTTATAGGCGTCCAGCGAAATCGGCTGGCCGTCCAGCGTCGTGGAGCCCAGCGCGGGGATGGGATGGATGCGCGGATCCAGGATTGCACCATAATTGGTGCGCCCTTGCGGTTTGATTGCGTAATAGGTGAGATAGGATGCGATCATCGGTGCCGCGCATACGGCGATCACCGCAAACAGTTTCCATCGCCCCTTGCTTTGCTGCTTTTTATCTTGCTCCACGTCGAAACCCCGTCACAACGAAAAAAATGAATGCTGTTGCAGCCAGTGCATACCACTGGAATGCATATCCCAAATGCTTGTCGATCCCGGAAGAAGGCCGCGGCCAATCGCGAACCAGGCCATCGGCGGCCTCGCCATGCTGTTCGATAACGAAAGGCTGCATCGCAAAACCGCTCGCTTTCGCTACCTCGTCCACCGAGATGTTCTGCACAATCGCGCCAGGCCGCAAATCCGACGCCTCGCCCAGTTGCAAAAGCTGGCCTGGGTTGCGCCTTGCCACACCCTTGATCCGGACTGCGCCCTGCGGCGTCTCGATCGCGGGTAATTTGGTTCGATCGGCAGGGTCACGCGGCAGCCAGCCACGCGCAACAAGCACATATCGATCCGATCCGCTGATCTTCAACGGCATCAACAAATGAAAACCAGGCTTGCCGTCATGCGGGCGATTCTCAAGATAGACCGGCCAGTCGCGGACAAATTCCCCATCAGCAATCACGCGCCGATATTCGATGTCATCAATGGATGCGAGCGCGGAATTTAACACAACGGGTGGCGCCGCTTCGCGCGAAAACAAGCTTTTCTCAATCGTTTCTTTCTGGTCGGCGCGCCGCATTTGCCAATTACCCAAGGACACGCCGATTGCCACGGCAATGAGCGCGGCGATGAACGGGATCCATCTGAAGCGGAATGTGATTCGCATTACAATGTCATTTCACTCAATACCATCTTGGCGTGGCCGGATTCATGCAATGAATCGGCCGACGCGCAAACCATGAAAATTTTCGTCGCCATCGCCTTTATTCTGATTTTTGCCAGTCTTGGTTCCGCACTCATTTTTTTAATGCGCGACAAGGGAAAAAGCAATCGTACCGTAAAAGCGCTGGCATTCCGGGTTGGCTTTTCGATCGCCTTGTTTGCGTTAATACTGGTCGCGCATCAATTGGGGTGGATCGAGCCGACCGGAATTCGGTAAAAGCCGGCATCGCCAGGCAGTAAATTTTTCCCATAAAAAAGCCGCACCGAGGTGCGGCTTTTCATGTTTCGGTAATCAATGCCGGCGCGAATTACAGCCAGTACACAACCACATACAATCCCAGCCAAACCACGTCGACGAAGTGCCAGTACCATGCGGCGCCTTCAAAGGCAAAGTGGTGATCCGGCGTGAAGTGGCCTTTCAAGACACGATACAGCACCACCGATAGCATGATCGCGCCCATCGTCACGTGGAATCCGTGGAATCCGGTCAGCATATAAAACGTCGAGCCGTAAATGCCGGACGTCAGCTTGAGATTCAGGTCGCTGTAGGCATGCATGTATTCATAAGCCTGGAAGCCCATGAAGATGGCGCCGAGCAAGATGGTGGCGAACAGCCAGATCGCAGTCTGGGTGCGGTGGCCGGCGCGCAGTGCGTGATGCGAGATCGTCAGGGTCACGCCCGAGGTCAGCAGCAACGCCGTGTTGATCGTCGGAATCCAGAACGGGCCCATGGTGGTGAACGGCTCCACGGTGCCGGCCGGGCCTACACTGGCCCACTGCCCGGCAAAGTCAGGCCACAGTATCTTGTGGTCCAGGTCGGCCAGCCACGGCAAGGTGATCGAACGCGCATAAAACAGGGCGCCGAAGAACGCGGCAAAGAACATCACTTCGGAGAAGATGAACCAGCTCATGCTCCAGCGGAATGAAGTATCGATCCGGGCGTTGTACAGGCCGCTTTCGGACTCGGCGATCGCATCGCCGAACCAGTTGTACAGCACCACGATCAAAGCCAGGATGCCGGCCATATTCGCATAGGGTCCCCACGCAAAGCCGTTTACCCATGCGGAAGCGCCTGCCATCGTCAGGAGCAAAGATGCGCCTGCCAACACCGGCCACTTCGATGGACCCGGCACGAAATAATAAGGTGCGTTAGCGTGTTGTTGAGAGCTCATCTCCGTCTTCTCCAAGGTTCAAACATTTCGAGTTTTACATAATCTGCGAACAAACCGTGCCTGCTGTCACCTTCGGCCATTGGCATAGGGCCGGGATGAGGGATCGAGCATTCAGGCTGCGTTCATGAAGTAACGTTCAATAATTCAGTCAATTTCAAACTATTGCTGCGCGACGACAATTTTTACAATTATTACAAGCGTCCCGATGAAAATTGCAGCGCCGATGATGCCGGCGACGATCACATGCACCGGGTTCAGATGCGCGGCATCTTTTTCATAATCACGCTTTTTCCGAACGCCGAAGAATGCCCACAACACTGCTTTCACCGTCGCGCCAAACGAAGCCTTGCGCGGCGCTTTTTGCTCAGGATCTTGTGCCGGCATGATTCGTCAAATTGCCTTTTTTCCCGGTCCGCCAATTTCAAAAAAAGTATATGACAGCGTGATCGTTTTTACATCTTTCGGCAAGGCTGGATCGATAAAAAACACCACAGGCATCTGCCTCGCTTCATTCGGCCCAAGCGTCTGCTGGCGGAAACAGAAGCATTCGACTTTCTTGAAATGCGCCGCTACCTGCTGCGGCGCATAACTCGGAATCGCCTGTCCGTCGATGCTGCGGCCCTGGGTATTCACGACTTCATAGACCACTTGCGTCATTTCGCCGGGATGCACCTGCACGCTGCTGACCGTCGGGCGGAATCGCCAGGGGCCCTGCGAATTTGCATCGAATTCAACGGTAATGGTACGGCTCTTGTCGACTTGGGTATTGCCGATGCCGTCCACCATCGCATCTTTGGGCGTCAGAATATTGATCCCGGTAATTTCACAAATCTTTTGATAAAGCGGCACCAGCGCATAACCGAACCCAAACATCAGTACGGCGACGATTACCAGCTTTCCGAGCATCTGCGCATTCAGTCTGTGCGCTTGTCCGCCACCGCTTTTATCTTGTGCTTCCATGTCAACTGAACCAGGCTCGCTTGACAAAAACACCGACGAAGAAGGTTAGTGCGAGGAATGCCAAAATCCAGGCGGTCTTGCGGTTATCCGGTTTCTTTTGATCAGCCATAACAAGTAAGCGGGCCGGCATACGCCAGCCCTGCATCATTTCACAGTCGGCGGCACTTCAAACGTATGGAACGGCGCCGGGCTCGGCACGGTCCACTCCAGGCCTTCGGCGCCTTCCCATGGCTTGTCCGCCGCTTTTTCGCCGCCGCGGATCGACGGCAGAATCACGGCGAACAGGAAATATACCTGGCTCAAGCCGAATCCCAACGCGCCTATCGATGCGATCACGTTAAAGTCGGTGAACTGCGCCGGATAGTCCGCATAGCGGCGCGGCATGCCGGCCAGTCCCAAAAAGTGCATCGGGAAAAACGTGACGTTGAACCAGATCAGCGAATTCCAGAAATGGATCTTGCCGCGGGTTTCGTTGTACATGAATCCCGTCCACTTCGGCGCCCAGTAATAGAACCCGGCAAACAACGCAAACAAGGAGCCGGCCACCAGCACATAGTGGAAATGCGCCACCACGTAATAGGTGTCCTGCACCTGGATATCGATTGGCGCAACGGCCAGAATCAGGCCGGTGAAGCCGCCCATGGTGAACACGAAGATGAAGCCGACCGAAAACAGCATCGGCGTCTCGAAGGTCATCGATCCGCGCCACATGGTGGCCAGCCAGTTGAAAATTTTCACGCCGGTCGGTACCGCAATCAACATGGTGGCGTACATGAAGAACAATTGTCCGGTCACCGGCATGCCGGTGGTAAACATGTGGTGCGCCCAGACGATGAACGACAGGATCGCGATCGAAGCGGTGGCATACACCATCGACGCGTAGCCGAACAGCGGTTTGCGGGCGAAGGCCGGGATGATCTGCGACACGATGCCGAACGCCGGCAAGATCATGATGTAGACCTCGGGATGACCGAAGAACCAGAAGATGTGCTGATACATCACTGGATCGCCGCCGCCGGCGGCGTTAAAGAAAGAAGTGCCGAAATGGCGATCGGTCAGGGTCATCGTGATGGCCCCGGCCAGGACCGGCATGACGGCGATCAGCAGGTAGGCGGTGATGAGCCAGGTCCAGCAGAACATCGGCATTTTCATCAGCGTCATGCCCGGCGCGCGCATGTTGAGGATGGTGGTGATGATGTTGATCGAGCCCATGATGGACGAGGCGCCCATGATGTGCATGGCAAAAATGGCCATGTCCATGCCGATGCCCATCTGGGTCGACAGCGGCGCATACAGGGTCCAGCCCGCCGCGGTGGCGCCGCCTGGCACCAGGAACGAGCCGACCAGCAGCAGTGCGGCCGGCGGCAGCAGCCAGAACGAGAAATTGTTCATGCGCGCAAAGGCCATGTCGGCTGCGCCGATCTGCAGCGGGACCATCCAGTTGGCGAAGCCGACGAAGGCCGGCATGATGGCGCCGAATACCATGATGAGGCCGTGCATGGTGGTGAGCTGATTGAAGAATTCCGGCGCGAACAGTTGCAGTCCAGGCTGGAACAGTTCGGCGCGAATGCCCAGTGCCAGCAAGCCGCCCGACAACAGCATGACGAACGAGAACCACAGGTACAGGGTGCCGATGTCCTTGTGATTGGTCGCGTAAAGCCAGCGGCGCCAGCCGTGCGGATGCCCGTGATCGTGGCCATGCGCGTCGTGAGAGTGATCGTGTGCGTGATCGACTACGGTAGTGCTCATCTCAATCTCCTAATTCGATTACTTGCGCGCAGCCGCGACTTCGGCCGGTTGAACGATATTTTCCTGGGCCTTGTTGGACCAGTTGTTGCGTGTATACGTAATGACCGCGGCGATTTCAGTATCGGACAACGTCGCCATTGGCGGCATGGCCGATGGATAAGTGGTTTTTCTGCCCTTCAAAACGACATTGATCTGTTCCGCTTTCGGCCCATTGACGACAGTCGATCCGTCGAGTGAAGGAAATGCATTCGGAATGCCTTTTCCGTTTGCCTGATGGCAGGCGACGCAATTCGCGGCATAGACTTTTTCACCGCGCTGCTTCAATTCATCAATCGTCCATGTCTTGGACGGATCGTCCGCGTTGGCAGCCATTTCCTTTTTCTTGCCGTCAACCCAGGTTTTGTAATCGGCATCGCTGACAACATTGACGACGATCGGCATGAAAGCGTGATCCTTGCCGCACAACTCATAGCATTGACCGCGATAGGTTCCGATTTTATTGGCCCTGAACCAGGCATCCCGCACAAACCCGGGAATCGCGTCCTGCTTCACGCCCAATGCAGGCACGCCCCATGCGTGAATAACGTCGTTGGCGGTGGTAACGATACGAATCTTCTTGTTGACCGGAACGACGACTGGATTATCGACCTCGATCAGGTAGTTGTCGCTCTTGACCACGGACGAATCGACGATCTGCTCCTGCGGCGTGGCAAGGTTGGACAGGAAGGAAATGCCTTCTCCATCGCCCTTGAGGTAATCGTAACCCCATTTCCATTGCATGCCGGTGGCTTTGATGGTGATGTCGGCGTTGGACGTGTCTTTCATGGCAACGACGGTTTTGGTGGCGGGCAGCGCCATCAGGATAATGATCACGAACGGCACGATGGTCCAACCGATTTCCACCGCGGTGCTTTCATGGAAGCTGGCGGCTTTATGGCCCAATGACTTGCGATGTTTGAGGATAGAGTAGAACATCACGCCGAAAACCGCCATGAAAATGACTATGCAAATTCCAAGCATCCACGTGTGCAATTGATATATATCAGCCGCAAGCTGCGTTGCAGGCTGCTGAAGATTGAACTGACGCACGGCCGGGCCACCCTGGCTATCGACAACTGCCCATGACGGCATACCGGCCGCCAGAAGCAATGCACCGAGCATCAACGATTGAAGGCGCTTCGCATATTTCATGATTTCCTCAAAAGCCCAAAATTAGAATCCTGCCTGCCGCGCCGGCGCGCGCCGCAACTCTGGCATGAGTTCGTGCGCAAACCTGCGGCCTTGCCACCTCATTAATACCGGCCACATCAATCCGTGCCCAGCGCGCACATGCAACTCACCTCTTGAAAAAGCTGCCACAAGCAACCAGATCAGGCACATATTGCAAATCGATTATCAAGTTATCTTGGAAAAATCGACCCATACGCTTCGAGGCCCGAACTATACGCTTCAAGGCCGATTCTTGCTTGACCATCGCCGCCCGTCTCAACGAAAAAATGGGGGAAATAGGGAGCACGTGCGCTGTGTAAAACCGCCAATTATATGTCGACAACGCACTTGTTATCAAGCAGTATAACTATGCCTGCATGCGCCTGTATGCAGGCAACCGGCCGGATTTGCGCGATTTTTTTCGTGTCTGCCGGCACTCTGACGATCGACATTTCAAGTCGGGCCGACTGCCGGCACTAATCGAACGGGCGTACCGCAACCCGCGTTACTTTTTCGGCAAGTCCAATCGAATAATAGCTTCGCCACTCGCGGTTTTTCTCGCAATGGGCCGGAATGCATGTCCATAGACGATTTCAAAGGTCAGCGGAATCCTGCCGTCGGAAAGCCTGTTTTGTTCCAGCAGGCCCACGACTTTCGCCCATGCATCTGCTCCCAGCAGGCCGCGCCGCTTGTTTACGAGAGGATTGCCGCCCCACGCCCGAACATCCGCCATCAATTTGTCGACTGATTCGTAAGTGACGGTAATTGTTTCCATATCCATGACCGGAGTGGAAAAACCGACATTGATCAGCATGTCGCCAAAATCGTGCATATCGACAAAAGGCAGTGCATGAGGACTGCGGTCGACTGCGGAAAACGCCGCGCGCAATTCCTTGAAGGTATCCGGCCCGAAACACGAGAACATCAACAGGCCATCCACTTTCAGTACGCGCCGCCATTCTGAAAAAACATAATCAGGCTGCGGATGCCAATGCAATGCAAGATTGGACCAGACCAGATCCACGCATTCGCGCGGCAATGGCAAGCGAGCGAAGTCGCCGCATAGCAAACCGGCTCCGGCAGCCGCCCCCGATTTTCCGGGCAGCCATTTTTTCAGAACACGATTGATTGAAGAAAGCGCTGCGACTTGCCGATCTCGCGCGGCGATCAGCATGGCCGGCGAGGCATCAACACCAAGCAGATGCGCATTTGCGAACTGCATCTGCAGGGTGGGCAAATCCATTCCTTCTCCGCAACCGGCATCCAATATGCGCTGCGGCGCAATTTTCACCAATCCAAGACGTTCGTGCATGCGGGCTGCAACTTCACGGCGCAAGAATTCCGAGCCGGAGACGCGCTCAGGCGACGCGAACAATGTGCGAACACGGCGCAGGTCTATCGGCGCACTCGATTGCGCAGCGGAAGGAAGAGTTGGCTGGGACACGGGAAATTTATGGAATGAAATGCGATAATCGGCTTCAGTTTACACGCTTGAAGGCTTTATTGCCCCATGCTTTTTTCCCTGCGCCACTGGTCTCGACGATTGATCGCACGCCTGCCGTCGGCGATCCCTTCGTCTTGCGCGATATGCGGAATTCACGATAATAGTGCGATTTGCAGCCGCTGCCGAACACAATTTTTCAGCCAGCCCAAGCATCGCTGCCGGCAATGCGCGATTCCGCTGCCCAATAAGCCGGCCGGGACCGCGGCGAAATGTGGAGAGTGTCTAAGCCGGCCGCCCTCATTCGACGCAACGATCGTCGCGTCGGATTATGCGCCGCCAATCGATCGGCTGGTCCTGGCGCTCAAGTTTGGCAATCAGTTGGCATTGGCTCCATTGTTTGCACGCATATTGCGGGACGCATTGCTGGATGAGCGACAATTGCCGCTGCCGATGCTATTGACCGCGGTCCCGCTGGGAACACGGCGTCTGGCCGAGCGCGGATTCAACCAGGCGCTGGAAATCGGCAGGCCCTTATCGCGCGCACTGGGCATTGCGCTTGATCCGCATTTGGTGGCACGGCTGCGCGACACGCAAGCGCAAACGCTGCTCCATCCTGACGAACGCCACCAAAACATTCGGCATGCGTTCGTTGTGCCTGACGGCGCGGTCGCCCGCATTCATGGCATGCACATCGGGGTGGTCGATGACGTGATCACGACCGGCGAAACGTTAAACGAATTGGCTGCGACGTTGAAGCGTTTCGGCGCAGAGCGCGTCACGAATTTCGTGTTCGCCCGCACTTTGCAAAAATAGAATACTCATGCGATACGAGGAGAAGGCACTTGTTTCACGTAGTCCTGGTTGAACCGGAAATTCCGCCTAACACCGGCAATATCATTCGCTTGTGTGCGAATACCGGTGCGCAATTGCACTTGATCGAACCGCTGGGCTTTCCATTGGACGACGCAAAGATGCGGCGCGCCGGGCTGGATTATCATGATTACGCGACGATGAAAGTACATCGTTGCTGGACTGATTTTCTGGCACACGAAGCGCCTGATCCGAAGCGGATGTTTGCATTGACCACGCATGGTTCGACGCCGTTTGCAGCGATTGATTTCCAACCGGGGGACGTATTCGTGTTCGGCTCGGAAACCAAGGGACTGGATCCGACGCTGCGCGAATCTTTTGCATCCTCCCAACGCATCCGGCTTCCAATGCGGCCGGACAACCGCAGCTTGAACCTGTCTAACACAGTAGCCGTGGTCGTATATGAAGCATGGCGCCAGAACGGCTTTGCCGGCGGCAAATAGCGGCAGGTTCGGATTTGTCCGCCCGTTTATCTTCTTTTATCAGGAGGCGCACCAAAAGCGCTGTTGATATAATCATCGCGTTTCATCCCTTATGATTACCGTGTTTTCGCATGCCTGCAATTTGACTCGTTATTATTTATCTTGCAGACAACACACCCGAAGAATACGCCTTGCCAAACCTCGGTTTGTTCACCTTTTTTGAATCCCTATCTTCAGGCTTTCCATGCAATTTCGCTCGCTAATAATTTCCGCCTCCATGCTCCTGATCAGCGCCTCGTCCAGTGCCCACGAATATCTGGCGGGCGAAATTCGTATCGGTCACCCCTATGCGCGTGCGACGATGCCGGGTCAAACTTCAGGAGGCGCATACCTGACGATCGAGAACAAAGGCAAGGTTACCGACAAACTGATTTCAATCAGCTCTCCGGCTGCCAAGTCAGTTGAGATTCACACAATGTCAATGGACGGCAACATAATGAAAATGCGGGAAGTGTCGAGCATCGAAATCAAGCCGGGCGCCAAAGTGACGATGAAGCCTGGCGACGGATATCACATCATGCTGGTCGGGATACAACAACCGCTGAAGATCGGCGACAAGATTCCGCTAACGCTGAGCTTTGAAAAATCGGGCAAGGCCGAGGTTTCGGCATGGGTCGAGGAAAAAGATCAGAAGGCGGTCAAGGAAAAGGCTGTTCATCAACATCACTGACCAATATCGAATGCGGCGGCATCTTGAGCGCCGCCGCATTTCGTCAGGTGCTTTTACCTGACGGGCTCAATTCGCAATACCGTGTATGCGCCGCCGACTTTGTCCACCGCGAACTTGATCTTGTCGCCAGGCTTGACTTGATCCAGGATGGTGACCTCCTTGACCCGGAATGCCATCGTCATCGCCGGCATGTCAAGGTTTGCAATCGGACCGTGCTTGATGGTGACCTTGCCCGCTTTCTTGTCGACTTTTCTAATTTCTCCAGCGGTCATTGGCATATTGGTTTTTGCATTATTGGCAGGAACCGAGGCCTGCTTCGAACCGCTTGCCACATAATGCCGATATACCTTTTGACTGCCATCGGCCTGCACCAGAAAAACGTCATAGGGATCGCTGTGCGGCCCTTCCATTCCCGGCGAACCCATAGGCATGGAAGGCACCGCCAATCCTCTGGCCTTGGGCCGCTCCGCCAGCAAGCGCTTGATCTCCGTTGCCGGCACATGGCCTTCAATGGCATAACCGTTCACCATCGCGGTATGGCATGAACCCAGTTGTTCCGGAATGCCCGCCTTGGTCCGATAATCCGAAGGATTGGGCACATCGTGCGCCTTTACCGTAAATCCGTTTTCTTTCAAATGCTCGACCCACAATTCGCAACAGCCGCAGAAAGCGCTTTTGTAGACGTCGATCGTCGGTAGCGCGGCGAGGGCCGCATTCGCAAAAAGCAGCGAGGACAGCATCAGCGCCTGCAAGCCATACCGTATCTTCATTTCCTTCTCCTTGAATTTTCGGCGCGAAGCTGTGCGCCACATGGATCGTTGCTCAACCGTCGCCATACACTCCTCACAATCCTGCTAATGTGTTTTTTCCAGCGTCACGACGGCGCGAACTTCACCGGTTCGCAATCCTGCGAAATTCGTCAACTGCGGCCTGACCCATTGTGCCAGCGGCGACATCTCCGGCGATTCTATCAATTCAAGCTGCCGCAATACCGATATTGCCGCCGTATAAAGCGCACGCGAATTGCCGTCCGCCACCTTGATCGCGATACCGAGTCCTGCGGAACGAATGCCGATAACCTGAACGCCCTCGGCACCGACCTTGGCCACCCAATCATTGGGTGCTGCCTGCATGAAAGCCAGATCGCTGCGGCCCGTACCGGATACCATTTCCGGATGCCTCGTCATTGCCTGATACAAATCCTTCAATGCATTGCCATAGAGACCATCGCTATCGCCATGCGCGAGACGGGCATAGGCCAGCGCCAGACGCGACAACGGCATTGCATAATTCGGCGCCGAGCAGCCATCGATACCCATGCGCAAGCCGGACTCGGATATTCCCGCGAAATGCGCGACACTGGATCTTACAGCCTGTTGCACCTGATGCGCCGGATCCAGATAACTGGCCAGCGGATATCCATGTAGCTCGCAACAGGCGAGAAAGCCGGCATGCTTGCCGCTGCAATTGTGGTGCAACTGATTGTATGTTTCGCCGAAAGGCGGCCGCGTACCGGTCGCGGCATAAACCAACGGCTCGTGACAGCCGCAACGCAGACGATGTTCGTCGCAGCCTGCCTTGCGCAGCATCGATTGCACTGCTTCGATGTGCATCGTCTCGCCGGAATGGCTGGCGCACAACAACGCTACTTCCCGAGTCGTGAAACCGAGTTTGGCTGGGCCGTCCGCGCGTAAAAACGGCGCAGCTTGGAACGGCTTGATGGTGGATCGCGTGAAGGTCGGGAAATTCGGGTCTCCCGCCTGATATAGCAGATCACCGCGGGTATTGACGACCGCGACCGAACCGAGGTGGATCGATTCGACGTCATTGCCACGCGTGACTTCAACTAACGGTACATGAGCCATAGGTAAATTTCATGCGCCGTACGACCCACGGCGCATCGACAATAATCGATCACGAATGGAATCAGCTTTTCCTGACTTTCGACAACAACTTGGTCGTCGAGCGATCATGCTCGAAATCGATCGCCACGGCCTTGCCGCCATAGGCTGCGACCGCGCTACCCTCGGGAATGGCAGTCAAGTCGTAATCGCCGCCTTTTGCATATATCTCCGGCCTCGCCTGTTGCACCACTTCAAGCGCAGTATCTTCTTCGAAGGGCACTACCAGACTGACCGATTCCAGCGCCGCCAAAAGTGCCATGCGGTCTTCGCAACTATTGAGCGGGCGATCATCACCCTTGCCCAGCTTTTTGACCGATGCATCGGTGTTGACTGCAACCACCAGCGATGCGCCCAACGCACGGGCCTGCGCAAGATAGGTAACATGGCCGCGATGCAGGATGTCGAATACGCCATTGGTCAACACAACGGGTTTAGGCAACTGCGCAACGCGGACGGCGAGTTCGTTGCGCGGGCAGATTTTTTTCTCGAAATTAGGCATGGCAAAATAAAAAGCCGCAAGAAAACGCTTGCGGCTTCAGCTTACACGAGTCGATCGGAGCACAGCAATTACCAGAGCAATTTTATGCAGGTCGCGCAGCCGGCGGCGTCATCCTGTTAACGATTTCCTTGCGATACCGATTCAATTCCTGCACGGTGTTGAATGTCCGTTCGAACAGCAGCGATGTATTGTGCAGAATACGTTCAACAACTTTCTTTTCCCAGTCGCTATCGAACTTGATCTGGTTGTCGAGCCATGCCTCCAGCCATTCCGGATCCGGCAAACGGCTCTGCACGGTATCGTTCGGAAACAATGACTGGTTGACATGCAGATTGGTCGGATGCAGCGGCTTTTCCGTACGGCGGGCCGATGCCATCAACACCCCGATCTTGGCAAATGCAGCACGTGCGGAATCGCCAACTTCGACCAATGCCTTCTTCATGTAGCGCAAATATGCACCGCCATGACGCGCCTCGTCCTGGCTGATGATTTTATAAATATGCTTGATCACCGGTTCGGTATGCCAATCGGATGCGCAACGGTACCAGTGATTCAAGCGGATTTCTCCGCAAAAATGCATCATCAGCGTTTCCAGCGCGGGCGCCGGATCGAATTCAAAGCGTACGTTATGCAGCTCTTCCTCAGTCGGCACGAACTCGGGACGGAAGCGGCGCAAATACTCCATCAAGACCAGCGAATGTTTCTGCTCTTCAAAAAACCAGACCGACATGAACGCGCAAAAGTCGCTATCGCCACGGTTGTCGCGCAAGAACATCTCTGTTGCGGGCAACGCGGACCACTCGGTAATCGCGTTCATCTTGATGGTTCTTGCCTGCTCATCGGTAAGCTTGGAAGCATCGAACTGGTCCCACGGAATATCTTTTTCCATGTCCCATCGAACTTGCTCAAGCGATTTAAATAATTCTGGGTACAGCATACAAGCCCTAAAAATTTAGATAAGTCCTTGATTTTACCAACAAAACCGCCTGTTTCGCAGAGGAATCAAAAATCAGGCGCCAGACTGCATCCCGTATTTCAATGTACGCATCGTCCTTGTCTTGGGTTTTGACCGGAACTTGTCTGGAAATATTCATGTGATTTACATGAAAATCCATTATATAAAAACATTATCCGCCATGACGACGGCGATTTCCACTTGGATAATCGGCGCTCTCCTGCCGCACAAGTCTCTTTTCGCCAAAATGGTATTGTTGCCGGTCTGACGCAAAAATAAAATCAAGGAAATTTCATGGAAATGTTCAAGCGCCCACCTGCATGGATCATGATTGTGACGGGGATGCTGGTCACGCTGGTGGTGGTCGTGCTTGCCCGTCTGGCGTACGGACTGATCCTGCCGTTCATGCGTGAAAACCTGGGGCTCAGTTACCAGCAGGCAGGTAATCTGGGAACCGCCAGTGCGCTTGGATATCTGTGCCTGGTAATGCTGGCGGGCGCATATGCGGCACGTCGGGGCGGTCGTGCCGCAGTGCTGTTGGGACTGGCATTGACTACCGCCGGATTCATCGGTTTGAGTTTCGCGTCGCACTATTGGTGGCTGATCGTGTTCATGGCATTGCTGGGATTCGGCACCGCTTTCGGATATACGCCGGTGATCTCGCTGCTTGCCAGCTGGTTTCCGGAACGCCGTGGCGCCGTGATCGGGATGGCGAACAGCGGCGTCGGCGTCGGCATACTCGGAACCGGCACGCTGGTTCCTTACTTGAGCGCTTCCTATGGCGCCGACGGATGGCGAATTACCTGGGCCGTATTCGTTGCGATCAGCGCGCTTGCGCTCGCTGCGGCTTTTCTTTTCTTGCGCAATCCGCCCAATCTGGTCAATCCCGGCAATGAGACCCCAACGCCCATCGATAAAACATCGGTCTATCGCAACCGCCACGTCATTACCGTGGGTCTGCTGTACGGCATCATAGGAATCACCTATATCGCCCAGGCGATTTTCATGTACAGCTTTGCGCTCGACTCCGGAGTCCCGGCCCTGACCGCGGGCCGGCTGGCCGCACTCATGGGCATCCTTTCGATTTTTTCCAGCCCGGCCTGGGGATGGTTGTCCGACCGGTTCGGCCGCGGCTCAAGCCTGGTAGCCTCGGTAGCGCTGACGCTGGTAGGTACCCTGATTCCGGTAGTCTGGCCGACGCTGCCCAGCTTCGCGGCGCACTTTATTATTGTCGGCTGCACGATATCAGGCATGTTTACATCGGTGCTTGCGGCGTCCGCCGAACATGTCAAACCCGCTCAGGCCCCGCTTGCGATGAGTTATGTGACGTTGTTCTATGCAATTGGTCAATTCATAGGACCCGCTGCAGCGGGCCTGATGATCGAACAGGCCGGAGGATTCAGGGCGGCATTCGCGGCAAGCTGCGTCGTCATGGGATTTGGCGTTTATTTGAGCTGGAAGTTACGCACATTCAGACAATAGGCGGTTAAGGCGGATGTGGAAGTGCGGCGCGTCCATCGTCGGACCTATGCTGGCCCTATTCCAAGCGGCGGAATCCGATCTGTACCTGACCACGACATTGTTTGCCGCAGCCGTCCAATCGGTTTTAACTGTCAGATCGAACCACAGTTTAAAACCCGATTTTCCTTTTACCGTTGGCCTGACGGATATGGATATCTTCGGCAAGCACTTTTTCGCGACGGGCGGCGACCGCAAATCCCAGCCCGTCAAGCAGCGTCTTTCTCATGTCCCGCGGCGAAACGTCCGCCATCTTTTCCAGCACGCTTTCACTAAGCGTATTGGAAAACGCTTTCAGCTTGAGTTCTTGCAATAATCCGGCGTACATTCGCTCGGCAATGCCTGCTGCCTGCTCCGGCGTAGGCTTCGGCACTTCATACACCGCCATCCGGTTGAGCAAAGGCTCCGGGATGCCGTCCAAGCTGTTGGCGGTCAGAATCCAGAATATCTGACTGGCATCGATGTCCAGATCGATGAATTCGTCATGAAAATGACATGAGGTTTCCGGCTCAAGCAACTGGTAAAGCGCCGCCATCGGATCCGATTGCGTGGAGCCTGAAGCTTTTTCGATTTCATCGAGCAGGATCACCGGATTGGCATATTGGCCATGTACCAGCCGCTCGGCGACCTTTCCGCATTTCGCGCCTTTCCATGTCGCCGAACTCCCGGTAATCACAAAGCCCGCGGATAACGCATTCATGCTGATGAACTCGAACTCGGTCTCGATCGCGCGTGACAGCCGCTTGCCGAAATGGGTTTTCCCGATACCGGGATCTCCAAGGATCAGCACCGGCATCATGTTGAATCCGCCATCGCCCGCAAGCGCCAGCCCCAGATAACGGCGTAAATCGTCGAGCACATCAGAAAAGTTCGGACACTCGTCGTATAGCGGATCCAGCGCTTCGGTGGAAGAAGGCTTCGTGACAAAGCGTTCTGCGCCGGTTTCCAGCATCTGCTCGTAAAACGCCCTCAGATCAGGCGAACGCTCCTTGACACGCCCCAAGGCGCCTTGAACCTTGTCGATATCGTAAACCCGGCGTGTACGGGCAATGGTGATGGCCATGAAACACTCCCCTCTCGGATAAACCTTGGTTGGTTTTATCTATGCAAGTAAAGATTACATTGCCGGAAAAAATTTGCAAAGGATTGCGTAAACTTCTATTGATAATTGACGCAAAAACCAGACGAGCAAGGACCGTGCCGTTGCATCGGCAAGCGAGTGTTTTATCTGCGATGTGCGATATCCCGTGTGATATCGCAGCAGGATGCGGAGGCGAATCTGCCTCATCCCTTGCCATTTAATATGCGGAATAGATCCAGTCGCGAGGTCCTGCACAATTTCGCCTTCTCCGACGCAGGCTCGGAAAGCTCCTACAAATGCCATGTTTTTCCTACGGTGCGATTCAGACGTTCCTGATATCAATTCCCATTTCAATTTGACATACTCAAATCCACTGACTGAGGTGATTTAAAGAAATGTTGTTGGAAGTAACGCCTCATTCGCCGTGATTTCAATCGCTTTTCCACAATCTGGAGATAACCTTGTCTGCTACCCATCTATCTGATGTGCTTTCTGCCCCGCCGTTAAGCGTAACCCGGCCTTCTATCGAAAGCGGATGGCAGCGTGCGGGTAAACTCTGGTCGAATCTGAAAGACATATGCGATTTGCTGCGCATTTCCACCGCCGCCTCGTTGGCTGACGACGATTTTCTTTTTCAGCACGTGCAATTTAAAGCAGGACAGCGCATTCATACCGTCGGGCAGCCTTTCGATATGCTGTATATCGTCAACTCCGGTTTTTTGAAAACCGTCATGATCGACGAATCCGGAAACGAGCAAGTGCTCAGCTTCCCGATGAAAGGCGACCTGTTCGGTATCGATGGCATCCATCACAAGCAATACGTATCGGAAGCGGTCGCACTGTCCAGTTGCGACATTATTCTGGTTCCGTTCAAGAAATTCATGGCAATGGGCAGAACGCATGTCGAACTGGAGACATCGATATACAGCGTGATGAGCCGCGAGCTGATTCGCGAACAGGCAATGGTCAGCATGCTGGGTTCATTAAGTGCGGAGGCACGCGTCGCCCGCTTTCTCGTGTCTCTGTCGGAACGATTTTCCGCGATGGGATATTCCGGCAAGGAATTCAATTTGCGCATGACACGGCACGAAATAGGCAGTTACCTCGGCCTGACGCTTGAGACGGTCAGTCGCACTTTCTCCGCATTCAACGAAATCGGGCTGATTACGGTCGATCAGCGTGCGATCGGCGTCAAAGACATCAATGCGCTGAGAACGCTGCGCCGCCTTCCGCCGTCACGCACTCGCGCAAAACAAGAGTCCATCATCGCAACGAGGCGAACCAATACCCAGGTTCGGAAAGCGGCGGCAACTGTTTGATCGAACCGTACCAGCCATGGTCGGCCCACCTCCGCCTGTGACTCGATGCCAACCCGTGCCGGCCGCTTCTCATGTCGGCACGGGGAATGGAATCAATGCACCAACAGTATCGAAAAACCGCTGCAGTTGCACGTCGACTTCAGACGTTCCCGCCAATATCCGGCACGAAGCCTTCACCTAACCGCTGATATGCCATATCGGGAAAAGGTATCACGCCGCGGCGCATCGTCAGTTCAACTGATTTCATTCGGCTCGCCTTCGGAAATCTGACCAACACTGTTAAGCTGTTGGTCTTATCCATCTTACCGTCTCTTTTTTTTGAATTCCAATCCTGCTCAAGGTTCGCGAAAAAACGAACGCGTCCTGTTGCTCACGCTTGCCGGCATCCAGTTCACCCATATCCTCGACTTCATGATCATGATGCCGCTGGGGCCGCAGTTGATCCGATTGCTGCACATTACGACACCTGAGTTTGCGCTGCTGCTGTCGTCATACACATTTGCAGCAGCGGGGTCGGGGTTGCTGGCGGCGACCTATGTCGACCGTTTCGATCGGCGCAAATTGATGCTGGTTCTGTACATCTTGTTCATCATTGCAACCTTGTTCTGCGGCCTTGCACCGAACTATTCGGCATTGCTGATTGCCCGCGCGCTGGCCGGAGCATTCGGCGGAGTCCTTGGGGCCATGGTCCAGACAGTGGTTGCGGACGCGATTCCGTTCGAACGCCGGGGGCAGGCAATGGGCACCGTGATGGCCGCATTTTCACTATCGACAGTGGCCGGCGTGCCGCTCGGGCTGCTGCTCGCCAATCAGATACCCTCGCTCGGCTGGCGTGCTCCGTTCTTTTTCATCGTACTGGTAGCCGGCGCATTTTTGGTCATCTGCTACAAGATATTGCCTCGCATGACAGCGCATATGACACGTCCAAGGAAAGGAAGCATCTTTCAGCAAATTTACCTGGTTGCAAAAGAGCCCAATCATCTGAAAGCTTTTGGCTTCATAGCGCTGCAGATGATGGCTGGCTTTTCAGTGATTCCTTACCTCGCTCTGTACATGACGTCCAACGTCGGTCTGCCGGAGTCTTTCATCACCGTTATTTATCTGTGCGGCGGCGCAGCGACTTTTTTCAGTGCACGCCTCATCGGCAGGATGGCCGACAAACACGGCAAGTCCCGCATGTTCAAATGGGTCGCACTGGCGTCGTTTATCCCGGTTCTGATTGCGACTCACCTCCCGCCGGTGCCATGGTGGGTAGCGTTGCTCAATGCGACGGCATTTTTTGTCCTGGTGTCCGGCCGCATGATTCCGGCAATGGCCATGATAAGCGCCGCCGCTACGCAACAGGTACGCGGAACGTTCATGAGCCTGGTGTCTTCGGTGCAAATGCTGGCGTCCGGATTGGCATCGCTGGTTGCGGGTCTGATCATTACGCGTTCGGCGACCGGCCAGATGGAGCATTACAATATCGTCGGCTATCTTGCAGTGGCGAGCGGGTTTGCAGCGATTTGGATGATGCAGCGGCTAAAGGCCGCCACCGAGCCGGATCGCGTTCCGGCCGGCGGGCCTGATTGAATCGCCAAGGTCGGAGCCGCCTATGGTTTGGGCGACGGTTTTCGCTTCGGTGACGGTGCCGGCTTGGCGGCGGCGGGGGGCTCCGGCGGCTCAGGCACTATCGCGGAATTGACCGCCTGCTTGAACTGATCCTGCAGCAGATTCCACCAGATCGCCGGATTGGCGAATGGCGGAGCTGCTCCGGTAGACGCGTCGCTGGCTGGCTGGGATTGCGGTGCGGCGCCCGAAGCGGAGGGTTTTTCGGTACCGGATGCCGCAGATGAAAACGGCGATACGAAATCGGGCTTATCCTTCGTCTCCGTCTGGTTACCTTGCATCATGGAACTCATGTTTGCGCTCATCGCCTGCAAGGTTGCAATCGTTGCGCTCTGCACTTCCAGCGCCTGGATCGTGCCGCGCAACATGTTCATGTTCAGCGTCAGCCAGGACTCCACTGCCTTCAAATCCGCGATTTGCTTGTTGATATCATCGACTGACATTGACGGCATCGCCATGCCGGGTATTTTCATGCCGCCCCACATGTTTTTAACGAACTCAAGCGTGTCCGTCATGGCGCCGACGCCTGGAGCACCACTGGGAATACCGGAATTTGACATGACAAACCTCCATTAGTGAATATTTCTAGCCTAGCAGATAAAATCGATCGAAAAAACCGGCAACTCTCTTTACCTAGACAAATATCATGCGTGAAACTCGTATTACTTTGCCGGCCTTGCCATCCTGCAGGTGCTTGGCAACGCTGTCGCGGATTCTGCAATATAGCGCTCGGTCTTGAAACCGAAGTCACTTCCTTCATTCCCGAAGCGCACGCCGTCCGTACCCGACCTTTGCATTACCGACACGTAGAGCGGCTGAATCAATTGATGGTCCGCCGCACGCATAGTGGCATGATGAAATCCATTCTGAAAATTTGCGTTTTCCAATGCTTTGGCGACCGCCGCTGCCTCCACAGTCCCGGCCTTTTCGATGGCGGCCACCAACATTTCTATCATCACATGCATGCGCAAATGAATATAGTCTTCGCCCGGTTCAGGGTAGCGCTTGCGGAAAGCCGCATAAAATAAATCACTGCTCCGATTTGCTATGCTTCCGCCGACATTCGGATGCCATTCCGCAACCGTTCGTACCCGGCCGATGCCCGCAGTGCCGAGGGCGGCGGGCACGCCAAGTCCGTTTGCGAAAAACGTATAAAACTTCAGGTTAAGGCCTGCATTTTCGGCACCCTTGACCAGTAACGCCAAGTCGCTCCCTGAACTCCCGGTAATGACCGCATCTGCGCCACTGGCCCTGATTTTTTCAATATAAGGGGCAAAATTCGTGATTTTGCCGGATGGGTAGAATTCATCGCCAACGATGTCGATGCCCTTTCGCTTGACGGCAAGCTGTTTACGCGCCGCCTTGGCGACCTGACGCCCCAAGCTGTGATCCTGGCTGATCAGATAAATGCGTTTGACCTGTATATCGTCTCGGATAACTTCAGTCAACGCGTGCATGCGCATGTCGGCATGCGCATCGAAGCGGAAATACCAGTAGTTGCATTTTTCGTTGGTCAGTGCAGGATCGATTGCCGAATAATTCAAAAACAACACCCGGTTTTCGGGCACGTACTCATTGTGCCGGTTGACGGCATTCACCAACGCAAGTGCGACTGCGGAACTATTGCCTTGCACCATAAATGGAATGCGCTGGTTCGTCAGCTGCTTGAATTGTGCCAATGACTCACTCACATTTTGTTTATCGTCGAATATCGATAATGCCAACTTATGCATGCCGTCCGGCAACTTTACTCCGCCGCGAGCGTTGACTAACGCTAATGCGAATTCCAGGTTTCGAGCGGCGGACACTCCTGTATACGTGAACGGAACGGACATGCTTTCGATCATGCCGATCCTGATTGGCGCGGCATGCTCGCTGGCGCCGAATGCGCTACCGGCCATCATCAGCATCAACGGTGCTAAAAGGCGTTTTCGCACTGCAGGCCACATGATTGTTCCTAGCTAAAGAATGCTTCATTTTACGTGGTTGCAATGAAAAACCGCAGGGCATTTTGCGGCAATCTTCACCAAAGTCATCGCAACGCTATCGTAGCGCCACACGCAAGCGTCGATGCGTTTACACTGTCGGCATGCCGATCGCTCCAGTCCAGCACCGCTATGACCATGCGCCAGCTTCCAGGCGCTGGGTTGCCTTGCTCATTGGATCGTTACTGCTGCATTTCATTCTTCTTGACTGGATCGGCGGCAACTTGAACATGTCGCCACCGCTGGATCAGACGCCGCCCACAATGACTGCTCAACTATATAGCGTGCCGTCGCCCACCCCTCCGGTTCCAGCCAAGCCCAAGGCGGCGCGGCAAAAGCCGGCCGCCCGGCCAAAGCCTCCCAATCAGGCGAAAGCTGCACCGCATGAGCCTGTTGCTGGATCTCAAAGTGAAGCAGGATCGGCGCAACACATGGAGACTCCCGGAATCGATCTGGCCCAAGCGACCCAAGCGCTTGCCGCATTGGAAAATGAAACTTTGGAAAACGTACTTCCGGCAAGCGAGATTCAAAATATCGCCTCCTCCGAGCCGGATTTGCAGCACTACAAGGTAAGCATTCCGCCGTCCGCCGAACTAAAATATGACGTGCAGGCACTGCGCGACGGCCAGATGGTCTACGGCAGCGGAAAAATCAGCTGGCAATCAGATGGCGGGAATTACACTGTCGACGGCGAAGCGAGCATTCTTTTTTTTACGCTGCTGAATTTCAAAAGCACCGGCGTGATCGATGGTTCTGGGGTCGCACCCGTAATCTATTCTGAAAAGCGCTTTCGCAGATCGGCAACCAACACGCATTTTCATCGGGAGCGCAATACCATCAGTTTTTCGGCATCCACCGTCACATATCCTCGCAAGGGCGGAGAGCAGGATCGCGCCAGTATCGTATGGCAGTTGACAGGAATCGGCCGCGGCGATGGCGAGAAGTTCAAACCTGGTGCGGAAATCGACTTTTTTGTCGCAGGTGTGCGCGATGCCGCACCGTGGCGTGTCCGGGTGATCGGCGAAGAACAGATCGAAATCGGTAGCGGGAAAGTTGCGGCATGGCATGTGGTGCGTGTGCCCAAGCCGGGATCGTACGATCAGAAGCTGGATATCTGGCTCGCACCGCAACATGAGTGGTATCCCGTGAAATTGCGTTTTACCGAAACAAACGGCGAATATCTGGATATGCTGTTGTCCAATTTGACGATTCTTGCAGCCAATTGACTCTTTTCTCCACTCCCTACTTACGGCAGCCGATGTCTCCCTTCCTTTTTTTACGTTCCGCGTTGTTCTCTGTGTTGGCATGGGGCATCCTTGCCTTGCCTGCCGCTGCGTCCGAACGAACCGCGATAAAGCACAAAATCAATCTGCCGCCATCCGCCGACCTTGCGTATTCGATCAAGGCAAAGCAAAGCGGCCTGTCACTCGATGGGAATACACTGATCCAGTGGCACATTGCAAACAACAGGTTTTCGATCGTCACCGAAACACGGGCGGCACTGCTTGGAAAAATTCTCGAAGCGAAAAGCGAAGGCATGATCGGCGAGTACGGTTTGGCGCCGATAGTGTTTACCCAAAAACGTTTTCGCAAACCGCAGACCACGACAACGTTCGATCACCAGACCAAAGCGATTACTTTCACCAAATCCGATCAAACCTATCCGATCAAAGGCGGCGAGCAGGATCGCAGCAGTGCGATATGGCAGTTGGCCGCCATTGCGCGCGGTGCACCGGCAAAGTTCAAGCCTGGTTCAATCTGGACTTTTTTCGTGGCCGGGCAAAGCGATGCGGAACCATGGTCATTCAAGGTGATCAAGAAAGAACAGGTCAAGACACCGCTAGGCAATATGAACGCTTTGCATATCGTCAGAATGCCCGCTCCCGACTCCAAAGGCCAGCAACTCGACATCTGGCTGGCGCCATCGCTGGAATGGTATCCGGTGCGGCTGCGTTTTACCGAGCCCGATAATGATTCCATCGAGCAGGTGCTGCAAAAAGTATCCAAGAAATAGTCTCGCGCGGAGTACTTTGATGCAGCGAGCTTCAATAAACAGATTTCATAAAACTCCGATATCAAGATCATGACCTCTACTCCGGGCGCATTGGTGCTGTTTAGCGGCGGCCAGGATTCCACGACCTGCGTCGCATGGGCATTGTCACGCTACGAAAACGTCGAAACGATCGGCTTCGACTACGGCCAGCGGCACGCAGTGGAACTGACCGTCCGCCCGCCCCTGCTGCAAAAGCTGAGAAAACTTTCGCCGCGATGGGCTCGATCCTTGGGTGAAGATCACCTGATCGATCTATCGCTGATCTCAAAAATTTCGGACACGGCATTGACGCAAAATGTTGAAATCGCCATGCAGGAAAACGGCTTGCCAAATACATTCGTGCCGGGAAGGAATTTGCTGTTCATGACAGTCGCAGCGACAGTCGCCTATCGGCGCGGAATGAAGCTGCTTGTCGGCGGAATGTGCGAAACCGATTTTTCCGGATACCCGGATTGCAGGAACGACACGATGCAAGCGCTGGAGAATGCTCTCAATCTTGGAATGGCAAGCGAGTTCAAGATCGAAACGCCGCTGATGTGGATCGATAAAGCGGCAACCTGGAAAATGGCGCGCGATCTAGGGGGCGACGCGCTGGTCGATCTGATCCGCGAAGATACGCACACCTGCTATCTCGGTGAACGCGGAACATTGCACGAATGGGGCTACGGCTGCGGTAAATGCCCGGCATGCGAATTACGGGCGCGAGGTTATCGGCAGTTCCGGAATTATTGCGCCTGAATTGCTTTTGCACGCGCCGGTCGGTCAGACAGCCCCCTCACCATCAAGGAGGAACTGTCATCTCATCGCAAAATATCGATCCGCATTCAAGCCGCGTGCCGGTTCCCGATCGACGTGTCATCAAGCGAAACCGGCGACTTGAATGCGGCCATAAGCACGGCTTCTTTTTCCTTGGCTGCTTTCAGATGACGCTCCTTGACATGGCCAAAGCCGCGGATATCTTCCGGAATGGCCGCTATTGCAACCGCTTTCGGCAGATTTTCCAGCGTCAGTTGGGGTAATAGCGCAGCGATTGTTTTCCGGTACTGAGCAATCAACATGCGCTCGGTCTTGCGCTCTTGTGTGTAACCGAAAATGTCCAGCGGGGTGCCTCGCAGGGATTTCAAATTCGCCATGATCTTGAATGCCTGCATCATCCACGGGCCGAATTCCTGTTTGATCAAATGGCCTTTGGCATCGCGCTTGGCCAGCAGCGGCGGCGCAAGATGAAACTTGATTTTGTAATCGCCTTCGAACATGCCTGCGATTTTTTCGGAAAATGCGGGATTGGCATGCAGCCGCGCCACTTCGTATTCATCCTTGTACGCCATCAGCTTGAACAAATAGCGCGCTACCGTTTCGGTCAGGCGCAAGGATTTTGCCGCGTCGCCGAGCCGGGTTTCCGCAGCGCGCACCAGTTCGACGAAATCGCGATACTGCCGTGCATACGCGGCATTCTGATAATCGGTCAGAAACGCGACGCGCTTGACGACAATGTCGTCCAGACTTGGCGCACGTTTGAATTCGATTACCTGGGTTGGCGCGGTAACCTGAGCCAATTTCTCAACCGAAGCCGGATCATGTGCGGCGGTACGGCCCCAGTCAAACGCCTGCTTGTTGAAATCGACCGATACGCCATTCAATTCGATAGCCTTGACGATCGCGGCATTCGACAGCGGCACCCAGCCCTTTTGCCACGCATAGCCAAGCATGAACATATTGGTCGCGATGGTGTCGCCCATCAATGCGGTAGCGATCCTGCCGGCATCGATGAAATCCACGCGATCGCTGCCGCACGCGGTGCGGATGTTGGCCTCGGCCGCGGCACCCGGATATTGCCAGTCCGGATTCCTGACGAACGCCGCTGTCGGCGTACCGGTTGCATTGACCGCTGCATGTGTACGGCCTTCGCCCATGCGCGACAATGCGTCGCGGCTGGCGGTGACCACGACATCGCAACCGATAACAAGATCGGCGGCGCCGGTGCCCACCCGCGTCGAATAGATATCGTCCGGATGATCTGCCAGGCGTACATGCGACATCACCGGCCCGCCCTTTTGCGCAAGCCCGCTCATGTCGAGTACCGAACAACCTTTTCCTTCGACATGGGCTGCCATTGCGAGAATTTGCCCGACGGTGACAACGCCGGTGCCGCCGATGCCGGTGACCAGGATTCCGTAGGGTTGGGTCGTATCGGGTATCGAGGGAACGGGAAGGTCATCGATGGCGCTGTTGCCGCCCATGCCGCTCCCATGCGAGGGCATGGGAGCAATCGTTGCCTTTTTCGGCTTCTTCATCTGTCCGCCTTCCACAGTAACGAAGCTTGGACAAAAACCATTCACGCAAGAGAAGTCCTTGTTGCATGACGATTGGTTGATCTGCCGTTTGCGTCCGAATTCGGTTTCCAGCGGCTCGACCGACAGGCAGTTCGATTGCACGCTGCAATCTCCGCAGCCTTCGCACACCGCTTCGTTGATCACCACGCGCTTGGCCGGATCCGGATATTCATTGCGCTTGCGGCGACGCCGCTTTTCCGATGCACAGGTTTGATCGTAGATCATCGCGGAGACGCCCTTGATCTCACGCAACTCGCGTTGCACTGCATCGAGTTCGCTGCGATGCCTGATCGTTACCCCCGGCGCCCAATTGGTGCCGGACGGATACTTGTCCGGTTCGTCGGTGACGACGATGATCGGACTCACGCCTTCGGCTGCGATCTGGCGCGAAATCATCGCCGGATCAAGCGGGCCGTCAACCGTCTGCCCCCCGGTCATCGCAACCGCATCGTTGTACAGGATCTTGTAGGTAAGGTTGACCTTCGCCGCCACTGACGCACGGATTGCCAGCAGGCCCGAGTGAAAATAAGTGCCATCACCGAGATTGGCGAACACATGCTGTTCGCTGGTAAATGGCGCATGGCCGATCCAGGTCGTGCCTTCCGCGCCCATATGCGTAAACGTGGCGGTTTCACGATCCATCCACAATGCCATGTAGTGGCAGCCGATACCGGCCAATGCGCGGCTTCCTTCAGGTACCTTGGTCGAGGTATTGTGCGGACAGCCGGAGCAGAAATGCGGAATCCGGTCCTTCTCGGGATCAGGCTTGGCGCTGACTTTCAGCACCGCTTCCTTGGCTTCCAGATAGGCGACTCGTTCCTTGATGCGTTGCTCGATCGGATGACCTGCAAAATATTTTGAAATACGGGTCGCGATCGCACGCGCGATTTGCGCTGGATTTAGCTCATAGGTTGCCGGCAGCAGCCAATGGCCGTGGCCTTCATGATGCGGATTGCTCCACTCGCCGGTATCGTCGAACTTGCCGACCACGCGCGGACGCACATCGTCGCGCCAGTTGTACAGTTCTTCCTTGACTTGATATTCGAGAATCTGGCGCTTCTCTTCGACCACCAGGATTTCCTCAAGTCCCTGCGCAAACTGGCGTACACCTTCCGCTTCCAGCGGCCAGGTCATGCCGACCTTGTACAGACGAATACCTATATCGCGCGCGATGGATTCGTCGATACCCAGGTCGGCCAGTGCCTGACGCGTATCGAGATACGATTTGCCGGCGGTGATGATGCCGATCCGGGCATGCGGGCTGTCCCAGATGATCCGGTTCAGCTTGTTGGCGCGCGCGTAGGCCAGCGCGGCATACCATTTGTAATTATTCATCCGCGCTTCCTGATCGAGCACGGCATCAGGCCAGCGTATGTTCAATCCTCCCGACGGCAATTCGAAATCGGTCGGCAAAGCAATATGCACGCGATCCGGATCAAGATCGACCGAAGCGCCGGATTCGACGACATCGGTCACGCATTTCATCGCGACCCACAATCCGGTATAACGGCTCATGGCCCAGCCGTGCAATCCGTAATCAAGATATTCCTGTACCGACGATGGGTACAGGACGGGGATACCGCATGCTTTCAGTATATGTTCGCTTTGATGCGCGGTGGTCGACGACTTGGCCGCATGATCGTCCCCAGCCAATACCAGCACACCGCCGTTTCTGGCGCTGCCCGCCATGTTCGCGTGCTTGAATACGTCGCCGCAACGATCAACCCCCGGTCCTTTACCGTACCACATCGAGAAAACGCCATCGTATTGCGCATTTGGAAATAGATTGACTTGTTGCGTACCCCAGATGCTGGTCGCTGCCAGATCCTCGTTGACGCCGGGATGAAATTTGATGTGGTGCGCATCAAGATGCTTTTTTGCCTTGACGGCAGTCTGATCGACGCTTCCCAACGGCGAACCGCGATAGCCGGTGATGAAACCTGCCGTATTCAGGCCCGCAAGAACATCGCGCTGACGCTGCAGCATCGGCAAGCGAATGATCGCTTGGGTACCGGTCAGAAATGCGCGGCCGCGCTCCAGCGTGTATTTGTCATTCAGGGAAATATCGTTCGTCAGCAGTTGCTGATTTGGTGGTAACGGCGCATTCATGGTATCTCCTGGCCCAAAAATCGTGTCTTTGGTTGCATTGATTTCGCTCTTTGATCGATTCACTTCGTGGGTGAGCCGCCTGTGTATTTATTTTACACGTTAGCGGCGGCGCACGTTTTATTCGAAAAACATTCAAGCAGATCCGCTATGCGGTCCTCGTCGCAAAAGGTGTAACAACCCGTAAATAAAATGGCGAGGCAGAGTGGTCTTGGTTACATTGTAGTTACACTTGACTCGTCGTTGTCCACGGAGATTTTCACATGCATGCGAAATTGGCATTGACTGCCATTGCCGGTTTTCTTATCGCAAGCGTTGCGTTTGCACAATCCAGTGCAGCGCGAGACCGGCTTGTAAAGATGGACCGGCATTTCGCCTACACCGATAAAAATGGAGATGGATTTATCGCGCGCGATGAGGCTGCGCATTATCCGGCCTTGATCAAGCATTTTGACGTAATCGATTCCGATAGTGACGGAAAGCTGAGCCGCGAAGAAATGCAGGCATATCGGCTGGGGACGCACGGCAAGCAGCGCACGGCAAAATCAGTACGAAAGAAAAAGGCTGAAGATAACGGCGATGGCGCACTTACCAAAGCGAATGCCAATGACGAAAGTGCCGAGGCTCGCAAGAATTTTTGATGGTTCTCATGTAAAAGCAGCGGCAATTGCATGACGACCATGCGCTGGCTACTCATCAGGATCTCGTCGCGGTTTTGATTTTTACCGGCTCCAGTTGCGGATTCCAATGGCAGCACATTCGGAATCCGTTTTTTTTTGCAAAACGCACTCAATCAGGCCCCAGATTCCGCTCACCAGGCAACAAACAGTCGGCCGATAACGTACTCAATGTTTTGAGCTTTGCATATATCGGCGCGAAATCCGGTGCGGTGTCATTGAACAATTGCTGGAAATCGCGAATCACGAAATACGTTTCCTGATAGGCATCTATCTTGTAGCGGGTGCGCATCACACGCTCTATGTCCAAGGCAATCCGGTTAGGCTTCGGGCTGGTCAAACAGTATTCGATCTCGCCTCCCGACGACAGGATGCCGGCGCCATATACGCGCAAGCCTTGCGGGCTTTGAATCAGTCCGAACTCAACGGTATACCAATACAGGCGCGCCAGATATTGCAGGCCATCCAGCGGCAAGGCCTTCAAGCCGCCTTTTCCGTACTCCTGCAGGTGGTCGGCAAAAACCGGATTGAACAGCAGCGGCACGTGGCCGAAAAAATCATGGAACACGTCCGGCTCGACGATGTAGTCGAATTCATGCGGCTCGCGCAACCATACCGTGACCGGAAAACGCCGGTTTGCCAAATGCTCGAAAAAAGTCTGGTCCGGTACCAGGCCCGGTACCGCCATCAGGCGCCAGCGCGTGGCCTTATACAATAACTCCGACGTGCGCTCGAACCGCGGGATGCCGTCTGCCGCATCAAGTTCGCGCAAGCTTTCGATGAAAACATCGCATGCGCGGCCCGGCAGCAGCTTTGCCTGGCGTTGATAAAGTTTTCGCCATAGTGCATGTTGGGCCGGCGTGTAATCGGCCCAGTTTTGCGCCACCACATAGTGTCTGTCCGCCGACGCATAATCGCCGCGCAGTTGCCCGCTCCCGGACTTTTCTGCAAGCGTCCTGAGAAAATCGGCCTGGTCGATTGCCATGTTGACGGTATCCATATCAAGCGGATCTCTTCTCGTCCTTCAGGGCGCCGCGCTTGATCTGGTCGAGTTCGATCGATTCGAACAATGCGCGGAAATTGCCTTCGCCAAAACCTTGGTCGCCTTTGCGTTGAATGATCTCAAAGAAAATTGGTCCGATCACGGTTTGCGTAAAAATCTGCAGCAACAGTTCTGGCTGGCTCGCATTGCTGTTGCCATCGATCAGAATGCGCAAGCGCTTGAGCTCGTCAACTCTTTCGCCATGGTCGGGCAGGCGCCGGTCCACCAGATCGTAATAAGTGTCGATCGTGTCCTGAAACAGCACATGATGCGCCTTCATCGCCTCGACCGTGGAATAGATATCGTCGGTGCCGAGCGCGATATGCTGAATGCCTTCCCCGTGATACTGATCGAGATACTCGGCGATTTGCGACTTGTCGTCGGAAGACTCATTGATCGGAATGCGAATCTTGCCGCAGGGCGAAGTCATTGCCTTCGATTTCAGGCCGGTCAGTTTTCCCTCGATATCGAAATAGCGAACTTCCCGGAAATTGAACAGGTTTTCATAAAATTCCGCCCATTCCTTCATGCGTCCGCGATGCACATTATGGGTCAGGTGATCGATGTAAGTCAGGCCATGCCCTTTCGGATTCGCAACGGCGCCGGGAAGCGCCGCAAAGTCGACATCGTAGATGCTGATATCGCCGATCGTACCCGCGTCGTGCGCGCCATCCTTGCCGCGCCAACGATCGACGAAGTAAACCAGCGAATCGCCGACGCCCTTGATCGCCGGAATATTCAATTCCATCGGGCCGGTCCGATTATCGAATCCCCATGCGCCCAACTCCAGCGCTCGCTTGTAAGCGTATGCGGCATCCTTGACTCGAATCGCGATCGCGCACACCGACGGACCGTGCTGGCGCGCGAAGCGCTGTGCGAACGAATCTTTTTCCGCGTTGATGATGAAATTGATGTCGCCCTGCCGATACAGGGTGACATCCTTGTGCCGATGGCGCGCAATCGCGGTAAAACCCATTTGTTCGAAAAGCGCGCCCAATGCCCTTGGATCGGGCGCGGCATATTCGATGAACTCGAAACCGTCGGTACCCATCGGGTTGTCCCATGGCTGAAAATCCATGTCAGTCTCCATTATTTGTATCCAAGCAGTATAGACGCGGATAAGCAGCAGAATATGCCAAATATATCTGTGTATTTCTTTTTTTACGCAATAATATAGCGTCGATGACCACAAAAAAGGTGAACTATGGCTGCAATTAATTTAGACAAAATGGATCGGAAGATTCTTGCAATTTTGCAGGCGGAGGGGCGCCTGAGCAATCAGGAAGTTGCGGAGAAGGTCAGTTTGTCGCCATCGCCTTGTTTGCGGCGCATTAAGCGGCTGGAACAAGCCGGCGTGATCCGGCAATATGTCGCATTGCTTGACCCGGACAAGCTCGGACTGGGACTGTTGGCGTATGTGAACGTCCGGCTGGAAAAGCATGGCGATTCGCAAGCAGCGGGCGGCATGCGTTCACCAAGGACAAGCTTTGCTGCTTCTGTCGCGGACTGGCCGGAAGTCGTCGCCTGCTATGCAATGACCGGCGAAATGGACTTCCTGTTACGCGTCCATGTCGAAGACATGGAGCATTTTTCTCATTTCATGATGGAGACGCTATTACGGCATCCGGCCGTATCGGATGTGAAATCGAGCTTTGCTCTACAGCGCATCAAGGATACGACTGCGCTACCCCTTGTATAGATCACCGATGCTGCCTTTGAAGCGTCTCAATCATCGTCTTTCTTGGGCTGCGACGACATGATTTCCAGCCATTTGGTGGCAGCGCGCGCATTGGCCTTGAGCGCGTAGTCAAAGCTGGCGACCTGCTCTTCAACCGCTTCTTGCATCACGCTCGCAGGATTTGCCGGCCGCAGCTTCAGGTACGCATCGGCCTCTCCGTGCAGGCGGAAAATTTCCATTCCGGCTTTTTTTGCAATATGGATCATTGTCTGGTTGGATGCCAGGCAATGTATGTACAGCGTATCCACATCCGCATTGCGGCAATGAATCGCCGCCCGCTCGAACAATTTCGAACCAACGCCGATGCCGCGAGCCGACGCCGATACCGATACGCCGAATTCGGCGACCCGTTCCTTGGTAGTCGCGTCGCTTACGATGGGAAGCACATCGCGCGGCGCAAACGCAAGATGGCCGACGCCAACCAGCTTGAAATCGTTGTCATAAACGCCGAATACCGCATCGCGGGAAAAATTAATCATTTGTACATACTTGGTGATTAACTCATCCGACAACATGGAGCCGAAACGCAGATACCGGTCATTGTCATTCAACGCCAAAAAATGCATCAGCAATCGCCGACGATCTCGCTCGGAAAGCTCTTTGACACGTACAACGAATTTGTCCTGCTCCGAGCGGGAATCGCAATGTTCAAGACCATAACGATCGGATCCACCCGCAAATTGATCAATCTGGTTCATGGCAATCCTTTCCAAATAAACTCATATGCTGCATTGCACAAATTCATTGTATGCCATCTTTCCTATCTCTTCCAGTGCTGATTTTTCTGCTTACATATTATTGATATATCTCAATAATAGTTGAAGAAGTTACGCAATTTGTTAAGTAATAACCACACTTGCAAGCCTCCGGATTGCCATCAAGAATGAGGACCGTTCCATTTACACGTAAAAAAAGGAAAAAACTATGAACGCCAACAATTGGCTAGCAACTTTCCTGGCCTTGAGCTTTACATGGACAACGCTCACTGCAGCCGCAGAAGATGGGGTCACCAATTCAACGATTCTTATCGGTCAAACCGTCGGGCTGACGGGCACCGTGGCTGCACCGGTCAAAGAGATGAACGAGGGCGCAAATGCCTACCTCGCCATCGTGAATAAAAATGGCGGCGTGCATGGACGCAAGATCGAATTGCTTACCTTGGACGACAAATTCGATCCGGCATTGACCGTTGCCAATGCTGAAACTCTGATCAAGAAAGAACGCGTATTCGCACTGTTTGGCGGGCGCGGCACCCCGCACACGAAAGCGATCATACCGCTCCTCACCGAGAACAAGGTGCCGTTGCTCGCACCCAGCACGGGCTCATCGGTATTCCATGAGCCGACCATCCGCTGGATATTCAACATCCGTGCCAAATACAAGACTGAAGTGGAAAAGGGCGTCGAACATTTCGCAACCGTCGGCGTCAAGAAAATCGGCATCCTGCATGTCGACGATGCTTTCGGTCAGGATGGGTTGGAAGGATTCAATAAGGCAATGGCAGCACAAAAGCTGACGCCCACCAACATCACGAAATTCGCGCGAGTCAAACCGGATGTCGCGGCAACTGCTGCTACCGTCATCAAGGCCAATCCGAGCGCCCTGGTGATCATCAGCTCTTCGAAAAATACAATTGAAGTAATCAAGGCGATTCGTGCTCAAGGCAGCCAGATGCAGATCATGACCTTATCGAACAATTCTTCACGTGCATTCGTGGAAGAAATGGGGCCTGCGGGAATAGGCGTGATCATGTCGCAAGTCACGGTCGCACCGCATCTGATGTCGACCAAGCTCGGGCAGGAATTTCTTATCGCAGCGAAAGCCTCGGGCACGACAATCTCATATCCGGCGATTGAAGGCTATGTGAACGCAAAAGTATTGATTGAAGGCTTGCAGCGCGCCGGGCGCAATTTGACACGCGAAGGTTTCATTCGCGCATTGGAATCGATGCAGCACGTTGATTTGGGTGGCATTCTGATCACGTATGGCGAAAACGATCATAGCGGCAGCGAATTCGTCGAGTTGACGATGATCGGCAAAGATGGACGGTTCATACGCTAAACCGCCGAATCCCGTTGATTCTTTTCGGCGGAACCCGCTGCGGTCGCGCTTTTGACGGCCTCAATCCGGGCAATGCGGATCGCTTCGGGAATCCGTTGCGGTTGCTCGATATGGCGCTGCGCAATTTCGCCGGCATCGACCGATTGCGCCACCTTCAATGCCGCTTCCAGGTAGGCTGCCTGCGGAAACGGCCGGCCGGAAAAACCGGTACGTCCAAGATGGTCGCATTCCGATGCACGCAGCATGTCGATGAATCGTTGCGGCCGGCGAAACGCATCGCACCGCTCAAGCAAGGCGACAATCGTGTTGGCACGCAATTCCGGCGCACGGCTGACATTGCCGTGTTCGCGCGCCGTCATCAACGCCAGGCCGCGACAGTCGTTTGGAATTTTCAATCGGTCACATACCGCATCGACCAGTTCCACGCCGCGCGCCTCGTGCCCATGATGACGCGGCCATTCCGCCGGAGGAGTGACTCCTTTTCCCAGGTCGTGCATCAATGCGGCGAAGCGGATCGGCAACGAATGTTTTTTCTGCGCAGCGACATCGATCACCATCATCACATGCACGCCGGTATCAATTTCCGGATGGTGCTGTGCGGGTTGCGGCACACCCCATAATGCGTCGAGCTCCGGCAGAATACGTGCCAGAGCATTGCAATCTCGCAGGACCTCGAACATGCGCGACGGTTTCGATTCCATCAATCCCCGCGACAATTCCTGCCACACCCGTTCCGGCACCAGCGCATCGACCTCGCCGGCCTCGACCATTTGCCGCATCAGCGCATTGGTTTCCGGCACCACGGCGAAATCACTGAAACGCGCCGCGAATCGCGCGACCCGTAAAATTCGCACCGGGTCTTCCGCAAACGCGGATGACACATGCCGGAATATTTTCGATTGCAGATCCTTTTGCCCGCTGAAAGGGTCGACCAGAACCCCGTCTTCGGATTGCGCAATCGCATTGATCGTCAAATCTCGACGCGCCAAATCCTGCTCAAGCGTGACATCGGTCGCCGTATGAAACATGAAGCCCTGATAACCCGGCGCGGTCTTCCGTTCGGTACGCGCCAATGCATATTCTTCATGCGTCAACGGATGCAGAAATACCGGAAAATCCTTCCCAACCGGCGTGAAGCCGCGCGCAATCATCTCGTCGGGTGTTGCACCGACCACCACGTAATCGCGGTCTTGCACCGGCAAACCGAGCAGCCGATCGCGTACCGCACCGCCGACGATATATATATTCATTGCCTCTCGATGTTTAACTGAAGCAAACAACGACTGCGCAAAATCGGACTAGTCCGGATGTTCATCCCGGTTCATAAAAAGAGCAATCCATCAATCCGGAGGCAATTCGTATTTGGCGATAATCTCTGTTTCCGCGATGGCTTCGCTGATCCATTGCGCAACGGCGGGATGCGACGAAACACGTTCGACATACGCACGCAATGCGGGCGCAAGCGAAACCCCATAGGTCCGAAAGCGCATTGCGACCGGCGCAAAAAACGCATCGGCAATCGAGAAATCGCCAAACAGGAATTGATGATGACCGAACTCGGACAGACAGGTTTCCCATATCTCGCATACACGGCCGATGTCGGCCTGAGCTTCGGAGGTACGGCCACGACCGGGGAAACTGGCGCGAATATTCATGCTCATCGCGGAACGCAATCCGGAAAATCCGGAATGCATTTCAGCACAGATGGAGCGTGCGATCGCGCGCGCATCGGTCGCTTGCGGCCACAGATTATTTTCCGGGAACTGTTCAGCCAGGTATTCGCAGATTGCCAGGGAATCCCCTATCGTCACGTTTCCGGCAATCAATACTGGCACCCGGCCTGCCGGTGAATAGTGTGCGATTCTGGAAGATGTTTCCGGTTGATCCAGCAGGATGCGAATTTCCTCGAATGGAATGCCGAAAGCCTTCATGGCAATCCAGGGCCTCATTGACCATGACGAGTAATTCTTGTTCGCAATGACGAGCTTTAGTCCGGTTTTTTCCGCTTTGTCCAACGTTTGCGAAAGTGCCGGATCGAGTTCTGTGGCTTGCATACTATTTATCTCTTATTGTTTTTTGGAAAGGTCCTTGGCGCAATGGTATGACGCCAAGGCTTCATGCGATGCCAGCTCAGGGCAGTTCCGATGGAACGAATCCTTTCGGCGAAATAGTTCCCAGGCGAGCCTTCAACGACTGCGGCTTGTTCTCGAACAGTGCCGCATAATAAGTCGCATTCGATAATACATTTTTTACATAACCGCGGGTTTCGGAAAATGGAATCGATTCCGCAAAAATTGCCCCTTCGACCGGACGCGTCAATGTGGAACGCCAGGCACGCGGACGGCCGGGGCCCGCATTGTATGCCGCGGAGGCCATGGCCTGCGAACCATCCAGATCATTCAACACCATGTTCAGGTAATTCGATCCCAAAGCGATATTCACATTGATATTGTTGACGTGGCCGGGACGAAAATCGTTCATGCCGATTTTACGTGCGACGTATCGGGCGGTGGCCGGCATCAGTTGCATCAAGCCCGAAGCGCCGACATGCGAACGAGCGTCCTGAATGAATCGCGATTCCTGCCGTATCAAGCCATATACCCAGGCTTTATCCAATCCCAATGTCTGCGTGTGCGCATGCATGATTTCGCCAAACGGGGTCGGAAAACGCTGGGTAAAATCGAATTCAGCCTTGGTACGATCCGACGTCTGGACCATCCGGTCAAGCACATTATTTTGCCTGGCGAATTCAGCGGCGGCCAGAAGCTGGCGATCCCCCATGCGGCGCAGTTGCCAATTCCATTCGCGCGTTCCCTCGAAGCGCAGGTTCAGTTCGAAAAATTTTAATGCCCTGCGAAGCCCCTGATTTGCCGCCGCTGCCGCGATTTCTTCCGGTGCCGGCGGCACGCTCTGTTGTGGAATCGAGATTTTATGTCCTAATTCTTCCAGTGACAGCTGTCCGTAAAAACCGTTGTGACTCGCAATCGATTGAAACAAGTGCTGCGCCTCTTCCTGCTTGCCGAGCTCCCGCAAGGCGCGCCCCAACCAGTAGATCCATGTTGAATCGGAACGCAGTGCGGGCGGCATCGCATCAATGGCAGTTTTAACCAACTTCCAGTCGCCGGCCCGCAATCCCGCCCGGACTTTCCACTGATGTCCTTCCAGCGTCAATGGCGCATCGTTTGCCTTGTGCCAAAGATCGATCGCATCCGGTGCAAGCTTGAGGGTGCTTTGCAGTGCGATTTGCGCCCAGCCAAGCGTCTCTTCCTGGCGCGACAATTGCCTCGCCGCTCGTTCCAGTGTACTGATCGCCTGGGCAGGATTGCTCCTGGCCAGGCGGCCCAGTGCAATTAGGAATGCTTCATGCGCCGCGCGTCCGCTGCCGGGACCCCGCGCAAGCACCAATGCGGGCGTGTCCAATGCCTGCATCACCAGGTTTTCCGGAGCGTCAGTCAATCGGGCAGTGCTGCGCACAATCTCCGGCACGTTGTACTCGGCCGCGAGCCGTATCTGCGACCACAGATCGCCAATGCTGAATTGCCCGCGTTCCGCCAGTGCGGCAATCAATGCCTGGCATGCTTCACCGTAGTGCTTGGGCGACACCAGCAAAACGCGCGCCTCCTGGGCGACATTTTGTCCCTTGCTCGCCCTGGACATCAGCGCATAGCATTTCAGCTGCGTATCGTCGTCCAATACGAAGAGCGGATATTGTTCATCGAAAGTATTCCAATCACGCATCCTGCCCAGCTCGAGCAACCAATCATTGCGCAACCGGTCGGCAATTGCGCTGCCGTCATAACGCGCCAGGTAGTCCCGAATTTCGGCGACCGGCGCATTCTTCATGCGCGGCTTGAGCCGATAGTAGTCTACGTAGGAGGGAATCGAATAATCACTTAATTGCGCTGCCAATTCACCGGCACTGGTCGCATCCTCGCGACGGACGGCGTCACGCAGCGACAGGAAAACATCATCGCCGGCAATTGAAGTTGCAAGCCTGCTTTGCGCATATGAAACGGGCAATAAGGGAACAGCCGACGCGCTGGCAAGCGCAATGCCGACAACCCATTTCTTTGAAAACATCAATTTACGGCCCTATCTGTATCGAGTCACAGGATCATCTAGAATAGCACGTGATTCTTCTCCGCTCATCTCGAAAAACGCAGGTAATTGTGCATTCAATATATGTTGAACAAGACTGATTTGCGACGCTCGCTGCTGGCGGCCCGAGGCGTAATTGCAACTGACCTGCGTGAACGTTGCGATATGGCAATTGCAGAACGGATATGTATGTGGCTGAAGGAAAATCCGGTCCAGAGCCTGGGTGTTTATTGGCCCATAAAATCAGAACCGGATTTACGCGCGCTGTACGATGATCTGTCGCGGAAAGGAATAAAGCTGGCATTGCCGGTAGTAACAGGACAGGATGCTCCGCTTGCATTCGCGGCCTGGACACCGGGGGATACATTGGCGCGTGACGCTTGCGGCGTGCCGACGCCTGTCGAACGCAATTTGATTCGTCCGGAAGGACTGTTGATCCCCTGTGTCGGTTTCAATGCGGACAATATCCGACTTGGATATGGCGGCGGGTACTACGATCGAACGCTTGCGGAAAAACCTCGACCGATTGCGATCGGCATTGCTTATTCGTCGGCACGCGCCGCATTCAACGCCGGCCCGCACGACGTGGCATTAGACCTCGTCATTACGGACTGAATTGCATTTGCGCTTATAGATTGCTTCGCTGCGCGGCATTCAAGTCTTATAAATTCCGCAAGCAATGACAAGGTCGCCAGCCCTTTGAAAATAGGAGGCTTTCGTCCTGATTTCATTTGTGACCGGGTGCGCCCATTTGTAATCGATCCAGCCTTCGCCTTTGGCCTTTGCCGCATTCGCCATTTCCCTGACAAAGAGTTTGCCATCGACATCTTTGCTTTGCGGACCAAGGCCAAGTACCCTGGGGTTGTTTCCGTGAGCAAGAAAAACAGCATCGTCCGCGCCGATTGCCATCAGGTAAAGATCGCGATCAATAAACTGGCCCTTGCCGAGTTTATTGATTTCCGCAATCAATCCATTCCTGCCATGACCCTTGTAGAATTCGCAGCCGTCCTTCACCATCGCGACCGCTTCTTCCGCATTGCCGTGTTCCCGGTCACCCAATTTGAATCCGGCGACGGTTTTCATGAGCGATACCGCCTGTTCGTTCAAGGTCGTGGCGGTTTTGGTTGCGTCCTCAACCAGCACGGCGTTCTGCTGCGTCATACCGTCGATCTGCGTGACCGCCCGGTTTATCGATTCGATGCCGACACTCTGTTCCTGACTTGCGATATTGATGTCTCTCATGATCTCGGCCACCTGTTTGACCGAGGCCACGATTTCATCCATCGTCTTGCCTGCGGCGTCAACCAGCTTGCCTCCAGCGTCCACTTTTTCGACCGAATCGCCGATCAACTCCTTGATTTCCTTCGCGGCGCTTGCGGATCGCTGCGCAAGCGTACGTACTTCGCTTGCCACCACGGCAAAGCCGCGTCCCTGTTCGCCGGCACGCGCGGCTTCCACTGCCGCATTCAAGGCCAGGATATTGGTCTGAAATGCAATGCCGTCTATGACGCTGATGATGTCCACGATCTTGCGTGAACTGTCCCTGATCGATCCCATCATCTGAACCACCTCTGTCACCACGGCACCGCCCTTGACGGCATGATCCGAAGCCGATAGCACCAGCGTGTTGGCCTGTCGCGCATTATCCGCATTCTGCCTGACGGCAGATGTCAATTCCTCCATCGACGACGCGGTTTCTTCCAGGGAGCCGGCCTGCGTTTCAGTGCGCTGCGACAGCGCCGCATTGTCACGGCTGATTTGCGATGAAGTGGATGCAACTGTCGTGGTGCCGGTGCGCACATCGCTGACGATACCGAATATGCGCGTATGCATTTCCTGTAATGCCTGCATCAATTCACCAATCTCGCCGCCGGTCGTCACCTTGATGGAGCCGGCAAGATCACCGGACGTGATGCGTTTCGCAGTGGCGAGTGCTTCATTCATCGGTGCCGTGATACGACGCATTACCCATCCCGCGACAAGCGTACCCGTCACGATGCCGATCAAGCCGCAGACAACAACGACCGCACGCGATGTGCCTTGCGTGCTGATCCCCGCGATGAATGTAACCACGGTCAATAACAGCAAAATGCTCCCGAAACCGAAAAGCAGGCAACTGCGGAGTCGAATGTTTGTCAGGCTCATATTTACTTCCTACTCGGTATATTTCCAGATGTCGGCGATGGTAAATGTTGCCATAAACATCTGATCACAATCCGCACACTCATCATAGGTGCGTTGCGGTCTCTGTATTATTTTTTCGGAAATTCGATATCGCGCTTGGCACCCAAATGCATTCAGCGGTGCGAATTTGAAGGCGCCGCCGAACGACGCCATTACTACACGGAAATATTTATATGATATCCGCGATAACGGCATGGATGGCCAAAAACTTACATGGATGCGCTGCGAATGTGGCGTTATGCGCCACATTCGCAGGCTTGTCGCTAGACGGACGGAGTACCCAGGTTGTGGCAAATCGCTAACGTTGCATTAGCCTGATTGAGGGAATAGAAATGCAAACCTGGAACATCTCCGGCGAGCAGACGTTCGCATAACCTAGTTACCACATCCAACCCGAAGGCACGAATGGATTCGGAATCGTCACCGAAGCTCGCCAGTTTCAAACGAATCCAGCGTGGAATTTCCGCCCCGCACATATCGGAAAAGCGCATCAATTGCGAATAATTTGTAATCGGCATAATGCCGGCGATGATAGGTACGTTTACTCCAATTTTTTGCGCATCTTCAACAAAGCGAAAATATGCATCTGGATTATAAAAGTACTGCGTGATGGCAGTGTTGGCGCCGGCCTTCACCTTGCGGGCAAAGTTCTGCAGGTCATCCTGGGGCGACTTGGCTTGCGGATGCACTTCCGGATATGCAGCCACTTCAATATGAAACCAGTCGCCGGTTTCGGCGCGAACGAATTCAACCAATTCACTGGCATAACGGAATTCACCCGATGAAAAACCGATGGTGCCGTAGCCGCTTGGCAAATCGCCGCGCAGCGCAACCAAGCGCTTGATACCGTGGGATTTGTAATCCTGCAACAGCGAGCGCAGATTATCGCGCGACGTTCCCATGCACGACAGATGCGGTGCCGCCTCATGGCCTTCACGCTTGATTTCCAGCACGGTATCGCGCGTACCTTGTTGAGTAGAACCGCCGGCGCCGAAGGTCACCGAAAAATAGCTCGGATGAAGCTCCGCAAGTTTTGCGCGCGCGACCCGCAGCTTTTCCACACCTTCCGGTGTTTTGGGCGGAAAAAATTCGATACTGAATATTTTGTCAGACATGTTATTTTTTTAAAATGAGCGCAGACAAAGCCCACGAAATGATGCTGTACACCAGTGCACCGCCGACCGCCGACCAGAATCCTGCGACTTGGAAGCCGCCTATCAGGCTGGCGACCGCCCAGAACAGCAGGCCGTTGATCACAAAGATGAAAAGGCCTAGTGTCAGCAATGTCACAGGCAACGTCAGCAGCACCAGCACGGGGCGGATCAGGGTATTGACCAAACCGAGAATCAGCGCCGCAATCAGCGCAGTGCCAAAAGTATCGACCTGCACCGATTGCATCACGAACGTGACGCCAAACAAGGCAGCCGTATTGATCAGCCAGGTGATGAGCAAACGCATGATTCCCCCTGCAGTTCCTGAAATTGATTACTACCCTGATGCAGCGAAACCTTTCCGCATCAGGGTAGTTCTCTCTGCGTCCAAACCGTATCAGTAGCGATAGTGATCCGACTTGTACGGGCCGGACAATTGAACGCCGATATATTTCGCCTGCTCTTTAGTCAACTCGGTCAGTTGCGCATTGAGTTTTTTCAGCTGAAGCCGGGCGACTTTTTCATCAAGATGCTTCGGCAATGTGTAAACACCGATCGGATAAGAAGCTGTGTTTACATATAATTCAATCTGCGCGATCGTCTGGTTGGCGAATGACGAACTCATCACATACGATGGATGTCCGGTGCCGCAACCCAGATTGACCAAACGCCCTTCAGCCAGCAGAATAATCCGCTTGCCGTCCGGGAAAATGATGTGATCGACCTGCGGCTTGATGTTTTCCCAAGTGTATTGCTTCAATGCGGCAACTTCGATTTCATTGTCGAAGTGACCGATGTTGCAAACGATCGCCTGGTCTTTCATTTTCTTCATGTGCGCATGCGTGATCACATGATAGTTGCCGGTTGCGGTCACGAAGATATCGCCATGTTCCGCTGCGTAATCCATGGTCACGACACGGTAGCCTTCCATGGCAGCCTGCAATGCGCAAATCGGGTCGACTTCCGTCACCCATACTTGCGCGGACAAGGCGCGCAATGCCTGCGCCGATCCTTTACCCACATCGCCGTAGCCGGCCACAATTGCAACTTTGCCTGCGATCATGACATCGGTCGCTCGCTTGATGCCGTCGACCAGCGACTCACGGCAACCATACAGATTGTCGAACTTGGATTTGGTAACGGAATCGTTGACATTGATCGCAGGGAAAGCCAACTTGCCTTCCTTGTGCATCTGGTACAGCCGATGCACACCGGTCGTGGTTTCTTCCGTCACGCCCTTGATTTGCGTCAGGCGAGTCGAGTACCAGTTGGGCGACTCGGCAAGTTTTTTCTTGATCGAATTGAACATGCATACCGACTCTTCGGAGTCCGGATTGCTCAGTACGCTCAAATCCTTTTCCGCTCGACTGCCGAGATGCAGCAGCAGCGTCGCATCGCCGCCGTCATCGAGAATCATGTTTGAATATTCGCCGCTGGGCCATTCGAAGATGCGGTGCGTAAAGTCCCAATACTCATCGAGCGACTCGCCCTTGAATGCAAATACCGGTGTGCTATTGGCCGCAATGGCGGCGGCGGCATGATCCTGGGTTGAATAAATATTGCACGACGCCCAACGCACCTTCGCGCCGAGTGCTTCCAGCGTTTGGATCAGCACGGCGGTCTGAATCGTCATGTGCAACGATCCGGTGATGCGTGCGCCCTTGAGCGGCTGCGCGGCGGCAAATTCGTCACGAATCGCCATCAGACCGGGCATTTCCGTTTCTGCGATTCTGATTTCTTTGCGGCCCCAGTCGGCCAAGCCGAGGTCGGCTACGAAATAATCTTGATCAGGGGAATTTGAGGATTTCAATGCTACGGCGTTCATCACGCCCTCCTTTCGTTAGAAAAAAAGTAACGTGAGCGCGGTTGCATTGTTGACTGTATCAAGCCTGGCAGAATGGGACTCTGTCGCAACGCTCCTTGATACGCTGCTATTTTAAATCAATTTGACGCGACAAGCTATTTTCGGGAAGGCAACCCGGCGACGCCGCGCCAGATCGAAACATAGACAAGTCCGGTCAACGCACCGTAGAGATGGCTCATCGAAATCACTTGTCCTTCTATTATCCGCTCGGTATGTGGCGACGGGCCATAGACAGCCTCCAGGCCCAGCTTCAATGCCAGCAGCGTCAATGCGCCCATGAAGAAATAGCGTGAGGACGCCCAGCGCATTTGAATCATGCCATCCGTTGCTGCGGAAGCCGCATCGCGCGTTTGCATGGACCACCAACCCGCCAATGCACATCCTGCCCACAAGCCGTGTACCACGCTCGACAAACCGGCATACCATGCCAGTTCAGGATGCAACCACCAAAGCAGTGCGCTGGTTCCGGTTGCGGAAAAAAACAACAAGGCACAACCGTGCGGCCACGGCAGGCCACGCCACAACACCTCGCAAACCAGGAATAAGCCGAACAGATTCAGCAAAAGATGCGCGACATTCAGATGGACCACATGGCCTGTGGCGATGCGCCACCACTGGCCCGACTCCAATCCTGTCCGATCGTAGCGAAAGTCGATTAATGCATTCGGCCAAACCATCAAAACAAGCGCACAAAAAGAAACGCCGAGACAGAGCAACCATTTGCTGTGCCGAGCTTCAGGCAACTGCATTCCGGCTTCTCATGGTTTGACCGGTTGACGGCTTGTTTTATACGCGCGGCGCAACCGGAGCAAACCAGCCAAAAATGCCAATCCGACCAGTGATCCGCTATCGATGCTGCCGCCGCCGCCGGATGACGCAGGAGCCGCCACGGTGATTTTTACCGTTCCGGACGAAAAGGCGCCGTCCCGATCGCTCGCGCGATAAGCCAGTGAATAATCTCCGGCCACCGCGTTCGGCCAGCTAAAGGCACCTGTCGTAGAATTCAACGTAGCGCTCTCATGAGGGAGTGACTCCGCGGAGAAAATCACCGTATCGTTGTCGGGATCGGTAGCCGACACGGTGAAATTGACCGTGCTTCCTGCCAATACGTTCTGATCCGGGACGGGATTCAGAACCGGCGCGGAGTTGACTCGCACTGTCGCGGTAGCGGCACCGGTTTTCCCTGCGCTATCCGTGACGGTATGGATGAACGTATAGATCCCCGTCACAGGCGCGGTAAAGGTGGCATTTGACGTATTGCCGGCATTGATCACACCGACGCTTGCGCCTGATTGTTGCGACCAGATAGACGCGGCAATCGTGCGGGCCGGCGCTACCCATGGCGATACCGTATCGTTACTCGACAGTGATACCACGGCATTCGGCGCGACCACTTGGTAGGTATTTGCCAGGCTGACAATCGGGGCGTGATCGTCGGCTTTGGTAATCGCGCCGAGCGCATCCAGCAAGCCTTCGCCGCACAGGCCGGTGTACCGGGTTTGCGTGCACGTGGTCCCCGCAGGATGGGGACGTACCGACGACTGCAGGTACGATCGTATTTGCACCGGCGTCAGCATCGGCTTGCGTGCCAGCATCAGCGCAATCACGCCGGAGACGTGAGGCGCCGCCATACTGGTGCCCTGCCGGGCAGTATAACTATCCGCCACGGGGCCGTTTGTGCCCGTGTTTGAAAGCGAATAGACGCCAGGACCGTTTGCCGAACCCGCGACGCATCCGGTAGACGTGAAACCGCAGCCGCCGCCTGGCGCGCTAAGCACGGCCTGACTGCCTATATTGGAATAGTTTGCGTTGTCGCCACTGGAAACATGCGCGACCACGGCAATGACACCGGCGCAGTTCGCAGGCTGACTAATGGGAATCGCGGCTTCGTTCCCGGCCGCCGCCACGATTACTTTTCCGGCATTGATTACATCATTGACCGCACTTTGGAAGCTTGCACTGCAGGCACCGCTATTGCCGAAACTCATGTTCAATACCTGTGCCGGATTTGGATTCGCCGGTGCACCCGAAACGCTAATGCCGGCAGCCCAGCGCATTCCATCAACGATATCGGATGTCAGGCCGCCGCATTTTCCAAGAACACGCACCGGCAATATCGAGGTCTGGGGTGCGATGCCTGTGCCATGAAGACTTCCCGCAATTACGTTGTTCATCAATGCACCGATCGTGCCGGTCACATGCGTGCCATGCCAACTGGATCCTGGCGAATCATCGGTGCTGCATAAATCGCCGGGGTCGGTTGCATCGGCGTCGCGGCCGTTTTCACCATCATTTGATCTTGTATTGTCGGAAATGAAATCGTATCCCGGCAGGATCGTGCCGGGCGCCACGCCAAAATCCTCATGCTGGCGATAACCACTGTCCAGCACTGCCACGCGAATCGAACCGGCGCCAACCGTCAGCCACCATGCATCGGGCAAATTCGCACCGCCCAGATTTCCGGCAATAGGCGCCTGATAATGCCATTGCCGGTTCGCAAAAGCAGGATCGGTAGGAGTGGCGGTCGTCGTCACCCGCATGACTTGATCCGGCTCGGCCAGTTCAATATCGCTGTCGCGTCTCAAGCGCTCCGCAATTGCACGCGCCTGTGTCAACGTGACGGGCTGATCCAGCTTGATCACATGCGCATTGCCCGACATCGGGCGCAGGATTGTCATCTGCCGCACCGATGATATTGCCAGCCCCCTGGTGTCGGTGGTCTTGAGCGCGGTATCCAATTTATCGCTGCGGCCGGCACGATGCTTGACGATCAGGCGTGACACCATTTCTTCATCGGCTGCGGCTGGATTCGCTGATAACGCCCCTCCCTCCACTTTTTTTAAAAATACCGATTGAGCTACCGGGCTACTGTTTGCGATTGCAGATATCAGCGCTGCCGCTGAAACAATACCCAGCAACGCGTGCCGCGCTCGAATTTTTCTTTTCATTATTTGCGCCTCTGATTATTCGTATCGGCATTACCGCGGCGAACCTGAAAATATCGGTTTCGTCACATCGTTTTCATTACTGCATCCAACTCGACCCACTCAATTGACGGATGCTGCTGCAGTAATTTCCGCCCTTGCGCAAAGTCGCCCGAGCCGCCTCGCAACTGCCTGATTACGCACGCATCCCCGGATAGAGGTCGAACCAGTTCCAGCTGCACATTAATTTGTGCAGCAAGACGCGCGATATCCCCCGCGGCGCAACGAAAAGTGGCGGGTTTGAATTTGACAATCAATTGCTGGTGCGCCGTTACATCGGCGGTGGCGAAAGAGGATGGATTACGTACTCCATCATCGACTGCCGCCGAGGACCGACAAGCGGCCAATCCGGCAACGAATCCGGCTTGAAGAATCACGGATATTAGAATTGAAGTGAAACGGCTCATATGAGCTTTCGCCTAAGTAAAGTTCCTTTGGCGAAAGAATACCATCACTCAATCAGAGCGGTTCTCAATTCGATGCACTTGAAGAATTTTTACAACATGCCAGGATCAGATACCAACAAAAGCATCAGGTCGAGATATCAAGATTGCATACAGTTTGTTGAAGCAAGGCGCCTGGCTGTCGGAAAATGCGAAAACTATCCCGTGGATTCGACCATCGTCGATAGACATGAATTGATGATGGTTTAAAAGAAAGTGCGGCGCATCCAAGCCGACATCCGGCTCCAGACATCCAATTTTCCATCTTGCGGTTGGTAGGTCTGGTTTTTGGATGGGCCGGATTTTTTGGAATCCGGCGGCGCCGGCAAAGATACCAGTTGAGTTCCGGTTGTTTCTTGTTGTTTCGGCACATTGCCTTTTATCCAACTCAACATATCCTTCCAGATGCGGCGCGTCTCCGCATCCGACGGCATTGCGCGCGCGTTGGGAAGTTCTATCGTAATCACCGGAACTTTTTTATGCAGGCCGCTATAGTTGCCCAGTGACCCTGGATACACGCCTACTTGGTTAAGGCGCAACCGCCCAAAACGACGCGGCGGCTCGACCGGGCCGTCAAAATCCAACACCCCGAACGGCGCATGGACCGAAATGATCACTTGCGGCCGGAATCGCTCCATTTCGTCGTTCAGCCAACGGCTTTCGGGCTCGGAAAGCGGCGCCTTGCCGGGAAAGCGGCGCGGGTCGCTGCCGGTTCTCTTGACCCAATAACGAGGCGCATCCTGCTGCCAGCCGGGCGTCGGAAAATTGCGGTTCAAATCAATGCCATTGGCATTGAGGCGGCTTGGCTTGCGCGCGAGCAAACCATCCGGATTCAGAATCGGCACCACGTTCCAGTGGAATTCACGGGCCTCAGCCATTTGCATGAATTGCAACCACTTGAATACGATCGACGACGACGTCAACTCATCGCCGTGTATGCCCCCAATCAATAGAATACGCACCGGACGATCGGCGACATCAGCCCTGTTGGTTGCCGGGATTTGCCGCGCAAGAATAGGAAATCCTTTGAGCGATGCGGCTCCTGTCAACGTCAACTGGCTGTTTCGACAGTTTTCCGCCGATATACCGGGCAAACGGGCTGACAGCCTTTCGCACCATTGCACCAGTTGAGGATGGGGATCGGCGGCAGCGGGAACCGTCACACATGCGATAAGGACGCAGACTGCCGCGGCATGCCAGGAATGCGGTGCGCTGGTCCATGAACCGCGCACACCGGATACCGCGTGAACGAACATGGTTACGACTCCCTTTGCGTGCCGGGCGTCCGTTTATAGCCCTGCGCTGGCGCGCAAGGCCGCAGCCTTGTCGGTGCGCTCCCAAGTAAATTCGGGCTCTTCGCGGCCGAAATGACCATAAGCCGCGGTTTTTTGATAAATCGGACGCAGCAAGTCCAGCATTTGCACAATCCCCTTCGGACGCAAATCGAAATGCTCACGCACCAGTTCGGCGATTTTTTCATCGCTGATTTTACCTGTGCCAAAAGTAGTCACCATTACGGATGTCGGTTTTGCGACGCCGATCGCATAAGAAATCTGGATCTGGCAGCGTGTGGCCAAACCGGCGGCAACGATGTTTTTGGCGACATAGCGGCCGGCATACGCGGCCGAGCGATCGACCTTGGATGGATCCTTGCCGGAGAACGCTCCGCCGCCATGCGGCGCCGCGCCGCCGTAGGTATCAACGATGATCTTGCGGCCGGTCAGGCCGCAATCGCCTTGCGGACCACCGACGACAAAACGTCCGGTCGGATTGACCAGATAACGCGTGTTCTTCAGCCATTCCTTCGGCACCACCGGATTGATGATCAGTTCAATCACTGCTTCTTCGATTGCCTTATGCTCCATTTCAGGCGCATGCTGGGTCGACAATACGATGGTATCGATCGCAACCGGGCGGCCATCGATGTATTTCAGCGTGACTTGTGATTTTGCATCCGGGCGCAGCCACGGCAAACGGCCATCCTTGCGCAGTTGCGATTGGCGTTCGACGATGCGGTGCGCATAATGGATTGCCGCCGGCATCAATTCCGGTGTTTCGTCGCAAGCGTAGCCGAACATCAAGCCCTGATCGCCGGCGCCTTGATCCAGATCAATGCCCTTGCCTTCGTCGACGCCTTGCGCGATGTCTGGTGATTGCTTGTCGTAGCACACCATGACTGCGCAGCTTTTGTAATCGATGCCGTAATCGGCATTGTCATAGCCGATACGCTTGAGCGTATCGCGGGCAACGGCGATGTAATCGACATTGGCATGCGTGGTGATTTCGCCGGCCAGCAATACCAGGCCGGTATTGCAAAGGGTTTCGGCGGCAACGCGTGCTTTTGGATCCTGCGCAAAAATGGCATCCAGGATCGCATCGGAAATCTGATCGGAAACTTTGTCGGGATGACCTTCGGAGACGGATTCCGAGGTAAAGAGGTGTTCGTGTGCCATGCAGGCTCCTATGAAGTAAAAGATAAACCATGTCGCGGTCAATCTAATGAGCCTGCGACGCTTTAGCGAAATTTGTAGGCCGCCTCGCAAGTTGTCTGTTAACTCGGCGGATAATGCACCTGTGGTATTTTACGCGTCTTGCAGAAAATCAGCAAAAAATTCCAGACCCTATCTCTGATGCTTGTCAAATTATTTCGTCTTCTTTCCAGATTTCCGTTGCCTGTCCTGCATGGATTGGGCATTCCGCTCGGTTGGCTGGTGTATTTTGCATCCCCGTCTTACCGGAATCGCTTGAAGGAAAACATCAACCGGGCTGGATACACTGGCTACCGCAATGCCGCGATCTCCGAGTCGGGCAAGAATATCCTTGAACTGCCCTTTGTCTGGTGTGCGCCGCCGGCGCGCGTGCTTCCCACGGCGATAGTCGAAGACTGGGAACCGGCGCAAGCCGCGCTGGACGCCGGGAAAGGCGTGATCTTCCTGACCCCGCATCTCGGCTGTTTTGAAATAATCGCGCAGACCGTCGCGGTAAAGTATCCCGTGACCGCGCTGTACCGCCCGCCGCGCAAGGCAGCTCTGAAACCCCTGATGGAACAGGCTCGCACCCGCCACAACCTGGCGCTTGCCCCTGCGACACTGACCGGAGTGCGCATGTTGCTGAAAGCGCTTCGGAGAGGGGAAGTGGTCGGTTTGTTGCCGGACCAGGTGCCCGGCAACGGGGAAGGGGTGTGGGCTGAATTTTTCGGCAAACCGGCCTATACCATGACGCTTCCCGCAAAACTCCAGCAAATGTCCGGGGCGCCGATCATCCTCGCCTACGCGGAACGCCTGTCGCACGGACGCGGCTACGTAATCCGGTTCGCTCGGTTCGAAGAAACATGGGCAGATACAGCCGAACAGCAAGCCCGCGCCATCAATATGGCAATGGAAAAATTGATTGCGCGCTGCCCGGCGCAATATTTCTGGAGTTATGCCCGATACAAGACACCGGCCGGTGTTAAGCTCGCTCCTTCACGCTCCGGAGCCGCTACATGAGACTGCTGCTCGGTACAATGTGGCTACTGCACTGGCTGCCGCTGCCCATACTCGGGCGGCTGGGGAAGCTGGTTGGCAGCTTGTTGTTCATGGTGCTCCGCTCACGGCGGCACATTACGCTGACCAATTTGCGCTTGTGCCTTCCCGATCTGTCCGAATCGCAGCGTCTTGCATTAGCCAGGGAGCACTTTCAAGCATATGCGCGCAGCGTTCTGGAACGCAGCATCTTGTGGTGGGCGCCGGAAGCGCGATTGAGAAAACTGATCGTGGTCGAGCCGCGCGTCCCGGTCGATGCAATCATGTCTGGACCGACCATCCTGCTGTGCCCTCATTTCGTCTGCCTCGACGTCGCCGGTGTGGCGCTGGTGCTGGAATCGCCGGCGTGTTCGATCTATACCAGCCAGCGCAATTTGATATTCGATAAAGCCTTGCGTGACGGCCGTACCCGCTTTCATCCGGTAAAGCTGCTTTCTCGAGCGGAAGGCGTCAAGCCGATTATCCGCGCAATGCGGGAAGGTTTGCCGTTCTTCATGTTGCCGGACATGGATTTTGGCGCCAAGGATGCTGCGTTCGTGCCGTTTTTCGGAACCCCGGCAGCAACGCTGACCGCGCCGGCGCGCATTGCTGCCGCGGTAAATGCGAAGGTCATTCCGGTAATAGGTACTTTCCTGCCGAATTATCGCGGATGGAAAGTAACCTTTTATCCTGCATGGGACAATTTCCCTGGCGATGACATCGTGGCGGCGACGCGGCGCATGAATGAATTTATCGAAGCCCGGGTGCTGGAAGCGCCTGCAGAATACTTCTGGACGCACAAGCGATTCAAGACCCGGCCTGAGGGGATTCCCGGTATCTATGAGCAAGGAGGGCCCGATACCACGCTACGTTGAGATCATCCAATGCAAACCTGGTTTCGCCCTTGTTCCTTCGATCGATAAAGTGCCGCATCCGCGGCCTTGATGAGCATCGCGGGGTCTTTGATATCGGACGTGATGGTGGACACGCCAAGGCTCACTGTCACTTTCAGCATCGTACCCTGATACTGTATCTCCGCCGCTTCGATATTGGCTCTGATTCGCTCGGCCACAATCGCGGCAAGCGGCTGATCGGTATCCGGCAGAATCGCCACCATTTCCTCTCCACCGTAGCGGGCGACGATGTCTGATTGCCGGCATGATTCCTTGAATCGGTCGGCAACCATTCGCAGCACCATGTCTCCGACTTGATGACCCCAAGTATCATTGAATTTCTTGAAGTGATCGATATCGATCAGGACGACCGAAACTTTGCGCCGCGTGCGTGCAGATACTGAGAACTCCTTTTTCAACATGCTTTGGAACGCGTCGTGATTGAAAAGGTTGGTCAGGCCATCAGTCATGGCTTTACGCGATAATTCGAGCCGGCCTGCGGCCGCCAGGCAAATAATCTCCAATGCCCCTAATCGCTGCTCGTCGAAGGCATTGTTCGCCTTATTGTTTTCAAGATAAAGCAAGCCGGTCAATTCGCCGCCTTCATTCGCAGTACCGGTCATCAACGGAATACAAAGCACGGACTTGACCCGCTTGATCTTGATATATGGATCTTGACGCAGGCCGGGCACCGTATCCTGGGAACCGAGAGCATCGTTGATCACGACGCTTCTCTGCGTTCTCTTCACATAATTAACCACGGACTGGGAAACGTTCCCGGCTTCGGCAAGAGGGATCGATTGCAGAATCTTCGGTTTTGTATGATCCGCAGAAACCTCGGCCTCGACAAAAAGGCTATCCGTGGTCTTGCGAAGGATCAACAAACCGCAATCCGCCCCCGCACACTCCATTGCAGCCATGATGGTTTTCTCAACCAATTGGCTATGCGTTTTTTCTTGCGCGATATTCTTGAGCGCCTTCATCAATGCCTGGAGATCGAAGGTCAGCGACGATATGCCTGTTGTCAATGAGGTGTTGAGCGAGCTCGGCTCCTTTTGGCCGGCCAGTTGCGGATAGATGCGCTCCAGCTCTTCCAGCTTTGCGGCGGCGCCCCACTGCTTATAGCAGTGCCACGCCTGGCGCAGATACGTAGTGGCCACACCGCTTCTGTCGAGTGCAAAATGAAACTTTGCCGCGAGTTCGTTGGCTAATGCCTCTTCCTGCAGGTAGCCGCTTTTCCTCGCATGATGAATCGCTTTTTCATAGAGATTGATCGCATTGAGTTCATTGCCCCTGATGCCTTCGAACTCGGCAGCAACCAGCAGATATTTATGCAGGTGGTTTGCCGCTCCATGATGCGCCCATTTTTTCATTTTCTTTTGATTGCGTCCAACCGCGCGCAAAAGCGCGCGCGGCCGTACCGGATCCGCTGTTCGCCAAATGGCAATCCGCGCCAAGGAGTCATAAAACACGGCGATCGGATTGGTCACTGAACCCAATATAGCGAACGCAAATGGCTTTGCCTTGTCGGAAAACCGGATCGATTCGTCATGGCGGCCGAAGTGATAACACAGATACTGTTTTAAAAAATAAAAGGTATGCAGTGCTGTTCCCTGTTTGGTCGTCATCCATTTTTTCAGCACTTCTTCCTTGTCGCCTGAAAGACTGCAGGGGTCGCCGCCGATACCCCGCATATTTGAAGCAGCCTGGTGAAATAGCGCGTTGACAACATGCCACCGCGGCTGGTGCAGCAGGGTTTTAAGAGCGGCGTTGTACTTTAAGAAATCATCATCGAGAGCATCAAGCTCTCGGCCGCAATGGAAAGACATATAGCAATAAATCACTGCATTATGGGCAGCACTTCCCAGATCGCCCATCTCCAGGCTGTGCTGATAATCGCCTGTATAGCAGGAAAGCAGGTCGCGCACCGGCTCTTTCCAATGCCGGACATGGGCATTCACCAAGTAGCGCGTCTGCAAGGTGTCTTTTTCCTGCCCAAGTTTGTCGGCGAGGCGGAGTGCCAGTGCGCCGAAGCGGTTGCCAACCTCAATGTCGTTCAATATTCCGCATAAAAGAGCGCCGTACGCGGCATAGATCGATGCGCTTGTGCGCGTATTGGGCTGTTTCAAGGTTAATCTGAGAGATTCAAAGATTCCGATGGCGAACAGCTTCGGATTCGCCGCGAATGCGGCATGTCCGATTCCGCCGAGCAAGCGCCGACGGGCAATCGTCAGAGGGTCCGGCATGTCTGCGGCATTGAGCAGCACCTCGTCGTCTTTGCCGATCATCGCCAGTTTGACCCTGACCGCATACCAAATCACATGTATCCGTGACGGCCTTGATGGCAGATATATTCCGGCCAAGCGAAGAGCTTCCAGCCCGAGCGCAATTGCTGCAGCAAGTCGCCCCTGGCTGGTCTCCACGGCAATTCTGATTTCGTAGATTCTTATTTTGTCGATCGGATTTGCGGCATGTGCAAGTGCGACTTCGATCACGGGCTCCATTTCAGTGAAATTTCCGCTGAGATGCGCCGCATCCACGGCTGCCGCGTACAACTCGAATGCCAGCGAATAATCGCGTTGCCATTCGTCGTCTGGCATCACCTTGAGCCCGACTTTCAAGAAGCCGAACGCGGCATCGTATGCACCGGAATACTTGGCTATCTTTGCCGCCCTCAGCGCAAGCTTCACCAGTGATTTTTTCTCATGCTCATCGCTGATCAGCGGCGCACCATAGCTCAGGTGCGTGACAGTATCGAAAATCTTTTTGTCGAAATCCTTTCGCGGCGTATTCGCCACCAGCAGTTCGCCGATCAACTTGTGAAGCGCCGGTTTTTCATCGTCGGGAATTAAACCATAGGCAGCCTGCTGCACGCGATCATGCGAAAACCGGCATTCGATTCCGGACGCATCACGTTCATCAATCTCCCTGCCAGGCAGCCAGTCGGAAGAAGGCCCGGCCGGATTGAGCAGTCCCCAGTGCAGCGCTTGCATTATCGCCGCCATGGAATTTTTCACCGTTTGCCGATAGATCGTCGCCAGGGTCAAGATATCGAATCTATTTCCAAGGCATGCTGCAAGCAACACGATACGCCGGGTATCAGGGTTCAATCGTTCCAGCTTGGCCGTCATCAGATCGACGACATTGTCGGTGATTCCGCACGCACGAATCCGCTCCATGTCCCATTCCCAGCGTCGCCGGTTTGAGTTGAAGGAAAGCAGATTTTCCGAATCCAGCGACTTCAGGAATTCCTCAATGAAGAACGGATTTCCATCAGTCTTCTCGACTAGCAGAGTTGCCAGCGCCTCGCCTTCGATTGCCGAACAGTGCAGTGTATCGAAGACAAGCTGACTGACATGCTCGAATGTAAGCGGCTTGAGCATCAAGGTATCAATTGCAATACCTGATTTTTTGAGTTTGTTCAGCGTGCTCATCAATGGATGCGTCTGATCCACTTCGTTATCGCGATAAGTGCCAATGACCATCAAATGGCACATCGACTCATCCGCGAGCAAGTAACCCAGAAATTTCAAGGATGCAGAATCGATCCATTGCAGATCATCCAGAAATATCACCAGTGGATGATTGGGTTGACAAAATACCAATATGAAATCGCGGAAAACCAGATTGATCCTGTTTTGCGTCTCGGCCGGCTCCAACTTCGGTATCGCCGGCTGCGGACCGAGAATGATCTCAAGATCCGGCAATGCGTTGATGATGAGCTGTCCGTTGGATCCGAGTGCCTTCTGCAACCGCACTCGCCAATAATCCAGTTGCTCTTCATTTTCAGTCAACACCTGCTTGATCAAATCGCGTAGCGAATCGAGTAGTGCACTGAAAGGAGTGGCTCGCTGAAATTGATTGAACTCGCCTGCAATGAAATAGCCGTGGCTTGCGGTAATCGATTTGTAAACTTCTCGTACCAGAGAAGTTTTTCCGATTCCGGAATAGCCGGCCACGCAAATTATTTCACGACTGCCTTGCGCGACTTTATCGAATTTTTCGAGCAAGGCTTGGACTTCGATTTCCCGCCCATACAATTTTTGCGGAATCTGGAATTTGTGCGGTCTGTCATGTTGTGCCAGCGCAAACTGTTTGATCGTCTTGTTGGCATTCCATTGGACAAGGCATTCCTCCAGATCGGCCATGATGCCCCAGCCGCTCTGATACCGATCTTCTGCATTTTTCGACAAAAGTTTCATCACAATATCGGACACCGCCTGCGGTATGCCTGCGTCGACTTCACAAGGCGGCAGCACCTGCCTGGCAATATGCATGTGAACCAGGTCCAGAGGATCTTCGGCGACGAATGGCGGCGTTCCGGTCAACATCTGGTACAGCGTCGCACCGAAAGAATAATAGTCGCTTCGATAGTCGATGGTGCGATTCATTCGGCCCGTTTGCTCCGGCGACATATAAGCAAGTGTGCCGGCGAGAATACTCGGATTGACCAGCAACTGCTGTTCGCGCGACAGAATCATCGAATGGTCGAAATCGATGATTTTGAGTTCACGGGTCTTTTCATTCACGATAATATTGTGGGGACTAATGTCCTTGTGAATGATGCTAGAAGAATGAATCTGGTCTAGTCCTTCAGCGATCCAGCTGCCGTAAAGAAGTGTTTGCGCCATGGAGAGCAGACCATCCTTCATCAAGTCGCAAAGCGAGCGGCCGCCGATATCTTCCATTACCAGCATCGTCGAATCGGAGAATTGCTCTGATCCGAAACAGCGGATCACTCTTGAGCCGTTGATGGCCTGAACTATTTCCAGTTCGTTCCTGTTGCGATTGAAATTTTCTCGTCCGGCAAAGTTTTCCTGATGAATTTTCAAGATGACGGATCTGCCGTCTGAGACGCGAAGCGCGCGATAGATCCTTGCATTAGTGCTGTTATTGATTTCTTCAATGATTTGATACTTGCCATGCATATACGGCACGGACTGAAGATCAGCGGCCGATTTTGGTTGAATCATTTTATCTATCCCACTGTTTTCGACAGTCATCACGCTCTTTCGTAATATCCGGACCGGAACGGTCTAAATTTCCGCAAATCGAAGCGTGACGAACTACTAGATTTGATTAAATATTGCCGCAAGGAAAGTGTCAAGGCGAAGTGCGTTGTATCGCAGAGCACCATCGCCCTCAATCTGAAGATTATTCTTGCCGATTTGTCCATCATTTCGCTGCTGGTTGGCGAACCTGAGCGCCTGGTGAGAGCTGCAGACTATAATATCGAGCATGAAAGTCCAATTCACTAAAATGCATGGCGCAGGCAACGACTTCGTTGTGATTGATGCAATCAATCAACACATCGATTTCACGCCAGCGCAATGGAAGTTGCTTGCCGACCGGCGCTTCGGCGTCGGCGCGGACCAGATATTGGTGGTCGAAAAGCCGCAATCTTCCACCGTTGACTTTCGTTACCGCATTTACAACGCCGATGGCGGAGAAGTAGAGCAATGCGGCAACGGCGCGCGCGCATTCGTGAAATTTGTTACGGAAAAGGGTTTGACGGACAAGCGTGCAATCAAGGTCGAGACCCTTGCCGGAATCATCGAATTGACACTTGAAGCGGACGGCATGGTGACTGTCGATATGGGAGCGCCGATATGGGAGCCGGAACGCATTCCATTCGACACCAACGGCTTGCAATGTGAGTCTAGCGGCAGCGGCGCCGTCTGGCCACTCGATGTCGATGGCACGATCGTACCCATCTCTGTGGTATCGATGGGCAATCCGCATGCAGTGCAATTGGTTGACGATTGTGCGGCGGCGCCAGTCGCGACATTGGGGCCGCTGATTGAAACCCATCGCCGTTTTCCAAAACGTGTCAACGCCGGCTTCATGCAAATTGTCGGACGCCACCACATCAAGCTGCGGGTGTTTGAACGCGGCGCAGGCGAAACGCTGGCTTGCGGTACAGGAGCCTGCGCGGCCGTTGCGGTGGGTATTCGCCGCGGCTTGCTCGATTCACCGGTCAAGGTCGACACGCGCGGCGGCCAGTTGTCAATCGCATGGGCGGAGGGCAGTTCATCGGTCATGCTTACCGGTCCGGCAGTCAGCGTGTTTGAGGGTCAAATCGAAATCTGAATTGCTTTTGTGCTGACCGTGCAGGTTCTGGTCGATAGCAAATCGTTATCCCCATTTTTCAACCCGTTAAATACTTAATCCTACTTTCCTAATCACGCGGCAACGGATTCAAGATCCCGTATATCCGAATGCTTTTGTCGGTTAGAATCACATAGGTTCCGGCAATCATTTTCGCCGCTCGGCCGCGCTTTATTACTATCGATTTTTGCATACATAAAATATGACTGTTCAACTTGATTCAAACGCGGTCGCTCGCTTCCTGGCAGACAATCCTCACTTCTTTGAAGAACACGCTGAGCTTATCTCAAAGCTTAAGTTGACCAGTCCGATCGGGGGGCGAACCATCTCCCTGCAAGAAAGGCAAATGGAAGTATTGCGTGAGAAGATCAAGGGGTTGGACTTGCGGTTTGCAGAACTGATACGCGTGGCTCAGGGAAACGATGCGATTACCGAAAAATTCCAAGCCTGGACCCGCACATTATTATTGGCGCGTAATGACGTCGATTTACCGTACGTGCTGATTGACGGATTGCAGACAATATTTTCGGTGCCGCAGGCGACATTGCGCATCTGGGGAGCTGCAGAAGAGTTTTCGCACACATGGTTCGCCGCCGAAGTTTCAGAGGATGCGCGACTTTTTTCAAATGGCTTGAACATGCCGTTCTGCGGCCCGAACAATGATTTTGAGGCAGCGTCCTGGCTTGAAGATGGCGCGTCGATGCAATCGGTCGCGATCCTGCCGCTGCGAACAGACCCAGAAATCAACGCATTCGGACTGCTGGTCCTGGGCTCGCCCGACCCTGAACGTTTTTCGGCGGACATGGCAACCGATTTCCTGATCAAGATCGGCGATACCACCAGTGCAGCGCTGACCTGCCTGCTTGACTAGCCTTGGCCGGTGAGCATTGAAGAGAATCATGCTTATATTGGCGGCTATCTCGATAGCCTGAAGACGCAACGCAAGCTGTCGCCGCATACTCTCTCAGGTTACGGACGTGATCTGGCCGAACTGTTGGTATTTGCCGATACGCTGGGCGGCAATTTTGCGCTCCCGTCGATTACCCATTTTCATATTCGCCGCCTTGCTTCGCAGTTGCATGCGAAAGGATTAAATCCTCGCTCAATCGCGCGCAAGCTATCGTCGTGGCGCGGATTCTTCAATTGGCTGTCAGGACAAACCGCACTTGCATCAAACCCGGTCGATGGCATCAAGGCGCCGAAGCGCAGTAAGCCTCTCCCGAAAGCACTCGCCGCAGATGACGCAGTGCGGCTTGTGTCGAAAACACATCCCGGCAAAAACCCGGACTCCGCATCCCAGCAATGCAATCGCGCAATGTTCGAGCTGCTTTATTCCAGCGGTCTGCGCGTGTCCGAACTGGTCGGACTGGATGCTCGTTATAGCCGGGAAGCTGATCATGTGTCAGCGGGATGGATCGACTTTGATGCATCTGAAGTAACGGTCACCGGCAAAGGCAGCAAGATGCGCAGCATACCGGTTGGACAGCCGGCACTGCGTGCCGTGAAGGATTGGCTTGCCATCCGGTCGACGCTCCTGGAGCGCAGTTCCGACAATGATCGGTTCGCGTTGTTCCTTACCGACCGAGGCAAGCGCATGTCGCCACGCGTGGTGCAAACGCGCCTGAAAGCGCATGCGCAGGCGCTCGGCATTCCCGCGGACGTGCATCCGCATGTGTTGCGGCACTCATTCGCTTCGCATGTATTGCAATCGTCCGGCGACTTGCGCGCCGTGCAGGAAATGCTTGGACACGCATCAATCGCGGCAACACAGGTATACACCTCGCTCGATTTTCAGAGATTGGCGCAGGTATACGATGCCGCGCATCCGCGCGCGAAAAAGCGTTGCGAATAAGGCAGGATTTGCCGGCATATCGTTCAAATGCGGCGCATCTAACCGGATACACTGGTTTTCTCGAAGATGAATTTTGCAACTCTATTGCAAATACTGCATAATCCCCCAAATTCGAATTTCCCATTGCACGAAAATGAAAGCCAAATCAATTGCGGCCAAGTCGCGCAATAATCAATCAGAAGGCGCTCCCGCCACACGAGCCCTGGCGGAAATCCAGTTGCGCCGCGCGTCAGTACGTATTACGAAGGCGCGGGTAAAGGTGTTGGCTGCGTTGCTGGGCGCAAACCGGGCCTTTTCACACCATGAAGTGCAAGACACCTTTGCCGATATGGATCGGGTAACCCTGTATCGGGCGCTCGACTGCCTGATCGAAGCCCGGCTGGCACACAAGATTGCCGGCGACGACCGTATATTCCGTTACAGTGCCGGAACCGACCAAGCGGCGCATGAAAATGCATCGCATGCCGAATTTCAGCCCGCACAACATCAGCACGGGCATTTCAAATGTACCCGTTGCGCCAAGGTTTTCTGCCTTGAACGAAGCGGCACGGAGTCGACGCCGGGCACTTTGTCCGGGGCCGCCGAGCGGCAATTGGCGCTGCGCCGGCAGTTGCAAGGCGAACTCCAATTGACACTTGGAGACGGCTTTCAAAGCCACGATATCGAACTCACCATCAAGGGATGGTGTGCCGACTGCGTACACTAACTGGTATTAGCCATGGCCCTGATTCCCACTACCATTCTTACCGGCTTCCTCGGCGCGGGTAAAACCACGCTGCTCAATCGCGTCTTGCGGGAACGGCACGGCCTTAAAATCGCCGTGATCGAGAATGAATTCGGCCAGGAAAATATCGACAATGAAATTCTGGTGCAAGACAGCAACGAACATATCGTCGAAATGAACAACGGCTGTATTTGCTGTACAGTACGTGGCGATTTGATTACCGCACTGTCCGCTTTGTCGCAAAAACGCAACGCAGGCGAATTGCATTTCGATCACGTCATTATCGAAACTACCGGACTGGCCAACCCGGGTCCGGTCGCGCAAACCTTCTTTATGGATGAAGAGGTGGCGATGCATTACCTGCTCGACTCGATCATTACCGTGGTCGATGCCCGACATGCGATGCAACAGCTGGATGAACATGAAGAAGCGCAGCGTCAAGCGGGATTCGCAGACAGAATACTTTTGTCCAAAACCGATTTGACCGACAGCGATGCAATCGAAGTACTATGTGCGCGATTGAAGCGCATCAATCCGCGCGCTCCGATCGGCAGGGTGGATTTTGGCAGCACACCGATCGAAGAAGTTCTCGATATCCGGGGCTTCAACCTGAATGAAAAACTGGAGATCGACCCCGATTTCCTCATGGCGGAAGAAGAGCGTGATCATGAGCATCACGATTGCGATGACCACTGCGACCATCAGCATGCAGGAGGCCATAGCCACTCTGATGACATCGCGGCATTCGTATTCAAAAGTGCCAGGCCATTCGATAGCGCCGCTCTGGATGAATTTCTGGGAACGCTGGTTCAGGTTTATGGTCCGCGCATGTTGCGCTATAAAGGGGTACTGTTTATGAAGGACGCCGATCGCAAGGTAGTATTTCAAGGCGTACATCAGATGATGGGAACGGATGTAGGCGGAAAATGGGGAGATTCGGAAGTGCGCGGCAGCAAAATGGTTTTCATCGGCAAGAATCTACCCAAAGAAACTTTTATTCGCGGACTGGAACAATGTTTGGTATAAACTACCGTGGTTTCAAGCAAGGGGGCGGGTGCTTTATCGGCAGCGAGAACAGCTAAATCGCGTGCGGCACCTGATGAAGTCAGTGCGTTGGACAGTTCATTGAGGATAGAAGACATGAACGCAACTGTTACAAAATCTGCCAAAAAAACCGTTGCCGCACGAAATCCAGGCAAGACGTCAGCCAAGCCGACTAAGATTGCCAAGACAAAAAGCACTGGAAAAACCGGCGCGTCGACTCTGAAAAGAGTAGCCGCCAAATTGGCAAAAAAGACAACGAGCGCACTGAAACCGGCAGTCAAACCCATGAAGACGGTCGTGAAAATCGGCGTCAAACCAGCCTCCAAGAGCGGAACAAAGCTTGCAATGAAGGCCCCGGCCAAACCGGCAATTGGGAAGAAAGGAATTTTAAGCGGCGCAGTTAAAAAACCGGCCCGTGTTGCGGTTAAAACTGCATCGGTAAAAAGCCCGGCCGTGAAATCGGCGGGAACAAGAACCGCCGGGCCCGCCGTAAAGCGCCCGGCGATAAGCGCACCAGAAATACACAAATCGAGCGCAGGTATGAGCAGCAACAAAGCCGGCACTCGAACGACAGATAAAATTGAGAAACCCGAAGTTTCGAAGGTAAGCGAAGTGGCAACCAAACAAATGAAATCGACTCCAGCCATCATCACCGATGGCACCCTGCTGTCCGAAGCGCAAGTCCTCAAGATGAGCGAAAAGGATTACATGAACGCCGCGCAATTGGCTTTTTTCAAAGCGCGCTTGCAGCAACTTGAAAAAGATTTGCTCAAGAACGCCGGCGAAACCACCGAGCACTTGCGCGAAACCGTGCTGGTGCCCGATCCCGCCGATCGCGCAACAATTGAAGAAGAGCATGCGCTTGAATTACGTACCCGCGATCGCGAACGGAAACTGTTGAAAAAAGTCCAGCAGTCGCTGGCCAGTATTGAGTCCGGCGAATATGGATGGTGTGAAGAGACAGGCGAGCCGATCGGCATTCCTCGTTTGCTGGCGCGTCCAACCGCGACCCTTTCACTGGAAGCGCAACAGCGCCGCGAACTCAAGCAAAAACTGTACGGCGACTGAATTTATTCCTTGTATTAGGCAGGTCCGTACTTCTTTCATAGTTGAAATGAAAAACGGACCTTGCGCGTCTGTTTCCTACGGAAAGCGGTAGAGGAAAGTCGCTTTCCTTTTAGAGATCAGCGTCTCGAGTCGCGGTCAAGGTTGTTCCGCACCTTGCCACACCGTCGTTTATTTCGTAAAATGCAACCGTGTTGCAATTATATGCATTGCCGATTGTTACCTCATTCTTGTTCAGGATACTTGGAATGGACGAGGGGTAGATCCGCGAATCGTATCTCGCCGCTTTTTTGCGGATTCAACTATTTCCCAAAGATAAAAAAGTGACTTCCACGAAATAATCAGTCTGCCATTGATGCGATCCCTTCGTTCCGCCCGATTAACTTACTTTGCGCCCGTCGTCATCCTGATGATGGTGGTATTGTTTGCGCAATGGATCGGATTACGTCACGGTATCGTTCACGCTGGATTGCAACATTCGACTGTATCAGTAACGCAAACCGATTCTGATTCCGGTGATGCCCATCACTCGTGCATCGCATTCGATGCCGCAGCACTTGCCGACAGCATTTCTCCAGGGGCATATCTCGCTCCGTTTTTCACCAGCGCACGAGTACTGGCTCTGTGGACGGCATTCGCGTCATGGGATGCTCCGTTCTCGTATTACTTTTCCTCTCGCGCCCCGCCGCTTCCTTGACTTTCCTGCAATAGCTCTCGACCTTTATCCGATCAGATCGCTCAATGCCATCGGATAGATATCCATTCAGGCATTTATAGTCAAGGAATCGTCATGCATGTCCCTCGCATTTTGTCGGCAGCGGCAATATCAGCCGCATTCGTATCTTTATATACCCCCGTATTCGCACAAATCGCAGAGAAATCGCTACCGCCTGTGATAGTCACCGCAACCCCGTTCAATGCTCCCGAGAATGCGCAGATTCTGACTCCTGCCACCGTGCTGTCCGGCGACGAATTGCGCAATAAGCTCGAACCTTCGCTCGGCAATACGCTATCGCGTGAGCTGGGCGTCTCGTCATCCGCATTCGGCGCGGGAGCGTCGCGCCCGATCATACGCGGGCTCGAAGGTCCTAGAGTCAAGATTTTGCAAAACGGCATGTCGGTACTCGATGTTTCCAGCCTCTCCAACGATCATGCGGTTGGTGTGGAAACATCGACCGCGCGCCAGATCGAAATATTGCGCGGACCAGCTGCGCTGCTGTATGGCTCCGGTGCAATCGGCGGCCTGGTCAACGTGGTCAACGACCGAATCCCAACCGAGCTAATGGCTAAACCGACCGGAGAAGCGGAAGTTCGTTTCGGATCGGCAAATCGTGAAAAAAACCTGTTGTTTTCTGCCGATGGCTCTTCCGGTCCGGTCGGACTTCATCTTGACGCCAATCTGCGCGACGCCGACGACTATAAAATTCCCGGTTTTTCCGTATTGAACGATCCCGCATCCGCGCAAGGTAGATTGCCGTCGTCATTCTCCCGAGCCAACAGTCTCGGACTGGGCGCGTCGCATATTGCCGACTGGGGCCATATTGGTGCCTCGGTTGGCGCCAAGAACGATCGCTATGGCATTCCAACCGCCGAGCAATCGTTCATTACGCTATCGCAAACGCGTTTTGACATGGATAGCCTGATCCGTCAACCGTTGGCCGGGTTTGAATCGTTCAAGTTCAAGCTAGGACACACCGATTACAAACATACCGAGAATTTGCAGGACGGCACACCGGCAACCAACTTCAAAAACCGTGCGATCGAAACACGCTGGGAACTGGCGCACAAACCGCTGGCAGGCTGGCGCGGCACGCTGGGAATGCAGACCGAGAACAGTAAATATTCGGCGCTGGCTGCGGACGGCAGCGGTCCTGAAACCGTCCCGATCACCAAGTCGTCATCAGTGGCCGGATTTCTGGTTGAAGAAAGGGATTTCGGCCCCATTCGTGCAAGCGCCGGCGCGCGGCTGGAATCCGTCAAGCGGCGCCCGGATACATCCGCCGGATTGCCTGATCGCGATTTCAAGCTGGGATCGTATTCGATTGGCGGACTCTGGGCCTTTGTCCCGGGCTATAGCTTCGGCCCGACATTATCGATTGCGCAGCGCGCACCCGCCATCGAGGAACTCTATTCGAACGGTCCCCATGAAGCCACCAGAACCTTCGATATCGGCGACGCCGGACTTCACAAGGAAACGTCGCGCAACATCGAACTGACATTGCAAAAGACCGAGGGCCTGGTGCGCTGGAAGGCAAATCTTTTCGAAAACAAGATTAAGAATTTCGTCTATGGCCGTACTGACGGGACGCTGGTCGATGACGATGGCGCCCCCGATCCGGCCGGCGAATTCCGGCAACGGTTCTGGTCGCAGGCTAATGCCACAATCCGTGGCGCCGAGATGGAGGTAAGTTACAACTTGCGCGGCGAGGGTTTGTCGCTACGCGGCTTTACCGATACATCGCGTGGCACGCTTGACGGCGCGGGATCTTTACCGTTGCAACCGGCGAGCCGCGTCGGCATCGACGCCGATTTTAAACAAGGACCCTGGCGCACCGGTATCGGATTGCTGCGCGCCAAAAACCAGGACCGCCTTGCCGCCTTTGAGACTACAAGAACGTCCGGCTATACTCAGCTTGATGCGCACTTGTCTTACACGCAGCGAGTCGGGACGACGCAATTGACCGGTTTTGTACTGGCGAAAAATCTACTCAACCAGGACATCCGCTTATCGACCTCGGTGCTCAAGGATGTGGCGCCGCTGCCTGGCCGCAGTCTGATTGTGGGTGTGCGAACTCGCTTTTAATTTTAATTTTTCGCGCAAGATGCGGCATACTGTTCGACGGTACAAGGCACGATGGCTGTGATGTGGAGCACTGCCTGATAGCACTAATATGGCGTTATAATTGAACGCTGCTTTAGCGAGGGTAGCAATTACTGTATTGACAACGGGAAAAACGTGGCAATTTTCGGGCTCTTTGGCAAAAAAGACAATCAGTCAGCAACATCTGCCGACAAAAATTCTGCTCGCCCGAAACGCGATGACGGCTCTTCCCGTACAAACAGTACCAATGACCTGAACGAGCGTACCAAGCAAGCGCAACGTAATGTCGCGCGAGCTACCGCGACTGCCAAGAAAATCGATGCCATCGAATCCGAGATGTCATCCGAGTTTATCCCGACACACGCCGCAAACAGCACGCTGGCCGGCCCATCGACCATACCACAACCCGTTTCGCAATCCGACAAAACAAAACCCGGCAAGGGACAGCAACAGCTTCAAAAGTCATTTGAAGCCACGCTGCCGGTCATGGGCATGACCACCGAATTCCTGCTGGGAGAAGAAGGAAAGTCGGTTGCAGTGGAAGCAACCGGCTCAGAGGATGGGCAAATCGTTGAAGAAGCGGCAATCCTGTTTGCAAATGAACAAAATGAAGTGGTTGAACAAATGCTGCAAGGCGCGATTCACGAGCCGGGCAGCAACAATGTCTCCAAAACAGCATGGCTGATGCTGTTCGACCTGTATCAGATCACGGGCAAGCACAAGCAATTCGAAAGCCTGTCGATCGAATATGCAAACAAATTCGAGACCTCTCCGCCAGCCTGGGTGGAGAATGTCAATAATGATCAGCTGCAGACAGCTGCCGCGCCTAAAGGAACGACACCCACGGTACCGTTTTCCGGAAAACTTGACGGGAATATTGTCAAGCTGCTTGAACGCGCACAAAAACTTGGCGAAACCACGAAGGACCTGCGGCTGGAGTTCACCCGTGTAACCGAGGTCAACCCGATCGGATGCGGCCTGCTGCTGCGAATACTCCACAAGCTGCAAAATTCGGCACACGATCTGATCCTGGTCGGAGCGCCTGAACTGGCAGACAAGATTCGGGCGATTCTGCAAGTAGGCAGGCGCGATGAAACCGAAGCGCCATGGCTGTTATTACTTGAAATTCTTCGTTTGCTGAATCGGGAAAAGGACTTTGAAGAAGCAAGTATCGATTATTGCATCACGTTCGAAGTATCGCCACCTGCCTTTGTTGCGCCAAAAAACAAAGTGACAACTGCAACGGCGGAAGACAGCGGCTCGATCAATACCGTTTCCGATTGCTTCGTGATGCCGACCGTCATCGAAGGAAAAATAGAGCCGTTGGTGAGCGCAATATCGACGTTCTCGGTCGGCCATAATCCTGTCGTTCTCGATTGTTCGCGTCTGAAGCGGGTTGACTTTACGGCCGCAGGCGAACTGACAAGCAGCCTGGCGCCGCTTTGCGCACAAGGTCGGACAATCGAATTGCATAACGTCAATCATCTGGTTATTGCCTTGTTCAACGTAATGGGACTGAAAGAGTTCGTACGTATCCAGCCGCGTAAAGTCTGACGGCACACTGCTCGCAAATCGCGTCTTGTAATCGGACTCCCCGCCCCCATTCTTTGAATTTGCACCCAAAGTAGTAATTCCGGGCTGCATCAATTTTCAGCCACTTCAATCCAGGGGCAAGCATGGAACAATTTCACGGCACGACCATCCTGTCGGTGCGGCGCGGAAATATCGTCGCGCTCGGCGGCGATGGTCAAGTCACGCTCGGCAATATCGTCATGAAGGGTACCGCGCGCAAGGTACGCAAACTGTATCAGGGCAAGGTATTGGCCGGCTTTGCCGGCGGCACCGCGGATGCTTTCACGTTGCTGGAAAGATTCGAAAGCAAGCTTGAAAAGCATCAGGGGCATTTGATGCGTGCTTCGGTGGAACTCGCCAAGGATTGGCGTACCGACCGCATGCTGCGCCGCCTGGAAGCAATGCTGCTGGTGGCGGATCGCGACGCCACGCTGGTCATCACCGGCAATGGCGATGTGCTGGAACCGACCGACGGTATCGGCGCGATCGGTTCCGGTGGCGCATTTGCACAGTCAGCAGCAAAAGCGCTGTTTGAAAATACCGAATTGTCGCCGATCGAGATTGTCAAAAAATCCCTGACGATCGCGGGCGAGTTGTGTATCTACACCAATCTGTCGCACACGATTGAAACATTGGAATAGCGCGCAAACCCTCAACGTATCGTTCCGAAAAAATACATCATGAACATGACTCCGCAGGAAATTGTCTCCGAGCTCGATAAGCATGTGGTTGGCCAGGGCCGCGCCAAGCGCGCCGTTGCGATTGCATTGCGCAATCGGTGGCGCCGTCAGCAGGTGGCTGAACCATTGCGCCATGAAATCACGCCTAAGAACATCTTGATGATCGGCCCGACCGGCGTCGGCAAGACCGAAATTGCGCGGCGTCTGGCGAAACTGGCCGACGCTCCGTTCATCAAGATTGAAGCCACGAAATTTACCGAAGTCGGCTATGTCGGCCGCGATGTCGACACCATCATTCGTGACTTGATCGATATCGGCATCAAGCAAACGCGTGAAGTGGAAATGCGCAAAGTGCGCACCCGTGCCGAAGATGCCGCGGAAGATCGCATTATCGATATCTTGGTGCCGCCGGCGCGCGATTTCGGATTCAGCTCCAGCCCGAGCTCCCCGGCTGAAGGCGATGCGCATGCGGGCAATACCGCGCGCCAGACATTCCGCAAGCGCTTGCGCGAAGGCGCGCTCGATGACCGCGAAATTGAAATCGAATTGGCCGAGACCGGACCGCAAATGGAAATCATGGCGCCGCCGGGCATGGAAGAAATGACTGAACAGATCAAGTCGATGTTTTCAGGCATGGGCGGCAGCCGAAAAAAATCGCGGAAAATAAAGATCCGTGAAGCGTTGAAGCTATTGATCGATGAAGAAGCGGCCAAGCTTCTCAATGAAGACGATCTAAAGCAAAAGGCGATTACCAACGTTGAACAAAACGGAATTGTTTTTCTGGATGAAATAGACAAGATCGCGTCGCGCTCGGAAACCGGCGGCGCCGATGTGTCGCGTGCGGGTGTGCAACGTGATTTGCTGCCATTGGTAGAGGGCACCACGGTCAATACCAAGTACGGAATGATCAAAACCGATCATATCCTGTTCATTGCATCGGGCGCATTCCATTTCGCAAAACCGTCGGACCTGATCCCCGAACTTCAGGGCCGCTTCCCGATCCGGGTTGAACTCGACTCCCTGTCGATCGCCGATTTCGAACGCATCCTGACCGGTACCGACGCCTGCCTTACCAAACAGTATGAAGCGTTGCTGGCGACAGAAAACGTGAAGATAGAGTTTTCACAGGACGGCATTCAGCGCCTGGCGGAAATCGCTTTTTCGGTCAATGAAAAAACCGAGAACATCGGTGCTCGCCGTTTATACACGGTAATGGAAAAACTGCTGGAAGAGATCTCGTTTTCCGCAACCGATACGCCGGATCGCTTGATCGGAATCGATGCGGCCTACGTTGATGATAAGCTTGGCGCCTTGGCTGTCAACGAAGATCTGTCGCGCTACGTTTTGTAATTGCAATCCGGATAAATCCGGACTCGCCGTATGGCAAACAAGGCTATCTCCAAGCGGCAAAAACTGAGTTTCCGAATCGAACCCTCGCAACGGAGCATGAGATCGAAAGATCCTGTGGCGATTCGCGCAAAACAGCGTGCTGCAGGGCCGCACAAAAAGTCCGGCTCGGCAGTAGATCTGATTCAGCAGCGCACATTTAAAAAAAATCTGGCCGATCCGAATTCAAGTAAGTAGCAATTACCGCGCAGGACAATTTTCCTGCGTGCCGCTTTCTTTCGCCGACTATTTGCTGCCGTAGACTTACACTGTCCGGCGATTCAGCTGCCGGCACAGTGTGTATCAGCGGTAGGCACGCTGTAAAAGCATGCGAGGAAGACTAGCGTTGCTGTGCGGGAGCGACAGATGTGCTGGGCACCGGCTGGGTTTGAGGGGAAAATTGTGTTGCAGGCGCCGGCTGGCCAGGTACCGCTCCTTGCACTGGCGCCGGTGCCGAAGGCCTTTGCGGCGAAGAGTCTGCCTGGGCACCCGCAGGATTGTATCCGATGGAAGGGCCGCCCATATCCATGTTCGGTGTGACGCCGGCGTTCGCCGGTGCTGCTACTTGACCGGCAGGATTTTGTGCCTGCTGCTGCGGCGGCGGTGCGGCAGGCTGCAGGGTGTTTGGCACACCGGTATTCGGCTGCGCCTGCGGGGATGCATTTACCACCACTCTCGGTGGTGCGGCAGGCGCGGTCCGCACAACAGGTGCTGGGGCCCGGCTGGACATTGTGACATTGCTATCCGATTTCGCTTCTTCCGGCAGTTCCACCCTTTTGATTACCCCACCGTCCGATAGCAGCACATACTGTCTATGGACTTCCTTGACGGTTACTCCCGGCATCACTTCCGCGTTGGCCCTGATTGCCTGCGGCGGCTTGCCGTCGGTCGCCAGAATCGCCACGCTATCGACTGGATTGCCGGAAACGACAACGCCTTTCAATTGGAAATTGCTGGCAACCGCCACATTCGAACGACCGCCAAACAGACCTGCGGCAGCATCCAGACTGGGAGCGGGCCGGGCGGCCGGAGGCGGCGCGGTAGCTGGCCGAACCGGTGGGGTAAACACTTGCATCGCCCAATAGGCAATAGATGCGCACAAGGCGATAAACAATACAAAACTTGCGACAAGGGGCCACTGTTTCATTGCATTCCTTCTTGGTCTGGCTTGATTGAGTTTTGCTTCAATCATGCCATTTTCTCTCCCTCTCCCATGGGGAGAGGGTTGGGGTGAGGGGGTGCGGCTTCATAATTAACCATGCCGCATTAAAATCTGTTTCAGCGCACCAACTGGTTGATTTCGATAATCGGCATTAACACCGCCAGCACAATCAGCAACACAACCACACCCATCACCAGGATCAATACCGGTTCCAGCAACCCGGCTATCGTCAATGCGCGCCGCTCCAGATCCTGCTCCTGCGCATTCGAAGCGCGCTCCAGCATCGCCGGCAATTCTCCGGTCACTTCGCCGGCACGGATCATGTGAATCAGCATCGGCGGAAAATGCTTGTGCGCCGATAACGCGCGCGCCAATCCCACGCCTTCACGAACGCTGGTGGTCGCATCTTCGACTTGCGCACGCATTGCGACATTGGACAAGGTATCCCGGCTGGTTTGCAGCGCACGCAAAATCGGTACGCCGGACCCGGTGGTAATCGCCAGCGTGCTGGCAAAGCGCGCGGTATTCAGACTACGTTCGAACTTGCCATACAGCGGCGCACTCAGCAGCCACATGTGCCAGCGCATCTTGATCGCCGGATCCTTAAGCGCCCTGCGCCAGGCAAAAATCAAGGCGATCACAATCAGCAAAACAATCCAGCCGTAATTGCGCACGAAATCGGAAATACCCAGCATGAGTACCGTGAGCAGCGGCAGCTTTTGCTTGGTATTGGCAAACACCGAAACAATCTGCGGCACCACGTAAGTGAGCAAAAAGATTACGATCGAAAATGCGACGACCGTCACGATGGCTGGATAGGTAAACGCCAGCTTGACCTTTTGCACCAGTGCATTGCGCCGCTCGATATAGTCGGCCAGGCGCGACAGCACTCGCGACAATTGGCCGATGTGTTCACCCGAGGCGACCAGCGCTCGGTAGATATCGGCAAAATCGCGCGGATGCTGCGCCAAGGCGTCCGACAGCGATGCGCCGCCCATGATGTCGGATCGAATCGAGGCAATCAAATCGCGTACATAAGTTCGCTCGGCTTGCTCCAGCAATGCGGAAAACGCCTGCTCAAGCGGCAGGCTTGCCTCAAGCAAACTTGCCAATTGCCGGGTGAACAAAGACAACTCGGAAGTCGACAGGCGATCCCCGAATGCGCGGCGTTTGGTTTGTCCGGTTTCATCGAGCTGCGCCGCAATCGCATCGACGGCGATCGGCACCAAGCCTTGATTGCGCAAATCAGAACGCGCAGCGCGAGCGCTGTCGGCGTTGACTACGCCCTTTCTGGCGGAACCGCCTGCATCGACGGCTTCATAACGGAATGCTGGCAAGACGTAACCTCGAAATTTATTCAGATATGGAACATATCTGCTGCATAACAATGTATGCGGATTTGTCGAAAAACGTTTTAATCCTTCGTGACGCGCAGCAATTCAGCTTGAGTCGTCGTGCCGTTCGCCAGCCAACGATCGCCATCCTCGCGCATCGTGCGCATTCCGTCGTGTTGCGCCGTGGTGCGAATTTCCGCCTCGGACGCCTGGTTGTGGATTTGCGCACGAATCTGGTCCGTGGTCAGCAAGAGCTCATAAACACCAACCCGTCCTTGATAACCGGTGTGCCCGCATTTGTCGCATCCAACCGCGTGCCACAGCTGACCGTCATGGTGTTTGCAGTCCGGGCAGAGTTTACGTACCAGCCGCTGCGCCACCACGCCAAGCAATGACGATGACAGCAAAAACGGCTCGATGCCCATGTCGAGCAGACGCGTAACCGCCGCTGCCGAATCGTTGGTATGCAGCGTCGCCAGTACCAGGTGGCCGGTCAACGAGGCCTGTACCGCGATTTGCGCCGTCTCCAGATCGCGGATCTCGCCGATCATGATGACATCCGGGTCCTGACGCAGGATTGCCCGCAGCGCCTTGGCAAACGTCATCTCGATGCGCGGATTGACCTGGGTCTGACCGACGCCGGCTAGCTCGTATTCGATCGGGTCTTCGACGGTCAGGATATTGGTGGTGCTGGCATTCAGGCGCGACAGCGCCGCATACAGTGTCGTGGTTTTGCCGGACCCGGTCGGACCGGTAACCAGTACGATGCCGTGCGGCTGTCCTATCAGTTTATCGAATTGCAGCATGGTGTCTTCACTCATGCCGAGATGCTGCAAATCAAGCCGGCCTGCCTCTTTATCGAGCAGACGCAGCACCGCGCGCTCACCATGACCGGTCGGCAACGTCGATACCCGCACGTCGACCGGTTTGCCGCCGACGCGCAATGTGATACGCCCATCCTGCGGCAAGCGTTTTTCGGCAATATCGAGTTGCGACATAATCTTGATGCGTGAAATCAGCGACGCGTGGATCGCCTTCTTTGGACGCACGATATCGCGCAAAGTGCCGTCGATGCGGAATCGCACCACCGATATTTGTTCGAAAGGTTCGATATGGATATCGGAAGCGCCTTCGCGCAACGCCTGGGTCAATAGCGCGTTGATCATCCGGATCACCGGTGCGTCATCAGCCGATTCCAGCAAATCCTCAATCGCCGGCATGTCGCGCATCAGTTTTGCCAAGTCGAGATCGGATTCATACTCATCGATGACTTGCGCCGCATCGCCGCCGGAACCGGCATACGCCTGGGCAATCGCGGACTCCAGTGCTTCACGCGACATCGGTTTAAGTTTGACGCGGCCGAAGCGCCGGCTCACTTCCGCTATTGCGGTCGGAGAGGTTGCATCGGACACCCAGACTTCCACCGGTCCGCCATCGATCGCACCGTTGCGATGCGCCAATACGGCGAAATCGCGCGCGAATGCATAGGGTAAGAGTCGGGCTTCCATAAAAGTGCTCATTGCTGATCTTTAATTGCTGGTTCCGGGTTGTTGCAAAGGCTGCTGTTGCGGAGGTACCTGCGGCGGCACTGGTTGCGGCGTATTGCCCTGGACCTCCTGTCCGCCCCTGTACAAAGTACCTCCGACAACACGGCCGTCTTGCAGTGGCGGCAGGACAGGTGCACCAGTATTCGACAGGATGATCGTCGGATCGGGTTGCGCCTCTAATTGCTTGCCGCGAATGAAGCCATAGCGGTCCGCAGTCAAATTCACGCCTTGATCATTGTTGCGAATCACTATTGGCCGCAAAAACACCATCAGATTGGTCTTGACGCGACTGCGCTGTTGATACTTGAACAAATTGCCGACGACTGGAATATCGCCCAGGCCAGGCACTTTCTCTTCGCCATTCTGCCAATTGTCTTCAATCAAGCCGCCCAATACGATGATCTGACCGTCGTCTACCAGCACATTGGTATCGATCGAGCGCTTGGTGGTGATTAGCCCGGAAGCGGTATTTTCCTGAATATTCGACGTTTCCTGGTAAATCGCCATTTTGACCGTGCCGCCTTCAGAAATCTGGGGGCGTACGCGCAGCGACAAGCCGATATCCTTGCGCTCAATTGTCTGGAAGGGATTCACGCCGGCCGCACCGCCGGATGCCGGCGTCGTGAATTGACCGGTCACGAATGGCACGTTCTGCCCCACAATGATTCTCGCTTCTTCATTATCGAGCGTAACCAGATTGGGCATCGACAGGATATTGGCCTTGTCATCCGTTTCGAGCGCACGAGCTATCGCGCCTAAAGTGAGTTGCCCGCCAACCTGGCGAAAAATACCCAGGTTCAGGCCATTGCCCGGAGGCGTGGTAATGCCAGTCGGCCCCAACGCCGCGATAGTCTGCGAAATTAAATTATTTCCACTGCCCTGCGGCGTGAAGCCAGTCACAGTGCCCACCCGATATCTGCTGTTGGCATCACCGGAAAGGCTCGCCCATTGGACACCAAACTCGGCCGCTTTATCCGAGGTGACTTCCACAATCAACGACTCGATATACACTTGGGCGCGCCGCGCATCGAGTTGATCAACGACAACGCGCAAATTGCGATAAACCGCTTCGCTGGCGGTAATGATCAGCGTGTTGGTGCTCGGGTCGGCTTGAATGAACCCGCCAGGCCCACCCGTTGGCAAGGGGCCTTGCGCCGGCGCCGGCGAAGAGGGTGGTATCTGCGATCCAAGGCCGCCTCCTGATACTTGTTGCTGTTGCGGTTGCTGCGGCGTTTGCTGCGATGCTTGTGCCGACGACCCGGTCGCAGATACGTCAGACGCCACCACTGCGCGCAGTATTTGCGCCAGCTTGGTGGCTTCCGCATTTTTCAGATAAATCACATGCACATTGCCCGGTTGCGCGGTCGGTTGATCCAGCCGCGCAATCAGCGACTTGGCAAGGTTGGCGCGCGCGGCGGAAGGCGCGCGGATAATGACCGCGTTGGTGCGGGAGTCCGCCAGCAAGCTGGTGCTTCCGGCGCCGGGAGCGCCGGGCGCACCGCCTCCATCCAGCAAGCGATTGACCATCGTTGCAATATCGGACGCGACCGCATGGCGGATCGGCACCACATCCAGATCGCTGGTCGCAGGGCCGTCCAGCGCTGCAATGATGCGGCCGAGACGACGCAAGTTGTCAGCGTAATCGGTGATGACCAGCGTATTGTTGCCTGGGTTGGCGTTGATCGTGTTGTTCGGAGAAATCAGCGGCCGCAATACCGGCACCAGGTTACCGGCCGACTCATAGTTCAGGCGGAAAATCTGCGTCGCAATCTGATCACCCCTGATTGCGCCGGCCTGAATCGGTCCGGCCTGCAATTTTGCATCGGCTTCCGGCACGACCTTGGTAAAGCCATCACCGGCCACCACCGCGTATCCCTGCAAGCGCAGCGCCGAGGTCAGCAACTGGAATGCCTGCGCTTTGCTGACAGGTTTCTCGGATACCAGATTGATCGTGCCTTTGACGCGCGGATCGATAATGAAGGTCGTATTGGTATAGTGGCCGATCGCTTTGACCACCGACTCAATTTCGGCGCCGACAAAATTCAGCGTCGCCTGATTGGAAGTTGGATCTTGCGCACGCAGCGGCTGCACTGTGCTGATTGCGCACAGCAACGCCACGGCTGCGCCGATGCGCCGCCAAGCGGTTTGTTTACGGGGAAACGTTGCTGCCAGTAGATTATCTGTTTTCATTTGAACTCTAGTGCAATCACGTCTTTACCGCCTTCTCTGCGGCGCTGTCCCAGCAAATTGAGTAAATTTGCCAGCCTCTCTTCCTGCCCTGCTTCGGCTTCCGCCGTTCCGGAAAACTGCAAACGTCCATCCCTCAGGGTGCCGGAACCTTTCAACAACATCGGCCCCCTGACCGTGGTTAATTTCAACAAGGCCTCCCTGCCGCGCCAGTCGAACGCCAGATTATAAGCGCCCAACGGCTTGACCGGAGATAGACGCGATGCAATGTCGGTCATTTCCAGATTCATTTTTCCTGCAATCTCTACACCGCCGCCATGACGCGTCAATAGCAATTGTTCCCACGACAAGCGCATCTGGCCGGATGGCTGTACGGTATTCAGCGGCGCACCTAGCGCGGCCAGCCTTTCCGCCGGCAACAATATCGACGCCGGACTGACCTGCCATTGGCGCCAACTGCCGGAAATGGCAACCGGTTGCGACAGCGCCGCAGGATTTTCCAGTTCCGCATCGACCTGTCCCAGCAACACCATCGGCGACAGGCGCCATGAAAAGCGACCCGGTAACAAGGGAGTGACCGGAGCCTGGCCGCTTGGCGCACCGCCGACGAAAGCCGACCCATGCCACAATGTGCCCTGCGCGTCACCAAGCGTCAAGCGGCCCATCGTCTGCCGTTCCAGCAGGCTTGCCATCCAGGCCGCAGGCAAAAACACCAAAGCCGTGACCGCGACAGTGACTATGCCGCTCAGCAACCATATCACGACACGCTTCACTCGCCGCCTTTTTCGATCGACTTCCCAGCCAATCGATAACAGTGTTGCACACGCGAGCTATAACTGCGAACCGGCAACCGCGTTACCTCAAAAAAATATTTACTCACTCTTTCGCTGCTGCAACGTTAGATTTGCATTCACCTGGCCTGCTTCCGGCAACGCAGTGATATTGGCCTCAATCACCGATAGCAGAGCGGTCTTTTGCATATCATCGAGCCAGTCGATCACGCCGGCAAACGACACTGAGGTCAATTGCACTCGCGCGATGCCGTCGCCGGTCAATGCCAGGTTTTGCGGTTTCAAGCCTTTGCGTACCAAGGCAGTTTCAAGACTCTCCCTGGAAAGCGGAGCAACCGTTGGAGCCGTTCTGGCTGACAGACTGCTTGCTTCCTTGGACATTGCCTGCAGTTCCGCGACCTGTTGACGCAGCACCGGCAAGCTCTTGTTCAACCGTTCCCGCCCCGTGATGGCTGGATCGATCAGCAATAAATAAATTAATCCCAGCACAATCACGATCATTGCCGCTGCAAGCAGCGCGCGCTCGCGCGCATTTCGAACGCTCCAGAATGCCGACAGTGGCTGCGTCATCTCGTTCAGTCTGCTGGTCAGATTCATTTGCCGCTCCGTATTTGCCACACGACTGCGCCTGCTTGCGACGGTGCCGCGGCCAGTGTCAATCCGCGCTCGGCGAGCGCCTTTCTTACTTGTTCGGTTGGCGCCTCGGCACCGGTCTTGAGCCGCACGAACAGGCTGCGTTCGCGGTATTCAAGCCCTGCGATATCGGACTCGCCCGGTTTGCGCCCCTGCGTCTCGGCCCAGGCTTCCCCGAAGGCTGCGGCCAATGCCGTGAAATCGTCCGGAGCGGCTTGTCCGGAATCGCGCTTTGCGGCCGCGATTTTCTGGCGCATCCGCTCAATCGGAAAAGCCGCGACCGTCTCATTCGGAAAGGCCGACTTGTAAATTTTAGTCATGGCTGTGCGTGAAGCGTTGGCTTCGCTCTTCAATCGCCACCAGTCGAAATTCAAGCCGATAATATTGATGAGCAGGACCGCAGCCACCAGCGCCAACGGCGCCCGCCACGGACGCCAGTTCAGATTGGCGCCCGCTGCGGCCCCCAGCCCGGGCATCAAATCCAGCGGCATGGCGCCTGCGCCCGCGATCCAGTGCGGCCAGCTGTCGGCGAACACGCTGATCCGCTGTTCCGCCGCGTCGATGTTGTCGGCCGCGTCCTGAAAATTGCGTACGTCCGCTTGCGGAACGTACAGCGCAATCGGTCCTTGCGGCACCACGGCGCTCAACGCCTCCACTACTTCATGCGGGGCGGACGCCGGCTGTTCCGGCATGATCGGCAAGCCGATTCCCTCATACTCCGACAAGCGCAACGTCACATCGATGTCGGCTTGCTGTTCATTAATGGCGGCCGATACACCGCCTTCCTGATACGGCAGACACAATTGGCTTGGCAATGCGGTGATGTTGCGCGCGCCGAAACCGATGAATGCCTTGGCGATGTTTTCCAGCCATGCGCGCTGCATCACTGCGATAGTGCGCAGCCCGTCGGACGAGGCACCTGCGACCATCACGCATTCAGCAGGATCGGTAATGATCTTTTCCTCCACCAAATTGGGCAACGCGGCCTTGAGTCTAGCTGCCGACATCGGCGGCACCTTGATGCGCAACAAACTCACGTCGCTGGCGGCAAGCAGCAGTACCACGCGCTGCGTCTTCGCCATCAATGCGGACAAATCCGACAAGGGCGCAATTCCTTGGCGCTCTATGGCGCCGCCTTGCGATACCAGGGCGAATGGACAAGGCAGCGCAGTCCATGAGGATGCGCCGTCTGCGGCGGCTTTGGAGGGTAAGCGGATATACAGTATGCTCAAGATGTCTCTTATTCTTTCTAGTTTTCTCGAATCCAGATCAGCGAGGTCCGGGGCCCCTCGCGTTTGATCAACGCTTGCACTTCCAGTCCAGCACGATTCATTCGTACTTTGCCATTGACCAGGAAAAAACTGGTCTTGACATCTATCTTGTCCGCTGCATCGCCAAGCGACTTGCCCGGCAACTGCGCTTCGAAATTAGCTTTGTCACGGAAGTGCGCAGTTTTCCGGCTCACCACCATGACATTTGCGTCGGCAAGCGAGAGTGTATCAATTCTTGCGGCCAGCACTTCCGCCGGCGCTGTATTTACATTCACCGGCGTCGCTCCATTCGCCGGCAAAAATATGATGAACTCTTTCAGCTTTTCGATCGTTTCTGCAGAAAATCCCGGTACCGCCAGCAAGTCGTCAATCTGTTCCAGACCGATCGGCTTGGATTTGGTGGTGCCGGGCGCATCGCCTTCCACACGAATCCGGCTCGATATCATCACATCCGCGACCGCCCCCCCGAGCGCAGGGTCCAGCCGAACGAAAGAAAGCAGCCGCACAAAAGTGGCGAGTTCGGCACGATTGAATTCGCCTTTTTCGCACAGATTGGCATTTTTGTCCCAGCACAGATTCGCCAGATTGTAGCGCGACTGCGCATCGACAATGCTGCCAGATAATGCCGCATCGGAAGCGTCGGTATCGGCGCGTCCGTTTTCGACATATTGATCCAGCCTCGTTTCAGCCAACGGCACCGCCCACGGCTCATCCAGATTATCGATATTTGGGTTGGATGTATAGTCCGCGCGCAAAATCAGCCGCGCCCAATCCAGTGCACCGCGCAAGACCCACTGCTTTTGCAATTGCAAGCGCTGGTTTTCGATCGAACGCACCTGCACCTGCTGCTGCCAGAAAAGACTGGCGACAATCGTAATGGCCAGCGTAGTCAGCAATAACGCGGTAATCACCGCGACGCCACGCTGCCTCGCAGGCCGTACAAAATGCGCAATCATACCGCCCCCAGCATGAATACCTTGAGCATGGCCGTCTCGCGCTCCTTCAACTGCAACGCTACCTGCAGGCCGGTCAATACGGCTTGATTCGTTGGCTGAGCAGGGTTTCCGGAAGCGGGATTGGCGCCTGGAGGCAGCCTTGATCCAGCCAATCCTCCTTTGGGTGTTGCCGGAGCTGCTGGATTGGTATTCGGCGCGCCCCATCCGTTGGCATCCCAAAGCCGCATTGTCATCGCGGCGACGCCCGACTGCAGCGCCACATCCTGTCCCGTGTCGACGCCGTTCTCTGCCGCCGTCCAGAGCTCGTCAAGCTCAACCAGATCGCGGGTCGCCTCCGATTCGCGGCGCGTCAGCACGCCGTTTTTCACTTGGTATGTGACGACCTGCAAACGCGATGGCTGATTTTCCGCATACTCCTTGCGGATCAGGAGCACGCGATCCTGGTCGATCGCCAGCGGCACACGGTCCGGCAAGCTCGGTCCCGTGACTATTTGTGCAAAATCGTTCTGCATTTGTGCGAACGCCAATTGCATGCCGCGCGTCTGTTCAAGATCGTCGGTCAGCGCAACGCGTGCGCGAACAATGCTATCGAGGCCGCGCCAGCCGAGCACCGCAACAAACGCCAGCACGCTGATGGCCACCAGCAACTCGACCAGCGTCAGGCCGTTTTGCCTGCGGTGCGGCCGGATCGATGCGGCGCCGATATCATCATATATTTTGCTACTGATCATTCGGCACCACTTGCGTCAGCTTGATGATTTGGCGCTGCGGATCGCTTGGATCGAGTACGATTACCTCAACCCTGCGAAAAAACGGATTCGGCGTCGCAAAGACATTTTCTTCGCATATGAACCGCAGATCGCCTTGCGCACACTCGAACTTGCGTTGACCGGTAGGCGGCCATTCCTTGGACAGGCGAATTTGCGAAAGCCGGTTTTCAGCGGACCAGGTCGCCATCATCGATGCGCGCAAGTCGCTGCTGTTTTGCGTCAAACTGCCGATCGCGCGCAGACTGGCTCCCAATGCGGTGCCGACAATCACCAACGCAACCAGCACTTCGAGCAAAGTGAAACCGGCTGCGTGCCGGCGCGCCTGGTAAATACTATGGAACCGATCGGCGTTCATGTCACTCCACCACAAAGCGGCCAATGCCATCGGCGCGAATCGCGACACTGGATTCGCCGATCGACAAGGTCAATGTAAACGGTTTGTCGACCGGTTCCCGTCCAAACACAATACGCAATGCGGTCGACTCTCCCGCCGGCGCAGGATTGATCGACATCGAGACCGGAGAGCGCTTGAATTCCCGCTCGCGCAGCAAGTCGTCCTGCTCGAGTATTTGCCATACGTTCTCTTCACGCAGCAGGAAATGATAACGCTCCGAATCGGCCTCGAACGCAATCGGACGATTGCGCAAAATCGCCTCGTCGCGCGCCAGTTGCAGAAGCAGCGCAATTCGCTGTGCGTCGTTTTGCAGCACCTGCCGTTCGCTCGGCATGGCATTGAACGAGACCATACCGAGCATGATGCCGGCAATCACCAGCACCACCAGCAGCTCAAGCAGCGTAAATCCCCGCTGCTGCGGCCGATGCCTTGCCTGCGAACCAGCGCTATTCCAGCCAACCATATTCGGTGTGATTACAGATCCCAGGAACCGATATCGGCATCATTGCCTTCGCCGCCCGGCTGTCCATCGGCGCCGAGCGAGAACACATCGATTTCACCTCTGATGCCGGGTGATAAATATTGATACTGATTCTTCCATGGGTCCAGCGGCAAGCGATCAAGATAACCGCCGGCTTTCCAGCCATTGGCCGGAGGCCCGGCATTCGGTTTGGTGATCAATGCCTGCAAACCCTGTTCGCTGGTCGGATAACGCTGATTATCGAGCTTGTACAATTTGAGTGCCTGCATCACGGTGGCGATGTCTTGCCGGGCGGCGATGATGCGGGCATCATCGGTGCGCCCCATCAGCTTCGGCACAACCAATGCAGCAAGAATACCCATGATGACCACCACGACCATGATCTCGATCAGGGTAAAGCCGCGCGCTGCGATTCGAGCCGGCATTCGAATCAATGAAAAAGAAGAGTTTCTCATAGGAACTATTTCTGAAAAGTGGCGAACGAAGCCCGAGTATAAAGCCAAGGCGGCTTTCAGGCACCTTTCGCCATTTGATTAAAATTTTAATATACGGAAATGATTTTTTAAAGACCTACCCTGCGATGCCGAATTTCGTGAAAAGTGCCGCTATCCGGTGAAAATTATTCGCTGCATTGCACACATGAAACATTGGTCTGCACTCCCACTTTTCAGCCACGCTTTTAGCCGAACAAGCACATTCGAGTTGTCGGGCATTCAAGGCTGCTGTGCGATGACAAATCCGATCCGCGCGTATCGCGATAGAGTAATATTTGTGAATTCCAGAACGGTTCCAATCGGTTTAATTTTCAACCATCCGTTCAACTTACCAATCCAGGAGATGACGATGTCCTTACCTCATGCTGCCTCTGGCCAAGTGATCAACATTCGCCCGTTAAGCGGCAAGCTCAAGGAATCGGTTTCGACCGCACTGTTCAAAGCGTCCGAACTGGAAGTAATGCGTTTGATCCTTGAGGCCGGCAAGGAAATATCCGAACACAGGGTGACGGGTGAAATAACCATCCATTGCCTGGAAGGCGCGATTGAATTGCGGGCGCATGGCCGGACACAGGCGCTGCGCCAGGGAGAAATGGTTTACCTGGCCGGCAACGAGCCGTACTCGATATTGGCTCTGGATGATGCGTCGGTATTGATGACAGTTGCGTTAAAGAGGAACGGCGAGTCTGCGTCGGCCGGGATAAAGTCCTAAGCAGCTTCTTGCCGCGGATCGCGCGACAGCAGCTGGGCAACCGTGGCCTGCGGTGATTCGCCGTCGAACAGTACCGCCGCCACTGCTGTGGTAATCGGCATCTCGATGTTGAGTTCGATCGCCAACGATCGAACCGCCCGTGCGCAGTGCACACCTTCTGCGACATGACCGAGTTCAGCCACGATCGTATCCAGCGATTTGCCCTGCGCCAGAGCAAGGCCGACTTTGCGATTGCGCGACAAGTCGCCGGTACAGGTCAGGATCAAATCTCCGACACCAGTCAGTCCGGTGAAAGTTTCGGGGCGGCCGCCCAGCGCCACGCCCAGCCTGGTGATTTCCGCCAAGCCACGTGTAATCAATGCGGCGCGCGCATTCAAGCCAAGACCCATGCCGTCCGTGACGCCGGTGGCAATCGCCAGGATATTCTTGACCGCGGCACCCACTTCAACGCCGACGACATCGTCGGTCGAATAAACACGGATATTGCGGCCATGCAAGGCATGAACCACGCGCTCGCATAACTCGGCATTGGTGGAAGCAACTGTAAGCGCACAAGGCAATCCTTGCGCGACCTCTTGCGCAAATGATGGGCCCGACAATACGCCAGCCGCAATCGCGCTGCCCAGAATATCGTGCACCACCTGATGCGGCAACAAGCGGCTACTCTCTTCAAAACCCTTGCAGAGCCAGACTACGTTCGAAAGCGGGCGGGATTGCAAACGTTGCAGCAAAGGACGCAACCCGGCAACCGAAGATGCAAGGATCAGCAGCCCGTCGTCCGCGTCGCCGTTCGCAGCCACATGGGCGAGAGCCATGTCAAAATCAGATGTAACGGTCAACTGGTCGGGCAAGGCAAAGCCGGGGAAATAATCGACATTCTCGCGCCGTACAGAGGCTTCCTGCATTGCAACCGCAGAGCGGCCCCACAACACAATCCGGTGCCGCTCGGCCAAAGCGATCGCCAGCGCAGTACCCCATGCGCCGGCGCCAAGTATCGTAATGTTCATGATTTGACGCAGAAATTTGACTCTTGAGGCATGCTTGCCTTATTCACCCCAGACTTCGGCGGCCCTGATGTAACCGCTTTGGCCATCGCGATGCTTGACCTTGACCCAGCCCGATGCAAGCGGTTCGACCAGTTCAAGCAGCACGCCTTTATCCGCAGTAAAGATTAATGCGCTTTTTTCGTCCGCCGCTGCGCGTGCTTTGGCGCCCGATAACGTTACGACAACCGTCCGCGCCGGACTCAATGCTTTCGACTCGGCCCATGACAGTTCTCCGGTAGCATCTCGCACCTTGCTCCATTCGCCATAGGTCAGCACCACTTCGACCGGCATTTCTCGAGGCGCGACGAAAACCTTTCGCCCTTTTTGCGAGGGCGCATCGTAGAGGATGGCGGGAGCCGCGCCTACCGATTTGAATTCAACTGCATGCGCGGCGCCTGCCGCCGCAGTCAAATACAGGGCGGTAACTGCGAGCAGTTGAATCAATCTCACGGCATCTCCGGAAATGAAGTGTATAAAATATGTTTTTCATTCGCTCCGCGAATGAAAAACATAGCCGAAGCTTTAATGCTTTGCCGCAGTGCCGTCCGGCATGACCAGGCCCGCGTCGTTTTTCTGCTGCTCCGCGATGGCCTGAAGGCGCTGCTGGTAAAACACTTCAAAATTGATTTCGGATAAGTGGACTGGCGGAAATCCGGCACGAGTAATGAGATCGGCAATATTGGCCCGCAAATACGGATAAATGATATTCGGGCAGCCGATGCCGAGCAGCGGGTCGAGCTGGTCGGCCGGGATATTGCGCACTTCAAAAATTCCTGCCTGCTTGCCTTCGACCAAAAACGCAATCTTGTCATTGATCTTCGCCGTTACCGTGATCGTTACGGTCGACTCGAAAATGCCTTCGGCCAACGGCTCCGCGCCTACATCAACCGCCACTTCCATGTTGGGCGCTTCCTGCTCAAGAAAGATCGATGGGGAATTCGGCTGCTCAAGCGACATGTCCTTCAGGTATACGCGCTGAATTTGAAAAACGGGTTGTTGGTTTTCGTCTGCCATGAAGTACCTTCATTATCAAGATGGATTAAAACAATCGGCAATTGTACCTTCCGCCGCGTCTGCTGCAGCAACGAACTGTGTTCGTTACGCGCCCTGCAGCAGCGAATCGAGTTTGCCTGACCGATCGAGTATGCTTAAATCATCGAAGCCGCCGACGTAGGTATCGCCGATATAGATCTGCGGAACGGTGCGGCGGCCGGTTCTCTGCATCATTTCGACGCGCTGTTGCGGATCCAGGTCAATTCGGACCTTGTCGATGGCATCGACGCCTTTCGCCTTCAACAGCCGTTCCGCCATCACGCAATAAGGGCAGATCCCGGTGCTATACATTACGACGCGCGCAATCATGATGTCTGTCCCTTGTCCATTATTTTGCCGTCGGCAGGCCCTGCGCCCGCCAAGCAGCCAGGCCGCCGGTCAAGCTGAACACGTCATTGAAGCCGGCGTGCTTGAGCTGGCTTGCGGCCTTCGACGATTGCATACCCGATGCGCAAACGACGATCACCGATTTCGATTTGAACTTATCAAGCTCGCCGACTCTTTTCGACAACTCCTTGATCGGGATATTTTTCGCTTCCCGGATATGGCCCGCCGCAAATTCGGCAGGTTCGCGCACATCCAGAATCACGGTTTTGCCCTGATTGATCATCTGCGTTGCCTGTAAAACCGATACTTTGCTGCCCCTCTGTCGCAGTACCGGCCATAGCAATGCGCCACCCGAAATGAGCGCCAATCCGAGCAGCCAAATGTTGTCAATGATGAATTCCACAAGTTTCCAATGGTGTTATGTAATACGCGCATTATAAAATAGAAGGGCAAATGCATTCCAAACCTTGATTTCAAACCGAATAATTATTCTTCATTTTCTAGTTCACCATGTACAAAATCGTATTGATGCGCCACGGAGAGTCCACCTGGAATCTCGACAACCGCTTTACCGGCTGGACCGACGTCGACCTGACTGAAAAAGGCGTGGCCGAAGCACGGCATGCCGGAAAACTGCTGCAGGAAGCCGGCTTCACGTTCGACGTCGCATACACGTCGGTATTGAAACGCGCGATCCGTACGCTCTGGGTAACGCTCGACGAAATGGACTTGATGTGGCTGCCGGTAGTGCACAGCTGGCGCTTGAACGAGCGCCATTACGGCGCGCTGCAAGGCTTGAACAAGGCGGAGACCGCCGCATTATATGGCGACGAACAAGTGCTGATATGGCGGCGCAGTTACGATACCCCACCGAATCCGCTCGACGCCGACGACCCGCGCGCATCCTACGACGATCCGCGGTACGCAAAGCTCAAGCGCGAAGAAATCCCTTTGACCGAATGCCTGAAAGACACGGTAGTGCGCGTGATGCCGATCTGGGATGAGTCGATCGTACCCGCCATCCGCGCCGGCAAACGCATCATCATCTCGGCCCACGGCAACAGCCTGCGCGCGTTGATCAAGTCGCTCGACGGGATCAGCGACAAGGATATCGTCAGCCTGAATATTCCAAACGGTCAGCCGCTGGTGTATGAACTGGATGCCGACCTGAAACCGATCAAGAGTTATTACCTGGGCGATCCGGCAACGATCGAAGCGGCGATGAAAGCCGTCGCCACGCAAGGCAAGGCGAAATAACATTTTGCCTATTCCATCCGCTGTCCTTGCAGAACACCGCAAAAAACTTCCGGCCGGCAGATGCTTGATTCGCTTCAGGCGCTGGAAAGCACTTGCGGCGCTTGGGTTGATAGCGCTGTTACTGGGCGGACTAGCGCCCGCCCAGGCGGCCAAAATTACCGAGCGCAGCAAACAGAAACAAATCGCCGAATCGGAGCGCGCCGCGTTACGCAAAAAATTGGTGGATCTTAAACGCGACATCAACCGGACCGAGGCCGCCAAAGGCCATGCGGCCGACGAATTGGCGCAATCCGAAGCGGCAATCTCGGAAGCCAATCGCTCGCTGCACGAACTGGCGCAAGAGCAGCGGGAAACCGCGGCTAAACTCAAGCTCTTAACCAAAGAAGAGAACGCGCTTGCCGACGCAGTCGATGCCCAGCAAAAGCAACTGGGAAAGCTGTTGAAAGAGCAATACGTCACCGGCAACGAAGATCGCGCCAAACTTTTGCTGTCCGGAGATAATCCGAACCGTATCAGTCGCGATTTGCAATACATGGCCTACATATCGCAAGCCCAGGCGAAGCTGGTCGAGTCGCTGCGCATCAATCTGCAGGCAGTCGAAAAAAACAAGTCCGAAGTGGAAAATAGCCGCAATGAACTGGATGAAATCGCCCAGGAAGAGCGTGCCCAGAAAGCATTGCTGGAACAACAAAAGGCCAAGCGCGCCACATTGCTGATCCAGCTATCGAATAAACTTGCAACCCAACGCAAGCAGGCCGGGACGTTCGAGCGCGATGAACAGCGGCTTGCAGGCTTGGTAAGCGAATTGGCCAAGCTGATAGAACGGCAACGCAAGACCGAGGCGGCCGAGGCGGAACGCCGCCGGCGCCAGGCAGCGCAAGCCAAGGCGCAACGAGAAAAGCAGCGTATCGCTCGATCGGGAAATAGTGTGAAAGGCACATCGCCGTCCGCATCCGGAAACCCGAATGCGATCGACGACGACGAAAACCCGTCGAAATCACTTGCCCGGAATGAACTCACTCCGGAACCGGATGTCCAAAACGGCGGTATCAAGCGTTCATTCAGTACGTTGCGCGGGCAATTGCGGCTGCCGGTAAAAGGAGAATTGTTGGCAAAATACGGCGCCAAGCGTAGCGAAGGGCCAAGCTGGAAAGGCCTGTTCATCCGGGCTGAGGAAGGTGCCGAAGTCAAGGCCGTGGCTGATGGGCAAGTTGTTTTCGCCGACTGGCTGCGCGGTTTTGGCAATTTGATCATTGTCGACCATGGCGGCCAGTACATGACAATTTACGGCAACAATCAAGCCGTACTGAAGCGCGCCGGCGATTCCGTCAGGACAGGCGAAGTGATTGCCAGTGCAGGCAATAGCGGCGGCAATGAACAATCGGGTTTATACTTTGAAATGCGGCATCAGGGCCGTGCGTTTGACCCTTTGGCCTGGATGGTCGGGCTCAGGTAACTATTAGGTGAAACATGGGTAGCAAGATCAAGAATTTCAGTCTTATCGGTTTGGGTGTGCTGGCAGGTATCGCCGGCTCCATGCAGTTCGACGCATTGGCGCAGAAAAGCGCGGGGTCGCCGCTGCCCATCGAGGAGTTGCGGCAATTGGCCGATGTGTTCGGATTGATCAAATCCGATTACGTCGAATCGGTCGAAGACAAGAAACTGCTGACCGAAGCGATTTCCGGCATGGTTGCATCGCTCGATCCGCACTCGGCGTACCTGGATAAAAAAGCGTTCAAGGAACTGCGTGAAGGCACGCAGGGCAAATTTGTCGGGCTCGGCATCGAAGTCGGCATGGAAGACGGTTACGTCAAGGTCATTTCGCCGATCGAGGATTCGCCCGCCTATAAAGCCGGGCTTAAGGCCGGCGATTTGATCACCCGCCTCGACAGCACGCCGGTCAAGGGGATGACGCTGGATGAGGCGGTCAAACGCATGCGCGGCGAACCCAACACAAAGATCACGCTGACCGTCGCGCGCAAGGAAGAAGACAAGCCACTGCTCTTCACGATCATCCGCCAGGAAATCCGTGTGCAAAGCGTGAAATCAAAAATCGTCGAACCCGGTTATGCATGGCTGCGCGTGGCGCAATTCCAGGAACCGACGGTCGATGACATGGCCAAGAAAATCAATGCCATCTATGCCCAAGAGCCGAATCTGAAAGGCCTGGTACTCGACTTGCGCAACGATCCGGGCGGCGTGCTGCCGGGCGCCATCGGCGTATCGGCCGCATTCCTGCCGAAAGATGTCGTGATCGTTTCAACCAACGGACAACTGCCCGACTCCAAGCAGACGTTCTACGCGCGCCGCGAATACTATGCATCGCGCATGATCGGCGACCCGCTGGCAAAACTGCCCGAAGCGGTCAAGAACGTGAAGATGGTGGTCCTGGTCAACACCGGGTCCGCGTCCGCCTCCGAAATCGTGGCCGGTGCGCTGCAAGACTACAAACGCGCCACTGTCATGGGTACGCAGACCTTCGGCAAGGGATCGGTGCAGACGATTCGCCAGTTGTCGACGGACACGGCAGTCAAGCTGACCACCGCGCGCTATTACACACCCAATGGACGGGCAATCCAGGCCAAGGGCATCGTTCCGGACCTGATGGTCGATGAAACTGCGGATGACGATGGCTTGAACGGCTTCCGGTTGCGCGAATCCGATTTGACCAAGCATCTGTCCAATGACCGGGATAAAGCCGAAGAGACGAAGAAGATCATCGACGAACTGGAAGAAGAAAAACGTCTTGCCGCCCTCGAAAAAAAGCGCAAACCGCTTGAATTCGGCAGCAAGGACGACTTCCAGCTTGCACAGGCGCTCAATCACCTGAAAGGCTTGCCGGTGCAATTATCCAAGGCAAAAGTCGAAAGCAAGCAGGAACCGAGCATCAACGACGACAAGACCAAGGACGACAAGAAGAACGGCGATAAAAAATAACCGGGATTCACGATAGGCGATAAACTAGGCCGCAGCAATGCGGCCTTTTTTTATTCTGGTTTAAGACGATTAATTTCAAACAGTGCACCGGCATCCAATGAACGATCAACAACTGCTCCGCTACTCACGTCATATACTCCTGGACGAGATCGGCATCGAAGGCCAGCAAAAACTATTGGCGGCACGCGCGCTGGTGATCGGCGCCGGAGGGCTGGGTTCTCCGGTGGCGTTCTATCTGGCGTCGGCCGGTATCGGCACGATCACATTGGTCGATAACGACAACGTCGATCTGACCAACCTGCAACGCCAGATTCTGCACACCACCGGGCGTGTCGGGCAGTCGAAAGCGCACTCCGGCAAAGCGGCGCTGACCGAGATCAATCCCGAAATCACTATCGTCGCGCTAAGCGAACGTGCCGAAGGCGAGCGCCTCGATGAACTGGTGCGACAGGCAAGCGTCGTGCTTGATTGCAGCGACAACTTCACCACGCGCCATGCCGTCAATCGCGCCTGTGTCGCAAACCGCGTTCCGCTGGTATCAGGCGCTGCAATCCGGTTTGACGGGCAGATTTCGGTATTCGATTCACGTAATCCGGATGCGCCGTGCTACGCCTGCCTGTTTCCGCCAGATCAGCAATTCGAAGAGGTGCAATGCGCAACCATGGGGGTGTTTGCGCCCCTGGTCGGCATCATCGGCACCATGCAGGCAGCGGAAGCGCTGAAACTGGTTGCGGCAGTGGGCCAGTCGCTGGCCGGACGATTACTTATGCTGGATGCGCGCAGCATGGAATGGACCAGCATAGGGATTCCACGCAACCGAGAATGCGGGGTATGCGGAAGTCATTGAGCGATGTGGAATTCATGGGCGGCAAGCCACATTGCCCGGATGTGATCCGGAAAATACATCCGGCGCATGAGCGGCAAAATCAGCCGCGGCCGCAGGACTGAATACAACCATGGCAGACTATCGCCAATGCTACAATCGCGACTCGCTTCCTGTCCCGTCATCGCCTCTCCATGTCCTTCAGCGACCTCGCAAAACTGGTATTTCTTGCATCTATCTGGGGTGGCGCATTCATTTTCCTGCGGGTGGCGGTTCCTGAATTCGGCCCCTTGATGACGTCGATCCTCCGCGTCACGCTGGCAGCCGTCGTGCTGATCGGCTTTGCGGCGGCTACCGGCGTCGAGATGCAGTGGCGGCGCAACCTGAAGCCGTATGCGCTGGTCGGCTTGTTTGCCGCAGCGGTTCCCTTTACCTGTTTCTCATTTGCGGCCTTGTACTTGCCTGCGGCATACCTGGCGATACTGAATTCGACCGCTCCGCTGTTCGGCGCTGTATTTTCCGTCATCTGGCTTGACGATCGGCTGACCATCAGCAAGCTGGCCGGACTGATCATCGGCGTCATCGGCGTGGCTATCCTGGTCGGCGCCGGTTCATTTGCACTGACCCCCGCCACCTTGCTTGCGGCAGCGGCATGCCTGGTTGCGGCTGCGTCCTATGCGATATCGAGCATTATCGTGAAAAGAATCGTGCGCCGCAGCGACCAGCACGCGGGCCTTCATCCGATCGCGATTGCGGCCGGTTCGCTGGTATTCGGCGCATTGATCATGGTGCCGCTCGTTCCGTTTTCAATCCCTTCGGCGATGCCGTCAATGCTTGCGCTCATTTGCATTGCCGGCTTGTCGGTTCTGTCTTCGGGACTCGCGCAGGCAATATTCATTCCGCTGATCGTGAAGATCGGCCCGACCCGCGCAATGTCGGTCACGTTCCTGATCCCGCTGTTCAGCATGCTATGGGGCTTCATCTTCCTGAATGAAACGGTCAAGACATCTACGCTGGCGGGCGGCGCGGTCGTGCTGGCAGCGATGGGATTGGTATTGTCGTCATCCCGGGCGGAACCCTTGGATGAAACGCCGGCCAAGATATAACTTTGAGCGGTACCTGCCGGATGACAGCCTTCACACTCAACGCGTCAACTGCCGCGCTTCGACAAATAGATGCCGTACACGAGCAGCGCACCGCCCGCCATCTGAATCGGCCCGATCGCCTCGGAAAATAATATCCATGCTGCAATCGTCGCGGTCAGCGGCTGAATCAGCAGACTGACCGACGACAGAGATGCAGGCAAATGCGCAAACGCATACGCAATCACGGTTTGCCCGCCGACTTGCGCGACCAGCGCCAGGCCCAGCAACGGAAGCCACCCCGCCGCTTGCGCAGGCCAGAATAGCCCTGACGATGCCAGGGCAAACGGCAGCAATGCCAGCGCCGTGATGGTCGTACTCCATGCCATCAGGCGCGCGGTGGAATACTGGTTGCGGGCACCCTTGATCACCAACTGATAGGCGGCATAAAACACCGCGGTAATCAGACCCAGCCCATCGCCAAGAAGCCGGTCGCCGCCGAGCATCGCATTCGGCCCGATCAGCATGACCGCACCGCCCAACGCCACCATCATGCCGACAATGAAGACATTCGTGAATCGAACGTGATGCACGGCCCACAGCCAAAGCGCAATGAAGATCGGCGCAAAGTTGGACAACAAAGTAGCATTGGATACGGTTGTGTAATGCAGCGACAGGTGCCAGATACCCATGTCCCCCGCAAAATAAATCCCGGCCAGCCATAGCGCCCTGGAAAAGTCGATGCGCTTGCCTGCCGCCAGATCCTGCTTTCGCACCATCCATGCCCATGCCCACAATACCGGCGCCGCCAATGCCATGCGCCAGAATGCGGATGCGACCGGGCTGACGTCGGAGAGGCGCATCAGGATTCCGGCAAAGCCAATGGCGATGCCGCCGCATAGCAGCGCAACGAAGGCAAAAGCCGGAAAATTTTTATGGGATGTCATGTCGGATTGATTACCGGTCCTGCCGCATGGCGCAAAGGGGCCGGCAAATGCCGCGCAAGGGTTGAGATTTCTCGCTTTGCTCGAAATGGCAGTCAGGAGTATGGCGGATTGGATGCCACGCACAGCATCGGCCAAAACCCGACGTGCCGTCAAATCAAACCAGCATGAAACCGATCTGCGCCTGCGCGCCCTCCGACGGATTTTGCTTGAAGCCGCTTTTCGCAAACCGATGCCAGCGCCCCACCACCAGATTGGCAATCATGTTTGCACGTGTGGCGACCTCGGCCTCGTTGGCCTGCCCCTGCGTCGCCGCCACGCGCAGCGCCTGCTTCAATGCCAGCTCAATGCGCTCGATGAACTGATTCATCCTCGCCTGCAAGCGTTCGTCTTCGTTGACCAGGGCATCGCCGATGATCACGCGCGTCATGCCGGGATTGCGCTCGGCAAAATTGAGCAGCATGCCGCTGATGGCCTGCGCCTGGGCCAACCCGTTTTCCTGCTTTTCGGTGATCTGGTTGATCAAACCGAAGACGGTCGATTCAATGAACTCGATCAGGCCTTCGAACATTTGCGCCTTGCTGGCGAAGTGCCGGTACAGCGCCGCCTCGGAGACATCCAGCCTGGCGGCCAATGCAGCCGTGGTGATTTTTTCCCCCTTCGGTTGCTCCAGCATGGTTGCCAGCGTTTGAAGGATTTGCAGCTTTCGTTCGCCCGGTTTGGTGGTTGCCATGGTTTTATAAGTTGGTTTAGACGTCCCTGAATCAACGCAACCGATGCAGATAATCGGTTAGTTGCCGTACGGATTTTACTTTGACATCGACGTAAACGGGGCGCTTTGACAACTTTGGCTGCACCAACAGCCCTCCATGCTGTTGTAAATCGGGATTTGACCTCAGATATTGCGTGATCCAGGCAGTGCGCAACCCTAGCGATTTGGCGGCTTTCAAGTGGCCGACCGTGTCCTCGACCAGGATGCAGCGGTGGGCGGAAATGCGTTCTTTCGCGAGCAATTTCCGCAGCATCAGCCTGGACGGTTTGGGCCGCAACTGTCCATGCACCCGCATCGATTCGATCGGAACGTGCTTTGCAAAATGCCGGTGCAAGCCAAGATGGCGAACAACATCATGCGAATACCGGCGCGGCGCATTGGTCAGCAGTATCTTGCGTCCCGGCAGGCGCTTCAGTAAGCGCGCGAGGCCGCGCTCGGCGCGGATCATCGGTATCAGATCGTCGAACAGATGCGCCGCATGCAGAAAATCTTCTTGCCTGACCTGATGATGCTTGACCATCCCGAGCAAGGTCGCGCCATAACGCTGCAAATACGCGACCCGAGCCGCATTCACGGCCGCCGCATCGGACAGCGCGCCGGATTTTTCCAGCACAGCCGCGATGAAAGCGTTCATGTTGACGTTGATCGCAGGGAAAATCGCGTGCGAAGCGTTATGCAGCGTATTGTCGAGATCGAACAGCCAGGTCAGTTTCGGCATTGGAAATCAATGCGAGCGGATCATCGTCCCGAATGCCTGCTCTGTCAGCACTTCCAGCAACAGCGAGTGCTCGATCCGGCCATCGATGATATGGACCGTGTTGACGCCGGATTTCGCGGCATCGAGCGCGGAAGAAATCTTCGGCAGCATGCCGCCGGAGATGGTGCCGTCGGCGAACATTTCATCGATTTCGCGTGCCGACAAGTCGGTCAGCAGATTGCCCTGCTTATCCTGGACGCCGGCGATGTTGGTCATCATGATCAATTTTTCCGCCCGCAGGATTTCCGCGATTTTACCGGCCACCAGGTCGGCATTGATGTTGTATGCCTGGCCGTCTTCACCGAAACCGATCGGCGAAATGATCGGGATAAAAGCATCGTCCTGCAACGCCTTGACCACCGCAGGATTGATCGCATCGATCTCGCCGACGAAGCCGATATCGAGGAATTCCCCCGGTTTTTCCTTGTCGGGCATGTGCAATTTGCGGGCACGGATCAAGCCGCCGTCCTTGCCGGTCAATCCCACCGCCTGACCGCCGTAATGATTGATCAGCATCACGATGTCCTGCTGCACTTCGCCGCCGAGCACCCATTCCACCACTTCCATGGTTTCTTCATCGGTAATGCGCATGCCCTGGACGAAAGTGCCTTGCTTGCCGAGCTTTTTCAATGCAGCATCGATTTGCGGACCGCCGCCGTGCACCACAACCGGATTCATGCCGACCAGCTTCAATAAAATCACGTCCCGCGCGAAGCCGTGTTTCAGGCGCTCCTCGGTCATTGCATTGCCGCCGTACTTGACGACGATGGTCTTGCCATGGAATTTACGAATATAGGGTAATGCTTCGGCTAGAATTTCCGCCTTGATTTGCGGGGAAACCAGCGTGAGATCGGTCAAATCGGGCATGGCAGGTCCTGGATAGTCAATGCCGGCGATTTTACAGGGAAAATGCAGCGGTTTCCCGACCATTTTCTTGTGTTTCGGAGCGTGATCCGCTAGTCTTTTGCCCAAATGACAAGGACCGCCCAATGACCGCTTCATTACACCAGCAACTGGAAGCATTGCGTCCGGCGCTGTTGCGCTTTGCGATTCTTCAATTGCGCAATGAAACGCTGGCCGAGGATGTGGTGCAGGATGCCTTGATCGCAGTCCTCGAAAAACCGGACCGCTTCGCCGGCCAATCGACATTGCGAACTTATGTGACCGGCATCATGAAGCACAAGATTATCGATGCACTGCGTGCAGCAGGCCGCGAACGCCAGATCGATACCCGGGAAGATCGGTCGGACGATGATGTAATTGATGAATTATTCAAGGCCAACGGCCACACACACGAACGGCCCCGCTACTGGGGTGATCCGGATACCACGCTTGAGCAAAAGGATTTTTTTCGCGTCCTGGAAATCTGTCTTGAAAAACTGCCGGCAAAGATCGCGCGTATTTTCATGATGCGCGAATGGCTGGAACTGGAAACCGACGAAATTTGTAAGGAATTGAACATTTCCACGTCTAATGCGTGGGTGATGTTGTATCGCGCCCGGGTTCGGTTGCGCGAATGCCTTGATCTGAATTGGTTCGGCAATCAACCGTCATAGAATTTGCACACCGGGAATGCACGGCAAAACAATGCCTGTCTGTGAAATAAAGGAGTCGATTCAATGGGGTTTATACCTACCTGCAAGGAAATACATCGACTGGCATCGGAAAAACTCGATCGTCGATTGTCCTATGGTGAGCGGATTCGTTTGCAGACACATTTATTGTATTGCACGGCTTGCCGGAATTTCGATGGACAAATGCTATTGATTCGGCGCGCGATGCATCGGATGGCTAAGCCCGATGAACCTGTTACGGAACGCAACTCCCAATGAGCGCCTGTTCACGCTGCGGCACCATATTCTCCTGCGGCATGGTCGACGGCGATGCAATCGAACCATGCTGGTGCGCAAGCTTGCCTGCGTTGCCCGCCCGTGCGTTGACCCCGTCCGCCGACGCGTCCGCTCCCAAGCGCTGCCTTTGTCCGACCTGCCTCCGATCGGAAATTGATTCAATTCGACACAAAATAGCCTAGCACCGCATTCGGGCAATCGCTGTCAATCGCTGTCAATCGCTGTCAATCGATTATTCGCAAGCACGTATTTCCTGACGGGGGAATTCGGATTTGATTTTGGTGATAACGCCCTGCGCCTCATCGTCCAGATCGCGCAACTGGAAGGCGACCCGGGTCAACGGGAAAGTATATTCAATCAGGCGCGCGCTTCGGACGCCTTGCTGATTCAATGTGACCAGTCGTACGCGAGCAGCTTCTTCGGTTTTGAAAATTCCCAGTGAAATCCCCCAACGCTGATCGTTATTGTCCTGAATCACGTAAAAATCGGTAATGCCCAATTTGCGCAATTCACCGGCCTTTTTATCCGCCCCCTCCTTACCCTCTTGCGGCGGGATCATAATCATATGGCTGCTGGTTTCCTGCACCGCGCGGCGCGACAGTTTTCCGGATACCGACCCTTCCGCCAGCCGCGCCTCGAATCGCTTGGCATCCGCGGCAGTGAAGTTGCCGATCTCGGTACAGGCGAGCAGGCCCTGCTTTTGCCCGACAATGGCACCAGCCTGCTCAGGCTCTGCTGCGACCGCCGACACATTCATCGCCGGCGCAGGCACCAGTTTGAATTTGTCCGCATTGATCTGTTTACCAATGCGCGCCGGCTCACGGCCGCTTGGAAACAACTTTTCCAGATGTCCTTGATGGTATGCAAACAGCACTCCATTCGCAGCCAACAGAAGCAAAAAGAAGAATTTCAACATGATGTTTTTTGATTCATGGCAACGGTTTGCAAGCCGATCAGAACGAGATTGTCCACTTGATTACAAGGTATCGAAACATGCGGCGCCACCATCGGTGCGGCGCCGCCCGAGATAATACATTGCGCCGATCCGTAGCGCAGCACCAATGCCGCCGCGGCGCGTTCGATCGCCCCGGCCTGCGCGGAAATGCAGCCGCTGATAATCGCATCATCGGTAGTGTCGGCGAACAGCGAGACGGCGTCGCTGCGATGCGCAACCTGCGGCAGTTGCGCAGTGTTTCTGGCCAGCGACGCTGCCATCAACCCGAGTCCGGGCAATATCATGCCGCCGATAAAATCACCTTCCGCGGAAACTGCGTCGATGGTAGTGGCAGTACCGCAGGTCGCGACAATCAAGTGTTGCTCGGGATACAGCGCATGCGCTCCGATCACGGCGGCGAAACGGTCGCAACCCAGCTGTCCGGGATCGCGATAACCGTTACGCACGCCGCCTGCCTCGGGCAAGGACCGGAATAATTCGATCGATGCCGCGCTTGACGTCTGCGCCAGTATCCGCTCCAGATTTTCCCGGACAACCTGACCGGCCACGTTCGACAGCAATATCCGGTCGGGTTTGCGCCCATGCCAGGCGTCGGTCAATTGCTCGATCTCGGCATGTCCCACGGCACCGGAGTCGATCCAAGCGCCCGATGCGGCCGACGTGCACGACTCACTCTCGGCCAGCGCCCATTTGATGCGCGTGTTGCCGGCATCAATCAGAAGCAGCATCGCATCATCCTTCCACTGTTTTGAGCGAAACATCGCCGGCGGTGATTGCCACCTCGCCGGCGGCGGTTTCCAATAAAAGGCGGCCGACGCCATCGACGCCGATCGCCTTGCCTTCATGCGATATCCTGCCGTGATCGAAGATCGCTACCTGCTGTCCCGCATGCGCATGCAAGCGGTTCCATCGATCGGCAAAGGCACTGAATCCCGCACGGCCGAACTGTGCCAGCGCCTCCGACAAGTCGTCCAGCAAAGCCGCCAGCAGCAAATCGCGATCCATGCCAACCCCCGAAAGATCGGCAACCGGACGTCCGATCGTCGCGGCGAGACTGTCCGGAATCGCAATATTGATGCCGATGCCGATCACCGCCCACACGCCGCCGTCGTGCGCTTTTTTTGCGGACGCGGTTTCGATCAAAATGCCGGCCAGCTTGTTGCCGTCCCTGAGCACGTCGTTCGGCCATTTCAATCGCACATCGATGTCGAACCTGGCCAGCGTTTCGGCAATCGCCACGCCGACGGCGAGCGGCAATCCGGCCAGCGCCTGCAATGGACGGTCGAACTTCCATGCCAATGAAAACGTCAGAGCCGCGCCGGGTGTAGTATGCCAGCTTCTGCCGGCCCGCCCGCGTCCGGCGGTCTGCATTTCAGCAGCCAGCAGAACGGGCGACGCCAGGCTGTCCAGGCGGGCCAGCAAATCGGCATTGGTCGATCCGGTTTCGGCGACCACTTCGATTGTCAATTGTTGCGCGCCGGTCCGGCGCAAGCCGGCGATACGCTGTGCTGAAAGAGGAAGAGTCATGGTGCGCATTGTAACGGGATGCTTGTCGGCATGAAACCGTTATGCTTAATGCACTTTGCCAAATGACATGTTGTTGCGTGACGCTTAGAGAATTCTCCCTTAAACTGCCCTCATGCCCAACCCAGACATTCCCAAACTAAGCCTTGATCAAAACGACCCTCCAACCGTAACTGCCGGCGGCGCCTGGCAAATCCAGGTATTGGCTCACCCGGGAACATTGGGGAAAATCAAAGATTTGCTGGCGGGGCTCCCGGATCAAGCGGCGCTGGCTTGGGATTTGTCGGATGTTACCGCACTCGATCACATCGGCGCGCAATTGTTATGGAATGCCTGGGGCAAAAAGAAACCCAGGCAACTTGTGCTGGCGGAGCAGCATGCGGAATTCTTCAGCCGGCTTGAACAGGCAGGGCCGCTTGCGTTGCCGCAGCCGCCACGCAACGGATTGTCGTTCGCCCGACTGGGCTCCGTATTGCAAACCGGCGTTGATCATTTGTTCGGCTTTATTGCGTTGATCGGGCAATTCGTCACCGACCTTGGCCAATTGGCATTGCAACCGCAGCGCGGGCCATGGAAGGAAGTATCAGCCAACATTTTCCATACAGGTTATCAGGCGCTCGGCATTACCGCTCTGGTGGGATTTTTAATCGGGGTGGTACTGTCATACCTTTCGGCACAGCAATTGCATACCTTCGGTGCCGACATTTACCTGGTCAATATCCTGGGGATGAGCATCATTCGCGAATTGGGACCGCTATTGGCGGCAATTCTGGTTGCAGGCCGCTCAGGTTCATCGATCACCGCCCAATTGGGTGTCATGCGCGTCAACGAAGAACTGGATGCGATGCTGGTCATGGGATTGCCGCACGGCTTCCGACTGATCATGCCCAAAGTATTGGCGCTGGCGATATCGATGCCATTGCTGGTGGTATGGACCGATGCAATGGCCTTGATGGGTGGCATGGCGGCAGCTTATTTCGAGCTCGGCTTGTCACCGACGTATTTCATTCGGGAATTGCCGGACGCGGTGCCGATCGCCAATTACTGGATAGGACTGGGCAAAGGCGTGGTCTTCGGAAGTCTGATCGCGCTGGTGGCCTGTCATTTTGGCTTGCGGATCGAGCCCAATACCGAAAGCCTGGGACGCGGCACGACGACATCGGTGGTCACGGCGATTACCATCGTGATTGTGGCTGATGCGATATTTGCGATCGTATTCAAAGGGGTGGGCTTCTGATGCAGAATGAAAGCAAGCGTCCGATCATCGACATAAGGAATTTATGGACGCAATTCGGACGATTCATTGTGCACCAGGAAGTGAATCTGAAAATCATGCCGGGCGAAATCGTATCCGTGGTCGGCGGTTCCGGATCCGGCAAGACGACATTGCTGCGCCAGATGCTGGGATTGCAAAAGCCGACGCGCGGCAGCGTAAAGGTGTTTGGCGTCGACATCAATCAGGCCGACACCGACGAACTTCAGTCGCTGCGCAACCGCTGGGGTATGCTGTTCCAGCATGGCGCGCTGTTTTCGGCATTGACGGCATTCGACAACGTGGCCCTGCCGATGCGCGAATTGCGCGCCATGCCGGAAGAATTGATCCGCGATGCAGTGCTGCTGAAGCTGCATATGGTCGGTATCGATCCGGAACAGGCACTGAAAATGCCGGCCGATCTGTCCGGCGGCATGATCAAGCGGGTCGCGCTGGCACGTGCCTTGGCGCTGGAACCGGAGTTGCTGTTCCTGGACGAGCCGACAGCAGGACTGGACCCGAATCTGTCTGAAAATTTCGTCGAGTTGATTCGCTCGCTGCATCAGAAAATGCGCCTGACCGTCGTCATGGTCACGCACGATCTGGACACGCTGCTGGCGCTGTCGACAAGAATTGCGGTATTGGCCGACAAGCAGGTGATCGCTTATGGCAAGCCGGACGATGTCGTCGCCGTGCAGCATCCGTTTATTGAACAATTTTTTCTCGGTGCTCGCGGTCGACGTGCGCTGGAAGGTATGCATGCCGCTCCCGAAACCGGATAACGTAGGAAGAAATCATGGAAAATAAAGCGCACGCATTGATCGCCGGATTCTTTACGCTGGCGCTGCTGACGGCGGTCATACTGGTCGGCCTGTGGTTCAATCGCGACCGCGTTGAACGCGTACCGTATCAGTTGGCGACCAAGCTATCGGTACCGGGACTCAATCCGCAAGCGGCGGTACGTTACCGCGGCCTCGATGTGGGACGTGTCGACGAAATTACGTTCGATCCGAAAGTGCCCGGACAGATTCTGATTCATATCAGCGTCGATCGCGAGACGCCCGTTACCAAGTCGACTTACGGCACGCTCGGCTATCAAGGCGTTACCGGCATCGCTTATGTGCAACTGGATGACGATGGCAGCAATCCGGTGAAATTATCCAGTTCGGAAGATCAGGTTGCCCGCATCGAAATGCGCCCGAGCCTGCTGGATAACCTGGAAAGCAAGGGCCTGGCCATCCTGACGCAGACAGAAGAGCTGACCAAGCGATTCAATACGCTGCTCGATCCGGCGAATCAGAAAGCCATGCTGGACGCATTCGATAATGTCAGCAAGGCGGCCACCGAACTGGAATCAATTCCGAAACAATTGAAACCGACTCTCGATCGGCTGCCGAAAGTGACCGCGGAAGCGCAATTGACCTTGCAGTCGATCACCAAGCTGTCGAAGGATGTGAATGCATTGACAACGCAACTGCAGGCATCGAACGGGCCGATCGAAAAAATGTCGGATGCAGCCGATCGGGTCGGTTACGCTGCAGACAGGATCGAATTGGAAATGGCGCCGCTGGCAAACGATGTGAAGTCATCGTTGCGGACCTTCGATCGGACCCTGGAGCGCATCAACGAACGCCCGCAAAGCCTCCTGTTCGGTTCGCGCGACGCTGTGCCGGGACCGGGCGAACCCGGTTTTACTGCACCTGTAAAATAAAATGACTCCCAGGGTGGAAAATGAATAAAACAATCCAGCTTTTTATCACCGCGCTGACACTCTCTTTCGCGGGATTGTCAGGCGGTTGCGCCACGCAGCAAGAGAAAGATCCGCGGACGCTATATGATCTCGGCAGTCTGCCTGCGACGCAAAACGTTGCGCCTGCGCTGCCGCCGCTCAGCATCGCGGAAGTCAATGCGCCGCAGTGGCTGAACAGCCGGATGATGTTCTTCCGGCTGGCCTATGCCAACGATCAGCAGCCGCACCCCTATGCGAACAGCCGCTGGAGCATGCCTCCCGCACAATTGTTCGGGCAGCGCCTGAAAGCGCGCCTGGCCCAAGCCGGCGGCGCGGTATTATCCGCCTCGGACGGCGTGGCCAATGTGCCGGTGCTGCGTGTCGAAGCGGACGAATTCATGCAGATCTTCACCAGCCCCGGGCAAAGCGTCGTGCGCGTCAATGTGCGCGCATCGGTGCTGAACCTCCGCACTCTGGCGGCACACAGGAATTTTATGCGCGAAGTGGCGGCGCCGACCCCGGATGCGGCCGGCGGCGCCAGTGCGCTGGCCGAGGCGACCGATGCCATCATCACCGACATGATGAACTGGCTCGCCGGACTTCCGCTAAAGAAATGACATCTGCATCGACCTCGGAACAGCTTCCCGTTGCGTCGTCGTTTGCACGAGCAGGCTTGCTGGTCTATGCGCTGCTGATCGTCTATGCCAGTTGGTATCCGTTCGCCGGTTGGAGCGACATCGGAATAGCGCCGCTTGCATTTCTGCACTTGCCGCTACCTCACTACAAAACGATGTTCGATCTGGTGACCAATGTCATCGCATACATACCGTTTGGCGTATTGCTGGTATTTGCACTCTATCCGCGGATCCGCCACGTGTGGGCGTTATTGATTGCCGTCACATCCGGTGCATTGCTGTCGGTATCGATGGAAGCGGGCCAGACCTTCCTCCCCAGCCGCGTGGCGTCCAATCTCGATTTTTTGACCAACGTAGCCGGCGTATGCATCGGCGCGGTAGCTGGTGCACTGTTGACGCGCAAGTTCATGGAACGAAGCCGACTGCGCTTGTTGCGACGACGCTGGTTTTCGTTCGAGGCCAGCCGCGGCTTGATCGTTCTTGCGTTGTGGCCGCTGGCGCAAATTTATCCGCAAGCTTATCTGTTCGGTCACGGGCAGCTCACGCCGATCCTGTCGAACTGGCTATCCGACTGGCTATCGATGCCGATCGATCTCGGTGTTTATCTGCGCAGCGAAACCGACTTGACGGTCGAGCAATACTGGCTGTCCGAAACCATCATCACCGCATGCGGATTGACCGGCGCGGTGCTGACTCTGCTATGCCTGTTTAGGCACAGGGCTCCCAAGGGAGCGCTGGTCGCGCTCATGATCGCTTTCGCCGTCATGATCAAGGCGTTGTCCAGTGCATTGCTTTTTTCGCCGGAAAACGCATTCGTATGGTTGACGCCGGGGGCCAAGGGCGGAGTCCTGATCGGCGCGATCATGCTGGCCGGTCTGGCGTTTGCGCCATCGGTGGCGCAACGCCGGGTTGCGGTGCTGGCATTGGTCACGAGCCTGGCCGTAGTCAATGCGGCGCCTGCCAATCCGTATTTCATTGCGACCATGCAAACCTGGGTGCAAGGCAAATTCCTGAACTTCAATGGCGCCGCACAGTTCCTGTCTTTGCTATGGCCGTTCATCACGTTGTGGTTCTTGCTACATCCGGTGCATCGTACAAAGCGAGATTGATTCAAGGTGTATCATTTCGTCTTTGATGCAGCCAAAGCCAGCCGAGAACACATGTCCGACCAGCCGTATTACCAGCACCATGTATTTTTTTGCCTGAACCAGCGCGAGGAAGGCCGCCCCTGCTGCGCGACACGCGGCGCACAGGCGGCGCAGGAACACGCCAAGCATCGCGTCAAGCAATTGGACCTGAACGGTAAAGGCAAAATCCGCATCAACAAGGCGGGCTGCCTGGACCGTTGCGAAGAAGGCCCGGTCATGGTGGTCTATCCGGAAGGCACCTGGTATACCTATGTCGACAATCACGATATCGATGAAATCATCGATGCTCACCTGATCGGCGGAAAAGTCGTCGAACGACTCAAGATTTAAGCCATGAACGTCCGCACGCAACAATTTTTCATTGCAGGGGCCGCCGGCCCGCTCGAATGCGCGCTGGATTTGCCGGAACCGGGTCAGTTTTCCGCACCGCGCGGGATTGCATTGATTGCACACCCTCATCCGCTATACGGCGGCACCATGGACAACAAGGTCGCGCAAACCCTGGCGCGCGCTTTTGTCGCTCTCGGCTATGCCGCGGCACGGATGAATTTTCGCGGCGTAGGCCAATCCGCAGGAACGCATGATGAAGGGCGAGGCGAGACGGACGACATGGCAGCATTGCTGGCGCATATGCTGCAACAATATCCGCACGCTGCAGTCGCGCTCGCCGGATTCTCGTTCGGCACTTTCGTGCAGGCGCAGTTGCAGCAGCGCCTGATCGCGCAACAATCGCCCGCGGAACGATTGGTGCTGGTCGGCTGCGCCGCAGGCAAGTGGCCGATGCCGCCCGTGCCCGCCAATACCATTTTGATACATGGCGAGCGGGACGATACCATTCCGCTAACGGATGTTCTGGATTGGGCGCGGCCGCAAGACTTGCCGGTCATCGTTATTCCCGGCGCAGATCATTTTTTTCATCGCAAGCTGCAACATATCAAGAATCTGGTGGTCGAATTGTGGCATCGCTAAACGGTTGGCGGCGCTATAATTCTTCACTCCTTTTGTTTTCCACTCGAGTTCTGCATGCGAAGCGTTTGGAACTCCACAATCGATAATCCCATGAAAAAAATTCTCGCGGCTCTCGCCGTCACTCTTCTATCGTTTTCTGCAGCGTTCGCCCAGAATCTCCCTTCTCCGACCATCGCGGCCAAGTCATGGCTGCTGCTGGACGCAACCAGCGGCCAGGTGATCGCATCGGAAAACCCCGACATGCGCATCGAACCCGCTTCGCTGGTGAAGATCATGACCGCCTATCTTGCGTTTTCTGCAATCAGCGAGAAGCGCCTTAACCTGGACCAGATGGTCAACGTTTCGGTACGTGCATGGAAAGTCGACAAGGACAGCTCCAAGATGTTTATCGATCCGGCCACACCGGTCAAGATCAGCGATCTGCTGTATGGCCTGATTGTCCAGTCGGGCAATGATGCATCAGTGGCGCTGGCGGAAGCGGTAGCCGGCACCGAAGAGGCGTTCACGGCACAAATGAATCGCGAAGCCGAACGCATGGGAATGAAGTCGACGCGGTATGCCAATTCGCACGGATTGCCGCATCCGGAAAATTATTCGACCGCGCAGGATCTGTCCATTCTGGCCTCACGGATGGTCAACGATCATCCGGAACTGTACAAAATCTATTCCACCAAGGGTTTCACTTACAACAAGATCACGCAGGCCAACCGTAACCGGCTGCTTTGGCTCGACCCGACCGTCGACGGCATGAAAACCGGCCATACGCAGGCCGCCGGTTATTGCCTGATCTCGTCCGCCAAGCGCCCCAACGGCAGCGGCGACCGGCGTTTGATATCGGTTGTGCTTGGCACCACGTCGGACCAGATGCGCGCGCAGGAAAGCCAGAAACTGCTGAACTGGGGCTTCCTTAATTTCGATACGGTGAAGCTGTATGGAAAAGGCCAGGCCGTGGCAACGCCGGAAGTCTGGAAAGGTTCGCAGAACCAGGTCAAACTCGGATTTAACAAGGACATTTTCATTACCGTGCCCAAGGGCATGGCCGACAAGATGAAAGCGGTGTTGGAGCGCAAGGACCCGCTGGTCGCGCCAATCGCACTGAACAGCAAGGTCGGATTGCTCAAGATGATGGCTGCGGACGGCAAGGTTGTTACGGAGTTGCCTATATTCGCGCTGGAACAAATCAATCAGGCCAGTATTTTCGGCCGCGCCTGGGATTCGGTGCGCTTGTGGCTGAAATAATCGCACCGTGAGCATAAAGGCATCCGGCAACTTGACCATGAATCGCCAAGTCCGATCCCTGAGAGGAAGCCGCGATGCCGGCATTGCGTAATTGTGTGAAAATTGTCTACTCGGATTGGCACCCATACAGGACACCCGCATGAACGATCCCATCGTCTACCTCAACGGCGCGATGACGCCGCTTTCCGAAGCCATGATTCCGGTGCTGGATCGCGGCTTCATCTTCGGCGACGGCGTGTACGAAGTGATTCCGATTTACGCGCGCAGGATGTTCCGGGAGGAGCAGCACATGGCGCGCCTGTTCCGCAGCCTGGCCTCGATCGCCATCGCGAATCCGCATACCAGGGAACAATGGATGGACCTGATCAACCAGGTGGTCGAGGCGCATCCGGCCGACGATCAAATGGTTTATTTGCAAGTGACGCGCGGCGTGGCCAAACGCGGGCATGCCTTCCCGAAGGACGTGACTCCGACCGTGTTCATCATGACCGGTCCGCTCTCGCTTCCCACGCCGGAAGTACGCGCCAGAGGCGTGGCCTGCGTGTCGATGGAAGACAAGCGCTGGCTACGTTGCGAGATCAAATCGATCTCCTTGCTTGGCAATGTGCTGGCGGCCGAATATGCGGCGGAGAACGACGCCGTTGAATCGATCCAGTTCCGCGATGGGTTCCTGAGCGAGGCATCGGCGTCCAATGTATGGATCGTCAAGAATGGCACGCTGATGGGTCCGCCTAAAGATAACCTGATTCTCGAAGGAATCCGTTATGGCCTGATCGAGGAACTGTGTGCCGCGGAAGCTATTCCAATGGAAGCGCGCCGGATTTCGCACGATGAAGTCTTTGCCGCCGATGAAGTGTTGTTGTCGTCGGCGACCAAAGAAGTGCTGCCCGTGGTGAGCATCGATGGCAAGACGATCGGCAGCGGCAAACCGGGCGCCATTTATCAGAAATTGTACGACGCATACCAGGCAGCAAAGGCGCGCTAGCTTGCGCTGCAAATACGCCAACCGAAAGTAAAGAGCTAGCCCATGCCCAGCACCACCGACAGCCTGATTGAATATCCGAGCGATTTCCCGATCAAGATCATGGGCGTTATGCAGGATACGTTTGCAGAAACGATGGTTGAACTGGTCAAACAGCACGATCCGAGTTTTCATGCGGGAAAAATGGAAATGCGGCCGTCAGCCAAAGGAAACTACCTCGGCCTGACCGTCATCGTGCACGCCACCAGCCGCACCCAACTCGACACCCTGTACCGTGCGTTGACCTCGCACCCGATGGTCAAGATGGTGTTGTAATCATTCGTGCTCGATCCAGTTGCTCTGGGCCTTGAACTGCGCGATTTCATCGAGCAGCCACGCACGGAATGCCTGCACTTGCGGCTTTTGCGACGCCTGTGGCGTGCAGGCGAAATAATACGAATGCACGCAACGCACCGTCACATCGAATAACTGCACCAATTCTCCCGCCATGATTTCCTGCATTGCGACGACGTGCCGCACCAGCGCGATACCGCCGCCGCTCGATGCCAGCCGCACCAGCATCGACAAATCCTGAAACTGCACGCCGCCGCTCGGCTCCGCCAGATTCACGCTGGCTGCATGGAACCATGGCATCCAATGCTCATCGTCGGAAGAACGCAACAGCGTGTACTGCCCGAGTTCTTTGGGCGAGGCAGGCAACCGCCCGCCGTTGTAATGTGGACTCACGACCGGATAATAATAATCCCCCATCAGTTTTTCAACCGCCAAACCGGGATAGCGGCCTGAGCCGAAACGAATCCCGACATCGACTTGCTCGCGAAACAGGTCGGTCAAATGGTTACTCGACTGCAGCACCACTTCGGTATCGGGATGCAGGTCAATGAACTTCCCCAGCCGCGGCGCAAGCCAGCGCGATGCAAATGAAGGCAAAGTCGAAATCGTCAGCCGCTTGTGGCTGGCGTGGTTCTTTATCGCTTCGGCGGCGGCGGCGATTTCCATCAGCGACTTGCGGATCGTCGCCGCAAAACGCTCGCCTTCGACCGTGACCGCGATGCGTTTGCCATGCCGCGTGAACAATGCAAATCCCAAGTCCTCTTCCAGAGAACGCACCTGATGGCTGATCGCGCCGTGCGTGACATGTATTTCCTCCGCGGCGCGAGAAAAGTTCTGGTGCCGGGCTGCGGCTTCGAATGCGCGCAGTGCCGCCAGATTGGGAAGCCGCCTCAGGTCAGTCATGGTTACATGTGAGATAAATTAGCAAGAAGATTGAAAATATATCGTTTAGTTATTTGACATGCAAGTACTAAACTTTTACCAGTTCTCAAGGAAAGTGGGCAGTTCTGCTTTACAGACTTGAATTTTTAGTTGCATCAGGAGCAACAAATTATGAGCACATTATTCACACAAAATTCACATACAGTCGAGCATGGCCAAGTGTTGTCCGGTATCGCTCGGCATGCAAAAACGCTGCATGTTGCAAGCGGCCTGGTGTGGATTACGATTGAAGGGTTGCCGGAGGACCATTGGCTCTGCGGCGGCGACATGCTGCTCATCCCGCCCGACCGGCTGGTTGTGATTGAAGCCGAAAAATGCATCAGCCTAGTCGATATTCGTCCGACGGCAATGCGGCGAGCGCGGAACAACCCACGCGCCCGGATCGGCAAGGGACGTCGGCTCGAACCGTCGCCATGCTCCCTGGAATGACAGTTCCAAATTAATTGCCCCCCAAAAAACAGAAAAAGGAATATTAATGTCCCGACAGTTTCACCTTGCCCAAGTCAACATCGCGCGTGCGCTCGCTCCCATGGATGATCAGGTGATGGCCGGTTTTGTCGCCAGGCTGGATGACATCAATGCGCTTGCCGAATCAAGCGCCGGCTTTGTCTGGCGCTTGAAGACCGACGAAGGAAATGCGATTTCGCTGCGGCCCTACGACGACGACCGGGTTCTTTTCAACCTGTCGGTATGGGAGACGCCTGCGCAACTCAAGCAGTTCGTCTTCCGCAGCGCGCATGCGGATGTGATGCGTCAGCGAAAATCATGGTTCGAACGCTTCGGCGACGCATATTACGCGCTGTGGTGGATAGAAGCAGGACATATTCCATCGATCGATGAAGCGAAAGCACGTTTGCAGCATCTGCAGCTTCATGGCGAAACCGCATGCGCATTTTCATTTTCCAGTCCGTTTGCCGATTCCGCCTTACCCGATCTCGCAACCATTGCGCCACTGTCCCAATCCCACGGCTGACGCGGTTTCGGTACACTGGCGGCTATGTCATCGCCAATCATTGTCCATCGCGGGCTGGAACCATACGAAGCGACGTTCGCCGCGATGCGAGCATTTACCGATGCCCGCACCGCGGATACCCGCGACGAATGCTGGATCGTCGAACATCCGCCGGTCTTCACGCTGGGGCTGGCCGCGAATCCTTCACATGTGCTTGATGCGCATGCTATCCCGATTATCCAGAGCGACCGCGGCGGTGAAGTGACTTATCACGGCCCCGGGCAGGCGATTATTTATCTCATGATAGATCTGCGGCGCAACAAAGCGGGCGGCCGATTGTTTGCGCGCGAATTCGTGCATCGGATAGAGCAGGCGGTGATCGATGTCTTGGCGGCGTATAATCTTGAGGGTCGGCGCAAGCCGGACGCCCCAGGAATTTATATGGCAAACAATCCTTGGCAAGGTGCAAAAATTGCCGCGCTTGGATTGAAAATACGCGGCAACGGCTGCACCTATCATGGCGTGGCATTGAATGTGGCAATGGATTTGACCCCGTTTTCGTGGATCAATCCATGCGGCTACGAAGGCTTGACCACGATCGATATGAAAACCCTGGGCGTTGATGTCACTTTGCAAGACGCGCAGTCAGTACTTGCTCACAAACTCTCGGCCCTATTGGCACAATGAAACCGCCTGTTGCGGTGCCGGCCCCCTGATCCGACGCGTATGCGCACGAGCGGATCGATCTGACAGAAAGCAATCTGCGGCATGACCATCGAAAAAAAATCGCCTGAATCTTCCACTTACAACCCCGGCGAAAAGCAAAAAGGCGCTGGCAAGACTTCCCGCATCCCGATCAAGATCGTACGCGCGGAGAAGCTGCCGAAACCGGACTGGATCCGGGTCAAGGCCGGCTCGCCTTCCACCCGCTTTTACGAGATCAAGGACATCCTGCGCGCCAATAAACTGGTGACGGTATGCGAAGAAGCATCGTGTCCCAACATCGGCGAATGCTTCGGCAAGGGCACCGCAACCTTCATGATCATGGGCGACAAATGCACGCGGCGCTGCCCGTTCTGCGATGTCGGTCACGGCCGCCCCGATCCGCTGGACGCGAACGAACCGGAAAACCTGGCCAAGACCATCGCCGCACTGAAGCTCAATTATGTCGTGATCACCTCGGTCGACCGCGACGACTTGCGCGACGGCGGCGCCGGACATTTTGCCGCCTGCATCAAGCGCGTGCGCGAACTGTCGCCGGCGACGCGCATCGAAATCCTGACGCCGGATTTTCGCGGCCGCGCAGACCGTGCGCTGGAAATACTGAAGGCGACCCCGCCCGACGTAATGAACCACAACCTGGAAACCGTGCCGCGCCTATACAAGGAAGCGCGTCCAGGTTCCGATTATGCGTATTCGCTCAATCTGCTCAAGAGCTTCAAGGCGCTGCATCCTGATACGCCCACCAAGTCCGGCATCATGGTCGGTCTGGGCGAAACCGATGAAGAAATCCTGCAAGTCATGCGCGACCTGCGCGCGCACGATGTCGATATGCTGACCATCGGCCAATACCTGATGCCAAGCGGTGACCATCTGCCGGTACGGCGCTATGTGCATCCTGATACGTTCAAGATGTTTGAAGCGGAAGCGTACAAAATGGGCTTCGCGCACGCCGCAGTCGGTGCGATGGTACGCAGTTCCTACCATGCGGATCAGCAGGCGCATGACGCGGGGATTGCCGTGGACGGCCGGACACTTTAATCAAGCGCATACCGGACGATTCCGTCCGTATAAAAATTAGGCATTTTAAGCCGCATGAAAGCCGCTCATATCTGCATCGCCCGCCATGGTGAAACCGATTGGAACAGGAATGGCATTCTTCAAGGCTGGCTCGACATACCGATCAACCAGGTAGGACGCCGTCAGGCAAGCGGGTTGGCGGCAGCTTTCGCCGATACGGGTTTCAGTGCCGTATGGACGAGTCCGTTGTTGCGCGCGCGTGAAACAGCCGAAATCGTCGCCGCCGCGCTGAGACTGCCGCCGCCATCTTGTCACGAGAGCCTCAAGGAGAGACACTTTGGCGCGATCCAGGGCATCCCGAAGGATGAACTGGCCGAACTGAATCCGGCATTGTTCGAGCAGATCCTGCGCCGCAACCCCGCTACCAACTTCGTGGGCGGAGAGTCGATGGACGAATTCGCCGATCGCGTGCTCGGTGCGTTCGTCGAAATCGGCGCGCGTCACCGCGGTCGCCGGGTGCTGGTCATTACCCACGGCTGGGTCATGGACGTCGTTACGCGCAAAATCAGCGGTCTGGCACGTAACGCCATCTTCTCCACTAAGCGCAAGAACGGCGAAAGCGTCTGGATAGAGGCGACGGAGCAAATTCTCGCCGCGAGATAGGCCTGAAAGCACGGGATACCCGCGCCGTACCCATCCGGCCGAATCAAGTCATGATTTTTGCAAGTCACAAATAAATCGAGAACGCCTCAGCAAATGGCATCCATCTCGCCAAACCAGTCGAATATCGCCGGCCAGATAACGGCATGAGCGCTGGTGCCGACCAGTACCCCGACATGCTGAATGGCGATGCCGACATCGCCTTCATACTGCAATATTTTCTTTGCTCTACTGGCGGCGGCTTCATGAAACGGCAGAATCGATTGCGGCGGGATAACCGTGCTGCGCGGATCGACTACATTGAGCAGCGGCGCCTTCAAATCCGGCGGTCCGATTCGCTGACCATCTATGCATAGGCTGCCGTTCATCAGTTGATCGTTGCGATATAGCAGTTCGACGATTTCAGTAAACAGCTTTCCCGGCAGGGAAAATTCATCATGCATCCAGCGCTCGACCCGCATGTGGGTAGCCATCGCCTCAGGACTTCTCATCGATAACGACCAGTCGAGATAACGCTCCCATTGGAATGCATGCGGCGCCGCCGCGATGCTGACGGCATTGAGAAAAGAGCCCGGCACATTGCCGAATGCCGCTTCGATCGACTGCGCGTCCGGTGTAGCCGCAACCAGCGACGAAAAATCGCCCGCATCGGCACCGAAGTGCAATGGCGTTTCCAGCAGCACCAATGCACGCATATGGCGCGGATGGATGCACGCAAAAATAGCCGCCAGAGCACCACCCAGGGAGTGACCGGCAAGAATGATTTGTGCCTGGCCGCAGTCCGATTCGATCGCGTCAACGCAAGCCTTTAGCAGGCGCTCCCCATAGTCTGCCAAGCCAAAATCCTGTTCGGCTGCGCCAACTTGCGTCCATTCCGCAAGGTAGACCCGCAACCCTTTATTGAGGCAATGGCGCACAACGCTGACCTCCGGCGCGAGGTCCCAGATGTATGCCCGTTTGATCGGCGCCGGAACAATCAGCATAGCTGGTCCCTTATTCGATGTGTCGCCATATCTGCGCAGCTTGACTCCGGCCTCGGAATGCAGAACCAGATAGGGCGTTTCCAACGGGCCGAATCCTGCGGATTCGAGCACCTTGCCTCGCTGGCGGCGAATACGGTCCATTTGTTCGAACATCGCCTTTGCCGAGCGGACATTATTCCATTGCCAGTTGTCCATATTGGCCTTATGTCGAAAAATCTCTGGCTTATATGCCGGAGCGCAAGCGAACTGATCCGCCGACACGGCTTGTCAGGTCAACAATCAATTGGATTATGGATATGCGTGCAGGTTCTGCACCGTGTGACTTGCATTGCAGAAAAGCTGGCGTTTGCGCCGGAGTTGCTGCTGTGGGACTCATTGTACAAAACCAAAAAGGGCCCGAAGGCCCTTTGTATTCGGTCATTCAATGGTCACACGGCCAATTCTTTTTCCAGCAACTGATGCAGCGCTCCAAACTCCGGCTCGCCAATATAGCGCCTGATGATATCGCCTTTTTTATCGATCACGAAAGTGGTTGGCGTCAGTTTTACATCGCCAAATGATTTCGCCAATTTCCCCTGCGTATCGAGCACAACGTCGAATGGCAGGCTGCGTGTCTGAGCATAATTCAATACATAATTGGGTGGATCGTAACTCATGGCGACAGCAACGAATTCAAAGCCCTTGTCCTTGTACTTGTTGTAGGTTTCCACCATCTGCGGCATTTCCTTAATGCAGGTATCGCACGACGTTGCCCAGAAATTCACCATCACGACCTTGCCGCGCAAACTTTGCGATGTGATTTTTTCACCCTTCAGATTGGTGAAAGTGACTTCGGGTGCGGCTTCCGTTGCAGAAAAAGAAAAATAGCCGACGGCAACAATCACCAGAACGACGAGCAGGGAAAATAATTTGACCCATGTACACTTGCCGGATGATGTCGCTGTTTCGGGCTGCATGGTTTACTTGCCAATACCTTGTGTATTCGATCCGGGCATTATAGTCACTTCGAGAGGGAAGCGCCGTTCGCCTCCCGCGCCGGAGCAGGCTGTCATGGACGCAAATAAACGAATCCTTCTCTTGCCTGCAATCGCGCAATTTCAACTACGCCAGCAGGAACCAGCTTTGCTTCCGGCACCAACTGCGATACGGGAACGTCATGGGCAGTCAGCGTGTTGTTGCAAACTCGAAAGTCCACACCTTGCGCTTTAAGAGCGCTGACTTGGGCATCGAATGGCTTGCCGTTGCGGTCCTTGGCACCGGCAAGCATGAATTTGATGCCGTCACCGAGTGCCACCACGACAATTTTCGCATCCGGCTCACCACGCAAATGGTTGCGGATATTCGCCATCGCGCGCGCTGCCTGGTCGATACCGTCGGCAAGATGATAAACCACCTTGATCTGGTCCGCGGCGAAGGTTGGCGCACTGAAGCTCATCGCAAGCGCAAACAGGCTGCACAAAAAAATCTTTATCGGGTAAGCAAATCTCATGGCGGCATTCTCGAAAAAAACAGGGCGTCAATTATTGCATTTATCAATGCGTCGCATCGCAGCGGAATCAAACGGTCGAAGTATCATTCAGATTAATACGTTTCCTGGAGCCTTCCAGTTCAAGCTCCATGCGCTTGATCTTCCATGTTCCCATGTCTCTGGTCGCATCGACAAATACGGTTCCTCGATTCTTTTGTCCTTCGACGCTAAAGGAAAAATCGGCCTGGCCGCTCGGCCCGGAAATCTGGAAATTTCCTGTTGGGATTCCAGTCGTGATTGGCGCACCTAATTGCGACATCGCTTCCGGATTTGCTTCAATCCTGGAAACCGCCAGCGTGTAAACATCCGAGTTCTTCAGTGCCGTGAATGTAAAAAACATGGATGCGGCAAAAAGGGCAATCAACAAAAGATAAATGATGGCCGCCCATTTCGCCCACTTTCTCTGAACACTCAGAAAATGCTCGACGCTATCCCACCTTTTATTGCGCCATGCCCATGCGCTTCCTTTCACGCCGAGAACGAATGGCATCACAAAACCGACAAAGGGAACAAACACCAACAGCGCGATGAAGGTATTGTTTCCGATGCCCCAAATCCAGTTCAACAAGAAAGCGCCCCAGTTCCAGCGATCGATCTCGGGAGGTACGGCAGCCAAGCTTCCCTGCCCCGATGTGTTTTCCATACCTGTTCCTTTTATTCCAGTCACGCTTTACGTAAAAAATCCGTATAGGTTGCGGCCACTGCCGGCGGTATCGGCGCATCCAGTGCTGCACAGATTGCCCGAAGGATGTCCGCAGCCGCTATGGGAAGCTTGTCGGTTGCATTCGCGGTGGCAAGCAGAGCCTTGATCAGCGCCGGCTTGGCAAGCGGCGCAAGCTGGTTCGCTCGGTCGAGTGCGGTCTTTGCGTTGGCAAATCCGATTGCGGAAACGGGCAGCAGATCATCGGCGGACAAGCCGAGTTCAGGGAAGCACGCCGCGCCGCGCATGAAAGCCTGCGCCGGCGCTTCCTGCTGCGTCCGCGGAGCCGCCGACACCACATGCGCGACCAGGGAAAGCAGCGTCGCGCATTCGCTCTTCAATTCGGCGACATTGGCGAATTTCACCGGAATGGCGCGCCCGGCATGCACATCGAGACGGCGCGTCAGGACGGTTTGCAATACGAATTCCGCCAGAGTGATTTTGTTGTCCGCCGCGATCAGCTTGTCCACTGCCGTCAGCAGTATGGCTCGTTCCGCTGCCGGCAACTGCCGCAACGCAGGCATCGTCAAATCCAGCAACGGCAGGCGCGCGCTCCGGGGCAGTTGATCGATTGATTCGGCCAGATATTTGACGAATGCCGCCTGCTGCGGCGCATCTCCCTGCAACAAGGCCATTTGTGCATCGCGTTCAACATCTCGCTCCAATAGCAATGCATACACCACTGCGCGCGCAGCCTGCGGATCATGCAGCGCATTTTCCAGTTCCGGCGTGAGACGTGCCGGTTCGGCCATTCCGTGGAAAAACGCAGGCGATGGGACTATCGTTGCGGGGGACGATGCGGCGCCCGCGAAAGCCGATGCGGCATAGGGAATATCCGGCAACGCTTCCACGCTGGCGATCTCCGCCGCAAGTTCCGGCGCATCAAGCAACTCGATATTCTTGCCGAAGATGCGGCGCAAGCGTTCTTTGATCGGAGGATGGGTCGCAAACATGCCGGACAGCAAACTCGGTTTGATGGCACTTAAAAACAGGTGCGAAAGATGTTCTGCGTTGGGATGGTGAATGCGGGAAGCCGACTCCTTTTTACGCGATAATCCGCCGATCTTGCGCAGCGCGTTGCCGATGCCGTCCGGGTTGCGCGTAAACTGGATCGCACTGGCGTCGGCCAGAAATTCGCGCTGGCGCGATACGGCAGACTTGATCAGGCGGCCAAAGAAAATCCCGATATATCCAATGACGAACAGTGCCACGCCGAGCGCGAACATGACAGCCTGGATCGATGGTCCCTTGTCGTTGCGGCTGCGCGGCGCAGAAAAATGCCTGGCGAACTGGAGCAGATGCTGACCGAAGCTGGCAATCATCTGAATGCCGAACAGGACACCGATCAATCGTACGTTGAGGCGCATGTCGCCGTTCAGGATATGGCTGAATTCATGGCCTACCACGCCTTGCAGCTCGTCGCGCGTCAATCGATTGAGCGTGCCGCGCGTAACCGCGACCACCGCTTCATTCGGATTGTAACCGGCGGCGAAGGCATTGATTGAATCCTCCTTGTCCAGCACGTACACCTTGGGACAAGCGATGCCGGACGCCAGCGCCATCTCTTCCACCACGTTCAGCAGCCGGCGCTCCTGCAAGTCTTGCGATGCCGGCGATACCATGCGTCCGCCGGCCATTTGCGCTACCGCCTCTCCGCCGTCGCGAAGATTGAATGTTTCAACCATGGTGCCGCCGCCGATCAATCCCACCGTGATCAGCGTGTTGGCGAGAAAAAAACCGTTCGGATAATAGTTGGGGCCGGAAAGCGTACCGCCTTGCGCCCAGATCCAGAGCAAGGCGGCAACCAGGTTGACCGCAACCACGATCGCAATTACCGCGAGCACAAACAGCAGGATCAAGGTCCTGGTCTGGCGGCGGGCGTGCTCTTGTTGTGCGAAGAAGTTCATGATTCAGGCGGGTGCATGCGACATATCCGTACGGTTGCGCAGGCGCGAGGCGATGCCTCGCGAAACCCCTGCTTCACTCCCACTCCTTCTCCCGCCTGCGGGAGAAGGAGTGGGTAGATGCGCCATGCGCATAAGTTTAAAAGGAAACCTTGATTGCCTTGCGCTCTTCCGGCGCCTCGGTCGCCTGCAGCAATTCCGCTTGCTTGAATGTGAACATGTTGGCGATCACCGATACCGGGAACTGTTCGATCGACGTGTTGTATTGCATCACGCCGTCGTTGTAGGCCTGGCGCGAAAATGCAATCCGGTTCTCGGTGCTGGTCAGTTCCTCGGTCAATTGCATCATGTTTTGATTGGCCTTCAGGTCCGGATAGGCTTCGGACAATGCAAACAACTTGCCCAGAGTGCTGCTGAGCGCGCCTTCCGCGGCGGCCATCTGCTGCATTGCGGCTGCATTGGCGGGATCGACCGATGCCTTGGCATTGGCGGTGACCGCCTGATTGCGCGCGGCAATCACTGCCTCGAGCGTCTCGCGTTCATGTTTCATGTAGGCCTTGGCGGTTTCGACCAGATTTGGAATCAGGTCATAGCGGCGCTTCAGCTGCACGTCGATTTGCGCGAAGGCATTCTTGATCTGGTTGCGCAGGCTGACCAGGCGATTGTAGGCCCCGACCGCCCAGAACACGATGAACAATGCAATGGCAAGTAGAACGATGGTTGCGATCATGTTTCCCCCTAAGCAAAAAAGCCGCCAGACAGGCAGTCTGGCGGCTTAATATATCATCCAAAAACGGACTTGCTGATCAATCAGGCATTATTTTTTGTCTTGATTCTCCGGCGCATGCGTCAGCCGCTTCAATTCATCCTCATCGATATATTCAAATATTTTCACGACCTTTTGCACGCCGCCGACACCGCGCGTTACTTCACCCGCCAGGTTGCCTTCGCGCTGTGTGACGCGGCCCATCAGATACACGATGCCGCGTTCGGTCACCACCTTGATCGAATTCGCATACAGGTCCTTGGTGTCGACGAAAGACGCCTTGACCTTGCCGGTGATCAGCGTGTCGTTGGAGCGTGACGTGAAACTGGTGACGCCTGCAATCGCCAATTCATTGACGATCGATTGAACGCCTTCGATGGCGCCCACTTCACGCTCCACGGCAGCCTTCATCGCTTCATCGCGGACCTCGCCGGTGAGCAATACCCTGCGGTTGAAGCTGGTCACGTTGACATGACCGGCGCCGCCGACCAGGTTGGGTATGCGCGATTCGCCCTTGACGGCAATCGTCTTGTCTTCGGCCTGAGCGCCGAAGGTGCGGCGGTCGGTCGCGGCAAGCGTACCCATGACGGCAGTGCCGATCGCCATCTCGATGCAACCTTGCAGGCTGACTGCCACCGCACCGCATAACGCCACGGTCGCCATCGAACGTTTCATACCCTGCCATCTAATCATTCGCATCCCCCCCAAATAGCGCGACGTCGATACCGTCGCACAAACAATGAATCGTTAATAAATGCACTTCCTGAATCCGGGCGGTGCGGTCATGCGGCACACAGATATGCACGTCCGCATCCGTCAATTTTTTGCCGATTGCGCCGCCGCCTTTGCCGGTCAATGCAACGATGCGCATGTCGCGTTCCAGCGCCGCTTCTATCGCCGCAATGACATTGTTCGAATTACCCGAGGTCGACAAGGCAAGCAGTACATCGCCCGACTGTCCGAACGCCTGCACCTGCTTGGAAAAGATATCGTTGTAGCTGTAATCGTTGCCCACCGCTGTCAAGATCGAAGTATCGGTCGTCAGCGCCAATCCCGGCAACGGCAGCCTCTCGCGCTCGAAGCGCCCTACCAGTTCCGCGGCAAAATGCTGGCAGTCTGCAGCGGAGCCGCCGTTTCCACACGCAAGAATCTTGTTTCCATTAGACAATGCCGTGAACATAAGTTCCACAGCCTGCGAAATTGGTTGCGCGAGTTGGGATGCCGCTTGAATTTTGAGTTCTGCACTTTCGCGAAAGTGTCCGAGAATACGTTGATTAATCATGATGTGGCGGATTATAGGAGCTGTCTGGGAGGGATCTAATTTTAATCGACTGACGAATCGTACACGACAATGCTTTTACGCTTCTATCGCATTTTTCAGCCAGTTCAGCACGGTGCCGTCGATTGCGACCACGTCGAAACGGCACACAGGGGGATTTTTGTAACGTTGCAAATAAATCTGCGCAGCGAGGATCAACCGCGCCTGCTTTGAAGCCGTCACGCTGGCGGCTGCTCCGCCATGACGATTGTCGGCACGTTTTCTGACTTCGACAAAGACCAATGCGGCCTGCTGGCGCATGATGAGATCGATCTCGCCGCCTTTGCAACGAAAATTGCGCTCGACCAGCACCAATCCGTTCTGCCTGAGATAGTCAAGCGCGTCGTCTTCGCCGGCTTGGCCCTGAATCTGTTTGGCAGTACGCGGGCCGATCAACGACTTGACCATGGCTTTTATCACCAGCCGGGCAATGGCGCCACGATGCCGTCCTGATAAATTGCCGGCACTTCGGTGCGTTCAAAACGTGCGGCATTCCTGTAGAGATCGATTTTCAACTTGCCGGTCACGCCATCAATCTCGAATTGCGTGCGCTTCAATGCGATCTCTCTTGCAATCCGATAGGCGTCGATGCCAAGCGCGTACAAGCGCTCCAGGTCCGCACTGCGCCGTTGATCGGGATTTACCGCCAATCGCGGATAGAGCAGCACCGCCGGATGGTCCGGCTGCAGTTGCCAAGGCATGTCCACCAACCGCACGCCGTTCATGTCAGGTATGCGCTCGGCTGTGGCCCAATCGGGCAATGCATAGGGATTCAGTTGCGAAGTGCCATACATTACCGTATCGGTGCCGATCGCTTCCCGCAATTGCCTGGTCTGGGCAGCATCGAGCGCGACGAACAGGAATGCGGGCTTTTCGGTTTCGATACGTTTGCGTAGTTGGAGCAGACCGCTGGCGCTTAAAAAACCGCCCGCGGTACCCAGTTCCATGGCCTCCAGCTGTGCGCCGCCGCGCTGCCATTCGTCCGCGAATGCCTTGGCCGCGCGGCGTTGCCACGCCGTTCCGGTGGAAATGGAAAACGCCTTGCCGGCCGGATGGTCGGTATGTGCCCAATTGGCGATCTGGCGCGCTTCGTCATCTATCGACAAGCCGATCACCAGCATTTGCTGCGGCAGCATGAGGCCGACGTCGCCGGACATATCCAGCTGTCCGAGCGCAATGGTCGGCTTGCCGACAGCACCTCCTTGTACGATTGCGGTGACCCCCGTGCGCGACAGCGGACCGACCACGATATCGTGGTTGAGCGTCGCAGCGTTATAGCCGGACAGCACGTCCTGCACTGTCTCGCTGGTCTCGACGATAGTGACGCTCAGGCCTTGCTCGTTTTCGCGCTCATGAGCAGTCATGAATCCGGCCCGCACAACGTTTGCGGCCCGGCCCAGTGCTTCCGAGCGCAAGGGCAGCAACAGCGCAATACGAGTCGGCATCTGTCGCTGAACCGGCAACGGAAGCGCAAAGATCGTGGGCGCAGGAATTTGCGCCGGTTCGGCGGGCACGGGAATATCTTTCCGTATATTTTCCGTGGAAGGTGTCGGCCCGCCTGCAGCAACTGGCCCAACAGCAGGCAAAGAACTCCTGGCGGTTGTATTTACCTGCGCACACGAGCACAATCCACCAAGTACACTTGCCAGCAACAGCACTCTTACATATTTCAACAACATCATCTGCTCCCAATGATCCAACCTGTTTCCAGCTTACCCGCGATTTTTCCGGTGATGCATGATGTTTCTCAGCAAACTTATCCTGACTCTGCATTATATGTGCTGGCCACGCCAATCGGAAATTCCGGCGACATCACATTGCGAGCGCTGCAAGTGTTGTCGATGGCAGATGCGGTCGCTTGCGAAGATACACGCAACACCGGACACCTGTTGACGCGTTACGGGCTGTCGAAGACCCTGATTGCGGCACACCAGCACAACGAACGCGAAATCGCGGAAAAACTGATTGCACGCATGCAAGCAGGCGAGCGCATTGCGCTGGTATCGGATGCCGGCACGCCGGCCGTATCCGATCCCGGTGCACGCATCGTCGATGCAGTCATTGCCGCCGGATTACGCGTCATTCCCATACCGGGTGCATCGGCGGTCATTGCCGCGCTGTCGGCCAGCGGCCTGGTCAACGACCAGTTTCATTTTGCCGGATTTCTACCGGCAAAAGCCAGGCAGCGCGAACTCATGCTGTCGGCCCTGCGCAACTCGGCAGCATCGCTGGTCTTCTACGAAGCGCCGCATCGCATCGTGGAATCCGTCGCGGCACTGATGGCGATGTTCGAACCCACGCGCCAAATCGTGTTCGCGCGCGAACTGACCAAGCTGTTTGAAGAAATCCACCGGTGCGCATTGTCGGAAGCGGCGGCCTGGCTGGCGGCAGACGCCAATCGCCAGAAGGGGGAATTCGTCATTCTGCTGGAGGGAGTGCAAGCCAATGCGGACGCGGACACTGCCGAAGCCGACCGTATCCTCGCGATTCTGCTGTCCGAATGCTCCGTCAAGCAAGCCGCTGCGTTGGCGGCGCAAATCACCGGACAAAAAAAGAATGCGCTGTATGAACGCGCATTGCAAATGAAAGACCGGTAGTCGGCGCCACGTATTACCGCTGCACAATGACCGGGTTGCCAAAACCGCCAACCTGAACTTGCCGGGCCGCGGAATCCGCTTCACTGCGGCTAGCAAAGGGTCCGCTGTAAATACGATACAAGGCGCCGTTTTGCACGACCTCAAGCGCCGGCAAACCACTGTTCCAGGTTTGCGCAAGCCGGCTGCGCATGGTTTCGGCATTCGCGGCATTTCCATATGCGCCGAGCTGAAGATAAAACCCGCCGCTAGCGACTGTGCCGGTGATCATGACCGGGGTTGTCGTGCCGACCGCCTGACCGATTACCGGCTCCGCGACGCGCTTATCCGCAAGATCGCTCGCGGAAACAATCATCGCTGCCGGCTGACTTGCGTCTTGCATCGGCGTTGGCTCGATCACAACCGCAACCGGCTGTATAACCGCGGCCGTTTGGACGAACGAAGCGGGTGCCGCCGCTCGATCGCCGTCCGCGGCGATCTGCCTGGCGTTGGTGATACGTGCGATTTCATCCGGCAACAAACGCTCCACTTCCAGTTCCGCGCTGCCCATGGCGATGTACCCCAGCTTCAGCGCCGCCGTATAGGACAAATCGATGATGCGGCTTGAGTGGAACGGCCCGCGGTCGTTGACCCGCACGATGACTTGCCTGCCATTGCCGACATGGGTCACCCGTACATACGACGGAAGCGGCAATGTCGGATGAGCTGCCGTCATCTTGTACATATCGTAGATTTCGCCGGAGGATGTCATCTGTCCATGAAATTTCTTGCCATACCAACTGCCTTTGCCGCGTTGCCTGAACGGACGGCCATCGGTAAATGGCGTGTACGATTTGCCGAACACGACGTAGGGGCGATTGCCTCTCCGCGTATACGTTTCGACCTTCGGTTCGGCATCCGGGAGATCGTGCAACCCAGCCGGCGGCGCATCCCCCGGGCCGTCATCCTGATAATAGCCGCCGCGTCCGGAACCTGCGGGCGGCAACACTGGCAATCCTCTATTATCGGAAGGCGCTGCCATCGGGCGTTTAATCGATGCATCGGCAACAGGCGGCATGGCTTGCGGCGCGCTGCCGCAGCCGGAAAGAACCGATACCGCTGCAATCAACGTTGCTGCAACGCGCTGCCACGGATGAAATCGCAATTGCATTGCTATTTTTTTCATGTTTGTATCAGCTTGCGGTGGCGTTGAATACTCATCAATATGCCAATACCCAGACCGAGTGTGACGAATGCAGTGCCGCCATAACTTACGAACGGCAGCGGCACGCCGACCACAGGCAGAATACCGCTGACCATGCCCATGTTGACGAAGGCATAGGTGAACAACATCAGTGTAAGCGCACCTGCCAGCAATCGGGAAAAGACAGTCGGCGCGTTGGCCGCGATAAGCAGACCGCGCCCGATCAACAGCAGATACAACACCAGCAACACCGCGTTTCCGACCAAACCGAATTCCTCCGAAAACACCGCGAACACGAAGTCGGTGGTTCGCTCGGGAATGAATTCGAGGTGAGATTGCGTGCCGTTCAGCCATCCCTTGCCTGTAATGCCTCCGGAGCCGATCGCAATCGTCGATTGAATGATATGAAATCCTTTGCCCAAAGGGTCTGATGTGGGATCGATCAATGTCAGCACGCGGTTGCGTTGATAGTCATGCAGCATCATGGTCCAGACCACCGGCAGGCTGGCCGCGCCAGCGGCCCCCAGGCCGATGATGACTTTCCATGGCAATCCCGCCAGGAAAATCACGAAAAACCCGGATCCCAGCACCAGCAAGGACGTTCCCAGATCAGGTTGCCTTATGATCAGGCCAACCGGAATCATCAGCAAAACTGTCGCGACCATGAAATCCGGCCAGCGCACCATGCCTTCGCGCTTTTGAAAAAACCACGCGAGCATCAAAGGCACTGCAATTTTCATGATCTCGGACGGCTGAATCACAACACCGATATCGATCCAGCGGCGCGACCCTTTCTTGATGATTCCGAATACGGCGACGGCAACCAGCAGTCCGACTCCGAGCACATACACCGGTACGGCAAACCGCATCAAGGTTTGCGGCGGCACGATCGCGGCAATCCACATCACGACGAACGCGATCAGGATATTGCGCATGTGACTTTCGATCCGGCCCGGAAAATCAATACCCGCCGAATACACCGAGACGATTCCGACCGACAGAATCAAGAACACGATCAGCGCGAGCGGCCCGTCAAATACGGTGAAATAGTGCTTGATCCCCGATACGGCAGAGTGTGAGTCTCGTTGGTGCATGCGCAGCGTTGTCATCAGTTCGGACTCCTCTTGATCTCACTAACGGCATTGAGCGCGCCTGCAGCCGCCGCTGCGGCATTTAACGCTACGACAGGCTTTTTATTGAGCGTGTCTTTCTTGTCCGCCATCATTTTTGGATCGTCTTCCGGTCGTTTTCCGAGCAGATAGTAGTCCAGCGCCTTGCGTACAATCGGCGCTGCCGTAGCGGAACCGAACCCGGCATTTTCGACAATGATTCCGATCGCGATACGCGGATTGTCCGCTGGTGCAAATGCCGTGTACAAGGAGTGGTCGCGATGGCGTTCCGCGACTTTTTTCGCGTCGTACTTTTCATTTTTTTTCATCGCGACCGCTTGTGCGGTACCTGTCTTGCCGGCAGAAACGTAGCCGGTGTTGGCGAACGCCCTGGCCGAGGTACCTTCACGCGCCACGCCTACCATCGCCTTCTTGATAACGTCGATATTTTCCTGCTTGAGATTGATCCGATAACTTTCCGTCGGCACGGTCAAGGTCTGTTTCCGGGTAACGCCGTGTTCGACCTTCTTCACAAGATGCGGCTTCATCACCACGCCATTGTTGGCGAGATTGGCCACCGCATGCGCCATTTGCAATGGCGTGAACGCATTGTAGCCTTGGCCGATACCGACTGAAATCGTCTCGCCGGCATACCATTTCTGTTGCTCCCGCGTCCTGTATGCGGCACGCTTCCATGCAGTCGAAGGCAGCACGCCACGTTTTTCATGCTCCAGATCGATCCCGGTCAGTTGTCCAAAGCCGAACGGTTTCATGAAGTCATGGATCGCATCGATGCCGAGATCATTGGCCAGAACATAGTAATAAGTATTGCAGGACTGGACGATCGACTTGTACATATCCACAGAGCCGTGACCGCCCACTTTGTCGTCCCGAAACATATGGTTACCGAACCAGAAATGCCCCGGATCGGAGATCGCCTGGGAGGGAGTACGCTTGCCCAATTCCAGTGCCGCCAGCGCCATGAACGGCTTGAAAGTCGATCCCGGAGGGTAGCTGCCAGATAACGGACGATTCAATAGTGGACGGTCGAGTGAATTGTTCAGTTCATCCCAGCTTTGCTGATCGATACCATCGACAAACAGGTTGGGATCGTATGCCGGCATCGACACATATGCCAGAATGTCGCCGGTGGCCGGTTCGATCGCCACCAGCGCACCGCGCCGATCGCCGAATGCCTCTTCGATGATTTTTTGCAATTCAATGTCGACTGACAGGATCAAATTGTGCCCCGGAACGGCAGGCGTGCGCGCCAACGTGCGTATCGCCCTGCCTCCTGCAGTCACTTCGACTTCTTCGTATCCGGTCGTACCGTGCAATTGGCCTTCATAACTTTTCTCAATGCCTTCCTTGCCGATATAGTCCGTGCCGCTATAGTTCACGGCATCTTCCATCTCGGCGATCGTCTTGGCTTCTTTTTGATTGATGCGTCCGATATAGCCGATCACATGCGCGGCGACGCTACCCATCGGATACTGGCGAAACAATCGCGCCTGAATATCCACGCCGTCGAAACGATAGCGCTGGGCGGTAAACCGGGCAACTTCTTCGTCCGTCAATCTGGTGCGAATAGGTACGCTGCCGAAATTCTTCGACTCTTCCAGCTGTTTTTTGAAACGCTTGCGATCCTTGGGCTGAATGTCGACCAAGATCGCCAAATCATCGATTGCCGCATCCAGTTCGCCCTTGATCTTGGACGGTGTTATCTCCAGCGTGTAAGCGGAAAAATTGCGCGCCAGGACCACGCCATTGCGGTCGACGATCAGGCCCCGATTGGGAACCACGGGAACGATCGATACCCGGTTGTCTTCGGCCAGCGCCGCGTAATCCTTGTATTTATAACCTTGCAGCCACAGCAGGCGCGCGAACAACAACCCGAAACAAATGAATACGAATACGCCCAGCACCGACAGGCGCAAGCGGAAAAAATACAGTTCGCGCTCGGTATTCTTGAATTCGGTCATTTTTAATTTTTACGTAATACGCGACAGCGTATTACGTTTGTTCTCACCCTCTCCGTCTGGGAGAGGGTCGGGGTGAGGGATTGAGCGTTCAGACTGTCGTTCATTGTGAAACGCTCAATGGTTTGCACGAATCCGGCATTGATCGATGCCGCATTTGGTGCGACGCATCGACTGCACATTGACGAAAATGGTTTTCATTTTAAATCGGACGAGTATCGTCCCGATTGATCGCACGCCGCTGCGGCGCCAGCAATATCGACGACACCACCGGCCATAATGCAGCGGCAACCAAGCCTTCAATGAAATAAAACCAGCCTGGGAATTTTTGGTTGACGATAACTTGAATCACCAATTGCACAACCTGCATCACCCACAGCAGCGGCAATACATGCAAAGCCTGCGTTCCGACGGGGAACCACAATACGCGCCGATGAATCATGATCGCGAAGTAGGACAGCAGCGTATACGCCAGCGCATTCTGTCCAAGCAAGGAGGCGTTGTGCACATCCATCAGCAATCCCATCATGAATGCAACGCCGATGCCGACTTTTCGAGGCTGGTGAATACTCCAAAAAACCAGGACCAGCGCAAGGAAATCCGGCACGCCGATCCAGCCGCCCCAAGGCAGCAGGTTCATCAGAAATGCCACTATCAGACTGAGCGCGATAAATGCGGAATTGACCGGCAACAGAATGTAATGAGGATAGTTCATTGGGCCGGCTGGATCTGTTTTGGTGGTGTAAGCGGCTTGGGAGTTGCCTGAGCAGACACACCCTGAGTGGTTGCGAGCGGCTTAAGTGGCGCCTGAACAGATACGCTCGGAGCAGGAGCCGCCTGAGCGGGAGACGCAGCTGGTTTGGGCGCAATCTGTGCAGGCGCGTTGGCAGGGGCAAGCTTGGCGGGCGCTCCCTGGATCGGCGCAACCCGGGGTTCTGCTTTAGTCTCCGGAGCAACGGTGGCCTTTGCCGGATCCTTCACAGGTTCGGGCGAGCGCTTTCGCAATGACTTGTCTTTCTTCTCGACGGCGTCTTCCAGTTCAGAACGAGGCACCGCTTTTGCTTCAGGCATCAGGATCAATAGATGCTTGTTGCGGCCAATGCCGGCCGATGGTTGACACATGATGCGGGCAAACGCATCTGAAGATTCGCTTTCAACTTGCGTCACAGACGCGACTGACAAGCCCGCCGGATAAACGCCATCGATACCTGTGGTCACCAGCATGTCGCCTTTCTGGACATCGGCGTTGGTCGACATGAAGCGCAAATCCAGCACACCCGACTGGCCGCGTCCGTACGCAATACTGCGCACGCCGCTACGCACCACCTGTACCGGAATTGCGAAGTCCTTGTCGGTCAACAAGGTTATTTCGGAGGTGAACGGAAAAACACGTGTGACCTGTCCCACCACGCCGATATCGTCGATCACCGGCTGGCCGGGGGTAATGCCATGATGCGCCCCGCGATCAACCACGATTTTTCGCGTGAATGCATCGCGGGTGTCATACAGGATCTCACTCATGACCGACTTGACCGACAGGCGCTCGGCAGCCGCGAGAAGTGCTCGCAGCTGCGCATTTTCGGCCATCAGGTACTGCCCTTGCTGCAGTGCCTGAGCGTTGGCGACACGTTCCCGCTTCAGCTCTGAATTCTCTTTTTGCAGGCTGGACAGCGAGGAAAAATAGTCACCCACGGCGTAGGCGGCGTCGCGTGGCATCAAGGCCGCCGCTTGAAGCGGATACAGAATGACGCCGACTCCCTGGCGAATCATTGTCAACGTGTTCATGCGCGCATCGATTACCAGCAATGCGATCGCAATCATGGCGAAAAAAACCACCTTGGCTCGGGCCGAGGCGCCTTGCTTGAACAGTGGCGGTGGGCTGTATTCCATTTATCGGCTGGCGGGATGATCACCCTGCATGGCGCAGGTATTACGAATTGATATCAATGTCGAGCCGCTCGGAAAACACAGCATCAGCCCTGGCGTCGCATGCGATCGGCCGGCGGCGGATGCAGCCATCCAGATAACGGTTCATCCTGTTATTCGTACGAGAAAATCGAACCCAGTTTGTCCATCCGCTCCAACGCCATGCCGGAACCGCGAACCACGCAGGTCAACGGATCTTCGGCGACGATCACGGGAAGGCCGGTCTCTTCCATCAACAGACGATCGAGATCCCGCAGCAACGCGCCGCCGCCGGTCAGCATCATGCCTTTTTCCGCGATATCGGCGCCGAGTTCCGGCGGTGTCTGTTCGAGCGCATTCTTGACGGCGGAAACGATATTGTTGAGCGGGTCGGTCAGTGCTTCGAGGATTTCGTTGCTCGAAATGGTGAATGAACGGGGAATGCCTTCCGACAGATTGCGGCCCTTGACTTCCATTTCCTTGACTTCGGAGCCGGGGAAGGCCGAGCCGATTTCTTTTTTGATCATTTCGGCGGTCTGCTCGCCGATCAACATGCCGTAGTTGCGGCGGATGTAGTTGACGATGGCTTCGTCGAACTTGTCGCCACCGACGCGCACCGACCCCTTGTAGACCATGCCGCCGAGGGAAATGATGCCGACTTCGGTGGTGCCGCCGCCGATATCGACCACCATCGAACCGGTTGCCTCGGACACCGGCAGCCCGGCTCCGATGGCAGCGGCCATCGGTTCTTCGATCAAGTACACTTGCGAGGCGCCGGCGCCCAACGCGGATTCGCGGATTGCGCGGCGCTCGACCTGGGTCGAGCCGCACGGTACGCAAATGATGATGCGCGGCGACGGCTTGAACAGTTTGGTGTCATGCACCATCCGGATGAATTGCTTGAGCATTTGCTCGGTGACCGTGAAGTCGGCGATCACGCCATCCTTCATCGGACGAATTGCCTCGATGTTGCCTGGAACTTTGCCCAGCATCTGCTTGGCTTCCTTGCCGACGGCCTGGATAGTTTTTTTACCGTTCGGCCCGCCCTGCTGGCGAATCGCAACGACCGACGGCTCATCGAGGACGATGCCCAGGCCGCGCACGTAAATCAGCGTATTCGCCGTGCCCAGATCAATTGCCAGGTCATTCGAAAAATAACTACGTAAAAATCCAAACATGTATTGTCCTGATGCGCAACAATGGCGCGCTTTAGCTTATTCGAGATTGATATATCGGCCCCATGCAATCCGCAACCGGCACCGAAAGGCATTAGCCCGACATTCTACCTTATAATTTACCCAGAATTAGCGAGGAGAAACTTCAAAAATGCGTACCGGATACAACATGTTGAGAAGTTTTTACCGACTAATAGACAACTTTTTGCTTTTTTAAAAACTCTTGCGAACGCGCCGATTCCCGCGTCATCAAATCATGTCACTTGTCCTATCCGACGTTAAACGTTTGGCCACCCTGGCGCAGCTCGATCTTACCGAGGAACAGGCTGCGCAAACCCTGATCAAACTGAATGGCATTTTTGCATTGGTTGAGCAAATGAAGGCAATCGATACCACCGGTGTCGAACCGCTCAGCCAACCGATTGCCGCTTACCAGTCCGATTTTGCGCTGCGCTTGCGCGATGATATCGTCACCGAACCGAATCGACGCGACGACTATCAAAAACCCGCACCGGCGACGCAGGACGGCTTGTATCTGGTCCCCAAGGTGATCGAATAATCATCCCGAAAAACACGCGCTGAAGTCAACTCGATACTTCATGCGACAGAGTCACGGAATCAAACGCCAAACCAAGCTCATGCATACCAAAACCATCAAACAACTGTCGGCACTGCTGCTCGCCAAACAGATTTCCGCCACTGAACTGGCGACCATGTATCTCGACCGCATGCGGCAAAGCGATCTGAATGCATTCACGCACATCGATGAAGCGTTGACCTTGCAGCAAGCTGCAATCGCGGATCAGCGCATTGCGAAAAACGATACGACGCCGCTGACCGGCATCCCGATTGCGCACAAGGACATTTTCGTCACGCGCGGCTGGCGCTCCACTGCCGGCTCGAAGATGTTGGAAAATTACAGCAGCCCCTTTGATGCAACTGTGGTCGAACAGTTCAATGCGGCCGGCATGGTCACGCTCGGAAAATTGAATTGTGATGAATTTGCCATGGGTTCGTCGAATGAAAACTCATTCTTCGGCCCGGTCAGGAATCCGTGGGATAAAAATGCGATTCCCGGCGGATCCTCCGGAGGATCGGCGGCGGCGATCGCAGCACGCCTGACGCCGGCCGCCACTGCGACCGACACCGGCGGCTCGATACGGCAACCGGCGGCGCACTGCGGTGTTACCGGCATCAAGCCGACTTACGGACGTGTTTCGCGCTTCGGCATGATCGCGTTTGCATCGTCGCTCGACCAGGGCGGTCCGATCGCACAGACGGCGGAAGATTGCGCGATGCTGCTCAATGCGATGACCGGTTTCGATGCGCGCGATTCGACCAGCGTCGAGCGCGACGCCGAAGATTTCACGCGTAATCTGAATGCCGGTTTACAGGGATTGAAGATCGGCGTGCCGCGCGAATATTTCAGCGCCGGGCTGGCGCCGGATGTCGAACAAGCCGTGCGTGCGGCGCTGAGCGAATATGAAAAGCTCGGCGCGACACTGGTCGATATTTCATTGCCGAAGACAGAGCTGTCGATTCCGGTCTACTACGTGATCGCGCCGGCGGAAGCCTCGTCCAATCTGAGCCGCTTCGACGGCGTGCGCTACGGCCACCGTGCCAAGGAATATTCCGACCTGTCGGACATGTACAAGAAGACCCGTGCCGAAGGATTCGGCGAAGAGGTCAAGCGCCGCATTCTGGTTGGTGCCTACGTTCTGTCGCACGGCTATTACGATGCCTATTATCTGCAGGCGCAGAAAATCCGGCGCCTGATCGCGCAGGATTTCCAGGAAGCATTCAAACAATGCGATGTGATCATGGGGCCGGTGTCGCCGACGGTCGCTTGGGATCTCGGCGACAAGGCCGACGATCCGGTTGCGAATTATCTGGCCGATATCTTCACCTTGTCGACCAGCCTGGCGGGACTGCCGGGAATGTCGATTCCGTGCGGCTTCGGCCAGGGCGAAAAGAACGGCAAGCGCCCGGTTGGATTGCAAATAATCGGCAATTATTTTGACGAGGCGAAGCTGCTCAACGTCGCGCATCAATACCAGTCTGCCACGGATTGGCATATCCGCCGGCCGGCGGGAATTTAAAACGTCCTCATCCTCTCCCGAAGCGAGAGGATGAGGATGGAACGCGATCAAATACTCGCTTGATCGTATCAGACCAGGATGGAGAACATTATGCAGTGGGAAGTAGTTATCGGCCTCGAGACGCACACGCAGCTCACGACGCAATCGAAAATTTTCAGCGGTGCATCGACCCGGTTCGGCGCCGAACCGAATGTGCAGGCCTGCCCGGTCGACTTGGCGCTGCCCGGCATTTTGCCGGTGATGAACAAGGGCGCCGTCGAGCGTGCGATCCAGTTCGGACTTGCCGTTGGGGCAACGATCGCACCGCAATCCATCTTTGCGCGCAAGAATTATTTCTATCCCGATCTGCCGAAAGGCTACCAGATCAGCCAGTATGAAATTCCGGTGGTTCAGGGAGGAACACTTTCATGCATCGTTGAAAAGGACGGCAAGGCGGAAATGAAAACCGTGCAATTGACGCGCGCCCACCTGGAAGAAGACGCCGGCAAATCGCTGCACGAAGACTATCAAGGCATGACCGGCATCGATTTGAACCGCGCCGGCACGCCGCTGCTGGAAATCGTCACCGAACCCGACATGCGCAGCGCCGCCGAAGCGGTGGCCTATGCGAAGGCACTGCATTCGCTGGTCACCTGGCTCGGCATCTGCGACGGCAACATGCAGGAAGGATCGTTCCGTTGCGATGCCAATGTATCGGTGCGGCCGGTCGGACAAATCGAGTACGGCACGCGTTGCGAGGTCAAGAACCTGAATTCGTTTCGATTTCTCGAAGAAGCGATCAACTATGAAGTACGACGCCAGATTGAAGTGATCGAGGACGGCGGCCGGGTAGTCCAGGAAACCCGTCTTTACGATCCGGACCGCAAGGAAACCCGTTCGATGCGCAGCAAGGAAGATGCGCAGGATTACCGCTACTTTCCCGACCCCGACCTGCCCCCGCTGATGATCGGTCAGGAATGGATTGCGCGCATAAAGGCGGCCATGCCCGAACTGCCCGGCGCAATGCGCGAACGCCTGGTGCGCGACTACGGATTGTCGGAATATGACGCCGCGGTATTGACCCAATCGAAAGCGATGGCGCTCTATTTCGAAGCGGTGATCACTGCGACCGGCAAGGAGCAGGCCAAACTTGCAGCCAACTGGCTGATGGGCGACGTTGCTTCAATGCTGAACCGGGAAGACGTCGATATCTCCCGCTCACCGGTAAATGCGGCGCAGCTTGCATTACTTTTGCAACGCATCACCGACGGCACGATTTCCAACAAGATTGCAAAAGAAGTATTCGGCGCGATGTGGGAAGCGAAGTCGAACCAGCCGTCGCTGGCCGACGACATCATTGAAAGCAAGGGCTTGAAACAGATTTCAGACAGCGGCGCCCTGGAAAAAATCATCGATGAAGTATTGGCCGCCAATGCCAAATCCGTCGACGAATTCCGGGCCGGCAAGGAAAAAGCATTCAATGCATTGATCGGCCAGGCAATGAAGGCAAGCAAAGGCAAAGCCAATCCCGCGCAGCTGACTGATTTATTGAAAAAGAAATTGACCGGCTAAGCCATTACGCACAACTCCTTTTCGGTTTTTTCAAATGACTTGGCCAAGAAAGAAATCCAGTCACTTTGATGCGGTCGACTGCTGATTTCTCAATTCACGATAGCGCTTGAGCGTCGTATCGTATTTCAGATTGATCTGCGCGATCTCCGCCTCGACATCCTGGAGTTTCTCTGTTTCGGCGCGCAGCGTCTTGTCGGACTCTTCCGATCGGCGATACAATCCAGGCGGTACGTCTTTCGGGTTCTTGACTTGCGCGAGCTCGGATTGCACTTGCTGCTGCTGTTTTTTCGCGGCAGCAAGCGCTTCCGTTTGCCGTTTGAGATGCTCCTGGACGATATCCAGCGTGCGTTTGCGCGCGACTTCGATATCATCTTCTTTTCCATATCGCGCCAGCATTGCACGGTCGGCCTGTTTTTGCTCTGCCAGGGCGGCTTCTTCTACCTTGCGCTTTTCTTCATCCAATAGCTTCTGGCGCTTTTGTTCCGCCGTCAGAGGCGCCGGTATATCACGCCTGATAACACCGTTACTTCCAAATTCGCGGATCGCACGGCCGGAACATTCCATGATCGGCCGGTCCGCGGTATAGGTTTTTCCCGCCGCATCCTTGCACATGATGATCTGCGCCTGCACGGCAAAAGGCATCATCGCGGACAGGAAAAGCAGGGGGGCGGCGGTACGCTTCATGGCATCCTCACTCGATATGTTGTGCGCTGACTTGCATTACCCCGTACCGCTGCCTGTAAGCGGCGACAGCGTTCTTGTATTGCACCAGTTGTGCGTCGGCTCCCGCGGCGGAAATGTAATCCAGCAGATCATCCAGATTGCCGATCGAAATCACCGGCATTCCATATGTCTGGCTGACTTCCTGGACCGCGGAATGCGCGGAAAGTGCACTATCCTTGCCTGAACGCTCCATCCGGTCGAGCGCGATCAAGACGGCGCACGGCGTTGCGCCGGCGGCCCGGATAATGTCGACCGACTCGCGCACCGAGGTGCCGGCGGAAATCACATCGTCGACAATGACTACCCGCCCCTGCAGTCCGGCGCCGACGATCGTACCGCCTTCGCCATGATCCTTGGCTTCCTTGCGATTGAATGCGAACGGCACGTTGCGGCCTTTCCCGGCCAACGCTACCGCGGTCGCCGAAGCCAGCGTGATGCCTTTATATGCGGGGCCGAACAGCATGTCGAATTCAACCCCGGAATCAAGCAGCGTCTGCGCATAAAAATCGGCGATTCTCCCCAGCCGGGCACCATCACTGAAAGAACCTGCATTAAAAAAATAGGGAGAACTGCGACCTGCCTTGGTCAAGAACTCGCCAAACCGCAGCACTCCGGCATTGACGGCAAATTCAATAAATTGGTGACGTAGATTGTTCAAACCAGAGCCGTATCATAAAAAAGTGACGAAAATTTGCTGCTTTGAAACCAAACGGGCCTATTTTAAATGGATATCAGACTGGTATCAGGTCAGATGCAAGTATGGTGCCTGCGATTGCAACGCTTTTGGCCAGAAAATTTGCGCGAGGAATACACCACCTATCCTTGTAGAAAGCGTGAATCGGTTATCCTGTTGCGAACTTTTTAGATCGATATCATGAAAATCATTTCCGCCAACCTGAACGGCATCCGCTCCGCCGCCAAAAAAGGGTTTTTCGACTGGATGTCCAAACAGAACGCCGATTTTGTATGCGTACAGGAGCTCAAGGCACAAGCATCCGACATGATGCCTGAATTTTTGGCGCCCCCTGGATATAACGGCTGCTTCCATTACGCCGAGAAAAAAGGCTATTCCGGAGCCGGTGTATATGCGAAGAAGAAGCCGAATTCCGTACAACTTGGCTTCGGTTGCCAGGAGTTCGATGCCGAAGGCCGCTATGTGCAATGCGATTTCGACAATCTTTCCGTCATCTCGGTGTATTGTCCATCGGGTTCATCCAGCGAAGAGCGGCAATTGGCCAAGTTCCGCTTCATGGAAGTATTTTTGCCTCACTTGGCGAAGCTTGTGGCAAGCGGACGTGAAATCGTGATCTGCGGCGACTGGAATATCGCGCACCAGCAAATCGACCTGAAAAACTGGAGGAGCAATCAAAAGAATTCCGGCTTTTTACCGGAGGAGCGTGCCTGGCTGTCACGCGTATTCGATGAACTCACCTTGGTCGATGTATTCCGCCGCGTCGATACGCGCGCTGAACAATACACTTGGTGGAGCAATCGCGGCCAGGCGTGGGCCAAGAATGTGGGGTGGCGCATCGACTATCATGTCGCCACGCCGGGTATCGCCGCCAAGGCAAGCGCGGTGTCGATCTACAAGGAGGAGCGCTTCTCGGATCACGCGCCGCTGATCATCGAGTATGGCGGCAATTGATACGGCACGTATGATTTCTGGTTCTATCGTGCCTTGTTCACTCCATCTTCCACATGCGGGAAATGGCCAGGTTGAGCAAATTTTCGTCCTTTGAACAGACCCGTCATTTAACCGGCGCTATTCCCTGTACATTGCTTTGATATGGCGGCAGCTTCCTGACATCGGCGCCTTTGGCTTTGGCAAACAAGGGCATCACGTCCGGCAAATGCTTCTGCATCTGTGCGATTCGATTCTTTCCGGCGGGGTGCGTCGATAGCCACTGCGGCGGCGCGCCCTTGTTCAGCATTCCCATTTTTTTCCAGAGCGCGATACCCGCGCGCGGATCGTAGCCGGCACGCGCAACGATATCCAGGCCGACGATGTCCGCTTCGGTTTCATCGTCGCGGGAAAATTTCAGCAATGCCAATTGCGCGCCCTGGCCGACCACGACTTGCCCGGTGTCTCCCAGACCCAATATCGCAGAACCCAGCGCCGCACCAAGCTGCAACAGAGCTCCCTTTGCCACGCGCGCCCGGCCGTGTTCGCGCAATGCATGCGCAATCTCGTGGCCCATCACGATCGCGATTTCATCATCGGTTAGCTTCAGTTTGTCGACCAGGCCGCTGAAAAATGCGATTTTCCCGCCCGGCATACAGAATGCGTTGACGTCTTGCGCGGCGATCAGGTTGACTTCCCACTGCCACTTTTCGGCGCGTTCGTTCCAGCGCTCGGCATGCGGAATGATCCTCTTGGCAATGGCGCGCAGGCGCTGCACTCCCGGATCGGTTTCGGCAACCAGCATGCCTTTTTGCCGCGCCTGCGTCTTCAGACCCGTATATTGTTGGGCAGCCGCGGCCTCCAGTTGCACATCAGGCACCAGCTTGCGCAACGGCGACATCTTGTCGATTTTTACACCATCCGCGCTTACCTGATCTTTTGCATACGAAGATCCCGCTAGCAGCGCGATCGATATCAGTGCCGCCGACATCAATCGTTTCATCGTTTGTCCTCTCCTACAGAAGTGTTGATCCATAGCCGAGCGCCTACGCCGAATGCGCTCGGCCGTCAGGCCGTCGATGTCCGTGAGCGCTATGTCGGCCATATTCCCGACTCCTCAAATTGAGCGCGCATCCCCGTTCAGCTTGACCCGTGGCCAGAGCCAGAAGTACAAGCCGATGGCCGGAACGATCGCCAACGTCGTGATCCAGAAATACGGAGCGTAACCCACCGCCTCGACGATGCGGCCGGAATAGAATCCCAGCGCCTTGCCCGGCAGCGTGATCAGCGAACTGAACAGCGCGTACTGGGTGGCGGTGTAGCGCTGGTTCACCAATGCCGAAAGGTAGGCCACAGCGGTGGTGCCCAGCAGGCCCTGGGCCAGGTTTTCGCCGGAAATCACCAGAGTCAGCATGGCCACGTCGCCATTGGCGCCGATCAGCCACAAGTACAACAGGTTGCTCAGCGCCCCCAGCACGATGCCCGCCAGCAGCGCGCGCTCCACACCCCAGCGCACCACCGCAATGCCGCCGAGGAAAGCGCCGCCGATGCCCACCCAGATACCGTAGACCTTGGATACGGCGGCAATTTGGGTTTTGCTAAAGCCCTGATCCAGATAGAACGGTCCCATGATGCCGCCCACCAGGGCTTGGTCGGAAATCTTGAACAGCAGAATGAAGAGCAGGATCATCAGCCCCACCCGCCCGCCGAAACGACGGAAGAAGTCGGCAAACGGCTCGACCACGCCCTCGCGCAGGCCCTGAACCCAGTTTTGCGCCTGGATGCGCAGCACTTCCGGTTCATGCGCCATCAGATTGGCCACAATAGGAATCAACATGAACGCCGCCATCGCCCGGTACACATTGGGCCAGATAGCATGGTCGGCCAGCACCAGCGCCAGCGCACCGGTGACGATCAGCGCCAGCCGATAACCCAGCGAATAGGTGGCAACCAGCGCACCCTGCGCCTCGACGGGGGCGATCTCGATGCGATAAGCGTCCACCGCGATGTCCAAGGTGGCCCCGGCAATGGCCACCAGCAGAGTCAGTCCGACGAACAGCCCCAGCTGCGAAGGCGTCACCGAAGCCATCGCCATCAACCCGGCCATCACCAGCAGCTGGGTCAGCAACAGCCAACTGCGGCGTTGGCCCAGCCGTCCCAGCAATGGCAGCCGCAGGCGGTCGACCAGAGGCGCCCACAGGAATTTGAATGAATAGGCCAAGCCCGCGCTGGCGATCATGGTGATCTCCCTCAGCGCGATATTATTTTCCTTCAGCCAGTAAGCCAGGGTGCCCGCCACCAGCAGAAAAGGCAGGCCGGAGGCGAAGCCGAAGAAGAACATGGTCCAGGACGACGGATGCAGGAATGCGTCACGGATCCGCGGCCGGGTCTTGGCTGCGCTCTCGTTGACGCTCACTGGGCGTACTCCATGGGGAACAGCGCAGGATCAAAGAACCTAGGCTGGGCGGCCAATTGGACAGACGTCACACTCATGGGGGTCTTATGTGGGAGTTTTTTTACGTAGACGGAACACCGCCAGGCTGCCGCGCCAGTTTGGTAAAGTTGAAACAGGCTTGCCTTGTTCGTCAAGGGCGACGCATTCGAGTACTTCGAGCCCCACTTCGTTTGCAAGTTCCTCGAAATCCTTGATCGTTGCGCAGCGCAGGTTCGGCGTGTCGTACCATTCATACGGCAGAGTCTTTGAGACCGGCATGCGGCCGCGAAGCAGCGACACGCGATGCGGCCAATAGGCAAAATTCGGGAACGACACAATCGCTTCGCCGCCGACACGCGCGATGTCGCGCAAGATGCCTTCGACGTTCTTCATCATCTGCAGCGCGGACAGGCACAGCACGGTGTCGAATGCATTATCGGCAAAAATCGCCAGTCCCGCCTCCAGATCCTGCTGGATCACGTTCACGCCTCGTTCGATGCAAGCCGGGATTTTTTCATCATCGATCTCGATGCCGTAACCGAAGCAGTGTTTGTCCGACTGCAGGTAATCCAGCATCACACCGTCCCCGCAACCCAGATCCAGCACATTCGATTCTTCGCTCACCCAATGTGCGATAAACGCCAGGTCCGCGCGCAAAATACTGAGTTGATGAAAATTCATGCTTGCACCTTTTCCTCGGGAGCGGCGACGTTGATTTCGTTCCAGATGTTGTTGTAATAGGACCGTACCACGTTGACATAGCGCCGGTCTTCAAGGAGGAATGCATCATGCCCGTGCGGCGCGTCGATCTCGGCGTACGTCACCTTGCGCTTGTTGTTGACCAGCGCCTGCACGATCTCGCGGCTGCATGCCGGCGCAAAACGCCAGTCGGTCGAAAACGACACCAGCAAGAACCCGGCCCGGGTATTGGCGAGCGCCTTGGTCAGGTTGCCGTTGAATGCGCGCGCAGGATCAAAATAATCGAGCGCCTTGGTAATCAACAGATATGTATTGGCGTCGAAGTATTCGGAAAATTTCTCGCCTTGATAACGTAAATACGACTCGATTTCGAAATCGATGCCGTAGCCGAATTGATAATCGCCGTTACGCAGTTCGCGGCCGAATTTTTCCGCCATATCGGCATTCGAAAGATAAGTGATGTGGCCAACCATGCGCGCCACGCGCAAGCCGTTTTTCGGCACTACCCCATGCGCATAATAATCGCCGCCGTGATAATCGGGATCGGTCAGAATCGCCTGCCGCGCCACGTCGTTGAACGCGATATTTTGCGCGGACAGCTTCGGTGTGGCTGCAATCACGACAGAGTGGCGTATGCGCTGTGGGTACATGATGCTCCAGGCCATCGCCTGCATGCCGCCGAGCGAGCCGCCCATGACGGCGGCGAACTGCTCAATGCCGAGTGCATCCGCCAGCCGCGCCTGCGCATTCACCCAGTCCTCGACGGTAACGACCGGGAAAGCCGCGCCATAAGGTTTGCCGGTCGCGGCATTGATATGCATCGGCCCCGTCGAGCCGAAGCATGAACCGAGGTTGTTGACCCCGATGACAAAGAATCTGTCGGTATCGACCGGCTTGCCGGGGCCGACCATGTTGTCCCACCAACCAACATTTTTGGCGCCGCCCTCGCCGGCATACATGCCTGCGACATGATGCGATGCATTCAACGCATGGCAAACCAGCACCGCGTTGGAGCGATCCGCATTCAAGGTGCCGTAAGTCTCATACACCAGCGTATAGTCGGCAAGCGATGCGCCGCTGCGCAATTGCAGCGGCGCGGAGAAATGCATGGCCTGCGGCGATACGATTCCGATAGATTTCATATTTTTTTAATTACGCGGGGCAGTACCGGCATCGCCGAAATCATGGTCAAAAAACAAAAAAGCCCGAAAGCGGTCGGCTTGTCGGGCTAATTCAGGGCTTGTATTCAAGCACGCTTTAGCCGTATTTGTTATGCGCCCGCAAGCTGATATCAAATCGGCGCGATTGCGTAAGAATAACCAACTCACTGAATGCCGTCAATTGAGGCGTGCTCACAGTACCGATGACAGGTGGCTACGGTATACTGCAAGCTTGTCCGAGCTTTAACGGCTTTCGGCCATATTCGCAGTCGATCATTCCCGACAATTCGGAAAAACTTCCTGGCGATGGGTTTTGCCCGCCGCAACTTAAGGTGTCATCAATGTTTGAATTCATGTCGGCGCCAGGCTTCTGGCTTGCCTTATTGCAAATTATTGCGATTGATATTCTGCTCGGAGGCGACAATGCGGTTGTGATTGCTCTTGCCTGCCGCCGGCTGCCGCCGGAGCAGCGCAAAAAGGGCATCATGTGGGGTGTAGTCGGTGCGATCGGACTGCGCATCATTCTGCTTTTCTTTGCATTGCAATTGCTTGCAATGCCTTATCTCAAGCTCGTCGGCGCGCTGCTGTTATTGTGGATCGGCGTCAAACTGCTGCTGCCCGAGGAAGGCGAGGGCCATACCGAGATTGCCGCCAGCACGCATTTGCTGGGCGCGATCAAGACCATCGTGGTCGCGGATGCCGTCATGAGCCTGGACAATGTGGTTGCCGTCGCAGGCGCGGCCAAGGACAGCTTCGGGCTGGTCGTGTTCGGCATATTGTTCAGCATCCCGATCATCGTCTGGGGCAGCAAATTCGTGCTTACCCTGATGGACCGCTTCCCGATTGTCATCACCTTCGGCGGCGCCCTTCTGGGCTGGATTGCAGGCGACATGATGTTCGGCGATGTCGCGGTAAAGCCGTTTGTGGCACATCTGGCGGGCTGGTTCCATTATCTGGCTTCGTTGGCAGGCGCGGTACTGGTTGTGGCCACGGGCACGTTACTCGCACGCCGTATGCGAGCCAAACCTGGACCGGTGAACGAACTGTCCTTGAATGAATCGCAGGATCATTCATCCCAATCCAAATAGAGCGAGACGACATCACATGCAAAAAATCCTGATTCCCGTCGACGGCTCACAGCACGCGGAGCGTGCCGCGGCCAGTTTGATCAAGCAGCACCAGGCTGGGGGGGCGTTGGATATTCATCTGCTCAACGTGCAGATCCCGATAGAGTCGGGCCATGCCCGGATGTTTGTCAGCAAGGGCGATCTGGACGCTTATTATCGTGACGAGGGACGACAGGCGCTACAGGGCGCGGCAAAACAGTTGCAGCAGGCCGGTATCCCCTTTACCGAGCATCTGGCAATCGGGCATGTCGCCGAAACCATCGTCAATTTCGCGCAGCAGCATCAATTCGACCAGATTGTCATGGGAACGCATGGACGCACCGGACTGACCGGCTTGTTGCTCGGTTCGGTGGCCAGCGACGTGCTGCGCTCAAGCAAGGTGCCCGTGACATTGGTGAAGTAGCCGAAAAACAGCTGCAGGCCATCAAATTTCGGGCTTGGCGCCCTGCTGCAGTCACAGCATGCGCAACTGATCGACCGCCTCCGCGATCGCGGAAGAGTCGAAAGCGCGCATGATTTTCCTGATTTGCGGCGCGATGGTCGTAAGATCGCTATTCAATATTTCCTGTTTTACGGAAAGCAACTGGGCCGGATGCATCGAGAATTCACGCAAGCCCATACCAAGCAGCAATCGTGTCAATTTCGTATCGCCCGCCATTTCGCCGCAGACCGATACCGGAATGCCGGCCTTGGTTCCGGTTGCGATGGTATTCGATATCAAATACAGGACCGCAGGATGCAACGGATTGTATAGATGCGCAACTTCATGATCGGCGCGGTCGATTGCGAGCGCATACTGAATCAAGTCGTTGGTGCCGATCGATAGAAAGTCCATGCGCTTGACAAACAGCGGCAGCGCCAACGCCGCCGCCGGAATCTCGATCATCGCCCCAATCGGAATCAACGGATCGAATTTTTTGTGCGCGTCGCGCAATTGCGCCTTTGCCTGCTCGATCATCGCCAGCGTTTGATCGATTTCGAACGATTGCGTCAGCATCGGAATCAACAGTTTGACCGGGCCGAATGCGGATGCGCGCAATATCGCCCGCAACTGTGCCAGGAACATTTGCGGTTCGGCCAGGCAATAGCGAATCGCGCGCAGGCCCAATGCCGGATTGAGCGCCGTTTCCTCCACCGTGCTGATCGGCTTGTCGGCGCCGATATCCAGCGTGCGGATCGTCACCGGCCGGCCTTTCATTGCAACCACCGCCGCACGGTAGGATTCGAATTGTTCATCCTCGGACGGCAATCGGTTTGTGTAACCGGTCCGGCCCATGAACAAAAACTCGGAACGGAACAACCCGACGCCGGCCGCGCCCGCTTCCATGGCGGCTACGCAATCGTCCGGCAACTCTATGTTCGCGAACAAGGCGATTTCCGTGCCGTCGCGCGTGACTGCGGGTGTCCGCCTGAGCTTGCCGAGTTTTTTGCGCTCGCGCATCAGGCGCGCCTGCAGTTCGCGGTATTGCTCCAGCACCGCAGGCGACGGCTCGACAATCACGACGCCGGCATCGCCATCGATAATGACCCAGTCATCCTGTGCGATCAACGCCGACGCGTTCGACATGCCTACCGCCGCCGGAATATCGAGGCTGCGCGCAACAATCGACGTATGTGAATTCTGCCCGCCGACATCGGTGACGAAGCCGCCAAACGCACGATCCCTGAATTGCAGCATGTCGGCCGGCGAGATATCGTGAGCGATGACGATCACCTGCGCAGTCGACTCCTCGGCACTGCTAAGCCGCGACAACGCGGTGGCTGTGCCGGTCAACACCTTCAGGACACGCTCGCCGACCTGCTGGATGTCATTTTTGCGTTCACGCAGATAGGGGTCTTCAATTTCATCGAACTGCGCCGACAATTCATCGATCTGGGTGACCAGCGCCCATTCGGCGTTGTAGTGGCGGGCGCGGATGATATCGAGCGGCACTTCGGAAATCATCGGGTCCGACAGGATCAGCGCATGCACATCGAGGAAAGCACCCAGTTCGGCGGGCGCATCCTGCGGCAGGTCTTTCCAGATCACCTGCAATTCCTTGTGCACGGTTTCAATCGCATCCTGCAGCCGCTGCACTTCCGCCTCGACCTGCTCGGCTTCGATCAGGTAGTGCCTGACGTCGAGCGCAGCCGGCGCAAGCAAATGCGCGCGGCCGATCGCGATGCCGCGTGAAACCGGAATACCATGAAGCGTGAAGGATGCCATCGATACAGACCTATAAAAAATCGGAAATTACTCGCCTTCGTCGAATTTGTTACCGATCAGCTGCAGCATCGCAGCCATGCATTCCTTTTCATCCGGTCCGTCGGCTTCAAGTGCGACCACGGCGCCCTTACCCGCGGCCAGCATCATGACACCCATGATCGACTTGGCATTGACACGCCTTTTGTTGCGGGCCATCCAGACCTCGCTTTGAAATTTAGCCGCAAGCTGGGTCAATTTGGCGGAAGCACGCGCATGCAAACCGAGCTTGTTGATTATTTCCACGTCTTGTTGAATCATCTTTTAATTTTTCTGTTTAATTGGGCGACAGGCGAACCCTGTTGTCCACTTTGACTGCGCCGCTTTGGCCGCCGGCGAGTGCCATTTCAACCACCACCTCGATAGTGTCATTGCGGTAAGTGATCGCGCGCAACAGCATTGGAAGGCTGATGCCGGCGATCACTTCAATATGACCGGGCCGAGCCAGTTGCAATGTGCAGTTGGAAGGCGTTCCACCCATCACATCGGTAATGATCAAGACGCCGGAGCCGTCGTCGATACGAGCAATTGCCGCTTCGGCAAGCCGTTTCACTTCGAGCGGATCCTGATCTGCCCAGACGTCGATTGCCTCGATCCGTTCCGGTCGTGCGCGAAACACATGACTGGCCGCCTCAATGAAGGCGTGACCCAGGGGAGCATGTGTTAACAGCAGGATACCGACCATGATTTGGGTTTAAAAAATAATAACAATTGGGCGTTACATAATGGGCGATGGTTTGAACGTTCAATCCCTCACTAAAAAGCCCAGCGAAAAACAGGATCGGGAATTAAACAGCCTGCTCCAGAGCATCAACAAACATTTCAGCAACCTTGAAACCGGTTTGCTGCTCGATTTCCTGAAAGCATGTCGGACTGGTTACATTCAATTCAGTCAGATAATCGCCAATTGCATCCAATCCTACCAGCAATAGTCCCCGCTTCAGTAGAATTGGCGCAAGCATCTCGCCGATTTCACAATCTCGCGCCGAAACCGGCTGCGCAACGCCCAATCCGCCGACCGCCAGATTGCCGCGCACTTCGCCGCCTTGCGGAATGCGGGCCAAGCAAAACGGCACCATTTTTCCGCCAATTAACAAAATTCGCTTGTCGCCCGAGGTAATTTCAGGGATAAAACGCTGCACCATGATGGTTCGGGTGCCATTGTGCGTCAGCGTCTCGATGATCGATCCGATATTCAGTTCGTCTTGCTTGACGCGGAAAATGCCGGCGCCGCCCATGCCATCCAGCGGCTTCAGGATAATGTCTTGATGTTCGCGATGAAAGGCTCGTATCCGCGCCGCATCGCCGGTGACCAGGGTGGGCGGGATGAATTGCGAAAATTGCGCAATCGCGAATTTCTCATTATGGCTGCGTATCGCTTCGGGCTTGTTGAAGACGTGCGCACCCTGCACCTCGGCCAGTTCAAGCAAATAAGTCGCATAGATATATTCCATATCGAACGGCGGATCGGTCCGTTCTACAACCGCATCGAATTCGCTCAGGAGTTGCGAGACAGGCGCATCGGCGCGATACCAATCGTCGGGATCGCCGGTCAGTGTGATATGCGTGATATTGGCAACTACAGCGCCGCCCTCAAAAGCCATATCCTTGTGTTCGAACGCGTAAATTTCATGCCCCCGCCTGGCTGCCTCTACGATCATGGCATAAGTGGTGTCTTTATAGATTTTAAAGGTCGAAAGCGGATTGGCAATAAAGGCAATTTTCATAAAAACCTGTCCCGGGCTTAATAAATTTCAGGATTGGGATCGGTTTTTTCCAATTCCAGCGATGCAGCCAGCAGTGCAAGGCGTGCAACCACGCCATACATATAGAACCGGTTCGGTGCCGCGGTACCGGGCTTGGCCTGCAGATCGGGCAGTGCATGCTGCTGCGCAAATGCGAGCGGGACGAAATGCGCGCCGGGCGAATTCAGGTTTTCATCGACGCCGCGCTCCGCATGCACCCGGTAAAATCCACCGACCACATAACGGTCGATCATGTACACCACCGGTTCGGCAACCGAGTCGTTGATGCGTTCGAAGGTATGCACACCTTCCTGAATAATCACGTCGGTGACTTCCAGCCCCTCCTTGATGATCGACATTTTGTTGCGCTGCTTGCGATTGAGGTCTTTCACCTCGCTGGCATCGCGCACGGTCATGATGCCCATTCCGTAGGTGCCGGCATCGGCCTTGACGATCACGAACGGGGATTCCTTGATACCGTATTCCTTGTATTTCTTGCGAATCTTCGCCAGCAAGGTATCGACGTTCGATGCCAGACAATCTTCACCGGTACGCTCGTTAAAATTGATTTCGCCGCATTTGCCGAAGTAGGGATTGAGCATCCACGGATCGACATCGATCATTTTGGAAAACTTCTTGACCACTTCGTCGTAAGCCGCGAAATGATTGGTCTTGCGCCGCACCGCCCAGCCGGCATGCAATGGCGGCAATACGTTCTGTTCGTGTAAACCGTCCAGGATCGACGGCAGGCCGGATGACAAATCGTTATTCAGCAGGATTGTGCATGGATCGAAATTCTTCAGTCCGACGCGGCGGCCGTTGTTCAACAGTTCCAGCGGTTCGACCGTGATCGAAGTGCCGTCCGGCAGCTCAATCGACGTTGGCTGCTTGATATCTTCCGACAGCGAGCCCAGCCGCACATTGAGCCCGGTCTGACGAAAAATCTGCATCAAACGCGCAACGTTTTGCAGGTAAAACGTGTTGCGCGTATGGTTTTCGGGAATCAGCAGCAGATTTTTGGCGTCTGGACAATACTTCTCGATTGCCGCCATCGCAGCCTGTACCGCGAGCGGCAGCATTTCCGGCGACAGATTATTGAAACCGCCGGGAAACAGGTTGGTATCGACTGGGGCGAGCTTGAAACCGGCATTGCGCAAGTCGACCGAGCAATAGAACGGCGGCGTATGCTCCTGCCATTCCAGCCTGAACCAGCGCTCGATGGCGGGTGTGGCAGCCAGAATTTTCTTTTCGAGATCGAGCAGTGGACCGTTCAAGGCGGTGACGAGATGCGGAACCATATGAAACCCTTTTTTTGGAACGTGTGGCGGTATTTGACGCAGATTCTAACGGGAATCAATGATTCGCGTGCTATGCGCCGCAGGAATTACAACAATTTGGGGATGATCCATTTGTTTTAAAAGACTTGCCTGGAAAAGAGCCGCTCGATAGGAATTGCTACATCAGCTCGTGAAGACTTTACCCCAGACCCGGATTGAACACATCTTGCACAAAGTGCAACCTCCATGCGTGCACCGATCGACAGGATGGATTACGGGTCTTGATTTTCTTGGTTAATGAGGCCGCCAATTGCCTGCGCCATGAAACCGACGGCAATGACGCTCCAGAATATTTTGTCGGACATGGCTGGAACTACTTGTGCGCGCCTTGCCTTTCTCGTATCACGCCACGGTTGCAGGCCCTCCCTTTTGCCCACCTCGTTCCGAAGGGCTGAATAAAAATCGCCCGTAAAAAAAAAGCGCCTCCGAAGAGGCGCTTTCTCTGCCCGATGAAATGGGCTCGATGCGTTGACTGAAAACCGATGATCAGAAATGGTAGGCTGATTCGCCGTGACTGGAAATATCCAGACCTTCCCGCTCTTCTTCTTCGGTCACACGTAGTCCCACGATCATGTCAACCAGCTTGAAAGCCACGAAAGCCACCACGCCGGACCAGGCCAAGGTGAGTAGAACACTCTTTAACTGCACCCACAACTGATGTCCCATCGCATAATCGTCGGCTTGCATGCCGCCCAAAGCCGGCGCCGCGAATACCGCCGTCAGCAGTGCGCCGACGATGCCGCCCACGCCATGCACCCCAAAGACGTCGAATGCATCATCCGCACCCAACATTCTCTTCAGGCCATTGACGCCCCACAAGCAAACGATACCGGCCACCAGGCCCAGCACGATCGAACCCATCGGACCCACGAAACCGGCCGCCGGGGTAATCGCAACAAGTCCCGCCACCGCACCGGACGCCGCGCCCAGCATGGACCCCTTGCCCTTGCTCACCGCTTCGCCGGCGATCCAGGACAATGTGGCTGCGGCAGTGGCAAACACGGTATTGATGAAGGCCAGACCGGCCACACCGTTGGCCGCACCGGCCGAGCCGGCATTGAAACCGAACCAGCCCACCCACAGCAGGGAAGCACCTACCATGGTCAGCGTCAGGTTATGCGGGGTCATCGCTTCCTTGCCGTAACCGATGCGCTTGCCGATCACATAGGCGCCGACCAGAGCCGCGACACCGGCATTGATGTGCACCACGGTGCCGCCGGCAAAGTCGAGCGCGCCATCCTGAGCCAGCAGGCCGCCGCCCCACACCATGTGCGCCAGCGGGATATAGCTGAAGGTAAACCAGAGCGCGGAGAACAGCAGCACTGCGGAGAACTTGATGCGCTCGGCAAAGGAGCCGACGATCAGTGCGCAGGTGATAGCTGCGAACGTCGCCTGGAATATCACGAACACGAATTCGGGGATGGTCGGCAAGGCGCTCGACAGCGTATTCGCCGCGATGCCCTTCAGGAACAGCTTGTCGAAACCGGCGACAAACGTGCCCTCGCCACCGAATGCGAGGGAATAGCCGTAGATCGCCCACAGAAGCGTGATGAGCGAGAAAACCACGAACACCTGCATCAGCACCGACAGCATGTTCTTGGCGCGACCGAGGCCTCCATAGAACAGTGCGAGGCCCGGGATGGTCATCAGAATCACCAGCATGGTCGAAGTCAGCATCCACGCGGTATCGCCCGAGTCGAGGGCCGGCGCGGCGGCAGGCGCCGGGTCCGGCTTGGCCTCGGTTGCGGCAGGCGGCGTCGGCTCGGACGCCGTGGCCGGCGGAGTCGCCGTGTCAGCCTGAGCCGTAACCGTTGCCTCAGCCTTCAAAGCCGGTTCGTCCGCTGCCAGCGCAGTGTGCGAAAAGCCCATTGCGAACAGCAGCGCACTGGCCGCCAGGAGTCTTGCGATTTGTTTTTTCATGTTATCCCCTTATAGTGCATCGTTGCCGGTTTCACCGGTACGGATACGTACGACTTGTTCCAGGTCGTAGACGAAAACTTTCCCGTCTCCGATCTTCCCGGTGCGTGCTGCTGTCTCGATTGCTTCGATTGCGCGATCGACGATGGCGTCATCGACTGCGGCTTCGATCTTGGTCTTGGGCAGAAAATCGACGACATACTCTGCGCCGCGATACAGCTCGGTATGGCCTTTCTGGCGGCCGAAGCCTTTGACCTCGGTCACGGTAATGCCTTGCACGCCGATCGCGGACAAGGCTTCACGTACTTCGTCCAGTTTGAACGGTTTGATGATCGCAGTAATGAGTTTCATATGAGCCTCTTGTGCAATTAGAATGTTTTTGATACGGATAGAACCGCGGTGCTGGTTCCCAACATCTTGGTCTTTGTACCGGATGTGTTCGACAGCCTCCAATAGTTTTTGTCGGCGTTGGTGCCGACGACGGCCAGTCCGACCGTTGCAAAACCGAAGTCCCGCGCAATGCCGATCTTGTAATCGGTGTAATTGAGGTTGCCGTAGTGCCTTACGGTTTGACGGCCTGCATGCAATGTCAATGTGGTCTTGTCAGCCACTTCGAAATTGGCGTTCAGATCCAGATAGCTGGAGCCTTTGGAATTGCCGTTGGCTGGCAGTGCCGTAAACGCATACCCGGCGGCTGTCGTATTTTTCAATCCGAAGAAATCGGTCAGGCCGTAGCTGTATTTGGCTGAGAACCATTTATAGGCGGCGCCGAAATAAATTTCGCCGTTATCGTATTTGACGCCGGTTGTGCCAATCGTCGCGCCGGGATAGTAGTAATACAGTCCGCCGACGTCGAAGGTCAAGTCCTTGACCGGCTCAAACTTGTACCCGCCGTAAAAATCCATCTCCAATCCGGCGCCGTTCTGAAACAGATTGCCGCTGACATTGGAGTTCCAGTTGCCTGCATAGAATCCGCTGCTATGCGCATAGTCGAAGCCGCCTTGCAGGGTCGGCTGCCGGAAAGTTTGCGAAATGCCACGAAAACGATAGTCGCTGGCAACCGTCAGATTGCCTGTAAATGAGTGCGGTGAAGCCGGTGCTGCAGTTTGCGCGAACGCCGATGCGGCAAACGTGGACAATATGGCTGCAGATAGAATCAGGTTTTTCATGGCATTCCCTTTAGGCTGGATTGAAACAAAAAGCGAAAAAATATTCTTTGAAAGCACTATTAGCAGGACGCGTGCCAGCTGCCTTTATCGTGCGTTTTGCATCGTTTTCACCATTAAATGCCTGATTAGCCTATGATTATTGCTGCCGGGCGCGAATAGCGCACCAGCGTTGAGCGCACCAATTTGGAGCGCATCTAAATAGTGCAAATTCACCAAAATGGACCGCCACCTATGGATAAGCCAAATTTCTTTAATGATTTGCAAGCAAAAATTAATCAAGCCTTGGAGAATTCGCCAGCGAAGGATATTGAAAAAAACGTGAAGGCGATGCTGAATCAAGGATTTTCCAAGCTTGATCTGGTCACTCGCGAAGAATTCGACGTACAGATGCAAGTGCTCGCCAAAACCCGCGCCAAGCTGGAAGCACTGGAAGCGCGTGTTGCCGAACTGGAAGCACTGCTCAAAACCAATCAATGAGCCTGGCGGTCCTGAAAAGCCGAGCACTGGCCGGCATGCATGCCCCCGAAGTAACGGTCGAAGTGCATCTGGCCAACGGCTTGCCCTCCTTTACCATCGTCGGCCTGCCGGAAACCGAGGTCAAGGAATCCAAGGATCGGGTACGCGCGGCATTGCAGAATGCCCGGTTTGAATTTCCCGCACGGCGCATAACTGTCAATCTGGCGCCCGCCGATCTGCCGAAAGAGTCCGGACGTTTTGATTTGCCGATTGCGCTCGGGATCCTGGCCGCATCAGGACAGATGCCGTCCGGCGAGCTCGATCAATATGAATTTGCGGGTGAACTATCGCTGTCGGGCGAATTGCGGCCGATTCGGGGTGCATTGGCGATGACATTCGCGATGCACCGCGATGGCGACGCATCGGGCAAACAGCGCTCCTTCATCCTTCCGCGCGACAATGCCGGCGAAGCGGCATTAGTCCGGGATGCCACCATTTTCCCAGCCGATTCTCTGTTGCATGTATGCGCGCATTTTGCCGCAAAAGATGGCGATGCGAGGCTAAACCGGCATATCGCCGCGCCTGATATCGCGCCGCCAAGTTATCTCGATTTTTCAGATGTCAAAGGCCAGCATCAAGCCAAGCGTGCGCTCGAAGTTGCGGCCGCCGGTGGTCATAGCGTATTGATGGTCGGGCCTCCGGGCACCGGAAAATCGATGCTGGCCGCACGCTTCCCGGGGATTCTGCCATCGATGACCGACCAGGAAGCGCTGGAATCGGCGGCAGTCCAATCGCTCACCAGCGGCTTTACGACCGCGCGCTGGAAAGTGCGGCCTTATCGCGCCCCGCATCACACCGCATCCGGCGTAGCCCTGGTAGGTGGCGGCAGCACGCCGCGGCCCGGTGAAATCTCATTGGCACATCGCGGAGTCCTGTTTCTTGATGAACTGCCTGAGTTCGACCGGCGCGTTCTGGAAGTATTGCGCGAGCCGCTCGAGTCGGGCCAGATAACGATTTCGCGCGCCGCGCGCCAGGCCGATTTCCCGGCGCGCTTTCAACTGATCGCGGCGATGAACCCGTGTCCATGCGGCTACCTCGGTCATCCATCGAACAAATGCCGCTGTACGCCGGACATCGTGGCACGTTACCAGGATCGGATTTCCGGACCGCTGCTTGATCGCATCGATATGCAAATCCAGGTTGGTGCATTGCCGCATGACGATCTGGTAAAACAAGCCGATGGCGAGCCTTCGGCAATGATTGGCAAACGGGTGGAGCAGGCCTTTGCAACCCAGCAAGCGCGCCAGGGGAAAACCAACAACGGCTTGTCCACCTCGGAGATCGATCAGTACTGTCAGCCTGATGCAGCCGGCGACCAATTGTTGCGTACTGCAATGGCGCGCCTGAACTGGTCGGCGCGCGCCTACCATCGCGTGCTGAAAGTCGCGCGCACCATTGCCGATCTGGAGGGCAACACCACCATTGGGCAACCCCATGTGGCTGAGGCGATTCAGTACCGGCGCGCATTGCGGGAACATTAAGGCTTGGTGCATGCGGAGGTTCGACGCCATTCCAGAAATATTTTATTCCAACAACTTTGCGCAAACGCAAAGACTCGACATAAAATCCTTATAGGATGAAGGCGGTTCTTCAATGAAGCACCACTCCCTGGAAGTTCTTAGCCCGCAACCAATCGGTTCGCGGGTTTTTTTATTGGTGTTTCCAATCGAATGCAGGTCTTTTGCCGATGGAAGGCCGTTTGCAGGGGCACGAAGCTGAATCATGCCGCTCCTGTTACCATCTCGGTCATGCTGAAATCACGCTGTTTTTCATTCATCAAAGTATTCGCGGCAATGGCCGCATTCGGAATATCCGCCTGCAGTCCGGCCTATAACTGGCGCGAAGTGCGCGGCACCGACGCGCCGTTCGTTGTCTTGCTTCCGGCAAAGCCGGCAACGCATTCGCGTCCGATCAACCTCGACGGCCTGCAGCTTACGATGACGATGACTGCGGCTGAAGTAGCCGGCGTCACCTTTGCCATCGGTAGCGCAAAACTGCCGGACCAGGCCGCGCCTCAAAAGGCGTTAAATGCGATGAAAACCGCCTTGGTTAAAAATATCGCCGGTACGGTCAGGCTTGAAAAAACGTCGCCGGCTACCGGAAGTTCCGTTCCATTCATCGAAATCGAAGCAGTCGGCGTCCCGTCCGGTAAAAAAGACGGACAGCCCCTGATCTTGTATGCGCGCTTTGCAGAGAAAGACCGGCGTATATACCAAGCCGTTGTGGTGGGCCGGGAAAATGCTGTGCCGCACGATGCCGTCGATACTTTTTTCACTTCATTGAAATTGAACTGAGATGCTGCCGAATATGCCGGTTCTCGGTGGTACGCTCGCGTTTCGGGTTTTCTCTTGTTTTGCCGCCGCCTATTTATTGTCGTATGCGTTTCGTGCCATCAATGCGGTGATCGCGCCTGCATTGATGGCTGATCTTGAATTATCCAATGCCGATCTTGGATTGTTGTCGTCGGCATATTTTTTCAGCTTTGCCAGCCTGCAACTGCCGCTGGGCATCTGGCTCGATAAATACGGCGCGCGCAGGACCGAGTCGGTGCTTTTGCTGTTTGCAGCTGCGGGGGCCGCAATATTTGCGATGAGCACTTCGCTGACCGGATTGTGGATCGGCCGCGCACTGATTGGCGTGGGCGTATCCGCTTGCCTGATGGCACCGTTGAAAGCCTATCGGCAATGGTATGCGCCGGAACGGCAAAGCCAGTTGATGAGCCGGATGCTGGTGGCAGGCACGTCCGGCGTGCTGGCAACCACTGTACCGGTGGCAGCCGCCTTGCCGTATATCGGCTGGCGTGGCGTATTCTGGATCATGGCGGCGTTGATTGTACTGGCGGCGGCGGCCATCTTTTTCCTATTGGCGCCGGTGGAAAAAAAGATGGCGGCGCAATCCGATGCCGCGCACAATGCGAGCGACGCGGCCACACCGGCCGTAGATAGCGGCAATTCGCGGGATGGTTACGCGCATGTTTTCGGCAGTCGCTTTTTTCGGCGCCTGGCACCGCTGGGCGCAATCAATCAAGGCACCTTCGTCGCGCTGCAAACCTTGTGGGCAGGGCCCTGGATGGTCACCGTCTTGGGTATGAGCGTCGCGCAAACTTCGCAGATTTTGTTCATGTTCAATTTCTGCCTGATGCTCGCCTATTTGTGGTTGTCCTGGTGGGCGCCACGCCACATATCGTATGGCGGCAAGCGAGGATGGCCGGTATTGAAGGTGATCACAGTCGGATTAGGCGGCGCGATACTGGTGCAGGGTGCGATGCTGATGACATCGCACCCTCTTTCGTGGCTGCTGTGGATCGCACTTGCCGCGTTCGTCAGCCTTGGAATGCTGGTGGCAACCTATGTCAGCCTGTCCTTTCCGCCGTCATTGGCCGGCCGTGCCAACAGCGCTTACAACCTGATGCTGTTCATCGGGGCATTTATCGCGCAATGGGGTATCGGCTTGCTGATTGATATGTTTCAAAGAAACGGCGCATCGCCAGCCGACGCAATGCGCGCCGCTTTTGGCATCGTTCTTGTTCTGCAAATCTTTTCCCTTATTGCTTTTGCAGTGAATCGAGCGCAACCGGAGCGGGCGATCGCTTTGCCATAGGCTGATCTGAATATGAATCGCAGGATTGTTCCTGAACATTTTTTACCGGTAGCCGACATGAGCCGCAAGTCGTGCTATGGTTTTAACAATTTAATCGTGGAGATTCTATGTTAGTGACTTTCAAATCCAAGGCTGCCGCTGACGTCGTCATGTATGAAGAACATGCGAAGCGTATCCTTGACCTGTTCGGCAAAGACATCAAACGAGGCGTGATAACCGCCGCCGAAAGCGGCGATGCGATTACCCGGCTGGAAGCCGAGATTGCACAGAGCAAAACCCATGCTGCATCCGAAGAAATCCGCGATGACATCGAAGCGCATCCGGTCGATGACAACGGGCATGAACCGATACCATCCGTTAGTTTCGCAACCCGCAGCTATCCGCTGCTGGAGATGCTGCGCGCCGCGCAAAAGCAGGGCCATGTCGTAGCGTGGGGAATTTGATGCCGCATCCACGAGAATTCACGATCAAGGCCGCCGACGGCACCCCGTTATTCGTCACCGATTGGCTGATCGATCCGCCTGCGGCTTCAACAGGTGGAATCGTCCTGATGCACGGCATCGGCGAACACAGCGGCCGCTATACGCATGTGATCCGCTTTTTCAACGAGCGCGGACTCTCGGTGCGTGCCTACGACCATCGCGGCCATGGCAGGTCCGGCGGCGCGCGCGGTGACGTGCCCGGCGATGCAACCATATTGCAGGATGCGAAAATCGTTGTCGACGATTTTGCGCGGCAGCTGGGGCAACATGGGCCGGCGCCATTGTTATTGTTCGGCCATAGCATGGGCGGACTGTTTGCTGCCCGGTTTGCGACAGCCCGCTTGTCGCCGCTGCGCGGCTTGATCCTGTCGTCGCCCGCGCTGGTCCTGCCCCTGTCGGGCGTGCAAAAAATGCTGGCGAAAATCTTCCGCATGATCGCGCCCGGCCTGGGCATACCCAACGGACTGAAAACCGAGTATCTGTCGCATGATCCGCAAGTCGAAGCGGACTACCTGAAAGATTCTCTGGTTCATCCGAAAATCAGCGCACGGCTGTTAAGCAGCATGCTTGCCTCAGTCGATTTTTCGCAGTCACATGCTGGCGAATTGGCAATTCCTACACTGCTGGTAGTGGCTGGGGACGATCGTTTGGTTGATGCAACCGGCAGCGATGCCTTTTTCAAGCGCCTGCCGCCCGGCATCGGTACGATGCACCGCTATGATTCTTTTTATCACGAGATTTTTAACGAGGTGGAATCGCGTCGTGTATTTGATGATGTCGGCGCCTGGCTTGACCGGTTATCATAAAGGGACGCACGATGGCCGCGCTGTTGCGCCGTCGCAATCGCAATTTCGCCCTCAGCGGTAACCTGGCTTCGATATAGAATGACTGTGCATCAACACGCTCTTAAAACAGATTCCCTTGCCTACGCTTTGCTGGGCGCCGCATATGCTGTTGCGCTGGTGCGCAAGGGCACCGCATTGCCGCAAGCGCTAGCGCAGACATTTGCAAGATTCGATCCTCCGGCACCGGCGCGTGGCGCGATCCAGGACATCGCTTATCGAACCATGCGCCGATGGGGTCAGGCGAACGCATTGCTGACGCTATTGACCCAAAAGCCTCCCGAACCACCGTTGCTGCACGCATTGCTTAGCTGTGCATTGAGCTTGATCGTCGATGCTGACGAAGCTGCCTACGAAACGTTTACAGTGGTCAATCAAGCCGTGACTGCAGTTGCGGCCGACAGCGATATTGCGCATGCAAAAGGCATGGTGAACGCAGTACTGCGCCGCTTCCTGCGCGAACGCAACGAACTGCTGCGGCAAACGGCGGAAAATCCCGAAGCCGTGTGGAACTACCCTCGATGGTGGATCGACGCCATCAAGACCGCCTATCCGCGCGAATGGCAATCGATACTGCAGGCCGGCAACGCGGCTCCGCCGCTGACGCTGCGCATCAATCGCCGCAGTTTGTCGGTTGACGACTATTTGCACAAGCTGTCGGAAAATGCGATGCCGGGAGTTCAAATCGGCCCCGATGCGGTACGACTGGACCAACCGGTTCCGGTGCACCGAATTCCCGGCTTCGATCAAGGCCTGGTATCGGTACAGGATGCCGCAGCACAATTGGCCGCTCCATTGCTTGATGTGCATGACGGCATGCGCGTTCTCGATGCGTGTGCGGCGCCAGGCGGCAAAACCGGCCATCTCCTGGAACTTGCCGATGTCGATTTGACAGCACTGGATCATGACCCGCAAAGGCTGGTGCGCGTCGAACAGAATCTACAGCGACTCAAGCTGCAGGCCACGCTCAAGGTAGGCGATGCCGGCAGCGACAACTGGTGGGATGGAAAACATTTCGACCGGATTCTGGCCGATGTGCCCTGCACCGCATCCGGGATTGTACGGCGTCATCCGGACATCCGCTGGCTGCGCCGCAAGGGAGATGCTGCTCAGCTTGCAACACTTTCCCGGCAAATTCTCGACAACCTTTGGCGGATGCTCCGCCCGGATGGTAAATTGCTGTTTGTGACCTGCTCACTTTGGCCGCAGGAGTCCGAAGCGCAGGCCGCGGCCTTTGCAGTGCGTCATCAGGCAATCCGATTGTTTGCGCCGGGCCAGCTGTTGCCAAAGGCGGAAGCGGGCGTCGATCACGACGGCTTGTTTTATGCCTTATTTCACAAGCCGGCAAATTGACAGGATTTTTCAACCCATTTCCGCGGATTGATCTCCGCGCTCATTCGTGACCCGACGCGTCCTTCTCACCTGCTGGCTTTTGACGGCGTTGATGCTTGCGCTATTTCTTCCGCAATCTTCTGCGCGGGCTGCGGAAAGTATCGAAATCATTCAGGCGCATCTGGAGCCGGCCGAAGACGGCTACAAGCTGTCCGCCACGTTCGACTTTGAGCTGCCTCGCGGATTGGAAGACGCCATTGCGCGCGGCTTTCCGTTGTATTTCACCACCGATGTGATCATCACCCGACCGCGCTGGTACTGGTTCGACCAGACGACACTCGCTGAATCGCAGACCATCCGCATATCCCACAATTTGCTCACGCGTCAGTACCGCGCCGCGATTACCGACAGCCTGCAGCAAACCTTCAGCACGCTCGACGATGCGCTGTCCCTGGTGAAACGTCCTAGCCGCTGGATAGTCGCCGACAAAAGCGTATTGAAGCCCGGCCAGACGTATACCGTCGGCGTACGCATGCGTCTCGACGTTGCCCAATTGTCCAAGCCATTCCAGGTTCACGCATTGAACAGCAGCGACTGGCGACTGTCGTCGGAATGGAGATACTTTAGTTTCAAGGCAGAAAGCAAGTGACCCGGGTGTTGCGGTACATGTTGATCGTCGGCGGTGCCGTTGCCGGCATCCTGCTGTTTGTGCTGGCATCGGCATCGGCGAACTCCGCATTTTTCGATCAGCATTATCCATGGCTGTTGGGCTTGAACGCGCTGATTGCGGTGGCCTTGCTGGGCCTGGTGATATTGCTGCTGATCCGTCTTTACAAGCGCCACAAGCGCGGCAAGTTCGGCTCCAAGCTGATGGCGCGCCTGGTGTTGCTGTTTGCGGTTATCGGCATCTTGCCCGGCATGGTTATTTACCTGGTTTCAGTCCAGTTCGTATCGCGTTCGATCGAATCGTGGTTTGACGTTCGGGTCGAATCGGCGCTTGAGTCAGGCTTGAATCTCGGACGCGCCGCGCTGGATTCGTCACTGTCCGATTTGAGCGCAAAAGCCCGTAGCATGGCATTGGATCTGTCGGATTTTTCAGACTCGACGCAAATCATGCGGTTGTCGGGGCTGCGCGACCAAAGCCAACGGCAGGAAGCTTTGATCGTCACCAACAGCGGGCGCATCGTCGCCAGCGCCGGCAACGAAATCGGCACGCTGATATCCGATCTGCCGTCCGCGGCAATGCTGCATCAGGCCCGGGTCTCGCGAGGCTATGCATCAATCGAAGGCGATGACGATTTCCATGGCGAGGCATCCAAGGCCGCACCTCATCCCAATGCAGGAAACCTTCGGCTGCGCGTAGTCGTTGCAATTCCAGGCGCCGGCAGCACCTTATCGCTGCAAAACGAGATGCGCTTTCTGCAATTGCTGCAACCTGTACCGGACCAGTTGGCAACCAATGCCGAAGCCTTGCGCGTTGCCTATAGCGAATATCAGGAACGCGCGCTGGCGCGCACCGGCCTGCGCAAGATTTATATAGTCACGCTGACGCTGACATTGCTGCTGGCTATCTTCGGTGCAATCGTCAGTGCGTTCCTGATCGCCACCGATCTGGCAAAGCCGTTGCTGCTGCTTGCGGAGGGCACCAAAGCGGTTGCCGAAGGAAATCTTTCGCCGCGCCCAATCGTGGCGACGTCGGACGAGCTGGGCACGCTGACCCAGTCGTTCAACACAATGACGCGGCAACTCTCCGACGCACGAGCCTCGGTTGAAAAAAATCGTGCCGAACTGGAAACCGCCAAAGCCTACCTGGAATCGGTCCTGGCCAACATGTCGGCAGGTGTGATGGTATTGGACGGCCAGTTCAAGCTGGTGACATGCAATGAATCGGTCAAGCGTATTTTGCAGAGCGACTTCAGCCAGTATCTTGGCAAACCGCTTTCCGCAATCGATGATGGATTGAGCATTTTTGCGCAAACCGTGACGACCGCTTTTTCCGAACAAAGCGCGCAATCAGCCACAGGGGATGCTAGCGCCGGCAATCTGCACTGGCAACAGCAAATCGAAATTCCACGCAAGATCGACGATGCCGGCACCGAAAATGACATCGCGCTGCTGGCGCGCGGATCGCGCCTGCCGGTTGAAGGCGGCACCGGCTACGTGGTGGTGTTCGACGACATTTCCGACGTGATTTCCGCACAACGCTCCATTGCGTGGGGTGAAGTGGCGCGGCGCCTGGCGCATGAAATCAAGAATCCGTTAACGCCGATTCAACTTTCAGCCGAGCGCTTGCAGATGAAGCTCGAACACAAGCTTGCGCCGCAGGACGCGATCATGCTAAACAAAGGCACGTCCACCATCGTCAACCAGGTCTCCGCGATGAAGCGCATGGTGGACGATTTCCGCGAATATGCGAGAACGCCGCCGGCCGTGCTGTCGCCGCTTGATCTGAATAAATTGATTGAAGAAATTCTGGGCCTCTATCTCAGCGGCGACGAACGCGATATCATTCACACCAAGTTGGCGCCGGATCTGCCGCAGGTGATGGGAGATGCGACGCAACTACGCCAGGTAATTCATAATCTTTTACAGAATGCGCAAGATGCGATTCTCGAACGCGGCGCCGGAGCTGACAAGCCGCGGATTGACGTCATCACCGAAGCGATCCGCTATCAGAGTTCCGATGGCGATGCGCGTACCGCGGTACGCCTGTCGATTGCGGATAACGGCCCAGGCTTTGCGCCGAAAATTCTGGCGCGCGCCTTTGAACCCTATGTCACATCGAAGGCGCGTGGCACCGGATTGGGATTGGCTATGGTAAAAAAAATCATCGAAGAGCATGGAGGTCGAATTGATATTCAGAATCGGCAAAACACAAATGGTGCCAAAATATCAATTTTGCTGTTAAAGTTATTCTCCATTGATTGACAATATTCCGATTGCTTCGCTCTTGGCGAGAATGACCAGAGCCAAGAAAGCATGGACACGAAAAAGGCGCCCACATGGCAAATATATTGGTAGTTGATGATGAAATGGGTATCCGAGAGTTGCTTTCAGAGATTCTGGGCGACGAAGGACATGTCATAACAACCGCAGAAAATGCGCAACAAGCGCGTGAAACACGCGCAAACAGCACTCCGGATCTGGTCCTGCTCGATATCTGGATGCCGGATACCGATGGCGTAACCTTGCTCAAGGAGTGGCAGCGCGACGGATTGCTCACGATGCCGGTCATCATGATGTCGGGGCATGCGACCATCGATACGGCCGTGGAAGCAACACGCATCGGTGCGCTCAATTTTCTGGAAAAGCCGATCTCGCTGCAAAAGCTGCTGAAGGCAGTGCAGCAAGGCTTGTCACGCGGACTCGAAACCGCGCGCAGCACCATGTATCAGACGCATGCGCGACCGTTGGCGCCACCGGCGATGGAACATGGCGTCGCATCCGGCGTGCCCGCCGCGCCCGTGCTGATGAGCTCCGCTGCCGCCGGACATGTGCTGCATCCTTCCGTGCTTCCCAATGAACATATCTTCAACGTCCCATTCGAATTGCCGTTGCGTGAAGCGCGCGATGCATTCGAGCGCGCCTATTTTGAACACCATCTGGTGCGTGAAGGCGGCAGCATGACACGCGTTGCCGAAAGAACCGGACTGGAGCGCACGCATTTGTATCGGAAATTGAAACAGTTGGGCGTCGAACCCGGAAAGCTGGCAAAAAAAGGGGGATGACTCTTGTCACTCTGGTGACGGGCTTTTCGGCATCGGCGCGAGAAGCCGCGATTGCCGCTCTGCTCGATGACTTCAGCAGTACAGCGCTGATTCTTGAGGGCATGCCGGACGGCGATGCCCGATTCGATCGGTTCGGCAGCGCAGCCGATATTCAAATCAAGCGGATTGCGCCAGGATGCGTATGCTGCATCGGCAACCTGACATTGCGTGTCACGCTTAATCGTATTCTTCGGCATCCTCCGGCTCGTCTTTACTTGAGCCTTGCGACAGCCACCCACCTCGATGAAATCAAGCAATTCCTGATACAGGCGCCATACGATGCCTTGCTGGAATTAACCGATGACTTATGTGCGTAAGAAGCTCCATCAAGCTTCTGCCGTGAAACTCTATTTATTCGCGACTTCGCATTTATAAAAATAAAGGCTTGAAAAGCAGCGGCACAAGCGCCATGTGTTTTCTTGAAAGCGAACTGCATACTTTCCGCAGTACCAACTGAAGGAGCGCACATGAATCTTATCTATAACAGCGATCAATACAGCGTTGTTGAGTTCGTGGCCGACGATGGCCGTGAAGCGCTGCGCTTTGGCGGCTATGAAATCATGGACAAGTCCGTGAAACGGGAAACTTTTATCGGAGGAACGTTGGCCGAGGCATTCCGCAAGAATGTCGAAAACCTGATTGCAACCGAGCCGAGCGTCGAAGAAATCGATGCGTTTTTGGGCAATTATGATGTGTTGATGAGCCAGCCTGTCGTATTACATTAATGCATTGGGATCGGTGCGCCGATATACAGCGTGCCGCCCCCGCTTCCTGCCTCAATCAATTCCGATACTGCCTGCAATTGCTTTCCCGGGTAAGCAACAATGCGACAAATGAGGTCAGCACCCATACAAACAAGAAGGCGAACGCCAGCTTGAATGCCGACATGTCGTAAAGCCTTATTCCATCGATTATCATACCGCCCCAGTAATGATCCAGAATCCAGCCGATTGCTGGCTGCTGGACCAATGGCCCTACCATCACTCCCATGTTGATCGCGCCGGCCACAGTACCCGCCAAACGTAGCGGTGCCGATTCCTTTCCATGCAAGAATCCGATCACCATGCTGCCGGAGCCGAAGCCGCCAAGCAACAAAAGCGGAACCAGCATCGTCAACGGTAAGTCGGGCGCAACATAAAGCGCGCCGAAGCCCAACACCACACATGCTCCGCCCAACACAAAGGGAGGTTTTCTTTTACGCAATTTGTCCGATAGCATGCCAAGCAAAATGCCGCCGCATGAAAAAGCAATCAACATTCCGCTGGTAATCAATGACGCCGACTTTGCAGTCAATCCGTGTTGCTGCACAAAAAACGGGACGCCCCACAATCCGGCAAAAGTCAAAAATGCGCCGCATAGGCCCGATTGTGCCCAGAACAGTAATGTCACATTCCGGTAGCGCCATATTTCGGCCATTCCTTTTAATATGGAGAGAACGGACGGTTGAGCAAGCTGAGGAGAAGTACCTGCGTGACTATCGAAGCCGCTATCGGATGGATCGTCGCGCATCAGGAGAAAAATCGCCAAGGCCAACACCAATGCGATGAAGCCCGAAGCGCCGATTACATTGCGCCAACCGTAAGCGTCCGACAGGACGCGCAGCGGCAAACCGGCCAGCACCGCACCCATGGTCCCGATCGCCAACGCAATCCCGGTGACCATACCAAGCCGACGAGCATCGAACCAGTTGGTGGACAGTTTCAATAGAGATACCCATGCGACCGCTACCGTTCCGCCGATCAGCCCGCGTCCGATCGCCGACGATGCGAAACTATCCGCGAATGCAAACAGCAATGCGCCGATGCCGCCGATCAAGGCGCCGATCGATAATATTTTGCGCGGTCCATAGTGATCGACCAGCACGCCCGTCGGAATTTGCATTCCTGCATAAAAGTAAAAGTAAAATGCCGATAGATTACCCAGCATCGCCGCAGTCAAGCTGAAATCGCGCATCAACTCGGAAGTCAGCACGGCGGGGGTAACGCGGTGGAAAAATCCGAACAGATAGAATGCGACGGCCAAGCCCCACATCATGAATGCCAACAACATCGGCGGATGTGCGGGAACAGGCGAAACGGAAATATTGGCGCGGATAGAAGGAGGCAATACAGCTGTCATTAGTTGATTATGCCTCGAAAACATTGACTACAGGTATCGTATTTTCTGGCCCTTCACCCGTGCCGATGGGCGTTTCCGGCTCCTCAAGCAAAAGTGGCGGCAGAGGCTTTATAACAAAACGCGGAATCCATTAATTTCATGCACGCCAATTCCAGCCCCATCGTCAGCAGTCAGGCAGATATTCATGACCAGTTGGAAAAGCTGGTCGCCAGGCACGCCGCCAGTCGATTTTTGAAGCCGATTACGCCATACAGCGAAGCTGCATTCAATGCCAGCATCACCGCATGGCGAGCGGCAGGAGAGCCGCCGCTGATCCTGGACGCCGGTTGCGGCACCGGCGTTTCTACGCTTAACCTGGCCGCGCGATTTCCAGAACATTTTGTGATCGGCGTCGACCAGTCCGCCGATCGCCTTGGGCGCAAAATCGCATGGCCCGGGACATTGCCCTCCAACTTCACGAAGGTCCGTGCGGATCTGATCGATTATTGGCGATTGATGCAACAAGCCGAAATTCATCCGGACCGGCACTATGTGCTTTACCCGAATCCGTGGCCGAAAAAGCACCACATAGGGCGCCGGTGGCATGGCCATCCGGTGTTTCCAGCCATTGTGGCGCTGGGCGGCCACTTTGAATGCCGCAGCAACTGGCGCATTTATATTGAGGAATGCGCCGCTGCATTGAAGCAACTGACGGCGATCAAGGTCGAAACGGAGGCCTACTATCCGGAAAAAACAGAAGTGCTCGAACGGGACTCGAACATACTGTCTGCATCGTCTTTTCCAATTACGCCGTTTGAAGGCAAGTATCTCGCATCCGGACATTCCTTATGGCGTTGCCGAATTCATATTGTGGAAGCATGACACCAGGCGCCAAGGAAACGGCCGTCAAATCCTGTCAAGGCCGCAGTGGGGAACCGGCCTATAATTGCATGACTGAAATTATGCAATCGTCGAAACGATCAGGCGACGAGATTATTTTTAATGGGTCAACCTAAGGGAAAACATGTCGCTCGTACTGCTTTTGGTTACGCTGCTTTTGGCGGTCGCCGTTTCCTTCGCGGTGGCACGCGCTTTTTCCATACCTATCGACAATATCCTCAAGCGCATCATTGGCGATGAAATCAGTGCAGGCTGGCTCACCTATCTCAAATTTGCCATCCTGGTGGTCGGTGTATCGGCCGGCGTACGCATACGCGATATCGAAAAGTATGCGATGCCCCTGCGCGGCGACAAGGAAGTGCGTGTTTTCGACTTCACATTTGAGCGTTGGGTGCTGGAAATCTACCGTACCGCGATTGAAACCCTGCAGGGCATTGCCTGGATGCTGCTGGTATTTTTCGTTTTTGCGTTGGTCGCTTATGTCATCGTGCGTATTGCAGAGATGAGATTCGGCCCTATAAAGGATTGGCCAAAACCCTGAATCTCCCGAATCGTCACAGCACAGGAGCGGCATGTTTGCCGCAATAAGTAGCTGGCGGCGCCAGCATGCGTTCGCGGTTTTTTTGATGATGCCGAAGTCATACCGGGACATCCGTGGTAGCTTGATCATTGATCGGCCCTTGCCATCCGAGTTTTTTCAAAAACCATTCTGCCATGTGCCAGCTTCTTGGAATGAATTGCAATGTCCCGACCGACATTGTCTTCAGCTTCACCGGTTTTGCCACGCGCGGCGGGCGAACGGACATTCACAACGATGGATGGGGAATCGCATTTTTTGAAGGTGCCGGCGTTCGCCACTTCGTCGATTACCAAGCGGCAATCGCATCGCCGATCGCCGACCTGATCAAGCGTTGTCCGATCAAGTCAAAAAACGTGATCGCCCATATCCGCAAGGCGACCCAGGGCCGCATTGCGCTGGAAAATTGCCATCCTTTCGTGCGCGAACTTTGGGGCCGCTATTGGGTGTTTGCCCACAATGGCGATTTGAAAAATTTCATGCCGCCGCTGGACGGACCTTACCATCCGGTCGGCACAACCGATAGCGAATGGGCATTTTGCTATCTGCTGCAGCAACTGCGGACCCGGTTCGGCGAATCGCTTCCGGAATTGCCGAACCTGACCATCGCATTGCAAGAGATTACGCGCGAGATCGCTGCATACGGCGTATTCAATATGATGCTGTCTGATGGCTCGGCGTTGTTCGCGCATTGCGCAACCAACCTGCATTACATCGTGCGCCAGTATCCGTTTGCGGAAGCCAGATTATCCGACGAAGATATCATCGTCGATTTTTCCCAGGTCACCACGCCGAACGATCGTGTCGCGATTATCGTAACCGAACCGCTGACGGCGAACGAAACGTGGATCCGGTTTGCCGAAGGTGAACTGAAGGTGTTCGTCGATGGAACGCCGGTCTGGTAACAGGTCGTAAAAACCTGTTTCGTTGTCGCGCGCGGCCTTCGATCAGCACTGCGTTGGCACCGCCGAACGCAAATGAATTCGACATTGCCGCGCGCATTCAATCGAATCAAGCACCAAAATACAGACTCGAATCAAACCGGCTTCGGGCGGCAGATTGCATCGTACCGATATTGGCTTGTGTGCGCGTCCGCATGCCGTTTTGGTGGGCAGTGACCGGATAGGTATCCTCGCTGTAAGACAACATGTCGTTGGCCTGAGCTTGCTTGAGTTCAGCCATCACTTCAGCACGGGTTTTCGAAGAAACAAAGTCTGCGTCCGGCGCAACGAATTCCTTTGGTTCTGCGGATGCTGCACCTGCGGCGGCAAAAATGATTACGGCAGCAGTCAATTTTCTAGCGTTCATTTTAGATCTCCAAAAAGTTGAAATAATTTCGCAATTCCCGGTTGATCAGCCGAGACGGCCAAACGTCGGGTTGTTCCGTGACGCGCACGATGGTTTTTTCCGTGTCGTACACATCGTCGGGACATACTTCATATACGCAGCGACATTCAAGTTGGATGTGAATATTTCACATCCTTTTTTGGTTGAAGCGCTGGTCTGATCGGTACGGTAAAGCACTGCGACGGCCCCAAATGCACGAATACCCGGCGATCACATGCATGGCGATGACCAACCTGTCCGTAATCTAATGAAGTCCTTCATACAGTGTTAATTTACCCGGGTAATATTGACCTACCTTATTTTACCCGGGTATAATTAAAATCTTATTTCCATTGCGCAGGATTCATCATGAACGAATCGAGACAAATGCATTGCACCGCCTTCGCAGGCGGCAAATACCTCGCCTCCGGCAACTTGAGCCAAGTCGCGTCGAAGGCGAAAGAATTGCTTGATGCAGACCCGCACGCGACGCTGCTGATTTTCGACAATGCCACCAGCCATACCGTCGAAGTGGATTTCCGCGGCACGGTCGACGATGTCTTGAAGCGGCTTTCGAGAACTGCCGGCAAAGGTGCGTCGAGCGCCACGGCATCCGATGCCGAACCGCATGTGCCGCGCGGTCCGGGCCGCCCGAAATTAGGCGTTGTTTCGCGTGAAGTCACATTGTTGCCGCGCCATTGGGATTGGCTGAGCGCGCAACCGGGAGGTGCGTCAGTGGTATTGCGCAAGCTTGTCGAAGAAGCGAAACGAACGAATCACGGCAAGGATCAGGCAAGACGATCACAAGAAACATGCTTTCGCTTCATGTCCGTCATGGCGGGCAACCGGCCGCATTTTGAAGAAGCCACTCGCGCTTTGTTTGCAGGAAACCGGGAGCGCTTTTCCGAACTGATCGAGGGTTGGCCGATCGACGTGCGAAACCACGCGAAAAAATTGGCTGCCGATGCATTCACGAACCACGTGACCGATAGCAAAACATGATTTATGTATTTTTTATTTAACAACGCTCGAATAAAAACAACCCTGAAGGCAACTGCGCTCTTATATGAAGAACGATAAATCCGACAAGGCGTCAGCAGCACTTTTCAGCGATCGCAATTTTCGTTGGCTTTTAAGCGGTGCGGTCATATCCATGCTGGGCGATCAGTTTACATTGATCGCGTTGCCGTGGCTGGTACTTAAAATGACCAATGACCCGTTCGTGCTCGGCACGGTGCTGGCATTGATCGGTGTGCCGCGCGCGCTGTTTATTTTGATCGGCGGTGCATTTGTCGATCGTTATTCGCCAAAGCGAGTGCTGATGCTGACCAAATATATCAACACGCTTTTGCTCGGGCTGTTGGCCGTGTTGGTGCTGACTGGCGACTTGCGCTTGTGGATGGTGTATTGCATAGCCGCCGCGTTGGGAGTATCAACAGCATTCAGCATTCCTTCCGCGACTGCCATATTGCCGCACATCGTCAGCCTTTCTCAGCTGCCGTTGGCAAACAGCATGATGCAGGGCATACGACAGCTCACCATGGTTGCGGGTCCGATTCTGGCGGGCCTGCTCATTGCGTTCTCCGGTAGCAGCGCTGCACAAGATGCGCACAGCATGCAAGGCGTCGGCATTGCATTCCTGTTCGATGCGTTCAGCTTTGTGCTCTCGGCGTGGACCCTGGCGCAGGTCGCCATGCGCCGAAATGCCGCGTCCGACGATTCCGTCGCACAAGGGCATATATTCAAGTCGGTCTATGAAGGATTGCATTTTTGCTGGAGCGATAAAAATTTACGCACTTTATTCTTGTATGTGGCCGTCGTTGCCTTGTTTATCATCGGTCCGCTACAGGTTGCCATCCCGGTACTCGCCACCCATCTGGACAGTGCCGCGGCATTCGGGGTTTTGATGGGTGCGCACGGCGCCGGCACACTACTAGGCATGATCATTTCCGGCGGCAAACCCAACTGGCGCGCCGGAAATCTCGGATCCACAATATTGCTGCTGGATTGTCTGGTTGGCGCGCTATTCATCCCGATGGGATATGTCCAACTCACTTGGCAAAGCGCGACATTGCTGCTGCTGATCGGCATCCTCGGTGGTTTCGTGCAGCTCGCCGCTTTTACATGGATTCAGCAGCGCGTTCCGCTTCCGATGATGGGTAGGGCCATGAGTGTATTCATGTTTGTTTTTTTGGGAATCGCACCTGTTTCCGCCGCGATTACCGGCTGGCTGATGCGCAGCATCACGCTGGAGCAATTGTTCGTCAGCTGTGGCGCGTTGTTGATTGGAATCGTTTTAGTGGCATTCGCTACTTCTCCAATGCGTACTATTTCAGAAATACGATCGGCTCCCGCACCAGACCTTGAAACAAAGTAGCCAACGGTAGCGAGAGCGCCTGAAGCGTGGATCATGCTCCGGATCCGCACTTCAGGGTTTTACGTCTGATCAGGAAAGATTAGGGGCCAGCCAGCGCTCCGCGTCTTCCTTCGATACGCCGCGCCGCGCCGCCATGTCGTTCAACTGATCTTCACCGATCTTGCCGACACTGAAGTATTTTGATTCGGGATGGGCAAAGTAGAAGCCTGACACCGATGCACCGGGAAACATCGCAAACGACTCGGTTACCTGCATGCCGATTTCGTCGCATTGCAGCAGCTTGAACATGTCGGCCTTCACTGTATGTTCCGGACAGGCAGGGTAACCGGGCGCCGGGCGAATGCCGGTGTATTTTTCCTTGATCAAGGCCTCGTGGGTCAGCGATTCATCGGACGCATATCCCCAGAACTCCTTGCGCAGGCGTTCATGTAAATGCTCGGCAAACGCCTCGGCAAGTCGATCGGCGAGCGACTTCAGCAGGATCGATGAATAGTCGTCGTGCGCATCTTCGAAACGCTTTTCATATTTCTCGATGCCGAGTCCGGCGGTGACTGCAAACAAACCGATGTAATCGGCAATGCCGGACGATTTCGGCGCAATGAAATCGGCCAGGCATTGATTCGGACGCGCGACGCCATCGATCACCGGCTTGACGGTCTGCTGGCGCACGCCGTAATAGGTGAATGCAACCTTCGAACGCGTTTCATCGGTATAGATTTCGATATCGTCATCGTTGACGCTGTTGGCCGGCAGCAGCGCGATCACGCCATTGGCAGTCAACCAGCGGCCTTCGATCACTTTCTTGAGCAGCGCCTGGCCTTCTTCGAACACCTTGCTGGCTACCTCGCCGACAACCTCGTCTTTCAGGATCGCAGGGAACGGTCCGGCCAAGTCCCAAGTCTGGAAAAACGGTCCCCAGTCGATATACTGCGCGATGGTCGCGAGATCATAGTTCTTGAAGACGCGGCGACCCAGGAATTTCGGCTTGGCCGGGGCGTGTTTTCCGGTGAACTCCAGTTTCATCCTGTTCTTGCGCGCGTCGGCGAGCGACAGCATCGGCACCGCTTTCTTGTTCGCATGCTGCTCGCGGATGCGTTGATAATCTGTCGCAATTTCGGTAATGTATTGCTCGCGCTGCTCCGGCGTCAACAGCGACTGCGCAACCGATACCGAGCGCGACGCGTCAGGAACGTAGACCACCGGGCCTTCGTAATTCTGTGCGATCTTGACGGCGGTATGCGCGCGGCTGGTGGTTGCACCGCCGATCATCAACGGAATCTTGAGCATGCGGAAATGCGGATCGCGCTGCATCTCTTTCGCGACATGCGCCATCTCTTCGAGCGATGGCGTAATCAGGCCCGACAAGCCGACGATATCGGCATTCTCCGCCTTGGCCCTGGCCAGAATTTCGGAGCACGGCACCATCACACCCATGTTGACGACTTCGAAGTTATTGCATTGCAAAACCACCGATACGATGTTCTTGCCGATGTCGTGCACATCGCCCTTGACGGTCGCGATGACAATCTTGCCTTTCGGCTTGGCGGCGATTCCAGTCTTTTTTTCTTCCAGCAGTTTTTCTTCTTCGATGTACGGAATCAGATGCGCCACCGCCTGCTTCATCACGCGCGCCGATTTCACCACTTGCGGCAAAAACATTTTTCCCTGACCGAACAAGTCGCCGACGATGTTCATGCCGTCCATCAGCGGCCCTTCGATCACATGGATCGGCCGGCCGCCGTTATGCAGCAGCTCTTGCCGCGCCTCTTCAGTGTCTTCGACGATCCATTGGGTGATGCCGTGCACCAGCGCATGCGCCAGCCGCTTTTGCACCGAACCGCCGCGCCATTCGAGCGTTTCTTCTTCCTTCTTGTCGCTGGCCTTCAGCGTGCCGGCGATTTCGATCATCCGCTCGGTCGCATCTTCGCGTCGATTCAGCACGACGTCCTCGACCCGCTCGCGCAATTCCGGCGACAGTTCGCTATACACGCCCATCATGCCGGCATTGACGATGCCCATCGTCATGCCGGCCTGGATCGCGTGATACAGGAACACGGTATGAATCGCCTCGCGCGCCGGATCGTTGCCGCGGAACGAAAAGCTGACATTCGACACGCCGCCGCTGATCTTGGCGTGCGGCAGGTTTTCATGTATCCAGCGCGTCGCATTGATGAAATCGACTGCATAATTGTTGTGTTCGTCGATACCGGTTGCAATCGCAAAAATATTCGGATCGAAAATGATGTCTTCCGGCGGAAAGCCGACTTTCGATACCAGCAAGTTGTACGCGCGCTGGCAAATTTCGGTCTTGCGCTCGAAGGTATCGGCCTGGCCTTTTTCATCGAACGCCATCACGATCACCGCGGCGCCGTAGCGCCGGCACAGCTTGGCCTGGCGCAAGAATTCGTCTTCGCCTTCCTTCATCGAAATCGAATTGACGATCGCCTTGCCTTGCACGCATTTCAAGCCGGCTTCGATCACGGTCCATTTGGATGAGTCGATCATGATCGGCACCCGCGCAATGTCGGGTTCGGATGCGATCAGGTTCAGGAAGCGCGTCATCGCGGCAACCGAATCGAGCATCGCTTCATCCATGTTGATATCGATGATTTGCGCGCCGTTTTCAACCTGCTGCCGTGCGACGGCCAATGCTTCATCGTACTGCTCGTTGAGGATCAGGCGCGCAAATGCCTTGGAGCCGGTCACGTTGGTGCGCTCGCCGACGTTAACGAACAAGGAATCGTCGTCGATCGTAAACGGTTCAAGGCCGGACAGTTTCATCACATGCGATGATTCCGGGACCTTGCGCGGTGCGATGCTTGCGACGGTGTCGGCGATCGCTTTGATATGTTCCGGCGTGGTACCGCAGCAGCCGCCTGCGATATTGACAAAGCCGCTTTCGGCGAACTCCTTCAGCAAGGATGACGTGACGTCCGGCGTTTCGTCGAAGCCGGTGTCGGCCATCGGGTTAGGCAAGCCGGCGTTCGGATAAATGCAGACGTAGGTATCGGCAATCTTCGATAACTCTTCCGCGTATGGGCGCATCAGTGCCGCGCCGAGCGCGCAATTGAGTCCGATCGTCAACGGTCTGGCATGCCGCACCGAATTCCAGAACGCCGGCACGGTCTGCCCGGACAGGATGCGTCCCGACGCGTCGGTAACGGTGCCCGAAATCATGATCGGCAATCTCTTGCCCGATTCCTCGAAGAAGGTATCGATTGCAAACAGCGCCGCCTTGCAATTGAGTGTGTCGAAGATGGTTTCAACCATCAGCACATCGACGCCGCCCTCGACCAGCCCGCGTGTCTGCTCCAGATAGGCAGCGACCAATTGATCGAAGGTGACGTTGCGTGCGGCCGGATCGTTGACGTCCGGCGAAATCGATGCGGTTTTCGGCGTCGGCCCCAATGCGCCGGCCACGAAGCGCGGCCTGTCCGGCGTCGAATATTTGTCGCAGGCGGCGCGCGCCAGCTTGGCGGCGGCCACATTCATCTCGTACGCGAGATGGGCCATGTGATAATCATCCAGCGCCACCGTGGTCGCGCCGAAGGTATTGGTCTCGATCAGGTCGGCGCCGGCCGCCAGATATTTTTCATGAATCTCGCTGATGATGTGCGGCTGCGTCAGCGTCAGCAATTCATTATGGTTCTTTTGGAACAGTTCCTTGCCCGGCACTGAGAAATCGGCGAAACGCGTACCGCGATACTCTTCTTCGCTCAGCTTGTATTGCTGAATCATCGTTCCCATCGCACCGTCGAGGATCAGGATGCGGCGGGACAGGAGATCGCGCAGGTGCGCTTCGGTAGAGGAAATGGGGTCGCGTTTCATGATGTATTTGAGCTTAAAAATGCAAAAAACCCGGTCTGCAAAAAGGGACCGGGTTTTCCATGGCCGCTTTAGCAGTATTTATTAGTGGGACTTTACCCTGGCGCCCGCAAGCTGGGTTTGACTTGTTCAATCAAATCGGCGCAATAAAATTATACGATAAATCAATGGTTTGAGTAAGCGGCTTGATTATGCTACCGCTTGCACAGCGGGAATACGCGCCTCAGTCAACTTCAGCGTCAAACATTTGGCTGATCCGCCTGCCTTCATGAACTCCGTCAATGGTGTTTGTTGCACGACGAATCCGCGCGAGGATAATTCGCCGACCAGTGCGTCGGAAGCGCGATTCAGAAAGATATTCCGGCCGCAATTGACCGCGTTGCATGCAAAATCGAACGCATCGGCATCCGCCACCGTAATCCGGTATTCAGCCGGCACATGCGCCGCAATGCGTGCCTGGGATGCCGCATCGAAAGCTGCCGGGTAATACATCAGATACCCGCCTTCCAGAGGACAGAAACAGGTATCGAGATGATAAAAGCGCTGGTTCACCAGCCTCAACGGCTCGACGTCAATATCAAGCCAGTCGGCAAGCAGCGGCGCGCACGCCTGATCCGAGCGGTGCCCATAGCCCAGCCACAATAGCGGCTCCCGCCGATCCAGCAACGCATCGCCCGCACCTTCGAAAGGCATGTCGTCGGGCAAGGTCAACACATCAAAATCATGTTCTGCAAACCACTTGGCGAAATGCGGTTCCTCGGCCTGTCGTTGCTCATGCCGAAAGCGCGACAACACGAACTTGTTTTCCAATATCAAGCCGGCATTGGCGGTAAACACCATGTCAGGCACACCGGGCGCAGCCGTGACGCGTTCCACTTGCGCGATGTTGCCGACCAGCCGGGCCAGCGCATTCCATTGCCGGGCGGCGACGTCATTATTGCCGCACGCGACGTTGCCCTCCATCCAGGGATTGATTACATACGCGACTTCGAAATGATCGGGGGCGCACATCAGAAAACGGTCGGTCACGGCAAGCTCCTCTCGTGGTTCAAAGTTCATGCGGCAATACGTTGGCTTGCGCCAACGGTGTACTTTCTGCCGCCGCCACGGGGGGCCGGCAACAAATCGAATATCGCGTTGATCGTTTTTAGCGTCATATCGATCTCGGATTCGGTGATGATCAGCGGCGGTGCGAAACGCACCACGGTCGCATGCGTATCTTTGGACAATATCCCGTGACGCATAAGATGTTCGCAAAATGCGCGCGCCGAGATCACAGCGGGATCCAGCTCCATCCCGATCAGCAAGCCCTTGCCGCGCACATCGCGAATCGCCGGATGCCCGATCGCATGCAAACCGTCGATCAGTCGCTTTCCCATTGTCTGCGCACGGTCCGCCAGCCGCTCATCGCGCAGCAAGCGTAACGCGGCGCGGCCGACCGCGGCGGCCAGCGGGTTGCCGCCGAAGGTGCTGCCGTGATCGCCGGGATGGAACACGCTCATCACATCCTCGCGCGCCAGAAATGCGGAGACTGGAAGCAATCCGCCGCCCAGCGCCTTGCCGAGGATCAATCCGTCCGGCCTGATTCCTTCATGTTCGCAAGCAAGCAAGCGGCCGGTGCGGCCCAGCCCGGTCTGCACCTCGTCGCAAATCAGCAATACGTTATGGCGTGTGCATATGTCGCGACAGCGCGCGAGGTAGCCGGCCGGAGGCACGATGATGCCTGCCTCGCCCTGAATCGGTTCAACCAGGAAGGCTGCGGTATGCGGCGAGATCGCCGCTTCCAGTGCGGCCGCATCGCCGAACGGCACCGATACGAATCCCGGCGCAAAAGGCCCGAAGCCGTCGCGGTATTGGGCCTCCGATGAAAAACCGATAATGGTGGTAGTGCGTCCGGCGAAATTGCCATTGCAGACGATGATCTCGGCCCGGTTTTCCGGAATGCCCTTGACCTTGTGCCCCCATTTTCGCGCTGCCTTCAATGCTGTCTCCACGGCTTCTGCGCCGGTGTTCATCGGCAACGCCCTTGGCTGGCCGGTCATCTCGCATAGCAACTGAAGAAACGGGCCAAGCTGGTCCGTATGATAGGCGCGCGACGTCACCGCCAGTTGCCGGGCCTGCGCGGTCAATGCAGTCACCAGCGTCGGATGGCCATGACCAAAGCTGACGGCCGAATAGGCCGACATCATGTCGAGATAACGTTTGCCGTCGACATCCCACAGCCACACGCCTTTGCCTTCTTTGAGCACAACCGGCAGCGGATCGTAGTTCCGGGCGCAGTATTGGTTTTCCAGTTCAATCAATCGATTCATCGCGGCACCTTTAGGCGCGTTATTGGATCTCCACATCATAGCCACAATCGCGGGAAATCTTTTTGCATATTCATCCACCAGCGATACAGAATATGAAAGAATCGTTCATATTAATTACTTTTATGGTGATATATGGCAGATATCCTTGATCGTTATGATCGCATCATTCTCCAGACGCTGCAGGAAAACGGGCGCGCCTCGAATGTCGAGTTGTCGGAAAAAGCGAACCTGTCACCGCCGCAGTGCTACCGCCGGGTGCGGCGCCTGGAAGCCGACGGCTTCATTCGCGGCTACATGGCGCAGGTGGCGCCGGCAGCGATCGGGCTGGGTGTGGTGGCGTTTGTCAGCCTGACGCTCGACCGCGAACAGTTCAAGAAGGTACGGGAATTGGAAAAAGTGATTCGCCAGTTTCCCGAAATTCTCGAGTGTTATGCGATTTCCGGTGATTTCGACTATTTGCTGAAGGTGGTTGCAACCGACCTGAAATCATTTTCCAATTTTCTTTCCGATCGGCTGATGCAAGTGCCAGGCGTGTCAGGCGTGCGCTCAATGATTTGCCTGGAAGAAATTAAACAGGCTAGCGCCCTGCCAGTCGATTAAACCGCTTACGTTTCCAAACTTTCAAACCGGCGGTTGATCCCACGCAAAGGACATGCGACTTGGTGACACAAAGGCTGGGCATTAGTGTCCGTACAGTACGACCGATCGTATGAATCATTATATTTTTGATACTATGCTGACTCTTGATTAGGAGATTAATGATGGAAGAACTCAAACGCTATTTTGATTCGCTACAACATCCAGATGTGGAAGCCATTGCCAATATTCGAGGCCGCGTATTGCATTCTTTGCAGGGCTACATGCTGGAGGCAGGCTTCAAGCAATTAATGCCGGTATTGATGTCGCCAATCACCGATCCGCTGAATCATGCGGTATATCCAGCTGAAATCAAGTACGAGCAGCGCCCGCTCAAACTGACGGCCAGCATGATCTTTCATAAGCAGATTGCCTTGTCGGCCAAGGGACATGACAAGATTTTCATTGTGGCGCCCAATATCCGGCTGGAGAAAGCGGAAATCAAGGATTCGCAAAACCACTTGCTGGAATTTTCGCAATTTGACTTCGAAGTGCGTGACGCGTCCATGACGCAGGTTATTTCGCTGGTCGACGGGCTGATCAAGCATGTGGTTAAAGAAGTCAAACTGCATTGCCAGGCCGAACTGACCCAGATGGGACGTCAGCTTCCTGATTATGATGCGCCGTTTCCTATTTATAGTTCGGATGAACTGCTTGCCGAACATGGTCCGCTGTTTGAAAAGATCATGTCCGAACAATCCAAAACGCCGTTCTTCGTCACCAATTACAAGCGTGAATTTTACGACCGCGAAAATCCGGAACGCCGTGGCAGTTACAACAATTACGATCTCATCTATCCGGAAGGCTACGGCGAAGGCTTGTCCGGCGCAGAACGCGAGTTCGAATACGAACAAATTCTTCGCCGCATGCATGAATTGTCTATGGACTTGACGCCTTTCGGCAATTACCTGGAAGCGGCCAAACGCGGTTATTTGCCGCCCAGCGCCGGTGGTGGCCTGGGTATCGAGCGTTTTCTCAAGTTCATCAGCGGCAAACGTCAAATCCGCGATGTGTCGTTATTCGATCGCAGCGTCGGCACCGACTTTTTATTCTAGGTTTCCCTAACCCGTGCGGTTACTACCCTTCGGAACTGCGTCGAATGGGAACGCCGCCTTAATGGAGGCTCGATCATGCGGCCGTTAAAGATCCATTGGTGTTCGCCACTCGATAGCGGACAACAAAAAGCGTCGGAAAAATATCATAGCGGTTCGCTGGACTTCGGCGGCATCGTCGACTTCGCACAAGAAGCGGATGATCTCGGCATGGATTCCCTGTTAATGGGAATCAGCTATCACATGCCGGACCCGTTTCCGATGATCGGCGCATTGGTGCGCGCCACCGAGCGCGTCAAATTCATCCTGGCGTATCGCCCGGGACTGGTGCCGCCGACCTTGTTTACCCAGATCGTCAATACCATTTCGTGGATGTCCGACAAGCGTATCGCATTGAATCTGGTAGCAGGCATTTCGCCGGACGAGCAGGCGTTCTATGGCGATTTCCTGGATCACGATGCGCGTTACGCGCGCACCAACGAGTTTCTGGACATCCTGCATCGTTTCTGGCGCGGAGAATCGCCGTTGACATACAAGAGCGACCATTACCACATTGAAAATGCACAACTGGGCTTGCCCTATAAGGACAATGAGCGGCCACGCATCTATTTGAGCGGCGCGTCGGCCGTCGCGCAGCAAACCGCCATTGCCTACGGCGATTGCTGGCTGCGCTACGGCGATACGCCTGAAGGTATCACGCTGGCCAGCAAGCCAGTGCTCGACGGCGGTTGCGAAGTAGGAATACGCATGCACATACTCGCCCGCGAAACCCGTGAGGAAGCCTTGGCTGACGTCGAAGCAATGATGGTGAATCCCGACGAAAAACATCGGGACTGGGTACGCGACTTTGTCGCCCGGTGCGATTCAGAAGCAGTCAAGACATCTTTCCGCCTGGCCGACAAAGCACCGAAAGACTGGCTCTCGCCGATGCTGTGGTCAGGCGCCGTCGCTTACCGCGGCGGGCCGGCACTATGTGTAGTCGGCACTTACCGTGAAGTGGCGGAGTATCTGGTCGAGTACAAGAAAGCCGGCGTCAGCGAGTTCATTTTCTCCGGCTGGCCGACACGCGACGAAATGCGCCGCTTCTGCAACCATGTGCTGCCGATCATTCGTCAGCTGGAAGCTGCGCAGCAGGAGCAGGTACTTGTCTGAGGAACAGCATCGGGTGACAAAGCGAAGCTACGGCTTCGCTACGGGTATTTTATTTGGCATGGTGGCGGAACAGACCGTGCTGTTTGCGGTGCCGCTGATGATTTATCAAAGCACGCGCGATATCCGTTTTTCGGGTTATGCATTTGCCCTCGAATGGTTGCCTGCGTTGCTGGCATATCCATTTGCCGGGTTGCTGGCCGATGCAATCGGCGGGCGCCGCTTGTTCATGAGCGCCAATATCGCGCGCGCGATATGCCTTGCTCTCGCCGTGCCGCTTTGCCTGGCAATTCCGTCAATGACGGTATGGGTACTGATGGCTTGCGGGGTGGTGCTGTCGATACTGATGGCGCCAATTCGCATGTCGGTTGAAAAAACCGTGCCGCTGATGGCGGCGGGCGACGATCTGCCGCGCTGGCAGTCGCTCGTGCAAAACATGGAACTGCTGTCCATGGTGCTGGGGCCGGCGCTGGCAGCTTTCCTGGCGTATTACATCGGCAAGCTGCCGTTGCTGGGTGTGGCGGCGGCGGCGCTGCTGATAGCGGCATGGTGCTGGCGTAGCGTACCCACCACCGTGCGTGCGCCATTGCCTTTGAATCGGGTAGGCGCGGATCTTAAGCTGGGCTGGCAGCTGTTGCTGGCGAATCGTCCGGTGCGCTTGCTGGCATCGCTCAATTTTTCGATCAACCTGGCGTTTGCGGTCACGCTCAGTGCGAATGCCTTCATTATCACCGGGACTTTCGGCGCTTCCGACAGCGTGTTCGGTCTTGTCAATGCAGCCGCAGGCGGGTTGGCGTTACTCAATCTGCTGCTGATTCCCCGGCTGCTGCGCAGCATGACGGTGTACCAGTTGGGCGCGCTGGGCTTTTCCTTGTTGTGCGGCGGCTTGCTGGCCATGGGCTTGTCGTCGAGCGTAGCCTTGTATGCGCCGGCGTTTTTGGTGGCGATGGCAGGCGTCGCTCTATTCAATGTTTTCAACCGTACCCAGCGGGTAAGAGCAATCAACCCCAGTCACTTGGGCAAGGTAATGGGGCCGTTTTATTTACTTAATTTGTTGTCATATCCGCTGGGCGGCATTCTCACCGCAAGCCTGGGACATTCGATGGACGTGCGTCAGCTTGTGTTGCTGCTGGCCATAGTGCTGGCGCTGCCGGGAAGCGCTTTACTTTGGTTAACCTTTCGTCGCTTCCGCGAGAAACTGGAACCCATACCGTTACTGAGAGAGGCATCTTTATGAAACGTTTACCGCGCTGCTTGATTACGACAGTCGAATCCGATTCTCACATGTGGAACCTGGTGTATCTGCAGCTCTGGCTGTCGGAGCAAGGATTTGAAGTCAAGAACCTGGGATGCTGTACACCCGAGTCCGAGTTACTGGAAGCACTGGATAGTTTCGCGCCGCAACTGGTGGTCGTTAGCAGCGTCAACGGCCATGGCTACTATCAAGGCCGGCAAATAATTAAAAGCATCCGCCGGCATGACCCCGATGTCGCGTGCGTGATCGGCGGCAAGCTTACCACCAGTGAATCAGACAATGGCTTGGTGCGTGACAGCTTATTGCTGGCCGGTTACACAGGGGTATTTATCGGCAACGATGCGATGGCTGATTTTGCGTCATTCCTGCAGGGTTTCGACGTGTCGCATCCGCGCGCTGAAGCATTCATCGGATTTCCGCAACCGCAGTATTGCGAACGGCTGCTCAAGTCGCTGCCACGATAGCTCATACAAACCGGTTTTTTTGATTGTCCTTATCCAATCGGCGAGCCCGGCTCGGATCAAAAATAAATCCTGAACCATTCGATAAAAAAGGTGCTGCATGCATATTGTCATCGTCAATCGCTGGCCGCGTTTTAATGATACGCGCCGCTGGGACAACGAGTTGGTGCGCTATGAAGAATTTTTCGATCATGCCCGGCACCGCATCAGCTATGTGGTGGACGGACCGGGCGCGCAAGGCGTTCTGGCACCCGCCACATCGATCGCGCATTTGGTAACAGTAAGAGATGTCAACGACTATTCCCAATTGCTGGGTGCGGTCAGTGAAATCATGGAGAAGGCCGGTCCTGTCGACCAATTGATCGCACTATCTGAATTTACATTGGAAATTGCCGCCCGGGTGCGTCAGACATTGGGCATACCGGGTCATGGGCCGGAGCAGGTGGCGGTGTACCGTGACAAGGCGCGGATGAAGGAAGTGCTTGCCCTGAAAGGATTGCGCGTTCCTGCGTTCGCGCGTTGCGAATCGATAGAGCAAACGCTGCGTTTTGCCGACTCCATGTCGTATCCGATCATCCTGAAACCTGTGGACGGCGCGGCCAGTATCGGCGTCTTGCGCATCGATAGCCGCGAAGAGCTTGCGGCGCATTTGCCAACGCTCGATCTGTCGCGTTATGAGGTGGAAGAATTCATTGAAGGCGATGTGTACCACGTCGATGGCTTCGCCGACACCGCATCGGCAGTCCCGTTCCAGGTGGTATCGCGCTATCTCAGTAGTTGCCTTGATTTCGTCAGCGGCGAACCGTTGGGTTCGGTAATCGTGCAGCGCTCGCCGCTGCGCGATCGTATCGAAGAATTTTCCGCGAGCTGCATCGCAGCGCTTGGCTTGACCGGCACGCCGTTTCATCTTGAATTGTTTGTCACCGGCGATGGTTCGCTGGTGTTTCTGGAAGTGGGTGCCCGAGTGGGCGGCAGCGAAGTCCCGCATCTGATCAACAAAGTATTCGGTATCAACCTGTTCCAGCACTGGCTCAAAGGCATGGCGGGAGACGCCATACCGCCGCCGGAAAAATCGAAAGACCCAAGCGGCGGCTGGCTGGTGATTCCCAAGCCGCGTGAATTGCCATGCCGGGTGCTGGCCGCCGGCTCGATGAAACCTCACATCGATTCAATCTGGCGCGAGCTGTTGCCGGAACCGGGCGAAGTACTTGAAGCAGGCGGCAGCTACGATGCGCTGCACAGTGGCCGCTTCATTTTCACCGGCAAAAATGAAGCGGATATCGAGGCAGATATTCGCAACGTGATCAAGACGTTTGAATTCAAGGCGGTCCCAATATGAATACTGCGGAAACATATGATCCGGCAGCGCTTCAGCAAGTATTGTTGCCGCGCCTGCTCGGCTACTTCAGCCCGGTTGAGATGGACGCCGTAGCGCGCCTTGCCGATCGGCTCATTACATCCGCCGGCGGCATCGAGCACATCGCTGATTACAAGGTCATGGTCGCATATGGCGGCGGCAAGGACAGTTCCTACACCGTGGCTTTCCTGCGCGCGGTCCAATTGCAAGTGGCTGCGCGGCACGGCCGGACCTTCATATTGCGCGTCGCTAATATGCGCCACGCCGGCGTGGCGCACGCGGTAATGGCAAATATCGACCGCACCTATCAGGCGCTGTCCCTATATGGCGATCCACGTGTTGAACTCTTGATCGTCGATCACGATCTGGTGCGAACTTTCCGTTGCGATTTACCTTTCCCTCCGCATGTGCGCGACATGAACCGCTTCGATGTGCTGATGAACGGCCATCGCACCGCCGGCGATGGCCGACCGACGTTCTGCAACAGCTGCAATCTGGCGGTAGCCGATTTCTATGGACGCGCGGCGTGGTGGGACGGTGGAGTCGATGCGGTGATGACAGGCGACTCGCGCAAGGAACAAAAGCATTATTTCACCTGGATTTTGCGTCTGGCCGAACGCGTCGGACTCGATACCGAAGAATGCCGAAAGCAAGGGTTCCGTGGCTTGCTGTCGGCGCTGAACGGTGTCGGCCAGTCTTACTACGCCGAATTGTTCGGCGAGGGTTTTGATCAGGACAAAGTAAACCGTCGTATCGCAAGCGGCGACGGCAATTCCGACCCGGCATTCATCTCGATCTACGATCTGGTCAGCTACCGCGTGGAAGATCACTGGGACTTGTTGACCGAGTTCCTCGGCTTCCGCTTTGACGATCTGGCTTTCAGCTTTACCGAATCGGATTGCGCCAATCCTGTTCTGATGGCGCATTTCCGCGGACTGAAGACGCAATATGTGCGGCGTCGCACCTATCATGACGGCATCGCCGAGTACCTCGAACTGGCTGACGGATTGATGCGTAAAAAAGAAATTCCGGAGCGGCTGATCGAGCTGGCAATGTCCGCTTATGCCAGCGCGGACAAGATCGACTTGCGTCGCGAACTTGCTTCGGCGTACGCGCGCGATGCTTTTGGACTCGATGAAGAGCAACTTGTGTGCATGCAGTTTGCACCGTTTGTCGATGCGGGCCGCGAACTGGCTACTTTTGTCGCCGCCTGTCATCCCGCGCAACTGCCTGCCTTGCCGCAGTTGCACGATCTGCTGGCCGGCAAAGCGGGCGATCCCGAACTGGCTGCCTGGCTGGAGCGTGTCAGCGGCCTGCCTCTCGTGGCCTTGCGCAGCCTGTATCGCAATACCCGGGTCAATTTTGACCGCGAGGATTCTTTGATTTCGCGAGTGCGCTCCAGCGATCCGCATAAACGGCGCATTGTGACGATCCATCCCGAAACGGGCGAACCGGTGTCGGAGCTGGTGTCCGGACGCTAAGATGGCCGGGCGCTTTCAATCATTTATCGAGCAGGCGCGCCGCCAGCAAAGACTGGTGGTGCAACCGCGCATGGGCTTCGGCCGCATTGAAGACATGCGCGCCGGGCTGGCTGCCGTAGCCGCGTTGCCGTGCGCTGCCATCGGCACCATTACGCTCGACAGCTATACGCGCGTGGGTGATTATCAAAGTCCTCTCGACAATCTTGCGCGCGGCGATAAGCTGAACGGTTTTCCCATCATCAGCAAGCCGCTTGAATCGGTGCGCTCAATGCTGGCGCCATTTCAAGAAGCGAACTTCCCGATTCAGGTGCGGCACGGCACTGCGAGGCCGCAACGCGTATTCCATCGCCTGGTTGAGTTGGGACTGGAAGCGACCGAAGGCGGTCCGGTATCGTATTGCATGCCATATAGCAGGGTACCGCTGCATGAAGCGGTGCATGCTTGGCGCGAAGCCTGCCATATTTTGGCAGGAGGCAGCAATCATGGCCATATCGAAAGCTTCGGCGGTTGCCTGCTGGGACAATTGTGCCCGCCATCGTTATTGGTCGCGATGACCTTGCTTGAAGCGCTTTTTTTTATCCGGTACGGCGTGGGTAGCGTATCGCTCAGTTATGCGCAAGGTACGCTTGCCGCGCAAGACTTGGGTGCCTTGCGCGCACTGCGGGAACTGGCGACGGAATATTTGGCGGGGACCGACTGGCATGTGGTGGTATATACGTACATGGGTGTTTTCCCTACTACCGATCACGGTGCACGCGCCTTGATTCGCGACAGTGCCCGTTTGGCGAAAAATGCCGGGTGCGAACGCCTGATCGTGAAAACCATCGCCGAATCGCGCCAAATTCCTACGGTACAAGACAATCTCGATGCATTGATGCTGACTGCAGAAGCAGCAGCGGATGCCGAGTCTCATAACGATCCTGCGTCAACACCCTATTTTGAGGAAATCAAGCACGAAGCACGAACTCTGATCGACACGGTGCTCAACCTCGATGCGAATCCGGGCGAGGCCTTGGTGCAGGCGTTTCGATACGGCGCGCTGGATATTCCTTATTGCCTGCATGCCGACAATCCCGGCCGCGCGACAACCCGCATCGATGGCGATGGCGCACTGCGCTGGGCAAACACCGGTAATTTACCGTTGCCTCGTCCTTTTGGTCAGGCAGGACAGAAGGCCGACGTAACGTCGGCGGAATTTTTGACAATGCTCAACTTTATTTCGAATCGTTATGACCAAAATCTCCAATGAACTTGTATCGTCGGCACCGGTTGTGCTGGTCGATGCCTACTCCACCGGCGCGATGCTGGCGCGCGCTTTCGGCCGCCAGCGTCCATGCCTTCATGTCCGGTCGCGCCAATCGATGCCTGATGCATTCAGCGCCTCGCTGCCGACGGATCTGTTCATTGCCGATCTGACGTTGCGTGATGACGATATCGATGCGTTGCTTGCCGCATTGGCGCCGTATCGTCCCGGCGCGGTGGTAGCCGCCAGCGAGTTCGGCGTCGAGTTGGCCGATCTGCTGGCGGCGCGACTTGGTCTGCCCGGCAATGCCAGCAATCTATCGCGCGCGCGTCGCGATAAGTACCTGATGGCCAACGTTGCGGCGCAGGCCGGGATTGCGGTGGCCGGCCAAACGCAAGGCTCGGAACTGGCAACTTTGTTGCAGTGGTATCGTCTGCAGCCGATACGGCGCGTGGTGGTCAAGCCGATCGATAGCGCGGGATCGGATAATGTTTTTATCTGTAATGACGAAAGCCAAATCACCGACGCGGTGCGCAAGATACTCGGCACCACCAATCTGATGATGCGGGATAACCGCGCGGTTCTCTTGCAACACTATTTAGAGGGGGATGAGTATGTCGTCAACACGGTCAGCCATGCAAGTCGGCACTGGGTAACGGACATCTGGAAGAGCAGCAAAATACTGGCTGGCGAAGGCCGTAAAATTTACGACTACGAAGACCTGCTGGCGCCCGATGCGGAGGAAGTTGCCGCTCTGGTGACCTATGTCGGTGCGGTGCTGGATGCGGTGGGTGTCGTGTTCGGACCGGCGCACACCGAGCTTATTCTGACGTCGGAGGGACCGCGCCTGCTGGAAACCGGCGCAAGAGTATCCGGTTTGGCCAACCCTGCGGCATTAACACTGTCTACCGGCGCCGATCAAATCGAACTTACGACCGCATGCCATACCGATGCCACACGTCTGGCGCGGCATCCGCTGTTATATAAGCGCAGCAAACATGCTCGCTGCGTCAATCTGATTGCCCGCCGTGAAGGCCATTTGTCGCATTCTGCCTTACAGCAGTGTTTCGATCAGTTGGCCTCGTTTGAAAGTGTCCGTTTCCGCTCGGCAGACCGCGCGCAAGTGCGTCCCACCGTTGATTTGAACACCTCTCCGGGTGCGCTTTTCCTGGTGCACGATGATCCCGAATACATCGATCGTGATTATCAAACCATCAGGCAGTGGGAAGGCCGCCATCTTTGATCGCAGGATGACGGATTCGATTGAATTGAAATTCAAGCGCTACTCGACAAGATGCACGCTTCGTTGGAGAATCATTTCATGGAAAACATGCCGGAAGGACCCGCTTCCGCCAGGCCGTTGGTGGTCGGTATCGGCGGCACTTCGCGAGAAGGCTCCAGTACCGATTGTGCACTCAGGGCCGCGCTCGCGGCGGCCGAGGCAGCAGGTGCTTGCACATGCTTTTTTGGCGGCACGTTTCTGACCAGGCTGCCTCTTTATGATCCGGATGTTTCGGCTCGCACGGAGGAGCAACGCCGATTGGTCAATGCGGTGCGCGAAGCCGACGGCGTAATCATCGCCAGCCCCGGCTATCACGGCGGCGTATCCGGCCTGGTAAAGAATGCGCTGGATTTGCTGGAAGATCTCCGCGAACATGAAAGACCTTATCTGGACCAACGCGCAGTCGGCTGCATCGTCACCGCTTTCGGCTGGCAAACCAGCGGCACCACTCTTACGGCTTTGCGCTCCATCGTCCATGCACTTCGCGGATGGCCCACCCCGCTAGGCGCCGCGCTAAATACATCGGAACGAATCTTCGATGCGACGGGCGCATGCACTGATGAGAAATCCGCCTTGCAGCTCGCTATTGTCGGCCGCCAGGTTGTCGAGTTTTGCCGTATGCGAATTTACCATCAGACACGATTGTTGCTGGAGATCTGAACGCGGTATCAATTGGCGGTGGGCCACTAAATGATGTGTCGCAGGCCACACGCGCCTATTCGAACCGTCCGCTCTCCATCGGAAAACCCTTCAGAAACTCCGATGCAGGCAAGCGTTTCCCGCCCGGCTTTTGTAGCTCAAGCAAGCGCAACACGCCCGTGCCGCAAACAACCAGCACTCCCGCCTGTTCGTCGGCTGCCAGCACCTGCCCAGGAATCGCCACCGGCGATGGCGGCGCAACTTCGGCACGCCATATCTTGATGGGCACTTCATTAAAGCGGGCAAATGCGCACGGGAACGGATTGAATGCGCGAATTTTACGCGCAAGGCAATCTGCCGATTGCGTAAAATCCAATGCAGCCTCTTCCTTCGTGATCTTTGCGGCGTAAGTGATCCCCGTTTGCGGCTGCGGTGCCGCCGGCATTGCGCCCAGCGCCAGTTTGCGCAGCACATCGACGATCATTGCGCCGCCCAGATGCGCCAACTTATCGTGCAGGCTGCCGGTTGTATCCTCTGCCGCAATCGATAAACGTTCCATCAACAGCATCGGCCCGGTATCCAACCCTTCTTCCATCAGCATGATGGTTACGCCTGTCTCGGCGTCGCCCGCTTCCACCGCGCGATGGATCGGCGCCGCTCCGCGCCAGCGCGGCAGCAGCGACGCATGAATATTGATGCAGCCATGCTTTGGAATGCTCAAAATCGACTGCGGCAGAATCAATCCGTATGCGGCAACCACCATTACGTCATGCGGCGTCGCATGCAGCAATTCGTGCACTTCTTTTGCAACATCCGGATATTTTCCATCCAGCCGCAACGACACCGGCTGCGCTACCGGAGTCCGATGCGCAATCGCAAATTGCTTTACCGCAGAAGCATGCAACTGCATGCCGCGTCCGGCCGGGCGATCAGGTTGTGTCAGTACCTGGGGAATCTCGAAACCGGCATCGTGCAGGGCCGTGAGCGCGACTGCAGCAAATTCGGGAGTACCGGCGAAGATGATTTTCATGTAGAGAATTATCGTGGGCGCGTGATTTGCGTCCCGCTTGTTCTGGATTTTATCCCACTCGATGCATTACCGGCGTAAGAGACGGAAGCTCGTGGCTGCAAACGCAAACCGTCGTGCGGACCAACTGATGCGCCGGCTAATTCCCGCTACGTCATTATCGAACCGCTACCGACTGTCGATCCCGCTTCAGTTCCCGCTCTTCCTTCAACAGTTTTGCCTTGATCCGGTTGCGCTTCAACGGCGACAGGTATTCGACAAACACCTTGCCCTTCAGATGATCCATTTCATGCTGGATACATACCGCCAGCAAACCATCGGTTTCGATTTCGAATCGCTTTCCGTCGACGTCCAGCGCACGCACCTTGATCTTGGCATGACGCTCGACGCCGTCATAGATACCCGGCACAGACAGGCAGCCCTCATCATAGATCTGCTTCTCGGGACTGGCCCAAACGATTTCGGGATTGATGAACACGCGCAAATCATCGCGCGTGTCCGATGTATCAATGACAATAAGCTGTTCGTGCACATCGACCTGCGATGCGGCAAGTCCAACGCCCGGTGCGTCGTACATTGTTTCAGCCATATCAGCGGCCAGTTTCTTCAGGCGCGCGTCAAAAACAGTGACCGGCTTGGCAATTTTATGCAGCCGTGGATCGGGATAACGGAGAATATTTAATAAGGACATACGGCTTTTGCGCAACAATACGACAGTATAAGATTGTGGTTTTTCTTGCTAGTTCAAGAGTTTATGTGCAGAATTTGATTCAATTTGGCAAGATTTGCACGGCCTCTTTGGATGTGAATAACCTGCTGTGGCTGCCAACTGCTTTATCTGACAGCCACACTTACCGGACAAACCATGAAAAAGTTTAGCACAGCTGGATTCCTTCTCGTTTTTGCTTCTGCCCTGACACCGCTCTCTTCGTTGGCGGCAAATCCAAGCCCAAGTATGCAAGCGATGAAAGAAACACATTGCGAGTTTTTGGCCAATGCACCGGATCAGCATCTGGTGGTGCGCGGAGATACCCTGTGGGGCATATCAAGCAAATTCCTGCAGCACCCATGGTGCTGGCCGCAAGTATGGGGGCTCAATCGCGATCAGATTCGCGATCCGCACTGGATTTATCCAGGGCAGATCGTCTATCTGGACCGTGCCGCAGGGCGTTTGCGCCTAGGCTCGCCTACCGGCGCCAATGGTACATCCAATGTCCGCCTTTCGCCACGCGTACGCGTGGAAAACCTGGGGCAAGATGCAATCTCCGCGATTCCGTCCAGTGCAATTGAACCATTTTTGTCGCAGCCGCTGATCATCGACGAAAATGAATTAAAAAATACACCGCGCATCATCGCGGCGGAAGAAGGTCATGTATTTCTAGGCAAAGGCGACAAAGCCTATGTGCGCGGCGATCTGAAAGGCAACACTTTGTTCCAGGTGTTCCGTCCAGGCAAGCCCTTGAAAGACCCTGTCACCAAAGCGATTCTTGGTTACGAAGCGCCTTATCTCGGCACACTCAAGCTGGATCGCGCAGCCAAAGTCGAGAATGAAGCGCACCGGTTCGTGATCGTTACATCAAAAGAGGAAATGGGCATCGGTGACCATCTGGTACCTATGCCACCAACACCGATCATCAATTTCATGCCTCACGCACCAGCAACCACGGTCGATGCACGCGTCATGTCCGTGTATGGCGGAGTCACGCAGGCAGGACAAAACCAGATTATTTCAATCAATCGCGGCAAAAAAGACGGTATTGACGTCGGCACGGTCTTGCACCTGTCGCGATTCGGTAAGTTGATCGCAGATCGCACCAATGACAAAAAACCCATCAAGTTACCCGATGAGCAATACGGCACCTTGTTCGTCTTCCGGGTATTCAACAATATTTCCTACGGCCTGATCATGCAGGTCACCGATGCGGTCAGCGTCGGCGATGTGGTCAAGTCACCGGAATAATTTTCCAGTGGCAGCCGGCGAAGATCTTGCAGAATGGATTCGCCTTGAACAAACCAGTGGCGTCGGGCCGGAAACGGCCCGCAAGCTGCTGGGCATGTTCGGTTTGCCTGAAAATGTTTTCTCCGCAAATTTCTCTTCGCTGCAACAAGTCGTTCCGGAGCGCATAGCGCATGCGCTGCTTGCGCCACTCTCCGATCAAACGCAGGCGCTGATCGAGCAAACGCTGGTCTGGGCCGAGCAACCCGACAACCACGTATTGACGCTGGCCGACTCCGATTATCCAAAGGCACTGCTCGAGATCGCCGATCCGCCGCTGATGTTGTACCTCAAGGGCCACATCGAATTGTTGTCGAACCCGTCGCTGGCGATCGTGGGCAGCCGCAACGCCACCGCGCAAGGCATATCCAACGCGGAAAAGTTTTCAGAAGTAATGAGCGAGGCCGGCTTGACAATTGTTTCCGGCATGGCGCTCGGAATCGATACTGCTGCCCATCAGGGAAGCTTGCGATGCAGCCATAAAATCAATGCTGGATCGACGATCGCCGTGATCGGCACCGGTGCGGACATCGTCTATCCAGCGCGCAACCGGACCTTGGCGCATCAAATCGCGCAAGCGGGATGCATCGTAAGCGAGTACCCGTTAGGCATGCCGGCCATTGCCGCCAATTTCCCGCGCCGCAATCGTATTATCAGCGGCTTGGCGCGTGGCGTCTTGGTAGTTGAAGCGGCGGCGCAATCGGGCTCGCTGATTACTGCCCGCATGGCGCTCGACCAGGGACGAGACGTGTTTGCCATTCCCGGCTCGATTCACTCACCCTTGTCCAAAGGATGCCATCAATTGATCAAGCAAGGCGCCAAGCTGGTCGAATCGGCACAGGATATCCTGGAAGAACTGGGGCATTTCCACTTATCGCAACCGGCAACCAGAGCAGTGGCGCAATCGAATTCGACAAACTCCGCAGCCGACCGATTGCTGAACGTGATGGGATTCGACCCGGCAGACATCAACCTGCTTGCCGAACGGACTTCACTCGACTTCGGCACATTAAATGCTCAATTGCTAACACTGGAACTCGAAGGATTGATCGAAATGCTGCCAGGCGGTATTTACAGGCGCCTCGCATAGAACTTTTTGCTGAATTCGATATCCTTCAAATAGATCTGGAATAAAATAGACGCTGTAACGTCCTGACTTATGCAATAACTGTTTTTGTTACTTGACTTTTAGTCTAAAAAAGTTGTTTTAACTGAACACAAGCAATGCGAAGTGTCATTTATCTGCAACTTCCGCCGACAGGTTATGCATGCTAGCGCTTGTGCCTCCATCACCTTAACGTTACAGTAGATCCATGTTTGATGTCCTTGTATACCTCTACGAAACTTATTATCGGCCCGATGCCTGCCCGGATTCCGAGGCATTGGTGAAGAAGTTATCCGCCATCGGTTTTGAAGAGGAAGAAATTTCCAAGGCGCTCGGTTGGCTCACCGATCTGGCTGCGACGGCCAATGTATTTTCCAATCAGACTACACAGCAAGCCCCGTCTTCCGTCGGCTTTCGCATTTATGCCAGCCGCGAGCAGGAAGTCATGGGAACCGCCGCGATCGGATTCATCCAGTTTCTGGAATCGGCCAAGGTATTGAATCCGATTCAACGTGAAATCGTCATCGAGCGTGCACTTGCCGCGAGAGAGACCCAGATTTCACTCGACAAGCTCAAAGTGATCGTGCTGATGGTACTTTGGAGCCAGGGGAAAGAGCCCGACGGACTGATGTTCGATGAACTGTTCCTCGACGACGACGACGCAGAACCTCGTCTGCTGCATTGATTTTATCTAGCCACCGGTCGTTGGGCCTTGTTGTACCAAAACTTCCCGAACTGATATTAGTCACTTGACTTGCTTGCGGATTTCGTCGCAACGCGCTTATCATTGGCCGCGAATACTCTATAGTTGGCATATTTTCACCGGGCAATCCCTGCCCCGTGCTTTGAGCTTTGTCAATTGAACTGCATTTTCGCATAGCCATTTCGAGATATTACTTATGACCAAGACCCTCATCATCGCAGAGAAGCCTTCTGTCGCGAACGATATCGCGAAGACGCTCGGCGGCTTTACCAAGCACGATGAGTACTTTGAATCCGACCAGTACGTACTGTCATCGGCTGTCGGCCATCTGGTCGAAATCACCGTGCCGGAAGAATACGATGTCAAGCGCGGCAAATGGTCTTTTGCGCATTTGCCGATAATTCCGCCGCATTTTGCGCTTAACCCGATTGCCAAGACCGAATCGCGTCTCAAAGTGCTCAACAAGCTGATCAAACGCAAGGATGTCAGCGCGTTGATCAATGCCTGCGACGCCGGACGCGAAGGCGAATTGATTTTCCGGCTGATTGCGCAGTATGCGAAAGCCAAGCAACCGATCAAGCGCTTGTGGCTGCAGTCGATGACGCCGGGTGCGATCCGTGAAGCGTTTACCCGTTTGCGCGAAGACCAGGAGATGATGCCGCTGGCGGATGCCGCGCGTTGCCGCAGTGAAGCCGATTGGCTGATCGGCATCAACGGCACTCGCGCGATGACCGCATTCAATTCGAAAGAAGGCGGTTTTTATCTGACCACCGTCGGCCGGGTGCAAACGCCGACGTTGTCGATCGTGGTCGAGCGCGAAGAGAAGATCAAGAAATTCGTGCCGCGCGATTTCTGGGAAGTGCGTGCCGAGTTTATCTGCGCAGCCGGTATTTATGAAGGCCGCTGGCTCGACACCAAGCACAAGAAGGATGAAACCGACCCTGAAAAGCGTGCCGAGCGCCTGTGGAGCAAGGCGGCGGCGGAGTCGGTCGTGGCTGCATGCCGCGGCAAGCAGGGCAATGTCACCGAAGAATCGAAGCCGACCACATCAATGGCGCCGGCACTGTTCGATCTGACCAGCCTGCAGCGCGAAGCCAATGCACGTTTCGGATTCTCCGCAAAGAATACCCTCGGCCTGGCGCAAGCGCTATATGAAAAGCACAAGGTGCTGACCTATCCGCGTACCGACTCGCGTCATCTGCCGGAAGATTACATGGACACTGTCAAGGAAACGCTTGGTACAGTATCCGAGAACAACAACTACCTGCAATTTGCCAAGCAGATCCTGAAGAATAATTGGGTCAAGCCGAACAAGCGCATTTTCGACAATACGAAAATCAGTGATCACTTCGCGATCATCCCGACCACGCAAGCGCCGAAGAACCTGTCCGAGCCGGAACAGAAATTATACGATCTGGTAACGCGCCGCTTCATGGCGATATTCTTCCCTGCCGCTGAATTCCAGGTCACGACGCGCTACACCGAAGTGTCGGGGCATCAGTTCAAGACCGAAGGCAAGGTCATGACCAACCCCGGCTGGCTTGCTGTCTACGGCAAGGAAGTGATCGACGAAAAGGATCCGGAGAATAGCGGCACACTGGTGCCGGTCGCCAAAGGAGAGAAAGTTCAGACCGACAAGATCACTGCCAATGGCTTGGTGACCAAACCGCCCGCACGCTATTCGGAAGCGACCTTGCTGTCGGCGATGGAAGGCGCCGGCAAGCTGATTGACGATGAAGGTTTGCGCGATGCGATGGCCGGAAAGGGACTCGGCACGCCAGCCACGCGCGCGGCGATCATCGAAGGCCTGCTGAATGAAAAATACCTGCTGCGCGAAGGCCGCGAAATTATTCCGACTGCCAAGGCATTTCAGCTGATGACACTGTTGCGCGGCCTTGGCGTCAATGAATTGACCGCGCCTGAATTGACCGGCGAGTGGGAATACAAGCTGTCGCAAATGGAACGCGGAAAAATCAGCCGCGAGGAATTCATGCGCGAAATCGCGCAAATGACGCAAATCATCGTCAAGCGGGCGAAGGAGTACAACAACGATACGATCCCCGGCGACTATGCGACATTGAAGACGCCGTGCCCGAATTGCGGCAGCGTGGTCAAGGAAAACTATCGGCGCTTTGCCTGCACCAAATGTGAATTTTCAATGAGCAAGACGCCGGGCAGCCGCCAGTTCGAGGTGGCCGAAGTCGAAGAATTGCTTACCAATCGCACCATCGGTCCGCTGCAGGGCTTTCGCTCGAAGATGGGCCGGCCGTTTGCCGCAATCCTGAAAATTTCGCGCGATGAAGAGATCAAGAACTTCAAACTCGAATTCGATTTCGGCCAAAACGATGCAGAAGGCGAAAATGGCGAAGGCGTCGATTTCACAGATCAGACACCGCTTGGCCCATGCCCGAAATGCGGCAACGGCGTCTACGAGATGGGGCTTGCCTATGTGTGTGAAAAAACCGTCGCAAAACCGAAGGAATGCGATTTCCGCAGTGGCCGCATTATCCTGCAACAGGAAATCCTGCCTGAACAGATGGTAAAATTGCTGAAGGAGGGCAAAACCGATTTGCTGCCCGGCTTCGTATCGCAGCGCACCCGCCGGCCGTTCAAGGCGTTCCTGGCCAAGGGAAAAGACGGCAAGGTAAGTTTCGAGTTTGAGGAACGCAAGGCGAAAGCACCCGCGAAAGGTAAAGCTGCCGGCAGTGCTGCCAAGACAACTGAAAAGCCCGAGAAAAAAGTCGTTGCAAAACCGCCGATGAAGAAAGCGGTAGCTAAAAAAACTGCTGCGAAAAAAGCGGCTTGATCGCGCGCGCTCCTCGTACTACGGAAGATAAGTCTTGATGATCGCCGCATCGTCGAGCTCGCCCCAGCCGCGGGCGAGTGTTTCCCTGAAAATCGCCAACGCGGCATCGCCGATCGGCGTATCGCAATTCGATGCATCGGCCATTGCAGTCGCCAGTGTCATATCCTTGGACAGGATATGGGCGCAAGCGCGCGGTGCAAAATCGTTTTGCAGCACGCGGGCCATGCGATCCTGAAAAATCCATGATGCGCCGCTGGATGCGGAAATCACATCGAACAACAGACGTGGATCCAGTCCGGCTTTGATGCCAAGCGCAAGCGCCTCCGCACCTGCAGCCAAATTGATTCCTGCAAGCAGATTGTTAACCAGCTTGGTCTTGGCGCCATCGCCGATGGTCCCGCCGATGTGAAACCGCTTGTCGCTCAATGCCGCAAGCACTTCCTCGTATTGTGCAATGAGTTTTTCCTGCCCAGCCAGCATCATGCTGATGGCACCGGCCTCGGCACGCACCGGCCCGCCGGAGATTGGCGCATCGATGGTTTCGATACCGGCTTGCGCGAGGCGCTGCGCAAAACGGATGGTGTCTTGTGGCGCGATGGTCGAGCACAGCATGACTGCCTTTTCGGACGCCTTCGAATGGGCCACTCCCTCGGCTCCGAACAGCACCTCATCGATCTGCTGGGCGTTGAGCACCACAACCACGATCAGGTCCGCATGCGACACCAGCGCGGCCGGCGATGCCGCGACCGTCATGCCTAACGCTTGCGCTTCCTGCTCCGTCTCCGCTCGGATGTCGCGCACGCTGACATGAAAATTCTGACGATGCAGATTTTTTGCCATCGCCAACCCCATGGCCCCGATACCGATGAACCCAACCCTGGTTTTTGTTTTCATGGCTAATGCGTCATTTCCCGTTAGTCGCTACGCTTCAGTTGTGACCGATCGCCGGGTATGGCTGATAGCGGTCTTCCAGTGCCGTGATCTCTTCCGCGAACAACAAATACTTCAGTTGCCGCGACAGCGTCCGCCAGTTGCGGCAAGCGCGTGCACTTCACATTTTCAAACGGCTATGGGCATTCAGTTCGAGCGGCGCTGTCCGCCATTGAACCAGGATCTTTTGCCAGCCCGTCCGCATTGACGAAAATCAATGTCTTGTAAGTTTATAAAAAAAATTATAGGAACTTCTACTCTTGCTTTCCATTCTACTTAATGCAAACACAACGTGTCGGCGCGTATGTGATGTGCCGCTACTTTCCTTTTTTTAATTCTTTAAGGAGTTATTTTATGAAAAAATGGATCATGCCCCTGGCATGCGTTTTCTTACTCGCCGCTTGTGGCTCAATGGGATATGGCGAGAAGAGATCTACGACCGGCGCAACGGGAACATCGTCAGGCAGTTCCGCCACTGGAACAAGCGGTGCTAGCGCACCCGGCGCCCCGACCACTTCCGGCACCTTTCCGACGCCGGGTGCTGAAAAGATTCCGGGATCCAAAGGTACTGCAGGAACTCCGGCAACCAACGGCACATCGGGCACCTCCGGAGCATCACCCGGCCCCACGTCTAGTTCATCGGACACATCTACCTCCGGTGGGTCAGGTACGTCAGGCGCTTCGAGCGCGCCCGGCTCCCCAACCACTTCCGGCACCTATCCGACACCGGGCGCTGAAAAGATTCCAGGCTCCAAAGGCACCTCGGGAACTCCTGCAACCAACGACACATCCGGAAGCACAAGCGGTACGAACAAATAATTTAGACACGACATTTATGGATTTATCACGAGCGCAGGCGCAACAAGGCTTGCGCTCGACTTTTCCACATCTACGCTGGGCTCATGCAATGCGCGGAAACGCGTGAATGGCATACCTGAAAACAGGCTCGACAGCATTCCATACTGGCGCCGGACTAACGGATCCGGCCGGTCCGATTCAAGTAAAACGCTCTGTTCTATTTTTAGTGCGATCAATTTCTTCTTGGCACAGTTGATTTTTGTGAGCCGCTTGCCTTAAAAAATTACCCTGCGCAATGCAGCAAATTTGATAGCCTAACAACCGCTTCCCGATTCATCATCGCATATCGCATAGCAACATCGTACTGCCTCAATGCTTGTGCGGCTTCTTCTATCAGAATATTGCTCGCCGTAGTTCTACTACCTTACCCAACCAATCTGGTTGCGGTAATCTCTTCTTCCGGACCATTACATCCGCGATCCATCTATACAGAGGAAGACACCATAATGAAAAATAAGCTGATCGCCGCAGTCGCGTTGCTGTGCTGCGCCACCGCCCTGCAGGCCAAAGACATCAAAATCGCGCACGTCTATTCCAAATCCGGCCCGCTGGAAGCATACGCCAAGCAAACCCAGATCGGTTTGATGATGGGACTTGATTACGCGACCGGCGGCACCATGCAAATCAACGGCAACAAGCTGGTCGTCATTGAGAAGGACGATCAAGGCAAGCCGGATGTGGGCAAATCTCAGCTAGCCGCCGCCTATGCCGATGACAAGGCTGATATCGCCATCGGACCGACCAGTTCCGGCGTGGCACTGGCGCTGCTTCCGATCGCAGAAGAGTACAAAAAGATTTTGCTGGTCGAACCCGCGGTGGCCGATGCGATCACCGGCGAAAAATGGAACCGCTATATTTTCCGCACCGGCCGCAATTCATCGCAGGATGCAATTTCCAATGCGGTTGCATTGGACAAGGCTGGTGTGACGATTGCCACCATGGCGCAGGATACTGCGTTCGGCCGCGACGGCGTCAAGGCGTTCAAGGATGCACTCAAGAACGCCAAGCTGGTGCATGAGGAATATTTGCCCGGCAATACCACTGACTTTACCGCGGGCGCACAACGGTTGTTCGATTCGTTGAAAGACAAGCCGGGCCGCAAAGTGATCTTCATCATCTGGGCCGGCGGCAATCCATTCAAGATCGCCGACCTCGATCCAAAGCGCTATGGCATCGAAATCGCAACCGGCGGCAATATCCTGCCGGCCATGGTCGCGTATAAAAACTTCCCTGGAATGGAAGGCGCCGCTTATTACTATTTCGGTATTCCAAAGAATCCCGTGAACAACTGGCTGGTAAGCGAACACTACAAGCGTTACCAGACCCCGCCGGATTTTTTCACCGCAGGCGGCATGGCTGCCGGCATTGCAGTGGTAGAGGCGCTCAAGAAGACCGGCGGCAATACCAACACGGAGAAGCTGATTTCGACCATGGAAGGGATGAGCTTCGAAACACCCAAAGGCAAGATGACCTTCCGCAAGGAAGACCATCAGGCAATGCAGTCGATGTACCATTTCAAGATCAAGGTTGATCCGGCCTTCGCATGGGGCGTACCTGAACTGGTACGCGAGATCAAGCCGGAAGAAATGAACGTACCGATCCGCAACAAGCGCTAACCACGGCGGTCAAACACTGCCCCCTCCTTCGCGAGGGGGCAATTTCGCAGGCTTCGTGAGTTCGCAATGTGCGGCGACGTGCTTGTTATTCGGCTGTACCACAACATCGATAGCAGCGGGGTTAGGCAATGCCTTTGCACACACCGGATAGCGGCGCCGGCAGCTCGACTGACGCCGTTTCGCTTGAAACGCGCGACCTGACCATCCGCTTCGGCGGGCATGTCGCGGTCAACGCCGTGTCATGCGCTTTCAAACCCGGCACACTGACTGCAATCGTCGGACCGAACGGCGCCGGAAAGACCACGTATTTCAATTTGATTTCAGGCCAGTTGAAACCGGGTGCCGGCCAGGTTCTGTTGCATGGCCGCGATATCGCCGGCCTGTCGGCTTCGGCCCGCACCCATGCGGGATTGGGGCGTGCATTCCAGTTGACCAGCCTGTTCCCGAATCTCTCCGTATTGGAGAACGTACGTCTTGCGCTGCAATCGCGCCGTGGCCTCGGGCTTGATATGTGGAACGTGTGGAGCGCTCACACGACGCTGATCGACCGCGCGGAGCAGGTGCTGCAAGCGGTCGCATTGACGGACAAGCGCGATATACACGCGTCGGCACTACCGCATGGCGACCAGCGCAAGCTGGAAGTCGGCATGCTGATGGCACTTGACCCCGATATATACATGTTCGATGAACCCACCGCCGGCATGAGTGTGGATGAAGTGCCGGTCATTCTGGATCTGATCCGCATGCTGAAGGCGCGACGCGACAAGACAATTTTACTGGTCGAGCACAAGATGGATGTGGTGCGCGAACTGGCCGACCGGATCATCGTTTTGCATAACGGCACACTGATGGCTGATGGCGAGCCTGACGCGGTCATCGCATCGCCGGTGGTACAGCAAGCCTATCTCGGTCTGGTTGCGACGGAGGAAGCGGCATGACTGCGCCATTGCTGACACTTTCAAGCCTGCAGACCCATATCGGCGCATACCATATTCTGCATGGCGTTGATCTTGACGTCCCGCGCGGACAATTGACGATGCTGCTTGGACGCAACGGCGCCGGCAAGACCACGACGCTACGCACGATCATGGGACTGTGGCAGGCATCGCATGGCAGCATCACGTTCGACGGGCATGACATCACGGCCAGATCCACGCCCGATATCGCGCAACTCGGCATAGCCTACGTCCCTGAGAGCATGGGCATTTTTTCCGACTTGAGCGTGAAGGACAATATGGTGCTTGCCGCGCGCGGCGCCAAACGCGCCGAAGATATCGATGCGAAACGCCTGGACTGGATCTTCGACCTGTTCCCGGCCATCAAAAAATTCTGGCTGCACCCGGCCGGCAAACTGTCGGGTGGGCAAAAGCAGATGCTGGCGGTATCGCGCGCCATCGTCGAACCGCGCAAGTTGCTGCTGATCGATGAACCAAGCAAAGGACTTGCGCCGGCAATCATTGCAAACATGATTGCCGCATTTCGCGAATTGAAGCAGACCGACACCACGATTTTGCTGGTCGAACAAAATTTCAACTTTGCCAGACAGCTCGGCGATACGGTCGCGGTCATGGACGATGGCAAGATCGTGCATCGCGGATTGATGGCGGAACTGGCCGAAGATGATGCGCTGCAGACGCGTCTGCTCGGCCTGTCGTTGACTGCCCACCAATGAGGATTTCATGAGCGCCATTCCGATAAAGCCGATGCAACTCTCGCTACTGCCTGTAACCAAGATCGATTGGATGCCGCTGCTGCTGGTGCCCGCGCTGGCATTGCTGGCAATGCCTTTTATCGGCTCGGCGTCGACCTGGATTACCCTCACCGCCGCAGGTCTTGCGATGGGCATGATCATTTTCATCATTGCATCCGGACTGACGCTGATCTTCGGCCTGATGGACGTATTGAACTTCGGTCATGGCGTGTTCATTGCGCTGGGCGCTTTTGTTGCCGTATCGGTACTTGGTGCGCTACCCGACTGGACAACCGTCGATCATCTGGGATGGAATCTTGCCGCGATCGGTGTTGCGATGTTGGCGGCCATGGTGGCAGCCGGTGCGCTCGGATGGGTTTTCGAGCGGGTACTGGTACGCAAGGTATATGGGCTGCATCTGATGCAGATCCTGATCACGATGGGCGGCATGGTGGTCGGCGAAGAATTGATCAAGATGCTGTGGGGGCCGCAGCAAATCGCGCTGCCGCTGCCGACCGCATTGCGCGGCGCCGTATTCCTGGGCGATGCGGCAATCGAGAAATATCGGCTGCTGGCGGTACTGGTCGGATTCGCGGTATTTGCCGGCTTGGTGCTGGTGTTGAACCGCACCAAGCTAGGCCTGTTGATTCGAGCCGGCGTGCAGGACCGCGAAATGGTGGAAAGCCTTGGTTACCGGATCAAGCGCCTGTTCGTCGGGGTATTTGTCGCAGGTTCGGCACTAGCCGGGCTGGGCGGCGTGATGTGGGGGCTGTATCAGCAAAACGTGATCCCTCAGATGGGCGCGCATGTCAACGTGCTGATTTTCATCGTGATCATTATCGGAGGTCTCGGTTCGACCGGCGGCTGCTTCCTTGGCGCGCTGCTGGTAGGATTGCTTGCCAACTATGCCGGTTTCCTGGCGCCGAAAATTGCGCTCTTTTCCAATATTCTCCTGATGGTCGCAATCCTGCTGTGGCGGCCGCAGGGCGTCTACCCGGTGACCAACCGATGATCGCGCGCATGCTGTCTCATGACCTGCCGCGCAGCCGCCTGCTGGTAGCCATCCTGCTCGTGATTCTGTTCGGACTCGCGTTCGCTCCTTTCCTGTTCCCCGGCGCGAAGGCCCTGAATGTCGCAGCGAAGATCCTGATTTTTATCGTACTGGTTGCCAGCTACGATCTTTTGCTCGGCTATACCGGCATCGTGTCATTCGCCCACACCATGTTTTTCGGCATCGGTGCGTATGGCGTGTCGATTGCCAGCGCCCGCATGGGTCCGTCATGGGAAGCGCTGCTGCTCGGCGTCGGTGCATCGGTCGTATTGTCACTGGCGCTGTCGCTGGTGATCGGCTTGTTCTCGTTGCGGGTGCGGGCAATTTTTTACGCGATGATTACGCTGGCAGTGGCATCGGCATTCCAGACGCTGGCATCGCAACTGTCGGAAGTTACCGGCGGTGAAGACGGGTTGAATTTCAAATTGCCGGAAATACTGACGCCCGGCTACCAGTTGCTCGAAGAACCATTTCTCGGTGCGGCTCTGAACGGGAGATTCATTACCTACTACATCGTGTTCGCATGCGCTGTGCTGCTGTTCCTGGCGATGCTGCGCATCGTCAATTCCCCGTTCGGGCGCGTGCTGCAGGCGATTCGCGAAAATGATTTCCGCGCCGAAGCGATCGGTTATCGCACGGTGGTGTTTCGTACCTTGTCCAACGTGCTGGCTGCGGGATTTGCCACATTGGCCGGATGCCTGCTCGCGCTATGGCTGCGCTATAACGGCCCCGATACTTCGCTATCGTTTGAAATCATGATCGACATCCTGCTGATCGTAGTGATCGGCGGCATGGGCACCATGTATGGCGCAGTGTGCGGCGCCACGATTTTTCTGCTGGCACAAAGTTATCTGCAGGATCTGATGGCGCTCGGTGCCGAAGCAACGCAAGGAATTCCGCTGTTGCCTGCGCTGCTATCGCCTGATCGCTGGCTGTTGTGGCTCGGAATCTTGTTCATTCTTTCGGTATATTTTTTCCCGACCGGTATTGTCGGAAAATTGCGTACATGGAGAAAATGATGGATCCCTCTTCCCATTACATCCACTGCTGCGACAGAGAAATTCATTATGTCGAGTGGGGCAATCGGGATGCGTCACCGCTGATCCTGTGGCACGGACTGGCGCGCACCTGTCGTGATTTCGACGACTTGGCGGCAGCGCTTGCGGATACTTACCGCATCATCTGTCCCGATACCATCGGACGCGGCTTGTCGCAATGGAGCCCGGAGCCGGACAATGAATATTGCCTGGCGTTTTATGCGCGCATTGCCTGGGATCTGGCCGATCAGCTCGGCATCGACCGCATGCGCTGGGTCGGCACATCGATGGGCGGCGCGATCGGCACCGTGGCGGCGGCGACCACGCTCAAGAACCGTATCAGTCATCTGGTACTCAATGACATCGGCACATCGCCGGTTCAGGCGGCGATCGATAGAATCAAGTCGTACGCAGGCAATCCGGCGCAATTCGATACGGTTACCGAATTCGAAGCCTATTTGCGAACGATTTATCTGCCCTACGGCTGGCAAAGCGATGTGCAATGGCGGCGCATGGCCGAGACCTCCGTGCGGCGCCTGCCGAACGGAAAAATTACTGCCCATTACGATCCTGCGATGGTGCGGCAATTCATCGTTCACCCTGACGATTACTTCGTCGAAGAAGCGTACGATACGCTCGACATGCCGACCCTGTTGCTACGTGGCGAACACTCCGATTTGCTGCCGCCGGAAACAGCGCAGGCGATGACGCAGCGCGGCCCGTGCGCCAAGTTGGTGGTCGTACCAGGCTGCGGTCACGCGCCATGCCTGAATGTTCCAGATCAAATCGAGGTTGTGCGCAATTTCTTAGCCGAATAATTTGGTATTTAGTCTGGCCAAAGTATGCTGATCGATAACCGCGGCCGGACCTGGCCCGGCAAATCGGGCAGGCCACCCGACCGGCGGCTTTGCGCTACACTCTTTTTCCGCATATTCACTTTTCATCCGCCATGTTTACCGTCTCCCGCACGCCAGAGTTAAAAGCCGTTCTGATCGCAAGCGGCATAGTCTTGACTCTGGCGATGGGCGTGCGCCATGGTTTCGGCTTCTGGCTGCAACCGATTTCTCAAGCGCATGGCTGGACCCGTGAAACCTTTTCACTGGCGCTGGCATTGCAAAATCTGATGTGGGGTGTGTTCGGCCCGTTTGCCGGGATGGCGGCAGACCGTTTCGGTACCGCACGCGTCGTGATCGCCGGTGCATTTCTGTACATGGCGGGCCTGTTGTGGATGGCGCTGGTCGATCAACCCGTGCTGTTCGTGGTCGGCTCCGGCGTATTGATCGGTGCCGCATTGTCGTGCACCGCGTTCGGCGCGATCAGCGGCATCATCGGACGCGTGTCTCCCGAATCCAAACGGTCCTGGGCATTCGGCATTTCTTCCGCTGCCGGATCGTTCGGGCAATTCGTGATGATGCCGGTCGAACAGCAACTGATATCGGTAACCGGTTGGCAAAATGCATTTTTCATACTCGCCGCGCTAGTGGTGATCGCCATGATTCCGATGACGTTCTGGCTGCGCGAACCGCCCGTCGTCAAGGCAGCGGGGCGCGAACAAAGCATCTGGGAAGCCACCAGGGAAGCATTCGCCTATCGGCCATTTCTGTTGCTGGTGGCCGGCTATTTCGTTTGCGGTTTCCAGGTCGTATTCATCGCAGTTCATCTGCCTGCCTATTTGAAAGACAAAGGCCTGATGGACCCGACCGTTGCGGTGGTTGCACTGGCATTGATCGGACTGTTCAATATTTTCGGCTCATTTTATGCGGGCAAGCTGGGAGGCACACTGCCGAAACGGTATTTGCTCTCATCGATTTATATCGGCCGCTCGGTGATCATTGCCTTGTTCCTGCTCGCACCGCTGTCGTCCTGGTCGGTCTATGTCTTTTCGGCCGCGATGGGCTTGTTGTGGCTGTCGACGGTGCCGCTGACAAACGGCGTCATTGCCGGCATTTTTGGCGTAAAGTATCTATCGATGCTGTCCGGATTCGTGTTTTTCTCGCATCAGGTCGGCAGCTTTCTGGGCGTATGGCTGGGCGGCTATCTTTATACAAAGCAAGGCAGCTACGATACGGTCTGGATGATTACGATTGCGCTGGGTGTGTTTGCTGCCTTGATCAACCTGCCGATCAATGAAAAACCGATCACCCGCGCTCAACCGGCAATGGCTTGATATAAATGAATCCCGTTTTGCACACGCGCATCAAGCGTTGGCTGCTCGGCACGGTGTTCGCTGCCGTGCTGACGTTCGCCTTCATGGCTTATTTGCGCCCCTCCTTCGTTGTCGATCTTGCCAATCGCATCATCATGTGCTTTTGAGCCATTCCGCCCAACGCCGATTGCATCCTTGACGGTGTGCATTTCCGGTCACGTGGATTCGAAAGCAAGAGCCGGAGTGCAAGCTGCCGGCGCCCCGCTAGAATGGACCTATCAGTTCACAACACCGGTACGGATGACAGCCATGCAAACCACGACATTGAAAGAAGATATTGCTCGCGCGTCCTTTACGGATGAGCATGAGCGCTGGGCGGCAGTGATCAGGCGCGATCCTGCCGCCGATGGACAATTCTATTATTCGGTATCGACGACCGGCGTATTTTGCCGGCCAAGTTGCCCGTCGCGTCTGGCCAGGCGCGAAAATGTGCGTTTCCATACGACGTGTGCGGATGCGGAACGAGCAGGTTTTCGCGCATGCAAGCGCTGCAGGCCCGATCAGCCGTCGCTGATGAAGCAACATGCGGCGATGGTCGCTCATATTTGTCAGCTGATTGAAACCGACGATGCCATGCCGAGTCTGGATGTTCTGGCGCAGGCGGCCGGCATGAGCCGCTATCATTTTCATCGAATCTTCAAGGAAATCGCAGGAGTGACGCCCAAGGCATATGCCGCTGCGCATCGCAGCAAGCGGATGCGCGAGAAGCTCGGCGATAGTGAAACAGTGACGGCCGCCATTTATGATGCCGGCTTCAATTCCAATGGACGCTTTTACGCCACCTCCGATCAAGTGCTGGGCATGACGCCGACGAGTTTTCGGGCCGGTGGCGCCAATCTCGACATTCGCTTTGCGGTCGGCCAATGTTCAATGGGAGCGGTGCTGGTGGCCGCCACCGGTAAAGGCGTATGCGCCATTCTCATTGACGACGATCCGGATTTCCTGGTACGCGATCTTCAGGATCGGTTTCCCCGCGCGAATCTGCTCGGCGGCGACAAGGAATTTGAACGGACGGTTGCGCAAGTGGTCGGATTTCTGGATGCTCCGGCGCTTGGCCTCGATCTGCCGCTGGACGTGCGCGGCACGGTTTTTCAGCAACGCATCTGGCAAGCATTGCGCGCGATTCCGCCAGGCTCAACCGTCAGCTATACCGAACTCGCAAAACGCATTGGCGCGCCGAAGGCGGTACGCGCAGTCGCCCAGGCTTGTGCAGCCAACGCGATTGCCGTCGCCATTCCTTGTCATCGGGTTGTGCGCAGCGATGGCGCGCTTTCCGGCTACCGTTGGGGAGTGGACCGAAAGCGCACCCTGCTTGAGCGTGAAGCGATCAAATGACCGGCGATCTGTTTGAGGGTTTGCCTGATTTGAATCCGCGGCAGATTCATCTTGCTGATGGAGCAGTGCTGCTGCGTGGTTTTGCCGGGGAAGTCGATCGTGTTTTACTCTGTGCCGTGGAGGAAGTGATTGCGCAGGCGCCCTTGCGTCATCTGGTCACGCCCGGCGGATATCGAATGTCGGTGTCGATGACCTGTTGCGGCCGGCTTGGCTGGGTTTCGGATCGAAGCGGATATCGCTATGATCCCATCGATCCCGCAAGCGGACAGGCATGGCCTGCCATACCTGCCGTATTCACTGAGATGGCAAGGAATGCGGCTTCGCAAGCAGGCTTTGAAAGTTTCACACCCGATACCTGTCTGATCAATTGCTATGAACCGGGCTCACGGCTATCGCTGCACCAGGACCGGCACGAGCGCGATGTCGTTGCGCCGATTGTGTCAGTCTCGCTCGGTTTGCCGGCAGTGTTCCTGTTCGGCGGCATGCATCGCAGCGACAGACCGCAACATTATCGGCTGACGCATGGCGATGTCGCCGTATGGGGCGGCCCCGCCAGATTCGCCTTCCATGGGATCGCGCCGCTGGCAGACGGACATCATCCAATGCTGGGCCGCAGGCGCATCAATGTGACATTCAGAAAAGCATCTTGATGCATGCTCAAGATGCTCTTACCCGGCTTAGGGGAATTTGCACTTCGGCTGCGCGTACAATGGCCACATGGATATCACGCTGTCTGAACTGGAAGAAGCCATCAATTATTGGCGCTCGCTACGGCCATCGCGCGGCGAGGAACGCGCGCTTTCGCCTGAAGTCGACGCGCTTGCGACCGTGTATGCGATGATGATTTTTAAACAGGAAAAAACAATCCCGATGGAACAGATCGACCATACCTCGCAGCAACTGCTTGAGTCATGGCGAAATAAGGGAAACTAATTGCTGACAATCATTTTTTAGAGTTCAAGCAATTGGCGGTCTTTTAATCAAGCCGCCAGATGCTGCGCCTGGCGCCGCGGTAAAGCCGAGTCGGCTTTGGCGGGACCGGCCGCTTTCGGCTTGATATGCGATTTGTTCGCTTGACCGGCATAGTCGCTCGCCAACAACGCCGACACGGCATCGGCATCCGCGCCGCGCGTGCCCATCCATTCTGCTACCAGCGCCGCCAGGCGTTCAAGGGCGATGCGATGCGTCGCATCGGTCTTCGCATATATCCAGTCCGATAGCGCCATGAAATTGGCAAACGGTTCGCTGTCCAAGATCATCGGCAGAGTATGTGCAAATCGCCCGGAGTTGGCGATCAGATCCCAGTAGCGAGCGAAACGCACCAGCCGTTGCATGTTCGCGAAATCGATGCGATCCGTAGCCAGAATCGTGTAAGGCGGATTTGAATCGAATACCAATCCATATGTCTGCGTATGGCGAATGATCGGCGTACCGCGCAATCGCTTCAAAATGCCGAACTGGATCTCGTGCGGCTTCAATGCATGCAACTTGTCGAAGCCGCGTGCGAAACTTTCCACATCCTCGCCGGGCAAACCGGCGATCAGGTCGACATGCAGATGCGCATGTGAATGCTCGCACAGCCACCGGATGTTTTCTGCCGCTTTCTCGTTATTCTGCTTGCGACTGACCAGCGTTTGCACCTCCGGATTGAATGACTGAATACCGATCTCGAATTGCAGGGTACCAGGCGGAAATTTCCGGATACCGTCTTTCAACGCGTCCGGCAAATGGTCGGGCACCACCTCGAAATGCGCAAACACCGGATCGTGCGGATCGGCTTCCAGTTTGTCGAGAAAGAATTGCATGATCTTCAGGCTCGACTTGATATTCAGATTGAATGTGCGATCGACGAACTTGAACAAGCGCGCACCGCGCGCATGTAAAATCTCCAACTCGTTCAAGAATCCGTCGAGCTCGAACGGCCACGCCGTCTTGTCCAGCGACGACAGGCAAAACTCGCATTTGAACGGGCAGCCGCGAGACGCTTCCACATACAAGGTGCGGTGCGCGATATCCTCATCCGTATACAACGCATACGGCAATGCAATATCGGCCAACGGCGGCTGTACGCCCGCATTGATTTTCATCAGCGGTTTGGGGCCGTGGATGATCGCACGGCACAACTGCGGGAAAGTGATCTCGCCCCAGCCGGTCACCAGATAATCCGCCATCTGCACAATGGTCTGTTCGCCCGGTTCATACGACACTTCCGGACCGCCCAGCACGATGGCAATTTCGGGTGCGACACGCTTCAGCATCGCGACCACTTTGGTGGTTTCTTCGACGTTCCAGATATAAACGCCAAAACCGATCACGCGCGGCTGATGCGCCAGAATTTTTTCAACGATGTCGGTGGTTTTGCTGCCGCTTACAAATTCCTGCAGCCTGGTTTGCGGCTGCAAGTCTCCCATATTGGCAAGCAGATAACGCAGGCCAAGCGAGGCATGCGCATAGCGGGAATTGATGGTGGAAAGGAGGATGGTCATTGCAAGCGGCGCCGGGGAAACCACCATTTTACGCTCCCCGGACAAGGTTGCGGCTCGACCGCCACGCAGACTGGCCGAGCCGCCCTGCTTATTTGGCGAGCTCTTTTTCCTGCAAGGAGCGCCACATCACTTTGCCGGTCGCGGATTTGGGCAACGCATCGACGAATTCGACCAGTTTCGGCACCTTGTATGCCGCCATCTTTTCGTGCGCCCATTCCATGATGTCCGCTTCGGTCGCATTGCTGCCGGTTTTTTTGACGACCACCGCTTTCACGGTCTCACCGCGATACGCATCGCGCGAGGCAATAATGCAGCACTCCTGGATTGCCGGATGCTGATACATCATCGATTCGACTTCGGCGGGCCAGACCTTGAATCCGCTGGCATTGATCATGCGCTTCAGCCGGTCCGTGAAAAAGAAAAATCCTTCTTCATCGATGTAGCCCAGATCGCCGGACCGAAAAAACTGCTTCCCTTCGATTTCAACAAATGCATCCTTGGTTTTCTGCGGGTCTTTCCAATAACCTTGGAACACCTGCGGGCCGTTCATGATGATTTCGCCTACTTCGTTCGGCGGCATCATCTTCAGGGTGGTCGGATCGACCACGCGCGCGTCGACATTCAAAAAAGGAATGCCGAGACACTGCTTTTTCAAGCGCTGCCCCGGATTGACATGGGTCGCCGCCATTGTCTCGGACAGGCCATAGCCTTCCATGTATTCGAGTCCTGTCAGATCCAGTAATTTCTGCCCGATCGCCGCCGGCATCGCCGCGCCGCCGCCCGAGACACGCTTCAGACTTGAAACGTCGTATTCGGGCAGGCGCGGATTCGACAGGAAATCGATCATCATTGTCGGAATGCTGGTCCAGCTCGTGACACCGTATCTTGTAATCAACTGCCCGGCGACATCACGATCCCAGCGCGGCAGGATCACGACCGAAGCACCAGTGAAAATCGCTGCATTCATGCTGCCTTGAAGGCCGGTGACATGGAAAAACGGCAGCACCGCCAAAATAACGTGATCCGGCACCGACGGACCCGACCAGCTCGGGCCGGCCACCGCATTGAACATCATCGAGCGATGTGTATGAATGCATCCCTTCGGATGTCCGGTAGTGCCCGATGTGTAAGGCATGCATGCAAGATCGTCCGGTCCAGCCGCATGCGGTGCCGGTGCATGACGTGCTGAAATTGCATCCTGCCAGATTACGACGCCAGGCATCGTCGGCACGTTGCGTTCCTCGCGTACCCAGGCCGGCACGGCCAATTCGGTCGGCGCAGTCAATGCATCGGAATAGCTGGCAACCACGACATTCGCCAAACCCGTGGTGCCGACCAGAGGTGCTATCCTCGCAAATATATCTTGCGCAGTAATCGCGGCCTTGGCGCCGCTATCGTTGACATAGTGACGCAGCTCGTCGGTCATCAGCATCGGGTTAACCGGTACCACCATCGCATCAGCGCGCATAATCGCATAGAAAGCGATAATGAATTGCGGCGAATTCTGCAGGTTGAGCAATACCCGATCCCCTCGCTGCACACCGCATGCCTGTTGCAGATAACCGGCCAGGGCCTCGACGTCGGCATTCAATTGCGCATACGTCAGAATCGAATCGTAGAAAATAACGGCCGTCTTGTCGGGATATCGGCGCGCCGAAATTTCGAGATTTGCATAGACGCTGGTTTCAGGCGTGGTAAGCGTATACGGCAGTCCGGCCGGCCAATGCGGATAGTGCGTGGTGTTCATGTCTCTTCCTCGTTATTGTATTTGACCCAAAAAGCTTCAAACATTATAGAGGCGCAACTGAAATCATGCAGGCAGGCGCCATGATCGTCATTAACCCGGTTTGATCGGCGCGCAGAGCCGATCAAACCTTGAAAGGATATTGCCCCCCAATGACAGCACGTTTCATTTTCCTGTTTCTTGTCATTTGCCTGGTTGCGACCTCAGGTGCCGTCGATGCACGATCGATAGCGCCGCGGAGTACGCCGGGTATCGATCCGGCCGCATGTGATCGAATGAAGGTCCGCGGCGTTCTCGCGAAGAATGCGCCTGTGGATTGCGACAGACTCGCCATTGTCCGCTTCACCTATATCGATTTTGAAGGTCGTATGCATAACGACGGTGAAATCATGGTGTTGGCAGCGGTAGCGGACTTTGTCAAGACGATCTTCGATACGCTTTACCTGCGGCGTTTTCCAATCGCACGCGCCAGACTAATGGACCATTATTTCGGGGATGACCTCGCGTCGATGCAAGATAACAATACCTCGGTATTCAACCATCGCCCTATTACCGGAGGGAAGCTGGCTTCAATGCATGCGTATGGCTTGGCGATCGATCTGAACCCGGTGCAGAATCCATACCTCCAGCTCCATTCCGATGGAAGGGCCGTATTCAGTCCGGCGTCGGGCGCCGAATATGCAAACCGATCGAATCTGCGGCCGGGAAAGCAGGCGCGTCCGGGGATGGCCGAGGAAGTCGTTGCTCTGTTTGCCGATAACGGGTTCTTTGTCTGGGGCGGCGATTGGGATGCGCCAATTGATTACCAGCATTTTCAGACGGAGCGCAAAATGGCCGAACGCATGGCGAAATTGCCGATCGCGCAGGCACGGACGCTTTTCATCGAACATATTCATCACTATCAAACGTGTTTAAAAGAACAGAAAAACAGAAAAGTCGCAGCTAGCGAGGCACGGATAAAGTGCATTGAAATACGGAAAAATTAAGCTTTTACCAATGCACGGGAGTGTTGTCTTTTAATTATTTGGTGCGCCGCACAAAAAGTTCTTGACATCAGCACAACGATCTTTATAATAGAGTTTGTTGCGGTGCACAATCAGAACAGCACCGATCCGAGAACCATTAATTATTAGGAGAAATGCCATGTTTAGCACTCAAGAACAATTTTCTGCAGCCGCCAAATCAGCTTTTGAAACCCAGGCTGCCACCATGAATGCCCTGACCACCCAAGCATTTGAAAGCTTTTCCCGCCTTGTGAATTTGAATGTCGCAGCGGCAAAAGCATCGCTTGAAGAATCTGCCGCAACCGCACAGCAATTGCTGTCGGCTAAAGATGTTCAGGAATTCTTTACATTGACCAGCGCTCAATCCCAGCCGAAGGCTGAAAAATTGCTGGCGTATGGCCAGAATTTGGTCGGTATCGCATCTGCTTCGCAAGCGGAATTCGCTAAAGCTGCGGAAGCACAAATCGCGGAAATCACCAGCAAAGTAAGTTCATTGATTGACGAAATTTCAAAAAATGCACCGGCCGGTTCGGAAAATGCAGTTGCGTTGCTGAAAAACGCTGTAGACACTGCCAATGCCAGCTACGGACAATTGCGTAAAAGCACCAAGCAGGCGACTGAAGCATTCGAAGAAAACATCACTAAAGCCACCAAGCAGTTTTCCCAGGCCGCTGAAAAAGCAACTGTCAAAACCGCCAAGAAATAAATCTTCAAGCCGTAAATCGACGGGCCGCATTGCGGCCCGTTTTCTTTTCTGAATTGGACTGCCTACAATATCGTTCCCGGTTCGCATAAAAGAAGTAACAAGTATGGGATGACTGCGTGTAAGCTTCTTTTGAACAAGACTCATGCAAAGGTTCGGAGGTGATTGCCCATGCTTATTAATTGCGTTGCCTATCAAGAAGGGAAAAAACTGGCCGACATTCCGATCGCGGACATCAGCGATTATCTGGAGCGTCCCGATTGTTTTGTATGGGTCGCGCTAAAGGATGCGGAACCCGTCGAACTTCTGGAAATGCAAGGCGAGTTTGATCTGCATGAATTGGCTGTTGAAGATGCGCATCACGGCCATCAGCGTCCCAAAATCGAGGAATACGGAAATTCATTATTCGCGGTCGTGCATACCGTGGAATTGATCGATGACGAGCTGCATGTCGGCGAAGTGGACATTTTTGTCGGCGTGAATTATGTGCTTTCCGTACGTAACGGTTCGCAGCAAAGCCTTACGGGCGTGCGCACGCGTTGCGAACGTGAGCCGCAGCAACTGGAGAAGGGGCCGGCATTCGTTTTGTATGCGCTGATCGATGCCGTCGTCGACCGGTATTTTCCGGTAATAGAGGCACTTGAGTCGGAACTCGAAACGATTGAAGATCAGATCTTCTCCAAAGGAGCGCAACGCGCCAATATCGAGCGGCTGTACCAGCTCAAACGCAAAGTAATGACACTCAAGCATGCGACCGCTCCGCTGATGGACGCGGTTGGAAGACTGTACGGCGGACGGGTGCCGCCGATTTGCCTTCATACCCAGGAATATTTTCGCGATGTCTATGATCATCTTTCCCGAATCAATACATCCATCGATGCGGTTCGGGAAACCATAGGCACGGCGATCCAGGTCAATTTGTCCATGGTGTCCATCGAAGAGAACGAGGTCAACAAACGCTTGGCAGCGTGGGCTGCGATCTTTGCGGTTACCACTGCATTCGTCGGTATCTGGGGCATGAATTTCGAGGCGATGCCCGAACTGAAATGGAAGTACGGCTACCCGCTCGCGCTCGGAATCGTGACCGTAGTGTGCGGTGCGCTGTACTATCGTTTTCGAAGATTGGGGTGGCTCTAGCCTGTATTTTTCGGCCAGTTTTTTCCGCAAAAGCGCGCTCGACGAAATGGCATGCAAGATGCGTCAGAAGGAAATTTGGAACGAAACGACGGGTGCGCGCAACTCGCGGTGGAAGGAACAACATGCAGAGGCTTCGGCAACATTTCGCCCCTTTTAGCAGAATGCCCTCGATCAAGCTGGTCGTCGGCAGTATCTTGTTCCTGCCCGGCTTTGCCGTCATGCTTGGCTGGCTATTATATTGGCCGTCAATCGCGCAACTCGCCCCGAGAACGCAAGTGTTCGTCTTCAATGCCGCTTTCGCAGCCTTCCTTGCCGGTGGCGTGCTGCTATGGATAGGGGGTAGCGGCTTCAGCATAGCCCGGCCCCGGTCCAGAGTGCTGCCCGATACAAATGAAATGGACTTGCGCACCATCGTCGATCTTTTGCCGATGCTCATTTCATATATCGACCGGGAACGCCGCTTTCAGTTCAACAACCATGCCTATAGTGCCTGGCTGAAACGACCGCTAAGCGAAATTACCGGACGCCATGTGCATGATGTGTTGCGGGAAGAAAGCTATGAGATGGTGAAGAACTCTGTGGACCAGGCGCTTGCGGGTGAAGAAGCGCATTTTCAAATGGAGTTGATTCACGACGGTGCGCCGCATCATTTCCGTGGAATTTACCTACCCCACAAGGACTCAAATGGAAAAGTGATCGGCATTTACGGAGTGGCCAACGACATCACTCCGGTGCAACCGGTCGAAAACCAGTTGATGCTCATGGCTAAGCACGATTTACTTACCGGCCTTGCCAATCGCACTCAGTTCAACGAGAAGCTGAGCGATGCGATTGCCCGCAGTTGCCGCAGCGGCTTGGTGATGGCTGTATTGTTAATCGACATTGATCATTTCAAAACGATAAATGATGAACTGACACGCCGCGGCGGAGACCAGGTATTGATAGAATCCGCGCGACGTCTGATGGGCTGTGTGCGCCAAACCGATGTCGTCGCACGACTGGCCGGCGATGAATTTGTGATTATTCTCGAAGGCATGCACGCAGCGGAAGAGGCAACCATCGTCGCGCGCAAGATTATTCAGGCAATGGAACGCGGTTTCGAGATTTTGGGCGCTGTACGCAAAATTACCGTTAGCATAGGCATCGCGATTCGCCCGGATGCCCAAATCGATGCCGATGCTTTATTGCACAAGGGGGATGAAGCCTTGTATATGGCAAAGGCAGCGGGCCGTAATACTTATCAATTGGTGCATTGACTGCAAACAGGAATTTGCGTTACCAAGAAACACACCCTCTTCATGTTTCGATCGTACCGCCGCTGATGCTCAGGCCCACCGCTTCAGCCACCTTGATGCCGTCAACCGCCGCGGACAGGATTCCGCCTGCATATCCCGCCCCTTCTCCTGCGGGAAACAATCCCTTGATGTTGATGCTTTCGAAATTGGCATTGCGCTTGATGCGGATCGGAGAAGATGTGCGCGTTTCGACGCCGGTCAGCACCGCATCATGCATTGCGAAACCCTTGATCTGCTTGTCGAATGCCGGCAAGGCCTCACGAATTGCCGCAATCGCATAATCCGGCAATGACGGGTTCAGATTTCCCAGCCGCACACCCGGTTTGTATGATGGCAACACCGAGCCGAATTCCGTCGATGCCTGGTCGGCGATGAAATCGCCGACCAGTTGACCCGGCGCATGATAATTCCCACCGCCGAGTTCGAATGCACGCGATTCCCAATGCTGTTGAAACGCGATGCCGGCCAAAGGAGATCCAGGATAGTCGGCCGGCGTGATACCGATCACGATACCGCTGTTGGCATTGCGCTCATTGCGCGAATACTGGCTCATGCCGTTGGTGACCACCCGTCCCGGCTCCGACGTTGCTGCCACCACGGTACCGCCGGGGCACATGCAGAAACTGTACACTGAGCGGCCGTTGCTGCAATGATGCACCAGCTTGTAATCGGCGGCACCCAATATCGGATTGCCGGCATTCGGTCCGAAGCGGCAACGGTCGATCAGCGATTGCGGATGCTCGATGCGGAATCCGATCGAAAACGGTTTCGCTTCAACATAAACGCCGCGATCGTACAACATCTGGAACGTGTCACGCGCACTATGCCCGATTGCCAATACGACATGTTCCGTGGCGATGGTTTCGCCGCTCGCCAGCACCACACCGCGCACTTGACCGTTTTTGATATCGATATCGTCGACCTTGCTTTGAAAGCGGAACTCTCCGCCCAGCGCTTCGATCGTGGCACGCATTTGCTCAACCATCTTGACCAGCCGGAAAGTACCGATATGCGGCTTGCTGACATACAGGATTTCCGGCGGCGCGTCGGCCTTGACGAATTCCGTCAACACTTTGCGACCATAGTGTTTCGGATCCTTGATTTGGCTATACAGTTTTCCGTCGGAAAAAGTACCGGCTCCGCCTTCGCCGAATTGCACATTCGATTCCGGGTCCAATTCTCCTTTGCGCCATAAAGCCCAGGTGTCCTTGGTGCGTTCACGCACGGCCTTGCCGCGCTCCAGAATGATTGGGCGAAAGCCCATTTGCGCCAGGATCAAGCCGGCAAAAATACCGCACGGCCCTGTGCCTATGACGACCGGACGCTGTGCAAGGCTGACGGGCGCCTTGGCGACGAATTTGTAACTGGTATCCGGTGACGGCGCGACATACCGATCGCCCTTTAGGCGCTGGAGTAATGCCGCTTCGTTGCGGGTTTCCACATCGAGCGCATAAATCAGGACAATAGCGGTTTTTTTGCGTGCATCGTAACTGCGGCGAAAAATCGAATAGCCGAGCAGATCGTCGGCCGAAATGCCCAGCCGCGCAATAATCGCATCCTTGATGGCCGGATCAGGATGGTCGAGTGGGAGTTGAACGTCAGTCAGTCGCAACATGCGCAGTGTATCCGGAAGTGGCTTTTCGAAAGACCAACCATGACATTCGATAGCTGGCCGGGCAGCTATTTTACTCCACCTGAATTCACATGAATGTTCCAACTGACAACGGATTTCAACTTGAAAAAGTGTACGATAGCAATATCCTTCACAGGCGTACGGGTGCAACGCACATATCAAGAACGGAGACCATTGGTGCTTCAATCATGAATTTCAATCCCGCCAAGCCAGGCAGCGAAGCCGAACTTCGGCATACCTTGCTTGAATATCAAGCGATACTCGACAATGCATCGCTCGGCATAACCTTTACTCGCAATCAGACATTCTTGCATTGCAATACCCGCTTCAGTGAAATGTTCGGCTGGACCAGCCATGAACTTATCGGCCAGCCGACCGGCATTCTTTATCCATCACCTGAAGCGTTCGCTCAATTGGGGCGCATTGCGGCGCCATTGCTCGGCAATGGCAAGCGCCTGGACACCGAACTGCAGATGCGCAAGCGTGACGGCACGATATTCTGGTGCCGCATGCTGGCCAACGTGATCGATACAGCTGATCCCGGCAAAGGCTCGATCTTCATTACCGAAGATATTACCGATCGCAAAGCGGCGGATGAATCCAAACGCCAAACCCTGCTTGAATACGGCGCGATCCTGGAGAATGCCTCGGTCGGAATCATCTTTACCCGCGATCGCAAAGTATTGCATGCCAATCCGACCGTGACGGAAATGTTCGGCTGGCCGATCGATGAACTGGTTGGCCAGCCTGCCAGTATTTTCTATCCGTCTCCGGAAGCCTACGCTGAGATGGGACATGCCGCGATACCGGTGCTGAGCAGCGGCAAGCAATTTGATACCGAACTGGAATTGCAGAGACGCGACGGCAGCACCTTCTGGTGCAGGGTGCTGGCCAAGGCCATTGATCCAGCGGACAACAACAAAGGCACGATTTTTATCGCTGAAGACATCACCGCACGCAAGGCTGCGAGCGAAGCACTGTTACGCGCGCGCCGTGAACTGGAAATGCGGGTACAGGAACGCACTGCCGAACTGGCTACCGCAAACGCATTGCTGGAAGCGGAGATCCTGGAGCGCCGTGCCGCGGAAGAGCGAATTCGTCATCTCGCCAACCATGATGCGCTGACCGGCTTGCCGAACCGCCGGTTGCTGGAAGATAGGATTGGACAGGCACTGTTGGTTGCAAAGCGAAACGCCAGCCAGGTGTCGATCCAGTTTATCGATCTCGACAGGTTCAAAGTCATCAATGACAGCCTGGGACACCGAATCGGCGACTTCCTGCTGCAGGAAGTCGCGCAACGAGTACGCGGCGCGTTGCGTGAAGTCGATACCGTTTCGAGAATCGGCGGCGATGAATTTGTTCTGGTGCTGCCGGACATTCATTCCGGGGAGGCTGCCTGCGAGATCGCGAGAAGAATTCTTAAGTCGCTTGAACAACCCTATCTGATAGACGGGCACGTGCTGACGGCTACGCCAAGCATCGGCATCAGCCTTTATCCCGCACACGGCACCAATGTGGAAACGCTGATCAATCGCGCCGATTCCGCGATGTATCAAGCCAAGCAAATCGGCGGCAACACTTTCCATCTGTATATAGATAAATTACCGAACTAAAGAACCGATGAATCCTTACCTAGCGCAAAGCGAATATATCGACTTCGATCATCCTGCCGTAAGTGGAAAGGCCGCCGAGCTCGCGGCTGATCGTTCGTCCGAAGACGAGGTGGCACGCGCATGTTTTGAGTTCGTGCGCGATTCGATCAGGCATAGCTGGGACTTCAAGATGAATCCGGTCACATGCCGCGCCTCTGACGTTCTATTGCACGGCACTGGATACTGCTATGCCAAAAGCCATCTTTTGGCAGCGCTGTTACGCGCGAACGGAATACCTGCGGGGCTCTGCTACCAGAGACTATCCGTGGGTTCGGGCGGCGCGCCGTACTGCCTGCACGGACTCAATGCCGTATTTCTGCGGCAGCATGGATGGTATCGTGTCGACGCACGCGGCAACAAGCCGGGAATAAGCGCACGCTTTTCGCCGCCGATCGAACAGCTCGCATTCACCCTCATTGCACAAGAAGAACGAGATCTTCCGGAAATCTGGCCGGCTCCGCTGCCGGTGGTGGTTCAAGCGCTGACGACTCATGACACGGTCGAACAGGTCAGCCGCAACTTGCCGGATATCGAGCTGGTGCAATTGGAAAAATCAAAACTCCCTGCTCGTATTTGACCATGATGCGGACAAAGCGCCGGAATCGACACCGATCCTGAGTGAACCGTTGCCGATAGATAACCTGCGCTTCGTATTTCCCGGGTAACAGAATACTTTAACGCGTCAGGTTTTTTGCGGTACGAACCTGATCGCGCAAGCTTTTTACCTGGTCGTGATTGCGCAATACACCATTGTATTGACGCTCGACCACGCTGCGTATATTCGCCGGCAAATCCTTCTCCAGCGCCTTGCGATAGCTGGTGACTGCAACATCTTCACCGCGTTCACACTCATTGAGAATGGATTCATCATCCTTGCCGGTAACAGCCGACTTGATATCGACCCAGCGACGGTGCAAACTGCCGCTGATGCTGCTTCTGGTTTCCGGATCTCCGCCGCATGCAGATACCAATTCCTGCAATTCGCTTGCGGCTGACGAACAAGACTGAGCACGATCGATAAACAAATTCTTGATTTGTGGATCGCTGATGTCTTCAGCGCAAGTCCTGAATCCTTCTTCGCCATCCTTGCAGGTTTCAATCAAATCATTCAGTGTTGAAATAATGTCGTCGTTATCCATGGTTTTTCCTTTTATGGTCGCTATTAAGATGCCCTTCTCCAACACGTCACTTGTTTTCGCTGCCGCCGGATTTTTCGGACTTGGCGCCTGATTTTTCCGAACTGCGGCCGGAAGTGCCGGTGGCGCCGGCACCCGAACTGCCGCTTGCCGTTTGACCGCCTTTCATGCTCTGGGCCATCTTCAGATGCTCATCGACTGACGCTATTGTGTTGGTAGCGTACTGTTTCAATTCATCATCTTTGGCCTGCTTGCTTACACGCTCAAGCAAGCGATGCGTATCGCGATGATCATTCAGTCCGGCTTGCGCCATGTACTGTTTATCAAAATCCGTTTCGGAAAGCGTATTCAGTTTTTTCATTGCGGCTTGATGCTTCGCGTCTGGTTTACTCGGCAGAGACACGTCTTTTGACTGAGCAATTTTTTCCAGGTCACTTTGTGCCTTGGTGTGATCATCAACCATCTTTTTCGCAAACGAGCGCACTTCTTCGTTTTTCGATTTTTCCTGTGCGAGTTTCCCGGTTTCGATTTCCGCAATATTGGCTTGAGCGATCTTTTCCATCATTTCGCGATCGGCCTTGCTGAGTTTTCCCGCAGCATCAGATGATTTGGATGCGGCCTTGGCATCTGTTCCCGCAGTGGAGCCTGAAGCGCCGCTGGTTCCGGTTGCTCCCTTATCTTGGGCACTGCTGCCGGAGTTGACGGATGAAGATTTTTCGGCGGGACTATCGGCTTTCGAACTTTCTGTCGCGGTTTGGGAATAAACTGATGCTGCAATAAGCAACAACCCAGCTGCGGTAAAGCCCAGAAGACGACTTAGTTTGCTGCGCTTGAATGTGCGATATGACATTAAATTCTCCTTTGCGATATGGCTGAATGCCAAAAGTTGATTACCAATAAAAAATATCAACTCATTAACGCAAAGGCTATGCCAGGGAAGGATCCCGTGTGGTTTTGTTCAAGGAAGTGTAAAGAGGATCGCGAACAAGAAAAATTACGCAACCAAGGGAAGCGGATAGCGGAACAATCTACCGAAAGTTGGAAAAATTTACATTCAGGCAAACTACGGCAACGGCAAATACGATGCAGTTCGACACCTGCTTACCAGAGAGTTTTAATGCCGTTTTTCCCATTTGCATTCAAGGGTTTCCAGCACTTCGCCCTGATCATCGACGGTTTCCAGAATGACGTCGAATCCCCATAGGCGCGCGACATGCTTGAGCACTTCTTCCGTATGGTCGTTCAAGGGCCGTCGCTCGAACTGGCTGTACCGCAATTTCAAGGCACGATCGCCATGCGTGTTGACCGACCACACTTGAATATTGGGCTCGCGATTGCCGAGATTGTATTGGTTTGCCAGTTGCTGCCGGACATAGCGATAGCCGGCTTCATCATGAATCGCTGAAATCATCAGCTTCTCTTCCTCGTCATCGTCAAGAACCGAGAAGAAATGGAAATCGCGAATCAGTTTCGGCGATAAATATTGCGCGATAAAGCTTTCATCCTTGAAATTGCGCATTGCAAAATCCAGACTCTTGCGCCAGTCACTACCGGCAATGTCGGGGAACCAGTATCGATCTTCATCGGTCGGTTGTTCGCAAATGCGCCGGATATCGCGCATCATCGCAAATCCGAGTGCGTACGGATTGATGCCGCTGTAGTACGTACTGCTGATCGGCGGCTGATAGACCACATTGGTATGGCTTTGCAAAAACTCCATCATGAAGCCATCGCCAACCAGTCCTTCGTCATACAGCTGGTTCAGGATCGTGTAATGCCAGAACGTCGCCCACCCTTCATTCATCACCTGTGTCTGGCGCTGCGGGTAGAAATATTGCGAGATCTTGCGGGTAATGCGCACGATCTCGCGTTGCCATGGCTCCAGCAGCGGCGCGGATTTCTCGATGAAATACAAAATATTTTCCTGCGGCTCCGCTGGAAAACGATACCGGTCGTTCGCAGTCGCGGCCGCCTCCTCGCGCTTTGGCAAGGTGCGCCACAAGTCATTGACCTGAGTTTGCAAATAGGCTTCGCGCTCATCCTGGCGCGCATTTTCCTCTGCCATCGACAGCTTCGCCGGCCGCTTGTAGCGGTCGACTCCGTAATTCTGCAACGCGTGACATGAATCCAGCACCTGCTCGACCGCGTCGACGCCGTGCCGGCGTTCGCATTCGGCAATGTAATTTTTGGCAAACAGCATATAGTCGATGATCGCTTCGGCATCGGTCCATGTGCGAAACAGGTAATTGCCCTTGAAAAAAGAATTGTGCCCGTAGGATGCATGCGCGATCACCAGCGACTGCATCATCAAACTATTTTCTTCCATCAAATAGGCGATGCACGGATTGGAATTGATCACGATCTCGTAAGCCAGTCCCATCTGACCGCGTTTATAACTCTTTTCCGTTGACAGGAAATGCTTGCCGAACGACCAGTGGTTATACGACACCGGCATGCCGACCGATGCGTACGCGTCCATCATCTGTTCGGCGGTGATGACTTCCAGCTGATTGGGGTACGTATCGAGTCCGAAATTGCCCGCAATACGGCGAATTTCCTCGTGTATCTGTTCGATCAGATCGAAGGTCCATTCCGATTGATCCGGCAAACGGCGCGGATGTTCGAGTTTAGCGGGTGGCTTATTCATTTCGGCTGCTTCTTGAACAGTTCGCGGAACACCGGATAGATATCCGACGGCGATTCGATTTTCTGCATGGCGAAGTGCGGGTGATGACTCGGTATATCCGTATATTCATGCCACAGGTTTTGCGGTTCGCCATCGGTAATTTCGACATAGGCAAAATACTGCACCGCGGGCATGATGGTATTGATCAGCAGCTGACGGCAGCTGACCGAATCCTTGTCCCAGTTGTCGCCATCGGATGCCTGCGCAACATACACGTTCCAATCGTTGCTCGGATATCGCTCGTCCAGTATCTTGGTCAGCAAATGCAATGCCGACGACACCACGGTGCCGCCCGATTCGCGCGAATTGAAGAATTCATTTTCATCGACTTCGGCGGCAGCCGTGTGATGACGAATGAATACCACTTCAATCTTTTCGTAGGCACGGGTCAGGAACAGATATAGCAGGATGAAAAAGCGCTTGGCTGTTTCCTTTTTCATCTGATCCATCGAGCCGGATACATCCATAATGCAAAACATCACGGCCTGGCTGGTCGGTTTGGGTATCTTGACCCGATTGCTGTACCGCAGATCGAATGGATCGATGAATGGGATCGCATCCAACTTGGCACGCAAGCCATGGATTTCACGCTTGAGCTTCAACACCGCCGGATCGTCTTCAGACACGATCAACGACAACTGGTCGAGCTCCTGTTCCGCTTGCTGCAATCGCTTGTTCGACGAACTGCCTACCGCGATGCGCCGGCCCAGCGCTCCGCGCAACGAGCGCAATACATGGATACTGGCCGGCGTGCCTGCCGTCTTGTAGCCTGCGCGATGCGTCTTGAATTCGGTAGACGCGGTCAGGCGGGTCTTGACCATGTTCGGCAGCTCTAGATCCTCGAAGAAATAATTCATGAATTCTTCGCGCGTAAGCTCGAACACGAAATCATCCTGCGTGGTCTGATCGCTATTGCCGGCCTTGCCTTTGCCGGACCCCAAACCGCCTTTTGGACGCTGTACCTTGTCGCCCTTCAGAAAGTCCTTGTTGCCGGGATTGACGGTTTCCCATACGCCGCCGCGCGCGTGGCCGAAGTTGGGCTCGTTGACGTCCTTTGCCGGAATCGTGACTTTTTCACCGCTGGCGATATCGGTAATGGAGCGACCCTTGATCGCTTGTGCAACAGCTTGCTTGATCTGGCTTTTGTAACGCCGCAAGAAACGATCGCGATTGACCGCGGATTTGTTCTTGCTCTGCATACGCCGATCGATGAGGTAAGCCAATATGGTCTCCTGATCGTACATTCGCTGCGAATCGGACACGACGGTCCGATTCGCAGACACACTGACTAAGTCACGTTACGACGATTTTCTGACGCGCAAATACCATTCGCACAACAGCCGTACCTGCTTGGCGGTGTACCCTTTTTCCACCATGCGTGAAACGAACTCCTTGTGCTTGTTGGCATCGTCTGCGCTTGCCTTCGCATTGAACGAAATCACCGGCAGCAATTCTTCGGTATTCGAAAACATTTTCTTTTCGATCACGCTTCTGAATTTTTCGTAACCGGTCCAGGAAGGATTCTTTCCATTGTTTTGCGCGCGCGTGCGAAGCACAAAATTGACGACTTCGTTGCGGAAATCCTTTGGATTCGAGATGCCGGCAGGCTTCTCGATCTTTTCCAGCTCATTGTTCAACGAATCGCGGTTGAAGCTCTCGCCCGTGTCCGGATCGCGGAATTCCTGATCCTGAATCCAGAAGTCGGCAAAGATCACATAGCGATCGAAGATATTCTGGCCGTATTCCGAGTAGCTTTCCAGATAAGCGGTCTGGATTTCCTTGCCGATGAATTCGACATATCGCTGAGCAAGATATTCCTTGAGATAGGACAGGTACTTCTGCTCGGTCTCGGGCGGAAATTGTTCGCGACTGATCTGCTGCTCCAGCACATACAGCAAATGCACCGGATTGGCTGCGATTTCCGTGCTGTCGAAATTGAAGACCTTGGACAGGATCTTGAATGCGAAGCGAGTCGACAAACCGTTCATGCCTTCATCGACGCCGGCATAATCACTGTACTCCGATTTCGACTTGGCCTTGGGATCGGTGTCTTTCAGGTTTTCGCCGTCGTAGACTTTCATCTTGCTGAAGACGCTGGAATTTTCCGGATCTTTCAAACGCGACAGTATCGCGAACTGCGCCATCATTTGCATCGTGCCCGGAGCGCAAGGCGAGTTGACCAACGAGGAATTGCGTACCAGCTTGTCGTAAATCTTGACCTCGTCGGTCACACGCAGGCAATACGGAACCTTGACGATATAAATACGATCGAGGAATGCTTCATTGTTCTTGTTGTTCTTGAATGTCTTCCATTCCGATTCATTCGAATGCGCCAGCACCACGCCGTCGAACGGAATCGCACCGAAGCCTTCGGTCCCCTTGTAATTGCCTTCCTGCGTTGCGGTCAACAGCGGATGCAGGACCTTGATCGGGGCCTTGAACATTTCCACGAATTCGAGCAATCCCTGATTCGCCAGGCACAAGCCGCCGGAATAGCTGTACGCATCCGGATCATCCTGCGAAAAGCTCTCCAGCATGCGGATGTCGACCTTGCCGACCAGCGAGGAAATATCCTGATTGTTTTCATCGCCCGGTTCGGTTTTTGACACCGCGATTTGCTTGAGCACCGAGGGATAGCGTTTGACGACACGGAACTGATTGATGTCGCCGTTGAATTCATGCAGCCGCTTGACCGCCCATGGACTCGGGATGGTGCGCAGATAACGGCGTGGAATGCCGTAGTCCTCTTCCAGGATCACGCCATCTTCTTCTTCGCTGAACAGGCCGAGCGGCGACTCGTTGACCGGGGAACCCTTGATGCAATAGAACGGCACCGATTCCATCAGCGCTTTGAGCTTTTCGGCGATCGACGATTTTCCGCCGCCTACCGGCCCGAGCAAATACAAAATCTGCTTGCGCTCTTCCAGTCCCTGCGCAGCATGCCTGAAATACGCGACCACTTGTTCAATCACTTCCTCGGTGCCGTAGAATTCGCGAAATGCCGGATAGATCTTGATTACCTTGTTGGCAAAGATGCGCGACAAGCGCGGGTCGTGGCGCGTATCCAGCAGCTCCGGCTCGCCGATCGCTTTAAGCATGCGTTCGGCGGCGCTGGCATATGCGAGCCGGTCGCGTTTGCAGATTTCAAGATATTCCTGCAACGAATATTCTTCTTCGCGAGTCCGTTCGTATCGTGCTGCGTAGTTGTCAAAAATTTTCATTTGGACGGGTCCTTTGATGTAAAGCGGCGAGGTGCGTCTGCCGGATTCGGATACTGCGTTCCCACATCGAAATTAAATAATACGCGCTCTTTGCAACGATGCGGTATAGAAATTTTTCCGAGAAGAAATATTTGTTTTTGGACGCGCTGCAATCAAGAAAGTTCAAAGGACAAATGCATATATCGGCAGTACAATTGATAGCTTCATTGCCAAACAGATCGGCGTTGTGTTTCGGTTGCAGTGAAAGTTGCCGCTCTCGCAAATCCCCCGCGCTGTCATCCGCCGTACGCAAAGCAGTTGTACGGCGTTACCAATCCACAGTGGGCGGCAAAACGTCGCAATCATCGACCTTCCGAAGCAACCGAAGAAGCACCGTCGGCGCACGAGTCGTCAGGCTTGGCGACCCGGCTGCATATCGCACGACGGCGTCAAGAAAAATGGTTTTCGCAATGTCGTGAAATGGCAACGATCAGAACGATTTTTTGGTCATCGGGAAAGTCGTTGGCAATAGGTGATTCGATGCGTGAGGACAACACATTCGCTTTAATCGCCCCTAAATTCCCTGATCATGTTGCAGATTACAATTTTCCGGTAAACTCGCGGACTTTGCCGCAATGGCAATGATAGGTTGTTGCTCAGCGCGTCAAGTCGGACTGATTTTTCGACGAGCCTTTCAACAATCATTCCTTTTTACCATTGCGTGGACTGGTTTATCCGCAATTCAGTGAACGGGTGAGGCAAGGTTTTGCGTTTGCTCACTGTGGTTGCGCCGACGGGGATTATCTTCGAATTGATAAATGCTGATTATTCGATGAATCTTTTTTGACGACTTCGAAACATTTTGTTGTAATTTTTGCGATCGCTAAATGAAACGCTCCACCTTTGACGGCCTCCCCGCTAACCAGCCATCCGCTTCGATTATCGTTAGACATTCGACAATTCACGGCAACGGCGTTTTCGCCAAGCGCAAAATTGCGGCCGATACCTGCGTGATCGAATACACGGGAGATCGCGTAACCGCGCGGCAAGCGGCATCCCGCCAAGGCGCGGATCCGGACAATCCTTTCCATACATTTTTTTTCAGCCTGGAGACCGGCCGCTTGATCGACGGCGCCAGCAACGGCAATGATGCGCGCTGGATCAATCACTGCTGCGAGCCGAATTGCGAAGCACGGGAGGAAGATGGAAGAATTTTCATTTACACATTACGCGATATCAGCCGCGGAGAAGAACTCAATTACGATTACGGATTGATCGTAACCGAACGCCATACCGCCGCGCTCAAGCGATCATATGCATGCTTGTGTGGCGCCGCTACTTGCAGAAACACCATGCTCGCGCCAAAGCGTAAATCGCGCCAGAAGCAGGCTTGACCGCCTCGCTTCTGGCTTCATGGGATCGTTTCGACGGTCATGAAGTGAGCAAGGGAACAGCGGCCAATGCGGATTGATGACAAATATTGGACGGATTGGAATGAAACCACGAGGGGCGTGAAGAGAATAGTTATTCGCCATTGATATATCTGATATCAGAAATGGAAATTGGATTAATAACTTGGCGATCCTTATACTTCATTTGTCTCCTCTATGTCTCCTCCTTTGATATAGATTTAAGCCCGCTCTCTGAGCGGGCTTTTTTTATTTTCATTGCCATTTATCCGGTTACGTCTTCAATCCCGGCATTATCGCACTCGGCTCGCCGTTGGTTGCCGGATGCAGCTCTGGAGCGGAGCAATCCTTTCGTCGACGCCCGCTCTTGTCGGTATGCACTGAAAAAATTGATCGCTGATTACAGCGCCGTATGGGCTTTGTCGGCACATAGGGAATGACGAAAACAGTCGATGCAATGATCATTCACCATACCAATCGCCTGCATGTAAGCGTAAATGATGGTTGATCCGACGAATTTGAAACCGCGCTTGGCCAGATCTTTCGATAGCCGATCCGACAACGGCGTCGTAGCCGGACAGTCCTTCAGCGTGACCCATGCGTTCTGGATCGGCTTGCCATCCACATATGACCACAGGAATGAGTCGAGACCGCCGGCTTCGTCGCGCAAGCGCAAACAGGCCTGCGCATTGGTAATCGTCGCCGCGACTTTCAAGCGGTTTCGCACGATGCCGGCGTCATTCAGCAGCAGTGCGACCTTGACCGCATCATAACGCGCGATTTTTTCGGCATCCCAGGCATCGAATGCCGCACGATAGTTCTCGCGCTTGTTCAGAATCGTTTCCCAACTCAGGCCCGCCTGCGCGCCTTCCAGATTGAGCATTTCAAACAAGCGTGTTTCATCGTGACACGGGATGCCCCATTCATCGTCGTGATAGGCAATGTAACGCGGATTTCCCGGATTCGCCCAGGCGCATCTGGTGAGGATCATTGAATCAGGTCAGAGAAGAAAATCCGGCTGATGACTGCCAGGCCGGAAGATGTGCACAACTCGCAACGACGCTTGCTTGCGGCGCCGGCAACCGACTCAGCCAAGTGCGCTGATCTGCGCCAGCAATGCATCGGAATTGACCGGTTTGCTGATAAACCCGGCGGCACCTTGGCGCAAACCCCAGATGCGATCGGTTTCCATATCCTTGCTGGTCAGGATCAAGACTGGAATATGCTTGGTGGCTTCATCTTTGGTAATTGCGCGCGTCGCCTGGAAACCGTTCATGCCGGGCATTACGACATCCATCAGCACCAGATCCGGCATTTCGCTTTTGACTTTGATAATCGCTTCGTCACCACTTTCCGCGGTAACAACTTCATAGCCGCCCATACCCAAGGCATCGGTAAGAAATTGTCTTGCGGTGGCCGAATCGTCAACCACGAGAATTTTTTTAATGGGCATGACTACTTCCTTTGGCAAATGGCAATCGCTTCACGATCGCCTGATTCTTGTACTACAAGGGTCTGCATCGGTTTTTGTTAAGAGAATTATTCTATCGCAAGCCGGAAATAAATTGCTTTTTATAAACGCTTTAATAAAGTGTATCGCATTAAATTGCACATTTCTTGTTGATTCACCAGGTTCGGCGGCACAAACAGTAACCATCAACCGAGTGCGCTGATTTGCGCAAGAAGCGCGGCGGGATTAATCGGTTTGCTGATGAATCCTGTAGCACCTTGGCGCATTCCCCAAATACGGTCGGTTTCCATATCCTTGCTGGTCAGGATCAAGACCGGAATATGCTTGGTGTCCTCGTCCTTTGTAATGGCGCGTGTGGCCTGAAAGCCATTAATCCCGGGCATCACGACGTCCATTAGTACCAAATCGGGCATTTCGCTTTTGACTTTAATAATCGCTTCTTCGCCGCTCACTGCGGTTATAACGCTATAGCCGCCAGTGGCGAGAACTACTGTCAAGTATTGGCGCGCGCTAACCGAATCGTCAACGACAAGAATCTTCTTGATCGGCATGCCTACTTCCTTTCGCAAACGGCAATGCGGCCAACAGATGCTTGCCGATTGATATTCACAGGTTCTATCTTGTTAAGCGTTTGGCCGCGCAATCACGCGTCGCACACATGCGTGCGGATACACGGCCAAAAATTGCCTCTAATAAACAATATAATGCCGCTTGTTATTTGAAATTGCACGCTATTCTTTAATCCTTCACTGGATTTACAACTCTTCTTGCGGTTTGGAAGGCTTAAACATCGGTCGCGTCAAACATTGGGGCAGTTGGTTTCCTGACATCGCGCATCGGCGCCGTCACCGGTTACTATCCTTGCAGCGGTCGAACTACCAACTTTGACCTTCGATCGCATCGAGTCATTCGTCGCAAAACAAGAAAGGCAAAAGGACTAATCGATGGCTGGACAACCCGAAATTACCAATATGGCGCTGTTTTGCGACTTCGAAAATATTGCACTCGGCGTACGCGATGCGAAATATGCGCAATTCGATATCAAGAAAGTGCTGGAGCGCCTTCTGCTCAAGGGCAGTATCGTCGTAAAAAAAGCCTATTGCGACTGGGACCGTTACAAGGATTTCAAGGCGCCGATGCATGAAGCGGCTTTCGAGTTGATCGAAATCCCGCACGTACGCCAATCCGGGAAAAACTCGGCCGATATCCGGATGGTGGTCGATGCCCTCGATCTCTGTTACACCAAATCCCATGTCGATACGTTCGTCATTATCAGCGGCGATTCTGACTTTTCACCGCTGGTATCGAAGCTGCGGGAAAACAACAAACATGTGGTCGGCATCGGCGTAAGGGATTCAACATCGGATCTTTTGAGTGCGAATTGCGACGAATTCATTTTCTATGATGATCTGGTACGCGATCAAAGAGCCAAGCGAAAACCGGCGGAGAAGAAAGCCTCCGCCAAAGCCGGCGGCAATGTCAAGCCGGCCCCCGTCAAGCGGGAGGACGACAAGCGTCAGGAAGCACTCGATTTCATCGTCGAGACGATCGAGGCACTGATCGACGAGCGCGGCGAGGAAGAAAAATTGTGGGGATCGATGGTCAAGCAGACCATGAAGCGGCGCAGGCCCGGTTTCACGGAATCTGCATACGGCTATCGGTCATTCCGGGAGCTGGTGGAAGACGCGCAAAAACACAATTTACTCTTGATGGTGCGGGATGAAAAATCGGGGCAGTACACGATACGATTGCCGTCGAACGACGAGTAACGATTACGAAAGGATCGCCGCGGATTCGAACTCGAATCGGCGATACATGTTTACGAAAGCACCAACAGTGTGAAGAACATTTCCGGTCTGCGCGGCCACTCGGTTGCCGTCATCGGCGGGGGGCCGTCCGGTTTGATGGCGGCCGAGACCTTGATGCAGGGCGGCGTGCAAGTCGATGTATACGATGCAATGCCGTCGGTCGGGCGCAAATTCCTGCTGGCTGGCAAAGGCGGTATGAACCTCACTCACAGCGAAGCCACGGAACCGTTCCTGTCCCGCTACGGTGCGCGCCGCTCCCGCATTGCACCGCTGCTCGATGCATTCGGGCCGCAGTCGTTGCGCGATTGGGCGCATGGACTCGGCATCGACACCTTCGTCGGATCATCGGGCCGAGTATTCCCGACTGACATGAAAGCCGCACCGCTATTGCGCGCATGGTTGCACCGGCTGCGCGCCGGCGGCGTGCGTTTCCATATGCGGCATCGCTGGATCGGCTGGTCGGAGTCGAACGGCATCCGCCATCTTCAATTTTCAACACCTGAAGGCGAACGGTCTGCCGACACTGACGCCGTGGTGCTGGCATTGGGCGGCGCCAGTTGGCCGCGCCTGGGTTCCGACGGCGCCTGGACATCGCTCCTCGCACAGCAAGGCGTATCGATTGCTCCACTCCAACCGGCCAATTGCGGTTTCGATGTTGGCTGGAGTGAGCACTTCCGCACGCGCTTCGCCGGGCATCCGGTAAAAGCGGTCATCGCCGGTTTTACCGACCGGACCGACTGCACAATTCGCCGCCAGGGGGAGTTTGTGATTACGGAATCCGGCGTTGAAGGCAGCCTCATGTATGCACTGTCAGCGCCGTTGCGCAATGAAATTGCGGCAACCGGCAGCGCTGTTGTTTTCCTTGATCTGGCGCCGGGAAAGGAATTGCAGCGCGTCGTCGATGATATTTCACATCCGCGAGGATCGCGCTCAATGTCCAGTCACCTGCAAAGCCGGGTCGGCATCGCCGGCGTCAAGGCCGGACTGCTGCGCGAATTGGCGCCCGCAGAAGCATATGCCGATCCGGTCCGATTGGGCGCCGCGGTCAAGGCGCTGCCGCTTCGACTGGTTGCCGCCCGCCCGGTCGAGGAAGCCATCAGCAGCGCCGGCGGAGTTGCCTTCGAATCGCTCGATGAGAAATTGATGATCCAGTCGATGCCGGGCGTGTTCTGCGCTGGCGAGATGCTGGACTGGGAGGCGCCAACCGGCGGTTATCTGTTGACCGCCTGTTTCGCAAGCGGGCGCAGTGCCGGCGCTGGCGTGTTGACATGGCTTGAACGAAATATCCACATAGCCGGCGCAGAATCGGAAAATTCCGGCTTGCGCTAATATGGCGGCGCAAGTGCCGGAATCGAGCAAGCCGATCCGGAACCCATCTTCAAGAAAACCCTTGTCCAGGAAAGGCGAATTGTGATGCATCCCGTGCTGATTGCGTTTGGCCGCGCCGTACTGTCGCAATTGCATTTCAGAATGCTGATGTTGACTGTGATGCCGTTTGTGCTTTCAATCCTGGTTTGGAGCGTTGCGCTGTGGCTGGGCCTGCAACCGATGCTCGACTGGATTCAAGCCTATTTTTCCGCGAATGATGGATTCCGGATTGCCGGCGATTTCCTTGGCTCATTTGGCTTGGATGCGCTCAAGACGGTGCTGGTGCCGCTGCTTGCATTGTGGCTGCTGCTGCCGCTCATGATTCTGACAGCATTGATTTTCGTCGGGACGTTGGCCATGCCGGCGATTATCAAGCATGTCGCGAATCGCGACTATCCGGAACTCGAAATGCGCAGGGGCGGCTCGCTGTGGGGCAGCTTGTGGATATCGCTTTCATCGTTCGTAGTTTTTATTGTGCTGTGGGTGATCACTTTGCCGCTCAACCTGATCCCGCCTTTGGCTTTCATTATCCAGCCATTGCTGTGGGGATGGCTGACCTACCGCGTGATGGCATATGATGCGCTGGCGGATCATGCGACCGAACAGGAGCGCCGGGCAATCATGCGCATACATCGCTGGCCGTTCCTGATGATCGGCGCGGTTACCGGTGCGATGGGCGCCGCACCGACTCTGCTATGGTTGGGCGGTGCGCTGGCTTTTGTCCTTTTTCCGCTGCTGGCAGGTGTATCAATATGGCTGTATGTATTGGTTTTCATTTTCAGCGGGCTGTGGTTTCAACATTACTGTCTCGATGCGCTGGCAAAATATCGGGTGAGCGCGATAAACCTGCCCGCTGCTGCATCGCCACCGCGGTTAAAGGATATCAACTGATGCCGAAACCGGATTGCGTTGGTCAGATGCGAAGCCGAATTCAAGGTCAGGTCACCAATTCATCATTTCCAGCAATGCGCTTCGGCGCTCTACCATAGGCGGATTTTTCATGGCAATCGGACTCATTATCATCGGCGATGAAATTCTTTCCGGAAAACGCACCGACAAACATCTGCCGAAAGTGATTGAACTGCTTGCCGCGAGAGGCATGCAACTGGGTTGGGCGGAATATCTGGGCGATGATCCGGCACGCATCATCGCTACATTGCGGCGCACCTTGGCAAGCGGCGATATCGTATTTTCAACCGGTGGCATTGGCGCCACGCCCGACGACCACACGCGCCAATGCGCAGCGGCAGCGCTAGGCGTACCACTCGCCTTGCATCCGGATGCAAAAGAAAAAATAGAAGAACGGATTGCCGATATCGCGCGAGAGACGGGAACGGAACCTAAATTCAGTGCCGCGGATAATCTGCATCGCCTGAAGATGGGCGAATTCCCGCAAGGGGCCGGAATTATCCCGAATCCTTACAACAAGATTCCCGGATTTTCGGTGGCGCATCAAGGAACCGGCGCACACTATTTCGTACCCGGTTTTCCGGTGATGGCATGGCCGATGATCGAATGGGTACTTGATACGGTCTATCCGCATTTGCGCCATCAGACTGCGTGGCTGGAACAATCGGCACTTGTGTTCGGCACGATGGAGGCGACCTTGACGCCGATGATGGAGGCGGTCGAGGCCGCCTTTCCGCTGGTAAAAGTGTTCAGCCTCCCCAGCGTCGGCGATGCCGATACCAGAAGGCATATCGAACTTGGCGTCAAAGGCGAACCGGCCCAGGTGACCGCCGCATTTGCACGGCTTGTGGATGGCTTGAATCAGCTTGGCGCGGAATATCGGCCGATCTGATCCTCACCTGGGTTTCTCGATATGCAGGTACCATTTCTGCCGGTCGTAAGTCCGGTATCCGAGCCGCTGATAAACCGGTTCTCCGAACGAACTGGCTTGCAAGGTGACCACTTTTGCACCATCGGTGAATCCGGCATTGGTGACCAATGCCGTGCAAATCGAAGCCAATCCCATCCGCTGTGCCTGGGTTGCAGTACCAACCCAATAAACGCCGATACAGCCCGGGCTTTGAATTGCCAATGCAGTCGCCAGAGGCTGCTGATCCCGATAAGCAACGCATCCGATCAGATTTCTGGCTGCAATACGTGCTGACTGTGCAAACATCGCATGGGTTTCCACCGCAGGCAAGCCCAGCGATTGGTATGCTTCCGCATTAATCAGAGTTGCATCTCGTATGTGACGCTCCTGTGAAAAAGTCTCCACATGAATTCCGCGCATGATAGTCGGAACGGACAGTGGAGCATCGATCAGCATGCAAGGCGAAGCCGAGCGCTGGACGAAACCCTGGTCCTTCACCGTATCTTCCATATCCTGATCGCGGCTTTCCCTGACCAGCATTGAAAATCCGCGATTTCTGCTGCGGAAAAATTCCTTTGCCCGTGCCACGGCGTCGCGGGCCGGCAGATCCGGATCGACCCTGGCTGCACAATTTTTGTATCCACCCGGAAGATCCGTCGCTCCGGCCACCAGCAACATTCCATTCTCTTCAACCATTTCGCATGGCGATTGCCACCGCGCATGCTCGCGTATTGACTCGATTAGATTCGCATCCGCGAGATCACAGATATTTTCCGCCACAGTCATTCCCCCAAACACCAATGCGATTATTTGAACTTACGCTTCACGCGCCAGCGCCAGGAATTCTGTGCGCAACGCCAGGTTCGGCTGCAACTCCCCGAGCATGGCCGATGTCACGGTTTCTTCACCGGGCGTGCGGATGCCACGGCTTTCCATGCACATGTGACGGCAGCGAATCACGACTCCGGCGGCTTTCGGTTCCAGATGCGTCATTAACGCATTTGCGATCTGAATCGTGAGCCTCTCCTGTACTTGCAATCTTTTGGCGAAACAGTCAACCAGGCGCGTCAGTTTGGACAAGCCGACGATTTTCCCATTCGGAAGATAACCGATGGTCGCCTTTCCGAAGAACGGGGCGAGATGATGCTCGCAATGGCTATAAACCGGAATGCCGCGCACAACGATCAACTCGTTGTACTCTTCGGCGCCATCTTCAAACGCCTTCAGCAATTCCGCCGGGTCTTGCGCATACCCGGAGGTCCAGTGCTTCCATGCTTTGGATATGCGCGCGGGCGTATCCTGCAAACCGGCTCTGTCAGGGTCCTCGCCCAAGGCAAGCAGCAGGCGGCGCCAATCCTGCTCTGTAAATTGTGGTTCGGACATGCTTGTCTTTCTGTCGTTAATTGCAACTACTGATATACGCTATCCAGCGGCGATGGCCGGCGCAATAAGGCGCAATAATGCGGCCATCGACCGGCACGGGGATTCGGTGGCACGGGGATTCGGAAATCGAATCGCCATGCCGCTCACAATATAGTTCAAAAGGCGAAATCGATGAAATCGTCGTTAGATGCATAACGATACTATGTTCATGGCAAACCCATCATGCACTTATCGAATGGAGAAGCGTTTCTGGTATTCGATGGGCGTCAGCCCGACATGCCGCTTGAACAAGCGCCGAAACGTGCTTTCGTCGAAGTAGCCGACATGATCTACAATTTGCGCGAACGACAGATTGGTTGTCTCAAGCAATGCCTTGGCATGCTCAAGCCTGACTTTTTGCAGGTATCCGATCGGCGTTTCCTCCATTTCGTTACGAAATCGACGCAGTAGCGTGCGTTCGCTCACTGCAAAAAGCGTTGCAATTTCATCGATGGAAAATTTTTTCCGGAAATTCCGGTCCAGCCACTTGCAAACCTGCGCAATCAAGGTGTCCTTGCTTTGCGCATCGAGGCTGGTGAATACGAACGGCGCCTGGGACCGCCGATTAGGTTCAAGCAGCATCACCTTCGCCACCATTTGCGCCAGATCACTATCGCCGAAACGCTCGACCAGCCGCAAGCCCAGGTCATATACCGCCGTGACGGCGCCGGTACAGAATACGCCGTTATCCTCTGTCAATATGGCATTAAGATCCAGCTTCACCAACGGATAGCGCTTGATCAGAACCCCATTGAGCAACCAACTGGTGGTTGCTTTACGGCCGTCAAGTATTTCCGCTTCAGCCAGCAGGAATGCTCCCACGCAAATCGATGCGATGACAATCCCGCGTTGCGCACTCTCGCGAACAAGCGCTATTTCGGGCTCAAGCTGCCCGAGTCGCTCTATCAATACCCGTGGGCTGTCAAAATCAAGGCCGGGCACTACCAGCAGGTCGCAATCCATATCTCCGGCGACGCCAACCTCGATACGTGCGCCATTTGCGGTTGATATCGGCGTGCCGCGCACACCGACCAACTCAAAAGAGAAGAGCTTTTCCTTGCCTTTCGAATGTCGGGAAGACCACATTTTGTTCGCTATGTGGAAAAGATCCGCGATCGCCATCACTTCGGATGCCATGCAGCCTTCGTAGGCAAGAATTTTTACTCGATGAGTCATTGCGATTGCCCAAATTCAGTCGAATGGCGATTTTGGCATGAAAAATGGCGAAAAGGACACTATCGAACTATCCGCAGCGAATTTATATTTGCAGGCACGCTGTTACGAGATGCCGAGATGAAAGCAAGGAACGCAAGGAACGCATGGAAAGCTTTTTCGATCAGCTTTGTCCTTCTTTCTGCAAAAGGATTGGCGACATCGATTTACCAGACCCGTCTCCGAATAAAAGCGACGTTGTTCGTGTCGCCGGAAGACGCGTATTGGATGCGAACAAGAGCGATCGCCGGCGAATCACTTCGGATACAACGAGTCAGCGCGGTCTGGCGCAACAATCTGGAAAACATCCCTTATTTTCTCGCCGTGCCCGTCATCTATCGTGCCTTTGCTAATTAACTGCGAAAAAATCATGTCGAACCAAAATAACTGCTCTCTCAAATGGTCGCAAACGATGGGCGGCAGCTTGCGCAAGAATGGACGCCTGCGTTCGATCGCGCAAGCAATTCTGTTGCGTATGACAAGCCTGCCGGCACGTGGTTTACGCAAGATCGGCATTTCACGCGCCGAAGCGGCACGGATAGATCTGGACAGCATCCGCATTCCCGACACCACGGCAGCGCGCGACGCATTTGAGTTGTGCACCGAGGCTTCGGTGCCGTTTCTGATCAATCATTGCGTGCGGACTTACCTGTGGGGCGCGTTATTGGCAGCCAACGATCGATTGCAGTACGACGAAGAACTGTTCTACGTCGCGTCACTGTTGCATGATTTGGGATTGACGGATACCTGCCGTCGAAATGGAAAATGCAATTGTTTTGCCGAGGAAGGAGCGCAGGCAGCACTGCAGTTTGCACAGGGCCATCAATGGCCGGAACCCAGGCAGCAGGCATTGACGAACGCGATCTACCTTCACTTGAACAATCAGGTAACCATAAGGGAGGGGATGGAAGCGCATCTGTTGCATGCAGGGGCAAGTCTTGATGTGATCGGGGCTCGGTACGGCGAGATTCATGCTCAGGACAGGATCAAAGTGCTTGATCAGTTTCCGAGAGTCGGATTCAAGGCCAGAATGATCGATTTGATGAAAAACGAAGCGGAAACGCGACCTGAATCCCGTGCCGGCTACCTGGTTGGCATCGGCTTGAACCGCATGATTCGAGCAGCTCCCTTTGCCGATTAATCGCCGCTTTTAACATGGGTGAGGGGTCGCCGGACCCGGTGGCCCCTCATCGCACCGCACGCCTACAATCTGGCGGACGGACTGCGGGAGCCCGACGACTTGGCAGCGCCGCCCATGATCTGGGTTTCTTTAGTTTCCTTGAGCGTAGCAAGTTCTTCCCCCAGCGCTTCGAGATCAAGCTTGGCTTTTTTCACCTTTGGAAACATCTCCTTTTCTTCTTCTTCGATGTGGTGATTGACGTATTCGCCCAAAACGGTGACCTTCGCATCGTAGGTAGGATCCGAAGAATCGATTGCCTGCAACTGTTCGATCAAGTCCTTGGCGCTGGCATGCTCCACCTCCGCCTCATTCATCATTTCGTCGTCATCGATCGCCGCTCGCGCGGCTGGATAAAACACTTCTTCTTCGATTTCGGCATGGATCGTCAATTCAGCGCAAATCTGTTCCGCCAGGGCCTCTTTCTCGGCGGCATCGCCCTTCTCTTTCAACTTTTCGAAATCCTTGAATAGCTTTTTCACTTTCTTGTGGTCATCGGCAAGCATGGTGATCGCATTGTCGGCGCTTGCGCCGGTCGTCTTTTTAGAAGTAGTCATCGTAAGTCCTGTTTTAGATAGAAGATAAAAGGCCGGAGAATGGAGCCCTCATTGACGGTCATGCCGGCGAGCAGCCGCAGGTTTCGGAATCAGGCAGCGCTATCACCCATGACTGCCACACAACGCGCCGGTAATTTCAGCAGCCCCGTCCAGGAATTTTCCTTGCTGCACGTCAGTCTTCAAAACCATGTTTGCCGGCTAACTACGGTAGTCTCGGCAGACTGCCGGAATATAGAAAACATAAGGCCGGCTCAAGATTGATGGTTCGCAGAAATTTTTTGCGTTCCCGGTGTCGAGTAGATTGAAGGAATTGACAGCAAGTTCCCTGGCGACGCCTTCAGAAACTTTGCCCGAATAAAACTGTCATTCTTCAAGCAGAAAATGGATAAAAAAATGGCAGATGTTTTCCGACAAAAATGGCCGCAGCAGTTATGGATCGTGCGCCATGGACAGAGCGCCGGCAACATCGCGCGGGATCGGGCAGAAGCCGACGGCGTACCGTTGATCGATATCGCAACGCGCGATGTCGATGTGCCGCTGTCACCGCTCGGCGAGCAGCAGGCGCGTGCGCTCGGGCGCTGGTTCATCAGGATGCCAAAGACGGAGCGGCCGACCGTTGTTCTTGCCTCTCCCTATATACGCGCTCGCACCACGTCACAATGCATCATTGACGAAGCTGGCATTGCAAAGGATGCGATAACTTTCGTCGTCGACGAGCGTTTGCGGGAAAAGGAATTCGGCGTTCTCGACCGCTTGACCAAGCTCGGCATCGTTCAAAAATATCCGGAACTGGGAGAGCAGCGCGCACACGTCGGCAAATTCTATTTTCGGCCGCCCGGCGGCGAGAGCTGGTGCGACGTCATTCTTCGATTGCGCAGCGTCGTCGATACCATCGTGCGGGAATATCGCGGCGAACGTGTTTTGATCGTTGGGCATCAGGTCATCGTCCATTGCTTTCGTTATTTGCTTGAGCGGATGGACGAAGAACAGATTCTTTTGCTCGACCGTGCCAACGACGTGCCCAATTGTTCCGTTACTTCGTATGAATTCGATGCGACCCGCGGAAAGAACGGGAAGCTGGTTCTGCGCCTTGTGAATTTTGTCGTGCCGCTGCAAGACGCTGCCACACCGGTCACCAGCGAACGGGATATCCCTGCGGCGCACAAACCGTAACTTCGCGCAGATTGACTTGCCCGAGCATGCATCATCCGCCTGACATCGTCGGATTCGCGGTGCGGACCGGTCCACTGGGTTTCCTTGCGCGCGGCCTTGCCACGGAAGTCCCTGTATTGAATTTCCCTATCTGCACGCTCCGGTAGCTGCTATTCTTGCAACTGCATTTGCGGCGCAAATGCCGGAGCGGCTGGGATGAAGAATCCGGTGCGGGAGACCACCCCGAAACAGCACAGCAAGCCGCTTTGGTCCCTGCGCTTCCGGTTCCTGAGAATTCGAGACGGCCATGACCATCGTCACAATCTTCAATCAGAAAGGCGGGGTGGGGAAAACCACTACCGCCCTCAGTCTCGCGGCCACACTGGCACTTCGGGGACGCATGCCTTATGCGATTGACCTCGACCCGCAAGCGCATCTGAGCAGCATCGCCGACGTTACCGCCGCCTCCGGCGACGACACCGTGCTGAGCCTGTTTCAGCGCAACCGCGCCTTACGTGAATTGGTACAGGACGCGATCAACGGCATCGGGGTCATACCATCGCATATGGAATTGTCGAAGGTCGATACCTTGTTCGGCAAAGGTTACAACGTGGTAAACCGGCTCAACACTGCTTTGCGCACGGAGAAATTCGGCGATCACGAGCGTCCGGTGATCATTGACTGTTCTCCAATGATCGGCGTGCTGTCGCTGAATGCGATTTTCGCCTCCGACTGTCTGATCGTACCGATTTCGGCGGATCATCTGTCCGCCAAGGCGGCGTTCAGCATTGAAAAAACCCTGAAGGCGCTGGAGCCGGTGTTGAAACGCCGCGTCAAGCGGCGCTATCTGTTGACGCGTTTCGATGGGCGGCGCGGCATGGCGTGGGATGTGCTGCGCATGCTTGAGGAAAAGTTCGGCGAAGAAGTGTGCCGTACCCGCATTGCCGAAAACGTCAGTCTTGCCGAAAGCCCGGCCTATAACAAGACGATTTTCGAGTACGCGCCATCCAGCCGCGGCGCGCACGACTACGACGAACTGATCGAAGAGTTGCTCGCCGACGGCTTTATCGAACGCCGTGCCTCACTTCGAGATTAACGACAAAATTTCTTCCACCGAAGTCGATTGTCCCTGCCGTCCGTCGCCTTTTATCCCGCAACGCAACACATGGCAATGCCGGTACATCTGGCGCAGCTTGCGTTCTGCGTCTTCCTGGTCCCTGCCGGCGATGACTATGCTTTCTATTTTCTGACCATCTCGCGTTTGAATCGAAAAATCGAATTTCAACATAACGCCCCCCTCTGGCGATTAACCGATATTACCGTCGATGTTTTTTTATTTCGCACAGTATGATGGCTTGCTCTGCACTCGCTGGTCAAGGCCCGTGCCCGAACAATGCTAGCGCGCCGGCCTAGTCGAGATAGACGTATCGGCCTCCTTGTCGGCCATATTCCTTTTCCAACCGTCGGCCCAGCTTTGCAACGGCATCAGCGCGGTCAGCAATTGCTTGCCAGGCTCACTCAGTGCGTAGCCTCCACTTTCCGCCAACATGACAATATCGGCATCACGGAGCTCGCGCAGCCGTTGGTTGAGCACGGTTGGTGACATTGCATCACAACGATCGCGCAATTCACGGAACGTTAAAGGAGTGTCGCGCAACTCCCAGATAATTCGCAGCACCCAGCGCCGGCCGAGCAGGTCGAGCAAGGCCATGATCGGCCTGCCGGAGCGCGAGCCGCGCGCAGGTGTGCCAGGTTTTGGTAAGGCCATATCTCTCCGATTGCTACTAATACCGTAGCAGTGTGCTACAGTATTAGTAGCATTCTGCGCAGTCTAACATTCATTATCAAAGGAAACAATCATGCCTACGCCCCGTATTTCCCCTGCCGAACCGCCATATGAAGCTACGATTGCAGAGAGCTTTGCCCGCATCATGCCACCCGGCATCGAGCCTTTGAAACTATTCCGCACCATGGCGCGCAACCCGCGTGTTCTCCAGCGCATGTTTGCCGGCAGCCTGCTCGACAAAGGCTCAGTGGCCATGCGCGATCGTGAAATCATTATCTTGCGTACCTGTGCGCGCTGCAATTCGGAATATGAATGGGGCGTGCATGTGGCAATGTTCGCGCAACGCGTCGAGCTCAGCGCACAGGAAATCGCTGCCACCTGCGATACCGTACATGGCAGCGATGTCTGGTCGCCACGCGATGCGTCGTTGATCGGGCTGACCGATGCGTTGCATGACACGGCCAGCGTGTCGGATGCGGCGTGGGACAAGCTGATGCAGTTTTATACAGAGGAACAAGCACTTGAATTGATTGTACTGGTTGGCTATTACCACACGATTTCATTCGTGACGAATGCATTGCGCATCGAACTTGAGAGCTATGCTCCGCGCTTTCGTCCAGGAACATAAGCAATTGCCATTTCATCGTCCGGCATCTACCTATAAAACGCATCAGTGGATGCCGGCACGAATTGCACAAGTCATGCCGGACCAATGGCAGCCTGCAATGCCCTGCTCGCAACGGTTAGTCGCCTGCCGCGGCGCATATCTGCCAAAAAATGGAAACCGAGATCGTTCCTAGTACAATATCCGTCCCCAAACAAAAAAGGATAGCGGCCAACCGCACGATCCTGCTCCAGTGGACATATTAATTATCCTTGGTTTGATTCTGGTGAATGGCGTATTCGCCATGTCCGAAATTGCAATTGTTTCATCAAAACGAATCCGTTTGCAGCGATTGGCTGAAAACGGCAGCCGCGGCGCCCAGGCCGCGCTGGATCTCTCGGACAGCCCGAGCCGATTTCTTTCCACCATCCAGGTAGGCATTACGCTGATCGGCATTTTCAACGGCGCATTCGGTGAAGCGTCGCTGGTGGCGCGGCTCACGCCCAACCTTGAGACACTGCCGTTTGTCGGCGCGTATGCCCGCGAAGCCGCGCTCGGAATCGTGGTGGTCGGCATCACTTTCGCATCATTGATCCTGGGCGAACTGGTGCCCAAGCGCATCGCGATGCAATATCCTGAAACAGTCGCATCGATGATTGCCGCGCCGATGCTATGGCTGTCGCGCATCATGGGACCGTTCGTCAAAGTATTGACGGTAACTACCGAATTCATGCTGCGTGTGCTTGGCCTTCACCAAAAGAAAGACGATTCGGTAACGGAAGAAGAGATTGCCGGATTGCTGCGCGAAGGCACTGACGCCGGCCTGTTCGAAAAAACCGAACACGATATCGTTTCACGCGCGCTGCGCCTGGATGACCAGCGCGTCGGCGCATTGATGACGCCGCGCATGGACGTGCATTTCATCGATCTGGAAGATCCGCTGGAAAAGAACCTGATGAAGATCGCCGAGAGCTCGTATAACCGTTTCCCCGTGTGCAAAGGTGATCTTTCCCATATCGTCGGCGTGATTCATGCCGGCAGCCTGTTTGAACAAACTATTCGCGGCCAGCAAGTCGATATCAGCGCAGTGATCAAGCCGCCGCTGTTCGTTCCCGAAACGATCAGCGCGATGCAGTTACTGGAAACGTTGAAAAAGAACCGCGCCGAACTGGCATTGGTGATCGATGAATATGGCGAAATTGAAGGCATCGTCACGTTGAGCGATGTATTGGGCGCATTAGTCGGCGATGTGTCGATCATCGACCAGAATCATGAAGTCGACGCGGTCCAGCGCGAAGACGGATCATGGCTGATCGATGCCGGCGTCTCGTTCGACCGGTTCCGCGAATTGCTGGACACCGACGTTCATTTTCCCGAAGAGTCCGCAGGTGCGTACCATACGCTGGCCGGATTCGTCATGACATGGCTTGGCCATATTCCGAAGATTTCCGATTATTTCGAATGGGAAGGCTACCGTATCGAAGTCGTGGATATGGACCGCAATCGGATCGACCGGTTGTTGGTTACCAAGATTGCACCTGAAGTCACTGAATCGACCGGCGCGCCGCAGCCGGGCTGATCGCTATTACGACAAATAAGCATCTCCGTCATTGTTCCTGCATTTTGCACTAGCGACTCGCCTCTTCATATGCCGACACGACCGCGGCAGTGTCGGCGGCACGCCGTATCAAAAAAATCCGCAGCCGCTCGGAAAAGAAGCCAAGCGGACGAAACACTACGCGTTGCGGCGCCGTATCCTTGAGGCTGGCTTGCACCAGCGCCATCCCCAGACCCGCACTGACCAGCTCCAGCACCGTTGACGGTTCGGCAGCCTCATAACGAATATCGGGAGTGAAGCCTGCCATCGCGCATGCACCGATAAACCGACGATATGCTGCTGGGTTCATGTTGCTCGGCAAAGCGATGAATACCTGTCCATCGAGCTGCACTGGACGTATTGCCCGCCTGATTCCGGCCAATCGATGGTCTTCCGGCAACGCCAGTACAAAAGGTTCGTTTGCGACCGACCGGCTGATGACTTTCGGATCGTTGTCTGGCACGTTATATACATGACCGACATCGATATCGCCCTGCAACAATGCATCGATCTGCGCCTGTGAGCGAAGCCTGGTCAATCTAATGCGCACGTCCGGACGCATCGCCTGAAATCGCCGTAACGAATCGCGCAGCACACCGGCATGCAATGCTCCCTCGACGTATCCGATTGAAATACTTCCAGTTTCGCCTCTGCCGATCCGTTTTACTTCTTGTTCAACGCTTGCCGCGTGAGCCAATAATCGGCGGGCCTCTTGCAAAAAACCCTTCCCTTCCCGGCTCAAGAATATCCGTTGTTTGCTTCGCTCGAAAAGTACCAGACCCAGCCTTGCTTCGAGTTGTTGTATCTGGCGGCTAAGCGGTGACTGCGAGATTCCCAATTGATCGGCCGCATTGCCCATATGCCCGGTTTCGGCCACCGCAACAAAATACCGTAACTGGCGAAGTTCCAACATAAGACCTCAAAAGCATTAACTCTAGCTTATATAGTCTTGGACGGACATAAGTTTTATTGCCATAGTGCGGCTTAGGGCCAGCGCAGAAATAAGTTAGGTAATTTGGCGGCCGTGGCGGGATGCAATGCAAGGCGTACGGCGCGACGCAGTGCGAGCACTGCTAGCGACGGACAACGCAGCAGTGCGCCCGGTACGGCCAGCAAAATTACCTAACTTATTCCTGCGCGGGCCCTTACACATGACAACGCGTCGGCGTCACACTCAACCTGGGAAAGGAAAGCAAATGGCTTTGACAAAATTCGGCTTCATCGTAACCGGCAAGGATCTCGATCCGGCAATGCACAGAATGACGATGGCATCCCGAAATTTCACGATGATTGCGATTGGCGTACCGCACCCCGAGCAAGGCATTCAAGTAGCGTGCGACATGGTCGCAGACGGCGTGCAGCTGCTGGAGCTATGCGGCGGCTTTGGCCCGATATGGACTGCAAAAATTCTCGATGCGGTCGGTAGAAAAATCCCGGTTGGTTCAGTCGCTTACGGGCCCGAGTCCATCGACGCAATGCACGCGTTGTTCCGTGATTCCGCAAGCTAGACAGGTATTAGCGGTCGCGGTCGCGGTCGCGCTCACCCACACCAGGCACAAGCCCGCGTAACGCTTGTGCCGTGGCGGCATCGGCAGGAAAGAAAGTTTCCAGCGCCAGCTCCGATAAAGTGATGTCCACTGGCGTACCAAATACGGTGGTGGTGCTGATGAACGAAAGGATACCGGCTTCGGTGATCAGTTGAAACGGCACGGCGACTGATGCAAATTCGGCGTCCGTTTCCGGCTTGCCGGAAGCAATGCCATCGGGCGCGGGATAGTCCGCCAGTTCTGCCATCAAGGCAACCAGGACTGGATCGCCGCTCACTTCGATCTGCCGACACAAGCGGGCAAACAAATGATCGCGCCACTCATGCAGGTTCGCAATCCGCGATGCGAGACCTGCGGGATGCAATGAAAGACGCAGCACATTGATAGGTGGCTGCAACAATGAAGGATCCACTCCTGCAAGCAATGGCGGAACTGCGTTATTGGAGGTAATCAGGTTCCAGTGGCGATCGATCGCTAGCGCCGGATAAGGCTCATGTCCGGCAAGAACCAGATCGACGGCTTTTCGTGCCGCGTGCAATGCCGGATCGTCAAGCGGCCGCTCTGGAAAGAGCGGCGCAAACCCGGCTGCGTTCAATAGAATGTTGCGCTCCCGGAGCGGAATATCAAGCCGCTCTGCCAAATGCAGCAGCATGTCACGGCTCGGTTGCGAGCGCCCCGTCTCAAGAAAACTCAAATGTCGTGCAGAGATATCGGCCTCGCAAGCAAGGTCGAGTTGACTCATGCGTCGGCGTTGACGCCATTCCCGCAACAGGTCGCTTACCGGTCGTATTGAATTCATCATGACCGGATGATAGCGGATGCCTTTGGAGATATTCAATTACCTCTGAGGTAATTGATCTGCGTCGATAAATACCCAATCATCAAGTCAATACCCGACGTGCCGAGAGTCGGTGCGGATTCAACAACACCGGTTTCATCCGCGCGAACCGAGAACGAATCGGCTGCCTAATTTTTCATCACCATCACAGGAGTTATCATGACTAACGTTGCTCTGGTTGCACTGGCTTGCGGGCTCATTATCGGACTTGGCGCAATCGGCGCCTGCATCGGCATAGGCGTCATGGGCGGCAAGTATATTGAAGCGGCGGCTCGTCAGCCAGAATTGATCAACACGCTGCAGGTCAAGATGTTTCTGCTGGCCGGTTTGATCGATGCCAATTTCCTGATCGGCGTCGGCGTCGCGATGATGTTTGCGTTTGCCAATCCATTTGCGGGATGAATCGAAATCGTTGAATGCGGGTTGCCGGCGCGCTTTCCGGCCGGCCCGCTCGCGCTATTTTTTTTCCAGCACGGCACAACACAACTTCTCCATTTCGGCTGCCCATTTGCCCGCGCTGATGTCCGGCGGATCGACCAACAACCAATAATAGCGCCGAGCACCCCAGATCGACAGGTAAAGCGCGCGCACCGTATCCGGCTCCGGCCTGTATGGCAGATCGGTGCATGCATCGAACGCGCTGAGCCACTTCGCCGACATCTCTTCATACACGCGGCGATGGTGCTTGGGTTCTGCGATCTGCGTCTCAAGAGCCAGCATGTCCGCATCGAAATACGCAAGCTCGGCGACATCGATGCCGCACGTCAGCCGCACCAGTCGATGCACGCGCTCTCGCCACGTCAAGCCCGTGGCTTGTATTACCTGCTGCTCGATCGCCTCCAGCAACACATCCATGGTATGCCGCACATACCCCGACAGTAATGCGTGCTTGTTGGGGAAATAATCGTAAAGGGTACCGACCGAGATGCCCGTCTCGAGCGCGATGGCGCGGGTAGTGACGCCGGCCCATCCACGGTCGCGCCAAATCCGAACAAATGCATCGTAAATCGCCTGAACCGTAAATTTTGCGCGCGCCTGCGCCGGGCGTTTCAATGGCTTGTTGACCGCCTTGCCGGCGGGCTTGCCGCGAGGTTTCCGCACTGAAGAATCGCTAGCGGACGGTTTTCCGAACCCGGGAGGTGAACGGCGCTGGTACATTGGATCTATCGGACTTTATTAATCGGAAAAGAGGATCACATGAACAACTCAGTCACTGTAACACGCCTGCTGACTTGCAAAAATGCACTGAATCAGAGCCGGGTCGACACGATCGAGCAGCCGCTGCCGCTTGGCGATGGCGAGGTATTGCTGAAAATTGATCGGGTTGCCCTTACCACCAACAACATTACCTACGCTGCGTTCGGCGATGCAATGCAGTACTGGGACTTCTTTCCGACGCAAGACCCGGACTGGGGTCACATGCCGGCATGGGGCTTTGCCGATGTCGTTGCTTCCACCGTAGCGGGTGTGGAGACAGGCGAGCGCTTCTACGGCTATTTTCCGATCGCGAGCCATATCAAGATGCAGGCCGTGCGCGTATCGCCGCGCGGCTTTTACGACGGATCAGAGCATCGTGCGACGCTGACCTCCGCCTATAACCAGTATATGCGCTGCAGCAATGATGCTGCCTACGTGCGCGCGGACGAGAATTATCAATTGATCGTGCGCCCGTTGTTCATTACCTCGTTCATGGGCGCCGATTTTCTGCAGGATAATAATTTCTTCGGCGCCGAGCAGGTACTCGTTTCAAGTGCATCGAGCAAGACCGCCTACGGCACCGCGTTCTGCCTGCATGGGAAATACGATGTCAAACTGCTTGGATTGACCTCCGGCCGCAATCGTGAATTCGTCGAAGGCCTCGGCTGCTATGACGAAACGGTTACTTACGATGCGCTGGAGTCGCTCGCGCAAGACTGGCCGACCTTGTATCTCGATTTTTCCGGCGACGAAGCACTGCGATCGAAGGTCCATCATCATTTCGGCTCATCGCTGACTTATGACTGCTTTGCCGGATCAGCCCAAAACACGGATTTTCTGCGCAAGCTTGACTTGCCGGGGCCGGAGCCGAAATTTTATTTTGCACCGGTACAAATCAAGAAGCGCAATGCGGACTGGGGACATGACGTGGTCAATCAACGTTTCAACGATGCGCAATTGCGCTTCATCCGGCGTATAAGCGATCCCGAAAACTCATGGATGCGGGTGGAGGAAACGCACGGCTTTACCGCGGCGCAGCAGTTGATCGACGATCTGCACGCAGGCCGGACCGCTCCGTTTAACGGTTATGTGGTGATCATCGACTGATCCGATGCAGCGAGCCGGCAAGGGCGATCGAATGTGTCAGTGCATGCTTGGCTGGCGACCCATGCCGGCATGCCGCGTCGGCGCCGGCATCTGACGCAAACCTGCCGCTTCTTCCACGGCGTCGATCGCGGCCATCACCTCATCCGGCACCAGGTAATGGAGCATATGGCCGGCGCCTGCGGTAAGACGCAGGTCGCTCTGCGGCAACTCATCATGCAGGCGCTTTGAATTGTGTTGTGCATCAGCGATGCGATCCTCGGCGCCAGCGAGAATCGCGACCGGCATGGTCAGTTCACGGTAACGGTTGCAAAGCGCCATCGCGGAAGGAACCATCATCGCACTCTCGGCGGCGGCGGCCCGCAACTGCGACGGGCGTAGCGCCATCCATACCGGAAACGCCGCAAACCGCGGCGACACTGCGGCCGGGCTGAAAATTCTCCTGACGGCGGCAGGCCAGATCGCTCGTCCAAGCAGCGGTGAGACGGTGAAGCGCAGCAGATCGCCGATCACGGGAATCGCCGGCGGCGCCACCAGTGCCGCGTCGAGCCGCAAACTCGGATAGTAGTATCCCGACAGCAGCACCAGACTGCGTACATAAGATGGAAATTCGAGTGCCATTGCCAGTGCGACCAGAGTGCCCCACGAATGTCCGACCACGATCGCTTGTTCAACTTCGAGTTGCCGCAATGCGCGTTGCAATAACCGGGCTTGCGCAATCGGCGTCCATATCTTGTTGCGCGGTCGCTCACTGTGTCCGAAGCCGGGCCGATCAAAAATAATGACCCGATAATTTTCAGCGGCGCGATCAAGCAAGCCGCTGCATGCAAAATCTTCCATCATGCTGCCGTTACCATGCAACAGCACCAACGCCTGCCCCTGTCCGCGTTCAAGATAATGCAAGCGGATGCCATCGACCTCGATGAACTGTCCGATCGGCGGATTGGCACGCTCCGCCTGCCGCGTCTTGCTGCGCACGACGAAAGCGGCCACGGCCAAGACACTGATGGCCGCCAGCGCCACACCGCGCCGACGGGCAGGCCGTTTAATTCGTGCGATATTGTCATTTCCGGTATTGATCATCGCTAGCCCTCCAAAATTGATATCAGATTTATAAGAACTCTCTGTTAAAGCCTAAGTTCCTTGATCTGAAGTTCATAAATTTACCGGTATGGCCGAACGAGGTATAGGTATGGAAAAGCTTTCGGGCAAGTTCGCGCTTTACCCGATCGGAAAATGTGTCGAATCGGTATGCGGGAAAAAGTGGGGGCGCGACTTTAATTACTTAACCGGAACAATGAAGAACTGATGAGTTGATGAGTATCAGCTATGGAATTTCCAGTGGTCCAGCAACCATTGCTTGATCTGACTATAACTATGGAGTTCTGGCGGAACATGTTCATGCAACAATTTCTCGGCATGCCTGGCTACGCCTGTAGAACCTTTGCCGTAACGGTTGGCAAACATGTTGACGAAGTAGAGCACTTCATACCAATCCTGCCGATTTAAACGTGAAGGATCCGGCTCTTCCAGTTGCAGTGGATTGTCCGCTTCGATAGATTCCGAATAGCGGTACTTGAGATCGGATTTTGTCAGAGGTCCGGCTCTGTGATCGATTGCGATAAGCATTTCAGTCACTTCCAAACAATCATTAAGGAGTGATTAGACTACCGATTCATCTATCCGCACATGCCATAAATATGGGATATCGTGAACCATGCTTGTGCCCGGTCAAACCGACTTCCGTTCGCAAATTTCCATACCGCTCAAAAGTAGCGGAAAAATAGGGCATTATCGGATGTTGTCAAAAAAACTTTATTGCCTGGAGATCCATATGAAAGGAAGCTGTCTTTGCGGGACTGTGGAGTATGAAATCATTCAACTCGATTCGCCGATTGCACATTGTGCGTGTCGCACCTGCAGGAAAGCGCACGCGGCCGCATTCAATAGCTCGGCGGCGGTCAATCGTGATCACTTTCGATGGAGCAAGGGGCAGGAAAACCTCAAATACTATGAATCATCCCCAGGCAAGCGCCGCTATTTCTGCGGCACCTGCGGCTCGCATCTTGTCGCGGAGCGCATCGGCCAGCCGAATCTGATTTTGCGGGTGGCCACGCTTGACGACGATCCCGGGGGAAAACCCGTTTGTCGGATCTGGCAATCGCATGAAGTTCCCTGGCTTGAAAACGGATATCAAATTCCATCTTTCCCTGAATGGCAGCCTGGACACTAAATATGTTCGAATGGATTCGCGCCAACGAAATAGTCTTAGGGTGGATGGTTGCTACCTCTGTTGTTACATTTGCCGCAGCCATGATCGGAGGCCCGCTGTGGGTGATCAAAATCCCGTCCGATTATTTTGTAGAAAAAAAACATGCGCGCAAGCAATTGCGCGATCTCGGCATGGTCAAGGCAATCTTCGCAATCGGCAGGAACCTGCTTGGCGCCATTCTGGTCTTGCTCGGCGCCCTGATGCTGGTATTGCCGGGCCAGGGACTGCTCACCATTCTTGTCGGCATTATGCTGTTGGACCTGCCAGGGAAATACCGGATCGCAAGGTGGATCGTCGCGCGTCCTCCGGTACTGCAATCGATGAACTGGATACGCCGTCGCGCCGGCCACGCGCCTTTGGTTCTCGGTGATTGAACCGGCATGCCCGTCTCGCGCATCAGCTGCGTCTGTGGGCCGCAAATACCTTGCCGTGAATTGCTGACAGGATCGCTTCGACCGCAGGGTGCTTGATCTTGCGTTCGTTCGAAATCGCATAAAATTGTTCGCGAACCTGTGCAAGCTCTCCTACCGGTATCGCGCCAAACTGTTTCTCGACATCGGCAACCAGAGCTGACGATGCGGGGAAAAGTCCCAGGCCGCTGCGTCCGAAGGTATTCAGCAAGGCATTGTCATCAAACTCCCCGACCACGTTCGGTCGCACTTCATGTGTTTCGAGCCAGTGGTCAATGCGTCCGCGCACTGCATTGTTTCGTGTCGGCAGCAACAGCGGCGCGCCATTCAAACTTGACGGGAACTTCGTGCGGTATTTCCTTGCAAGTTCCGGCACGCCGAACAGCATCACTTCGCTTTCCCCCAGCAAATGACTGAACACGCGCAACGTAGTTCCCGACGGCACTGGTCGGTCTGTTAATACGACGTCAAGCTTGTGTACCGACAAGTCCCCCAAGAGCGATTCAAAATTGTCTTCATAGCAAACCAGTTTGACCGGCTCCGGCAACGACAATGTAGCCTCCAGCAACCGTGACGAAATCAGCTTGGGCACCGAATCGGATATGCCGACCGTCAATCGCATTGCGCGATCGATATCAGACGACATGAGGGCTTCCTGCATTTGCTCGCCGAGTAAAAATATTTGATCCGCATAGCCGAGCGCAATCCGTCCCGCTTCGGTCAACACCAGACGCCGGCCTTGCGGCGCAAGCAGCGATTTGCCGATCGACCGCTCAAGCAGCCCAAGTTGCGCGCTGATCGTTTGGATTGCAACGTCCAGTCGTTCCGCGGCACGGGTTATGCTTCCCTCCTTGGCTACCACCCAGAAATAATAGAGATGCCGAAAGTTCAAGCCTGTGGTTTTCATTGTTCGCTTTTTCCGAATAAACCGTTCTATTATCTTCGCTTTTTATCGCATTTAAATTTCACTATGATGTTTTTGTTTCTTGCACCGGCAGGAAGCGCCGATGCACTCGGTATCTGCCTAATCTCATGAAGCAGTTTCGTCCAGAACCGTTTTCATTTTATAAGGATTCAGCCATGAACGATCGTTACCAAACCACGCGCAGCAACCCGCTCCGCACCCTCTCCGCCACTACCGTTATGGATAGCGCGGCGCATCGCGTTCTGCGCAATACTTATATGTTGCTGTCGTTATGCCTCGGCTTTGCGGCACTGACCGCGGGTACGTCGGCGGCACTCGGCTTGCCGCATCCCGGCATCATCATCACGCTGGTAGGCTATTTCGGCTTGCTGTTTCTTGTCACGAAATATCGTGACCGGGGCGTGGGTGTTGCGTTGGTTTTTGCACTAACCGGCTTCATGGGTTATACCCTGGGACCGATTATCAGCCAATATCTGAACATGCCCAACGGCACGCAAATAGTGATGACCGCGCTAGGCGGCACAGCTGCAATTTTCATGGGGTTGTCAGCTTATGTGCTTATAAGCAAACGCGATCTGTCATTCATGGGCGGATTCCTGATGATCGGCATTCTGGTCGCTTTTCTGGCCGGCCTAGCAGCGATTTTCCTGAACATCCCGGCACTTTCATTGACCGTATCGGCCGCATTCGTGCTGCTGATGTCGGGGCTGATTCTCTATGAAACCAGCAATATCGTGCATGGCGGCGAAACCAACTATGTGATGGCGACGGTAACGTTGTTCGTGTCGATCTTCAATTTGTTCACCAGCCTGCTGCATTTGCTGGGTTTTGCCGGCAGAGAATAAGGCAGCCGCGAATCATAACGTACCGGCATTGATCTTCTTCAGGGTGCCGTCTGCAGCAATACGCCACCCTGGAGTTTTTTGCAATCACATTTCGATCTTTACCGATCTTTACAATCCGAGGCCTTCCCTCTGAACCCATGCTATGGGTAGCATGGGTTCAGAGGTACCTCGCGCAGTCTCCCGAGACCAATAACAACGAGGAAAATTTTCCGTGCTTGAATTACTGACAGATCCGCAAGTCTGGGTCGCGTTCGCCACTCTTACCGCACTCGAACTTGTGCTTGGCATCGACAACATTATTTTCATCTCGATCCTGGTCGACAGGCTGCCGCAGCATCAAAGAGAATTCGCACGGAAAATCGGCTTGTTCGGGGCAATGTTCATGCGTATCGGATTGCTGCTTGTCCTGGCCTGGATTGTCGGACTTACCGCACCGTTGTTTTCCGTATTCCAGCGCGAAGTTTCCGGGCGCGACCTGGTATTGATTGCCGGAGGATTGTTCCTGCTCTGGAAGAGCGTTGGGGAAATTCATCAATCTCTTGAAGGTGAAGAGGGACATGAAACGGGTGCGGTCAAAGCCACCTTTGCCGCCATCATCGTGCAGATCATGCTGATCGATATCGTGTTTTCGCTCGATTCGATCATCACTGCGGTCGGCATGGTGGAACAGGTCTCGGTGATGATTGCCGCGGTGATTGCTTCAGTCGGAATGATGATGCTGTTTGCCGGGCCGATCGGCCGCTTTGTTTCCGCGCACCCGACAATCAAGATGCTTGCCCTGTCCTTTTTGGTCGTTGTCGGTGTTGTCCTGATCGCCGAGGGCTTCGGCCATCACGTGCCGAAAGGATATGTCTATAGTGCAATGGCTTTTTCGGTCATAGTTGAAATGCTGAATATAAAAATGCGAAAACGCGCCGCCCAGCCCGTGCATCTTCGTGCTGCTTATTCACCCGTGGAAGAATCGGTTAAGGAACATTGACATGCGGCGGCATGGAAGAATTGCGAAACAATTTTCCCGGGGCATTGCGACGATGAAATCGCCCCTGTTTTGCGGTCCGCAACCTTTGCCGGCACAGACAGTCAAAATTGAATACCATTATTGCCAAGGATAAAACCATGAGACTGGATATTTACAAAAGGCCTGAAAATGGCGGTCAATATTCTTATCTTGCTGTTCCCGAAGGAAAGGAAATTCCGCAAGAAGCAACCAATATCGATTGGGAGGCAGCCGAACGCAGCATCGACTTTGACGAAAACAATGGCAGGCTTGCCGAGTTTTCGATCGACGATCCGTTACAGCAAATCAATGCCAAGGGCTATGCGATTACCAGCGTAAAAAACCTGGCGGGCATCGACCGCAACGGGTAAAGGAAAAGCGTTCCCCCGAGGTGGTCAACACAGCCAAATGAAGTGGACCAAGTGCCAGACCGCCTTGGGCTTGCGTGTCACACCAGTGCGCGATCCGATAGCTCTTTTTTGACATACGCGTAAAGTACCGGTGCCGCAACGATACCGGGCAAGCCAAAAATTGCTTCCATTACCAGCATCGCCGCCAACAACTCCCACGCGCGCGCATCGATATGCGATCCGATGATTTTCGCATTCAGGAAATATTCGAGTTTGTGAATCAGCACCAGGAATGTCAATGCGGCAACCGCCGTCTGCAAGGAATGCGACAGGCCGACGATCACAATCACGGTGTTGGAAATGAGATTGCCGATCACCGGCAGCAATCCGGCAACAAACGTGATGGCGATCATGGTCTTCTGCAATGGCAGTTCAACGCCGGCCAGAGGCAGCACGACCAATAGAAAGATCGCTGTAAATACGGCATTGATTGCGGCGATGCGAACCTGCGCAAAGACGATCCGCCGGAAAGCAAGATTCAGGTTAACGACGCGCTCATGCAGCGCAGCGGCCAACGGCCGGTAATTGTGGATGGTGGTCGTATCGTACAGCGCCGCCATTGCACCGATCACCATCCCGATCAAAAGATGGGCAATGGTCCGACCGGCCTTCTGCCCGATGGTTTTCGCCTCGACCGCATGCGCGTTCAGCCACGCAATTATCATTTCCCCGAGTGCTTCGGCACTCGCCGGCAGGCGATTTCTGAGCCACTCCGGAATCTGTCCGCGAGACGCGTCGATAATGGATGCCAATTTTTTCAACAACACCGGAAAGCTGCCGGCATCACTTTTCAAAAAAGTGATCGTTCCCCAGATTGCTGCTGACAACAGCATGACGATCAACGCACTGAGCAATGCAATCGCGACCATTTTCGCGCGCTGACCGTTGATTTTTTTGCCCAGCAGCGGCGCCAGCATATGAACCAGGGAATACACCAGCAAGCCGGAAAAAAGCGCGGCAAGCAAGCCTTTCCCCAGTACGACAAGCAGTGCGAGTGCAGCGAGAATGTATGACGCGATAATCGGCCAATCGATTTTTTTCTGAGATGCCATGATGGATTTTTTGGTAAGAGTGGGGAATTTACCGCATATTCAACCAGCGCATATACATGTTTTCAAGGCATTGTGACCGATTCCGGAGCGGGTGGCGAACGTATGGCGTCCTGCATGATCGAAATTCGCTGTATCACCATCAAAAAAGCCAATTAACTCCCGGAATTTTCACATCCTCTTTTTTTACCGAATTTCGGCACTAATGAGCCGGTTTATGGTCGCTATTGATGGCGAAATTTTTATTTCCATTGAAAATGAAACGGTTGAATATTTGCAGTGCGAATCTGCGCCCGTATTCAGAATATGTCTTGGCAGCCATATGTTTACCGTTCCTTGTCAACGCGTGCGGCGGTGGAAGCGGCGATGCACCACCATCGGCGGCGCCGGCTGCACCGCCACCGGCTGCAGCCGCGTTGGCAACGCCCGCGTCCGTCAGAAAAACGCTGGAAATACCCGAGCCGCTCGCCGAAGGGCCATTCGAGACCGACAAGTCGTTGAACGTTCCGCCAGGTTTTGGAATACGGCTTTGGGCACGCGTGGAAAATGCACGCTTCATGGCGCTTGCCCCCAATGGCGACGTGCTTGTGTCGGTTCCTTCGTCCGGTCAGGTGTTGTTGTTGCGAGAGCGGGCCAATGATTTACCGCAACGATTTGAATTCGCCAGCGGATTGCAAGCTCCTCATGACATGGTGTTCCATCAGATCGATGGCGTAACTTATCTTTATATTGCCGAGTCGAATCGTATTACCCGTTCTGTTTACACAACCGGAGCAACGCGAACAGCCGAGCGTGAAGTTGTGGTTGCCGATTTTCCTGATGCCTCGACGCCGGAATTGCGCGGAGCCTATAACCATCAACTCAAGAACATCGCATTGTCGCCGGATCACAAGTTATACGTGTCGATCGCCTCCACCTGTAACGCATGTCCTGAGGATGTAACCAGCGATCCGGTCCGCGGCGCCATCCATGAATACAATGCCGACGGGACGAACCGGCGGCTGTTCGCGCGCGGCGTGCGCAATGCGGAGGGCCTCGATTTCCTGCCGGGTACAAACCAGCTTTGGGCAGCGCTGATCGGACGCGACGAAATTCCTTACCCATTTGACGATGACTACGATGGCGACGGCCAGTCCGATTACGGACGGATTATGCAGCGGTTTGTCGACGACAATCCGCCTGAACTGTTTACCCGCATCCGCGATGGCGGCCACTATGGGTGGCCGTACTGCAATCCCGTGCCCAATGCGGACATGACGAATCCCGCCCTGGTACGTGATTATTCCCTGAATCTCGACGGTGCAAAACTTGATTGCTCAAGCGTGGACCGTGCTGCAAAAGGCATGCGCGCCCACGCCACGCCGCTGGGTCTCAGCTTTCTGCACAACAGCAATGTCCCTGCCGCGTATCGAAGCGGCGCTGTGGTCGCGCTGCATGGATGCTGGAATTGCAGCAGTTTACGCGCCGGTTTCAAGGTAATTTATTTTCCGTTCGATGAAGCCGGCAATCCCGGTGCGGAAATCGATCTCATATCCGGCTTTGTCACCGATCCCGATGCGCGTGCGGTATGGGGGCGGCCGGTGGATGCCATCGCCGATGCAAAAGGTAACCTCCTCGTGTCGGACGATCACGCGGGCGCAATCTATCAGCTGTACCCGATGGAGCGGTGATATTCCGGCCGGAACAGCAATCTGACAGAAAATGTACACGCTTGGCGAGAGTTCTTGCAGAATTTCAACACATGCAGCACTATTCCATTGAGGAAATACAATGGAGGTGTGGCATGGATTCATCTACCGTCTATACAAAGACTGCGCGAGGCTCGGAGGAAATCGCTTCACGCAGTCATGGACTTTCTTCCCGTGTACGAGCCATGTTGATCATGGTCGATGGCCGTCGAAATACAGCGGCCTTGCTGGCGCAGAACCCCGACCGGGCTGAAGCCGAATCTTATCTGGCTGCGCTGCTGGACGGGGGATTCATTCACGCCGCCATTCAACCTTCGGTTGCCCCGGCTGAAAACCCGCCTCCGCCAGCTCCTGCCGTCGATATCGGAACAGTCAAGCAGTACATCAACAGCACGCTGCATAGCCTCTTGGGACCGGATGCCGACATGTTTACCGTGAAAGTCGATGCCGCAAACGATATGCCGACCTTGCTAACCCTATCCGTGAAGCTGCATGAAGTCATTCAAGGCATAGGAGGCAAAAAGAAGGCGGATGATTTCAAGGAAAAAATTTCCTCGCTGCTTGTCTGAAAGAATTGCGATCGCGTCCTGTCATCATGGACCAACTCATGTGAATCCGAGCGGTTTGCGAACGCATAGGCGGCAACCGGCTTGCTGAAACAACATCCCCGCCGCGTTCGTCTCCGCGCCTTCGGCATTTCCATCAGGCCGGGCCGTCTTCGATCAGTTGATGAAATCAATGCGCTCAAAATCAAATCGCATTGCGCACAAAATTGCTAACGTTCTTCTTGCAGCTCATTCATCGTGTCGGCGGCAAAACGAAGTTCGATGCCAGTGCGTCGCACTGAAGTATTGGAACTGATTCTCTTCGATGACAAATCTAGGTGAGGGAAGACGCATGCGCCATGCTGAACTCTTTTTTGCATTCTTGATTGGCAACCAACATCGGATCTTTACCACGTCGCTCCTTGCGCTGGCATTCATTTCGCCGATCCCGGCGGGGCATGCCCAATCCACCGCTGCCGCTGCCATACACACCGAAGTCTTGGCAAAAGGTCTGGAACATCCGTGGGCGCTGGCATTTATCGATGATGGCCGCATGCTCGTCACCGAACGCCCCGGCCGGCTGCGCTTGATACAGCCCGACGGTGAAATCGGAGCGCCGATCGAGGGCTTGCCGAAAATCGATGCGGGCGGGCAAGGCGGCTTGCTGGATGTGATTGCCGATAGCCGCTTTACACGCAACCGGACAATTTATTTTTGCTACGCTGAAGCGGGCGGATCCGGGAATTCGACGGCATTGGCGTCGGCCCGCCTCTCAGAAGATGGGCGACGGCTGGAGCAATTGAAGCATTTGTTCAGCCAGCGGCCGAAAATCGGCAGCAGCGCGCATTTCGGCTGCCGGATCGTCGAGAGCAATGACGGAACATTGTTCCTGACCATGGGCGATCGTTTCAGCCGCAGGGACGATGCCCAACGTCTCGACAATCACATCGGCAAGATCGTTCGCCTTCGCAAGGACGGTTCGGTACCCGCGGACAATCCGTTTGCAGGCAACCGGTCGGCCGGGCGCAATGCGCTGCCCGAGATATGGAGCTATGGGCATCGCAACGGGCAAGGCGCGGCGCTTGGACCGGACGGCAAGTTGTGGATGCATGAACACGGCGCCCAGGGCGGCGACGAAATCAACGTGGCGGAGGCGGGCAAGAACTACGGCTGGCCCGTTATTTCCCACGGCGTAAATTACGGCGGAGGAAAAATCGGTGAAGGCTTGACCGCAAAGGAAGGCATGGAGCAGCCTTTGTATCACTGGACACCGTCGATTGCGCCGTCGGGCATGGCTTTCCTGCACAGCGATCGCTATGGCAAGTCATGGCAAGGCAATTTATTCGTGGGCGCGCTCAAGTTCAAATACCTGGCGCGGCTGGAACTGCGCGATGGCAAGGTGGTACGCGAAGAACGCTTGCTGCGAAATCTCGATCGCCGCATTCGTGACGTGCGTGAAGGCCCGGATGGGCTGCTTTATATACTCACCGATGAGAATCAAGGAGCTCTCATCAGGCTGCTTCCCGGTTCATGACGCTTCAAAATTTGCCGATGTGCTGTCAGGCAGCAGCTCTTGAACTCCGATCCAGGTATATCTCGAACTTCTCGATCGGTAATGGCTGGCTGTAAAGATAGCCTTGATAGGTGTGGCATCCGTTACGGTTCAGAAAGTCCCGCTCGTCTTCGGTTTCAACACCTTCTGCAATGACCGCGAGGCCGAGGCTCTGCCCCAGTGCGATAATGGTGCGTACAATGGCGGCATCGTTCGGATCGTTTGCCACATCCCTGACGAAAGACTGATCGATCTTCAACTGATCCAGCGGCAAGCGCTTCAGATAAGAAAGCGACGAGTAACCGGTGCCGAAATCATCCAGTGAAAAACCGACGCCTCTTGCCTTCAGTGCGCTCATCTTCGCAATCGCATCTTCTACACCGTGGATCAGCAGACTCTCGGTGAGTTCGAGCTTCAGCCTAGTCGGATCGGCGCCGGTTTTTTGCAACACGCCCAGCACCAGTTCAACAAATTCAGGATGACGGAACTGGCATATGCTGACGTTCACCGCCATCGTAAGATGCATTTTGTCCGGCTCCGCCGCCCAGACCGCCAATTGAGCACAAGCGGTTTCCAGCACCCATTGGCCCAACGGCAAGATCAATCCGGTTTCTTCTGCCAGCGGGATAAATTGTTCGGGCGAGACCATGCCTCGCTGAATTTGCTTCCATCGCACCAGGGCCTCGGCTCCTACGACACAACCCTGGCTGTTAACCTGTGGCTGATAATGCAACAGGAATTCGCCTTGCTGCAATCCCAGGCGAAAATCCGCTTCCAATGCGACTCGGGCGGTAACTGCCGTCTGCATTTTCGGATCGAAGAACCGCATCGTGTTGCGGCCCGAGGCTTTGGCCTGATACATGGCCAGATCCGCACGTTTGAGCAACTCGTCCACATCGTTTTCATCGCCCGTGAACAAAGTCGCTCCAATGCTGGGCGTGCTGTGGTAGGCATGGCCCGCAAGGTAGTAGGGCAAGGTGAATGCATCCAATATTTTTCCACCGACGGTTTTTGTGTGGGCGGCGGCATCCCGAAGATTCTCCCCCAGGCTTTCCAGCATCACGACGAACTCGTCGCCTCCGAGGCGGGCCACCGTGTCGCTGTCGCGGACACAAGTGCTGAGCCGTGTCGCGACTTGCTGCAGTAACAAATCGCCTTTTTCATGTCCGAGGGTGTCATTCAACGTCTTGAAATTATCCAGGTCGATAAACAACAGCGCTCCGATACGGTGGGTACGCACATTCAGCGACAATGCATGCTGCAACCGGTCCAGCAGCAATAGCCGATTGGGCAGACGAGTCAGCGGATCGTAAAAAGCCAGATGCTGAAGCTGTTGTTCCGCCGCCTTGCGCTGCGTGATATCGGTGTTAATCGCGAGGATCGATTGCGGCATGCCGCGATCGTCTTTCACCAGCGTCCAGCGGCTTTCAACAATCAAAGTGCTGCCATCCTTGCGCCGCTGCACCGCTTCACCGCTCCATTCGCCTTGCATCATCACCAGGCTGTTGGCTTCGGCAAACGTAATGGAATCTTCATAGAGAAGTTTGTCTTTCGAATTGCCGATCGCCTCTTCCGACGTCCACCCATACAGACGTTCGGCACTTTTATTCCAGAATAGGATCAGGTTGTCCATCCCGCGCACAATAATCGCATCCTGCGCCTTGTCGAGCAACGATGCCTGATTGCGAATGCGCACATCAGCGCTCTCGCGTTCCAGTTCGGCCGCTGCGCGTGCCGCGAAAATCTGAAGAGTGGAAAACGTGAGGTCGGAACTTTTCAGCGGATCGCGGAACTGTACATACAGCAGCCCCACCGGCTGGCCGGCAGAATTGTCCAGTCGCGCGCCCACGTAGGCCTGTGCGCCGAAAAGGCCGAGCGATGGTGAGCGAGGAAACTGCCTGGCGGCATCTGCAGGCACGACAAACCGTCCGTTCCGCAACAATTCCATGCACGGCGTGCCGTCGAACCCATAGTCGAAATTTTCTTGCAGAACGCCATCCACCACGATGGCCATCATGCGTCCGGTTACGGTGTCGCCCGGCAACAGCCGCGCGACAAAGCCGCCCTGCGCACCGACTGCTTCCGCCATGTTGCGCGCCAGATGCTCGAAAAACTCGGTACCGGAACTTGCCGACACCACCGCCGCCACTTTCAACACGGCGGCCTGAAGCCGCCGCCGCTCTTCCTGCGAACGAATATTGCTGATTCCGAATGCCAGATCATCGGCCAAGTCCTGCAACAGCTTGATTTCATCGGCGGGTGCGGTGAGCACTTCACTGGAGTACATGGCCAGCAATCCGAAAGTGCGCTCCTTGTCGCGCAGTGGCAGGTAAATTCCGCCTCGAAAACCGTATTGCTTAATTGATGAAAACCAGGGAGCCATCGATGGCTCCCGTGTCAGATCGTCTATGATTGTCGCCGCGCCGCTGCGGATGGTTTTACCAGCAGGGCCACGGCCGATCGCATCGTCCTCGGACCAGCTGTGCCTCGATCCGGACAGGTAAGCGCCAACCTCGGGAATGCCGGCATACGCTGGAAACTTGATGGACTTGGCTTCGTCGTCATGGGCGTAGCCGACCCATGCCGTCCAATAGCCGCCGATGTCCAGCGTAAGACGGCAAATTCCATTCAACAGTTCGGTTTCATCGCTGGTGCGAATGAGAAGCTCATTGCATGCGGTGCGCATGCGCAGCGCACGATTCAGGCGCGCGGTATTCAATTCGGATTGCCTGCGCGCGGTCAAATCGCTCACGCCGCCGGCAATGCTCTCCAACGTGCGCGTAAGGCGATCGGCCAGTTCGTGGATTTTTGCTTCGGCGACTTTGCGGTCGTCAATATCGGTCGCATTGCCATACCACTTGACGATCGCCCCGGCTTCATCGCGGATCGGGATCGCACTGACGATATGCCAGCGAGGCGTCGCGTCCGACGCGCGCCATAGGCGCAACTCTGCCGAATACGGCTCGCCTGTATATATGCATTCGCGCCACAATGCCACGCAGCGATCGACATCCTCGCCATGCGCCGCATTTATCCAGCTTTGCATGGCCGGGTCCGCACCACCGATCCCGGTGTATTCTGCCATCGCATGGTTGATATAGTCGGGGCTTCCGTCCGGTTCGGCGGTCCATACGATCTGCGACATCGCATCGGCAATCTGATAGAAGCGCCGTTGGCCCTGATTGGTCGCCTTTTCGGTCTGCTTCTTTTCCGTAATATCCTGCAAAGCACCCTGCACCATGAAGATCGCGCCGCCGGCATCGCGCGCGGCTTCGCCGATCACACGCACCCAGACCCGACCGCCTTTGCCGGTAACGATTTGTAGTTCCTCGTCGAACGCGATGCCATGACGACTACAGGTGGCAAAAGCAAATTTGATTTCTTCGCGCGATTCGGGTGTGTAAAAATTGATTGCTTCATTGATCGTCGGACGAAAACCGTGCGGTACTTCGTGGATATCGCACACCTCATTCGACCACGTCAATCGGCATGCGGAAATATCCAAATTCCATCCCCCGATATGCGCCATCCGGCCGGCGATCTGCCGCAGATTTTCGCTTTGCATATCCGATGCGGCGTTGCCGTCGCCACAGTCGCTTGCCGGACTTTCAACGGATTGACGTCGGCGTCGCAACTCAAGCTGCATCATCACCTGGTCCGCAAAAATTTCCAATGCCCCTTTCTGTTTCAGGCTCAGTCTGCGGGGTGTCCGATCCATCACCGCCAGTGCGCCGAGCGCGAAACCGTTTGGCGCAATCAACGGCATGCCGGCGTAGAAACGCAGGCCGGGGTTCGCTGTTACAAGTGGATTGTTTTTGAAAAGGGGATTCTTCAATGCGTCGGGCACAACGAACAAGCTTGTACCGCAGATCGCATGTGCGCAAAATGCGATTGCGCGATCGGTTTCACGAATATCGAGGCCAACGATGGATTTGAACCATTGACGCCGCTCGTCGACAAGTGTCACGGTTGCAATCGGGGTCCCGCAGATGCAGGCAACTGTCTGAGTTATTTGATCAAACTCGTATTCCGGAAGGGTATCCAGAATTCCGTATGTTTTCAAAGCATTGAGCCGGCTTCGCTCATGTGGAGCGGCTTTCGCCATATCCATGGGTTTTTCCAGTTAGGAAGGGACCTTGAACATCTGATCAGTTCTTTTTTTCAACGCGATCATACATGGATGCTGCCAGGAAAAAAATGAGGCATATCAAAGTTTCAATTAACAATTTCCTTGCGAAAAATTTATTTTCAATCGATTCTTTAGCCGTGGCGATCTAAACAAAATTTCCATGGAATTCTTTAACTTCAATAAGTTGTGACATTCCGAGTATTTTTTCGCATGATAATTGTTACAGCCGCGGCAAAAGTACTTTTGTCAGTTCCATGTCGCTTAATATCATTGGATTGGTTCGCATGCTCCCGCCCCGGCTGCCGGCTACCACTTTCTCAATATCGCTTTCCTCCATGCCGAATTCCGACAACCGGGGCAGCCTCAACCGATCTACCCAGGATCGCAACAGGTCCGTCAAGGCGTCGGTATTTGCTCGATCGTCTTCGGCCGAAGCACCGGTAAAAAGGCGCCCGACTGCAGCATATTTTTTCAACGCCGCCGATTGTGGATCGCGGCTTCGCAATGCCTGAATATTGACTGCAGTAGCTTCTGCCACGAGCGTGCCGCACACCACACCATGCGGTATTGGAAAAAATGCGCCCAGCGGCGATGCAAGGCCGTGCACCGAACCCAATCCGGCCTGTGCGAGGGCAATGCCGGACATCAATGAAGCGTACGCAAGCCTGGAAAATCCTTGCGCCTGTTGTGGATGATTGTCTTCCCATGCGGACCAGAATCCATCGTGGAACGCTGTCAGGCCGGACCACGACAGCGCATCGGTAAACGGACTGGCATTGGTGGATACATAGGATTCCAGTAACTGGGTGAACGCATCCATGCCGTTGGCGGCAATCAAATTTTTCGGGCAGGAAGCCAGTAATTCCGGATCGACGATGGCAACTCTGGCCACCAGCGCGTCGTGCCGGAATGATTTTTTAAAACCTTGCTTGCCTTGTATGCTCAACACGGCATTTTTCGTCGCTTCGCTGCCGGTGCCGGCTGTAGTCGGCACCGCGACGAAAGGAACCGATGGCCCTTCATAGATCAATCCGCGTCCGACACCTTCCAGATAATCCATCACGGAATTGCCCGAGTTAAGCAAGCCGGCGATTGCTTTGGCGGCATCCAGCACGCTGCCGCCGCCAATACCGACCACTGCCTGAATATTTGAATCGCGGTAATGCGCGACTGCCGCATCCACTAATTCGGGCGACGGCTCCCGATCCACCTGAGTCCTTTCCCACGCAATGCCGCGCGCGTCCAGTGTCGACAACAGTTCGGTCCAGCGGGGCGTTGACACGAACGATTGACCGCCGGTCACCAATAGCACCTTGTTCCCGAACTGTGCCGCCACTTCGGCAATTTTTGCCGACTGGCCGGCGCCGAAGCGGATTTCCGGAAGGCGCGCAACGGAAAATGTCGAAATTGAATCCATCAAATGATTACCCATCATTTATCGATCTTTTAGAAAATAAATTACAGCATCATGAATTGACGCATTCGCCCCCCACCCTACCCCCCATAGGTCTTGCAAGCGAAAGATTTATTTTGCGAATACCTGGCTCAGGTTGGCGAAGGATTTGAATTCAAGCGCATTGCCGGACGGGTCCAGAAAGAACATCGTTGCCTGCTCGCCGACTTCGCCTTTGAAGCGGACATGCGGTTCGATAATGAACTTGATATTTGCACGCTTCAGTTTTTCAGCCAGCGCATCCCAATCCGCACGATCCAGGATCGCACCGAAATGCCGTACCGGCACTTGGTCGCCATCCACTTCGCTGGTGGTTTCATGACCTGCCTCGTTCGGAGCCAGGTGCGCGACGATCTGATGGCCGTAAAAATTGAAATCGACCCATGCATCGGAACTGCGGCCTTCTTCACATCCAAGCAAATCGCCGTAAAACTGCCGTGCGGCCGCGATATCGTGCACCGGAAATGCCAAATGGAATAGCGGATTGGGTTTCATCGTAAATCCTTCAGGTAAAAAAACACTGTGAAGTGGAACAGGCGGATGTCGCACGAACTTATTTTACAGCGTTGGCGAATCCGGAAAGCGGCGCATGCGAGGCGCTGCTGTTTGCCGCGGCAGGGTGTGCCGGCACGATCACGGCGAATGCTTTTCCTGCGCTGGGTGCAGTGGATAGGCTCGAATGAGCCGCCTTTGCGCATTTTCTTGCTTCGAATCGATCAAGGAAAAGAAGTTCGAAAGAGGGTCGGATACACACTCACGTGAATGAATCAGGATCTTACCCGCTCGTCGGCACCAACCTCAGGCGGGTGATTTCGGACGGCGCACCAAATCGCTTCGGCGGACCCCAATAACCGGTGCCGCGGCTGGTATATACCCAAAGCCGGCGCAACCGATGGAGGCCCGCCGTATAGGGTTGCTGCATCGGCACGAAAAAATTCCACGGGAAAAACTGTCCGCCGTGAGTATGGCCCGACAATTGCAAATCGAAACCCGCATCCGCCGCTGCGTTGGCGCTACGCGGCTGATGTGCAAGCAAGATTTTCACTGCCACGTGGCCGGGTGCGCCGGCCAGTGCGGCATGGGGGTCGCTGCGATGCGAAGCGTCGAACAAATGCGCGGTGTAATCGGTGATGCCCGCCACCAGCAACGATACGCCTTGATGCGTCAGCAGTACATGCTGGTTCATCAATACCGTCAAGCCGAGACGCCGCACCTCCGCAATCCACGCATGCGCATTGGAGTAGTACTCATGATTGCCGGTGACGAAATAGGCGCCATGCTTTGCGATCAGGTTTCCCAATGGCGCGGTATGCGATGCCAGCCGATCGACGCTGCCGTCCACCAGATCGCCGGTCACCGCGATCAGGTCCGCTTCGAGCCCATTGACCACATTGACGATCGCGTCCAGATAGCCGCGCTTGATGGTCGGTCCGATATGAATATCGCTGATCTGCGCGATGGTAAAACCATGCAAGGCGGCAGGCAGATTACTGATCGGCACATCGACATCGACCACCTTTGCCACGCGGCGCGCATTGATCAGGCCGATCACCGTTACCAGGCCCGCCAATGCCGGCACGGCGGCCGCGGTCCAGTTCGCGAGCGCTGTGCTATACGCACCCGGAACAAATGCCGCGAGTAATATGACATCCCTCAAAATGGTCAGCACCAGCAATGAAGAAAACATGCCCAATGCCAGCAAGCCGGCCCATGCCAGACGGTCCGACAATGGCTGACGCTTGACTGCGCGCGACAACAAGCCGGCCGGCACCAACGCGAAAGACGCGACCAGAAACAATATTCCGGCAATCCGGATGGATGAATCAAGCGGCAAATCAGGCAGCACGCGCCAGCCGATATACGCATGCAATAGCGCCAGTATGCTTGAGACCACGATGATGGTGTTACGAGGCGGCATAAGAATTCCGGTTGGGGAAGGAATAGAGGCGATGTTGTCGTATGTTGGGACCGATACCGGAGAATCAATGACGTCGTGGAAGTCGGTATTCAGCCTTTCCGCGTCCGCCGGCGATGCTCGTGTCAAGCAAGCCTATTTATGCGGTGCCCGACACATCTGTCAGGCGGCCGCGATATAGCGCGGCAATCAGGTCCGATTGGGTCACCATTCCCGCAAGCCGTCTTTCCGCATTGATAATCGGTATGTGATGCAATCCGATATCGGAGAGCAGGGGAACCAATTCGACAATATGCATATCGGCAGGCGTGAAGCCGATCCGGTCACCGGGACGAACATCGTTGGTGTTGTGCGTATTGCCATGATTGAGTTGCGGCGGATGCAGATAGCGGCGCCGGGTCGCATTATTGAATGCGATGGCAACCGCCAGCAGCAGCAATGAATTGATGCCGACCGGCGACAATAAGAAAAGATAGCCCTGATCATGAATCACCGGTCCGCCCATCACGGCAGCCAATGCGATCGCACCGCCGGGCGGATGCAGACAGCGCAATGCAAACATTGCGCCGATTGCGCCGGCAACGGCGACTGCCGCCGCAAGCGTCAGATCCGGAATCCAAATGACGCAGGTCACTCCGATCGCGGCCGAAATGACGTTGCCGCCGAGGATAGACCATGGCTGCGCCAATGGGCTCGCCGGAACCGAAAACAGCAGTACCGCTGAAGCACCCATCGGCGCAATCAGCAACGGCAATTCCATTGATGATCCGAGCACCATGCGGCTGACCGCCGCGGTCAGGAAAATTCCGATCAATGCGCCGCCGCAGGCGCGCAAGCGCTCAACACCATTGACACGCATGCGTCCAGGTTTGAATCCATGCAACCAAACCAATACCGCTCTCACGCGATGTCGCTCCTTGTGGCAACAGGTCCGGGACCCGAGGAAGAAAAGAGGCGTGAGTTTACATCAGCAGTCGCTTCTTCGCAGGAAGGGGCGATGGGCCGCATCGGGAAAACCTCGATTGCAAGGAGCCGTTCCAAACCCGCGGAGCGCCAAATAACCTGGAGCCCGCTGGTGCGGCTTTTCTCAAACGGTAATCAGTTCAATCGGCTGGCACGGCTTGACTGCGTCAATTGAGCTGCCGCTTGATGCAATGCGGCGATTCCGGGACGGGCAATATTGGCGAGTAGCGGACCGGCCGCTTCCGATCCGAATCAATGGAGGGCCGGCAGCGGTGTCGGCAAACGAAGGCATCGGCGGTGCGATATCGTTCGTAAACCGAATGGGCTGCCGGGTTACTGCTACTGCAATGACTTAGAACGAGTGACGAACACCAACGCTGAAGGTCGAACGGTCTGTGCCGGCAACCCCGGCGCCGCCGGCAAATCCACCGGCATTCACGCTGGCCGCGGCTTCGTTGTTGATGCGCGCAACCGACGTGTACAAGTTGGTGCGCTTGGACAAGCTATAGATATAACCTAGCGCCAACTGTTCTGCGTCGCGGTTTGCGCCCATGTCGTCGCGGCGAAGAATATATGATGCCAGGATCTTGCCGGCTCCGAGCGGAACGCTGACGCCGATCATTGCCTCATCACGATCGACATTTTTAACGCCGGCAGCGGTGCTGCCCTTGTTCAGCGCGTATGCCGCATGGAGTTTGACTACGCGAAAGTCGTAGGTGCCTCCCAGCAGTGTCGTTCTCGAATCGCCCGTGGCTACACCAGCAGCCTGCTGGTTCTGGTCATGGTGCGCGAGAATGACGTTAAACGGGCCGGCGGCGTAACCAGCGGACAAACCGGCTTGACGGCCAATCGAACTGCTGCCTGCCACTTCACCCAGGCTGTATGCGAGTTCACCTTTGAAGCCACCCAATTTCGGGGTCGAATAGTTGATGGTGTTGTCGCCGCGATCGCCGTATACATTGAAAATATTGCTTGCGGTACCGATGTTGCCAAGATTGAACGGATCGATGGTGTTGAGCGCATTACGGAGCGGATGGTATTGACGACCCAGTTTCACCGCGCCAAAACTGCCTGTGAGTCCGACGAATGCCTGCCGGCCAAACAGGCGGCCCTGACCCAGCGAACCGTCATCGACGTTGAAGCCGTTTTCCAATGTAAAGATCGCGGACAGTCCGCCGCCGAGATTTTCGGTTCCGCGGAAGCCCAGGCGGCTGCCGGACAGAAGTCCGCTGCCCAACGCCGTGGTTTTTGCCGTGCCGTTGTTTGCATAGGTAAGGCCGGCGTCAACAACGCCGTAGACCGTCACATTGGTTTGTGCGGAAGCCGCACCTGCGAAAGCGCCGAGCAAGGCGAGTGCCAGAAGTGTTTTTTTCATTTCTAAATTCCCTGGTTGATGAATCGGAATGACCAGCCTGTCGACATGCGATCGTTCGTGTCAATGCTGGCGTGACGAAAGTTGACAACGCGAACCGGCATGCGAAGTCCCTTTGTGGCGGTTTGGATATGAGTCGGCGTGCCGGATTGGCAGTACACCTTCGCGTGACGAAGGATGGAGACTGAACGCGGGAATGAAAATTCGGCGAGATAACAGCTCAACACAACGCGGATCCAAAAATTGAATGAGAACAATTATCATTCATTCGTTGCACTGCGTCAATTCCTTTTCGCCGGCAGTGTCGTCAAAAAGATACCTGCGCACCTTGACGGTCGCAGCATTGCGACTGACTTCGGTGTTCCAGACAGGTTTTGATTGAAACGAGGATGGGACCGAATCTGCCTTCGAGCCTTGTTTTTTCCGAAAATAAGCGATTTTCCAATATTATTCGGCGCTTTTGCAAGGAGATGCCGGATGAATGCCAGCGCCGATCCGACGGATCGATCAAATCAAAAAACGCCGTCGAAGGGTTTTCCCGCTCGATTCACCCTTCAAGCGATCGAGCCGTTCGACATCCGATAGATGTTGTTGCCGAAATAGAGGTCCTCGATCCGCTTCTTCTCTTTCTCGATTTTTTGCCGCTCGATATCGGGAATCCCATCGCCTTCGTCCATTGGCGAGAACGATTCATCAAGGCCAATCGATCGAACCGCGCCGGCATTCGCGAACTCACGATACATCCAGTCGCCGTCCACTTGCACCAGGCCTCCCGGCACGGCGCGCGGCAGTACCGGCTTACCACGCCGCGCGGCGCGCATATAGTCGATCCATATCGGCAGCCCTAACGTCGAACCGAACTCGCGGCTGCCAAGCGACTTGGGCTCGTCATATCCCATCCACGCGACTGCCACCACATCGCCGCTGTAACCGGCAAACCAGCCGTCGACGGAGTCGTTGGTCGTGCCGGTTTTGCCGGCCAGGTCGGTACGCCCGAGCTTCTGGCTCGCCGCCGCAGCCGTGCCGTAACGGGTTACATCGCGCAGCATCGTGTCCATGGCAAAAGCATTGCGCGGATCGAGCACCCGGGCAGCTTCCTGGCCTGCCTGGGCCGGCGTGGCTTCCGCCAATATAGTCCCGCGCGCGTCGGTGATTTTCTGGATCAGATAAGGATTGACTTGATATCCGCCGTTGGAAAATACCGCATACGCACCAGCCATTTGCAGCGGTGTAACGGCGCCCGTACCCAGCGAAATCGTCAGGTTGGCCGGATGCCGGTCCGCGTCAAAGCCGAAACGCGATAAATAATCCCGTGCAAATTCGGGACCGATCTCGCGCACGAGGCGTACCGATACGACATTCTTCGAGCGAATCAGCCCGGTACGCATGGACACGGGGCCATCGTAATTGCCGTCATCATTTTGGGGTTCCCAGATCCGGCTGCCGTTGTATGACATGTCAATCGCGAGCGGCGCATCGTTGATCACGGTTCCGGGTGAAAAGCCCTTCTCCAACGCCGCCGAATAGATAAAAGGCTTGATGCTCGAGCCGGGCTGACGCCAAGCCTGCCGCACGCGGTCGAACTTGTTCAAGTTGAAATCGAATCCGCCGACCATTGCACGATACGATCCATCATGCGCATTGAGCGCGATGAATGCGGCCGCAACCTGCGGCAGCTGCGTGATTGCCCATTTTCCTTTTGTATCCTGAATCACGCGAATTACCGCGCCCGGCCTTAACCGAATCTGAGTGCGCGCATTTTTCGACAGGGCCGGGGCGGCAAAACGCAAGCCGGCACCCGAAATGTCGATCGTTTCTCCCGACAGCATATCGGCGCGCACCAACTTTGCCGAAGCGGCCGTGACGACGGCCGAGCGCAATTCGCCGCTGCTTGCGTATTTGGCAAGCGCCTCGTCGATTGCATCCTGACGTGCTTCCTCGTCGCCGGGCAGGTCGACGAATGCCTCCGGTCCGCGGTAGCCATGGCGGCGCTCGTAGTCCATCACACCGCGCCGCACCGCTTCGTACGCTGCATCCTGATCAGCCTTGAACAGCGTGGTGTACACATTGAAACCGCGCGTGTAGGTCTCTTCCTTGTATTGCTCATACATGACTTGCCGCACCATTTCCGCCGCATACTCCGCATGCGTCTCGAACTCCTGGCCTTGTTTTCGTACCTGAAGTTTTTCAGCCATCGCCTGATCATATTGCGCCGGCGTGATGGCGTGAAGCGCGCGCATGCGCTTGAGAATATGATGCTGGCGCTGCGCGGCCCGCTTCGGGTTGACTACCGGGTTGTAGGCAGACGGCGCCTTGGGCAATCCGGCCAGCATTGCGGCCTGCGCAAGCGAGATGTCCGCTACCGATTTTCCGAAATAGGTATTCGCCGCAGTGTCGAAGCCATAGGCACGCTGTCCCAAGTAGATTTGATTCATGTACAACTCGAGAATCTTATCCTTGGACAATTCCGCCTCGATTTTGTAGGCCAGCATGATTTCATTGATCTTGCGCGCATAGGTTTTTTCCCTGGTCAGGAAAAAATTGCGCGCGACTTGCATCGTGATGGTCGATCCGCCCTGGGTTGAACCGCCGCGCAGATTGACCAGGGCGGCGCGCAACACGCCGGAAAGGTCAACCCCGCCATGTTCGTAAAAATCATCATCTTCGGCTGCAAGAAGTGCTTTTTTCAGGCTGTCCGGAAATTGACCGATCGGCACGAAGCTGCGGCGCTCTTCGCCGAATTCACCAATCAAAACATGATCGGCAGTGAAAATGCGCAGCGGAATCTTGGGCTGGTAGTCGGTGATGGCGTCGAGTGCCGGAAGATTCGGTTTGACGTAAAGAAATACATAACCGAGCAGGAATACCGTGCATAGCGCAAGCGCAATACTCAATGCGAGCGCGGCCTGCAACATGCGCAGCTTTGATGGCAATGTGAATGGAATCGTCAATTTGTCACGAGCCTTATACTTCGCCTTCTGATATCGGAGGGCGAAGTATAAGGCGTTTTCCGGGCCTGACAGCATGACGTTACACTCTGTAACCGCCCGCAATTGCACGCCGCGCCTGGCTTATTTCCGGATTCCATCAACGGCGCGACGTCGCTTGTCCGGGCAAGGTCAGCGTCACTTCCAGGCCGCCCTCCGGATGATTGGCCAGCGTAATGCTGCCGCCATGTTGTTCCGCAATGTTGCGCGCAATGGTCAGGCCCAGGCCGGTGCCGCCGGTTTCCCGCGATCGCGAATTTTCAACCCGATGAAAAGGCTCGAACACCTTGTGCAACTGGTCAGCCGGAATTCCGGGTCCGCCGTCGCGAATGCGGACCCGGGCACAGGTCCTGCCATCGATATCGTCGCGCTGCACCGTGACCTGCGCAGTTTGCCCGTACTTCACCGCATTATCGATCAGGTTGATCAGGCAACGGCGCAACGCGGTGGGCCGAGCCATCATCGATAAATTGCATCGGCCTTGCAGCGTGACGTCCTGCCCGGCATCAGCGGCATCGCTGCATACGCTGTCGAGCAGCGAATCAAGATCAAGCAGTTGCAAAGGCAGCGACGAATCCATGCTGCGCGCCAGATCGAGGCCTTCGCGCACCATGGCCTGGGTCGCCGACAAATCGCCGATCAGCTTGTCGCGCAATTCCGTGTCGCTTACTTTTTCAAGCCGCAATCGCAGCCGGGTCAACGGCGTCTGCAAGTCGTGCGTGATCGCGGCCAGCATCTGCGTGCGCTGCTGAATGTTTTGCCGAATGCGCGCCTGCATCGCATTGAATGCGGCGGTTGCCTGGCGAATTTCCGTGGTGCCTTGCTGCGCCAGCGGCGGGCGATCGATATCGTCGCCCAGCTTTTCGGCGGCTTGCGCCAATTGCTTCAGCGGGCGCATCGTCATGCGCGCCACAACGTATGCCAGCACGCCTATGCTCAGCAGGAACATCAGCAGGAAGATAACCGCATCGGTACGCAACGGCGGCGGCGCCGAATGACGCGGTGGAAAAATCGTCATGCGCAATCGGCTGCCGTCGCGCAGGCGGACTTGCAGCGCCTCGCACGTGATGCGCATCGGCACGGCGCCCGATTCGATTCGACGGCCGCGCGGCGCCGGGCAATCGTCCGCGGATTTCTGCAGCGCGGCCACGGGGTAGTCCGGGCCAAGGCGCTCGCTTAACGCATCGGAAAACTTTGTGCTTTTTTCAATGGGCTGTTGTTCCGGCTCCATCGCACGCATCAACTCCAGCCGCAAACCGAAGCGCCGGGTCGTTGCCAAAAATGCCGGCCGATCGGCCGCCGGGATGGCATCGAGCGTAACAATGAATTGCTCGGCCTGTTCAATTGCACGTGCTTCACGGAACTGACCGATGGTCCGCTGCCGCTCGCCGATCGCAAGCCACCAGGTCAGCGAAACCGATGCCAGGATTCCCACCAGCAGCACCAGGAACACCCGTCCGCTCATCGAACGGAAAAAAGCGGTCACGGTGTCGTTCCTGCCATCACAGGCACGGCCAGCACATAACCGCCGTTGCGCACGGTTTTAATGATTTGCGGCGAACGGGCATCTTCGTTCAGCTTCTGCCGCAACCGGCTGATCTGGATGTCGATCGAGCGATCGAACGGGTCCGCATCGCGCCCGTGCGTGAAATTCAGGAGCTGGTCGCGATTGAGCACGCGGTTGGGATGTTCCAGAAATACTTTCAGCAAACGGAATTCCGCACCTGACAACATGATGGCCAATCCTTCAGGATCGACCAGATGCCGCGCGGTCAGATCGAGCGTCCAGCCGGCAAAGCGCATCTGTTGTTGTATCGGCGAATCCGCCACGGCGTCGATCGTTGCCTGGCTGCGGCGCAGTACGCTGCGGATACGCGCCAGCAACTCGCGCGGCTCGAAGGGTTTGGGCAGATAATCGTCCGCGCCCATTTCCAGGCCGAGAATTCTGTCGATCGGCTCGCTGCGCGCGGTCAGCATGATCACCGGCATGCTGGATCGGGTGCGCAGTTTGCGGCATAGCGTCAGGCCATCCTCGCCCGGCATGTTCAAATCCAGCACGACCAGATCGACGTGCTCCCGTTCCAGCGTTTTTTCCATCTCGATTCCATCCTGCGCGGCGAAGGCGTGATAGCCGTTTGCACCGAGATAATCGGCCAGCAGCGAGCGGATTTCGTGGTCATCATCGACGATCAGGATATTTGAAATGGGTTCCATGGATTCGATTATGGCGAGTTCGGCCGGCAATGAACAGGAATTTTGTATCGTTTTGTATCGAACATCGATGAAGAAACATTTGGAAACAAATTCCGTTCGCATCGAAACTTGACCGATACATCACCGATGCAACATGCAATTGTGTGCAGCGCACATGCTCTGGAAGAGAGCTCATATGCCTCAAATGCAATCACTGAAAAGGACTCACCATGAACAAATTTCGTAAAACATTGCTGATCGGCGTCACCGTCCTGGGCCTTGGGTCCACCGCGTTTATTACACATGCACAAACAAGTCCGGGCGAACGCCCCGACCGGGCCGCGATGGGCGGACATCATAAATGGCATGGCGGCGCGAAGTCTCCCGAGCAGATGAAAGAAAGAATCGCCAAACGCCAGGCTGAGCTGCACGACAAGCTGAAGCTCGATGCGAGCCAGGAATCGGCATGGCAAGCCTTCACTGCAGCGACGACGCCGAACGATCAATGGAAACGTCCGGACCGCGCCGAATGGGAAAAACTGTCGGCGCCGGAGCGGATGGAAAAACAGCTCGGCATGATGAAAGAAAGGGAAGCACGCATGACCAGCCGGCTCGCTGCGACAAAAACATTCTATGCGACGCTGACGCCGGAACAGCAAAAAGTCTTCAATGAGAGCTTCATGAGCGGCCGCCGTCACGGCAAGGGTTACGGAAAAAGTTAAACATATCCAAGCGCTTGAGTAACAGGCGATGCATGGAGAACGGCGTTTCCGGTTTCAAACGGGACGCCGTTTTTCAGCGTGTTCGCGCCGAGCGGGTATCGGCGATGACGGATTGTCATGCTGAATGGCAAGTTTGCATGCATGTACGCGCAATGAATCAAACCGGTTCGGCAATATATTGCCCAGGATTGATGTCTCGCAAACATATCCTTCATGGAAGGCGAACAATTCAATGCATGAAGCCGCGCTTTTTTTCGATCAGCATCGCGATGCTTGCGGTATTTTTTACCGCAAGCGCAGTCGCGCAAACCCGCGTGAAACCCGCGCCGTCCGGCGGCGGGGCGCAAACTATTTATCGGCAAGTAATGCCCGACGGGCGAATCATGTATGCGGACCGTGCATTGCCCGGCGCAAGAGTCGACCATATCATCAAGGTCGATCGTCCGATCAAAGGCAATGTATGGGGCGTCGAGTCCGGCGCCAATCCGGTTGCGCCACGGCGGGCGGAACGCACACCGGTCAAGAGAGCCACCGTGCCTCCGGCTACAAGCAGGAAAATGAGCATCGACGAAGCGACATCCGAAGTGATTCGCGCGGAAATGCTGCTGGAAGATGCGAAAAAGCAGCAGGAAGCGGGAGTCGAACCATTGCCGGGCGAGCGTACCGGTACCGTCTCCGGCGGTTCGCGCCTGAACGAGGCATATCATGAACGCCAGAAATTACTGGCGAAATACGTGAGCTACGCTGAAGCGGCACTCAAAAAAGCGATTGAAGACTGGAACCGGGTGCGTTGACGCGTCGGACCCGCGCAGAAATAACTTGCCCATTTTTTCAACCGGAACAAGCGCGCTGATGGGCGCTTGCATAGTGCAAGAAGAGCCAAAGCCATCAGCTCACCGGCCTTCCGCCAGCATCCATACGGGTTGCATCAAGCCTTTTCTGCCGGATTATTTGTCTTCAGAAACTCCACCCTGACCATGTCGGACGCGACTGACAAGGGGCCGCCACCGGCATCGATCCATGTCTGCAACGACGGCACGAATTGCGTATCGGTGATTCGATCGGCGTGCGCCTGCGGGTCGGCAATCAGCCGCGCATGCGCCAGAGGAATTGGTCCAGTCGTTGGATTGGCGAGCAATATCCAGTCGCTTGCGTGGCGCGCATCCGCCACTTCCGGGTCCGCTTCATCGACCCATCCGCACAGCACGCGGTCATAACGGCCTTCCACAAGCCAGCACAGTGCCATGCATAATAGTTGCGGCCAGACGTTGCCCGCGGAACGCATGTATACGCCGCACGCCAGATCGCCGACGAAGCGCGAAGCATAGACCGCGGCGACGCCGCTTTGACAGGCGATAAAATCGAACGGCATCGGCAAACCGTCATGCAGGCAGATTTCGTCCAGCACTTTTCCAATTTCGATACGTGCGCCATCGGTCGAGCCCCAGATCAGGCCGGTCCGGCCGGACGCGGGGATCGGACCGGCATTGGCCAGGCAGCTCACGATACCGGTGACGCATAACCCCGGCAGCGTCCCTTCGCGCCGCAGCGGCTGTCCCAACGCAGCCCGCACTGTCGCGCCGAGATCATCGGGCGCAATGCGCAATGAGGAGAGGGAAGCCAGTGCGCTCATGATGCCTGCTCGATGACCAGCGAAACGACGCTGCCGCCAAAGCCGATCAGGTTAAACAATACTCTTCGGACGCGTGCATTACGCACGACAGTGGTCGGCGCCAGGCCGACGTCCGGATCGATTGCGGAAAACCCCGCAGTGGCCGGCACCGTATCACGCGCAAGGCAGGCGGCCAGAGCGGAAAGCTCCACCGCACCACTGGCGCCGAGCGTATGCCCGAAATACGATTTGAGCGACAGCAGCGCCGGCGGGCGTTCGCCAAACACGCGCCGCAATGCAATACCCTCGGCAAGGTCGACCGCGGGACTTCCCGCGGCCTGCAACTTGACAAGATCGATATCAACAGCAGAGAGTCCGGCGTTGCGCAGCGCCCTGGTCATCACATCGGCTATCAACACGCCGTCGGGATTGGGACCCGTCGCCGAATGGCTATCCAGCGCCGCGTCGATGCCGGCCACACGCCAGTCGCCCCAGTGCCCGTTGCATGGTTCATCGGTAAGCCAGATTGCGGCAACCGCCTCGCCCAGTACCAGTCCGTCGCGTTGCCGATCGAGCGGCCGGGATGCGGCCGGCGACAACAGGTTCAGCGCGGCGAATCCGGCCAGCGAGGTAATGTTGGGCAACTCGACGCCGAGCACCAGTGCGCGGCGCAACACACCGGCGCGGATCAGGGTTGCGGCCGCATCCAATGCAGACAGGCTGGAAGTGCAGGCAGTGGCAAAGCACCAAGGCGAGGTAGCGATGCCCAGCCAGTCGGCCGCCTTTACCGCAAATTCGGCGGCGGGCGGAAATTCTGCGCGCCCGACGCGTGCCGCGAACTCCAGTGCGCCGATCTGAAATGATGAAGAGGCAAAAAACAACCCGGCCTGCGACCATTCGGAATCGCTGATGGAGCATCCGGCGCGGACTTCACGGCCGACGCCGCAAATAATTTCCCTGGCCCGCAAATCCCAGTCCGACAACGACGCGGCATCGGCCAATGCGTAAAAAGGCAAGGTCTGCCCGGCGACGCTGCGCGACGCGCACCGGATATCGCCGGCAATGATGGTATCGCAGGCTGCGCCCAGCGTCGCACCGGAGGCTGAGCAATGGCCGAAACCGGCCAGGTATACCGAACGGGTCATTTGTGCGCAGCGAGAAATTCGGCGAGTGTGGCAATGCTTGCCATGACGCGGCGCGTCTCCTTGCTGTCGGGCAGGCGTACGCCATAGCGCTTTTGCAGCGCCATCGAGAGCTGCAATGCATCGAGCGAATCGAGTTCCAGTCGCGCATCGGGACCGAACAGCAATTCGTCATCGGCGATGCCGGCCGGGTCGATGTCTTTTTCGCAGACATCGACAACCAGGCGCTTCAGGTCATCGATCAGTTCATGGCTTGCGCTTGTCATGGGGCTAGCTCCGGACCGAACGTCGATTGATCCATATCGCGATCGTCAGGCACGCAACGGCAAGCGAGAGCAATGCGCCGGCATAGGGCCAGATATCGGCGATCCCGCCGCCGCGCAGCATGATCATATGAAATCCGTCGAGCGCCCACGCCATCGGCGACACGGCCGCGAGCGTTTGCATGAAGGCCGGCATGATGAACTTGGGCACCATCACGCCGCCGATCGCTCCCATCAGGATATTGCCGACCCCGCCGACGATGGTGGCCTGCTCCGAAGTGCGGGCGATACTGGCAATCAGCAGCGCCCAGCACACCGCCGCCAGACTGACCGCGGCCGACATGGACCACAACGCAAGCGGCGCATCAGGCAATGTCAGCGCCTCACCTCCCATCAAGGGTACGATGTAGATTCCGACCAGCACCATCAGCACCGCCTGTACCTGATTGACGGCAAAGAACGGCAGCAGCTTGCCCGACAGGATCAGATGGAACGGCACGCGTTGCGTTCTCAATCGCTGCAAGGAGCCGTCGCGCCGCTCGGTAATGAACAATGCCGACATCGGAATCACCACGAAGAACATCGAAAAGATCAGCCAGGCCGGCACGCTCTGCTGCACGGACGATGGAATTGCATTCGTCTCGCCGCGTTGCACCGTTTCGAGCGCGACCTGCCGTTGCCAGTCTCCGGCGTCAGGCGCCGCTGCGCCAAAGCCCGCGGTCAGCGGGCCGGATCGTTCAATCAATGTCTGTGCCTGCAAGCTTCCCAATGCGCCCTGCACCTGCTGGCGGAAAGCCGCATGCAGCAAAGGAGAAGCGGCCGGGTCGGCCCATATCTGCAGCATGGGCGACGAACTCGCGTTGCGCTCGTCCATGAGCGTGGTTCCGAAGTTTTTCGGGATCACCAGCACAAAAGCCAGCCGCCCTTCGCGCACAGCGTCGCGCAGCTTGGTGCGCCCGGTTGCCGCCGTCTTGTCCCGCTTGATCACCCCGGCGCGTTCAAGGCGATTCGCCAGCGCGCTCGATTCATTGCTGCCATCGGCATCCAGTACCGCGTAGTGCAGATTATTGCCGGTTCCCGGCGTAAAGCTGTCACGCAATGCCAGCGACATCACCAGCACAAAAATCGCCGGCATCAGGAACAGCGCCAGCAAGCCATGCCGGTCGCGCGACAATGCGATGAATTCCTTGCACCAGAGAGCAATCAGTCGGGTCATCGTCAATCCCGTAACGAGCGATGTGTCAGGCGCATGAAAACCTGCTCCAGATTCTGCCCGCCGTAGCTCATGCCGAGCACTTCGCATTGTGCGTCGGAGAGCCGGCATGCAAGCTCCGACAAATCCTTGAAGCCGGCCAGCGGCATCGAATAGGCATTGCCGCCTTCTTCGTGCAGGCCGAGACGTGCCTGCCAATCGTCATGCAGTTCCCGCGGCAACGGCTGCGCCAGCCGGAAACGCGCTTCCGGCGTGTCGGAACCCAACACCTCGGACAAGCCACCCGATACCAGGATACGGCCATGATCGATGATCGCGACGCGATCGCAGATCGCCTCGACTTCATCCATGTAATGGCTGGTATAGAGAATGGTCTTGCCCTGATCGCGCAAGCCGCGAATCGAATCGAGCAGGAAGTGGCGCGATTGCGGATCAACTCCGACCGTCGGTTCGTCGAGCAGCAACAGATCCGGGTCGGCCAGCAGCCCGATCGCCAGATTGAGCCGGCGCCGCAGCCCGCCCGACAGCTCGCCGGCGCGTTTGCCGAGGACCGTTTCCAGTTGCGCAAAGGATGCGCAATAGGCGACACGCTGGCGCGAAATTTCGCGTGCAAGTCCTTGCACGCCAGCGAAAAAACGTAAATTTTCAACTACCGTCAGCATCGGATAAAACGCGTAATCCTGCGGCACCAGCGCCAGCGAATTGGGCTGCCGTCGCCGTGCCTCTTCCAGAGGCAGACCGCCGAGCCTGATCTCGCCCCTGTCGATCGGCAGCAAGCCGGCGATCAATGAAATCAGCGTGGTCTTGCCGGCGCCGTTCGGGCCCAGCAAGCCGAATATCGCGCCGCGCGGCACATCGAGGTCAATGCCGTCCAGAACCGCTTGCTCACTGCGGCGGTATTGAAAAAAAATCCGGTCGATGCGCAGCATGGCGGGTCTACTTGGCTGTCCGCGCAAGGTCCGCGAAAAACACGTGCTCGCGATCGGCCTGGGCACGCAACAGCTGCGCCAAGTCACGCGGTGCCAACGGGTCGCGTCCGCGCACCATGCGCGCCGATGCGAGCGCGAACTGGCGCCAGTCGTCGCCGATCTCGATCAGCCGCTCGGCGAATTCGCCGTAGCTTTTCACACCGGTGAGTTGCTCCGCCTCTTGCAGGAACGACGCGTACATGAAGCGAAACCCTGCGCCGCCGGTGCCGATTTCTTCCTGCATGCGTACCAGGTGGCCGATGAAAAGATGGGCGCGATGGACATCCTGCGGCGGCAACGACTCCACCGCCCGCGCCATGCGCCGGATGCCGCGTACGCCGATCAGCGGTAGCGGCGTCCAAAGCATGATGCGGGTGGTTTTCTTTACGGCGGCCGCAATGGCGGTTTTCCATTCCGGTTCGCGGGGCGTTTGCTTCGGGTAGTAGAGCAATCCTTTCGGCGCCAGCACGCCCTTGGCGAAACGAGCGCGCTGCAAGTCCGCGCGCGCGCATCGGACCGGCTCTTCGAACACAGGATCGGAAATCAGGTAATCATCGCCGTCGCGACCGTAGACCAGCAGATTGTGTGCATTGAAATGAAAGCGCAAATCCGCCGGAAAATACGGCAGCCAATACACCGAGGTTTGCAGGCCCACTACCTTGCCGCTGTCGAGCAGTTCGTCCAGCCTTGCCATGCCGCGCTCGGGATTGCGGAAGGTCTCGAAGTGCATCGCCAGGGACAATGGTTTGGACAGTCCCTTGATGATGAACTTCGGCGGCATCCGGTACGCCACCAGCGGCAGTCCGGATAACTTGATGAATGGCAGATAGGCGAACGACAAGGCCGACGACAGGCCGAACGCCATCGGCTCGGACAGCGGCAGTCCGGCATGCCGGATGATCGACGACATCACACCGCTTTCACAGTGCGATGCATGGCGGTGTTCGAATTGAAATTCCATGGCGCTGTCCTATTCGATCCGCATCAGTTGGTCGGACGTTATTCCCAGTGCGTCGGCATAGCGCTGCAATAGTGCTGAAGAAAGTTTGCGGAATATCTCCGGGCGGAAATGACGGCGTATGCGCCAGCGCCACAATCCGCTGGTCTGCGATAACAGCGTTTCGTCCATGCGCGCGCAATACATGTGATACGCCAGCGGCGACGCGAGTCCGGCCAGCGCCTGCGCGCGCGCCGCCTGCGCCAGCAGCACGAATTCATCGACGGCCTGGCGCGTGACGATTTCCTCGACTTCCCATCCGGCCGACGCAACCATCTGCACGCGTCCATCGGCGCCTTTGGCGTAGATCACTTTGCGGTGTCCATCGAGTGTGGCATTGCCTTCCTGCGGCACGTCTGTTTCACGCATCGTTACTCCACTGTCAAGTGCATGAATGCACTGGAAAAACGCCCGCTTTCGGGCACAAAACACAAGAGCCGTTCGCCGGCACCCAACCGGCCGCTGCGCACGAGTTCGTCGAGCATGATGAAGATCGAGGCGGATCCGGTATTGCCTTTGCTGGCAAGATTGGTAAACCAGCGTTCCTGAGGAATCGGCAGCCCGACCGTTTCAAGGCATTCGGCAATCGGCCGACGGAAATATTCCGACGACATGTGCGGCAAGAACCAGTCGACTTCATCGACGCTGAGCGCACGTTTGGCAATCACACGCCGCAGCGGCTTGCCCAGCGTATGCGTCACCACGTTCTCATTGAGCAAACGAACATCCTGCTTGACTGAAAAAATCGAGCGCGCACCCCATTGCGCCTGGTCATGCCGCATCCAGCCCTTGATCGAGCCGTCCTCGAGTTTTTCAGCGCCTGCGTACATGCAGGTAGGCAGCTCGTGTGCTTGCGATGACAGTTCGATCCAGTCGATGCGCAACGATGGGCTATCGGCGCGTGGAGCGCTCTCTATAAGAAATGCCGCGGCGCCATCGGACAGCATCCAGCGCAGAAAATCCTTGTCGAAAGCAATGTCCGGCTGGCGTTCAAGTTCCGCAATGCGCGCGTCGGACTCGGCTTCGAAGTTGCGCGCATGCAGTACCGACGACGCAATTTCGGAGGCGCTCGCGACCGCATTTTGCGAATTGCCCGAACAGACCGACAAATACGCGTACTTCAGCGCCGTCATTCCGGCCAGGCAGATGCCGGCAGTCGACACTACTTCACAGGCAGGAATCCCCAGTTCGCCGTGCACCATCACGCCATGATTGGGCATCAACTGGTCGGGCAATGACGTGCCGGTTGCCAGACATTCGATCCGGTCCAGCGAGAAATCGTTGCCGGCCAATCCCCGCACCGCCAGCGACGTCAGTTGCGCATTGGTGTGCGTGGCCATACCGGTTGCCGGATCGAGTGCGTAATGCCGCTGTTGAATGCCGTTGCTGCGCAATACGATCGGGCGTGCCCGGGATTTTTTCCCGCCGACAAAGCCAAGCACGCTTTCCATCGCTTCGTTACCTATCGGCGCACCGGGCAGGAACACCGAAGTCCGGGTGATATAGGCGGCACGGCTACTCATGCTGCGGCAATCGAAAATCCGCATTCCCGGACGGCAGTTCGTAGTATGTCTTCAACGCGTCGAGCCGCTTGCGCAACAGCGGTGCTAGCATGCGCCGCAAAATCATCGAAAGGGGAACCACGGTAACAATCATGACAATCAGGTAGACAACGAAGACCGCAAGCGCCGGGCGCCTCTGCCATTGGCCCGGCTTGCCGAAGCGACGGATAATTCCGGACCAAATGCGGAATGCACGATGGCCGGCGCGTTCGCTCATGATCATCGCGGGATCGGCATCAGCCGCACGCAGACCGGTCAACATCGGCGCACAAATTTTTTCCTTGTCTTCAGCCAGAGCCTCGGCAAGTGCATGGCCGAAACGCGCGGCGCCGGCAATATCCTCGTCCGTGAGTCCCGCGCGCGGCAAGCCGAAAAAGCGGTCGCGACGTCCGGTGAGCAACCAGCGCGGCGTGGTAATCAGCGTTGCCAACACATTGGCGCGATCGACGAACGCGATGTTGTCGCGCAGGTGCGCACCGGCTTCATGCAACAGGCGCTTGACGGTTTCCTGCGCCATCATCCACATATTGCGACAAGCGACGACGGTGACTACCGGCTTGCCGGAAAGCAATTTGCGTCCCTCGATACTGGTCAAAAAGGCAGTGACCGGCGGCGATGGCGACAGATACCAGACCTGATAGGCGAGCACGATCAGGTCGAATGATTCGCTGGCATCGACCGTCAGCGGGTCGATCGGCGCCGGATCAAGACGAACGGATTCAGGAAAGGCATCGAGAAAGCTGAACAGTGACCAGGGAAAAGGATAAGCCTGAACCGGCTTCAACACTTCTTCATGTATCTGAACGTTTTCTGCTTGCCGCAACGGAGCCAGAAGACTTTGCACGACCTTGCTGAGTTGACCAGTCTGGGAAAAATGAACGACCAGTATTTTCTTGATGACGCGCCCCTACTTGATCTGGAAATCCATTTTGAAGCATTGAGTGGTTTGTCGATGCAATGTTACGAAGACATGCATCTCTGTCTTTGGCATCGACTCCACGCGTCAAAACCGATTGCTCGGGTTTACCAGGCGGGACGGCATGCATACCGTCCCGCCGAAATTGGCATCATTGTAAATGATAAAAGTGGCGGCACGCCATTATTCTGTGAGATCAAAAAGACACGGAAATGCCAAGTTATTTCTGCGCGAGTCCTTAGATCTAGTGCAAGGACGGATAACCGGTAATCTTCTGGATCTCCTTGTAGAGCGGCTGCAACCTGGCGTACATTTGCTGATACACGCGGCGGTACAAGTCATCGTAAGTCTTTTGATGATGCGGCTGCGGCTCGAACACGCGGCTGATCCGCGTCATCGCGCCGATCGCCGTGTCGAAATCGGGATGCAGCTTCAATCCCACCGCGGCGTCGATCGCCGCGCCCAGCCCCGAGGTCTCGTACACATGCGGCCGCGCGGTCGGCAAGCCGAAGATGTCGGCGGTCAGTTGCATCGCCGCGTCGCTTTGCGAGCCGCCGCCGGAAACCCGCAAGGAAGTGATCGGCACGCCGCTGCGTTTCTCGATGCGCTCCTTGCCCTCGCGCAGCGCATACGCCAGACCTTCCAGGATCGCACGGTAGAAATGCGCGCGCGTGTGCACGTCGCCGAAGCCGATCACCGCGCCTTTCGCCTCCGGCCCCGGCACCTTGATGCCGGGCGTCCAGTACGGTTGCAGCATCAGCCCCATGGAGCCGGGCGGCACCGCATTGACCAGTTCATCGAACAAGATTTCGGGTGCGATGCCCTGCTCCAGCGCCAGCCGTTTTTCGTGATGGCCGAATTGCTCCTTGAACCAGTCGACCATCCAGTAGCCGCGGAAAATCTGCACTTCGGTGCTGTATGCATCCGGCACGGCGGCCGGATACGGCGGAATGAAAGGCGTGACTTCCAGGTACTTCCTGCTGGTGGTGTTGATGGTAGCGGTGGTGCCGTAGCTCAGGCAGCCGACCTGCGGATCGATGCAGCCGGCGCCGATCACTTCGCAAGCCTTGTCGGCAGCGGCAGCGATCAACGGCGTGCCGGCAGGGATGCCGGTGTCGGCGGCTGCGGCGGCGGTGATCTTGCCCATCACCGTGCCGGGTGGAACCAACTGCGGCAGCATGTGCGGTTCGATCGGCAGCGCCTGCCATTTCCAGTCGCGCTTGCCGGCCCATTGCAGGCGCTTGAAGTCGAATGGTACATAGCCGACCTGCGAGCCGATCGAATCGATGAAATCGCCGCACAGCCGGTAGTTCAGATAACCGGACAACAGCAGGTATTTGTCGGTGTTGCGCCAGATGTCGGGCTGGTTGGCCTTGATCCAGTTGGCTTCGGCTTCGCCGAGAAAAAATTTGATCGTATCCTGCACGCGCGCCAGCTTGAATGCGGCGCGCCACAGCGGACCAAGCGTCGGCACCTGGTCGGTGCGGCGCTGGTCGAGCCAGACGATGGCGGGGCGCAGCGGCCGACCGTGCTTGTCGAGGTTGATCACGGTGCCGCGCTGGGTCGTGACGGCCACCCCCTTGATCGCGCTTTTCGGAATATCGTTTTCTGCCCACAAACGCTGGCAGGCGGTGCACAGCGCCCGCCAGTAGCCGTCCGCATCATGTTCGGCCCAGCCGGGCTGGTCGGAAAAATAGGCATCGAGATGCACTTGCGATTTGGCGGCGATGTTGCCGTGCAAGTCGAACAGCAAGGCGCGCACGCTTTGCGTGCCGTTGTCGATCGCCAGGATGTACTCGTTGGACATGCTTGTCTCCCTCTTATATTTTTATTAGAACTTGCGCGCTGGTTACACGTTATCGACGAACGGCACGCTGTAGTGTTTCTTACATAGCGCAAGGTAGGCTACCTGTTCGTTCGCCCAGCGCGCATCGTCCCATCCGAGCTCGGGCTGGCAGATCGCCCGGATTTTCGGCAACAGGTCGGTGCCGCCGTCGCGCAGCAGCAAACCGAGGCGAGTACGTCGCAGCAATAAATCCTCCAGGTGCAGCACCGCTTCACTGCGCGCCGCCCAGCGCAGTTCCGCATAGATTGTATCGGTGCCGGCAATCGTCTCCAGTTCACCTTCTTGCGCAGAAGCCAACAGCATGTGTGCATAGTTACCGTAACGTCCGGTGAGCCGCTGCCGCTGCTGCCCCTGCAGCTGCTTCTGATACGGCAAGGGCGGCACGGCGCCGAATACCGGACGCGGACGCAAGTCGGGATGCCAGTCGCTCAACTGCGGCGCCGCATGTTTCAGAGCATCGAGCGCGATCAGGCGAAAGGTGGTGAGCTTGCCGCCGGTCACCGTCAACAATCCGTCTTCCATCCAGACCGCGTGATCGCGTCCCTCCTTCGACGGATCGGCTTTGCCGGTGTCGATCACCGGCCGCACGCCGGCAAAGGTGGCGATGATGTCGTCGCGCGTGATGCCGAGCTGCGGAAACTGGAACGCGATGGCGGCCATCAGGTAAGCCACTTCGGCGGAAGTAATTGCGGCCTCGGTGCGCATGTCTTCACGATGATCGACATCGGTGGTGCCGACCAGGGTCGCGCCTTCCCACGGAAACGCGAACACTGGACGACCATCCTGCGGATGCATCAGGCTGACTGCCTGTGCGACCGGCAGGCGCCAGGCCGGCAATATCAGATGGCTGCCGCGCAGAGGACGCAGCTTGGCGCCATCTTGTGCCGGTTTGCGCAAGCCATCGGCCCAGGCGCCGGTGGCGCTGATCACGATCCTGGCTTCGACTGTCTGTATCTTGCCGGTCGCGGCATCCCGCAGTTCCACGCCATGGACGCGGCCATCGCGACGCAGCAGTTGATGCGCCGCCATGTAATTGATCGCGACGCCGCCCGCGGCCTGCGCTTCCTGCAGGACGCGCAGCACCAGGCGCGCATCGTCGGTCTTGGCATCCGTATAGCACAGGCCGCCGTTGAGTTCGGCGGTGGCGATGTGCGGCGCCAGCATGATGAATTCGTCTGCAGGAAAGTAATGCCGCGTGCGCTGGCCGGCCATCATGTCGTACAACGCCAGGCCCAGCGAAAACAGCCAGCGTCCTGGCTTGTGGCCGCGATAGTCGGCGAAGGCGAAACTCTGCGGTTCGACCAAGCCGGCGGCTTCCCGCAGCAGCTTCTTCCGCTCGTGCACCGAGTCGCGCGTCAGCAGCAGCTTGCCTTCCTTGATGTAGCGTAGTCCGCCGTGCACCAACTTCGACGAGCGGCTCGACGTACCCCACGCGAAGTCACGTTGCTCCACCAGCAGCGCGCGCAAGCCGTTGCGTGCCGCTTCCAGAAGGATGCCGGCGCCGGTGATGCCGCCGCCGATGATCACGATGTCCCATTCGCGCTCGCCGAGCGTAGCGCTTGCCTGTTCGCGCCAGTTGGTTTGCCACATGCCGTATCCTTTCAGGGTTCCGGCAACAGCTTGCCGGGATTCATCATGCCGCTGGGGTCGAAATGATGGCAGAGTGCGCGCATCGCACCGAGGCCGAGCGCACCCTTTTCGGCCTGCAGATACGGTGCATGATCGATGCCGACGCCATGCTGGTGGCTGATGGTGCCGCCATTGGCGACGATCGCATCGCACACTGCGCCTTTCAAGGCCTGCCAGCGCTGCATGTCGGCTTCGTAATTGCCGGCGAGCCGGTAGGCGAAGGTGGTGTACACGCTCGCGCCCTGTGCGTAGACGTGCGACAGATGGGTGTAGGCGTGCACCCGCTCCCCGGCGGCGGCGAATACCTCGCGTGCGGCTTGCTCCAGCGCCTGCATCATGCCGCTCACGCGCGGCCAGTCGACCGCGGTTTCAACGGTGTCGACCGCATAGCCGTGCTGCCATAATGCGTTGCGCAGGTAGACGTTGCGGAAGCGATTCTTTTTCCATTTGTCGCCGATCGCCGCGCCGACATGCACGCCGCGATACCGGCGCGCAATGCGCAGGCTCTGCCTGAGCGCATGTGCGACCGTTGCGCCGTCGCCGCTGGCGCCGATCAGCAAAATGCATTTCCGGTCATCGCAGCCGCGCCAGCGCAGATAGGTCTGCAACATGCCGATCAGTTTCTTGTGGCCGGCCATGGTCAGCGTGGTGAGCGTCTCGACCGGATTGGACAGGCGCAGCATCGACAGTGGAATTTTTGCCTGCGCGATGGTGCGCACCGCGTTTTCCGCTGCTTCCCAGTCCGGAAAAAAAATGGCATGGAAGGCTTCGCGCTGCGGCAAAGGCGTGATCCGCACCGTCGCCTCGGTCAGGATGCCGATGCGGCCTTCCGAGCCGAGCACGATTTCGCGCAGATCGGTGCCGGCCGCCGATGCCGGAAAACTCGGGATGGAGAGCGTGCCGTTCGGTGCCTCGACCCGCCCGCCGGCGAACAATTGCTCGATGCGTCCGTAGCGCAGGGATTGCTGGCCCGACGAGCGGGTGACCACCCAACCGCCCAATGTCGAGTATTCGAAGGACTGCGGAAAGTGGCCGAGCGTGTAGCCGTGCGCGCGCAGCTGCGCTTCCAGATCGGGACCGGCGATGCCGGCGCCGAAGGTGGCCAGTTGCGCCTGCCGGTCGAGGTCGATCAGCCGCGACAAGCGCGAAAGATTAACCGTGATGACCGGCTTGCCATTGTCCGGCACGGTCAGATGGCCGACCACGCTGGTGCCTCCGCCGTACGGAATAACCACAGCGTCGATGCGTTTGGCATGGTCGAGCAACTCGCGCACCTGTTCGCTGCTTTCGGGAAACGCGACGCCGTCCGGCACGCAGCCTACCTTGCCGTAGCGCAGCTTGAGCCAGTCCGGCAGGCTTTGTCCGAGCGCGTGGCGCAGCCGCACTTCCGGCGTCGTATCGATGCCGCGATACGGCGTCAACCGGCTCGCCGGCACCGCGCCGCACGCCTGTTCCAGCGTCGCATCGGCCGGTGGCTTTCCGCTGCCGACGCGCGCGCGCAGGAATGCCAGCATGTCTTCATTCAGTGCAAAATCGACGGATTCGTCGCCCCAGCCGTTCCAGCGTCTCACTTTTATTTTCCTTATTAACAGGCTTGCTATACTGCTTCGACAAAATCATATCCAGCTGTTTCTCTCCTGTATTGCGCATTCATGACAACCAGCTTGTTCGATCATGCCAACGCCAACTCTGACCATTGCCGCTAACAGCTCCGGCGGACGTGTTGCCGGCCCTTATCTGCAACCGCTGATCGAAGCGGCGGCAGCGCGCGGCGTGAGCGAACGCGCGCTGGAACAGGCGGCCGGCCTGTCGGCGCATGCATTGAAGCCCTTGCCGGAATCGCTGGCGGCAGCGGATTACGTGCGACTGCTCGATGCCGGCGCACAGCTCGCCGACGATCCGCATTTTGGCCTGCATGTCGGTGAACGCTTCAAGCTCGGCACCTACAATGTGTATGGCTTGATCCTGCTAAGCTGCCGCGATGTCGGGCAAGCCTTGCAGCAAACCTTGCGCTTTGAAGGATTGGCGCACGACCTGGGACGCTCGGCGCTGAGCGTGAACGACGGCATGGCGGAATACCGCTGGCACAGTGCTTTTCCGCAGGCCACGCGCCATCTGGCGGAAAGCGTATTTGCCGGGATACAGGTGTTCGGCAACTGGCTCGCCGGACGGGAATTGCCGCCGGGACGCATCGCATTCGCTCATGCGGCGCCGCGCGACTATAACGAATATCAACGGGTATTCGGCGCGGACGCGGTGCGCTTTGGCGCCGAGGCGCATACCGCATGCTTCGATGCAGCGCTGCTCGCATGGCCGGTGCCGAACGCCGATGTCAGCCTCTATCCGGTGCTGCAACAACATGCGGAGCGTTTACTGAAAGAAAAGCTGCGCGCGGAAAACGAGGGGGGAATCGTCGCGCAGGTGCGCGCGGCGATTGTGAGGAACCTGGAGCAGGATCGCGCCCGATTGCCATCGATCGCGCAGGAATTACGCATTACGCAGCGCACGCTGCAGAGGAAATTAAGCGAGGCCGGCATCGGCTTCCAGCAATTGCTGGATCAGATCCGGCATGAGCTGGCGCTCGACTACCTGAAGCAAAAAAAACTGGGCATCGCGGAAATCGCTTTCCTGCTCGGCTACCGGGAACAAAGCTCCTTCAACCATGCGTTCAAGGACTGGACCGGCATGAATCCGGGCGCTTACCGTGAACTGACCGGCGGCCAGAAATCACGCAGCTGAACTGTCCAAGGTTTCACGCGCAGCGCATCGACCTCGCCGGCCATCATTGATTACTCTTATTCAGGCGCCTGGCCATGGTCCATATGTTTGATTGAAACCGCCCGCTTTGCGGCTGTATCGGTTTTTTCCAAAGCGCTCTTGACCGCACGCGACAGCTGTTCGGCCGCGCCGTTGATTGCCAAGTCGATGCTTGATGCGCGATGTTCTGCAGAAAACGGCTGCATTTTTGCAACGCGTGCTTCCAGCAGGCACCGCTTGTCGTCTGCACCGCTTCTGGAACTGCTTTCATCGTTCAGATGCACTTCGATACGTGTAATCTCTTTGGCAAGATGTTTCAATTCGTGTTCCAGCAGTTGTTGCACATGTTGCTGAAGTCCGGGCGAGCCTACGATACTTTTGTCGGTGTTAAGTTGAACTTGCATGGCTGCCTCTCATTTAAATAAACACGCTTGTAGTGATATTTATAATACGCTTCAGTTTGTATAAATGGAACCCGAACTTTGCAATGAAAAAACAGTACACTTTCATTTGATGAGCGCCATGGACCGCAACCGGCACGCCTGCGCATGCGCATGCGCGTTATCCCGATTCTTTCTTGCAAGGACAATATGCCAAGAACAGTGAAATATTTCGTCATTGCAGCGATTGCACTGCTTTCGCTGCTGATCATTGCGGCAGGCATTATTGCCGCGACCTTCAATCCGAATGATTACAAACCGATGATCATCAAGCTGGTGCAGGAAAAGAAACAGCGCACGCTTGCCGTCCCCGGTGAAATCAAGCTGACGTTTTTCCCGAGAATCGGCGCCGATCTCGGCCGGATCAGTATTTCCGAACACAAAAGCAAAAACGAATTTGCATCGATCAACAGCGCCAAAGTGTCGCTGCAACTACTCCCCCTGCTATCGAAAAAACTGGTGGTCGGTCATGTCCGCATCGACGGACTCAATGCCAACATCAAGCGCTTCAAGGATGGCAGCACCAATTTCGATGATCTTCTTTCCAAGGAAGAATCGCAGCAACAGCAAATCGGCTTCGATATCGATGGCGTGAGCATCACCAACGCGAGCTTGCGGCTCGACGATCAACAAGAGCGCCGCAAGCTGGAGATTGTAAAACTCGATTTTGACACTGGAAAAATCGCCAATGGGGTCGAAAGCAAAATGACCGTCAGCGCCGATATAAAGAGCAATAATCCTGTTGTCGATGCGAGCATCGCCGCAAACACCGGCTTCATGATCGACCGCGACAGCAAGCACTACGTGCTGAAAGATGCCGATGCGCAGATCAAGGGCAAGCTGGCGGACTTTACCGACCTGGTCATCAAGCTTGCCGGCGACGCCGACCTGAAGCCGGCCGACAAGCGCTTGGCGCTGGAAGACATCAGGCTGAGCGCCAGCGGAAAACGGGCCGGCCAACCGCTCGACATAAAATTCGACATCCCCAAACTCGCGATTACCGACGCCAAGGTCTCGGGTGGAAAGTTAAGCGGCCAGGCAAAACTGACGGAAGGCGCGCGCACCGTCACATCCGATTTTTCAGTGCCATCGTTTGAAGGCTCGCCGCAAGCATTCAAGATTCCGGCGCTGGCGCTCGACATTGCGATCAAGGATGCCGAGTTGGATGCCAAGGCAAAAATCTCGGGAGCGCTTTCCGGCAACATCGACCAACTGTTGTTCAGCTCTCCGCAACTGACGCTGGCGTTATCCGGCAAGCAGGGAAGCACTGCGATCGACGGCTCCATGACCTCACCGTTTTCCATCAACCTGAAAACACAAACGGTCGATTTGCCGAACATCGCCGCGGCATTCACGCTGCCGAACCCCGCCGGCGGCGCACTCAAGCTGAATGCAGCCGGCCGTGCAAGCGCCGATCTGGACAAGCAAGTCATGTCGGCAGCTCTTAAGGGCAAGTTCGACGAGAGCACCTTCGATGCAAAACTCGGCATGTCGAAATTTTCGCCGGCGGCTTACACGTTTGATGTCGCGATCGACCGGCTCGATGCGGATCGATATCAAGCCAAGCCATCCGCGGCGGCGCAGAAAACGGCACAGGCCGAAAAGCCGATCGACCTGTCGGCATTGCGCGACCTGCGTGCCACCGGCGGCCTCAGGATCGGCGCGCTCAAGACGCAAAACATCAAGACATCCAACGTACGGCTGGACTTGCGTGCAAGCGGCGGCAAGCTTGATGTCAGTCCGCTGTCGGCAAATCTGTATGGCGGTACTGCGACCGGCTCCGCATCCATCACGGCCAGCAGTCCGCCGCGCTTTGCGATACGTCAGAATCTGACCGGCGTCAATGTCGGGCCCCTTTTGAAAGATGCGATCGGCAAGGACCCGATCGAAGGCCGCGGCAACGTGGCGCTGGACGTGACGGCGGCAGGCGGCACCTTCACGCAACTGAAAAAGGGCCTGAACGGCACCGCGCGACTGGCACTCCGCGACGGCGCGGTGCGCGGCATCAATGTCGCGCAGACGGTTCGCAGTGCGAAATCAAAAGTGGGCGAAATCAGAGGCAAGGAACAGCCGCAAACCGGCACCGGATCGTCCAGCGAAAAAACCGACTTCAGTGAACTGACCGGCAGCTTCCGCATTGCCAACGGTGTGGCGCACAACAATGACCTCGACGTCAAATCGCCATTGATCCGGGTGAACGGATCGGGAACCATCGACTTGGGGGAAGAGCGCGTCGATTATCTGGCCAAAACCACCATCGTGTCGACATTAAAAGGACAAGGCGGGCCAGAACTGGAAGGGCTGAAAGGACTCACGATACCGGTCAAATTGTCAGGTCCGTTTACCGCAATCGGGTATCGCATCGATTTCGAGGGGCTGGCCACGGAACTGGCAAAGCAGAAGATCGATGAGAAAAAGGAAGAAGTAAAGGAAAAAGTACAGGAACGGCTCGAGGAAAAATTAAAAGGCTTGTTTAAAAGATAGATTCCTCCGGATTTTCCGCGGATGGATGACGTTCGATGCAACCGGTGTCCATGGTGAGCATGCATCGATTCACGGGATGCTGGAATTCTTCGCCGGCATAGAAAATCCGGAACGATTCAATCGCATCACATGGCAATCGACATGCCGCCGTCGACATTCAGCACCTGTCCATTGACGTACGATGCGGCCGCCGATGCAAGGAACACCGCCGCGCCTGCAATTTCATGCGGCCGGCCCCAGCGTCCTAGCGGCGTTCTATTCGCGAAATGATCGTGTATCTTCGCATCGGCGATTGCCGCGGCATTGGCTTCGGTGGCGAACCCGCCCGGCGCAATCGCATTGCTGGTAATTCCCATCGGGCCGTATTCCGCGGCCAGCGCGCGCATCATGCCGGTCAGTCCCTGCTTGACGCCGGCATACACCGGATCGCCGGCACGCGCTATCTGTCCGGCGATCGATGTGATCGTGATCAGGCGTCCGCTGCGAAGCGGCAGCATCAGACGTGCCGCTTCGCGTGCAAGTATATAGCCGGCGCCGAGGTTGACTTGCACCATGGACTGGATCTCTTCGTCGGTGAAATCGAGCAAGGGTTTGCGGTTGCGCGTGCCGGCATTGCTTACCAGGATATCCAGACGGCCATGGGTTGCCGCGATCTCGGCGAACGCCACCTTGACTGCAACCGGGTCGGCGACATCGAAGAGCAGCGCCGATGCCGACTGGCCGCGCGACGTAATTGTCTGCACGGCGGCGGCAAGATTCGCCGCGTCTCGTCCGTTCAGGATCACATGTGCGCCGGAACCGGCCATCGCGCAAGCGATTTCCAGCCCTAGGCCGCGTACGGCGCCCGTGACCAGGGCAATTTTCCCGTCCAGCGAAAATGTCTGCAAATATGGATGCGCCATGATGTTCTTCTTTGACGAAATTGAATTCCCGATCGGATCGGGAGAGCGCTACATTCTAACCATGAATGGCGTTGCAGCTGGATTCGGCAGAATCCGGATATCGAATTCGAGCAGGAAGAATATGACGATTAGCGAGTATCTGATCCGATGTCCGGAGTTATCCGTAACAGATCTTGCATTGGAGAAAAAACAGCAATCTCCGACGCGCGTATGCACGAGATCAGAATTGCACATACTGCCGCGCCGACGCCGTAAGCGACAGGCCGTACCTGATTTAACAGGTCGATCGAAGCCGGGGAAATTACTTAAAACCGGCCCCAGCCGATCATGGAAATCGCGACCCGGCGCGCTTCGAGCCTTGCTTCGTTCGCCGCCTTGAAAACAGCATTGATCGACACAGGCTGTTTTGGAAATACGTTCTTCACTTTTTCCGCTCTGCCGGGAACCGTGAAAATTTCCAGATATGGCACCCACTGGTCAGCGTCAGGATTCTGAACTGCCGAGATGTCAATTTCATACTTGCCCATTTTCTCTAGCGCCATATCACCTCCGTGTTTGGAAAATACTAGCATCGGTGTCTGTTCGCCAACGTTGGTATTTTGTACTCAATTGCGTTACATCAATGAAGTCAAAAACAAAATCCACCGATATCGCCACCAGGCAGGATTTTTCTATGACTGTGCTGCGGTATAACGGCGTAAATGGTAGATGTGCATCAACCCGTCGAAAGGCGCCCCGCGGCATCTGCCCGGTTAGCATCCTTCATCAGGCAAAAAACCTGGATCGAACCGAGCGCATCCGGGCTTTACCGCTCACCAGATCCTTAATCGGCAGTGCGGGCAAGGCTTCGCGCAATATTTTTTCGAATTCCTCAGCGGGTATCGGCCTGCTGATGCAAAAACCCTGGATTTCATCGCACGATGTCTTGCGCAGGAATTCCAGATGCTCTTTTGTCTCGACACCCTCCGCCACCACCGACAAGTTCAGCGTATGCGCCAGATTAATGATGGCCTTCGCCAGTTTCCGGGGACTGACGTCTTCCGGATGTTTTTGCAACAGGAATGAACGATCCAGCTTCAAGGTATCCAGCGGAAAGCGGCATAGATAAGACAATGAAGAATATCCGGTGCCGAAATCGTCGACCGACAAGCGCAAGCCGAATGCCTTGAGCTCATTGAGCAATCGTGCCGCCAGATCGGGATCTTCCACCAGTCCGGTTTCAGTCAGCTCCAGTTCCAGCAAATGCGCCGGCAAACAACTGCTATGCAAGGCCTGCGCCACGGACGCTACCAGCTTCTGGTTCTGCAGTTGCCGCGCCGACAAGTTGACCGAGATCCGGAGCGGCCGGTTGTACCGGCTGATCCATTCCTGGGTCTGGATAGTGGCACGCCGCAAAACCCAGTCACCGATCTCATCGATCAAACCGGTTTCTTCGGCAAGAGGGATGAACTCGACCGGAGAAATCGATCCCATTTCCGGATGCGTCCAGCGCAGCAGCGCTTCCATTCCAGTCATTTCCAGCGTGGCGAGATTGACGCGCGGCTGATAATGCACCTCGAATTCGTTTCGCTCCAGTGCGTGCCGCAGGGCGCCCTGCATCGCCAGGCGCAGCTTGCTCGCCGCGCCCATTTCGGCGGTAAAGAAACTGAAGGTTTTGCCGCCCGCCGCTTTCACCCGGTACAAGGCGGTATCGGCATTTTGCAGCAACATCTCACTGGTTTCCCCGTCCTGCGGGTACATGCTGATCCCGGTGGATGCTCGCACCTTCACCTCGTGCCCGGCGGTCACGGCCGGCTTTTCCAGTGCCGCGTACAGCTTCTCGGCAATGCTCGTGGCCGACAGGCTGCCTTGCTTGCATTCGGCCACGATCACAAACTCATCGCCGCCCAGCCGGGCCACGATATCGTCCGGGCGCACGCATTGCCTGAGACGCGCCGCAATTTCCTTCAACAGCATATCGCCCGCCGCGTGACCCAGCGAGTCGTTGACTTCCTTGAAAGCATCCAGGTCGATAAAGAATACGGCTTGATCCACTTCGCCGCGCCGATTGTTCAGGCGCTGCCTCAATCGGGTCTCCAGCAATGCCCGATTGGGCAAGCCGGTCAAGGTATCGCGCGTTGCCAGCCGTTCCAATGCACGCGCGGTATTGATCTCGCGCGTCACATCATGCGTTACGCCGCGAAAGCCGGAAAATACGCCATCCTCTGTAAAAGGCTCGCCCGATATGCGAAAAAAACGTATAACGCCGGGCTCCAATATGGAGTTGACCGGGCAGACAAAATCCCGAAACGGACGCCTCGCCGCCATGCTCTTGGAGCACTCGACAAAGGCGGTGTCCCTGATATCCGCAACATGCGATTCGAACGTCGTCCCGAGGAACTGCTCCGGACGCACACCGAGACGGGTAAAAATTCCATCGGAAATGAAGATGAACCGTCCCTCCGTATCGATTTCCCAATACCAGTCGGATGACAGGGACGTCAGGCTGCGAAAGCGCTCCTCTCTGTGGGCCAGTTCGCGTGCGGCTTCCAGTTGCGCAGTGATGTCCCGGGCCACTGAAACCATTCCGGTCTTTTTGCCGGTATTGGGATCCCTGATCGTGCGCGTGCTGGCTCCGAGCCAGATCCATTTGCCGTTCTTGTGCCTGAATCGAATGTTGACCAAGCGCGGAACTTGTCCTTGAACCTCGCTCTTGGCGGGATTTTCGGCTGGCTTTATATCGTCCGGATGAATGTAATCATAGAGCTGAGTCCCCTTCATCTCTTCCGGATCGTATCCCAGAGTGTCCTTGTGTGAAGGGGATGCGTACACGTATCGATCATTCGCATCGCTATGCGATATCATGTCGCGCGCATATTCCGTGAGCAGCCGATGTTCGGCTTCACTTCGCACAAGTTTTGCACGCGCTTCGTGGCGTTCGGTCACATCGACGATGGTACCGATATAGCTTTTCAGTTGCCCGGCATCGGACCAGCGTGGTGCAGCCGTTTCCAGCATCCACCGGAACGATCCATCGCTACGCACGAGACGGTATTCGAGCTGGTATTCTTTCCGGTTATGTCTGGCCGCCTGCCAGATCCGGAACATCTCCGGAAAATCCTCAGGGTGAATGAACTTCAGCCATTCCGAAGGATTGATTGCCCCAGGATCCGACAATCCTTGCATGGACTCGGGATTGAGGTAAATGCAGCGGTTATCAATGTCTATTTCCCAGACGATCATCGACGCGCAGTCGGCTAGACGGCGCAGCACATCCTGCGGGCTTTCGCGCTTCCCTGGCACGGCGGTCATGATGGCTTAAGCTTCTTTTTGAGTGATGAACATTGCGCAATCAACAGCGTGGCCGAATGGAGCCGATGCTGTTGTTCCCGACAGGCCATGTTACCTTAGCCGCGCCGCGCGGCAGTTGCCAAGACGCAACACAAGCGAAGAGAATACTGCGTTGACGCCACGCTTCCAATGATGGATGCGACACCGGGAACCATGGATGAATATTGCGGCAACCGGTCCGGACGTTCTCACGGAATGGGGACATGAATAAAGATCAGCATGCCGTCTCCCGTTGCGCCCGGCAGTTTGCGGGTATAGGTGATCATTATTTTGGGACCGGCATGGCCGAAAGACAGCAGCGGCACAGCAACGCGATAAGGCCCTTGCAGAGAGCGGTTGACAATTCCCGCCCGCTCCAGTTCTGCGACCCATTCACGGCCTGCATTGGAAAAATCGGAACGCCCACGCAACTTCCAGGAAAATTTTCTCGTGTCGCTGTCTGACGGCGAATATACGGAGAATTCTTGAGTATCCGCGCGTTCCTGAGCGCCAGCCCAAGGCGCAAGGCCGATACAAAGCGATACGATGGAAAAGCTGAACCAGTCGCCCGTCTTCATGATTGAATTCCAATCAAATAATGAAGTCTTCTCGTACAACCAATCTTTCCCAATATTGAATTAAATTGTCGGCTATATTTTGCGTTTCCTCAAGGCATCGTAACGGATAGAACTCAATAATCCGGGATTTTTTGAGGCTATTATGTTGAAAGCAATATTGGAATTGCGCCACGTCGGCGCAAAGTGTTTTTATTGCATGTGAAACCGTTAATTAATTGGAATTTAATGGGCACGACAGAACGGTGTTGCATGGCCCGATTGCTTTCGCTGGCGCCGCGGTTGGTAAAAACGAACATTGTTTTCATCAAATTTATGTTTTATCAAGCCGAAAATCGGTTATAAATTGATGAGAAATCAACGTGCTTCTTGCGTTCATCCTTGTAACCGATACAAATTCATTCATTGACGTTGAACGCTCGCTATCGGTCAGCAGATAAGTACTTCAGATGAAAAAACCCGACCACCCCTTATCCGGCACGCAAATCATCCTGGCGGCACTGGGCTTTGCGGCGCACAAGCATCGCAATCAGCGCAAAAAGGATGCCGAGCTATCCACCAGTATTTCACATCCGATTCAGCTTGCCCATGTACTGGGTGTCGAGGGCAATATCGCCGATGAACAAGTCATTGCGGCAGCGATATTGCACGATACGATGGAAGACACCGAGACCACCAATGAAGAATTGCGGCAGTATTTCGGCCTGACCATCGCGGAAGTCGTGGAAGAAGTCACCGATGATGTGTCGATGTCGGCGCAGGAACGAAAGCTGCGCCAGCTCGAACAGGCGCCGCATATTTCGCGGCGGGCGAAGCTGATCAAGCTGGCAGAAAAAATCTGCGATCTGCGAGACATGGCGGACCATCCGCCGCCGGATTTGACGACTCGGCAGATTCAGGATTATTTCGACTGGTCGAAAGAAGTGGTCGACTGCATGCGCGGCATATCCCCATCGCTGGAAACCGCGTTCGATGAAGTCTATGCAAGGCGTCCGGATTAAACCCGCATCACTTCATGGACAGGCGCGGGTGTAACGCGTTCGGATAACGTGTAGCCACTGCGGGATTACCGATCGCGCGGCAACACCGACATGGTCAGGCGCGAAATGCAGGTAAGGCGTTCCGCCGAATCAGAAATCCGGATTTCCCAAACATGGGTTGAACGCCCGATATGAATCGGACGCGCTTCGCCTATCACATACTTATCCTTCACGGAGCGGATGTGATTGGCATTGATATCGAGTCCGACGCAATAATGGGTCTCGCTGTCCACGCACAAATTGCTGGCTACGCTGCCTAAGGTTTCCGCCAGCAATACCGAGGCTCCTCCATGCAGAATGCCCATTGGTTGCACGGTTCTATGGTCTACCGGCATGCGGGCCGCCAGCCAGTCTTCGCCGAACCCCGTGAATTCGATCCCGAGATGGGAAGCCGCGGTACCGGCATTTCTTTGTGCAAGCTGTGCTAGATCCACAGCGTCTTTCCAAATTGCCATGAGTGTCAAACGCCTATTTCAGATAGATTGATTGTGCGGACGAAGCCGACCACTTTTTGCAGAACTCATTATAGGCAATCCTTCCGATGCTTGAGTCGGCCGGCGCGGAATGCCGGACGCCGCCGTTCCATCAGTTGGCGCAGCGCGGATTAATCCTGTCGAGATTTACAAAAATGAACCAAAAGACAACTCCCGCCGCGGCAGTGTTAACCGGTTACCACACATGTTGAAAAGCATGCAAATCCGCCAATAGACATATTGCAATAAGGAAAGTATGCTGTAACGCGCACCGGGCTGGCCTCCAGCCTTCGACCAGGAATTCCGCGGGCGAGCTTTTGCGCAACAGGATACGCAGCCCATCGTCATCCAAGACATTGGATGATGAACTCATATTCTCCGTAACCGAGACAGTATGGATAATAAAATTGTCTTCACTAAAACTGCAAAAGGCGTAGGCGAAGCGGTTGGGAAAACCCGTGCGCTGTCGCGTGATCTTCGCGCCGTGCTCAAAGAGGTAGACGGAAAAGCGTCCCTCGACGAATTGCTCGACAAGATCGGCAGCTTATCCGAAGCGAAGCTCCGTGCAGCTTTGAGCAAACTCAGCGCCGACGATTACATCCGCGAATTCGCGGCGCCGACACTTGAAGCCGACACGCTCGACTTCTCCACGATTCTCCCGTCGCCCCCGAAGTCGACGCGCGCGCCAGGACAAAAGACCCGGATTAACCAAGCCTTGCTCATGCAACTGGAAGCACGTGCACAGGCCGAAGTCGCCACCTATGAACGGCTTGAACGGGAACAGCAGGAACGCGAACGCCTCGCGGAAGAAGAACAGGCGCTCCGGAAAGAGGAAGAACAAGCCAGGCGTGCGGCACAACAGAGAGCGATGAAAGCCGCTCAGGAAAGTGCCCGGCAAGAGTCGGAAGCGCGTGCAATACAGGCGCTTGAAGACGAAGCGCGGCGGCAAGAGGAAGAACAAACTCGTCGCGACGCCGAGGAAGCTGCGAAACGTGCGGCCGAACTGCAGAAGAATAAGGAAGTAGAAGAACGGCGACAACAGGAAGCCGAGGAACAGGCCAGGCAAGCGGCAATAGAGAAATCCCGGCTTGAAGCCGCCGCGAAAGAACAGCGGGATGCCGAGGACGAATTCCGGCGCGCAGCCGAACAACAGTCGAAAAAAGAGGAAGAAGATCGGATGCGCCGCCAGGAGGAAGAGCGGGCGCGCAAGGAAGCGGAAGAGCAGGCACGCCTGGCTGCGCAACAACATGCCGCCAAGGATGCTTTGGAACAGGCAAGGCGCGATGCGGAAGAACAGGCAAGAAGGAACGCCGAAGTAGAGGCGCTGCGACTGGCGGAGGAGCAGGCGCGCATCGAGCTGGAGGAAGTCCGGCGCACGGCGGAGGCCGACGCTCAGGCACGAAAAGAGACGGAAGAAGCGGCGCGCCGCGAAGCCGAGGAACAGGCCAAACAGGAAGCGGAAGAGCGGCGGCGCAAGCTGGCGGTGGAACACAGGGCGAAACGCGACGCTGAAGTCCGTGCAAAGAAAGAAGCAGAAGAGCGGGCGCGCCTTGAAGCCGAGGAGCAAGCAAGGAAAAATGCCGAAGTAGAGGCGCTGAGGCTGGCGGAGGAGCAGACGCGCATCGAGCTGGAGGAAGTCCGGCACACGGCGGAGGCCGAGGCGCAGGCTCGAAAGGAAGCGGAAGAAGCGGAGCGCCGCAAGGCCGAAAAACAAACCAGATACGAAGCGGAAGAGCAAGCTCGGCGGGACGCCGAGGAACGGGCTCGGCAAGACGACGAAGAAAAATCCCGGCGCGAAGCAGAATCGTTGGTAGACCAGAACATCGACGAGGCAATTCATCGTGAGTTCGAGGAATTGGCAAGACAGCAAGCCGAAGAGGTGGCGCGCGAGAAGGAAAAGAAGGCACGGCGGAATATAGAAGAGGTTGCACAGCGCAAGGCCGGGGCAAAGGCGAAAAAGGACAAGGAAGATCAAGCTCGCCGGGAACGGGAGCGGAGCGAGGCGCGGCACGCGGCGGAGGTGCGGGCGAAACAGGAAGTGGAGCAGTGGCAACGCGAGGCCGAGCAAGAAAAGGCGCGCAAGGCCGGAAAGAAAAAATCGTCGCCCGCGCCGGAACCACAAGCTGATCCCGATATCGATGACGCGACGGAGCAGGATGAAGAGGAGCGGATTGAATACGTAACGCGCGAGGACGAAGAGCGGGACGTCCATGAAGCGATCGAACCGGATGACGAAAAAACATCCTTCTTCGGAAGAAGAGAAAAGACTTACAGGAGGCCGGTCAAATGGGGCAAACCTGTAGCGGTGACACTGCTCTTATCGGCCGTGCTTGGCGTCGGTCTGATCCATGTAATCGCATTCGACAGCCAGACCGCATTGTTCGAAAAAGCGGCGGCTGCGCAGTTTCAGCAACCGGTGAAGATCGGCAAGGTGCAGTTGTCATTGCTGCCGCGGCCGCACTGGCGCCTTGAGGACGTATCAATCGGCGCGCAATCGCAGATCACGGCGCCCCGCATCAAGGCAACCACGGAGTTGGGCAGCCTGTTCAGCGACAATATAGCCTTAAAGTCGATTGAACTGCAATCGCCGGTGTTCAATGAACAGGCCCTGGAATGGCTGCTGTTCGGTCGCACGCAACAGCGGAATTTCACGGTTGGCCGGGTCAGCGTAACCAATGCCAAACTGAATTCACGCAATATCAGCCTGTCTCCATTCAGTGCTTCCGCCGATATCGGCGCGGATGGTTCATGGCAAAAAATCACTGTCGATTCTCTCGACAAGAAAACCGTTATACAACTACGGCCCGCCAGCGAATCCGTGCATTTCGAATTGAGCGCAGACGCATTTGAAATTCCGTTCGGCTCCACGCTCACGCTGGATGGATTCACTGCCAAAGGAACGGCGCGCCGCAATGAAATCGCGATTACGGATTTCAACGGACGCTTTTACGACGGCATAGTCGGCGGCACCGCGAAACTTCAGTGGGGAACAAGCTGGAGCCTAAAAGGCGACGTGCATGCAAAGCTGATAGACGCCTCCCAATTTGCACCCGGACTGCTGCAAAGCGGCAAGCTTGAAGGCAACGCGACCTACGCCCTTCAAGCCGCGCATGCTGACAAACTGTTTGCCGAACCGCGCGTCGAAGGGCTGTTCGCCGTTCAGAATGGCACCCTGCTCGGTGTCGATTTTGCAAAGCTCATGCGCAGCACCAATAGCGCCGGAAAATCTTCGTTTACCGAACTCACCGGCACTTTCGTTCAAGAGGACGGAAAGATCCAATTGCAAAAGGTATATGTGGGCGCCGGGCTGCTGACCGTCAAAGGCAAGGCCGACATGGATGCAGCGGAAAATTTGAGCGGCCAGTTTACGGTCGAACTCAAGTCTTCCATGCAGCAGACCCGCAGCAACCTGGTCGTGGCAGGTACGCTAAAGGAGCCGCAGTTCAATCGATAACAGGGTGTGAAGCGCATACCCCGACGATTTCACCGGACCGTGATCTGCCCCGTCGCAAGAAACGGACACGCTCGCTGCAGAATAACCATAGCGCCGGACAATCACCTACAATCTCTATACGGTCAGCCGCCGGAAACTGAAGGTAGAACACCTTGGGCACTAAAGTATTCGAACAGCACGCGATCATGTATGCAGTGCTTGGCGCAACCAACGAAGCGATCCTGCATGCCAATACGGCGCAGGAACTGTATCAGCGAGTGTGCGACGCCGCCACAATCGGTGGAAAATTCCTGACCATCGCGGTAGGAATTCCCGATGCCGACACGGCATGGATCGAAATCGCAGCGGTGGCCGGCAAGGGCGCTCACCGGATGCGCAATACCCGGATTTCGGTTGACGAGGCGACAATAGAAGGCCTCGGTGTGGCGGGCACGGCTTTTCGAACGCTTGATTCCTGCATCAGCAATGACTTCCTCGCGGACGGACGCACACGGCACTGGCACGACGCCGCGGAAAATTCCGGCATTGCCTCCGCCGCAGCGGTGCCCTTGATGCATGCAGGACGAGCGATCGGGGTGTTGCTGTTCTATTCCGGTCAAAAAAATGCCTTCGACGCTGAAACGATTCAATTACTCCAACGCATGGCCCACAACGTTTCCTTCGGGCTGAACAACTTTGAACGCGAAGCCGAACGCGAGCGCGCCGAAACGGCATTGCGCGCCAGCGAGGAAAGATATCGCGCAGTCCTCGAAGGCATTGAGGATACGTATTATGAAACCAATTTAAGAGGCGATCTATCGTTCCAGAACTCCGCGATGTGCCGCCTGCTGGGATATTTACCCACCGAGCTGAGCGGATTGAGTTACCGGAAATTTATAGCGCCAGAGCAGGCGGATGCAGTGCTTGCGACATTCAACGAGGTGTTCCGTACCGGCAGCCCCAATCTAAGCATGGACTGGGAAATGATCCGCAAGGACGGCAGCCACAGACGAGTGGAAGGCTCGGTGCATCTGATCAAGGACTCGGGCGGTGAAAAACGCGGCTTTCGCGGCATCTTGCGCGATGTGACGGTGCGCCGGGAAATGGAACGTGCATTGCGAGAGAGCGAAGAAAAGTACCGGCGCATTTTCGAGGGTATAGAAGATGCTTATTTCGAAGTCGATTTGAAAGGAACGCATCTCGTCCTGAATCCCGTGTTTTCACGCATGCTCGGTTATGCGCACGACGAGGTGATGGGCAAGACCAACCGCGACTTTCAAACCGAGGAAATGGCCAGGGCAACCAGGGATGCATTCAACGAAGTTTACCATACCGGCATACCCAAGCAAAGCCAGGACTGGCAATACCTGCACAGAGATGGCAGCACGGTGCAGATTGAAGGCTCGATTCAACTCGTCGCGAATGACAACGGGGTTCCTGTCGGGTTTCGCGGCATCTTTCGCAACGTAACCATGCGGCGTCAAATGGAAAGCGCATTGCGCGAGAGCGAGGAAAAATACCGCAGTATTTTGGAAAGTATCGACGACGCCTATTATGAAGTCGATTTGGCAGGCAAGCCGGTTTTGCGCAATCCCGCGTTCTATCGCATCATCGGATATACCCCTGACGAGACGCCAGACGGGGACAACCGCCAGACCCAGACGCCGGAGATGGCCGCCGTCGTCTACAAAGTGTTCAACGAAGTGTATCGTACCGGCGTGTCCCAGCAAAACCAGGAATGGGAATACGTGCACAAAAACGGCAGCCCTGTTCAAGTCGAGGGTTCCGTTCAGCTCATCCTCGGCAGTGCCGGTCAGCCCGTCGGTTTTCGCGGCATCATGCGCGACATCACCAAGCGCAAGCGGGACGAACGATTGCTGGCGCTGGAGCACAAGGTCACGCTCGGCCTTGCCGAGGCCCCCAGCATACGCCGCGCGGCGCATATGATCATTAAAAATATCTGCGAATCGGAGAACTGGGAATCCGGCGGCTACTGGGTGCCTGGCGCAGAACCAGGCACGCTGCGGCTGGATTCGGGCTGGGCCAATGTGAATATGTCGACTAAAGCACAGGAATACTACAAGGACAAGATAGGAAATCTGACCGTCACCGCAGAGAGCTATTTGAAAAGCGTCTGGGATCTGGGCAAGCCGAATTGGATTGCCGACGTGAGGAAGAACGCAAGCTTCATGTCCAAGGCAGGCGCCTATGTCATGTCCGATACGGACCAACTCGCCGCCTTTTACGTGCCCATTGTCTCTGACGGCAAGACGGTTGCGGCGCTTTCATTTTCCAACTCGACGATTCGCGAACCCGATGAACGGCTGCTGCAGAACGTCGGCGTGATCTGCAGCCAGTTCGGCCAGTTCCTGCAACGCAAACAGGCGGAAAAAATCGTACTGGAAAGTGAAGAGCGCTTTCGAGCGCTAACCAACCTGTCGTCGGATTGGTATTGGGAGCAGGATGCTGAATTGCGCTTCACGCGCATGGAAAGCCGGCATGCGAACAAGGACGAGATCAAGCATATGTTGCTGGGCAAGCGTGCCTGGGAAACCGGTTTTGAGATTCAACACGAAGGAGGATGGGACGCCCACCGGGAAATCATCGAATCGCGCAAGTCGTTTCGCGACATCATCATGTACCGCCTGCTCGAGGACGGCCAACCCTACTACATCAGCGTCAGCGGCGAACCGGTGCTTGACCGGAACGGCTGCGTCATCGCCTATCACGGCGTGTCGCGCGAAATTACCGACCAGAAAATCGCCGAGGAGCGCATCCAGTATCTGGCCACGCATGACGGCTTGACCGGCCTGCCCAATCGGGTGCTGTTCAGCCATCTGTTGAACGGCGCCATCGCGACGGCGCAACGGTATCATCGCAGTTTCGCGGTACTGTTCATCGACCTGGATCGCTTCAAGTTCATCAACGATACGCTTGGGCATGAGGCCGGCGACGCCTTGTTGAAAGAAATTACCGCCCGGTTCAAGCAAGCCTTGCGCGCCAGCGATGTGATTGCTCGCCTTGGCGGCGATGAATTCGTGGTGTTGGTGCAGGAAATGCACGAGCCGAACCAGGCTGCCATCGTCGCGCGCAAATTACTGGACGCGGCAATCCAGCCGGTGATTTTAATGGATCAGGAATGTCGAGTGACCGCCAGTATCGGCATTGCGATGTACCCGTTGGACGGCGCGGACGAACAAGCGCTGATGAAGAACGCTGATATTGCAATGTACTTTGCCAAGGAAGAAGGCAAGAACAATTTCCAGTTCTATTCGAAAGAGATCAAGACGCAATCGCTGGAACGCCTGACGCTGGAGGCCAATCTGCGGCATGCGATGGAACGGCACGAATTTACAGTGCATTATCAAGCCAAGCTGGACCTGAAAAAAGGCACGATTACCGGAGCGGAAGCATTGCTACGCTGGCAAAATGCCGCGCTTGGCAGCGTATCGCCAATCCAATTCATACCAGTCGCGGAAGAAACCGGCTTGATCGTGCCGATCGGCAAGTGGGTGTTGCACACCGCCTGCGCGCAAAACGTCGCGTGGCAACGCCAGGGATTGCCGCCGATCTGCATGGCGGTCAATTTGTCGGTGCGCCAGTTCGCCGATCCGCATCTGCTGCATGACATCGCCGCGGTGTTGCGCGATACCGGCATGGACCCGCAGCTGCTGGAACTGGAAATCACCGAAGGGATGGTGGTCCATAACCCGGAACAGGCAGTCAAGCTGCTGACCGCGATCAAGCAAATGGGCGTGCGGCTGGCGATCGATGACTTCGGCACCGGCTACTCCTCGTTGGGCCAGCTCAAGAATTTTCCGATCGACACGCTCAAGGTGGACCGGTCGTTCATTCGCGACCTCGCCACCAATCCCGGCGACAAGGCCATCACCGAAGCCATCATTGCGATGGGCAAGACACTCAGCCTGACGGTCGTGGCCGAAGGCGTTGAGACGATTGAACAAGCCGACTTTCTGCGCGATCATGCCTGTGACGAAATGCAGGGATATTATTTCAGCAAACCGATTGCGGCCAATGATTTTGCGGTTTTCTTCGGCGAACACGTAACCCAGACCCGGAATCCGCCGGACCCGGAATCCTGACCACAACGATCGGCCATCTTGCCGCCGTTTTATCCCGTGAATTGGGAAACCGCGCCAGCGTCGAGGCTTTCCGAGACCTTGGCCATGAATGTATCCAGCGCAAAAGGTTTGGTCATGACCTGCATGCCAGTATCAAGCTGCCCGTTTCCAAGTGCGGCATGTTCCGCATAGCCTGTGATGAATATCACTTTCAGGCCGGGACGCAATACTCTTGCCGCATCGGCCATTTGCCGCCCGTTCATGTTGCCCGGCAAGCCGACGTCGCTGACAAGCAAATCGATGTGCTGCGGTGACTGCAATATTTTCAAGCCTTCACGCCCGTCCGCCGCTTCTATGACGGCATAACCGGCGCCGCTCAGAATTTCCGCAAGCAGCATGCGCAGCGGCGCTTCATCGTCCACCAGCAGCACCGTCGCGCTTGCGGCGGCCGACACCGCTGTCGCGGTCTTTCTTTCGCTTTTGTCAATTTGCGCCTCGCCGCCGTGCATCGGCAAGTCGATGCGCACAGTCGTTCCCACGCCCGGCTCCGAATGAAGCCGCACATAACCGCCCGACTGCTTGATGAATCCGAAAATCATCGACAACCCCAATCCCGTGCCTTGGCCGATCGGCTTGGTCGTGAAAAATGGATCGAATGCACGTGCCATTACTTCTGGAGGCATTCCGGTTCCGCTGTCGGTGACGCTGATCGTCACATACCGGCCGGGTGATACGCCCTCCTGCGTAGCGGCTTGTGCTTGATAGAGAATCGAGTTGGTGGTTTCGATTGTCAGCCGCCCGCCGTTCGGCATCGCATCGCGCGCATTGATGGCCAAATTGAGAAGCGCGCTTTCCAACTGATGCGCATCGCACATGGTATTCCACGCATCGGCTGCCAACTCCGTATGGACCTGTACCCCCGGCCCGACGGTACGCTGGATCAGCTCGCGCATTGAAGCCACCAGCCGGTTGACATTGGTTATCTTCGGGTCGAGCGTCTGCCGTCTGGAGAACGCCAGCAGGCGATGCGTCAGCGCCGCGGCCCGATCGGCAATCGATTCGGCGGCATCGATGTAGCGTGGCAACGAACCGGTGCTGCCTTGACCGATGCGCACTCGCATCAGCTGCAAATTGCCGACAATGCCGGCCAGCAGATTGTTGAAGTCATGCGCGAGTCCGCCAGTCAGCTGACCGACTGCTTCCATCTTCTGCGCCTGGCGCAGCGCATCTTCGGCCCGCCGGCGCTCGGTGATTTCCACTGCTTCCGGCACGATTGCGGTCACTCTGCCGCCTGCATCGAGGATGGGCCGCATCGAGAAATCGAAGGTTCGCACACCGGCCGGCAGATTGACGGTGATTTCGTGGCGCACTGATTCACCCTTCCCTACTGCTGCCACCGACGCGCGAATTTTTTCGGGCATGCCAGGCGTCGCGGTGAACCACGGCGTATCCCATAATGCGCGACCCGTGACGTCTTCGAGCTTCGCATTGATGCTTTCAAGCGAAGCACGATTGGCATCGAGCATGGTGCCGTCCGGCGCCAGCAGGCCCATGAACTGATAGCTGGTCTCGAAAATCGAGCGAATGCGCGTTTCGCTGGCCCGCAATTGCGCCGTGCGCTCCTGCACCCGTTGTTCAAGCGTTTCATTCAACTGGCGCAACGCCGTCTCCCGATCGCGCAATTCATGCTCGGCGCGATTGCGTTCGGTCACGTCGCGAACAATCGCCACCAGGATTAATTCGCCATCGACCTCAAGAATATTGGCGGATGCTTCGACGTCGATTATTTTTCCGGTGGAAGTGCGTAGCCTCCCGGGATAATCCTTGACCAGGCCATCTTTGCGCAGTTGTTCCACGTAGGCGGTTCGTTGCGCGGCATCGGATTCCGGCCAGATGCCGACTTCCTTCGAGGTGCGGCCGATCACCTCGGTCCGCTTGTACCCGAGCATGCGTTCAAAACCGGGATTGACGTCGATATACGTACCGTCCGACAAACGGCTGAATGCAATATAGTCGGGTGACGCATAAAAAACCCGCCGATAGATTTCCAGTTCCTTGTGTTCACTCAATCCGGCTGGCGGTTCTCGATTCTGGTCACTCATCTGAAGCTATCGACATTGCCGATTTATGTTTGTCAAAAGTGGGGTTCGAATATACCGGAGGGATGCACGGCACATGTCGCGGGATATGCATTGCGATGTTGGTTGGCAAGTATTCAGCCAATCAATTTGTTTCCGCTAAAACCAAATCGACCCGGTTCTGGCCAAACGTTTTTATTATAGGCATAATCCGCCATTCTGAATTGGCCGAACGCTTGCTTTCCGGTTTGTATTCCGGTCTAACTTGGAACGTGCGGCATTCTTTGACTGCAATGCTGCCTGACATTAACGTTTCCTATCTTGCTCGGTATCGGATCCGGCAGCGGCCGATTTGATACTTCCATCACGCTGTGGAATTTCTATCGGCACGACCTCCACCGGCACCACGCCTTCAGTCTTCATATCCAGTTGCTCGGCAGTCTTTGGCGTCAAGTCGACAATCCTGCCGTCGACATACGGTCCACGGTCCCGAATCTCGACGACGGCGCTTTTTCCATTGTCCAGATTGGTGACCTTGGCCTTGGTGCCAAGCGGCAGTGTACGGCTCGCGGCGATGTTGGAATCCGGATCCATCGGCGTCCCGTCCGCCATGGTCCTGCCGAAAAATTCCTTTCCGTAATATGATGCCTTGCCCTTTGCCGGTTCGCCGGAGCGATCAAGCGTTTTCTTTTTAGTTGTTTTCGCTGTTGCCGTTTCGGATTTCTTTTGTGCCTTCTCATGCGCTGCAAGCGTTGTGCTGAAGCTTCCTGTCACCAGTGCGCACAGGACGACGCACAGTTTTTGATTGATTCCCATCGGGTTCTCCTTTTTTCTTCATGGGTTATCTCGTTCGGAAATACGATAGAAAAAAGACAAAGATTCGATGGGGAAGGCGCTTAAAAGTTTCTGCGCCGCGCTCGAAACAACAGGCCGTGCGATTTCAAGCCGGTCGGAACTGTTTCGGGTCCGCCGCGTGCTGTTGCGGCTTCCTCCCTTTACACGAGCCGTATTCATGGGCATAAGCCCAGGTGAATTCCGCGCCCGGCAGGAAAATCTGCGCCGAGTAATTCGGTACGTAATCATCGATCCGCAACGAAAACGTCTTTTTTACCAAGCCCCAAATCCGTCTCATGTTTATCCAGGCGCTCCAAGGTAATCAGCCGATATTATTCCGGCATGCCGCTATTGAATCGCAATTGGTCAAAGTTCGACGGGTTGAATCAAGTGCTTGTCGTTTGTGCCGACCTTGTTCACATCCTTGCTGACCGGGTACCAGTCGAATGCATCCGGCCCAAGCGATACCGACCTCGCCAGTTGTTCCGCCTGTTCAGCCGACAAATCGTTGTCCATCCACAATGCGGCGTCTTCCGGTGCAAACACGACCGGGCGCCGGTCATGCACATCGACCAGGCCGCCATCGGCTGCCGCCGTGACGATCACGAAACCCGAATCTTGATGCAGCTCCTTGTCCGGACGATAGTTCGTAATCGCCGCCAGAAACATCGGGCGATCGGTTTTCAAGCGGATATACCAAGGCTGTTTTTTCCCGGCGGCACCGGTCCACTCATACCAGCCGTCCGCCGGCACGATGGCGCGCCCGGATTTGAACAGCGAGCGGAAATAAGGCCCGGTCGCCGCCTTTTCGAGACGTGCGTTGATTGCGATCGGGATACCTTTTTCCGCAGCCCATGAAGGCCGGTAACCCCAGTTGACCATATCGATACCGCCATGGTCGCCGCCGAAATAATGCATCAGCCAGGGGTTCGATCCGGGCGGCACATTCCAGTTGGGAATACGGTCGCCCGATCCTTCACCGAAAGCATCGGTATTCCATCCCATTTCCATGGCATAGGCAAGCTTGGCGCGATGCTGGGTTATTCTTCCGCACATGATTTCATGCTAGCGCAGCCAACCGGCAATGACTTAGCCTAGATCATGCAAATTGCCGGCCATCAGACAGATGGCCAAGTTGCGGCCGGCTTCCTGCCGCGGAAACTTTCGCATGCCCGGAATCGTGCAGCAGTCACGTCGGTTGGTTTTCAGGCAGCAAAACCGTGTCCGCGATATTACTGTCCGAATACACTGCGTAAACATGGACCGGCTCCTCGCGGCCTTTTACGTTCTGCGGGCCTTTATCCTGGAGCTGGATATCGTTTTCCGTACGTTTGCAGCCTTCATGCGTGGCGGCATTGACGAGGATAGGGTTATCGCTGAATTGCTTGGTCAACTCTTCCAGGCGAGCCGCTACATTGACCGCATCGCCGATCACGGTATACATGAAGCGCTCAAGAGAGCCGATTTGTCCGGCAACCACCTTGCCGGTACTGATGCCGATGCCGGTTTTGATCGGCGGATCGCCCAACTCCTTGCGGCGCAGGTTTAGTGCTTCCAGGCGCGACCGCATCGCCAGCGCTGCGCGTATCGCGCGCACTTCACATTCGGACCGCGTTTCCGGCGCACCGAAAATCACCACGATCGCATCGCCGATGAAATTGTTGACATAGCCGCCCCATGGCCGAACCGCCTCGGTCATTTCGGTCAGGTATTCGTTGAGCAGCATCACGACATCATGCGGGCTCATTTTCTCCGACATGGTGCTGAAGCCGCGGATATCGGAAAACAGCACCGACACCCGAAGATTCTCTCCACCGAGTTTCAATTCGCCTGCCAGCAGTTTTTCCCGGACTTCGGGCGACACCATGCGGCCGAAAATATCCCGTTCGCGCTGCCGCGCCTTGATGCCGTCGACCATTGAATTGAACGTCAATGCAAAGCGCCCCAGTTCGTCATGCGTAGAAACAAGCACCTTCGCATGTTCGAAATCGCCGTTTTCAATGGCGTTGGCCGAATTCGTCAGCGCCTTGAGCGGACGGGTAAAGGTACGCGCCAGCAGAAACGCAATCCCGATGAAAATCATGCCCATCAGCGCGACGCTTTTGAGTGCATCATTGAAGAGGTTTTTCAGCGGACGGGAATACGCCTCTTCATTCTCCGAAACGGCGACCCTCCATCCCGCTTCGGACAAGGGCGCGAAGCCGACGATCTCCGGAAGATTGCTGACCGGCGAAATATAGTTGGCATGGCTCGGCTGCTTCGCATTTGCCATTTTCTCGGCCAGGTCGCCGAGATTGAAGCTGGGGATCTCGGCGACCTCCGTGCCAAACCGCTTTTCGTCGATGATTTTTTTCTGAACCTCTGCGGACAACGGCGCCATGCTGCGATACAGCGCCTTCTTGTCCGGGTGGTAGATGATGATGCCGTCTCCATCGACCAGGAAAGTGGTCAGCGAAGCGTCGCGATTGCGCGATTCTTCGAGGATCAGGGTAACGGCTTCTCCCTTGAGCTTGAGCACGGCCACGCCCGCCACCCGCCCCGCCGTGCTGCGTACCGGCGCGGAAAAATACATTCCCGGGTTCTTGCTCGCGGTCCCGACTTCGAGATCCGAGACATATTGCTTTCCTTTGATCGCTTCCTTGAAATAATCGCGGAATTCGAGCACCCGTCCCAGATATTGCGGCTTGCTTGCAGCCAGCACTTTGCCTTCGGCATCGAGCACCATGAACAATTCAATATCGTCGTTGGCGGTCTGCAGGCGAGACATTTTATCTTCCACCGGCGCCCGGCGGCGCAAGCCTGGCTCGGCAACCAGATGAATCAGTTCTTCGCTCCAACTGAAATAGGAAATCGTGTGCTTGGTATCCTTGATCAATTGATCGATCCGGCCGCCGGTGCTGAAGGCAAGCTGTTCGAGATCCTTGGATTCTCCCTTGCTCGCGACGGCAATACCCTGCTGGAGATTGTAATAAGATACCGATAGCATCGGCACCAGCGACGCCACCACAAATGCGGCAGCGAGCTTGATGGCAATCGGCCAGCTGCGCGGATGAAAGCGCGCGATGCGCGAATTAGTGGTTTCCATTCTGCTGACTTCCTTTTCGAGTGACGCTATCTATCAGGTAAACGCCGGCTACCGCGGTTCGATCATCAAGGATGAAAATTGGCCGACGACCTGGCGGCGGCTTCATATACCGACGGCAGTTTTATATTCCATTTTTTGATACCGGACTCGCGCATCGCGACCACGAACTGCCGAGTGGACTGCTTGGGTATCTCGCTCGCGGGCTTGCCCTTCTGCAGGATCTGATTGGCCATGGATACCGCGACTTCGCCCTGTTCATAAGGGGAGGTGCCGATGGCCAGCATGCCGCCATCATCGACGAAAAAAACATTGGTTCCGATGACGGGAACGGTGGAGTTTTCTTCGGTCCAGCCGATGACTTCCCGCGCGGGCATCAGGGCAATTTCACCCTTGTTGCGCACGATTTTCCGGTAGTTCGCCGTGATGATGAAGTCCACATTGTTGTTCCCGGCGAATTCGACGGCATCCTTCCATTCGTCAAACGTTTTCGGAAGACGCGAGTCCAGTACCTGAATCGAGCCCCAGTCGAATTTGCGGAAATCCTTTTCGTCATTGCGGACGGATTCGGAAGTGTCGCCGATGAACATGATCCGAACCGGCGCGGAACGGTTCTTCGTGGCGGCAATCAGCGACAGTGTTTCTTTCAATGCACCGAACGGCTTTCTCTCCAGGATACCGGTGACATTGGCTGCCTTGTCGTATCCGTAATGCTCAAGAGAATCGCTTACGCCGGCAAAAACGATCTTGACATCGGGGTGATGGGCAAACTTCTTCATCGCGTATTCCTGCGCATCGTCATCCACCGCGATGACGACCGTGGGCTGCCAGCTTTCGACCAGCTTGGTGACCGCCTTGCCTGCGTTGACCTTGTATTCCTTCCATGGATGACGCTTGGTATCCATATAGAACCAGCGGACCGAATAATCGTTTTTTTCCTTGAGCACCCGGCGAATGCCGACATCGACATCGCGTGTCCACGTATAACCGGTGTCGTAACTATGCAAAACCAACAGTCTCGGCTTGCCGGTATTGAATACCAGGACAGTGATGCCCAGCGCCGACAGAAAAATAAAAATCATTGCCAGCCGAATTGTTTTCATAGCAGGCCCAACGCTTTCCAGTAAGGCATCGAGGCATAAATCGCCGCTATTTTCATTAGATTGGCAAGTGCATTGAATCTCAGGAACAGGCCTTCGTCGTAGACCCTCCCTTTGGATAGCTGCCTGAACTGAAGATAATACGAACACTGGTACGGGAAAAACCACATCTCGCCGAGAATCAGGATGATGAAACCGATCACCCATGGATTGACGCCATAGTGCACCGCGACCGGCATCAGGATGGTGGCCATGATGACGATAGTGGCACTGATCGGCACCGCCAGCCGGATCACGAAAACGACCGCGGTGAGCAACAGAATGAACAGGCTGAAATTGCTATGCATATACTCGCCGAGCCACGGCAGGCGCGATGCAATCACCTGTCCGATGCCGAGATAGTTGATCGCGCTGGTGATGCCGACGATACCGCCCAGATAAATCAGGAACGGCCAATCGATTTTTTCGCGGAATTCTTTCTTGCTGAGCGCGCCGAACAGCAGCATGCTGAACAGGATAGCCATGCCCAGCCAAGGGGAAGAAACCTTGTGGAACGACGTAGTCACAATGCCGATCATGAACAGCAGCACGCCGATGATGGCGGCCCATTCCCGTTGCTTCAGTCGTCCCAGCAACCCGAGTTGGATCGATACCTGATCCCTGCGCAGCGTCGGCAGTTCGCCGCCTTTGAGCAGCGGCAGCGCCATCAAGCCATACAGCGCCAATAGAATCAGGCCGGTCGCCGCCGCCGCGATAAACCAGTTCAACCACTGGAACTGGTCCTGAATTTGATCCGGCAACAGCGCGAAGATCACGAAGTTGACCGATTTGCTGCTCAAGAAAATACCGGACAGCAGCGTCACGCCGACAAACGCGGAAACCGCCAGCCGGTTCGCCGCGGGCCCTTTCAATTTCAAGTGCAGGATTTCCAGCATATCCGACAGGAACGGGCTGACCAGTGCAACCCTGCCGTTGATTGACGGGATCAGCGGTGTGATCAGGAATCCGATTCCCAGCAATGCATTGTTTTGCCAGAACGAGGTGTTGGGCAATCTGGTCAGCAATAACAACAGCAGGCGATAACTCAGGCCCGAGGACACAATGACGGTCGCCAGGCCCAGCACGCTCATCGCCAGCATGAAACCGTCCGACGCCAGGCCGGACAAGATCACCGGCGTGGGCACCAATCCCATGGCCAGCGTGGCGAGCAACGCGAAAATCCCGGGAATATATTCATCGACGAGGGTGAATACCCACATCACGATGGTCGATGAAAACACCGCGAGAAAGTAGACGGCATTTTTCTCAAGGCCCCAATCTGCGCCGAAGTACAACACCAATGCAGGTGAAATGAAAGTGAGCAGCCATCCCACCAGCTCGATCAAATTCACCGTGGTCTTTTTGCCCTCGGCTAAAAGAACGTCGTCCTTCCTGGCGCCTTGCGTCTGAGGAAAATGGTCGCCTGCAAACGTCTGCATCAGCGAAAAATAAAATTTCGCCTTCAGCTCCGGCCTGGCCTCGAACAGGATCGCAAGGCTCTGTCGCGATATGACCAATACCCTTACCTCGGAAAGCGCGACCGCATCGGCCAGGTAATGGTCGAAATCGGTCGCGGCTTCTTCGCCCAGCCTGCGGCTATCGGAAGAAATGTCTTGCTGGTTCGCGGACACCATCTGTACGCGGCCTTCCAGCAGATAGAAAAACTTGTCTGCGGACGCTCCTGCGCGGTACAAGTAATCGCCAGGCCGCAGTACTTTTTCCGATGTATAGGGCAAAAGCCGCGCCAGTCCCAAGTAGGACGCGCCCTCGAAAATTGGATCGGTCAACAGCTCCCGGGCGCTGTTTGCATCGTCCGGGCCGTCAACGGCAATCGATAGTGCCGTCATGCGCCAATCTCCCTGCTTGATTTTTTATTTATATACGGTGTGAAGCGCACGCTGCGTCCAGCTTGATTCCGCCGGACGCTCGAATGGCTTAGCGCGCCGCCTTGTCGGACCATAGGCGCGCGGTATCCGGGGCTGCCGCCTGACCGAGCAAACCTCTTGTATAGATATCCGCCAGACGGCGCATCGCCGGCTTGTAACCCGCATTGGCCGACTGCGTCAGCCATGAAAGCGCTTGTGCATTGTCTTGCGGGACGCCCTTGCCCTGTTCATACAGGCGCGCCAGGTTGAATTGCGCCAGACCGAAGCGCTGCGCCGCCGCTTTGCGATACCACGATGCCGCAATGCCAAAATCCTGCGGCACGCTACGCCCCTGGGCGTACATGAATCCAAGATTGTTTTGCGCCAGCGCGTAATTCTGTGCAGCGGCCTTGTTGTACAGCGTGACCGCCATCGCATCGTCCTTGGCGATACCTTTTCCGCGCGCGTACAGAAAGCCGAGATTGGCTTGTCCCGCCGCGGAACCGTTGTCTGCCGCCTTGCGATACCAGTCCAATGCTTGCGCCAGATCCAGCGGCACGCCGTTACCGTTCTCGAACATGGAGCCGAGATTGTTTTGCGCCTGCGCGAAATTCTGCGCCGCAGCCTTGCGGTACCAGGTCACGGCCTGCGCATAATCTTTCGGTATGCCAAGTCCTTCGGCGTAAAAGTAACCGACCGAGGTCTGCGCCGGCGCAAATCCCGTATCCGCCGCCTTGCGGTACCACGTCATGGCTTGCGCGTGATTGACAGGCACGCCCAGGCCTTTTTCATACATCACGCCGAGATCGTTTTGCGCCTTCACCGTACCTTTGGCGGCATCCGCCGAGAATTCCTTTAGCGCTGTCGCATAGTCGCCTTTTTCATAGGCTGCGCGACCCAGCGCATAGTCGGCTTGAGCGGGCAGGGTCACTGCCGACACACCCGCCAGCATTACAAGCTTTGCAATCAATCGGGCCATCTTGTGTTTTCCTTCACCTATAAAAAATAAAACCTGGAGCGCACCATCCAAAAGTGTTTGGTTGAGCAACAAAAAGCACTACTATTGATATAGATCAATAATCGCAAGGTCCTTTATTTAACCGAAAGAATACACAAGGGCAAGGGGTTTGTATCTTTTGGTAAAAATATTTGCATTTTGTGATATAGATCATTTCATCTATGAAAGAATTGTGGCGCGTGAGATATTATAGTTGCCGTTTCTTCATCAGGGCGCACAATATTTTGAACGTCTGGTAATTCCGCTTTCCATCCTGTCTACTTCTACTTAAAGAAAAGAGGCTATCCATGCAAACCTCCAAATCCGTCAAGAAATCGTCTTTCCGCCAACTCGGTCAGGGCATGACTGAGTACATCATCATCGTCGCCCTGATTGCTGTTGCCGCCATCGGCGTGTACAGCATGTTCGGCCAAACCATTCGAGGCCAGGTTTCCGGTCTGGCGGGTGAAGTCGCCGGAACAGGCGCCGCGGCAGGCAAGAAGACCGCCGCCGACTCGGCAAAGAGTGCGCAGACCAAGGCTGCCGAAGGCAAAGGCATGTCGAGCTACGACGCCGGCAACGCGGCCAAGTAATCGGTCCGGGCGAGTCATTCCGTGCTGATCGACAAATGTGCGATGAGCCTGGAAATGTTTTCGCCCGCGTCGTGTTTGTATCCCATCCGATAAGTGAATGAGATCGCCATCTCCGCCACTCCCGATAAACCAGCGCGGTCAAGCGCTGGTTTTTTCGCTTATCACCGTATCCATCATCATTCTGGTCATGGTGTCGATGTACACCATGGGACAGCAGTCCATCGCCAAGATGAAGCTGCAAAATACCGCGGACGCCGCCGCCTACAGCGCGGTGCTGGCTGAAGCGCGCGATTACAATTTTGCGGCGTACACCAACCGCGCGATCATCGCCAACCAGGTTGCGGTAGCGCAGGTGGTCGGCCTGACTTCCTGGTCGCGCAATTACGCCGCGACCTACAACGGTCCTTACTCCTGGGTGCCGCAGGTGCTGACCTCGCTCGGCGGCCCGTTGGCAAAGATACTCTGGGATGCCCCGGTCAAGGCGTACAAGCCTGCCTCGAAGGCGTTCAGAAACGTGATGAATACAGCCGGGCCGGTAACGGTGAAAGTGCTGGACGGACTGATCGACATTCTCAGCCTGGCGCAGACCATCTACCATTACGGCACGGCCTTGACGGTTGCGCAAACCATCGGCCTGTCCCCGGCCAAGGTGCTCGACAAGCTGGCCGGTGTCGATGAAACGTCGCTGGGCGCGGTGAAGGATCTGTTGACCTTCAACGCAGCCTACAACGTCATCAAGCTGAACGACACCAATGCCGACCTCAGTACGCCCGGCACTGCGGCGGCGATCATTCACCTGGTGCAATGGTTCACGTTTGCGCAAAAGAAAAACCCGAACAGCTCGAATCAGGACGGCCTCAAGGGCGATCGAATGGCGCAGGTCACGATCGATTCACTCGACGGGTTTTCGAAAAACCGCAGTACCAAGGGCGGCGGCCCGGCGAAAAATTTTCCTGAAATGATGTACCTGACGCCGTTCGTGGTCGATCCGACCCGTATCATCCCCTACCAGAACGGTGCACTGCTGATGTATCTGTGGCATCGCGGCGGAACCGAACTCAAGCATATCGGCGTCAATAAAAAAACCTGGAGCGCGATGGATGGGACCGGCTTCGTCGGTATCGCGATTTTCTGGATCAGCATCATCGGCATACCGATCCCGATCCCGATTATGTTTCCATTCATTCCAATGGGCTGGGGCGCCGCACAGGCCGGCCCGAGCAGCAATCTCAATCCCAACAACAATTTCGGCACCGCGACGTCGGATGCCTACGGCGGCGTGTATGGAAATGCCCATACCGCGGGCGCGGCCGGGACTCAGCGCGGCCTGGGCGCCGGCACCAGCCTGGATACCCGCGCCGGATTGCGCGCCTATTTCGATCTGAAAAAGGTCGACAAGGACAACCTGATCGGCCCATCACTGATTCTCGAAGTTGAAAAGGCCGATGGCAAAATCCCGACCAGCAACACCATGTCGGGCGGCCAGTTCACCTTGAACAACGGCACGCGCAGCGGCTATATGCGCAGCCTGACCAAGGCGGAAATTTATTTCTCGCGGCCGAAAAAATTATGGGCTCGTGGCGATGGCAAGACCGAATTAGGCAGCCTGTACAACCCGTACTGGCAAGCCCGCTTGGCGCCGAATAATTTCCTTGAACAGTACGCTTCGATGTCTTATCACCTATGGTAAACCGACATTCCAGATCCGGCGGGCAAGCCATGATCGAGTTGCTGATCGTGGCCGGGTTCGTGCTGGTGCCGCTGTTTCTCGCGATCCCGCTGCTCGGAAAATATCTGGACGTGCGCGCCGCGGCCGTGCAGACGTCGCGCTACGCTGCGTGGGAACGGACAGTGTGGTTCGGCGGCGACGCCGCGTCCAGCCTGGGTTGGTTCGGCGTGAGCCGCAGATGGCAGGCCAATGAAAAGACCGATGATCAAATCCGGCGCGAGATCGGTGTACGCCATCTTTCCGAAACGGGTACGTCCGATGCCTTCTCGAACAGCGACCGCAGTGCCGGCAATTTCAAAGGCGGTTCAAAAGCGCTGTGGCAAGACCGTAACGGCCAAAAATTGCTCGCCGATTACAACGATATCCAGAACAAGGTGGATAACAATCCGGCGCCCGGCACCTTGAATAAAATCCTTACGCCGATTGCAAATTTCGCGTCCACGCTTGGCCCGTTTGTGCTGGAGATGAATGCCGAATATGGCGCCAAGGTAACGATCAAGATCAAGGATATCGATTTCGACCATTACCTGGCCAAGACCTCCACCGCCGATTTCAGCGAGACCAATGTACTGCTGGCCAACGGATGGAACGCGAACGGGCCGGATGACAGTGCGAAGACCAGCGCCAAACAACAAGTGAAAGGCCTTGTGCCCACATCCATCCTGGCCGCCGAAATCGAAGGCGTGAAGATCATGGATTATGTGCTGGGCGCGCTTTCGGTATTCCTGCCGGAAGCATCGAAGCTCGAGCCGGGCAAGATCGAACCCGATATCGTGCCGGCGGACCGCCTCAAATAATATGCCGATGACCAGACCGACAAGTTGCAGAAATCACGCAAGGCGCATCGCCGGCCTGGCGTTTTGCATCGCGCTTTCGGGCGACCTTGCCGCCGGGGAGATGGATTGCCCCCACTTTCAGGAACCCGACGCCAAGCTGGAATGGGTAGCGCCGTACATGATTTATAACGGCGTACCGATGAGCGTAAAGCGTTTCGACAGCGAACAAAAGCCGGCCGATATTCTTGCGTTTTACCGCCGGGCATGGGCCGCCAACAGCGCCGGGGCGCCGGTTGAAAATACGGTCGATCCGTGGCAAACGATTTCAGTGGTGCGCGGGAAATGCTTTTTTACTGTGCAGGTACAAGCCGCGGGAAAAAATGGCTCGACCGGCCTGTTGAGCGCAACCCAGGCGCCTGGCCGGACGCGCGTCATCGCCCCCGGCAAAGCCCTGCCGATGATGTCGGGCAGCACCGTCATCAACGACATTGAACATCGCGACGAAGGGAAGATGGCGCGCACCCTGTTGCTGAGCAATGCATTTTCAGCCGAATCGAATGCCAGCTTTTATCGCCAGACCCTGGCCGACCAGGGGTGGCGCACCGTAAGCAGCTATCAGATGACGACTAAAAAAGGCCCCGGCATTACGCTGGTGATGAAACGCGGGCTGGCCGAAGCCAGCCTGGTGATTACTCGCGACGGCCGGAACACGACCGTGCTCGCCAACCTGGTGGACAGTCCATGATCACACGCCTACCGATGCAGCGCGCCATGACACGGCGCCGAACCGCCGGCCAGTCGCTGATCGAGTACCTGGTCGTATTGATGGTGGGAGTCATCGTGCTGGTGACCGGCACCGATCCTCCGATACAAAAGCTTGCCACGGCGATTCGCGACTATTACACCGATTATTCGTATGCGATATCGATTTCATCGATGCCGAACTGTTTCAATTCAGTCGGATTGGGGCCGGTAACGGTAGGCGTGGACAAATGCATCGACCTGAAAGATCCGGAATGGCCGGTGGATGTATCGTTTGACTAAGCGTTTGTTTGACTAAGCGTTTAACTGAGTCGGCGAAGATCGACCAGAAATAGTTTTCGGCAATGCGCCGGCATAACAACATTATTTACTTCTAGGCAGGGTCACCAACTTGAAAATCCAACGCCCCAACATCAAGATCAACAAAACCTGGTTGATGCTTGTTATCGCGATCGTACTCAGCTTGCTGACAGCCTGGCTGACTCTGCAGTATCTCAAGTTCAAAGAGCAGAGCATCGAAGCCGAAGTCACCGCACGCTCCCAGCAGGACAGGGGCGCCACCATCGCCGTGGTCGTGCCGACCAGGCCGCTGGCGGCGGGTGCACTGCTTGATGACGGCGTCGTCGCTTCGCGCAACGTGCCGGCCGATTTCGTGTACGACGACACTATTACGGTCGCACAGTTCGATGCACTCAAGGGTCACGCGCTGATCCGGCAAGTCGAAAGAGGCAAGCCGCTGCGCCGAGCCGACGTGCGCGAAATTTTTGCGGATTTCTCGGGCACCCTGAAACCGGGCAAGCGCGCGATGACCATCAATGTCGATGAAATCAATTCGGTGTCGCACATGGTGGAGCCGGGCAACCTCGTGGACCTGATGCTGGTGTTGAGCGGCAGCGAAGATTCGACCAACCAGACGGTGGTGCCGTTCCTCGATCAGGTCAAGGTGCTGGCGACCGGCCAGAAAATCACGCAAGACGATCCTGCTTCGCAAGCTTCGCAGGAGCGCCGGGTAAGTTACAGCAATGTCACCCTGGAAGTCACGCCGACCCAGGCGGCACGGCTCACGCTGGCGCTTGAACTCGGCAAGATTCGCGCGGTGCTGCGCAATGAAAACGACCAGCAATCGGTGGATTTCGAATCGGTCAATGCCAACAACCTGCTGGACGACATCCGCGAACGGGAAAGACGAACCGCGCTTGCCAGGCCGCGCAGCTCTCCTTCTTCGGCCGGCTATATCGAATACTTCATCGGCGGCAAGGGAGGCAGCGATGCCGTGGCGCCGGTGATCAACGTACCGTTGCCGGCCGGCCTGATGTCCGCGCAAGCGCCCGCTGCCGCAGGCGCCGCCAATGCCCCGGCCGGATTACCGCAGAACCTGACTGATCTGATCAAGCTCAGCCAGGGAAGCAATGCGGCGAACGCCAAGTCATCCAAGTAAGGTAGAAAAATAATGCTGATACGCCCTCTTATCGTCCTTTTCTGGTGTTTCCTGGGTCTTTCCCCCATCGCTTATGCGCAGGAAAATTTGACTGAAACGAAAAACAGCGAAATCCAGATGTTCGTCGGCGAGGTGAAAATCCTTCCCGCGGGACGCATCCATCGCATCGCCGTCGGCAACGGCAAACTGTTCACCACCTCGGTGCTGGGCAACAAGGAGCTGTTGCTGATTGCCGAAGCGCCCGGCGACTCTTCCTTGGTGATATGGTCCGACGTCAACCGCAAAACCGTCTATACCGTTCGCATCAGCCCGCGCGACTCCGGCGATACCAATCGCAACGTGAATGCGATGCTCAAGGATATTCCGGGCATCCAGATTACGCCGGTCGGTGGAAATATCATCATCAGCGGCAGCGCCAGCAAGGAAAATCTCGAGCGTATCGCCGCTGCCGTGAAGATGTATCCGCAAGCCGCCAGCCTGGTGCGTGAAGAAGAAGTCTCGATGCGGAAAATGGTCTACATGAAAGTGCAGATCATCGAGATGAAGAAATCCGTACTCGAAAACATCGGCTTGCAATGGCCTGGTTCGGCCGCAGGCCCGATGCTCGGATTCTCCGGCAATTTCGGCACCGACCGACCTCAGACCCAGGGGCCGCTAAAAGGAATCCTCCCGGTACCCAACAATGGATTGCTGACCTATCTCGGCATTTCCACTCTCATCAACACCACCATCAATCTCGCCAAGAATAACGGCGATGCCTACACGCTGGCCGAACCGGAACTAAGCGCGCGCAGCGGCGGCGAAGCCAAATTTCTCGCAGGCGGCCAGATTCCTCTTCCGGCGGTATCGGCGCTCGGCGGCGGCTCGGTGGAATTCAAGGATTACGGTATCCGGCTTGCGATCAAACCGATCGCCGATGACCACGGCAACATCATCGCTTCGATCAAGACCGAGATCAGCAGCATCGATCCATCGGTTGCGGTGCAAGGCATTCCCGGTTTCCTGACGCGCCAGTCGGAAACCGAAATCAATGTGAAGAACGGCCAGACCATCGTGATGTCGGGCTTGGTCAATACCGAAATGTCCAACGATGCGGCCCGGGTTCCGGGCATCGGCAACGTCCCGGTGCTGGGGCGCCTGTTCCGCTCGGATAGCTTCCGCTCCGGACGCACCGACCTGGTGATCCTGGTCACGCCGACCATTACCGATCCGGGCTCCACGATCAATCGGGAACGCATTGAAAAAGGCATGGACATACGCGAGCGCTTCGAGCGCAAATTGAGCAATCAAGACATCATCGACTAAGGGTTCAGCATGCTGCTTATCGCCGTCACTACGCCCCGGGGCCAACGTACCGAAGAAGAATGCACGATCGACAGTTGCACCGTCGGCAAAGGCGATGACAACCGGATCATGCTGCAGGGCTGGTCGGTCGGCCGTTCTCACGCCACCATCCATCGCCGCAAGGACGGCGTTTATGTGGAAGATCACGGCGCTTCTTCCGGCACCAAGGTCAACAATAAAAAGATCGCCGGCCTTCATGGACCGCTCAAAGCGGGCGATGAAATCAGCATCTGTGATTACCTCCTCAGCGTGCTCGATATCGAAACGGAAGCGGCTGCTCCCGTATCGGCCGCGCCGGCGCCTGCCGCGCCCGCGCCCGCCGTCGAAACGCCGCTGGATCAACCGACCGCGGCTGAAGCGGCGGAAACAATCGTGGTTCTCAAGAACCTGCACCTGCAGCTGATCAAGCAAATGGATCTGCGCCGGGTCGACGTGAACCGCCAGAGCGAAGACGAACTGCGCGAGAACACCAAGGCGATGCTGGAAGAAATCGTTACCACCGACAAAACCATCCCCGCCCGCCTGGACCGCGCGATGCTGGTGAAGCGCGTACTGGATGAAGTGGTAGGGCTGGGTCCGCTGGAAGACCTGCTTGCCGACGATTCGGTATCGGAGATCATGGTCAACAGCTACGATGAAATTTTCATCGAACGCAGCGGACAATTGCAGAAGTCTCCCATCACTTTCACCAGCAACCAGTCGGTGCTGAGCGCGATCGAGCGCATCGTTACGCCGATCGGACGCCGTATCGATGAAAGCTCGCCGATGGTGGATGCGCGCCTGAAAGACGGATCGCGCGTGAATGCGGTGATTCCGCCGCTGGCGCTCAAGGGCGCCAACATCACCATTCGTAAATTCTCGAAGAAGAAGCTGGTGGGCGAGGACCTGATTCGTTTCGGCTCGATGACGCCGCCCATACTCGGCTTCCTGAAAACCATCGTGGAGCAGAAAGCCAATATCATCATTTCCGGCGGCACCGGCTCCGGCAAGACCACATTGCTCAATGTGATGTCGAACTACATTCCAAAGGATGAACGCATCGTCACCGTGGAAGACGCGGCGGAATTGCAGCTCGGCCAGCCGAATCTGGTCGGCCTCGAATCGCGTCCGGCCAACGCGGAAGGCAAAGGCCTGGTCACGATTCGCGACCTGGTCAAGAACTGCCTGCGCATGCGCCCCGACCGGATCGTCGTCGGCGAATGCCGCGGCGGCGAAGCGCTCGACATGCTGACCGCGATGAACACCGGCCATGACGGCTCGCTGACCACCGCGCATGCGAATACGCCGCGCGATTGCCTGGCGCGTATCGAGGTGATGGTGATGATGGCGGGCATGGATTTGCCGATCCGCGCGATCCGCGAACAGATTGCTTCGGCGATCCGCTTCATCGTGCAGCAGAATCGCTTCTCCTGCGGCACACGCAAGATCACGCACATTACCGAAGTCACCGGCATGGAAGGCGACATCATCCAGCTGCAGGATATTTTCCTGTACAAGCGGGAAGGCTTCGGACCGGACGGCAAGGTACGCGGCCGGCATATCGCCACCGGACAGATCCCCGAGTTCTATGAAGAACTGGCCAGCCGCGGCATGGAAATCGATTTGAACCTGTTTGCCTCGGAGGACAAGCGACCGTGAATAGCCTTGGACTGTTAATCGCGGTCGGACTGTTGGCCGCCTTCTCGATCATCTGGATTGTCATGCAGGGTGCGAACACGATTCTGGCGCGCCAGAAATCCGCACTTGAGACATCGACCAAGACCACGCTGGCCGACATGTTCATCTTTCTCGACCCGACGCAGATTTTTTACTACAACGTCGCCGCCCTCGTGATATTGCCGACACTGGTTTGGCTGTTTACCAACAATCCGGTATTCGTCACTTTCACCGCGGTTGCGACCCTTGTGCTGCCCAAGTATTACATCAAGAGCTTGAGCACGAAGCGCCTGAAACGTTTCGAGGAACAGTTGCCCGATGCGTTATTGATGGTGTCCGGCGCAATGCGTGCCGGCGCCAGCCTGAACGTGGCGCTGGAATCGATGGTCAAGGAACAGAAGCCGCCATTGAGCCAGGAATTTGAACTGATGTTGCGCGAGCAGCGTCTCGGCGTGGATTTCGACACCGCGCTGGTCAACATGGAAAAGCGCAATCCGCTGCAGGACTTTTCGCTGGTCGTCTCCGGCTTGCGTATTTCGCGTGAAGTCGGCGGCAACCTCGCGGAGATCCTGGAATCGCTCTCCGCCACCTTGCGCGAAAAAGCGACCATGGAAGGCAAGATTCGCAGCCTGACCGCACAGGGGAAAATGCAGGGAATCATCATGTCCTGCCTGCCGCTGCTGATGATGGCCGCGCTCAACTGGATCGAGCCGGTAGCCATGGGCACGATGTTCACCACGCTGTTCGGCTGGGTGACGCTGTCGGTGATTTTGGTCATGATCACCATCGGCTATTTATTCATCCGCAAGATCACCGACATCGACGTCTGACATCATGCCTTCGACCGCCCTCATTGCACTCTTCATCGGCATCGCGACCGGCATATCGGTCCTGCTGATCAGCTACAGCCTTTCCAAACTCAAGGCAGAGGTGCCGAGGGAGGAACGCGAGTACATGGATCCGTTGCCGTCGATCCTGAAAATGTCGTGGCCGCTGATCACTTTCATCGAATACCATTTTTGTTCGCGGCTGCCGCCGGCCTGGCTGGAAAAAACCCACAAGCGGCTGCAGGAAACCGGCGTCGGCTATATCCTGACCGCCGAGCAGTACTACGCGGTGCGCATTTTTTCCACGATCGTCGCGTTCCTGCTGACGCTGTTTTCGCTGCATGCGCTGGATCACTCGTCGCCCTGGATTCTGGTCGGCATGACGCTGCTCGGAAATTACTATCCGGAGATCTGGCTGCGCGACGTTCGCGCCCGCCGCGAAAAGGAAATCCTCAAGGCTTTGCCCGTGTATCTCGACTTCATTACGCTGGCGGTGGAAGCCGGCCTGAATCTCACCGGCGCGATCAAGCAGGCGATGGACAAAGGACCGCACGGCGCGTTGCGCAACGAGTTCCAGATGATCACGCGTGATCTGCGCGCCGGCGTGCCGCGCGCGGACGCATTGCGCCGCATGGAAAACCGGCTGAACATGAAAGCCATCAGCAGCTTTGTCGGCACCGTGATCCAGGCCGAAAAAATGGGCGCCAGCGTCGGCGCGGCATTGCGCGTGCAATCGCAGCAGCGCCGCATCGAGCGTTTCCAGCGCGCCGAAAAACTGGCGATGGAAGCGCCGGTCAAACTGATTCTTCCGCTGATCGCATTCATCTTCCCGGTCACCTTCATCGTGCTCGCGTTCCCGATCGTCGTGAAGTTCATGCAGGAAGGCATGCTGTGAAACTCGGCGCAATCTATCTCCATGACCAATGCCTGGTGCCGCGCGTGTGGAACGCGGTCAGCGCATGGGAGAGAACGCGCGGACTGCTGGGCCGCCCGCCGCTGCAGTCCGGCGAGGGCATGCTGATCAACGATTGCCGCCTGGTGCATACGCTGGGCATGGGTTATGCGCTGGACCTCGCCTTTCTGGATCGCAGCGGACAGGTGCGCAAACTGGTAACAGGCTTGAGCCCGGTTCGCATCGCGGGCAGCCTGCAAGCCAGCACCACGCTGGAGCTGGCGCCGGGCACGCTGGCCGGTATCGGCCTGAAGGAAGGCGACCGTCTCACATGGCGCGAGGCCTCGACATGAAGCGGGCGCTGAATTATCTGCTGCCGGTTTTTCTGCTCGGCGGTTGCGCGATGCTGTCGACCGAATCGGGCAACCTGTACGACATGCGGCGCGATGCGCAGGTCGCCTATGCCGGCGGCCAGGACGAGCGCGCGGAAAAATTGCTGATCGGCCTGACACGCGCCGTGCCCAACGATGCGGAAGCCTGGTTCTATCTGGGCAACCTGTACGCGCGCACCAATCGGCCGGAACAGGCGACCGAGGCGTATCAAAAGTCGCTGATGCTCAATAGCGGCGATGTGCGCGCATGGCACAACATCGGCGTGGTGCGCGTGCGCGAAGCATGGGCCGCTTTCATCCAGGCGCATCACCTGGCCCAGCCCGACGATCCGCTGCATGCCAAGCTGGAAAGCCTGATCAATGCAATGGAGAAAATTCCGCTGGATGGCTTGAGCCGTTCGGCAAAACCGGCAGCGCCTGCCGATGCCAAAAAATGAAACTTCGCCATTTCAGACACGGCAAAACGTTCCAGGGCGGGCAAGCCCTGGCCGAATACATTTACGTGTTTCCGATTCTGGTAATGCTGATTCTGGGTGCGATCCAGTTCGGCTTCATTTATCAAACCAAGGCAACCTTGAACTACGCGACTTTTTCCGCAACGCGACAGGCAGCGCTGAATAACGGCGCGATGTCGGCCATCGTCGATGGCCTGACATCGGGCATGATGCCGCTGTTTACGCACAGCAGCAGCACCGGCGGCGCACGCAACCTGGAACTGCTCAAGAATGCGTGGAAACTGGCGAACAAGCAAATCACCGATCCGAAACTGACCGTGATCACCATCGTCAATCCGACCAATGCTGCCTTGAGCGCTTATAAAGGCGGCTCGGAATCGGGTAATGAAATCCCGAACGACAACCTGATGTACCGCTCCACCAATATCTCGGGCGGCGGCATGAACGTCCAGGACGCCAATCTGCTCAAGGTACGCGTGACCTACTGCTACCGGATGGCGGTGCCTATCCTCAACAAGCTGATCTATCACCTGGCCATCGATCCGCCGCCAACGCCGGTGGTCGGCGCCACCGCGGCCGACATGCTGGCGTCCGAAGGCGGCGGTTCGACCAGCAAGCCGTGCACCGGGCTGACCGATGAATACCGCATTCCGATTACCTCGGAAGCAGTGGTGCGCATGCAAACGCCGTTCAAGAATCCCGGCAAATGGGTGGGGCCATGACCGCGATCATTCTCGATGCCGCGCCGGCGCCGACACGCTCCAGGATATTTTCGCTGCGGGGCCGTCTGGGCCGCGCACAGTACATCGCCTACTCGCTCGGCGCGGTGGTCGGCGCATTCCTGTTCATGTTTCTGGCCGGCCTGGGATTGATGCTGTCGGGCCAGTTGGGACGCCTGCTGTACATCGTCGTCAGCGTGCTGCTGTTTTATGGTTTTTTGCCGATCTTCTTTACGATACTGACCATCAAGCGCGCGCATGATTTCAATGCCGGCGGCTGGCTGGCGCTGTTGCTGCTGGTGCCTGTGGTCAACCTTCTGTTCTGGTTCGTTCCCGGTACACGCGGCGAGAATGCCTACGGCGCAGCGCCGCAAGCCGCTTCCACCGGCCTCAAGCTGATCGCTGCCGCGCTGCCGGTATTGCTGCTGCTGGCTTTCCTGGCAACCGGAGGCCCGCAGGCAATCCGTCAAACCGGCGCCTCTCCGGCAACGCAACCGTCCACCTCACTGAAACCGTACACGCCATGAAATCCAGCCAAGCCCCCACTGTCATTTCGGAATTCGAAAACCGCTTTCCGAAAATCGCCGAGGAACTCGGTCGTCACAACCTGGAAATGCTGCTGGACGGCGCATCCGTGCTGGAAATTCCGGCCGGCCGCACGCTGATCCGCGACCGCATGCCGGTGGATTTCCTGTATTTCGTGCTCGACGGCACACTTAGCGGCTATATCGAGGAAGCAGGAAAATCGAAGCGCCTCGATACGATCAAACCCGGCGAATGGATGGGCGAGATTTCGGTTTTGAGCGGCGAGCACATTGCCAGCGCGACCATCATCACCGATACGCCATGCAAGCTGGTAAAGGTACATCACATCACTTTTGAAAAACTGATCGCCGAAAATGAAGCCGTCGCCAAAGTGCTGCTGGGGCATTTCATCGCATTGATGGCGAAGCGCTTTCGCGTCTCGCAGGTACACGAATAACATCGCCAGGAAGAGCCGAAACCATGGACTTGAAATTTTTCCTTAAAAATCTGCCCGCCTTCGAAGAATTCAAGGCGCCGCATCTCGACATCCTGGCCGCCCGCCTGCAGGTGGAGCAGCATGACGATGGCCATGTCTTCATCAGACAAGGAACGCAAGGCCAGGCACTGTACCTGCTGCTGCAGGGTTCGGTGCGCATCACCCGGCGCGATGCGGGCGACGAGGCAGAGCAAGAAGTGCGCGAACTGAGCGATGGTGAAATATTCGGCATGCTGTCTCTGATCGACGATTTGCCCGCTTCCGCGACCTGCGTCGCGCGCGGCTCGGTCACCACCGCGGCATTGACGCGCGACGCGTTCCAGCAACTGTTTCACGACGCTTCCCCTATCGGCCATCACCTGCAATACATGGTGGCCGTGCAGATGGCACGTGACATTCAGGATGAAAACAAGCGCTTTCGTGCCGCACTGGCCAACGCCTGACGGGTATTGCTCCACTGTGCCGAAAAAACCATCCGACCTCCGCGTGCCTCGCTATGTTTCCGCCGCACCGCTTGCACTGCTGTTGCTTCAGGCATGGGCCTTTGCCGCCGAAGCGCCGGTAACGCCGGGCAGCGTGCAAGAGTCGCTGGGTGCGGGCAAACCGCGCATGCCGGGCACGCCGCCGCAAGTCGTGCTGCCGCAGCAGCCGGCGCCGTCGCAGCACGATCCGAGGGCTCGGCGTTTTCGCGTCAATGCATTCGACATGTCGGGCAACACGGTCTTCAAGAAGCGTTTGCTGAAGCGTCTGCTGGAACGGTTCGTCGACATGGAACTGAACCTGCACGACTTGAACAAGGCCGCCGATACCATCACCGCGTTTTATCATGAACGCGGCTACACGCTGGCACGCGCGGTAATCCCCGCGCAAAGGGTGGTCGATGGCGTGGTCATTATCCACATTGTCGAAGGCCGCATCGGCAAGGTGACTTTTCGCGGCAACAAACGCCATTCGTCCGATTTTCTTGCGGCACGCACCGCCCTGATCAAACCCGGCATGCTGGTCACTACCAACCGCTTGGAAAACAATCTGCTGCTATTGAACGACCTGCCGGGCTTGAGCGCCAAGGTCGTGCTGGAGCCGGGCGCGGAGTTCGGCGCCACCGATGCGGAAATCAAGCTGACTGAAAGGCTGTTCAGCGGCAGCGCCAGCGTCAATAATTACGGGCGCAAGGAAACCGGCCAGAACAAGCTGGAGCTCGCGCTGAACGTCAATTCGCCATTCGGCTGGGGCGATCAGCTTGCGTTGAGCGGCTCCAATACGCAACATAAACTGATCCGTTACTGGAAGGCCGGCTATTCGCTGCCGCTCAATACCGTGGGCACTCGGCTTGCGCTCGGGACTTCCAAAGCCGCTTACGACGTCAGCGGTGCGTTGGCGGTTTTGGGGATTGCCGGTGAAGTCAAAACCACCGAGTTTGTCCTCAGCCATCCGTTCGTGCGCAGCCGCCAGGAGAACCAGTCGCTGAGCATCGGCGTCAAGCGCAGCCATCTGGTGCAGGATGCGCTGGCCACGCGGATTTCCGACAATCGGATCAATGTGCTGACCGCCACATACCAGATCAACCATATTCACGACGATGCGTCGGTCACCAACGCCAGCTTCGGGCTGGCCACCAATTTCAAGAAGGTCAAAAGCGCGACCCAGCAGGATGCGTTGTTTGCCCGTCTGGAACTCGACGTCAATCACGTCTCGCCTTTCATGCAGCAGTGGGATATCTACCTGCGCGGCAATCTCGTTCACAGCAGAGAGATGCTGCCGGATACCGAGAAATTTTCGTTGGGCGGCCCCGGTAGCGTACGCGCTTACCGCCCGTCGGAAGTGCGCGGCGATAGCGGCTACCTGGCGACGATGGAGCTGCGCCGCCCATTCGCCGTGATGGGCAAGATGGGCGTATTCCGCCTGACCGCGGACGTCGGCGAAGTGATCTACAAGATGCCCGGCTTCAGGGATAGCCGGGACCGCTTGCGCAGCGTCGGGATCGGCGCCACTTTTTATCCGGCCAACGGGACGACGGCGTCGATCGATGTGGCAAGACCGACCGGCGGCAGGACGCATACCTCGACCGACGGCAAAAAGAACAGGATCTGGCTGAATGTCGGCACAAGCTTCTAATCCGCTCCGGCAGTCGATACTGCTGGCCCTGGCCCTGCTCTATCAGGGAACGGGCCACGCCGAATTGCCGAGCGGCGGCGCCGTCGCGGGCGGCGCCGCATCGGTCAACCAGTCGGGCGGCAACCAGGTCATCAACCAGGGTACGCAACGCGCCATCATCGACTGGCAAAATTTTTCGATCGGCGCCGGCAACAGCGTACGCATCAACCAGCCCAACGCTTCTTCGGTACTGCTCAACCGCGTGGTGGGCGGCAATCCATCGAACATACTCGGCAACCTCTCGGCCAACGGCCAGGTATTCCTGGTCAATCCGTTCGGCGTGTATTTCGGCGCCGGCGCCACGGTCGATGTCGGCGGACTGCTGGCAACCACGCTCAACATCCGCAATGAAGATTTCATGGCGGGGAACTATATCTTCAACCGCGGCAGCCTATCCGCGGCACGCCGCGAAGTGATCAACGCCGGCGTGCTCAAGGCGCGCGAAGGCGGCTATATCGTGCTGGCCGGCGACTATACGGCCAACAGCGGCGTGATCCAGGCGCGGCTCGGCACGACCGCCCTTGCGTCCGGCAACAAGATGACGCTCGACATCAAGGGCGACAACCTGATCAATTTCGCGGTCAATGAAAGGACCGTTGCCGAGCTTTCCGGCGCGGAAAACAGCGGACAGCTCCTGGCCGACGGCGGACGCGCAATCATGACGGCATCGGTCGCCCGCGATCTGGCCACCGCCACGGTGAACAACTCCGGCCTGATCCAGGCGCGCACCATGGTCGAGCGGGACGGCGCAATTTATCTGTCCGCCGACGGCGGCAATACGCTGGTCAGCGGCACGCTGGATGCCGGCGGGCGCGACGCCGGGCAAAAGGGCGGGACCATCGAAGTATTGGGCGACAAGGTGGCGCTGGTGGGTAACGCCTCCGTCGACGCGTCCGGAGACATGGGCGGAGGCAGGATCAACGTCGGCGGTAATTTCCAAGGCACGGGGCCGCTGCCGAATTCACGCACCGCCTACGTCGGCAAGGATGTGAAGATCGCCGCCGATGCGTTAAGCAATGGCAATGGCGGCGAGGTGGTGGTCTGGGCCGACGGCCAGACGCGCTTTTATGGCGACATTACCGCCCGCGGAGGAGCGCAGGGCGGCGATGGCGGCAATGTCGAAGTGTCAGGCAAGGATATTCTCGACTATAACGGCACGGTCAATACACTGGCGCCGCAAGGCAAAGCCGGCACCTTGCTGCTCGATCCGACCGATATCGAAATCGTGACCAGCGTCGATCCCGCCACCACGGACATGACCGGCACGTCGCCGTTTTCCGACGCCACCAACAACGGCGGCACCTCGCGCATGAGCGTTGGCGCGCTGGAAACCGCTCTTGCCGGCGGCAACGTCACGGTAACGACCCAGACAGCTTCCGGTTCCGCGCCCAAAGGCGGCACGATCACGATCGATGACGGCGGCGGCGGTGGCGTCCAGTGGGGCACGACGTCCATGCTGAAGCTGCAAGCCGACAACCAGATCCTGATCAATTCGCATGTTCAAGGTCCAAATGGCATGCTCTGGCTTGATGCCGTCAATGGCGCAGCGCTTAAACCAGGCACGTTACTCGGCGCGAATACGCTACTTGCGACAGGTGGCGGAAACTGGGATCTGGCGGGCGTCGGGAATACAGGTTTCGTCAATAGCTACAGCGACGTCAACACACTAGCTGCAAACATCACCGGCGGCGGAGTTTTCCGTTTCGGTAACAACAAGAATCTCACAATTGGAACCGTCAATGGTGTCAGCGGGATCACGCATACTAACGGCGATACCCGCATTTATCTGGACCGCCACAGCGACGCACTACAGCTTTCCCAGAACATAACCTCGCGCCGGCTTATCATGCGTGCCGCCGGAGGAATTACCCAACCGGGCGGACGCATCCAAACCAATGAACTCGCGCTAACCGGCGGCGCAGTCACTCTCACACAATCCGGCAACCAGGTAGGCACCCTTGCTGCCTCGCTGAATGGCGCTATCAGCGTTACCAATTCGCGCGCGTTAGAGATCGGAAGTGCTTACGGCTACACCGGCATCACCACCATTAACCGCAACGTCACACTTAACACCGGCAACGCAACCGGCTTCGACGCAACTAAACCGCCAGACCCGAACAATGCCGTCGCCGCGAACCGGAATCCTGCCAGCCTCAACATCAGGGAGAGCATCAACGCAGGTACTGGCCAGATCGCAATCACCGCCGGCACCGGTGGGGTATACCAGCGAGGCGACGTCGGCACTGACGGCCAGCCAATCGCCGCAGGCTCGCTGACCGCCGCTCGTCTAGTCTTGCGCAGCAATAGCACCACCAATGTTACGCCCTTCATCCTGAACAACTCCCAGAACCTGGTCAGCACCATGGCGGCCAGCGTGAACGGCACAATCGCCTATGCCGGCGGCCCGCTGACCGTCGGCACGGTTGACGGCGTCAGCGGTATTACTACGACCGCCAATACGATCGTGGTACCGGCCGGCACCGACGCCAGCGGCCGCGCCACGCCGGCCTTCTATAACGCCGACAACATCTCGCTATCCGTAGGCGGCAACTTCAATATCAACGAAAACATCGACGCCACCAGCACCAACGGAACCGGCTCGGTCTCGCTCGGCATGGGCGGCAACTTCGTGATGCAGACCACCAACGGAAAACGCATCAACGCCAAGACCCTCGGCGTGTTCGGCGACGACATGCAGGGCACGTTCCGGCTCACCACCAACGTCTCGTCGCTGGCGGCCGCCGGCGGCAAGCTGATGATAATCAACAACAGCGCCCATACCGGCGACCTGACCGCCATCGGCATCGGCGCCCCGGCGGCCAATGCAAGCGCAACCAACAACGGCAGCACGGTCAGCGTGGACAGCGCCAGCAAACCGGTCGGCGATTTCTACCTGACCACCGCCGGCGGACTGAACGTCATCAAGCTGATCAGCAAAGGCAGCAACCTGATGCTGCGCTCCAGTTCGCTCGATATCCTGCTCGACGCGGCAACCGCCGACGGCGCGCGCATCATGCTGCAGCCATTCAATCTTGCCAGCAAGGTCGGCATCAACAACAGCGCCGATACGGATTTCACGCCTGACATCAATTACGCCGGCGCGACCCTGCTCAAGTTCACCAACCCGACCGCAACTTTTTTCTTCGGCACGCCGCAGAACACCATTCTCCAGGATGCAGCCGTGCCGAATGCGGCGAAGAACACGCTCACCGGCGATATCCATATCGGATCGGATGGCGCATTCAATCTTGGTTACCGCAGCCTGTCCGCCGAGACATCGGGCAGCATCGTGGCGCACAACGTGGGACCGTTATATAACCTGAGGCTTGCGGCGCCGAATCTGACGATCAACTCGTTCAATACGTTCGGCCCGCAGATGCATTTCTTCAGCAACAATCTGAGCCTGCCCGGTGACGCGAGCAATTACGTCAACCCGAACAAACCAAGCATCACGCTGCGCACATTGAATGAACAAACGGTGTGGATCGGCCTGTCGCATGTCGCCAATGAACCTCAGATCACATCGCAGACGCTTCAAAAGCTTCCCGACGGCAGCACAATCATCGTCAGCGGCAGCACCGATTATCCATTCCCGTCGGCGGGGGCCGGCTACGGCGATATCCACATCCCATGGAATGACGGCGTCGGCATCGGACTCGGCAACAGGAAACTGGTTCTGTCCACCGGACACAAGCTGTATGTCTACGGCGCGACACCTGCCTACACGGAGAAAAACGATGGCGGCACCAGCGGCGGATTATGGAAAGGTTGCCAGGACCTGGCCACCTGCCAGGGAACCAATCCCAATCCATTCCCTGATCCGACGCCCACCGATGGCGGTGGAGGCGGCAGTGATACCGATTCCGGCAACGACGGCACTCCGAATAACCCGGATAACGGAAAATGCGCAGGATGTCCTCCTGCGCCGCCCAATGACAATCCTTACCCGCCAGACACCACACCTATCGGCGGCGGTGACGGAAACAACGATGGAGACGGCCAGGGTTCCGGGGACGGTAGCGGCACGGGTGATGGTGACGGAACAGGAACCGGCGATGGAACCGGTACGGGAGACGGCACCGGTACCGGCGACGGTGGTGATGGTTCAGGTGCAGGCGGTGCCGGAGACGGCGACGGCGGTGATGGCGGCGGCGGAACCGGCAGCGGCGGGACTGGCGATGGTGACGGAACAGGAACCGGCGATGGCGACGGCACGGGCGATGGAACCGGCACAGGAGACGGCACCGGTACCGGCGACGGTGGTGACGGTTCGGGCACAGGCGGTGCAGGCGATGGCGACGGCGGTGATGGCGGCGGAGGAAGCGGCAGCGGCGGTACCGGTGACGGTGACGGAACAGGAACCGGCGATGGTACCGGTACAGGAGATGGCACCGGTACCGGCGACGGTGGCGATGGTTCGGGCACAGGCGGTGCCGGAGACGGCGACGGCGGTGATGGCGGCGCGGGAACCGGCAGCGGCGGTACGGGTGACGGAGACGGAACGGGAACCGGCGATGGCGACGGCACAGGCGATGGAACCGGCACAGGAGACGGCGCCGATACCGGCGACGGTGGTGACGGTTCGGGCACAGGCGGCACAGGCGATGGCGACGGCGGTGATGGCGGCGGCGGAACCGGCAGCGGCGGGACTGGCGATGGTGACGGAACAGGAACCGGCGATGGCGACGGCACGGGCGATGGCACCGGCACAGGAGACGGCACCGGTACCGGCGACGGTGGTGACGGTTCGGGCACAGGCGGTGCAGGCGATGGCGACGGCGGTGATGGCGGCGGCGGAACCGGCAGCGGCGGCACGGGTGATGGTGACGGAACAGGAACCGGCGATGGAACCGGTACGGGAGACGGCACCGGTACCGGCGACGGTGGTGATGGTTCAGGTGCAGGCGGTGCCGGAGACGGCGACGGCGGTGATGGCGGCGGCGGAACCGGCAGCGGCGGGACTGGCGATGGTGACGGAACAGGAACCGGCGATGGCGACGGCACGGGCGATGGAACCGGCACAGGAGACGGCACCGGTACCGGCGACGGTGGTGACGGTTCGGGCGCAGGCGGAGCCGGGGACGGCGACGGCGGTGATGGCGGTCCGGGAACCGGCAGCGGCGGTACCGCGGACGGCGCGGGCGACGACGGCACAGGTAAAGGTACCGGCAACGCGGGGGATGGCAGTACAGGAGATGGTTCGGGCGGCGCAGGCGACGGCGGTGGCGATGCCGGGTCGGGAGCAGACAGCGGCGGCAAGTCGGATGGCAAAACCGGCTCAGGCGACTCCGACAATTCCGCAGAACAATCCGGCTCGCTTACAGCGCCTGCGGTCGACATCAGTTGTGGCGATATCGCTTCCGCAAAAAATCAGGACAATGCCGGAAAAAGCGATCCAAGCGGCAACAAGCGTCTCATCGAAATAAAACGCGAAGGCATGAAATTGCGCGATCCATGTCAGAAGCAACCCGAGCAAAACAACGCGAAGTGAAATGGATTGTATAAATCAAATCGTGACTTGATCCGGCGGAAGTGTCCATGCGCCAAGGTTTCAGAACGACCTATAACGGTCCGGCGCGATTTGATGGTGAACGGCGGCAATGCGGCGACGCGGCGACGCGGCCATTCAACTTTGAAAACTACAGATAACACACAGGTAATAGCGATCTCTCGAAACTCGTACTCTAAAGCCGTCATTCACTCGAATGTCGAAAAGGAGAGCTTTCACCAAACGGTCATTTCCTTGTTTGTACCGGAAGACTTCCAACACCTCGTGTGGACGAGTTCGTGGAGCTTCGAATTACACCATTGGAAAACCTCTGAATGGCTCGGTTATTCCAGTTCGTCTTTCGTTTCGTCCTGGCTAGTGGACTGTAACAGTTGATTTGGAAGTGAAAGGCGCCCGTTCGGCGTGCAGGGCAAGGCGCAAAGCACAGCGATACCGAGGTATCGCGAGCATTTGCAACGCTGCCATGCGCGTCGTACGGGTGACAGGCACTTTCGAATTGGTTGTTACAGTCCACTAGATTCATGACTCATCGCCGCGGACGCCAACGAGGACGCCAGTTCCGGCATCGTTTCTTTTCTTTCGCTATATCGATTCGTCAGGTAGTCCGAACTATCGCGTACCAGCAGCGTGAACTTGACAAGCTCTTCCATTACATCGACCAGGCGCTCGTAGTATGCCGACGGCTTCATGCGGCCGTCGGCCTCGAACTCTTGGTAGGCCTTGGCGACCGAGGACTGGTTCGGAATGGTGACCATCCGCATCCAGCGCCCAAGGAGCCGTAGCGAGTTGACTGCATTGAAAGATTGCGATCCGCCTGAGACTTGCATGACCGCCAGCGTTCTGCCCTGTGTAGGCCGGATGCTGCCGATCTCCAGCGGCAGCCAGTCAATCTGCGACTTGAACACCCCGGTCATGGCGCCGTGCCGCTCGGGGCTGCACCACACCTGGCCTTCCGACCATTCGGACAGCTTGCGCAGTTCTTGCACTTTTGGGTGGTCGGGCGCAACGCTGTCCACCATCGGCAAACCATGCGGATCGAACACCCGCGTCTCTGCGCCGAAGTGCTGAAGCAGGCGCTCGGCCTCCAATGTGAGAAGCCGGCTATACGATTTCTCGCGCAGAGAACCGTATAACAGCAAGATACGCGGAGGATGGATCGATACCTCGGAGGGCGCCAGTTTTCCCAAGGTAGGTACGTCCAGATGCGGGATGCTGACGTTCGGCAAGTTATCCGGGGCGTGATTCATTTTTTTCATGCTTTTGCTTCATACCATTGTTGCGAGCGGTTTACGATACCCACTACAAGCAGCATTACCGGCACCTCAATCAGAACGCCAACCACCGTCGCGAGGGCGGCTCCCGAGTGAAAACCGAACAGGCTGATCGCAGTTGCCACGGCAAGCTCAAAAAAATTGGATGCACCGATCAGGGCCGACGGTCCGGCAACGCAATGCGCAACGCCCAGCTTTCGGTTCAGCAGGTAGGCCAGTCCGGAGTTGAAAAATACCTGGATCAGAATCGGCACGGCCAACAATGCGATGATGAGCGGTTGTTTGGTGATGGCTTCGCCTTGGAATGCGAAGAGCAGGACAAGCGTGAGCAGCAGTGCCGAGATTGAGAACGGCCCGAGTTGCAACACTGCCCGCTCCAACGCGCGCTCGCCCTTTGCCAACAGGGCTTTGCGAATCAACTGCGCAAGAATGATCGGGACAATAATGTACAGGCCCACCGAGGTAATCAGCGTGTCCCAAGGAACCGTGATCGACGCCAAGCCCAACAGCAAAGCCACCAGCGGGGCGAATGCCACAATCATGATTGCATCGTTCAACGCCACTTGCGACAGCGTGAAATAAGGGTCGCCCTTGCAAAGCTGGCTCCACACGAAAACCATTGCTGTACACGGCGCCGCTGCCAACAGAATCAGGCCGGCAATGTAACTGTCATGCTGATCGGCCGGCAGCCAGTCGGCAAAAACATGCCGGATGAACAGCCACCCCAAAAACGCCATGGAAAACGGCTTGACCAGCCAGTTGATGGCCAACGTCACACCGATCCCGCGCCAGTGGCTTTTGACTTGCGACAGCGCGCCAAAATCGATCTTGATGAGCATCGGGATAATCATTACCCAGATGAGAATGCCGACCGGAATGTTGACCCGTGCTATCTCCATCCGGCCAATACTCTGGAAAACGCCGGGGAAGGCCTGGCCCAACAGAATGCCAATCACAATACAAAGCGCCACCCATATGGTCAGGTAGCGCTCAAAAAAACCAATAGCCGGTGCGGCGCCGCCTGCAACGGCGGTGGTATGGGAGGTGCTCATTGCGAAATGATCCGTATAAAAATGAATTCGGTGCGGCGAATGTAAATCAATTGTCAGCGCAGACGATGGCCCGATCTGGGCTGGTTATACTCAAGCAACCGGGGTGTCGCCGATCTTCTTGATCTCGCGCTGAATCGCACGCTTGTCTAGCATGTGCATCGGCAAACTGACGAAGGTGTTCATTCTGGCCAGAATTTGCTTGAAAATCCGATTGAAGGCGGCGCGCTTTTCTTCATCGGTGCCTTCGACTGCGGCTGGGTCTTCAAACGACCAATGTGCCGTAGCCGGATGCCCAGGCCAAAAGGGACAAACTTCCCCCGCGGCGTTATCGCATACCGTAATGATGAAATCCATGTGTGGAGCATCAGGCTTGGAAAATTCATCCCATGACTTGCTGCGCAGTTTTTCAACCGGATAGCCGGCTTCTTTTACTTTTTCAATGGCAAACGGATTTACTTTACCGCCTGGTTTGCTGCCCGCGCTATAACCCTGGAATCGACCTTGGCTCATCGTTGTGACGAGCGCTTCCGCCATGATGGACCGGGCGGAATTGCCGGTGCACAAAAAAAGGACGTTGTATGTTCTATCAGTCATGAATGCCTACTTGCTTTAGGGAAAATCGTCGACGCTTGTTCAGTTATGAATCGGATTCCACATTTGGACTGCACTGCATGGAAGTCATCGGTGTGCACGGATTTCCGCCACAGCAGTTCTCCGTCAGATAGGCAAGAAGCTGGGTCATCGAGTCATACTTCACTGCATAAAAAACGAACCGGCCCTCCTGCCGAGAGGCGAGAAGATCGGCATGCACCAGTTCTTTCAAATGAAACGACAGGGATGACGGCGGTATTCCAGTCAGCTTGGCCAATTCGCCCGCCGCAAGTCCCGCGGGCCCTTTCTGGATCAGCAGGCGATACACGGCCAAACGGGATTCGTGTCCTATCGCTACCAGAGCTTTAACTGCATCTTTCGTTTCCATTGTTCGAGTATAGTCGAATCATTGGGCATTCGCAATCGTAGTGAAAAACACATATTCCAGAACATGGAACTCAAGGGCCGGTGTTGGCAGCCACTCCGCCAAGAGCTGAACGTCCGTTTTCCCAATCCGCGTTCAATACGAATTGGAAGATACTGTGTTTGAATTCATAATTGCTGAATATTTTTCAATAAAAAGGAATGCATGTTTGCCGCAATTGATCTGGGATCGAATAGTTTTCGCCTGCATATCGGGCAGCACGACGGCGATGCAATGCGCATCGTCAAAAGCGCTCGCGATCCAATTCGCCTGGGCGCCGGTCTCGATGAAGATGGATATCTCACTGAAAAAGCGATGCAGACGTCGGCCGAATCGCTGGAACGCTTTGCAGGCATTCTTGATAACTATTCTCTTGATGCCATCAGGGTAGTCGCAACCAACACGTTGCGAATCGCAAAGAACTCCGCGCAGTTGCTACCTGCGCTCGAGAAAGCGATCGGCTATCCAATCGAGATCATTTCCGGTGAAGAAGAAGGACGCTTGATCTATATGGGCGTCGCCAGCGCGCTTGCCGGCGCCAACGAGCGTCGTCTGGTCATCGATATCGGCGGCGGCTCTACCGAATTGATTCTTGGCAAGGGATACGACATCGAACAGGTGGAATCATTCACTATCGGTACGGTTAGCCATAGCGCTTCCTTTTTTATCGGCGGAAGTATCGATGCGCGCTCTTTCAATGCGGCGATATTATCGGCCCGCAGTCGGTTCGAGGATGCGGCGTCAATGTACCTCCCAAAATTCTGGAGCACGGCATACGGTTCGTCCGGCACCATGCGCGCGATCGGTGACGCAATTGCCAAGAATGCACTGGGCGACGGCGAACTGTCGATGAAAAGCCTGAATGCGCTCAAGGAACGGCTGATTGCGTTCGGCGATGTCAGCCGTATCGATCTGGCGGGAATCAAGCCGGATCGGGCCGCGTCCGTCGCCGGCGGTTTGGCGATCCTGATCGGTGTGATGCAGGAGCTGGGCATCAAGCAGATGACATCGATCGATGCCGGACTGCGCATGGGGGTGCTCAGGGACTTGCAAATGCGGGCCACCCGGCGCGACCGGCGCGAGCGATCCGTCCGCGATTTCATGCAGCGCTTCCATGTCGACGACGCGCGGGCGGAGCGCGTGGCGAGCCTTGCAACTTCCCTGTACGCGAAACTCCAATCCGAAACCGGCGCGTACCATAAGGTGCTGTATTGGAGCGCCTTGCTGCACGAAGTCGGATTGACGGTGTCTCACAGCGGTTACCACAAACATGGCGCTTACCTGGTGGAAAATGCCGACCTGTCCGGATTCACCACGCGCGAACAACAGACCATGAGCATGCTGATTTTGGGGCAGAAGGGAAACCTGAAAAAACTCGGCGGCACGCTTGCCGATGCCGATCTGACCGGCGCCGTACTGGCTTTGCGACTCGCGGTGATGTTCATGCATTCCCGCATCGATGGACCGTTGGACGGCATACGCCTGACGCTGAAAAACAGGATCGATCTGGAAATCAAGCGAGACTGGTTTTCCGACCATCCCACCTTGGCGTACTGGATCGGCAACGAGAAATCAATCTGGGACCAAGCGGGCATCGGATTTTCAGTCACGCAAAGCTGATGCCGAAGGGGCGGCAGGAGTTTATAAACATCGTTATTCTTGCACCTGAAAATTAAATGGTATATATTATTTATACTATTAATCAGGGAGAACCTCATGGCGCAAAAACCCCCGGCAAAAAGCCCGGCATCGAAACGTGTTCCTGCACCCGCGGTAAAAAAGGCGGAATCGGGAGCGGTACCGACACCGAAGAAACCCGTTGCAAAGCCCGCTGTTAAAACAGGAATTGCCACGCTCAAGAGAGCCGCCCAAGTAAAAGAAAAGGCGAAAGAGCCGGCTCAGCCCAAGGAAAAAATCAAGAAGCCGAAGCTGGTTCGAGACAGCTTCACCATGCCGGAGGACGAGTATCGGGTGCTGGGAGAAGTAAAGAAAGCCTGCATCAAAGCCGGTTTTGAAGTCAAGAAGAGCGAATTGCTGCGGGTCGGTGTCGCGATGATCCAAAAGATGGATCTGCCAAGTCTGAAGGGCATGCTTGCCACATTGCCGCCGCTTAAAGCCGGCCGTCCCAAACGCGAGAAGTAAGGCGATTTCCGTATCAGGCAATCCCGGATCTGCGCAGACAGGCCCGCTTATGCCGTACGGCTCCGGCCATACGGCATCGCCAAATCATTTTTCCGGAACCGATCCGGCCGCGCCGCATGTTCGCAAAAATCAAATGCCGGGATCGATGATTCCCATCGTGCTGCTTAGATCGAGCCGCCTCCGTTCCGCTACCGGCCGGCGACCGGTAGCGGTCTCATAGGCGGCCTCGGCGATATGCGTGGCATGGTCGCCGATGCGCTCTATGTTTTTTGCGCAGAATAGCAGGTGTACAAGACCGATGACTTCATCATGGTCTTGCTTCATATGCGCAACGATGGTTCGGAAAATGTCGGTATGCAATTCATCAATCTGCTCGTCATGCTGACGAGTGAGCATCGCTTGTTCGGCATCTCGCGTGATATAGGCTTCGATCGCGTCCTTCAGGAGCTGGGAAGCAAGCTGCCCTAGCTGACGCAGGTTGCCGTCGATTTTCTCCGGGAACCGCGCGCCCGCAATTGCGGTAGCGCGCTTGGCGATATTCTTTGCCAGGTCGCCGATGCGTTCCAGATCTTCGGCAATGCGAAAGTCGGCCAATACTTCGCCGAGGTCGTTGGCCAACGGCTGGCGGCGCGCAATCACCGTCGCCGCGGCCGCCAACAGGTCGCGGCGCAGCGCATCAAGCTGGCGATCCTGCTCGATCACACGCTGTGCCAGCGGGATGTCGCTGGTCAGCAACGCCTGCATTGCGTCGACGAATTGCGCCCCCGCAAAGTCGCCCATCGCACCGATGCTGGAAGCCAGCGTCTGCAGTTCCTGATCAAAAGCTTTAACAATATGCGGGTGTGTCATGAACCTGTCTCCTGATGATGGGGGCTTAACCGAAACGGCCGGTGATGTAGTCCAGCGTTTCCTGATTCGATGGTTTGGTGAACATGTCTTCGGTCTCGCTGAACTCGACCAGTTTGCCCATGAACATGAAGCCGGTGTAGTCCGATACGCGTGCCGCCTGCTGCATGTTGTGGGTGACAATCACGATGGTGTAACGGCTCTTCAGCTCATCCAGCAAATTTTCAATCTTGGCAGTCGCAATCGGATCGAGCGCCGAACACGGTTCATCCAGCAACAGGATCTCCGGCTCCAGTGCAATCGCACGTGCGATCACCAGCCGTTGCTGCTGGCCGCCGGACAGGCTCAAGCCGCTGCTGTCGAGACGATCCTTCACTTCATCCCACAGCGCCGCCTGGCGCAACGCACGCTCGATGGCGTCGTCCAGCTGCGCGCGATCCTTGATGCCCAGAAGGCGCAATCCGTAAGCGACATTTTCATAGATCGACTTTGGGAACGGGTTCGGTTTCTGGAACACCATGCCGACGCGGCGCCGCAAGTCCGCAACATTGACGCTGCGGTCATACGCATTACGGCCGTCCACCAGGATCTCGCCTTCGACCCGGCAGTTATCCACCAGGTCGTTCATGCGGTTGAAGCAGCGCAGCAGCGTCGATTTTCCGCAGCCGCTGGGGCCGATGAAAGCCACTACGTGGCCGCGCGGAATGTCGAGGCTCACATCGTACAGCGCCTGCGCCTGGCCGTAGAACAGGTTGACGTTTCTGACTTTAAGCGCGATGTCCGGATCGGCAAGCGGCGGTTTCGGTATTGCCGGATGATTCAAAACGGCGGCGATCTTCGCGCGTGGCAGGACGGATTCGAAGTTGGTTTGCATGTTATTGCCTTCAGAGAACTGGTTGAAGTGGATTGTCTGCATCGGTTACACCGATTCCAGACCCCGGAATTTTTCACGCAGGCGGTTGCGCAGCCGGATCGCCGTCAGGTTCAGCCCCAGGATCACAATCACCAGCAACAGCGCGGTTGCATACACCAGCGGCCGCGCCGCTTCCACGTTCGGGCTCTGGAATCCGACGTCGTAGATGTGAAACCCGAGGTGCATGAATTTGCGTTCCAGATGAATGAATGGGAAATAGCCGTCCAGCGGCAGGGTCGGCGCCAGCTTGACGACGCCGACCAGCATCAGCGGCGCGACCTCGCCGGCGGCGCGCGCCACCGCCAGGATCAGGCCGGTCATCATCGCCGGACTGGCCATCGGCAGCACCGTGCGCCACAGGGTTTCTGCCTTGGTGGCGCCCAGCGCCAAGCTGCCTTCGCGCACCGAACGCGGCACACGCGAGAGGCCCTCTTCGGTGGAAACGATCACCACCGGCAGCGTCAACAAGGCCAGCGTCAGCGACGCCCAAAGAATGCCGGGACTGCCGAAGGTCGGCGCCGGTAACGCTTCGGCAAAAAACAGCTGGTCAATATTGCCGCCTAAGAAGTACACGAAGAAACCGAGGCCGAACACGCCGTAGACAATCGACGGCACGCCGGCCAGGTTGTTGACCGAGATGCGGATCATGCGAATCAGCGGCCCTTGCCTGGCGTACTCGCGCATGTAGACCGCCGCCATCACGCCCAGCGGAGTGACGATGACCGACATCATCATCACCATCAGCACCGTGCCGAAGATGGCCGGAAAAATGCCGCCTTCGGTATTGGCTTCGCGCGGATCGTCAACCATGAACTCGACCAGCTTGGACAGGTAGTGGCCGATCTTCGCGAAAAAACCCATCGCATTGGCGCGATAGGCATCGGCCACCAGCGCCAGCTTGACTTCGACTTCCTTGCCGTCCATGATCTCGGCCACCAGCGAGTCGCGCGCAATGTCGGTGCGCAACGCCTGCAGCTCCTCCTGCAGCGTGGCAAACCGCTCGTCGAGCCGGCGCTGGCGCTGCGCCAGGTCGGCTTGCAATTCCGGCGACAGCTTGCCGGAAAGTTCCGCGCGCCGCTGTTCAAGGCGCATCTGCTCGATACCGTGGTTGACCTTGCCGATGTCATTCTTTTCGATCTGGTAGATACGCTTGAAAAGCGCATCGGCGCGCGCGAAACGCTTTTGCAGCTCGGGCCAGGCAGCATCGTCGGAAGCGACCACGCTGCCGTTTTCCTTGATTGCTTTCAGATGCCCGTAGAAATTACCCCATTCGCGCCGTTCGATCGTGATCAGATCTTTCGGATAAGTCAGTTCGCTCAGCAACGGCTGCGGAAACCAACGGAAATCGACACCGCTGACGTCGCGGTTTCCCAACTTGAACAGCAGGCGATTGACGAATACCTGTTCGCCGGCGATGGTGAAGCCGGCTTCGGTCAGCCGCTTGACGGACACCTCTTCACGCTCGCGCACTTCGCCGATCAGGCGAATTTCGCGGCCGTCTTTTCCCTTAAAGGTGGTCTCGATGACCGGCTTCGGCCAGAAGTGCCCCAGGCCGCGCACGGCGGTCAATGCCAGCACGCCGATCACCATCAGTACCGACAGCGCTACCGCGCCGGCGGTCAGCCAGATCCACGGTGTGCCTGATTTTATCCATTCACGCATGTTATGAACTCCAGTTAGATCGAGCTGTATTTTTCACGCATGCGCTGGCGTACCAGTTCGGCAATCGTGTTGACAATGAAGGTAAATCCGAACAGCACCAGCGCCGACAAAAACAGCAAGCGGTAGTGCGTCTCGCCGACCCCGGCTTCCGGCATCTCGACACCGATGTTGGCCGACAGCGTGCGAAAGCCCGAGAACAGGCTGAAATCCATCACCGCGGTATTGCCGGTCGCCATCAGCACAATCATCGTCTCACCGACCGCGCGTCCCAGTCCGATCATCACCCCCGAGAAAATTCCCGGGCTGGCGGTCAGCAAGACCACGCCGATCAACGTCTGCCACGGCGTTGCGCCCAGTGCCAGGGAACCCGAGCTGAGATGCTTGGGTACGCTGAAAATGGCATCTTCGGCAATCGAAAAAATATTGGGCGTGACCGCGAATCCCATCGCGATGCCGACCACCAGCGAGTTGCGCTGGTCGTAGCTGATGCCGAGCTCGTTGCTGAGCCAGCTCGGCATGTCCCCGCCGAAGAACGCGGCTTCGATCGGATGACCGATCTGGAACAGGCACCAGAACATCAACGCCAGCACCGGAATCAGGAGCGCCGCTTCCCATCCGGGTGCAACGCGTCGGCGGATTTCCTCCGGCAACAGGTGCCACAAGTAGCCGGAACCAACCATTGAAACCGGCAACAACAGGATGCTCAGCAGGACGCCGGCCAGATTGTTTTCGACCAGCGGCGCCAGCCACAAGCCGGCCAGAAAACCAAGGATCACGGTCGGCAGCGCCTCCATCACCTCGATCGTCGGTTTGACGATGGTGCGCATTCTCGGCGACATGAAATAGGCAGTGAAGATCGCGCCCAACAGCGCGAGCGGGATCGATACCATCATTGCGTAAGTGGCCGCCTTGATGGTGCCGAAGGTCAGCGGCGACAGGCTGAATTTCGGTTCAAAGTCGGAGTTTGCGGCCGACGATTGCCACACATGGTCCGGCCCTTCGTAACTCTCGTACCAGACCTTCTGCCACAGGCTGTGGAACGATACTTCCGGATATTCGTTATGGACCGCCGCCGAGAATACCTGGCCGCTGTCATCCTGTGCCAGGTAGCCGTTGCCGCGCGGCGGAATGCCCAGCACCGTGAGCGGCCGGTCGCTGAGTTTTTGCGTAAACAACTGGCGGTTGGACGTGGCGAAGTAGCTGCCGAGATTACCGCTGCTGTCGCCGGCGATGAATCCCTTGCGAAAGAATTCAGGTGCGATCGCGGTGATCGCGTTTGGCATCGGCGTAAATTCGCGGATCCGGGTCAATACGAAATTGTTCGATTCCTTGCGCACCGGGAACCATTGCGTCAAAGCGCCGCTATCGGTGCCGACGATGATCGAAAAGCCGCCGCTGAGCATGGCCATGGCCGATACTTTTTCGCCGGGGAAGGCCAGCTGTACGGTTTCGATCAGCGCCGGTTTGGTCTTGTTGCTGATGTCGTAACGGGCCAGCGCATTGTCGCCATGCAGCACGAATAGTTCGCGCTGCTTCGACTCGACCAGCATCTGTCGGATGTCCCGCGGCGCTCCGGCGATCTGCGATTGCTGCACCTCGCTGCGGCTTTCGCCGGTCATCATGTTGGTGGTGACATTGATCGCCGACACGAAAAGGCGGCCGTCCTCAGTCAGCGCCACGATGGTCGAACCGTCGCCGGACTGCTGGATGCTCAGGCGGACAATCGGCTTGCCGAGAGGGTCGATGACCAGCGGCGCATCGCCCAGCGGATATTCGATCGACGGCGTGATCAAGCGCTTGTTGTCGGGATAGGTCACTTCGTATTTCTGTTTTGCGACCACCACGCGGCCGTCTGAAAGGCCGAAGCCGAGACTGTAGGTGCGTGGCTCGCCGAGCGCAAAACTGGTGATCTGCGCACCCGCCGGCACACTGACCGCGGCATTGGCAATCACATCGCCGCTGCCGAAGTGGAAGAAGGCGACGCCGCCGGCATCACCGACGCGAATGCCGATTTCACGCTGTTCCTCGCCGGACAGCAACGCGGTGCGCTGGCTTTTTTCTCCGGGCGCGGCAAACTGCGTTTGCGATTCGATGGCAGGCGGCGTGAACAAGGGCACGACGACGCTGGCCAGATAAAAAAAGATTGCCGACACGGCGATGATCACGCTGATGCCGCCGAGCGACATCAAATGCTTGAACAGCCGGTCCTTGACCAGGCGGCGGTTCATCGGGCGCTTGCCTATCAAGTCGATCGCGCTGCCAGCGGAATTCTGGACCCGGCTTATTGTATTCATGGAAGACCTTACCTGTCCTTGCAAGAAATGAGGGCGGCAAGAATGAGCCGCCCTGTTTCAATCGGTATGCATGCATCCGGAATCGGCCACCGCAAGTGTTGCCATGGCCGATACCGGGCTTATTTGTTCGATGCGCGCATTTGCTTGAAACGCTCGATGGCCGCAGCCGGCCGGCCTTTCTTGTAGCTATCCTTGTTCATCACCCACACCAGCGTCTCGCCCGCCGGGCCGACGCCGATATCGGTGTACGAATACGGCACCTCGCCGAACGCGGTAAATGCCTTCATGTCCTTCAGATCGCCGAACACGTAATAGCGGCCGTCCTTGAACGCCTCGCCGTAAAAGTCCGCGGCCCCGTCCAGCTTGTCCTGGAAAATCTGTTCCGCCAGACTCGGTGCGTTCTTCTTCACGTCGTCCTTGGTAATGCCATACACGACTGTCTTGCCGCCGGGGCCGGCGCCGATCTGGGTGCGGGTCAGCGCCACTTCCGAATGGGCCAGGAAATCGGCGTAATTTTTGGTATCGCCGAATGCATAGATCCGGCCGTTTTCCGGCAGAACGACATAGAATTCCTTGGCGCTCGCCTTGCTAGCGGCGACAGGCGCCGCCGCTTTTTGCGCCATATCCGTGGCGCAGCCGCTCAAGCCCAGTATCGAGGCCATGCCTGCTATCAACGCGGCCGTTCGCATTTGTTGCTTCATGCCTTACTCCCTATGATGTATGTGATTGGACAGCGACGGCAATCACCATTCGGTCTTCGCCATCACGTGCTGCCGGTTTGGCTCGGCACGATGCCGGTCAACGCGGACGTGTGTTGCCATGCTCGGTCAGCTTCCCGCGCAAGGCGGGGCGATGCGGCGCAATCGCGCCGCATCGATGCTTACTTGGACAACCCTTCGGTCGCATTCAGCGCCATGCGTGCCGGCATCGGCACGAAACCATCTTTCACCACCACGGTCTGTCCTTGCTTGGACAAGACCATCTTGAAGAATTCGCGCTCCAGCGGCTGCAGCGGCTGATTCGGTTTCTTGTTGACGTACACGTAAAGCACGCGCGCCAGCGGATAGGTGCCGTTGATTGCATGTGCCGCATCCGGTTCGACAAACGGCTCGCCGGTTTTTTTCGACAATGGCAACGCACGCACGCCCGAGGTCTTGTAGCCGATTCCCGAATAGCCGATCGCGTTGATCTGGGTAGCCACGCTTTGCACTACCGAGGCGGAGCCGGGCTGCTCCGCGACATTGCGCTTGAAGTCGCCCTTGCACAGCGCTACGTCCTTGTAAAAGCCGTAGGTCCCCGATACCGAATTACGGCCATACAGTGCGATGTCGCGGTTGGCCCACTCGCCGGTCATGCTTGCCTGGCCCCATTTGGTGATGTCCGAGGCGGCGCCGCATTTGCGGCCGACCGACATCATCGCGTCGACTTCCTGCAGGCTCAGGCCCTTGATCGGGTTGTCCTTGTTGACGTAGACGGCCAGCGAATCGATCGCTACCGGCACCGCATACGGCTTGTAGCCATGTTTCTTTTCGAAGCTTTCGAGCTCCTTGGCGGTCATCATGCGGCTCATCGGGCCGAAGTTGGATGCGCCCTCGGTCAACGCCGGCGGCGCGGTAGAGGAGCCGGCGCCCTGGATCTGGATATTGACGTTCGGATAAATGCGCTTGAATTCTTCTGCCCACAGCGTCATCAGGTTGTTCAGCGTGTCGGAGCCGACGCTGGTGAAATTGCCGGACACGCCGGAAGCTTTCTGGTAGGCCGGCAAGGCAGAATCGACCTGCGCTGCCTGCGCCCAGGCGCCTTGGGACAACAACGCGGCGGAAGCAATGCTCAAGATAGGGATTAGTTTATTCAAACTCATTGTTCAACTCCTGTTTTATGTCAAAGAAGAAACCTCAAATTCAGGGCGTATTGTAGAAATTGAATGTGACTGCTTTATGACAAAACCGAGATTTAATATGACACTTTCATGACATGCTTCCTGCCAATCCGATCCGGAAATATGCCGTAAAGAGCGATGATCATGTCGCCGAAGATTCGCGCCCTCGTGCGCAACGGAGCGCAAGATTCGATCCGCATTTAAATCTCCATCCGTGCAACTGCGCATCCATTCGATGTCTCGGATGTGCCGCGGTCCGCGATACTGTTGCAGTGTCATTGAAATGCAATAGAACTGTCATCGTGCGGAAGTAATCGTCAGTTACGCTTGGTCCAACTTGGCTACAAGGAAGACAAATGCGATTACTGATGGCACCGACCGATACAACCCTGGATGCTCCCAGGCTTACATTAAGCTTCGCGGCCACCCGCGAAGAAGTGCGCGAGGCGCAGCGTTTGCGCTACAAGGTATTCGTCGAGGCGGCGGGATTGCCGCGGCCCGCGCATCACAACGGCCTGGATCAAGATGAATTCGACCAGTACTGCGATCATCTGATCGTTCGCGATTCAAGCACGTCGCAGGTGGTCGGCACCTATCGCGTGCTCGGCCCGGATGCCGCGCGCAGACGCGGCCGCTATTATTCAGAACAGGAGTTCGATCTGCGCAAGCTCGATCATTTGCGCGACCGTATTGCCGAAGCGGGACGAGCCTGCATCCATCCGGATTACCGGAGCGGCGGCGTGATCATGCTGCTGTGGGCCGGCCTTGCGGCGTTCATGGAGCGGAAAAAATGCGACTACCTGATCGGCTGCGCCAGTATCGGCCTGGCGCATGGCGGCCATGATGCAGCCGCTATATATCACGGCCTGAACGATGCGAATATCGCACCGCCCGAATATCACGTGATACCGCGCCTGCCATATTCAATTGGCAAGCGGGAACCAGGTTACCGGCCCAAGATCCCTCCTCTTATCAAGGGCTATTTAAGGAGCGGCGCATGGGTATGCGGCGAACCGGCATGGGATCCGTATTTCCATTGCGCCGATCTATTCATGCTGTTGCCTCTGGCGAAGCTGGATAGTCGTTATGCCCGGCACTATCTCAGGGAAGCGAGGGCACTGTGAAGCCTCGTGACCAGTTTTTGGCAGCCGAAATGCGTGATTCCAAAAAGGAGACGTGGAAGCGCAATCCGATTCGCTTCAGGACAATCTGGATTTCCGACATTCACTTGGGTACGACCGGTTGTCAAGCCGGCCGCCTGCTTGAATTTTTGCGTGCGACGGAATCGGAGACACTGTATCTGGTCGGTGACATCATCGACGGTTGGCAGCTTCGGCGGCGCTGGTTCTGGGATCAAACGCACAACAATGTGGTGCAGACCGTACTGAAAAAAGCCAAGAAGGGAACCAGGGTGATTTTCGTACCGGGCAATCATGACGAATCGGTCCGGCAGTTCATTGGCCTCGATTTCGGCGGCATTCACATACGCGACGAACTGGTGCATGTCACTGCACAGGGAAAACGCATGCTGGTACTGCACGGCGACCGGTTCGACGGCGTGATCGCCTGCGCGAAATGGCTCGCCTACGTCGGCGACAGTCTTTATACGGTAATTTTGAAATTCAACCAGATATTCAACAACTGGCGCGCTCGTGTCGGCTTGCCTTACTGGTCGTTGTCGCAATACCTGAAGTTGAAAGTGAAAAATGCAGTGAGCTATATCTCATCGTTTGAGCATGCGCTTGCCGCCGAAGCGAGAAAAAAAGGATTGGACGGCGTCATCTGCGGCCACATTCACAAGCCTGAAATTCGCGACATCGACGGGATCACGTATTGCAACGACGGCGACTGGGTGGAAAGCCTGTCGGCGCTGGTGGAGGAGCCGTCCGGAGAACTGCGGCTGGTAACCTGGCAGGAGATCATGTTGCGATATGATCGAATGCATTTGCAGAAAACCCCAGGCATTGCGGAAGATTTATGCATTTCGCCTTCATAAGCGATACGTTTGATTCGATTCGGACCGGCATCGCCGGCGGCCGTAACCGGCAGGCCGGACATGCATATGAACCCGGGCCGGTCCGGGAAAAAAGAATCCTGTTGTTAAGCGTGTCCGCGGGAGCCGGCCATATACGCGCAGCCGAAGCCATCCGCGCCTATGCGGATATGCGGGCCCCCGGCATCAAGGCGGCGCATATCGACGTCATGGATTTTGTACCGGCGGCGTTCCGAAAAATATACTCAAATTTCTATATCACCCTTGTCACCAGATTTCCTGTGCTTTGGGGATTCCTTTACCGCACTATGAACTCGGCCACGCCCGATAGCATGACCGAGAAAATTCGCCAGGGCATTCAACGTCTGAGTACGAAAAGATTGATGAAGGAAATTGCGCTGGCCGATCCGGACCTCATTATTTGCACCCATTTTCTTCCGGCGGAAATTCTTGCCTCATTGACGCGGGACAAGGCTTTACGCTGCCCGGTGTGGGTCCAGGTAACCGACTTCGATTTGCACCGGATGTGGGTGCATGACGGCATGGCCGGTTATTTTTCAGCGAATGAGGAAGTGGCTTTCCGCATGCGTTCACAGGGCATTGCGCCACAATCGATCCATGTCACCGGCATCCCGGTCATGCCGGCATTTGCGCAAATCCTTGACCGTGCCCAATGCGCGCGCGAACTCGGCATCGATCCCCGGCGCATGACATTCCTGCTGATGGGCGGCGGTGCGGGCATAGGCAAGCTGGATGAAATGGCGGAACAACTTCTCGCGATGAACGCCGATTTCCAGTTGCTGGTCCTGGCCGGGAAGAATGAAAAATTGCTGCATTCGCTCAGAAGTCTTTCCAGGCGTTTTCCGGGGCGATTGATCCCGCAGGGCTATACCACCAGGATTGAACGCTTGATGGCATGCGCCGATGTGGCGATCACGAAGCCGGGCGGATTGACCGCCTCGGAGTGCCTGGCGATCGGCTTGCCGATGATCGTCCACTCTCCGATCCCGGGGCAGGAAGAGCGAAACGCGGACTTTTTGCTTGAGCAAGGCGTCGCGCTCAAGGCATCCGATGCGGAGACGCTTGAATACCGGATTCGATTCCTGATTGATTCTCCGGCCAAGCTTGCCGACATGCGCAGAAAAGCGAAGGCCCTTGGCCATCCTTTTGCAGCGAGAAATGTAATCGATACGGTGCTGCGGAATAATTGATATGAATGTTGCGCGACTTGCCAGCCGGCCCGCGCCGGTGGTTCCCCCCGTGGTTCCCGCCTTGATCTGGGTTGCCGTGCTGGCGTTTTTCTTTGCACAGATCGAAGTGCAAATTGAAGGCGGCGAGGGATGGGCCACCGGATTGCCTACATGGCGCATTGAAAGCCACTGGCTGCTCGATATCTTTTGGGGCGGTCGCGCGATGACCGGATATCACGCGTGGGCATTTCCGTTCATTGCGCTGTTCTTTCATTTTCCGCTGTTGTTCTGGGGGTATTGGTCATTGTGCGCGCAGTGCCGTGTGCTTGCATACATCATGCTGTTCTGGATTCTTGAGGATTTTCTATGGTTCGTGATCAATCCCGAGTTCGGCATTGCACGATTCGATGCCGCCTCCGTCCCATGGCACAAGCACTGGCTCTGGTTTGCACCGATCGAGTACTGGATTTATCTGCCGCTGGCGGTATTTCTTTTATGGCAGTCCACGCGCAATAAATCGAAGCAGCGTTGACCTGTACGCATCCGGCCGCTAGTGGACTGTAACAGCCGATTTGGAAGGGAAAGGCGCATGTGCGGCGTGCAGGGCAAGGCGCAGCGATAGCGAGCTATCGCGAGCATTTGCAACGCTGCCATGCGCACCGCACATGCGACAGGCACTTTCGAATTGGTTGTTACAGTCCACTGGTGGCCGGGCTGGATTGCCGCGCCGTGCATGATCGAACCAATACATTGCGGAGTGCGAGAAAGCCGTGGTTTATGCGTCGAGTTCATCAACACGTAACAATCGATTATTAAACTCGGTATTGATTTACTTCAATTCACGAGAAGTAAATACAGCACGAAGTTCACATGCTGTCTCGACAGACGGCGGTGCGAGCCGAAGGCCTGGCCAGGCCCGGTTCGCTCCGTCTTATCACTTCAGGGAATGATATCAATGAAAAAAGCACTTATTGCACTATCTGTAACGGCAGCGTTCTCAGGTTCCGTTTTCGCTCAAACGAATGTGACCATTTACGGCGTGGCAGACGCCGGCCTTGCCTATTCCGATAATGGCGCGCCAGCCAACTCGAAAACGCTCGGCCTCAATAGCGGCCTGCAATCCGGCAGCAGAATCGGTTTCCGCGGTACCGAAGACCTGGGCGGCGGTTTGAAGGCGATCTTCACAATGGAAAGCGGCTTCAGCATCGACAGCGGCGCCTTGGGCCAGGGCGGCCGGCTTTTTGGCCGTCAGTCATTTGTCGGATTGACCGGCGGCTTCGGCGCGGTCAAGCTCGGACGGCAATACAATCCTATTCGCCCCGCATTGGAAAGCATCGATCCATTCGGCTTCGGTCTGGCCGGCAGCATCGCCAATGTGTTTGATGCGCACGGAGAACGTGCCGACAACACCATTAACTACTCGACGCCTAAGCTGGGCGGGTTCTCCGGGCAACTCGCATTCAGTCTAGGTGAAATCGCCGGCAACACTTCCGCCGGACGCCAATGGGGCATGTCAGCGGGTTATGCAAACGGCCCGATCAGAGCGGTATTCGCACACCACGACAGAAACCTGCTGACCGGCACGCCGGCGGTAACGCCAAACGGCGCATCAAAGTCCACCCTGCTCGGCGGCGTCTACGATTTCAAGCTTGTGAAAGCGCACGCGGCATATGCGATGAACAAGGGCGAAACAGCGGCCGGCGTCAAGAACATCGACAGCCGCGACCTGATGATCGGTCTGAGCGTTCCGTTCGGCGCAAGCACCGTTATCGCTTCGTATCTGCACAAGGACAACGAGCTCAGAGCGGATGCCGATTCCAATGTATGGGCGCTTGGCTATACATACAGCTTATCGAAACGCACCAATTTTTACACGTCGTATGCACGAGTCAAGAATGATGGATTTGCCACAGTCGGCCTGGGCGGCGCCGCTGTCGCCGGGCGAGATCCTTCAACGTTCAATGTCGGTATTCGTCATCGTTTTTAAAGCATAGGAACGCGCGCCTGCTCTAGCGTGACGGCAGGCCTCTTTCCATCGCAAAATTGGCGCGATGGAAAGAGGCCTGTTCTTTTTGGTGAGAGCGAGCTTTGATCGGCTGAAAATTGCCCTGAAGATTTGCGGCAGGCTTCACTGGTTTTCTTCGGTACATTCGGATTGGCGGCGCAAGATTTGTCGCCGGATGCGCGTGCGGTTGCCGCGCCTATTGGGTGATCAAATCCGGCGTGATGACGGCACGGACACGATTGCTTGACCCTTCTTCATTTTCTTTCTGCGTAATCCACCAGGCATTTGATTTTTTAATCGTCCAGTCCTGTATTGAACCCGCGATCAGTAATCCCGCGACCTGTCCAAGCGTGGGCTGATGGCCGACGATGAGTACCGGTTCGCGCGCGTCCGGCCATTTCGCAAGCGCCAGAATCGTTTCAGGCGTGGCATCCGGCATAAGCCCGGGTTCGACCTTGAACTTGCGTCCGAGCGCTTGCGCCGTCTGCAAAGTGCGCTTGGTCGGACTCACCAGAATTTTGCATCGGTCAGGCAAATTCCGGTCCAGCCAACCCGCTATTTTTGCAGCCTGCTTGTGGCCCTTGGCTGTGAGCGGCCGTTCGTCATCCGGGTCGCCCGGTTCCGCTTCCGCATGGCGCCAAAGAATCAAGTCCATTCAGGTGTTCCCGCCGCCGTTGACGGATCCGAGCGTTTGCATCAGGTGCTGCTGCGCACAGAAAGCGGAACGCTTGATGCGCGGTTTTTTCTCTCTGTAACTGCCATCCGGATCAAGTTGCCACGAATTTACATTGTCTCTGAGATAGGGACGCAAGCCTTCCGTGAGGATGCGCTTTTTCAACGCCTTGTCGAGCACCGGGAATGCGACTTCGATGCGTCGAAACAGATTGCGGTTCATCCAGTCGGCGCTGGCAAGATAGACATCGTGCGCCAAGTCGTTGCGAAAATAGAAAATACGGGTGTGCTCGAGAAAGCGGCCGACGATCGAGCATACCCGGATATTTTCCGACAAGCCGGGAACACCCGGCCTTAGAGCACATGCACCCCTCACGATCAAATCGATTTTGACGCCGTCCGACGATGCCGCGTACAGCGCGCGGATCACCGTCTCGTCCAGCAATGCATTCATTTTCGCGATGATATGCCCCGGCCTTCCTGAACGAGCGATCCTCGCTTCGTTGCGGATCGCCTTGATGAATTCCTTCTGCATCGCAAAAGGCGCAAGCCAGAGAAAGTCGAGCTTCCTGGGCTTGCTCAGGCTGGTGAGATGAATGAAGACTTCATTGACGTCGGCCGTCAGCTTGGGATGTGCGGTCAGCAATCCGAAGTCGGTGTAGAACTTGGTCGTGGCCGGATGGTAATTTCCCGTGCCGAGATGCGCATAGGAGCGCAACCCGCCTTCTTCGCGCCGGATCGCCAGGGCCAGCTTGGCATGCGTCTTCAGTCCGACCACGCCATACACGACCTGGGCGCCGACTTGCTCCAGCCGATCGGCCCAGTTGATATTTGCTTCTTCATCGAAACGTGCCATCAGTTCCACGACGACAGTCACTTCCTTGCCTTGGCGGGCCGCGATGATCAGGGACTCCATCAGGTCGGAGTTCATGCCTGTTCGATAAATGGTTTGCTTGATCGCGACCACGTTAGGATCGTTTGCCGCGGTTCGAACGAAATCCAGGACCGGCTGGAACGACTGAAATGGATGATGCAGCAACACGTCCTGCTTCTTGAGGACCGCAAAGATATCCGCATTGTCCAGCCGGTCCGGAAGCGCCGGCGTGAACGGCCCGAAACGCAGCGATGGCTGGCCGGTATGTTCAACCAGTTCCAGCAGGCGCACCATGTTGACCGGACCATCGACCGGATAGAGGCGGTTCTGATCGATTGAAAACTGTTCAAGAAGAAAGTTTGCCAAATGCGGCGGGCAGTTCTTCGCCACTTCAAGCCGGACCGCCAGGCCGAAGTGGCGACTTTGCAATTCGCTCTGCAATGCCTGACGCAGGTTTTTTACTTCCTCTTCATCCACCCAGAGATCGCTGTTTCGGGTCACGCGAAATTGCGAATAAGCCAGCACCTCGCGGTCGGTAAAGAGATCCGAGATATGCGCATGAATAATTGACGACAGCAGGCAAAACGCCATGCCGTTCTTCGACAGCGAATCGGGAAGCTTGATCACCCGCGGCAACACGCGCGGCGCTTTCATGATTGCGACGGCGGTGCCGCGGCCGAACGCATCCTTGCCGGACAGTTCGACGATGAAATTCAGACTTTTGTTGACGACTTGTGGAAATGGATGCGCCGGATCCAGGCCTATTGGGGTCAACAGCGGACGCACTTCGCGATCGAAAAATTCCTTGATCCATGCCCGTTGCGCGGGCGTGCGGTCCCGGTGCCGCAGCAAATGAATGCCGTTGGCGGACAGTTGCGGCAAGATCTCTTTATTCAGGATGGCATATTGCAGATCGATTATCTGGTGGCACTCGAGACTGGTGCGTTCCAGCGCGGCTTTTAATACAGGAGGATCGACGATTTCGCTATCGGCGCGATTTTTCGCCAGCAAACTGGCAATGCGGACTTCGAAAAATTCGTCCAGATTACTGCTGACAATGCACAGATAGCGAAGCCGTTCAAGCAGCGGAATGCCGGGATCTGCCGCTTGCGCCAAAACGCGCCGGTTGAATGCAAGTTGCGACAGTTCCCTGTTCAGGTATATATCCAGAGTTCCGGCATTTTTCAATGCACTAACGATCGGCTCTTTTATTAGATCCATGTTTCATTTCCGGTTCCGAGTATTCCGTCGGAAGTGTAATAAATCAATATGACAACTTAATGACATATTGCATATTCTCTTGCACCGGTTTTGAAAGAAGCGGTCAGGAAAATCTGCCTGCGTCCAATAAACAAACTATCTCCAATGACGGCGTGCATCTGTCGTTTTTTCTAGGTTGCGGCTGCGGGAGTCTGGCAATTTGAATTCCGGTGGCCGGGTTCGAATCGATCCTTCGCACGCTGTTATTTTTTTTCAGCGCGGCACAAATCAACTGTTTTCCTTCAAACAGAAGAGCCGTGATTTTGTTCGTGAGCAATCGCGTCAGAATGTTTTTCCTGATTGCCGATTACAACAATCAGGGCGGCGATGATGATCGTCGCAAACACACCAAAAATAATGAACGCCACCACTAGTTGGGATGCGAAAGACATGATGATTTCCTTTCAGTCAATTCAGGTTCTCGATGCATCCGTATATCAAGCCACGGACGCTGTTTTGATAATCGTCAGGCAAATGCAATTTACCGAATGATTGTTACCGCGTGATGAATGGACGCGCATGCGAATCAAAAATCATGAAATCCGTTATCGCCGGCAAAAAATTTAGTGCCTGAGGCAGGAGAAGAGGCATGAATACTTTTGTTAATAGTTCGCTACGGGATCCGGATAAATAACAAAAGAAACGTCATGACATATCCACGTAACATTCAGCCGCTATGTTTTGCCTACAAGAAAATTCACGGGGGTGTTGTATGCATACATTGGTGTCTTATCCGGGTGATGCGATCTTTATCAAGACTAAAAAAGGCCACGACGAAATCGCGCAACGCCAATTCGGCTTGAATATTCGACAGCGTCGCGTGTTGATCATCGCCGACGGTACGAAGAACATTTCCGCGATCAGGGAAGTGATACCCAAGGATGAATTGGAAGAAATCATCTCGTTTCTTGCTGAACAAGGTTTTATCGCTCCTGGCGAAAACCATGCGCGGAAAGCACCGGCCACCCGCGCCGAAAAGATAGTCGTGCTCGAATCGATTAAGAACGAACGGAGTGTGGCCGCGCGGCATGTGTCATTTCCCCATTCGCAAAAACGCTCCGAATCCAGTCATGCCGACGAACCGGCGTTGCTGCCGGACGCGGAAAAAATCCGACAGGTGAAGGACTTCATGACAACCACGGCAACGACCTATCTCGGCTTGCTCGGCGCTGATGTCATTCATCGCATCGAGCGTGCAAAAGGCGCCGCACAGCTCATGATCGTGGTCGGCCACTGGCATATGGCATTGCAGGAATCAAAGCAGGGAAACCGGTTTGCCGCGCCGTACCTTGAACAGGTTACCGCCGCCCTGACCGGCAAAGGCGAGCAGCTTGAAGCGCGTCAAGCGTGATGGGCAGCATATTTTCTGACTGAAATTCCTGACGCGATTTTCGCACGGCCGCTATGGAATGACATTGCCTCTGCCAATCCTGAAGTCGCGTCGACGGCTCATATGCGTTGCCATCTGCGTGCAAACTTTGCTGTGAATTATTTTGCTGTAAATTGTTACGGCTTGATGACGAATTAAATTTGTGGCGTTTGCGCCGATTGTCATAAAGCGGTCATATTGAGCCGATACAGTTCGCACAGTTACCACTTTTGCGAAGGAAAAATTATGCGGCTCAATCAATTAATCAAGTCCGCCGTCGTGGCGGCCGGTACGGCATCCATACTTTCAACGGCAATGGCAGCTGATATCATCGGCGCGGGCGCCACGTTTCCATACCCGATTTATTCGAAATGGGCGGAGGCGTATAAGGCAGCGACCGGCATCGGCATGAACTATCAATCGATCGGTTCGGGCGGCGGCATCAAGCAGATCAAGGCAAAAACGGTTGATTTCGGCGCGTCCGACATGCCGCTCAAGGCGGAAGATCTGGAAAAAGAAGGGTTGATACAATTTCCCGCGATTATGGGCGGCGTCGTGCCGGTCGTGAACCTGGATGGGGTGCAGCCGGGTCAATTGAAGTTGACCTCTCAAGCGCTGGCGAATATCTATCTCGGCAAGATCACCAAATGGACTGCGCCGGAAATCGCATCGCTCAATCCAGGCGTGAATCTGCCTGACGCACACATCACCGTCGTACATCGCGCGGACGGATCCGGAACCACCTTTTTGTGGACCGATTTTTTATCCAAGACCAATCCGGAATTCAAAACCACGGTTGGTTCCGGAACAGCGGTCAAGTGGCCGACCGGCGTGGGCGGCAAAGGAAATGAAGGCGTCGCGGCAAACGTGCAGCGCATTAAAGGCGCTATCGGCTACGTGGAGTATGCGTATGCGAAGAGAAACAAGATTGCGCACACCCAGGTCAAGAATCGCGACGGCCGGTTTGTCGAACCGGACGATGAAAGTTTCAAGGCTGCCGCAGCCGGCGCCGCGTGGGATAAAACGCCAGGCATGGCTGTCATTCTGACCGATCAGCCAGGCAAGAACAGCTGGCCGATCACTGGCGCTTCGTTCATCCTGATGCACAAAAATCAGGCCGACGCCAACAAGGCAGCCGAAGTGTTGAAGTTCTTCGACTGGTCCTACAAGAACGGTGGCGCAATGGCAACCGAGCTTGACTATGTTGCGATGCCTCCGGCAGTCGTCAAGCTGGTGCAGGACACATGGAAAGCACAATTGAAGGATGGGTCCGGAAAGGCCGTCTGGTAATTCCGGAGCGGCGTCCTGTTTTAACCTGATGCCGGGGCTGCAGCAAAATTGCATTTCAATTGCGGCCCTACGTAACCCCGCACACCCTGAGCGACGACATGAGTGCTGAAAATTCCAATATCCTGGTTGTCGAAGACGAGCCCGGCATTGCCGAGCTGGTGATCTATACATTGAGGGAATCCGGCTGGAAAGCTACCGTGGCGCACAACGTTGACGATGCCTGGAGCAGCATTCAAAACCATACGCCGCACCTGGTGTTGCTTGATTGGATGCTGCCTGATCAACCGGGGCTGCGCTTGCTTGAAAAAATACGGGCGAATCGGCAGTTCAATGAGCTTCCCGTCATCATGCTGACCGCGAAGAGCATGGAGGAAGACAAAATCGCCGGACTGGACAATGGGGCGGACGACTACATTACTAAACCGTTTTCCCCGCGTGAGCTGACCGCACGCGTCAACGCCTTATTGCGACGCAAGGCTCCCGAGCATTCACAGTCCTTGATGACTGCGGGTCCGGTGGTCCTGGATCCGATCAGTTGCACGGTCGCCGTGTGCAATGAAAAGATCGATGTCGGCCATTCGGAATTCAAGCTTCTGAAATTTTTTCTTGCCCATCCGGAGCGCGTATTTTCCCGCGGGCAGCTGCTCGATAAGGTATGGGGCGACCATGTAGTGATCGAGGATCGCACTATCGACGTACACGTGCTGCGTCTGCGTAAAGTGTTGAAAGATGCGGGATACCTGATTAAAACGGTACGCAGTGTCGGCTATATGTTGTCTGAAAAATAGTGCGACGTCGGTTATCGAGATCGAAATAGCGTGCTTTCAAATGGCTGACCCCGAGGTTAACCCCGCTTCTCATTTGACATGGCAATTGTCCGACGAGCAGGCCACGAGCCCCGCCGGCACGCGGATCGACTCGTCGCCGGACAGTACGAAGCCGTTCATCAACTCTTCATATAAGATTGTTTTGTATCACGATGGCCATTCCTGCATGGCGGAGGCGCCGGAGTTGCCGGGGTGCGTGGTCCGCGGCGAGAATTATTTCGATGCGCTTAAACGTATTCAAAAAACCATGTCGGATTGGGTTGCAGACGGTTTTCGGCGAGAATCGACGGCGCCAAAAAAGATTCTGGATACGTTGCATTGCTTTTCTCCACTTTCGAACCGGAAGCCGCGTACCCGTCCCCGGTCCTCGCCGATCAAGACCCGGCTGATCGAAAAATTCGGAGGACGATCGAATCGTGAGCTTGCTGCCTGCATCGGCATTGTCGGCGCGGATGCCCCGATCATGCTTTCTTCCGCAATGGCCGGCAACGGTACTCGAAAAGTGCGGTGTGCGATCGCCATCGCTCTCAACGAACCTCCCTCCAGTCTGTGGCCGGCGCGCACGCCCGAGCTGAGCCGGTCAGATGACGTTTTTTATCATTCCTTGATACGCAATCAGGACAACGGCTCGAAAGAGCATGGCCGAGCGCGTTAGAAAATACCCTGTGGTTTTTCCGCTCGGGTAAACACTCCTCAATCTCCGGTTCCTGTATGTCATTGCGCGAATATTGCCGCAATCGCGTCCGCGTCTTCGGAAGAAAAAGAGAATATGCATCCCATGAAGGCCCGGCTAAAAATAAATTTCAGAATGCTACGCACGGTCATATCGCAGTCACAATGCGCCAATAACATGGCTTCCAATTTGATCCAGTAATCAATTCAACACATTGATTACCAAAACCATTGGAGGTGCCATGATCCAGCTACACGATGTTGCAATCAAATTCGGCAGTTTCACCGCCTTGCATCCAACCTCGCTGGCGTTCGTGCCGGGGCAATTCACGGTATTGCTGGGTGCTTCCGGCGCCGGAAAATCGACGCTGCTGCGTAGTCTGAATATGCTTGCACAGCCAGGCGCCGGCCACATTAGCGTTGACGGTGTCGGCATGCTGGATAACGCCAAACGATTGCACGAGCATCGCAAGCGTACCGGCATGATCTTCCAGCAGCATCAATTGATCGGGCGCCAGAGCGTACTGGCCAACGTTCTGCTCGGCCGCATCGGCTACCACCCCGTCTGGCGCACGCTGTTTCCGCTCGCGCGCAGCGAGCGCCGCATCGCGCTCGAATGCCTGGAGCGGGTCGGCCTGTTGCACAAGGCGCTCGAACGCGTCGATTGCCTGAGCGGCGGCCAGCAGCAACGCGTCGGCATCGCCCGGGCACTCGCGCAGCAACCGCGCTTGATGCTGGCGGATGAACCGGTGGCGAGCCTTGACCCGGCTTCATCACGCCAGGTGCTGGCGCAGCTCAAGCGTTTTTGCCGCGAGGACGGCATTACCACCGTCGTCAGCCTGCACCAGGTCGATCTGGCGCGCGAGTATGCCGACCGGATCATCGGCCTGTCCCATGGCCGCATCGTATTCGATGCCGCGCCGGCAGCATTGACGCCGGCGCAGGCTGCCGCGCTCTATGAACAGAAGAGTCCGCCAGCCGATTCATCCACCCGTGCCGCTCCGCTCAAGGAAGCAGCAAGCTTTTCCACCCACACCCATCTTGCCACTGCAGAGGAACTATCATGAAAAAACTGTTTGCCGCCCTTGGCATTGCCGCCCTGACCGTGTTCGGCACGGTCGCGCACGCCGCCGATCCCGATCCGGACACGCTGAAAGTGGCGTTGCTGCCGGACGAAAACGCCTCCGAACTCATCAAGCGCAACAAGCCGCTCAAGGAGTATCTTGAAAAGACGCTCAACAAGAAGGTCGAACTGGTGGTGACCACCGACTACTCGTCGATGATTGAAGCCATGCGCTTCGGCCGCATCGATGTCGCTTATTTCGGCCCGCTGTCGTACGTGCTGGCCAAGAGCAAAAGTGACATTGAGCCTTTCGCGGCCATGTTAAAAGACGGTAAGCCGACCTATCGCTCGGTCATCATCGCTAACACCAAGGCGGGCGTCAATTCGTACGCCGATATCAAGGGCAAGAAAGTTGCGTATGGCGATCGTGTCTCGACTTCGAGCCATCTGATCCCGAAAACGGTGCTGGCCGAAGCCGGCATAGAAGCCGACCGCGATTATTCCGCCCACTTCGTCGGTACGCATGATGCAGTCGCCATCAACGTCGCCAATGGAAATGCCGACGTCGGTGGCCTGTCGGAAGACATATGGGGCTACTTGAACGACCGCAAGCTGGTCGATGCAAGCAAGGTCAAGGTGCTCGGATTCAGCAAGGGCTTTCCACAGTTCCCCTGGACCATGCGCTCCAATCTGAAGCCGGAACTCAAGCAGAAAATTCGGCTGGCGTTCATCGACCTGAAGGATGTGGAAGTGCTGAAGAACTTCAAGGCAGACGGTTTCACCGCGGCGACCGACAAGGATTACGACGTCATCCGCGACATGGCGAAGATCCTCAAGATCGATCTGGAAAAAATGTAATTTGTGCGCAAATATTGATGCGGCACGAATAAGTATGGAGCCGCATCCCCTCACCCCGGCCCTCTCCCAGAGGGAGAGGGTGAAAAATGGGCACGATGAAATAGAGACTTCATCGTGCCGGATCAATAAGGAGCCGCCGTGACCCATCCACATCAGACAACTGCCGCCAATAGTAGTGCCGGCTACGACAATCTGCTCGACGCGGACCGGCGACAATGGCTGCGTGGCGTGATGCAACTGAGCGCTGTACTCGTCCTGGTCCTGATCGCCTCGCACTACGTAGGCTTGCTGGACTATCGCAAGCTCGCCGACGGATTGCCCGCAATCCAGACCCTGTTCGGCGAAACCATTCCGCCCAATTTCACGGAGTGGCGCAACTGGATCTTGCCGCTCATCGATACCCTTGCCATGAGCATCGCCGGCACGGCGCTTGCAGTAAGCTTGTCACTGCCGCTGGCGATCATGGCAGCGCGTAACACGACGCCGCATCCGCTGGTGTATCAGCTTGCGCGCGGCTTGCTCAATGCATTGCGCTCGGTGCCGGAACTGATTTTGGGGATACTGTTTGTCGCCGCAGTCGGCTTCGGTCCATTGCCCGGCGTGTTGGCACTCGGCTTGCATTCAGTCGGCATGGTCGGAAAGTTCTTTGCCGAAGCGATCGAGCATGCCGACAACGGCCCGATCGAAGCAGCACGGGCCGCCGGCGGCAGCCGCTTGCAGGTCATCCTGCACGGTGTCTTGCCGCAGGTGCTGCCGCAAATGGCGGATACCGCAATCTACCGCTGGGAATACAATTTCCGCGCTTCGACGGTGATGGGCATGGTCGGCGCCGGCGGCATCGGCTTCGAACTGATGGGTTCGCTGCGCATCATGCAATACCAGGAGGTGTCGGCGATCCTGCTCGTGATTCTTGCAATGGTGACGCTGGTCGATACATTCAGTTCTCGCTTGCGCCGCAAGTTCAAATAACAAGCCTGTTTTTTAAAGCCATGAAGAAAAAAGTTGTCGTCACCCATTGGGTGCATCCAGAGATTATCGACCTGTTGCAAACCGTTGCAGAGGTCGTTCCAAACAATACCAAGGAAACATTGCCGCGCGAAGAAGTGCTGGCCCGGGCAAAAGACGCCGATGCATTGATGGCGTTCATGCCGGACAGCATCGACAAGGATTTTCTTGCGGCTTGTCCAAACCTTAAAATAGTTGGCGCCGCGCTGAAAGGCTATGACAATTTCGATGTGGCGGCCTGCACCGAGCGCGGCATCTGGTTCAGCATCGTACCGGACCTGCTGACGATACCGACCGCCGAATTGACGATTGGACTACTGCTTGGCTTGACCCGTCACTTGTTGGAGGGTGATCGCCGCATCCGCACCGGCGAATTTCAAGGCTGGCGACCCGAATTGTATGGCACCGGCTTGACTGGCCGCACCCTCGGCATCATCGGTATGGGCGCGGTGGGAAAGGCGGTTGCCAAGCGTTTGGCCGGATTTGACATGCGGTTGGTTTATTGCGATGACATCGCGCTAGACGAAACACGGGAAAAGGCATGGGGATTGGAGCGCGTGACGCTGGATGCGCTGTTGCGGAGCAGCGACTTCGTGGTTCCGATGCTGCCGATGACGGCGCAGACTTTTCATCTGATCAATGCCGATTCGCTCGGCACGATGAAGCACGATGCGTACTTGATCAATGCCTGCCGCGGCTCCGTCGTTGACGAGCAGGCGGTGGTACAAGCGCTGAATTCCGGCCGCCTGGCCGGTTATGCCGCCGATGTCTTCGAGATGGAAGAATGGACCCGTGCCGACCGGCCCGCAGATATTCCGCGCGCGTTGCTGGACAATACGGCGCAGACATTCTTTACGCCGCATCTTGGTTCGGCGGTAAAAGACGTCCGGCTGGAAATAGAACGGCAAGCCGCGCAGAACATAGTTCAGGCACTGTCCGGGCAAAAGCCGGTCGGCGCGGTCAATAATCCGATACCTGCGGCAGCGGCGGCGTGATAGACCTTGCATGCGTCGCGACCTTTCTTTCGGTCGCCGCCTGCAGCGGATTTCGCGAGGCGGCGAAACAGACCGGGCTTTCGCAGCCGGCGGTGACCCAACACATAAAGCGCCTGGAACAATCGCTGAACGCCAGTTTGATCGAGCGAAAAAACGGCGGCTGCACGTTGACGCCTGAAGGCAGGGCATTTCTTCCATATGCGAAGAACCTGATCGATACCTGCGACCGGGCGCAAGCCCTGTTCAGGAAGACGTCGATTGTGATTGGCGCGAGTTCCAACGCCGGAATTTACCTGCTGCAGCCGTACCTGAAATCCTATCGAGAGACGGCTCCCTACAAAGTGCAAGCGGTGATCGGCGCCAATCCCGATATCGCGGACAAGCTGGGACGCTTTGAAATCGATGTCGCGGTCATGGAATGGTGGGACCATCGTCCCGGCTTTGCAGCGGAAATCTGGCGCAGCGAAAAACTGGTGTTGATCGTTCCGAACGATCACCGCTGGGCTGCATTGGCAAGTATTCCGCGCGAGTGGCTGCATGGCGAAAGCCTGTTGGGCGGAGAGCCCGGCACCGGCACCGGCCGGCTATTGCAGCAATACTTCGGCGATGCCGCCGGCACGATCGGCGTGTCAATGCAACTCGGCAGCACCGAGGCGGTAAAGCGCGCGGTCCAGGCAGGACTCGGCATTTCGCTGGTCATGGCGTCGACAGTGGAGCAGGAACATCGCGATGGGCGGCTCAGGGCAATCAAACTGGAAGGTGACTCGCCGAGAAAAGAAATATTTGTCGTCCGCAGACATACGGAGCCGCATCACCGCCCGCCTGCGGTGGAGTTCGCAGACTTTTTGCTGAGCCGGGATTCGGCATGCAATACCGACGTATGCATCGAACAGGCAGTTGCCGCGTAACGAGATTGGCATGGGAATATTGCGGCCCATGGGTTCGGTGCATCTGGCCAGGCCATTGAACGTGGTCCCAACAAAAGTTCCGACAATTTAGCTCGACTTTATCCATTGTCAAACCAAGGCGCAGGGACGGCGGGTTCTTGGCTCACGCGGGCGTTGGTGATATGTGCGTCGCACTTGCCCGTGAGACAAACCGCCAGCGACTGGACCAGCGTCGGCGCCTGTCGATCGGTGGATTGACGCCGTCCGCGCAACAGCCCGGATCCTTGACACCGATCTGGCAGCGGTCGCGGGAACGAACTACAATGATATGCAGGCAGGCGGGTGTCAACACCACGCGTTCCGGCCCGGAGACTCGGAGTCGACACTCACCAAACTACCGATCGGCTTGTTATCGACACAGGCGAGGGCAGACAGTTGACTTTCAGGCCTATACCGCAACCAGGACACCGGGACAGCCGTATGCCGAGTAACACGAGCGGGGTCGGTGGCCAACCGCCGGCTCGGTTAGAGGTCCGACTTCTTGGTGGAGTCGAGATAATCCTGGACGGCCGGCGTCTTCGCGCCTTCAATTCGCTTCGCTTGCAACGGTTCCTGGCGTTGATCGTGTTGCGGAGAAACCCGCAGCACCGTTCAAGACTTGCGTTCGAGCTTTGGCCCGACTCCGACGAGCCGCAGGCGCGCACCAATCTCAGAAAGCTGCTCCACGACTTCCGTCATTCCCTTCCCGACATCGGTGAGTTCGTCGAGATCGATAACGAGATTGTGCGATGGATTGCGACTGGGCCGAGCGAGGTCGACGTGCTGAGGTTCCAGGATGCCATGGCGGCCGGTGATTTCGAGCTCGCCGCGCGCCTCTATTCGGGCGATCTCCTTCCGGCTTGTTATGACGACTGGGTCCTGGATGAGCGAGCGAAACTTCGAGCTGAGGCGTATGGGGCCCTCGTGCGGCTGACAGAAGAGGCTGCTAGGCGTGACGACCACAAAGCCGCGATCAGGCATACCCAACGCATCATCGACCTGGAGCCGACCGACGAAGCGGCCGTTCGACTTCAGATGGAAGCACATCTCGCGCTTGGCGATAGAGCCGCGGCGCTGCGCTGCTACCACCGGTACGCGCAAGTGCTTGAGCGCGATCTTGCGGTGGCACCGGGCGAAGCGATCGGGGCCATGGTCCAACAGCTCCGGGCTGGCATACTCAAACGCGACGAAGTGCAGGGTAAGGACCTGCCAGTCGGCGAATCGCCTTTCGTCGGCCGCGACCTCGAATGGAACCAGCTCAACCAGGCATGGAACAACGCGCGAGAAAGTGGGGCACACCTCTTGTTGGTGACCGGGGAACCGGGGATCGGAAAGTCCCGTCTCGCACTGGAACTCGGCCGCCGCGTTCGAGCAGAGGGCCACTTGGTGGCCTCGGCTCGTGCGTACGAGGCTGCGGGCAGACTGCCGTGGGGTCCCGTCGTCGAACTACTCCGATCGGATGCTCTCCGAAGCCACATCGACACGCTCGACACGGTCTGGAGGGCCGAGCTCGCTCGTCTCCTGCCCGAACTGCGCGACGTTTCCCAGTCATCCGGACCGAGCCAGTCGGGCGATCCGGCTCAGCGCCATCGGTTGTTCGATGCTGTGACCCGAGCCATCGTCGGCGACCGCCCGCGCTTGCTGATCATCGACGATCTGCAGTGGTGTGACGCCGAGACCATCGGGTTGATCGGTTTCGTCATCCGTTCCGGAAAGACGGCACCGGTCCTCATCGTCGGTACTGTTCGCTGGGAGGAGATCCCACAGCATCATCCCCTCGTTGGACTCGTCGACGCCTTGGGCCACGACCAGGCAGTGACCACCGTGCCACTCGACCGACTCGACGAAGCCAGCACTGCGACGCTCGCTGCTCGGCTGCGCGCCGAGGACACGATCGATCCGAAACTGGCGGCACGGCTCTGGCGCGAGACGGAAGGCAATCCACTCTTTGTCATCGAAGCCCTTCGAGCCGGGATCTCCTCTGATGGAAGTCAAGCAGTGCTCACACCGACGATGTGGGCTGTGCTGCGCGCCCGACTGGGTCAACTATCTGACGGCGCTCGGCGACTCGCCGAAGTGGCGGCCGTCATCGGTCGGCCCTTCTCGGTCGGTCTGATGGTCTTGGCCACTGGGACCGATGAGCGCGAGCTCGTTGATCATGTTGACGAACTTTGGCGTCGTCGGATCATTCGCGAACAGGGACCCACGTACGATTTCACTCACGACAAGCTTCGGGCGGTTGCCCTGGAGATGGTCAGCCCGGCTCGTCGACGTCAACTCCACCGGGCTGTCGCCGAGGCGATTGCGGTCGAGCTCCACAGCGACATCGACGCGGCCAGCCCGCAGTTGGCCGCGCACTACGACCAGGCCGGCATGGTCGAACCGGCCATCGAGGCCTACCGCGTGGCGGGGCGTCGAGCGGTGGCGGTGTCGGCGCTCGATGAAGCGGCCACCATGTTTCAGCGAGCACTCGCACTACTCGCCGACCGGCCACCGTCATCCCGCCGCGATGCACTCGAACTCGATATCCGGATCGCCCTCGGATCCCCGCTTGTCGCCCTCGAGGGTTACGGCTCCAAGGCTGCGCACCAACTCTACGAGCGAGCCCTTTCGCTTTGCCGCAAGCTTCACCAACCCGTGGAGCCGCCGATCCTCCGTGGTCTCGGCCTCGCTCGGCTGCAGGGCTGCCGCTTCGACGATTGCGATGAACTCGCTCGGGCCCTTCTCGAGCATGAGAATCATGATCCGATCGCCAGGACAGAGGGCCGATATCTCCTCGGCGTGAGCGCGTTCTGGCGGGGCGATCTGGTCAGAGCCCGCCACTATCTCGATGGCGCTATCGAAGCCTATGACGTGTCCCATCGCGACCAGCATCTGGCGTTATACGCCCAGGACCCGAAGGCGGTTTGCCTCGTACGGCGGGCCCTCGTCGAGCTGTGGGCCGGAGATGCCGGCCGGGCCGACCAAACAGCCCGCTGTGCGCTTGCGATCGCCGTCGATCTCGATCACCTGATGACGTTGGGGTACGTCATCACCTACGCGGCGATCCTCGCGGCCGAATCCGGAAATCTCGCCCGCCTCGCCGAGCTCCTCGGGGATGCCGACCGTCTATGGAAGCGTTTTTCGGACCGCTACCTCATGGTCGTCCTCGAGGCCCTTCGGGGCTGGCTGGACGTGTGTGGAGGATCGGCTGGCGGCATCGAGAAGATCGTGCGGTCGGTGGCACGCTCGCGTGCCGAAGGGGAGACCCTGCATCTGACTTACACACTCCTTCTCCTCGCCCGGGCTCGCGGCATGCTCGGCGAGTTCCACGAAGGACGGGCCGCCACACGCGAGGGGCTCTCGTGGTCACACAGCTGCAACCAGCGCTATCTCGAGGCCGAGCTGTGGCGAGTCGACGGTGAGCTGGCTTATCGCACCGGGGAAACCGAAGCCGCCGCCGCTTCTTTGCGCAGTGCCGTCGAGATTGCCAGCGCTCAAGGGGCGGGCTGGCTGGAGCTTCGGGCGCTCCACTCCTTCGCCAGTCGATTTCCCGATGAGAAACTGCGTGAGCAACTTGGAGACCTCCTCGACACTATTCCGTCGGGCCATGATCTCCCGGCGTTCCGGGCAGCAACCGGCTTTCTGCGCGAATCCGGTTGAGAGGGAACGCTTCGGGAACGCCCGAGGGCGCATCCTTCGCGCATCCATGGTGAAACGGAGCAAAAGAAAGGAGCACCCAATGAGCGACACAATCAAAGCATTGACCGAAGCGGTACGCGGTCGCGTCATCACCCCGTCCGATTCTGACTACGACGACGCCCGCGCTGTCTACAACGCCATGCACGACCGCAAACCCCGCGCCGTCATTCAGTGCGTGGATTCGGCCGACGTGATCGCCGCGGTCACGGCTGGCCGCGACGCGGGCCTCGACCTGGCAATTCGCGGTGGTGGCCACAGCGTTCCCGGATTCGGCACGGTGGACGACGGCCTGGTCATCGACCTGTCGAGGATGATCAACGTGCGGGTCGACCCAGTCAAGAAGATCGCCCGGGTTGGGGGCGGCGCGACGTGGGGTGATGTCGACCATGCGACCTACCCGTTCGGCCTGGCAGCGCCCGGCGGGATCGTCTCGACGACTGGGGTTGGTGGCCTGACGCTGGGCGGCGGCATCGGCTACCTGACCCGCGGCGTCGGTCTCTCCATCGACAACCTGCTGGCGGCCGATGTCGTTCTCGCCGATGGCCGGCAGGTCACCGCAAGCGATTACCAGAACGAAGATTTGTTCTGGGCCTTG